>VFQT010000053.1_pt1 | contig 195104 bp, 196 predicted proteins | sample 3512381 | NCBI WGS metagenome assembly VFQT01 (sample SAMN10412376, study PRJNA504923) | tailings metagenome | isolation source: Relicate 2 Philex TSF3 active mining site | place: Philippines: Tuba, Benguet | collected 2017-08-29
CTACTCCCACTCAATAGTTGCAGGCGGTTTACCTGAGATATCATAGACGACACGATTAATACCACGCACTTCATTGATAATACGATTAGATACCTTACCTAATAGCTCATAAGGCAATTTTGCCCAGTGTGCCGTCATAAAATCTGATGTCACAACGGCTCTTAAAGCTACCACATATTCATATGTCCTTCCATCACCCATCACTCCTACAGATTTTACAGGTAAAAATACAGTAAAGGCTTGTGAGGTTTTCTCATACCATCCTGAATGAATCAATTCTTCAATAAAAATAGCATCTGCACGTCGAAGTAGATCTGCAAATTCTTTTTTGACTTCACCTAAGATACGCACACCTAACCCAGGACCAGGGAAGGGATGGCGATATACCATGTCATGAGGCAAACCTAATGCCACACCCAATTCACGTACCTCGTCTTTAAAGAGTTCGCGCAAAGGTTCTAAAAGTTTCAAGTTGAGCGTTTCTGGTAAGCCACCGACGTTGTGATGGCTTTTAATTGTATGCGCTTTTTTAGTTTTTGCTGATGCCGATTCAATAACATCAGGATAAATCGTACCCTGTGCTAACCATTTTGCCTGAGGTAATTTTTTGGCTTCACTATGAAATACTTCGACAAATTCACGACCAATAATTTTTCGTTTTTGTTCGGGATCAGTGACACCTTTTAGATCATTCAAAAAGTTATCTGAGGCATCCACATGAATGACTTTGACACCTAGATTGTCATGAAATGTTTTCATGACTTGCGTGGCTTCGTTTAAACGAAGTAGTCCATTATCTACAAACACGCAAGTGAGTTGATCGCCAATCGCGCGGTGAATAAGGGCTGCGGCAACGGATGAATCAACCCCACCAGATAAACCTAATATGACTCCATCATCTTTCACAGTCTCTTGAATGTGTTTGATGGCTGTTTCAATATAATTCGGCATCGTCCAACTCGGCTTGCAATCGCAAATTTGAGTGACAAACTGTTTGAGAATAGCAAAGCCTTGTTTGGTATGAGTGACTTCCGGATGGAATTGCACACCATAGAAATTTTTTGTTTCATGCATCATGCCAGCGATGGGAGTGGATGTATTACTTGCGATCACCTTAAATTGCGGTGGAAGTGTTGTCACCTTATCGCCATGGCTCATCCATACATCAAGAAGCCCATGACCTTCTGAATTTGTTTTGTCTTGAATATTTGTGAGAAGTGGGGAGTGGTTATGCGCTCTAATTTCGGCATATCCAAATTCTCGCGACTGTGCATTTTCAACTTTGCCGCCGAGCTGCGCTGCCATGGTTTGCATGCCATAACAAATGCCTAAGACTGGAATACCTAATTCAAAAACAATGGGAGGGGCAGTCGGTGTATCTGATTCGTATACTGAATTAGGACCACCTGACAAAATAATACCCTTTGGATTAAAGACTTTAATATCTTCTTCACTCATGTCATGTGAATGTAATTCTGAATAGACATGCATTTCACGCACACGACGTGCAATGAGTTGTGTGTATTGTGAGCCGAAATCAAGAATGAGAATTTTATCCATAGGATTTAAAAAGCCTCCCGAAAGAGAGGCTTGTCTATTAAAACTTTCAAATTAATCAACACGGTAATTCGGTGCTTCTTTGGTGATTTGCACATCATGCACATGCGATTCACGCATACCTGCACTTGTGATTTGTACAAAGTTAGCTTTATGACGCATCTCATCAATTGTTCTCGCACCCACATAACCCATGGACGCTCGTAGACCCCCCATCAATTGATGGATGACATTAATCACACTTCCCTTGTAGGGCACACGACCTTCGATACCTTCAGGTACTAATTTGTCAGCATTATTCTCACTATCTTGGAAGTAACGATCAGATGAACCTTTTTGCATCGCACCAATAGAACCCATGCCACGATAAGATTTATAAGATCTTCCTTGAAAGAGTTCAACTTCACCAGGAGCCTCTTCGGTGCCTGCGAACATCGAACCTAACATCACAGAATTTGCACCTGCTGCAATGGCTTTTGCAACATCACCTGAAAATCTGATACCGCCATCACCAATGAATGGAATGCTGAGTTTGTTTAATGCTTCAGCGACATTACTAATCGCTGAGATTTGTGGAATGCCAACACCTGCAACAATGCGAGTTGTACAAATAGAACCTGGACCGATACCGACTTTAACACCGTCAGCCCCCGCATCCACGAGCGCTTTTGCAGCATCTGCTGTTGCGATATTGCCACCAATGACCTCAATATTTGGAAAATGTTTTTTAACCCATGTCACACGATCTAAGACACCCTGAGCATGACCGTGGGCGGTATCCACCACAATGACATCGACGCCCGCGTGTGCCAATAATTCAACGCGCGCTTCGGTACCTTCACCCACACCTACAGCCGCACCCGCACAAAGCCTGCCTTTATCGTCTTTGCAAGCAAAGGGGTGGTCGGATGATTTTTGGATATCTTTGACAGTGATTAAACCTTTTAATGCATCATTTTTATCAACGACTAACACACGTTCTAGACGATGATGATGAAGTAAGCGAATCACTTCTTCTTTCGATTCACCTTCTCTAACGGTCACCAATCGATCGCGAGGTGTCATGATATTTTTAATGGGCTGATCGAGATTGGTTTCAAAACGTAAATCTCGGTTGGTGACGATACCGACAATCTTGTCGTGATCTATTACAGGTAAACCTGAAATTTTATGGAGTTGGGTGAGTTGCATCACATCTCGCACCGACATATTGGGTTCGATCGTAATAGGGTCGTTCACCACACCCGATTCAAAACGTTTAACTTTTGAGACTTGTGAGGCTTGTTCTTGAGGCGTCATGTTTTTATGAATGATGCCGAGTCCACCTTCTTGGGCGAGTGCAATGGCGAGTCTTGATTCAGTGACGGTATCCATCGCAGCGGATACAATCGGAATATGAAGTTTGATTTTTTTTGTGAGTTGGGTGGTTAAACTAACTTCACGAGGCAAGACTGTGGAATGAGCTGGCACGAGGAGCACATCATCGAAAGTGAGTGCTTGTTGTATTAAACGCATCTTTTGATCCTTTGCGCAAAACGAGATTATACAGAAAAAGTTTCGTTTTAGCTAAGAAATCATGGGGCTTTAGGCGCTATCCCCACCCTTTTTCATGACTTTGCCCTCAAGCGCACGTTGACGCCTAATTTCTTTAGGGTCAGCAATCAGCGGACGATAGATTTCGATACGATCTCGTTCACGCATCACATGATCAAGCTGTGTCAACTTTCCAAAGATACCAATTTGATTCACATTCAAATCAATTTCGGGAAATTTTTTTGTAATACCTGAAAGTTGAATCGCTTCTTTTGCTGTCGCTCCGGGCTTCACCTTGATAGGAATAATAAGTTGCTTTTTTGGTAATGCGTAGGCAACCTCAATTAAAATTTCGTTTGGCATAAGCTATTTTTTATCTTATTAAGTTATTTTGCATATATTTTATCAGCTTGGCTCACAAAACCATCGACAAAGGTATTCGCAATTTGACTAAATATGGGGGAAATGAGTTTATCTAAAATGAAATTTGAAAACTCGTAATGCAAATGAAATTCAATATTGCATGCTCCCTCATTAATTTTCGTAAAAATCCAGTAGCCTTCCAAGACCTTAAAGGGCCCGTCAATGAGTTTTAAATCAATCCGATGGGGATACTCTTTAGTATTTTGTGTGGTAAAACTTTGATTGACGCCACTATATTTGATATGGATCGAAGCTCTTGTGATCGCCTCATTCCGCTCCGACACTTTTGTGCCGCCACACCAGGGCAAAAACAGGGGATAGTCTTCAATGCGATCGACAAGGTTAAACATTTGATCCGCCGAGTGATTCACGATCACATTTTTTTTGACATCTGCCATAGGGTAAATTGATTTAGCGTAAAATACCCAATTTTAAAGGATTACTTGGTTTCCATGAGTATTGTTCAAAACAAAAAAGCGTTTCACGACTACTTCATCGAAGAAAAATATGAAGCGGGTATTGTTTTGGAAGGCTGGGAAGTGAAAGCCATTCGGGATAATCGAACCAATCTTAAAGAAGCCTACGTCATCATCCAGCGCGGTGAGATTTATCTCATTGGATGCCATATCACGCCCATGGGGGCTGCATCAACACACATTCGTCCTGACGCCATCCGCACCCGAAAACTTTTACTTCATAACGAAGAAATCGCAAAACTCATCGGTAAGGTCGAGCGCTCAGGTTACACCTTAGTGCCCATCGATATGCATTTCAAAGGCGGACGCATCAAAATTCAAATAGGTTTAGCCAAAGGTAAAAAACAATACGACAAAAGAAATGCAGAAAAAGAGCGTGATTGGGAGCGGGATAAGGCAAGAATCATGCGGGCTGCTAACAAGAAGTAGTATAATGGCGACTTGCTTTGGGGCTGACCCGGTTTCGACGTGGGTTGCAAAGCAGGTGAGGGCATGTCGAGGCCTAGTACCCTCGTAAATACACTAGAAACAAGTATAGTCGCAAACGACGAAACTTACGCTCTAGCTGCTTAATCCAGCTGGACGCTGCACCGAAGTGTCTCTCGGTCGGGTGGGCAACCACAGCAGCGTCATAAAGAGAGACTCGTTATTGGTTGGGTCACTTAATCAATAATTAAACCAAGGTGACTCGCGGCGAAATTGCTTGCTCGTTAGTGATTGAACCGTTAAACAAAAACAACGATAGCTAAACATGTAGAACTCTCTGTAGAGTGCTTACGGACGGGGGTTCGATTCCCCCCAGCTCCACCAATTAAAGGCTTCATAAAGCATCATCAAGACTTAAAAAGTCATATAAATCAATAACTTATATAACAATACTCAACTCATAACACATCACGAAACGTCTTGACAATACCCATTCTTGTGGGTAATTTTGTGGGTAAAGATAAACCATTAAAGCTTTATACCCACAAAAATGCCAAAACTAGCATTCACACTAACTGATATTCAAATTAAACAATTAAAGCTAAAGCCTTTTCAGAAAAAAGGATTGGGTCGTGGGCTTTATATTGTTGGGAAAAAAGATGGCTCTAAATTTTGGTTATATAGATACAAGAAACTAGATGGAAAAGAAAACACACTTTCATTTGGGGCTTATCCAGAAGTCAGTTTAAAGTTAGCAGAAAAGAGAACGCTAGAAGCTAACGAATTAATTGAAAGAGGAGTAGACCCATCAAGCTCAAAGAAAACTTCATTAGCAATTCAAAAAGAAATTTACTCCAGTACGTTTAAAGTTATTGCAGAAGAAATGATAGGGGTGCACTTTAAGCACTTATCACCCTCATATCGTCAACGCTCATTAAGAAGGCTTGAGCTTTATGTTTTTGCATGGATTGGGGATAAGCCTATTTCTGCAATTACACCTAAAGACTTATTAGAAGTTTTTAAAAGAATTGAAAACGCAAATAAAAGCCCTACAGTTAAAAAAACACGAGAGGTCATTAATTTAGTTTTTAAACATGCACTTTTAACTGGACATATTAAATTCAATCCATGTGATGCTTTAAGAGGCGTTATTAAAATTGCCAAACCAAAACACATGGCTGCCTTAACAGAGCCAGATGATGTAGGTCAGCTGATGAGAGCTATTGATGGATACAAAGGAAGTTATTCAGTTTATTGTGCTCTGAAAATTGCACCTATGGTATTTGTTAGACCTTTTGAATTGAGAACAGCCAGATGGAGAGATATAGACCTAAAGAAAGCAGAGTGGTCTTATTTGGTTAGTAAAACAAAAACTATGCATCTTGTGCCTTTGGCTAAACAAGCATTAGAAATTCTTAAGGACTTAAAAAAATTAACTGGGAGCGGTGAGTTTGTATTTCCCAATGGGCATGATGAACAAAAGGCGATGAGTGAGTCTGCTATTAATGCCGCATTAAGAAGGATGGGGTATGACACTCAAAAAGAAATTACAGGTCATGGCTTTAGGGCTATGGCTAGAACAATACTTCATGAAAGACTTGAGTTTGATAGAGACATAATTGAACATCAACTAGCCCATAGAGTTCAGGACGCTTTAGGTGAAGCTTACAATAGGACAAAATTTGTTAAACAGAGAAAAGAAATGATGCAAGTTTGGGCTGATTATTTAGATGAGTTAAAGAGCAAATAAAATGTACATTTTTTTTAAGCTTGACGAAGGACAGGTGGAAATAATAATTCCAGAGACTTCTTTTTTAACAGTTACCAATGAAGATTTTATAAAAATTACAGAATTATTTACTCGTCAATCAAATCATGTAAATGAATTCAAAGTTATGCCAACTTCTGCAGCTGAAGGTAAATGGTTCCTTGAGGCATACAATAAATTTTTAGACTTAAACATGCCCCTTCCTAAATGGATGTTAAATTATTTTTCTATTGCTTTCAAAAATATAGAAGAAGGAATGCCTGTAGCTAATGCATTAAATTTAATTAAGCCTGCTCACAGACCAAAAGAGTCTAAATTAGCAGAGAGGGATAATAATATATATCTTGATGTGCTTAAGATGATGGAAGATGGACAGCCACTGTTTGAAGCCGCATTAGAATTGAGTGATAAATATAATTTACATGAGTCAAACATCCAGAAAATTTATAGCGCTTATAAAAAGATTAAATCAGCCAAAGAAGAAGAAATAAATATTCCTTTTTAATTTACTTGCGTTAAGTATCAATAGTTAATGCGTGTGATTGAAAACTTATTCAGGTATCTAATACGAAACACCACAATTCATAAAGGTGTTTCACATGTCAAAAGAAAGCGTAATACAAAGCAATGATGCATTAAGAAATTTTGAGTACCTTCCAAACTCTGCCCACATCAGACTCTCAACAATGATGGCTCTCTATGGTTGCTCTTCTGCAACTATTTGGAGAGGTTGTAAAAATGGCTTCATACCCAAACCCAAGAAATTAACATTAAGAACTACAGCTTGGAACGTTGGCGAAGTAAGAAATGCACTTCATCTTAACGAAGGAGTTAGTCATGAATAATCTCACTCCACAAAACTGCCCTAAATACGACACTTGCTCTGCACCTATTTGCCCTTTGGATAAAGATTGGAAATTAAGAGTGCTTTGTAATGAAGACTCAACTTGTTTCTACCTATTAGAGTCAGTTAAAGATGCTTCTGCAACGCATTTTGAACTAGCCCAGCTGGGGGTAATGTACGAAAAGATATGTGAGGTGAGGGATGACATTTGCACCACCCATAAACGTATAGCAAAAAAAGTTGAAGCAGCTAAAAATTCTGGTTCAAGAATGGCGAGGAGATTTAAATGAACGATGAAGATATCTTAAAAGATGGCATTGAAATAGATTGGAGCAATTTGGTTCTAATGCCTGAAGGTAGATATCAAGTTATGTATATATCTCATGAAACAACTAATGGGAGTTTTGGGGCCAAAGTAAAGATTACTTTTACTATCACTTCAAATTGTGAATTCTTTGGCAAACAAATTGATGCTTGGTATAACTTAAAGGCAATTAAAAAGATTGGTAAAGGTAAGGCAATATCTGTTTCAAGACATTCAAAGCTAACTGGAGAATTATTAAATGCATTAGGCTATAAAGAGAGAGTAAATAGATTATCTCCTCTTGCCCTAAAAGGTAAATTGCTTTGGGTTAATGTTAGAACTGTCGTTAAGAATAGCAGACAGAAGTCTTTACATGAGTTACAGAAGTACTCTGTCGTAGACTCAATTATTGGACAGTCAGATGCATCAGAATTAACTAGTAATACACTTATGTCTGAAGTTAATCTTTTACCTAATATTGAACTTGAAGCTTAACTTAAAGTTTTACCTGTACCAATACCAGAACCAATACCTACCATTAAATAAGGAAAGGCAAGTGTAAGAGTGAAGATAAGAGGAGGGATGGCAAAGTGTTAAAGGATTTGACCCTTGGAGTAAATGGTAAGTTGGGTCAGATAACTGTCAATCAGAAACTACCCAGGGGGAGCAATCTCCCTGCTCTAAAATGTATGTACAACCTTATTGGGTATAACAATCAAGCTTCATAATATTACTAAGATTTATTTAAAGCCTTTTTAAATTACGGACAGTTATGAGAAAAATTCTCTACATTTCCTTTTGAGTCAATAATAAATGATTGCTTACAAATAATTTGACCATAACCGTTTCTGCCGTCCCATGTTAAGACTTGCTTACCATCATCAAGCTTTTCTGAGCGGTCAGGCACTCCCCATGTTTGAACTAAATCATTTTTGCTGCGACCAAGCCAAGGCTTCATTTCTGCAGTTGCACATCCAGATATATAAACAACTAGAATTAATAATAGTATTTTTTTTCATAATTTATCTTTTAGGCAATCTTCCACCCGCATCTAAACATTCTTTTAATGTCTTATAAGGCGTGAAGTTTTGTGTCTTTGCATAATAGGTCGTGTTAGGAGCATGACAAATTTTTGATTTAGACATTTTGACAGGCTCATTTGATTTTGGTGGCTCCCCCGCAGCAAATGCGCTTGAGGCAAATAGAAGAACAAGTAATAACAATAGTTTTTTCATTTTTTAGATTCTCCTTTATATAAAATAACTGCACAACCTAATTTATTCCATCTATCTATATCATGAGAGAGTAAATTAGCATTTGTATTAAATAGACCATTGCCATTTTTTTCGCAATTACGATTATTAAGTTGATTATTTGTGCAATCTGCAACAATTTTCTCTTCCATATTAACTGCGTTTGTTATGTGCAAATCTAACCATGAACATATATCTTAAATATTTTTGTAAGCTGAAAATGACGGTTGACTTAATAGTGATAAGCAAAGAGCTAGTAGTAGTTTCTTCATTTTTTTATCATAACTAATAGAAAAATTTATAAGATTTTTTATAGGTGCGCACTTCGTCCCAATAATACCAAGTTAGCTTGCCATTTCTCATCACTATCCACTCCAGTCCAACTGCGCCATCACAAGTCCAATTATTACTATCATAAATTTTACATGGATCAAAATAATCAATAATTGCTGTTGATTTTACATTCTCTGAATCTATGTATGTGCTTAATAATTTAATTTTTTTACCTTCAAATTTATAACGAAGTATAAACTTATCACCATCGTCTCTTTTCCAATAGTATTCTTCTTGAAATTCACATCCCACAGTAAAAAATATGGTAAAGATTAACAATATTAATTTCATTTTATTTGATTTATTTTTTTGAAATAATGTAATAATCATTTTACTTCTCAATTAGATTCCTACTCTTGCAATTGAATTGACCTGTATAACTTGCTCTTTCTCTTTGATTCATTCCAAATGGCAGGTTAATAATTTCTAGATAGCCGGATAATTTGTTAAAGTAACCTCCCCCGGTATTTGTATACAAAAGATAATCCACAAACTCTTTTGTAGATTTAAACTCTGTCTCTTTTCTTTTTTTGCAATTCTTTTCAAACCATATTAAAGTGTTTGTTTCACTACATACTTGGTAGGTGTCATCAAAAAAAGATCCCTCAACAGTTAATTTTTTTTTGTTAACTGTCAATGCTAGCTGCCCTGCAACCTTTATATCTGTTTTTCCAAGAATGGTTCTGTCAAAATCTCCTTCACATATTAATACTTTAGGTTTTTCTGAATAAATACACCCGCACAAAAAAATCAATGTAAGTAAAAATAGTAGGATTTTCACTGATTCTTCCCTTTATGCCTAAATTCCCAAGGAGGCATCGCATTAGGATCCTCCCATAATCCTGAACCATAATTTCTTGCCAATTCTTCTGCTTCTGTATATTTTTCTCTATCCTCATCACTTAAATCTTTTTCGTATTGTTTGTAAAACCAAGCTAATCCTTTTTTAAGCTGTTCATAATTGATATCCATACCATCAACTATCACTTTTCCTAGAATACGATAATATTTGTCTTTTTTATCCCAAGTAATTAACACTTCTTTATCGTAAACAAGTTCGGATAATGATTGTGTTGAGATATTTCCAAACACTTGTTGGCTCTCAGGGGCATCAATACCTTTTAGGCGAATTTTATGTTTTTGATTATTGCTATCTAGAACTGTAATGGTGTCCCCATCTGATACTTTTATTACTTTTCCAATTAACTCTTCAGCAAGAGATACAAGAGAGAAGAGTAAAAAAATTATGAATATTATCTTTCTCATTTGTTAATACTTTACATAACAAATTTCAGACAACAAATGTTCTTGGTTATTTTGGTCACAGTTGTGAGCATTAAACGCATATCTATCTTTAGCCATACAACTTTGAAATAACTTTGATTTTTGTATCAAGTCAGTAGGAAAAGTTTGATTTGCTTGTAGTAAACATTTATCTACAATTTCTTGTTTACTTTTGCTGCAACCTATTAAAAGTTCTAAAGGTACAACTAATAAAATTAAGAGAAATAGTTTTTTCATATGAATTAAGATGGTTTTAACATAAATATTGCTTTTGTTTCTAAATCATGAATACGAATATATCCTAGTTTATTATTAGGTAATTCATCTAAAATGATTTCAACTTTATTCCAATGACCAGCTTTTAATCTAGTTGGAACATCAACATCTTTTGTTTTTTCAAATTTTTTATCTGGCAGTGATTTTGCATCTAATAAACCATAGTCAATTTTAAATTTAAAATCAATTCCAGCAGATGAAGGATTACCAAAATCAAGAACTAATTTACTTCCTGCAGCAAAAGGTTTTATATCTTCAATACTAACTGTAATAAATCCGATACTAGTTTTGATAGGATAGTATCCCTTTGCACCAATGGTAAGATAGACTATGGAGTCAGCATTTTTAATAATTTCATCAAAATCCTTATGTAACTCTAAATCAGTAATTCTTGTTTTTAAACCTTCTAATTCATTTTCTATATTTACTAGAGAATTATTATCGTTTTTTGAGCCAGATATAAGAGTTTCTTTTTGCCCACAAGACTCTAGAAATAAAAGCTGAATAAATAGTAAAAAAATTAACAAAAGTTTTTTCATGATAGTTTATGAATCTCTAAAAATTGTTTTGCAAGTTCATCCCCTTGTTCTGCTGCTTGCTTCATGTATTTAATACCTTCTTCTTGATTCTGAAGCGTTTCACTATAAAAGTAAACATAACCCACGCCATATAAAGCTTGTCTTAATGAATGATATTCTTTACTTTCACGCTCTGCTAATTGGAATAAACGCAGAGCTTCAGCATGATTCTTATCTACACCTTCACCGCCTTTAAAATATTTCCAACCGAGTGATATATGAGCATCTACATACCCTTTTTGTGAGAGCTCTTGATATATCTTTGTCGATTCAAATACATTTTGCGGCATACCTAAACCAAGTTCCATCATATAAGCAATACTTAAACCTGCTATAGGGTCTTTCTGATACACAATCCTGAAATACCTCATAGCTTCTTCATAATCTACTTTGGTACCTTGACCTAACATATACATATAACCTAAATTTTGTTGGGCTTGTGTATTCCCTGCATTAGCAAACTCGGTATAAATTTTTAAAGCTTCTTCATAATTTTTATATTGCTCTGTTTCTAAATAAAAAACTGCTAAATTCAACTTTGCATTAGGGTCTTTTTCAGAAGCTTTTTTGACAAGAGTAAAAGCTTTATCAATATTTCTTGGGACACCTCGTCCGTGATAATAAGCCATGCCTAAACTTTCAAGTCCTAAAGATAAATGATGGTCAGCAGCAATTTTGTAATACTTATAAGCTAACTTAAAGTCACGAGGAACAACTTCACCATTAGTATAAATATTACCGAGCATGACAGAGGAGGTGTGATGTCCCATGCTTGAAGCTTTTTGAAGACTGGATATTGCAAGAGGGTAGTTTTTTTGCATGAAGGCTTCTATGCCTTTTTGTTCAATATCGGAAGCTTTATCAAAATTAAAGAATTCTTTAAAACTAAAAGGTTTTGAATTAAAACTTTGTTTTTGATTACCTTGCATTGAATTCATGGCAATTGCTGAAATATTAGATGGCGATGCTTCAGGAGTATAAGCCACCTGCGTTGATGCGGATTCTGGCTCATTTGCTTTTGCTATCATTGTTTTAATTCTTTCACCTCTTTCTTCCCAGCCAGGATGAGAATCAAAAAATAAACCTGAAGTTGTCATTTTCTTTTCTGTAAAAATATTTGCTAACTTAATTAAGCCATTAGGGTCATAGTCTGTAGCAACCATATATTTATAAGATTGTTCATCAGCTTCTCTTTCATTATCACGACTAAATTTTGATAATAAAAGAGCACCACCAATAAATGACAAATCACGACCTATAGTAGAGACGATAGGTTGTCTATTGCGTCCTCTATTGTTAGCCCTCCCATTATTTCGATTTGCAGATGAACTAATTGCTACATCTAATGCAATACCTATAATCGCTGTGACAAAAGATGTGATGTAATAACTTGTTTGCATAGAGTCACGATGATTGAGTGTGTGGTGAGCAAATTCATGTCCCATGACTGCGGCAGCCATATCAGGGTCACCATTAATCATATTTACCATACCTAAAGTCACACCCACAATATCTTCACCATCTTTTCGCATAGCAAAAGCATTCGGTGCTGAATCACCACAGACTATAAATTTAGGGGAAAGGTTGGCAACTCTCTGCATTTTTTCTTTAGCATCATAGAAAACTTGCAGGTGGTTATTTTGAAAATTAGAAAAGTTTTTATTCTTATCTAGACTGATAACTTCTCTAGGGTTTCTTTTTGAAAGGGCAGAGACTAATTTATCCCCATCTACAATGTGCTGACAGACCTCTGCAAATGACACAGAAGAAATTAGTAAAAGAAGTAAAAAAGCTAAATATCGCATGACTAAAATAACTATACTCTTTGCTTCAGATGGAGCAAACTAAAGCTTATAAGTCAGTCTTATAAATGACATATAAAACAATAAGTTAGATGAATAAACAATTCATTTAAAAACAATAAGTTAGAGAGAAATACGGTTAATTTTTCGGAGTTATAAAAAGGATTTATATGAAGAGAATATTTGTAATGCTATGTTTTTTTCCAATCACAGCTTTTTGTTTGCCCCAAACAATTAACGATTACTTAATTAAAAACCCAAAATGGGCAAACGAGAGTTCATCCCAAAACTTTTTAGCAGGGCGATGTGCAGCCATAAATACTATTGTTGTTGAAAGACTTAAGGCTATGGATAAATCAGAGCCTGAACTATTAAAACAATATGAGGATGCAAAACTTTTCTTTTTTTCATTTACATCTTTATCTTCAGCTATAGGAAAAATATCTACAGAACAGTCTGATGCGAGAATGATTCATTGGGTTAAATTGTATTCAAAAGAAGCAGTTAGTAATTGGACTAATTACAATAATATGATGCAAGGGAAGATTGGCGAGGATTTGATAACATGTAATAAAGTAGTAATTAATAAATTATCTAACTATGTAGATGATATATGTAAAAGCAATAAGGATTTATGTTTTTAACTGACATAATTATCTTATTGAATAAAATTTCAGCAAGAGTATAATTTAATTACGCCGTTTTGATTCAGCTTGCAGGGCGGAAACTGCTAAAGCGATATACCAGAAACCTGCTTTAGCTATTGTGCTGAACAGGTTTTTTTCATTTGGAGAACAGCTATGGCTTATAAAACATCGCTTGTGGCAATAAGTTGGCATGAGGGAGAGTATGAAGTAGTAGACCAAACATTTGACGGTAATATTAGTTTAGATAAGTTAAAAAAGAAAGGTATCGTTCATGATGTATCGGATGATGTGGGTTATATAGATGCAGGAGCAATTATTAGAAAGTGTGACTTTCCTAAATATTATGTTGCCTCAAATGACCCCTATTATGATGTGACTAAAACATGGTTTAAAAAGTTACCTAAAAAGACAGAGTTTATCTTTGCTCACTTTGCAGAATATGGTGATGATTTAACAATAGACCTTATGAATATTAAATAAATTGTATTTAACAAGGGTGGATTTATCCTCAACTTGCTACACCCAGACAGTTGTCAAAGTAGCTAAACAAGGAGAAGTAACATGTCAGATTTTAATCTAAAAAAATGGCGCCAAAGAAGTGGTCTAACAGAAGAACTTGCCGCAGATAAGCTAGGTTTAGATCCTTATCAATATTATGCTTACGAAAATAACAATGAGGAGCTACCTGAATATATATTGCTTGCAGCTTTTGCTATTGAATTAAGTGAAGTGTTATGGGAAAGAGCTGTAGAGCAAAATCCCAAACTCAAAGAGTTAGGTCAAAGCTACTCTTATGCAAGGTCAAATTTTCTAGAAACTTTGATATTAGAGAATAAGCTCTTATTCAGTATTCAATTAGATAAAAGTAAGCCATTACTTTCCTCTAAAGGAGATAAGCGATGACTACATCAAAAAAAGACCAGATAGCTTAATGGTCATCCGATGAATTTCTTCACAAATATTTTCTAAAAATAGAGTTTGATGAGCCCTATGCTAGGGCTTATGGAACAATAGCTTTAGGTTGGGTTACAAATCCATGGCGACAACATATAAGAGTAATTGTGTTCAAATTTATAAGAAGTTATATAAAAAAACACAAAAAACTCCCTCAAGGCAAGATAACTTTTAAGGTAAATTGGAAAACAAAAAAACCAAAATGGCTTGTAGACTGTTTAAGGCAATTACAGGTAGTGACATTTCCTAAATTAAAAGATTAATTTTGAAAAAATAGAAGGTTTATCAAGTTTCGGAGTTATAAGAGGACAGTCACTAATTCTGCTAAAATACCCCAACATCTGGAGCAGGGCATCAAAACCCCCCCCTAATTTTTTGTGGGTAGTTTTGTGGGTAAGAGGGGATGTCAAAACCCACATTTTATTGATTAAATTCTGAAAAACATGACAACCCCATTTTGTGCAGCTCCACCAATATTTTATGCTTCTAGATATTTTTTAAGCGCTAATTTTGTTTTGGCGTTTAATAAAGACCAGACGCCTAACTTATCTTCCTGATTTAATCCCTCGCATCTTTCATGCGCCGATTTAATATGGCCTAACTTAATTAAATCCGTGACCTCCTTGGCTATGAGCATTAACGGACTATCTGACGCAACTGTTTGATCCGCTATCGGAAGATCTTCTCCTGCATAGATATAAAGACCGATACCATGAAGTGAGATAGCTTTAGCTAGGCATCTTTGCATGGCGGTATTGACCTCATAAGCATTGGGATTTAATATCGCGCAGTTTCTAAAATCCATCACAGGGAGTTGCGCGGTTCTTGATTTACCGAACGCGGTCACCTTACAAAATACCATCAGGCTTTCACCAAACTTTTTAGGTTCTAAGTATTCCCATGTTGCATCATTATCGAGCTGTAGTAACTGATCGAGCGCCCATGACCATGAAAGATAAGATAGCCCGTTCTTTTTCTCGATATGTTGGCTGACGTTAATTTTTCTTAACTCTTTATAATGCATGATGACTTCCTTTTTGAATAATAATTTTTTTAATTTCTCTTTTAACTTTTAAGCTCAAAAGGGAGGCGATATTGATCTCGCTATCCACAGATCTAATCTCTCTAATTTTTTGATATGTAGGTGACCATTTCACATCAAAGGCATCGTTCTGATAATTAATGGTTATCCATGATTCTTTTTTCATATTATTTATATGGTTTTTTAATAATTAAAGTTTATGCCCATAAACATATGTTGTCAATATACATAAACAAATAAATATTAAATAAATTACTTGTAGGAAAAAATAATCAAAAAAAAGCCACTGAAACAGTGGCTTATGTTAGAAATAAAATTAGTTATTTTTTTACTTTACCTTCGCCGAGAATGATCCATTTGGCGTTAAAGGGTGAGTTTTCTTCCAATTTAAATGCATATCTTGGATCAATATTTTTTATACGGCCTGATAACCATTGATTGACCGTACTTCTAGAGGCCCCACAAAGAAGACCAAATTCGGTCTGGCCTTTAATACGGAGTGTTTGCATCATATACTCGACGCGTTCAGCAGTTGTCTTCAATGTTTATTCCAGTAGATAAAATCAATCAATGAATTATAGCTTTATTTAAATGTATTCATCATGAAAGAACTTTATGAAGCCACTTCTTCAATCACTTCACCTTCAATAATTTTTGCCTTTGATTGTCGATACTTTTCTAATTGATTCATGGCGCGATAAAGATCGTTGTCGAATTGTGTTTGATACTTATTAAATTTATCCATTTCTCTTCCATTAGATAAGCGCTGGGTTGTCTTGATATCCTCTAAAAGATGAAAAGCAATGTGAAGAAATTTATTTTTTTCTAAGTATGTTGTCACACCTTCTTTGATTTCCTTCATGGCAAAGCGAATTGATTCAGGTCTCGAAATGAGGATTTCCCAAGTACTTTTATATTCTTTAGGTTTTTGCTCTAAAAGCATAAAAGCATGAGGCATTTTGTTTTTTATCATATTGAGGGATAAATCAAGGTAAGCATCACCTTGCACTTTAAATTCTTCAATCACTCTTAAAAAAAATTGATAATGCTCTTCTTTTTCAGGAGAGAGATCATCAAATGTAAAGCGCTCGAAAATAGGGATATGAAGAGAAGCGTTTATACTTTCTAAAAGTCGTTCTTCCGACATATTAATCTTAATGTGTGCGGCTTCCACTTCACGAAGTCTTATCTGCCTAAAAGAGGCCACGATAATACGCTCTACTAATATGACCTCCATGGCGTCCTGAGGCTTATAAGTTTGATTGATAGCATCCGCCAGTGCAGTTAGATTTTCTCGATCTTCTCCTGGAAGAATTGGAATTTGCGCAAAAATACCATGCGTCATTGCATTCATGCTTGATCTTTGTTTGCCTTCCACTGTTTTAGGTCCGGTGGATTTTTTTGCATTCTCTTGATTTGCGAGAATTTGAGCGTCTGTAGCCATAAAATTACTCCTATAAAAGTTTTTTCTAGCACTTATTTGCTAGTAATCTTAATATGGGGTTAATATTAAAAATTTCAAGTAAATCAATAAGTTATAGTAAAGTTTAGCTTTACATATCCCTAATTTGAAAAGGAGGAATGCCTTATATTTCTTAGGTATCGCAAATGAAATTAATTTTTCGCAAATGAAATTAATTTTTACTTTTTTTTTGAAAAATTTACGAATTAATAGAGTTTTAGTTAAAACACCCCCTTAAAAAATCTTTCATTAAAAGTTCTTAAAAGCTTAAAACTTGGACGTAATGATAAAATTACGCAATGACTATTCTCGTGACAGGCGCTGCAGGTTTTATTGGCTCAAATTTTGTTTTGGATTGGTTTAGTCAATCAAAAGAAGATGTAGTATCTTTGGATTTATTAACCTATGCAGGTAATTTAGAGAATCTATCTTCATTAAGCCAAAATCCTCGTCATCATTTTATAAAAGGCAATATTGGAGATCGCGAGATCGTTTTAGAGCTCCTAAAAAAATACCAGGTGAGAGCGATTGTAAACTTCGCAGCTGAAAGTCATGTGGATCGTTCAATTCACGAATCAAAAGATTTTATCGAGAGTAATATTGTGGGTACTTACAACTTGCTTGAATCAGCAAGAAATTATTGGAATGATTTAGATCAAAATTTAAAACAAGATTTTCGTTTTTTACATATATCCTCAGATGAAGTTTATGGATCACTTAATTCATCTGATCGCCCATCAAGCGAAAAAGATCCTTATAAACCTAATAGCCCATACAGCGCTAGCAAAGCTGCAAGTGATCATTTAGTTCGCGCGTGGTTTCAGACTTATACGTTGCCAGTTCTTACAGTTAACTCTGCCAATAATTATGGTCCATACCAATTCCCTGAAAAATTGATTCCTTTATGCATTTTGAATGCTTTACACGACAAACCTTTACCCATTTATGGCGATGGCAAGCAGATTCGTGATTGGCTCTATGTTAAAGACCATTGCGATGCCATTCGCGAGATTTTAAAGTATGGTCAAATTGGTGACACTTATAACGTCGGGGGGCGGAACGAAAAAACAAATTTAGAGGTCGTTGAAACTTTATGCGTGATCTTAGACGAATTAAAACCGAAATCAGACGGTAAGAGTTATCAAGATCAAATCACCTTTGTGAAAGACAGGCTTGGTCATGACAAAAGATATGCGATTGATTCATCAAAATTAAAGAGTGAACTCAACTGGAAACCACAAGAAAGTTTTGAGACGGGACTTCGCAAAACAGTTCTATGGTATTTAGAAAATGAAACCTGGATGAATCATGTTGTGACAGGTGAATATCAGGATTGGATTCAAAAGCAGTATTCATGAAAATCGTACTCACGGGCAAGGATGGTCAGGTCGGTTTTGCACTTCATAAAAAATTAGCATCTTTAGGGGAGGTGATCGCGACTGGTCGTAATAATCTTAATTTAGAAAATTCTGATGCAATTAGAGCTTTTATTGAAAAAATTAAACCCGATATTATTATTAATGCTGCGGCTTATACAGACGTTGATAAGGCAGAGTCAGAAATTGAATTAGCCTATAAAGTAAACACAGATGCCCCTCGGGTTTTAGCAGAAAAAGCATCTCAATTTAATATTCCCATTATTCATTTTTCATCAGATTATGTATTTGATGGTTTAAAAAATGAATCCTATGTAGAAACTGATCAAGTCAATCCTCAATCTATTTATGGCAAGACAAAATGGGAAGGCGAAGAAGCTGTTCGTCAATATAAGAAACATATCATCTTAAGAACAAGCTGGGTATTTAGTAGCCGTGGACAGAATTTTTTAAAAACTATATTGAGGCTCATTCAAGAAAATTCATCTTTAAATATTGTAAGCGACCAAAAAGGAACGCCAACTTCAGCTGATTCGATAGCGGATGTAACTTATAAAATTGTAAAAACTATTTTAAATAAACCTAGCTTTAAAAATTTTGGGACTTACCATCTCGCGCTTGACGGTGAGACTAACTGGTATCAGTACGCGTGTTTTATTGTTGATGAAGCAATGCGTTTGGGACTGAAAGCAATAATGACTTCTCAAGATATTAATGCGATCTCGAGTGATGTATGTCCAGCACTAGCCAAACGCCCTATGAATTCTAGGCTTAACAACGCAAAAATTAAAAAGGTCTTCATGCTAGAATTTCAAAATTGGCAAGAAGAGGTAGCAGCTATACTTAAAACCACTTCGATTAATAATTAAAACTCATTTAATAACAAAAAATTATTTAACTATGAAAGTAACTCCTTTGAGTATCCCGGATGTGCTTTTAATCGAGCCTTCTGTATTTGAAGATTCACGCGGCTTCTTTTTTGAAAGCTTTAGAGAAGATATTTTTAAGCATAAAACTTTATTAGACGTTTCATTTGTGCAAGACAATCATTCAAAGTCATCTCAAGGTGTTTTAAGGGGCCTTCATTATCAATTGCCACCCCATGCACAAGCTAAATTAACACGTGTTATTCAAGGTGAAGTCTTAGATATAGCTGTAGATATAAGAGAGTCATCTCCCACATGTGGGCAATATATTGCAGAAATTTTATCTAGCGATAACAAAAAGCAACTTTACATTCCAGAAGGTTTCGCACACGGATTCTTGACGCTCTCAAAAACCTCAGAATATCTATATAAAACAACAAATTTCTATCATCCTGAGAGTGAGCAATGTATTTTGTGGAATGATGAGATTTTAAATATTAATTGGCCTGAAGATTTGAATATTCAAGTGTCGCCAAAGGATCTTTTAGGGCAGAGTTTTAAAATGAGCCCATTATTTTCTCATAACAATAGATAGATTTTTAAGATAAGATTCTTCTTATGAGTTTTAATAGCATGCAATGGTTTGATTCTATAGTTCTGTTATTTATGGGAATATCTTTATTCTTAAATGGCTTGATTGCATATCTTTGGCATAAAAAGTTTTATCAAAAATTAGGACTTAAATCTTATCGTGCTATACAGCGTATCCATTTAAAAGAAACCCCTAGATTTGGGGGGGGTATTTTTATTCTTTCTCTTATCTTTTTCGTAACCTTTAGCAATAGCAATGAAAGTATTCAAACTCTTAAAGTCATTCTCCTTGCTTTAGTGCCCATAATAATTATTGGATTGAAGGAGGATCTATTTCATAATGTAAGCCCTACTGTGAGGTTACTTGCACTTTTTTCTGTGGGTTGGTTATTCAGAGCCCAATTTAATGGCCCATTGCCTAATATGGTTGATGTGCCTTTGATAGGTAAACTTCTAGAACTTCAAGGAGGTATTGGTTTATTCTACATATTATGTATAGCATCTATCGCCAATGGCATGAATTTAATTGATGGAGTGAATGGCCTGTGCGGATCCGTCGCTCTGTCTATTTTGAGCGCACTTCTATTTTTAAGCTATAAATCAAACGATATAATGATGTTAACGACCATAACAAGTGTGATCTTAATTTTTATGCCTTTTATGGTTTTTAATTACCCTTTCGGAAAGATTTTTTTAGGGGACCTTGGTGCATATGGTTTGGGATTGGTTGTGAGCATGCTTACTATCATTCTCTTTGGACGTCACCCCGCAATATCTCCTTGGGTAGCAGTGCTTATTCTTATATATCCAGCAACTGAAGTAAGTTTTACTTTGCTACGTCGTATTTTTGCTGGCACTTCTGCGTTTGATCCAGACACGTCCCATCTCCATCTTCGACTCTTTAATTTTTTTAGAGCTCAACCAATCTTTAGAAGATTAGCTAATCCCCTTGTGATGATAACCTTGACCGGCCTCTGGATATTGCCTTCATTTATAATTCCTTGGGTTTATAACAAAACATTTTTTATTTGGATAGCAATTTTAGGATTTTTTGCATTGTATGCAGGAATTTATTTTTTTATACCAGCTAGTAAAAAGATAATGATTAGAGGTGAAAAATAAATTTATGAAGAGTAAATTGTTTTTAAAAAAATCTTTATATTATTTATTAATATTAATAACAGGATATTTTTTTGTGATTAATTTTAATTATGAAAGATATCAAACATTTAAAACTAATTTTAAAGAGAATGCTAAACGACAATTCAATATCATACGATATGGTAAAAAAGGCTATATCGAAAAAATTATTACAAAACAATACGATGAATATACTGAGGCAAAAAATTCAGAACAAAAAAAAGTTATCGAAACTGCTTCGCTTCCAATCAATTTAAATTTTATTCAACTAAATAAATATCATAGGTTTGCAAGTGGGGGGGGGTCATTAACATTGTTTGGCGATAATGTTTTAGTTGCCGATAGACTGGGCTCATTCTTCAAAGTTAATTTAAGTAATTTAAAAGAAGTTGATAAATTAAATTTTCCGAGCATTCCAAATAATCTCGATTCATTTATTCTAAGGTCTAGTGTTGGAAAAAATCTTTCTGACATTCATATGAGAGTGACTTCTATAGCATATGACAAAAAAAGAGCAAACTTATATGTTGGATATACGCAATATGTATCTGACACTTGCAATAAATTTTCTATTGCATCATTGAAGGTTAATCTAGACTTAAATTATGAAGGTAGCTGGAAGAATATTTATGAAAGCCAATGTGTAACAATTAATCACGCCAGTCATGAAGGAGGTGGAAAGCTTTTGGTTGCAAGCGACAAATTATATTTTTCGATAGGTTATCCAGATTCTATTGGCTTTCAAGATGAGGAAGGTCAAGATCATATATATAACACTCAGGATATGAGCACTTCATTCGGAAAGATTTTTGAGTACGATCTAGAATCTAATTTTTTAAAAATGCTAACTTTAGGACATAGAAATCCGCAAGGACTTACTTTTTTTAATGGAGCTTTGTATGAAGTAGAACATGGCCCTCAAGGGGGTGATGAAATCAATATAATTAAAAAAGGATTCAATTATGGCTGGCCAATTATTACTAATGGCACTAAATACGGCATGTATGATTACAAGGTAGACTTTAAGGATGAGCCAAATCAAAAATACAAAGACCCTCTTTATGCTTTTGTTCCCTCCGTAGGAATTTCTTCGATTGTTGGGATTAGAGACTTTAACGATCGATGGGATGGAAATTTATTAATTGGAAGTCTCAAAAGCCAATCTTTATTTAGGGTAAAGCTTAATAGGCAAGGATTCGTAGAATTTGTCGAGCCAATTTGGTTGGGCCATAGAATCAGAGATGTTAATCAGTTTCATAAAACAATTGTTCTTTTGACCGATGACTCGAACCTTATTTTAGTTTCAGTAAACGAAGAGTTATTAAAAAAAAATATTAAAAATATAACATTTAAATTTGAGGATCATGAGAGAAAAATTGAAAAATGCTTAAAATGTCATTCTTTTGAACAATCAAATCAATCAAGCCTGGCTCCAAGTTTAAAAAACGTTATAAATAGAAAATTCGGTTCTGACAATTTTTATAATCATTATTCTGAAGCAATTAAAAAATCTTCTGGAATTTGGGACAAAAAAACTTTAATTAAATTTATTCAAAAACCACAGGAAGTAATTGAGGGCACAACCATGCCAAATCTGGATATTAGTTCTGAGGAAGCTAAAGAGTTAATTGATATTGTATCTAAATATAATCAATAAAATTGATTTTTAATACATAACCACATTTTATATATAAAACCTCTAAGTTATATTAAATATGTTTAGAATAATTATTAAAAAATATTTTTGGCAGTAGATTTGCCTTCACGAATATAATATCCCGCTCAAAAGCGTAAAGTGATTCTTTTTTACCAAATTCCTGAAATATTATTGGAAATAATCCAGCAAGTTCTAATTGCTTCGTTATTTCTGTAAATGATGGCTTTTGTTGGTTCTTGAAAATAGGCACAAACGAAGCTTCAATAATAACTGCAGACGCTCTAGATAGAACTGACATACCACCCTTAATGACCTCAAGCTCAGAGCCTTGAGTATCAATTTTTACTATAAAATTTTCATTTTTTGAAAAAGATTTGCACATATCATCGAGTCGATAAACTTTTACATTTTCTTGAATTATATTAGTTGGCGAATAAAAGCTATGCAGTTCTTTTCTGTGTTCGTAAAAAGAAGCAATAGGAGTATTTTGTTTTGGATATTTAATTGTTTTCTTTGATAATGAGGATCCAAGAGCGCTATTGATAATTTGCAGCCTTACATCATTAACATTTTTATCAATTTCATCGACTAATGAAGGTATAGGCTCAAAACAAACTATCTCCTTGCAATTAGGAAAGAATACTAAAAAGTCTTTCGTGAAATTGCCGACATTCGCTCCAATATCAATTAAATTTATAGTTTTATTATTATCAAGAAAACATATTAAGTTAATAAAATCATCATATTTATGCGGGGATTTAATGCAAAGTTCTATAAAATTTCGTGGTATGAACTTTTGTGCTTTTATAAGTCTCATACTCTCTTTTATTAACTCAAGCCTATACCCAAAATTCTGTAATTTTATAGCAAGCCAATCAATCATGATGAGAGATCTGTATTATTTTTCAAGCAGGCATTGAACCTCAGATATACCGCCTATTAATCGGCAAAGGTATAAGTCTGATAGACGATGGCTCATATTCAAACATTTATGAATAATTTTTTTTAAAAAGGAACTTTTTTTGTAAAAACTATGAATTGTTCCATAATATAGACCAATATAAAGAATTTTGAATTTAGGTAACTCTGGATTTTTTCCATGAGTTAGTGAGTAAAAACTATTAGAACCATATAAGGTATGGTGCTCCCAACCCACCCCCTGAATGTCGCTAAAATGGGGAACTCTAATAAATAAAAGACCACCTTTTTTAAGAGCATAAAAAAGTTTGTTAATTATCAGATCGCGCTCTTTAGGGTAAAAATGCTCTATACAATGCGATGCATAGATAAAATCAAACTGACTGAAATCTGCAGGCCATTCATCTAAAATATTTTGATGATGCGTTGCATCTGATTGCTTGTCAAAATCTAAGGAGTATAGCTGATCTTTTATGTCAAATTTGTGTAATGGATTATTGCCCGGACAGAGATCAAGGATTTTTAGTTGGGGTTTGTCTTTTGATCGAAGGTTATTAACAATTATTGATAGCTCCGAAAAATTAAGAGTTTGTTTTTTCATCAAAAAAGCTAGTAATTTAAAGATTTAGATTATACACTCAAATAGTTGAAGTCAAAAATTAACATTTAGGCCCATAGTTTTTTTAGCTGATTTCTAAAATGAAATTTCTAGTGTTTAACATTTTTCAGAAATAAATATTTTTTATTTTTAGTCATTTACAATGTCATATTAATAAATTAAAAAAAAACTAACATGAAGAATAAAACAATTCTAGTAACAGGTGGCGCAGGATATATAGGATCTCATATGCTTCAAGAGCTAAGGAAGCAAGGATGTTCAATCATCGCCTTCGATAATTTGTCTCGTGGCCACAGAGATGCTGTTGGAGATTCTATCTTGATTCACGACGACCTTCTTTCGCCAAATGCAATTGATGCTTGTTTTGAAAAATATAATATTGATTTAGTTATTCATTTTGCTGCTTTTGCATATGTTGGAGAGTCTGTTGATTATCCGGAAATTTATTATCGAAATAATATAAATGGCACACTAAACTTGTTGAGCTCGATGTTAAAACATAATGTTGATAAAATTGTTTTTTCATCTAGTTGCGCAATTTATGGCGAACCAGATTGGGTTCCTATTACTGAAGAGCATCCCAAAAAGCCAATTAATCCATATGGCCACAGTAAGTTGATTATCGAGGAAATATTGCTTAATTATGCAAAAGCTTATGGTTTGCAAAGTATAAGTTTGCGTTATTTTAATGTTGCAGGATGCGATTCAACCGGTGTTCTTGGTGAAAGGCATAACCCTGAGACCCATCTTATTCCTCTTGTCTTGTCAGAGGCTTTAATACTTAAAAAGAATGAATTTGTTGGCAAATCAAATTTAAATGTTTTTGGAAATTCATTTCCAACGCAAGATGGGAGTTGTGTAAGAGATTATATCCATGTCGAAGATTTATGTAATGCACATCTGCTAGCTTCAAAAAGACTGTTTGATGAAAAGACTAAGGGCGCTGAATACTATAATTTATCAAACGGAGTTGGCTTCAGCGTATTCGAAATCATTAATTCATGCAGGAAGGTTACAAAACAAAATATACAATTCAATATTCTTCCCCCTCGAAAAGGCGATCCCGCAATTCTTATTGGAAATGCAAAATTAGCAAACAAAATTTTAGGGTGGGCTCCAAAATATACAAGTATTGACAAGATTGTTGAAACTGCGTGGATGTGGATGACGAAATAAATATGCAGTTTAAGTTTTATTTTAAGCAGATAAATTAGGCGGCTAATATTCTCTTAAAATAAGCGATTGTTTCCTTGAGGCCATCCTCTGGACTTATTTTCGGATTCCAATCGAGTACAGATTGAGCTTGGGAAATATTAGGTTTTCTTTGTTTTGGATCATCTAAAGGCAGCTCATTAAAGATTAATTTTGATTTACTTTTGGTTAGCCTTAATATCAACTCGGCAATTTCAAGCATGGTAAACTCTCTTGGGTTGCCCAAATTTATCGGGCCGCTAATAGAGTCAGAACTGCTCATAAGTTTATATAATCCATCTATAAGATCATCAACATAACAAAATGACCTTGTCTGTAAGCCGTCGCCATATATTGTAATATCTTTGCCAGTTAAAGCTTGGGCAATAAAATTACTAATTACACGCCCATCATTAAGTTGCATTCTGGGGCCGTAAGTGTTAAAAATTCTAGCAATTTTTATATTTAAGTTGTGCTGTCTTTTGTAATCAAAAAAAAGTGTCTCAGCACATCGCTTACCTTCATCATAACAACTTCTAATGCCAATTGGATTAACTCTGCCCCAATAGGATTCTGGCTGTGGATGTTCTTCAGGATCGCCGTAAACTTCAGATGTAGAAGCTTGAAGAATTTTAGCATCTAACCTTTTAGCGAGTCCTAGCATATTAATAGCACCATGAACATTTGTTTTTGTTGTTTGAACTGGGTCGCGTTGATAATGTACGGGTGAAGCAGGGCAAGCAAGATTATATATTTCATCAACTTCTACATATAATGAAAATGTCACATCATGCCTGATTAGTTCAAATAAATTACTACCTAAAAGATGGCTAATATTTATTTTGTTACCTGTATAAAAATTATCTACACAAAGGACCTCATGGTTTTTTTTAATTAAAAATTCACACAAGTGAGACCCTAAAAATCCAGCTCCACCTGTGACAAGTATTTTGTTTGAATTATCCATAAAAGATTTTTTTGAATAAGTAATCATAAATATATTTATATAGTAAAGCAAAAAACAATTATTTAACCAGAAAGATTAGAATTCTATATTCTAAAAAAATATTAATTTTTCATTTTGCTAAGCTTTGAAGTCTTTTGGGGTAATTGAAATGGCTTTTTTTTAGGATTTATGATATTTTTTAAAGGCCTATAAAATGATTAATAAAATTAAAATGGCCCTTTGAACCAGTCACCTGGCACATCATGGGGAGTAGGTTCTTGTAAATCATCTCTTACATCAGAGAAATCACTTCCCATGATGGACATAATTTTTATTGCTATATCTGCCGCACGTACATAAAAATTCTTAGTGAGAGCCGGGCTTGTTGGTTCAGGTATATCAGGCATCGCAAGTCTTTCTGGTGAAGACTTTAAAAATTCAAAAATATTAATTGCAACCCGGGCAACTATCTCTCCTGCCACTGAACCAGTTGTAAATCCAGTATCGAGCGCTAATAATCGACCAGTTTTTTTAACGGAATTCATAATCAAATCCCAGTCTAGAGGTTTAATGCTTCTTAAATCAATCACCTCACATGAAATGCCTTTTTTTTCTAAGTAATTTGCAGCGTGAATTGCCTCGATTGTCATATAAGACATAGTAACCAATGTAATATCAGTTCCATACTTAATTACTTTAGCTTTGCCTATTGGAATCCTAATATCACCTTCAGGAACTTCGCCAATAGAATTATGCAACCAACGGTGCTCTAAAAAAATCACAGGATTTGGATCAAATATAGCGCTAAGTAGCATGCATTTTGCATCTTCAGGTGTTGTTGGCATGAGAACCTTTAGCCCAGGAATATGGGCAAACCAAGCTTGAAGGTTTTGTGAGTGCGTAGGCCCTTGGCCCCAGCCTCGCCCGATAATTAAACGAATAGTGATGGGAACTGAATTTTGCCCTCCAAACATGTAGTACCATTTTGCTGCACCATTGACAAGTTGATCCATAGCTAAAAGAAAAAAATCGATGCGCTGATGAGTCACTACTGATTTAATGCCATTAAGCGCAGCACCGATAGCTACTCCAGTCATCGCATTCTCTGAAGTAGGCATGTCAAATACGCGCTTTGAACCAAAGCGAGCTTCTAAATTTTCTGTAGTGCCAAACACCGCTTTAGGATCAGTGACACCCAACCCATAACAAATAACCGACTCGTCTATTTGCATAGCCAGGTGCAAAGCTTCATTAATTGCGGCTATAAAATTCTTTTGCGACATATTAAAGATTTTTAGCTTGCATAAACATTTCCATAAGCTTCATGCTGAAGAGGAAATGGTGATTTCTCTGCAAAATCAAATGCAGTTTTTACTTCAGAATTTATGAATAACTTAATTTCATCAATTTGTTTTAGAGAATCCGAATGCGCCTGGGATAAAGTTTTTTCTAGTATTAAAAGAGGGTCTTTAGCCTGCCATTCTAAAAATTCTTCCTGTGAGCGATAGCCTATATCATTATCGAAAGCATGGCCGCAATGCTCTCGCCATCTATAGGTCGAAAATTCAAGAAAATAAGGGCCATGACCGGCACGCACTTCATTGAACGCCTCTTCCATCAATTGTTTTGAATGTATGAGATGGCTACCCTCTGCAGCACCTGTCTTAACTCCCATAGCTTCTACCATTTTTGCAATACTTCTTCCTCTGGGCTGTCGAACAGAAAGTGGACTATAAACAGAATATAAATTATTTTCACAAATAAATAGAACTGGCAAATTTCTAACGGCTGCAAAATTGATCGACTCGTAAAAAACACCTTCTTCGATCGCGCCATCCCCAAGAAAAATACAGCTTATTTGATCAGTGCCTTTAAGTTCTATAGATAAAGCTAAACCAACGCCTACTGGAATACTATTGCCTACAATTGCTGAAGTGCCCATAAAATTTACATTACGATCTATAAGGTGCATGGAACCACCTTTGCCTTTAGAACAACCAGAAGCTTTGCCATAAAGCTCAGCAATCATGGCATTCAAATCCCCTCCTTTTGCTAAATAATGTGCATGACCTCGATGTGTGCTGACTGCAAAATCTTTTTGAATAACGGTTTCAGCAAAAATAGCGGGGATAGATTCTTGGCCGATTGATAAATGCACCGGGCATCGCATTTTACCTTCTGGGTAATGATAAGCGATTGCTTCCTCAATAGCCCTAATGCGATACATGTGTCGAAAAAGATTAAGTAAATTTTTCAAAGTTTAAGCGCTTATGGAATGAACCAAAAATAATCGCCCCTATATCCAACTTCTTTAAAAAAAAGAATCCATTCTTCTACAGACATAATTGTTTTTGCAGTCAAATTCCATGCATACATACGCTCTTTTTCCTCTTCGTTTCGATAGGCGTCCACAGTAATGAATGATTTACCACGACTGACGCGTTCAATTTCTTGCAAAGCCTTCCCGCACTCTTCACGCTCTAAATTATGTATCGTGTTAATTGAAATCACTACATCGAATGAGTCATCTTTGTATGGAAGATTTGTTGCATTAGCAATTTGAACATGAGGCATCATGTCAGGCATTGCATTTTCGATAGCATATTTTGAAATATCAACACCTTTAACGGTAATACCAGGAATTAATTCAGCCAAATCATGCAACATAAATCCTTTAGCACATCCCACATCCAATAAAGAACTATTTGATGATAAATTCCAATATTCTTTAAAGGTAGGAATAACCGGTTGCCAAAATCGTGGCATATAATTAAATCCACCATAACCGTAATTTCTATCCCCATCAAAAAATTCACGGCCAAATTGTCTGGCTATAGCTCGATCTGATTCGGTCTTTGATGCCACGCGCTCCTCTATATTTCTTTTTGTTTTTGGGTAATTAATCAGTAAATCTACCTCTTTGCCCATTTGCAACTCCTAAAAAAATTTAAGTTTTATGTTCATAATTTAATGGTTGATTTTTTAAAACATCTAAGTTGTTTTTTACCCAAAGAATACATTCATCTATTCCACTATTCAGACTAATCAGTTCTTTCCAGTTAAGCTCATTGCGTAGTTTGTTACTATCTAAATGATATGCGGCATCTTTTCCAGTTCGCTCGCCTACAAAATCAACATAATCCTCAAATTTCACATTTAATTTAGAACATATAAGCTCAACTAATTCTCTAATAGAAATAACTTCATTGGTTGAAATATGATAGGTCTGGCCATTTTGCCCTCCCTGCATAATCTTCCAAGTTGCGTCCGATACATCCTTCATATGAATAAATGATCGTGTTGAAATACCACCACCATGAAGTTGTAATTTATGACCTAATAAAATATAAAGTATTGTGCGAGGAATGATGCGATATAACTGCTGCCCGGGTCCGTAAACATTCGCAGCGCGGGTAGTAACGAATGGAAAATTATAGGCGACTTGAAAAGTACGTAAACTCATATCTGTTGCGGCTCTTGAAACGGCATAAGGGGTACTCGGATTAAAAGGATAATCTTCAGTCACAAACCCTCTGCAGCTTCCATAAACTTCAGGAGTTGAAATATGCACATAACGTTTTAAAAAAATACATTTCCTAAGTTCGTCATGAAATTTAATTGTAGAAACTACATTGGTCATAAACCAATCGCCCGGATTTATCCAGCTTTCAGCCACCATACTCTGCGCTGCAAAATTAATTACGTAACTAGGTTTAATATCTTTAATAAGTTTAGTGATCTCTAGCAAATGTTTATTAAGATCAAATGGATAAAATGTAAAATTTTTATGATCATTCCATTTGTATGGTAAAAATACATCCAATAGCTCGTTTGAACGACTTAGGCCAACTACTCGAGAACCTTTTGCAAGAGCAAAATCGATAAAGGTAGCCCCGGAAAAGGAATTACTTCCGATAACAATTATCGTATCCATAATTATTGAAGATCGATTTTTGATCGATTCATATATAGCCATTGCATAATCATATGGCCTACAACAATTTGCATATCTTCAGCGATCTGCATATCATTCACCGAAAAATGAATCGCTACATCAGCAAGGTTCTTACACTGACCACCATCAAATCCCAAGATCGCATAAGATTTAATATTCATTTTTTTTGCTTGATTAATTACACGAATAATGTTTGGCGAGTTACCGCTACCACTTAATACAATTAATAAATCATTTTTTTCGCCTTGCACAGCTAATTGTTCAGAAAAAATTTGATCATATCCTAAATCATTTGCGAGACAAGTAATCACAGCTGGATTATCTGACAATGATAAAACTTTTAAACCTCCTCCGGTATGTTTAGCAATCCCATAAAGAAAGTCATTTGCAAGATGGATTGCATTACCCGCACTTCCGCCATTACCACAAATAAATAAACGACGATTTTCTTTTAAACACAATTGCAAATCTTTCGCTAATTCAACTACAGGAGACCAATCAGTTTTTGTAAGAACTCCCTGAAGGCGACGCGAGTAGTCATTAAAAAATAATTCATCGCTTATTGGGTTGGTCATTTTTAACCTTTTTTTAATAAAACAGTTTTTTCCATCCAAAGTAAATTATAAAAATGATCTTCATCTTTTAATTCACCTGACTGGTAACTTTCAATAATTTCGCGAATGGCATCTTCAACTCTTTTCTTTGGCTTAAAGTCTGTTGATAACAATTTATCTGAATTAATTCGATAAGATCTTGGATCGCTCGAAGGGGTTACTTCAATTTCTACTGGAATATATTTAGTGATTAGCTTAGCAATATCCATAATTGAAATATTCTCAAATCCTGCATTAAAAATACCGGTCATCTCCGGATGATCAATTAGATGCAAATAAAGATCTGTAATATCTTCAATATGAATATTTGGACGAACTTGATCTCCACCAAAAACAGTAATTTTGCCTTTAGCTAATGCCTGCATAGTAAGAAGATTGACTGATACATCAAGTCTCATTCTTGGAGAAAGGCCGCAAACAGTGGCAGGTCTTAAAATTTGTACAATCATATCATCCTGATAACTAAGTAGAACACGTTCACCAACCATCTTAGTCTTGTTATATTCTGAAATAGGTTTAAGCTCCAAATCCTCTGTCACTTGTACTTCCTCTTTTATGCCATAGACACTTCCTGAAGAAGCATATATGAAGCGCCTAACACCCATTCTTTTTGCTTTATCAGCTAATTGCATAGTGGCTAGCGCGCTGACTTCCCATGTTAGTTTTGGATCTAAATCTCCACATGGATCATTTGCAATAGAGGATAAATGAATAATGCAATCAACACCAGAAAGAGAAATCTTGTCAATATCCCTTACATCACCTTTAATAATTTCTAAATTTTTGTGGGGTTTTAAATAATTACCAAACCACTGAAGATCAAAAGAAATAACTTCATAACCTCTGTCTAGCAACTTAGGAATTAATATATGGCCTTTATAACCACATCCACCCGTAACAAAAATTTTCATTTCTTGTTCAGTTCCTTATGATTCATTAATAAAGCGATGATGCAATGTTTGCAATAGTATCTCCAATCGCCAAAGATGCCGTTGCAGCAGGCGATGGAGCATTGCAGACGTTAATTATTTTACCATTTTTTCGAATATCAAAATCATCCAATAAATTTCCTTGGTAATCACAAGCCTGAGCCCGGACGCCGGCACCGCCTGGCTCAAGATAATTAGCTTGAACTTCCGGAATCAGCCTCTGCAGTGCGTTAACAAACGCTTGCTTACTAAACGATCGATAATACTCTTCAAAACCATTGCGCCAATATTTTTTTGCTGCCACCCTAAATCCTCTCCAAGCAAAGGCTTCGTAAAGATCTCGCAAATTAAAATCTGTTTTTTTATAAGCTTCGCGGCTAAAAGCAAAAACTGCATTAGGCCCACATTCCATGCCGCCATGAATCATTCGCGTAAAATGAACGCCAAGAAATGGAAAATTAGGATCAGGCACAGGATAAACTAAATGATTTATTAACTTAGGTGCTGAAGAAGTAAATCGATAATATTCCCCTCGAAATGGCAATATCCGCAAAGGTAAGTTTTTTTTTGACTTAAGCGCTAAACGGTCTGAATGAAGTCCAGCACATACTATTGCTACCTTTCCCATCCAATTATTAGAATTAGTAATAACCTCAACTATATTATCGTGATTTCTTATATCAATAACTTTTTCGCCAAAAATAAATTCCACTCCCATATTCATTAAGAGCTCAGCATATTTATTAGCCACCATACTAAAATCAACTATACCCGTTTGAGGGACAAATAGCCCACGAATACCATTGCAATGAGGCTCTATTTCTTGAATTTCACTGGGACATAAAAGCCTAAGTCCCTTCAGCCCGTTAGCGAGTCCTCGATAATAAAGGTCGTCTAATCTTGGTAACTCTGAAACCAATGTTGCAACTACAACTTTTCCGCAAATCTCATAAGGAATAGAATATTCTTGGCAAAAATTTATTATCTGATGATATCCAGCAATGCAATTAAGAGCCTTCAAGGAATGGGGTTTATAATAAAGGCCTGAATGGATAACACCGCTATTGTGTCCGGTCTGGTGTTGAGCAACGCCAGTTTCTTTTTCTATTAATATTAAACGAGTGCTCGGTCTTGACCGCATAATACTTAATGCTGAAGCTAAACCAATGATACCCCCGCCTATAATTATTACATCGTTTTTTTTAGTCAACAGTAGAAGCTTTCAAAAAAATATTTTTTAGCACATAATTATTACTAGACAAAAATTTTATCATCATAATTCAGTTCTACTGCTTTACTTCGATTTAATTAATAACTTTAAGTATATTTAAGTCATTTTTTAATTTAATAAAGGCAATTAAAAATTGTTTTAAATGTATTGTATTAGTCAGACAAATAAATTATTTAACCATATACAACTTGAGTTTGTTTATTAAAGAATAAAGCCCTCATAATATATAAATTATATTTAGGATATTAATCGTTAAAGACGATTAGTCTTCTTATCATTTATCTCATTTGCCCAAATCCAAAAAAAATGACTTACAAAATTAATTATGAGAGAAAAACATGTACCAAATAAATTAGCATAAATATAATAAAATCCCTTACTAGCTAGGGAATTTGTTACAAACCACCATATTAAAAATCCAGTTAAACTTGATATATGGAAATTATATAAACTTAATATAAAGTTTTTATTTTTTGATTTAAAAATAAATGTAGTTAATAAATAGTAACGAAATATGATTAAGATTTCTCCACATATAATTGTTGCAATTTCAATAGGAAGTTCCATTAATTCAATTAATAGATAAAGACAGGGCGTTGATAAAAGAACTATAATAAGTCCTATAAGTATCCAAATAAAAATTTTTTTTTTGTTATGGTGTAACCAATTATTACGATTAAAAATTTTATTTAGCTTATTCATTTAAAATGGTGGTAAAAAAGAATGATTAATTTGCTCATAATTGGGGCTGACAGTACTTTGGGTTCTAACTTAGCAAGATATCTTTATCAAAATAATAGGTTCAAACTTTTTTTAACTACTCGAAAAAAAGAAAATGTGGACTCAAAAACATTTTTTTTAGACCTAAATGATTTTCATGCATCAATTATCCCAAAAAATATTGATTTCGCAATTATTTTTTCTTATTGTGGAGGAATTAGCTTTATAAGAGAAAATCCAGAATATGCATATAAAATTAATGTAACGAAAACATTAGAAATTATAGAAAAATTGCAGGAAAGAGAAATCCATTTAATATATCCGTCAACAAATTTATTTCTCAAAAAAAACAATTCTCCTTTAAATAAGAAACAAAGTATTTATTTAGATTATGTAGCTCAAAAAATAAAAATTGAGGAAAAAATTTTATCTTCAGGAAACTTTGGTACTGTTATACGTAGCAGTAAAATAATTCATAAAAAATTTGAGGTATTTCAAAGATGGATAGAGAATTTTTTAAAAAACAAGCCTGTTTACGCCTTTGGTGATCTAAGAATTTCCCCAGTTTGGATTGATTGCTACTTAAATTTGATCACTAAAATTATTTTAAATAAAATTAATGGTAATATTTTAATAACTAGTAATGACCAAATAAGTTACTATGATGCCGCACTAAAAATATGCGAGAGTATTGGATTAAATAAGAATTTAGTTGTTAATGTAGATTCTACTTCTATATTGAATAAGGATGATCTATACGAGGGTGAGTATTTAAGGAATTGTAAGAAAAATTCTTTTTTGGCTGAATTTTTATTTGATTCAAACTACGCAATTCAAAATTATCTTATTTCAAATAGTTTTTTTAATCCTAATCTTGCCAAAAAATGAAAACTAAAAATTCTATTGCTGAAATAAGAAAAATAATTAAACTTCGAAATAAGTATAAAAATCTTGTCGATGTAACTTTTTATATTCCTTGTCTAAATGAAGGCAATGTAATTTACCAAACTTTAAGTAAAATCAAAAAATGCCTCACTCAATTAAGATTTTCATATGAATTTTTAATTTACAATGATGGATCAACTGATAATTCTCTTCTGGAAATCAATCGCTTTAAAAAAGACAACCCAAACCTTTTAATCAACATTATTAACCTGAATAAATGCAGAGGTTTGGGATACAATTACATTGATGGAGCCCATAAAGGCCTAGGTAAATATTATATGATGATATGTGGTGATAATTCAGAAACCGAAGACAGCCTTATTGAGATATTAACTAATATAGGTAGCGCAGAAATAGTAATACCTTATTTTGGCTTAGGTGATCAAAGACAGTTAAGCAGAGTATTATTATCTTTATGCTTTACAAAGATTGTTAATCTTATAAATGGAAAAAAAATAAAATACTACAATGGGGTTGTTTTACACCTTAGAGAAAATGTTTTGAGATACGGCCCCTCAAGTTCAGGTTTTGGTTATCAGGCTGAATTAATTAGCATTCTTTTGTTGCATAATAAGACTTACAAGCATGTCAGTATTTCTAACAATGATAGAGAGCTCGGTATAAGTAGAGCATTTAAAATAAAAAATTTTTTTTCAGTTGCACATAGTCTTCTTCAAATTTTATTTAGAAGAATTAGAAACGAAATATGGCCAATAAATTAAGGAAAAGATGAAAATAGAAAATTTAAAGTCCTCAGGCTTGGTGATGGTTAAAGCTTCAAATTATAATCGTTGGCAATTTGAAAATTTTCTACCTTTTATTCAAGGAAGAGTTTTAGAAATTGGATGTGGTGCAGGCAATATTACACAATTGATAGCTTCAACAGGTTTAGAGATTTTATCTGTTGATATAAAAAAAGAAGCTGTAAGATTTGCAAAAAAAAGGGTTAAGAGTAAAAATGTAAGTATAAAAAATTTAGATATTTTCTCTAAAAAAATAAGAAATGAATTGGGGCTTTTTGATACGATTGTTTTCTCCAATGTTCTTGAACACATTAAAAATGATTACTCAGCTCTTAAGTACTGTTCTGATTATATGAAAAATCATAATAGTAAATTAATACTATTAGTTCCTGCACACAAATTTATTTATGGATCATTAGATAGGGAAGTTGGACATTACAGAAGATATAATAAAAAAATGATTGTTGATTTAGCTATTAAGACGGGCTTCAATATTAAAGATATGTACTATTTTAATTTTGTTGGGGCAATTGGCTGGTTTATTAATTTCAAAATTCTAAAAAGAATTGGGTCAAACCATGATGATGACGCACAAGTTAATTTTTTTGATCGATTCCTAGTGAAGCCAGTAAAATTTATAGAGTCATTTATTAAGCCTCCATTTGGGATTTCATTAATTGCTATTTTAGAAAAAAAATAATGAAGTTTACAGTCGTTGGGAGCGGAATTGCTGGATTATCATTTAGTTATCAAGCTTTGGAGGGGAAGCATGATGTAGATATTATTGAAATTTCTAGTTCATATGGAGGCTTATGTAAAAGTTTTAAAAAAAGAAAATGTATTTTGGATCTCGGTGTTCATTTATTTCACGGAAGAGATTCTGAAGTCCTCAAAACAGCAAAAAAAATTGTTCCTCTTAATAAGTGGGTAGACGTTAAAAGGGTAGGAAAGCTCTATATCGCAGGAAGGTATATAGATTGGCCAATTAGAATAACTTCTTTATTTCAGCTCCCAGTTCATCTATCTTTTAATATATTGATTGATCAATTATTCTTACTGCTAAAAGATAAAAAGGTCTTCAACAGGCAAAAAAATTATCAAACCGAAATATTATCGGTTTATGGTAAAACTCTTTTTAATTATCTGTTTAAACCATTGACCGAAAAATTTTTCCAAACAAATACAAAAAAAATTCATTTTGATTGGGCATTTTCAAGTATTCGTTCTGCAACGAAAATTGAGGATAAAAATTTTAAGGAAGGATATCAATACCTCGTAGAAGATACTTCCGAAGAATCCAAAAAATCATTCAATATTTTTAGATTTGTTTTTTCTCAGATTATAAATAGTTTTAAAAAAGAAGATTTTTATTATTTTAAGGATGGTTATGGCACTCTCGCTAACTATTACGTAAAAAAAATCAAATCTATGAATGGTAAAATTCGATTAAATTCTCAGATTGAACAAATTAAATTTAGAAATAACTTGATACAAGGATTAACCCTAAATGGTATATACGAAGATATAGATCAGTTAGTTTGGACTGGTAATCTTGAAAATTTGTGTTCGCTTCTTTCTATAAAGCCACCCCAGGTAAAACGGTTACACTCAAAGTTTCTTTATGTTTTTTTAAAAAAAAATTACATTACGCATCAGGTTTGTTACTATATTGACCAAAATATTAGCTTTGTTAGATCCACAGTGCTGAATAATCACTACCAAGGTATTATCAAAAATAAAAAAATAAAAGCTGTTTTATGTCTCGAATTTACATCTTCTAAGCAAGAGTTAAGCGATGCTAACCCAATTATTACTGGAAAAGAATTTGAAATTATCAAGAATGACTTATTAAAGGTCGGTTTGATAAACTCTTTTGATGATATTTTAGATTTTCATACAATTTTTGTTGCTAATACATATCCAATTTTTACTACTAATTACCGCAAAGAAATTAAAAGAGTTAAAAATGAGATTGGTAAATTTAAAAATTTGACCTTATTCGGTCGGCAAGGCTCTTTTTCATATGAAAATGCAGATGGTTTAATTAAGGATGCTTTGAGGCATGAACTGCTTCAAAAGGCGTGAAAGTTTATAGCCAAGAATTGAGTCCGAAATTGTGAGCACTTTACCAAAGAAGTATGAGACGCAAGTTTCATTAGCATTGTTAAATTTATACTTATTTATTTAAGCTTTTAAGCAAGTGAGGAAAATCTAGTTTTGCCAATTCCAGGCTAGTATATGTGCCAATATCTCTATGATAAATTTTATTATGGAACGTATTAATTTTACCTAAAAAATTAGGAATAACCTCAGTACTAAAATCTACTTCCTTCTTTTTTAAGCTTTCAATGAAGTTCAGTACATTGGGAGAAACTATATATATTGCACCATTAGCAATTTGACCATGATCTTTTTGACTTTTTTCATAGAATTTAGTCACAATACCATCTTGATTCAATTTAACAATTCCACAACTTTCTGGCGTATCTGTGACATAAGTCATCATAGTAATTTCAATTCCTCTGTTGCGCTCAACAAAGGTATCGATAAATTTTTTAAGTGGAAAAATAGATAAGTTATCAGCATGAATTACAAGAACTGGCTCATTCTGATAAAATTTTCTATTATTCATTAAAGTTCCTGCAGTACCCAGGAGTTTTTTTTCATAAATTTCGTGCACTGGAATTTTAAAACGTCGTTGCTTTAGGTAATTCGATACTTTTTCCGCAAGATAATGAGTATTAATAATCACTTCACTAATATTCCCTTCTTCTAATAAATCAAACCAATAATCCAGAAGTGGTTTATTATCAATTTCAATCAAGCATTTAGGCGTGAAATTTGTTATTGGCCTTAATCGTGACCCTAGCCCTGCAGCAAGCAATAAAGCTTTCAATTCGAGAATCTCTCTAACAACTCGTCCGCATTCAATGGTATATTTCCAACTATTCCAACCTGCAAAGCTGCTGCGACAGCACCTAGATAAGCTGCTTCCCAAACGGAAGCACCGGAAACAAGTGCCATTGAAACTGCCGTTAAAAGTGAATCTCCTGCTCCAGCAACATCTTTAGGGGCGCTATTCAAAGCCTCAATCCTATCTGTAACCCATCCTTCGCTACTATTGGGGGCGTGTATAATAAAACCTTCTTCACCCATTTTGAGAAATACATTACTTGCCCCAGTCTGACACCTTATTTCTTCTGCTAGAACAATGATACCCCCGTCTTTATTTTTTGTACTAATCCTAGCTTCATGTTCAGTAGGTGTGATTAAATTTACTCCCTTGAAACGACCAATATCGCCTATTTGGGATGATGATTGACTATCTGCCGCTACAAAAACATTATTTTTTTGGGCACATAAAATAATTTTTTCCACCATATCTTGGGGTAAGCAGCCATAACTGAAGTCTGAAAAGATTACTAGATCAAGATTAGTAATTATATTTTTTAAGTTATTTATAATTTTTTTTTGTATTTCTATAGAGATTAGTCCTTGATGCAGTTTACTGACTCTCAACAAACTTTTTCCTTTACTTCTGAAGCGTTGCTTTAAAGTAGTTGGGCGAGAATCATCAACCATAAGATATGCTTCAACTCCGAACTTTAATAGCTCTTGCTTTGAATATTGTCCACATTCATCATTTCCAACTACAGTTATAAAGCTAACATGAGCACCTAATCCTGCAGCATGCGCAGCAACAATTCCAGCACCTCCAATAAAGCGAGTATTATCAATGGGTGTAACTACTAAAGTTGGGTCTTCTCGAGACATTCCAAGCGGTTCACAAGTTATATATTCATCGATGATCAAATCACCAATTACACAAATTTTTAAACCATTAAAACTTTTTAAAATCTCTTTGAGGCGATCATGAGTAATTCTATGTCTTGCTTTATAATCCAGAGGCAAATGAATTGTTTTTTTGTTGGCGCCTTGAAATTCTTGATTAATGATATCGTAAGAAGAAAAAATTGTCTCTCCAGAGCTAAAAATCAGTCTACCCCCGTATTGCTCTAACTCAAAAAGTTCAGGGTTGTAAGAATTTTCATATTCTTTACCTTTCACAACAATATCTGGTCGAAGTCTTCTAACTGCATGAGGCGCCTCTTCATCAATAATGAATGAATCTGTAACAAGATTATTACTTCTAATTCCATCAAGCCTCAGTTGCTCTGAAACGTAAGCGGATTCCCCGGCAATTCTATCACTATAGACCCCGACAATTAGCCTCTCTCCTTGTTCCTTTGCAAATCTCAATAGTCTTAAATGCCCTGGATGAATGACATTAAAATTTCCGCAGACAAGAACTGTTGAATTTTTTTTCATAATAAAACTCGTAAAATTATTTCAATGATCCATAGCAATTAGAGGGCGGAAAACATTACCGTATTCGAGATCATAAAGGGCTAAATTTATTTCTTCTAATTTATAACGTTTAGTTATTAAGTCGCCCAATATTAAATTTGATTTTTTAAATAAAGAATATATTTTTGGAATATCATTATCTGGATTGCTTTGTCCACCCCAACTCCCTAAAATTTTTTTTCCACTAATCAATTCATGAGGATTAAGACTTATTTTTTTTCCGTGTTCAGGATGAGAAGCAAAAATTAATACTCCTTTGTCTTTTCTTATCAATGAAAATCCGAGTTCAATGGTATGTACGTGACCGCCTGACTCAATACAAGAATCAGCACCGCCATTTGTTAAGTTCATAAACGAATCAAAGAAGTCTTTGTCTTGAGAATTAAATACATGGTTAGCGCCTAATTGTTTTGCAAAATCTAATTTCTCATTGGAAATATCAATTGCAATAATTTTCCTAATATTTAGTGCTCGTAAAGTCAATAAAGCTGAGATACCAATACCACCTAAACCAATAACAGCAACAACACTATTAACCGAAGGTTTTAATTCATTTAAAACCATTCCTGCCCCTGTTGGTAAAGCGCAACCAAATAGGACTGCTTCATCAAACGATAGGTGCTCTGGTTTTCTTACCAATCTACTTTCAGACACAATTGTAAAGTTAGAAAATGTAGTCACTTTTCCCGAATTAACTTCGATATTCCCATGACTATACTTTGCACCTGGAGCATCTAAACCCTTACCCTTGAGCCAACCTAAAATTACACTATCCCCAACGGCAAATTTAGTTACACTCTCGCCTAAGGCAATTACAACTCCAGACCCTTCATGTCCAAGAAGATGAGGAAGCCAAGGATCCGACCCTCGCCTTCCGCGAACTTCCATAAGTTGACTTCTGCATACACCACTAAAATATACTTTGACTAAAACCTGACCTGGTAGTAGTTTTGGAACCTCTATATTTCTAATTACTAATGGCTCACCAAGTTTTTCAAGCACAGCCGCTCGTATTGTCGAAGGTAATTTTAACCTCATATAAAAGTCTTCATTTCTTTAATGATACAAAGCAAAAAAGTTTAATTAGCATTAACTATATGTTACCTCAGAAAAAAGAGCATACTGAGATTTATATTAGCGTTAAAACCTTATGAGGAAATTTAAAAAAATATGGATATCAGTATTGATTTTCAAACTGAAATTAACATTTAATCTTTTTAACTATTTCCAATGTCAATTATGATTAATTTTAGTTAAATTGATTTGTAAGTTTTAAAAATAACTAAATTATAATAACGTATTTTTCATTATTTAATTAATACAATCTTAGTATTTACTAATAGCGTATAGGTATATACTTGCATTATTTATTTAAATTCTAGGTAAGTAGTAAATTGATAAAAAAAATGTCAATAATCCCGGTAATACTTGCTGGAGGAAGTGGTTTCCGTCTCTGGCCTGTCTCGAGAAGATCACTTCCAAAACAATTTATAAATTTAATCTCAAATGATAGTTTATTTGTGTTGGCTATTGAAAGAGCTATAAGCTTTGTATCAAATAAATATAAAGTTGATGATCTAATTGTGGTAACTAATGAAGAGCATAAATATCTTGTAGCTGAACAGGTAAAAAAATTTAAAAATAATATTCATATTATTTTAGAGCCATTTGGCAAAAATACAGCTCCAGCAGCAACAGTTGCATCTCTTCTAGCCCAAAATATTTCTCCAAATGCTGTCTTGCTAGTTCTTTCCGCCGACCAAATTATTGGCGATATAAAAAAATTTCATCAGGCATTAAGTAATGCTTTAAAAATTCTTGGCGAAGAAGATTTTGTAATAATGGGTGTTAAACCTAGCCATCCAGAAACTGGATATGGTTACATAAAAAAAGATAAAAAAAGTTTTGATGTTTTATCTTTCACTGAAAAGCCCAATGATAAGTTAGCAAAAAAGTATATAAAATCAAATGATTATCTTTGGAACTCTGGAATTTTTTTATTTAGAGCTTGTGTTTGGGAAAAGGCGCTCAATTTTTTTAATCCAGGAATGTTTGCTTCCATTGAAAAAGCTTGGAAAAAAAGAGTTGAATATGGCAATTTTATAATTCTAGATCCTAAAAAATATGAATTGGTTAATGCAAATTCCATCGATTATGCTGTAATTGAAAAGTGCCCTAATTCTAAATTTAACCTAAAAGCTGTAACAATTGATGCTAATTGGTCAGATTTGGGCTCATGGGGTTCTTTGGATAAATTAAGTCAAAAAGACTCGAATAATAATTCGCTCACTGGTGATGTAATTGCAATTGATACTAAAAACTCCTTCATTAAATCAACCAAAAGACTTACAACAGCTATCGGCTTAAATAACATTATTATCATTGAAACTGCTGATGCAGTTTTGGTTTGCGATAAAAAATTTGATCAGAATATAAAATTATTAATAAATCAGATTAGCAATAAAAAAAGAAGTGAAGCGATAGCACACCGTAAAGTGCATCGGCCATGGGGCTGGTTTGATGTATTAGAAGAAGGTTTATTTTTTAAGGTTAAAAGAATATATGTAAAACCATTGCACTCATTAAGCCTTCAGAGCCATAAAAAAAGAGCTGAGCATTGGGTTGTTATTCAAGGGGAAGCTACCATTCTTTCAGGAGGTAAAATGCAGAAACTAAAGATTAATGAGTCAACATTTATAGCTAAAGGTCAGAAACATAGACTTTCTAATGAAAATAATATTGGGCTGGAAATAATTGAAGTACAGACAGGTGAGTACCTAGGTGAGGATGATATTGTAAGATATGATGATAAGTATGGTCGTTTTTAATTAAAAATTAAGAGATTTTAATTATGAAAAAAGCATTAGTTTTGGGAGGTGGTGGATTTATAGGCTCTCATATGGTTAATCGTCTCAAATTAGAGGGATTTTGGGTTAGAGCAGTTGATTTAAAATATCCTGAATTCTCTAAAACAAAAGCTGATGATTTTATAAAAGGAGATTTAAGGGATCCTAATATCTGTAAAAAATCTTTAGATCAGAAATTTGATGAAATATACCAATTTGCTGCTGATATGGGTGGAGCCGGATTTGTTTTTACCGGTGAAAACGATGCAGATATTATGCATAATTCAGCATTAATAAATCTTAATATCTTAGAAACTGCATTAAAAAATGACTCTAAGCGCATTTTTTATTCATCCTCAGCGTGTATCTACCCGGAGCACAATCAAAAAAATTCGGAAAACCCTAACTGTAAAGAGGAGACCGCATATCCTGCAAATCCAGATAGCGATTATGGATGGGAAAAATTATTTAGTGAGCGTTTGTATTTAGCATTTGCAAGAAATTATGGATTTGAATCTCGAATAGCGAGATATCATAATATATTTGGTTGTGAAGGCACCTGGCAAGGGGGAAGGGAAAAGGCTCCAGCAGCCATATGTAGAAAAATTGCAGCTGCACAAAATGGGGATGATATCGAAATTTGGGGGGATGGGAAACAAACGCGTTCATTTCTTTATGTGGATGAATGTATTGAGGGTTCTATACGTCTTATGCGTTCGGAATGTAAAGTTCCTGTTAATATTGGCTCAGACGAAATGGTAACAATCAATAAAATGGTTGATATGGTTTTAGCAATATCAGGTAAAAAATTAAACAAACTTCATATTCCTGGCCCTGAAGGGGTAAGGGGTAGGAATTCAGAAAATACTTTAATCAAAAAAGAATTAAACTGGGCACCTAACTATCCATTAATGAAGGGGCTTGAGAAAACATACGCGTGGATAAATGAGCAAATATATAAGTAAAAAAAAAATTTTAATACATGATTTCTCGGGGCACCCTTTTCAGTTTGAACTTAGTGTTGAATTGGCAAAATCAACCTACAAGGTTACTCATGCATATTCAATTAATGAAGGTGGCCCCAAAGCCAACTTTATCCTAAAAAAAAATCTTTTTATTTTTCCGATATCAATTGGATACAAACTTCCAAAGAATAGCATTCTCAAAAGATTTTTTTGGGAGCTTAAGTATGCATTTAATTTAATTAGGTTTGCTAATAAAAATAAGCCAGATTTAATAATTCAATCAAATACACCCCCACTAATTTTAGTTATTTTTAGTGTGTTTTGCAGAATCCCTTGGATTTGGTGGGTGCAGGATATTTTTTCAGAAGCAGCTGCAAACATGGATATACTTCCAAAGTTCGCAAGAAAAATTGCTCAAAATCTATTTTTTGGATTAGAAAGTATTTTGTCAAAATTAGCCTCTCATATCATTCTGATTTCTAAAGATTTCAGTATTTTTTTTTCGAAGCTAGATAACACCAAAATTTCTATTATTGAAAATTGGTCACCAGATTATAAAAGTAAAAAATATAAAAAGAGAGTCGGAATTGTATATGCAGGAACAGTCGGGAAAAAGCATTATTCAAGAGATCTCATTGATGCAATTCAGTATTTTTTAGATCAAGGGGAGATTTTCAATTTAATTTCCGAAGGTATTTATGCTGATAAAATTTATACTAAATTTTATAAAAATAAAAATTTTAAGAAATTCAATTTTTTAAATACTAAAGATTTAGACACAATTTTAGATAAATCAAAAGCTGCGATGTTTGTCCTTGAAAAAAAGGCGTCAAAAGTTTCTATTCCATCGAAAGTGTACACTTACATAAAACATGGTTTGCCAGTCTTTGGTTTGATAGATTCAAATCATCATACCGCAAAACTTATTTTAAATAATGATTTTGGGGTCGTGAATGAAATGGAGAATTTTATTAGTAAGATTAACAATATTAATTGGATAAAAGACTTTCAACATAGAGCATCTTTATTTAACAGAAAGTATAATTCTGTTCGTCATAAAGCTGATGCTTTCAAGATTATCATCGCTAATTTTTTTAATAATAAACTTTTAATATTATGAAAAATATTTTGATTACTGGAGGTAGTGGTTTTCTTGGAAAGAATTTAAAAGAGCTATTTTTAGATAGTTCTGTTTTAATCCCAACTAGATCAGAATTAAATCTCTTAGATATCGAAAACATAAAAAGATATTTTAAGGCAAATCAGGTAGAGTTCATTATCCACGCAGCAGGAAACGTTGGCGGAATTATGCACCACAAAAATAATCCTGCGACGATTATGTCTGAAAATTTGCAGATGGGCATTAATTTGATTGATGCTGCGTCTAAAGATAAAGTAAAAAAAATTATTTTTATTTCAACTGTTTGTGTTTATCCAGAAATTGCTGAATTACCCATAAAGGAAGATAGCCTTTATCATGGCTACCCAGCATTTGACACTTCATTTTATGGAATAGCAAAAAGGACACTAAAAACACTTCTTGATGCATATCGAATTGAGTTTAATTTAAATGCAATAACAATAATCCCTACAAATTTATATGGCCCATATGATTATTATGATAATGATAGGTCGCATGTTGTTGCTGCTCTTTTAAAGCGTTTTTATGAAGCTAAATTACATCATTTGCCGGAAGTTGTAATATGGGGCGATGGCTCACAAGTGAGAGATTTTTTATACGTGAAGGATTGTGCGCACTGGATTAAAATCGCCTTGGAAAGTTCTATTCAAAATGAAATTTTAAATTTTGGATCATCAAAAGAAACGACCATACAAGAGTTAGTAGATTTAATATCTGAAATTGTTGGATATACTGGGCGCATAATTTGGGACAAAACAAAGCCTATTGGTGCGCAAAAAAGACTTTTAGATATTAGAAATTCAAAAAAAATTTTAGGATATACACCATTAACAAATCTTAGAGATGGATTAATTGAAACATATGAATACTTCAAAAAAAATGAAATTTAAGGAAATGCCAGAAATAAAAAAGCAAACCATTTGTATTGTGGGAATGGGCTTTGTTGGTTTGACTTTAGCAGTTGTTCTGGCAGAGTCTGGTTTTGAGGTAACTGGCATAGAAATTAATAAGTCCACGCTAAATAAAATTTCAAACGGAAAGACACATTTTTATGAATTAGGACTCGAGCAGAGATTAAAGGCGGTAATTAACAATGGGTCGTTGATAATAAAACAAAAAATAGAAAGTAAGATGTCGTTTGATATCTATATAATTACAGTTGGTACGCCTTTGAATGAAAAGGGAGAGCCAAACCTTACAATGGTAAAAAGAGCAACTCAAGAAGTTGTCTCTGCAATGAAGGGCTCTGAATTAGTTATATTAAGGTCTACTGTTCAAATAGGCACAACAAGAAATATTGTTTTGCCATTATTGAAAGCTAGTAAGCTTCAATTTAGTTTAGCCTTTTGCCCAGAGAGAACTATAGAAGGTAATGCTCTTGCTGAACTAAAATCTCTACCTCAAATATGCGGAGGATTAAATGATGAAGATACTTGGAGAGCAGCAACACTTTTTCAATCCATAACTCCAACAACAATGAGGGTTAAAAATTTAGAAACGGCCGAATTAATCAAATTATTAGATAATTCATATCGAGATTTATTTTTCTCTTTTGGAAATGAGGTTGCAATGATTTGTGACTCAGTTGGGGTTGATGCGCATGAAGTCATAAATTTAGGTGGCTTTGGTTACGAGAGAACAAATATAGCTAATCCTGGATTGGTTGGAGGCCCCTGCCTAGAAAAAGACCCACACATTCTTGAATTTAGTTTAAAAAAATTTAAATTTATACCAAGACTAATTAAAACAGGTAGAAATATTAATGAAAATTTAATTAAATATACTTGCGATATGATTTTTGACCATATTAGAAAAAATAAATTAAATCCATTGAAAATTGCTATTACTGGTATGGCTTTTAAAGGAAGGCCTGAGACTGATGATTTAAGAGGAACACCATCTAAATTACTTATTGAAAAATTAAAAGAGTTATTTCCGCTCTCCAAGATAGTTATTCATGATTTTGCCTGTGACGAATATTCGCTAAAAATTTTTTCTGGATGTAAAGCTGTTTCAATTGAAGATGTTTTTAAAGAATCAGATATAGTTTTTGTAGCTAATAATAATCTTAAATATCAAAAATTAGATTTGTTTACCCTAGCAAATTCAATGTCAAAAAAATCTATTATTTATGATTTTTGGAATCAGTTTGACTTTGCTAAAGATGATATGCCTTCTCATGTTAATTATTATAGTTTAGGTGGCTATAATAAATTAAGTAAAAACGTATGAAAATTTTAGTCACCGGCGGTAGTGGGTTCATTGGAAGTGCCTTGGTTTCAAAATGGCTTAATGGGGGTCATGAGATTACTGTCTTTGATAATGGTATAAGAGGAAACACAAGACGCTTAAGGAATATTATCGATCATATCAATTATATTGAAGGTGATGTTAGAGATTTTGAAAAATTAAATAAAGTTTCAAAAGGCATAGATACAATTGCTCACTTAGCATATATAAATGGAACAGAATATTTTTATAAGATGCCTGATCTAATTTTGGAAATTGCCCTTAAGGGACTTATAAATACCGTGGATTGTGCAATTCAAAATAAGATCGAGAATTACTGGTTAATGAGTATCGGAGAAGTTTACCAAACACCCCTTCAGATACCTACAAACGAATCTGAAATGCTAAAAATTCCCGATCCATTAAATCCAAGATATTCTTATGGGGGAGGAAAAATTATAAGTGAACTTTACGCAATAAGTTTTGGACGTAAATTTTTTAAAAATGTCTCTATTGTTCGACCTCACAATGTTTATGGTCCCGATATGGGATGGCAACATGTCATACCTCAATTTATTCAAAAAGCTTCAAATTTAAATAAAAAAGAATCTAAAGGAATATTCACAATTCAAGGTGGCGGATTTCAGACTAGAGCATTTTGTTATATCGATGATTTTGTAGATGGTTGCAGTAAAGCTTTTATGCACGGTGAACATTTAGGTATATATCATGTAGGCACGAATGAAGAGATTCAAATTATTGAGTTAGCAAGAAGAATAATTAAATACTTAAAGTTTGAAGCTCATTTTGAAGCTATAGATGATCCGCTAGGCCAAACAAATCGAAGATGCCCGGATATTACTAAAGTCTCAAAACTTGGATATAGACCTCAAATTGACTTGACTGAAGGATTGAGTCGCACAATACCCTGGTATATTGAAAATCAAAAGCTGTTTGAAAAATTGTAATTTCTCTAAGTCAATTTTTTTTAGAGTGCTCGGCTAAATTTAATGAATAATTTTTTGTATAAAAAGCTTTCGAGAAACGCCAGTGCACAAGGCTTTTCTTTTGCTATAACTACCTTTATTCAAGTCATAAGCGTTCCTATTCTTTTATCTAGCTGGGGCATTAATCTTTACGGAGAATGGCTTATTTTATCAACCATTCCTACTTATTTAATGGCAACAGATTTTGGAATTGGATTTGGAGCCGGCGCCAATAATAAATTGGCAATGTTGATAGAAAAAAATAAAATCAAACACGCTATTACAACATTTCAAAGTTTTTATTTATTTACCCTCTTAATTTCAGGAATATCATTTTTCGCATTAATTTTCATTGCTTTCCTTTTTCCTCTGGGTACGTGGTTTCATTTAAAAGAATCATCTGAATTTGATTTTAAATTAATTCTTATCTTTTTAAGTTTATTTTCATTTCTTTCTCTTCAGCTTAATATCATTGAAGGCGCATTTAGATCAAACCGAAGATATGCAACGGGGATATCACTCTTAGCTTTATTACGTTTACTTGAAAGTCTGGTTATTTTATGTGTCGCGTTATTAGGTTTTAAATTAATTGAAGCTTCTTTTTTTCTCTTTTTGACAAGAACCTTTGGTTTTTTATTCTTAAAAAAATATCTTGAATGGAAATATGATTGGCTCACATACGGAATAAAATATGCATCATGGTCTGAAATTAAAGAACTGCTTTCCCCCGCTTACTCATTCATTGTTTTTTTGCTAGCAAATGCATTAAATATTCAAGGCATAATTTTATTGATTGGCTTGATATTAGGTCCAGCCTCAGTTACTTTTTACAGCATCTTAAGAACAGTCAGTCGATTTATTATTCAAATAAATGGGCTAATTAGTAATTCTTTTTGGCCCGAATTGTCATCTGCATTCGCCAGAAAAAATTTCCATGATGTAAAAAATATATACAGACTTTCTTCAAAGTTAATTTTTTGGCTATCTTTTATAATGTTAATTGTGTTATATTTTTACGGACATCAAATTATAAATGTTTGGACTAAAGGTAAAGTTCAGCTAAATTTTACGATTTTTTTAATGTTGATATTTACCGCTATTTTCCATACCTTTTGGTATGCTAACTACACCTTATTTGCTTCAATCAATAAGCATAGATTTTTTTCATTCCTTTATCTTGGATTAAGTGTTTTGGGGTTCATGCTGTCAGGACTTCTGATGCATCCATTTGGAATAGTTGGCGGAGCTTTTGGGCAGTTTTTTTCGGAGCTTATTATGTTAATCTATGCCCTTCCAAAAGGCCTTAGTTTGGTAAATGAAAAATTTAGCAAATATATAAATAATTTATTTAAATTCAGCCTTTAACTATAATGACGTATTACTTTAATAGACAACCTTAAATGACTTCAAAGTTTAATAAAGATTATTTTGAAAACGGAATTGCAACAAATTCCAGTTGTTATGAAAATTATAGATGGATTCCTGAATTGACCTATCCGATGGCCTTTTCTGTTGCCCAGTATCTAAAATTAACTACCGCTTCTAGGGTTTTGGAGTATGGATGTGCCCATGGTTTTTTAGTCAAAGCATTAAATGATATGTGCCCATGGTTTTTTAGTCAAAGCATTAAATGATTTCCAAATATTAACTTATGGAATTGATATTTCTGATTACGCGATCGAAAACTGCCCTCCGAGCATTAGAGAAAAAGTTTCCGTTATTCATGATTCTAATATTGAAAAGACTTTATCCAAAATGGGGGCTAATTTCCCCTTTGATGTTGTAATTGCTAAAGATGTATTTGAGCATATATGCTCTGAGGATCTTGATCGTATATTGAATGAGCTTTCGAGAATTACCAAGATGTTGTTTATTATTGTTCCTTTGGGAGATATGGGAAAATATAGAATAAAAGCTTACCATTTGGACCCAACACACATAATTGCCGAAAATGAGCAATGGTGGGAAGAAAAAATTCAGGTTAATGGATTTAAAATACAAGAGTGTGTTCATCAAATCTCAGGGATAAAAGACAAATGGCAGGATGCACATAAAAAAGGAAATGGGTTCTTTCTGGCAGAATCTCTTCGCGAAGAAAAAAATGGAAAATAAAAAATCATTCGAAATAATTTTTGATAAAGATGTCTCTGGCCCTTATATCAAAATTAAGTCCCGCTCAAAAGGAAATCACTATGCCATACACAGAAATTATATCAAGCGCAATCACCTAGGATTCGAAGAAAACTGCAGAATTTCTGAAGAAATTAAAGATTTATTGATTAATTCATTGAATTTAAAAGGGATTACAGAAGGGTTCATATTGCAAGCTGATGAATATGATAATTATATACCGCTAGTAAATCAAAATGAGAAGGTAGACCCAAAACAAATTCGTCACAAGTTGAGCTCCAAGGAGATAAACTTTACAAGTACAGGCGAAAAACTTAATTATCATTGGCCTATATTTAAAAAGCTTCAAGAAACTGGATTTGGAAGTATTATAAGAGCAACCCTTACTTTGCATCAAGTATGCGCTTCTAAATGTCAATTTTGTTCGACAATAAATAGAAATCGTCAAGACTCTATAAGCCTGGAAGAAGCTAAAAATTTTATTAGGAAATTATATTTTGATCAAGCAGATTTAAATCGAAAAAAATTTTCAAAATACAATGAAGAGTATAAAAAAGTTTCTGGTTCAGATATTAGATTAAAAAGTATAATACTTTCAGGAGGTGGCCAGCCAAATTTATGGCCACATTTCACGGAATTAGTTAATTGGTTGTCTGATTTAGATTTAGATTTAGGTTTGATTACCAATGGATTTCCAAAAAATGTTCCAGATGATATATATAGTAAGTTTAAATGGGTACGTTTATCGATAACGCCAGAAGACGCTTCGCCTTTTTATCCAGAAAAAAGATTTGATTTACAGCGCATACCTCAGTGCTTAATTGACAATAAAAATACTACATTTGGCCTTTCATATGTATATGGCCCATGGACCTCTGTTGGAATATTGGAAAGAATTAACCACGCAATTAATAATTGGAATTTAGATTATGTTCGGTTTCTAACTGATTGCAATTTAGGAAGAAATGAACAGCTGAAAGCGCACAAAGTTCTAGCAGAAAAGCTTCATAAGCTAGGTCTCGTTGATGAAGAGGGGAATAGTATAGGTAAAATTTTTCATCAATTAAAATATCACGGAAATCAAAGCGAGGCTAATGAGTTATGGGACCAAGGCAAATGTTTTCTTCAAACATACAATGTTTTCTGGGATACTACAGGGCATGAAGAGAATGGTGAGTCTTACTGCTATCCATGTGACTCAGTGACAGTTTTAGCAGAAGATACTTCGAACGTTCAAGCTGCTCGCGAATTTGATGGGAACAAGTGGGGAACAGTAAAAAATACTCAAGTCGAAAAACTTTTTAATGAGCAATGGAAAGCTTATTTTGATCCAAGAAAAAACTGCTCAGCCTGCTTATTTATGAAAAATAATCATACAGTAAAACAGTTGCTAAGCCTAAAAACAGAAAAATTTGATTCAATAGATTTAAGTAATAAGCCTATGCACATTAATTTCCCTTAATATTTTAATGACTTTCTACCATCTCTCTATTCTAGTCTTTTCAATAATATCTAGCTATACTCAGATTTATTTAGGTATAAGTGCTTCTCTAACATTTCTAGCCCTAGCTTCAACATTCATAATAGTGCGAAATATGACTTGCACCGAAAAAAAATACTTATATTCCTCAAATATAAAATTATTTCTATTTCCCCTGATAATCACACTGTTTTTTTTTGTAATTTCAGTATTCCCCCCCATATATGACGATGAGTTTTCATATGTAGCAACGTTACCAAAACTCTATAATGAGTTAGGAAAAATCCAATACATATCATCTTTTGGCATTTGGTCTTCGCTCTATCAATCCTATGAAAGTGTTCTCACTGCTTTTATGTCTCTTGGTAAAAATCTATTACCTTTAAGGACCTTTAATTTACTTATTCTTTTTGGCATATTTCTAGTATTTGAGAGTAGGATTAACCAAAAACTTAATTTTTTTCACAAATTATTTTTAAGAAGTTTAATATTATCCATCCCACTTTTAGCCTTAAATGGGCTAATTCTTAAGAACGATATTTTTGCAGGCTATTGCATTTTATTGGCTGTAAATTACTTATTTTACGAAAAGCAAGATTCTCAAAATGAAACTATTGGTATTATAGCGCTTGCTATTTTGGGTACATTAAAACCAATTTTTTACACTGATGGGCTAGTAATTGCTTTTTTTTATTTTTTTATAAAAAGAAAAAAAAGTTTTAATGTAAATAAAACAATATTTCTAAAGTTTTTTTACATTTTTAGTATTGCTAATGCTCCATGGCTTCTAAAAAATCTTCTTGAATTAAATCAACCCTTTTTTCCACTATATAAAATTCCATATTTGAACTTTAGCCTTTCAGAATTTAATGTTCATTATGATATTTATAAAGCAATGTTTAGTGAACTTATATATGGCTTGAAAAATTTTTCATATTCAAACGGAGATTTATCTTGGTTTATAAAAAATACTCTTAATAGATTTGGAAGTGTTTATTTGGCTATTTTGCTTTTTGGAATATTTAAATTTAAAAATGTTAGAGCATACTTAAATGTTACGTTACTTGTTTCTATATTTAGTTTTTCCTTATGGGAATTGAGATATCACATAGGCGTTGTCTTAGCAGCGTATTTATTTCTCATTGAGTACTATGAGGATCTATCAAATTATGTATATCGTAATAAAAAGTTTTTAAAAAATATCTTTTCTTACATATCTGTTTTATTTTTAGTGATTATTTTAGTCTCTCAATATAAAAACGCTTTTAAAGTTTACAAACATTTTTATATAAGCCCATCAATATATTACTACCGTAGTGGATATGATGAATTTGTTCAAAAGTATATGTCTATGAGGCAAAACAATGATTTAATAAATTTTTTAAATACAAATGCCAAAAATAGTAATATTTATATTGATAATTCAATATTTTATTATTTAGATAATTCCATTCATTACTATTGGTTAAATACTACAAATATGTCTATGATACCAACAAATATCAATAACTTTAAAAACCTTCTATATGAAAGAAAAATTAAATATATCGTTTACGACATGAATACTTTGAAAGGTCTTATTGATTACGGTTGGAAAAAAGACAAAATACCAAATATAGTAAAATTTTATCAGCAGTACAACGATTATATAACGATATTGGAGTCTGAAAAAAAAGTTAAATTTATAACAAAATTTAGTGATCCGGAGGCTATTCATGAAACTTCTATTTACGAGGTTTTATACTAAATAGTGATAATAATTTCAAATGGACATTCTAGGTTTGTATTAACTAAAGTCGCCGCTTTCTGTTGCGAACAAAAAATAAAATTTTCATTCATATGCTCATTATACCCAAAGAGTATTCACTATAAAATTTTTAGGAATGAGTATTTATTTAAGCTTCCTATTATTCGCAGATTTTTAAATAGAGCTGAAAAAAATCTTGATGATAAAAGCAATATTTTTAATATTTATACTTCTGAAGTTTTTCATCAATTAGCTGTTTATTTATATAAAAAAAATAATAATAGTCAATTAGCAATTTTTCTAGCGTATATTGCAATGTTTATCTACAGAATCATAGCTTTTTTCCATATAGTTTTTAAAAAAAGGGGATCAACTTATTATTTTAGATCTGGATACGGTGGCATTTCATTGCTTTTAGCAAAAGCAAAGAAAATGAAGACTATTTGTGACCACTCAATAGCGAATCCATTGATTCTTGATTATTTACTTAATTTGCGAGGTAGTTTCCCAAAAAATCCTTTGGCCTTGAAGGTTAATTATTACTGGAGGCCTGTCTTATTTGATTTATTAAATTCAGATTTAATTGTGTGTAATTCAAACTTTGTTAGAAAATCGTTACTTTTTACACATCCAAATTTAAAAATTTTTGTTGTCAATTGGGGACTTGATAATTCATTTCGTGAAGTTTTGCTAAAGAAGAAATACAGATTGAGTATTAGGAAAAGCAAGAAGCTATCAATAGTCTTTATGGGAAGTTTTGAATACAGAAAGGGTGCTGATGATATATTAAAAGCCCTTAGTTTAATTAATATACCTTTTACCTTTCAAATTATAGGTAATATAGATTCAGGATATCAAGAAAAGTTGCCGCAAAACGTCACACAATATGGATATCTAGAGCACTCAAAAGCTATTGATGTTATGTCTAAAAGTGATATTTTTTTATTTCCTTCATACGCTGAAGGTTCCGCAAGGGTTATAAGTGAGGCTATGGCCTGTGGATGTTATGTAATAACTACGATAAATAGTGGATCACTTATTAAAAATAATTATAATGGAAGTATCGTAAGGCCAAATGACCCCAATCAAATTGCAAAATTAATAAATAATTATTCAGGTAATTTTTATCGTATCAAAAAAATGCGAGAGAGAGCATTTGATACTTTTTTTTATAAAAGAAATACGGAGTATGAATTTTTAAAAAAAATTACAAATAAAATTCAGCAGTAAAAATATCATTTTTTTATTCGGAGCCTCTACATGAATTTTTTTTTTTAAATAATAGCGTAATGTATATTTTTTTTGCTTTAACGGTTTTGTTAAATCAATATATTATTTATCAAGGAGTTGGGAGCTTATATTTTTCAGATCTAGCCGCTTTAATTTTTATTTTTTTTATATGCTATCGTTATTTAATTTCTAAAAAAAATTTCTTTTTAGACTATAAATTACCATTAAAAGCCTTCTTTGCACTTTTCGCTGTCTATATATTATCGCAATTAATTTCTGATCTATATAGTGCAATATCACTAACAAATTTTATTAAAGGTCTTTCTCGGTCTATTTTTTTTGCTTCGTCGGCACTCTTTGCATTTTACATTCTTAAAGACATCGAACTTGATAAAAAAAGATTTAGAACCTTAATTTATTTTTACCTCATTTCTTATGTAATAGTTTTTTTATTTCAAAAAAATTTTTATACAATAGATGTAAATAACCCTGTTAATACAATCTGGAAGTTCGGAGTAGCTATTCCCGTTTCATTCTTTCTAATTTTTTTATCTTCGTGCGTAAAAAATATATTCATACTATTTGCTTCATGCTTTTTGGTTGGTTTATTTAATTTGCTTCTCGATGCTAGAATTTGGGGGCTTATTTTTTTGACAATTTCTATTTTGTTAATATTATTAACATTCATTAAAATGTTTAACATTAAAAAAAATATTTATTCTTTTCTTGCAGTGAACTTTTTTTCTATTGCTACGTCATTGATTATATTTTTTTCAGCGATAAAGTTTTTTTTGCCTTTAATGCCAAAAGTAGCTTCTGAAAAAAACACTTTACAACTGTCAAAAGGGCAGATTAATTTGATTACATCTGCACGATCAGATACTATTTCTTCTATTCAACCTTCTCTAGAAACCCTATTTTATGGACATGGTACCTGGACACCAGTTAGCAGTAACATAGCTGGCCCGCATTCGCATATTATGCAGGCTTTTTTTGAGTATGGTATTTTTGCTGCTATTTTTTGGATATATATAATACTAATTATTATTTATTTGAATTGGCTTGAATTCTTAAAACCTTCGCGAGATAACTATTTATTTTACCTATTTAGTTCTTTTCTACTATGGGATATTTTATTTAGCCCATTTGCCGGAAATCATAGATTTATAAGCTTATTTTATTTTTCAATAATACTTCTTTATAAGAGAAATGTTTTTTTTAAATGATTGCTCTAATTTCTACGTGTAATGAAGGTTATAAATTATTTGATTGTTTATCAAAATTAAAGAAATTAAATATAAGGACGCTTGCATTAAACGATGGTTTTTTAGATATGCCTACTAGTGAACTTTTAAAAAGTTTTTCTGTTGAATGTTATGAATTTAATAAAGTAGGTTGTAAGGAACCTCATTTAGCTGATTTTTTTTCGAGTCAAATAATTACTGAAAATATTTTACATCTTGATTACGATGAGATTTTGTCTGATGATTTGTTAGAAGAAATTCGCCAAATAAAGCATAAGGATTTACCTATCTTATATGCAGTAAATATGGAGCATCAACTTACTAAAGAAGGCAGTTTGCCTTTGAGGTATAAAAAAAATTCCACGAGATCATCAAAAGTTATTTTATTTCACCCCTCGTTTATAGCATCAATTGTTGGATTACCTCATAAAGGATTTACATTTTCACGTAAACCTCTTTTTTTAGATGGTATTCTTTTTCACACTGGAAATCATCTCTCTTATAATCTAAAAACTTTAATTCAAAGAGATAAAAAGTTTGCCAAACTAGATGCGGCACTTAGATGTAAGAAAATTTATTATTTTGATCAGAATAGTCGTGGCAACTTTTTACTTCCCAGTGATGGAAGGTTAAAAAAAATAGATTCTTTAAGGTTTAAATATCCAATCTTTCTCTATGTTTTTTGTCTACTATACAGGGGCATACAGTCAATTCTTTGGTTATGTGAATCACGGAATTGGATTGCATTTAAATATGAATCGAAGGTTTTTATTTCAAGGATGGCGTATCAAATTTACTTAATGAATGAAATTATTTCGATAAAATACTTAAGAAAAAAATAACATAATAGTTCTTTTTGGATTAAAAAATATTTTTTTTGCTCTGTAAAAATATGAAATTACATCATCAATTTTATTTGGTTTTCTTCGCTTGTATTTTAAAAAAAGTCTTGCTCTATCTTCTTCCCACTTTTTATTCAGTAAACCGCTTCCTGTCCCAGACTCAGGATGAATTCTAAAAAGGCCCAGACAATCAGTTGTTATTTTAATTTTTTTTGTAATTTCTTTAAAGTTTAGGATTAGCTCTCCATCCCAACATGTTAGGCTTTTTAGGTTGAATTTTTCAGATTTTTTATATAAATCATCTCTAAAAAAACATCCTTGCTGAAATACTACTGCACTGTTGTAAATAAATTCGTTTCGACTAAAGTCTGTTGGAATTATGAATTTTAGACGTTTATTTCTATGATCTATAAGATATCCTGATCCCAAGAGGCAATCTATATTATTTTTCTTAAATTCCTTTATAGCTAACATAAATGAGTTTTTTGGAATAAGGTCATCAGAGTTAAGAAAAAAATAAATTGATCCTGTTGCATATTTAAACCCTTTATTAAGACCATCCGCTGGACCTCTATCTTTTTCAAATATAATTTTTGAAAAATAATTTCTATATTTAAGTATAATTTTCCTACTTCGATCAGTTGAGCCAGCATCAACTATTATGTGCTCAAAATTTTTATAGGTTTGATTTTTTACAGATAAAATGCACTGCTCTAAAAACTTATCTTGATTATAGGATATAGTTACTACTGAAATTTTCATAAAATATTCAAAATATTGATTTTATAATTTTACATTATTTTTATGCGTATACTTCAGGTTATTAGTACTTTAAATCCAGAATATGGCGGCCCTGTAGAGGGGTTAAAGCAAATGATTATTGAATTAAAAAAACAAAATCATTTTGTAGAGGTTGCAACACTAGACATAAATACATCCACATGGATTCAATTTTTTCCTTGTAAAGTCCATACATTTGGAAAAAGTTATTTTAACTATAAATTAAATTTTAGTTTCTTTTTTTGGTTAGTAAAAAATAAACACTATTATGATGCCGTCATTGTAAATGGTGTTTGGCAATTTCATGGTTTGGCAGTTTCCTTGGCACTAAGAAATTCTAGGACGCCATATTATATTTATACACATGGAATGTTGGATCCATGGTTTAAAACAGCATTCCCTATTAAGCATTTAAAAAAATTACTTTACTGGATTCTTTTTGAAAAAAAGAACCTATCTTTAGCAAAAAAAACTTTCTATACGACTGATGATGAAATGCTTTTGGCTCGAAAATCCTTCCCTGATTTACCAGCCAATGAGCGAGTTGTTGGATTTGGTATCAAGGGAGGACCCCTTATACATGCAAAGGAAAAAAAGGACTTTTATAGGAAATTTCCCCATCTTAAAAATAAGAAATTCTATCTATTTTTGGGAAGAATTCATCCAAAAAAAGGCTGCGATCTTTTGGTTAAGGCTTTTAATCAATTCTCTGATAAGCGTCAGAACTATGAAATTCTTTTTTTAGGTCCTGATAATAGCAATTGGGCTAAATCTTTAAAGCTTATAACAGCTAAATTATCTATTTCAAAAAAAATAACCTGGGGCGGTATGGTGGATGAAAAAATAAAATGGGCCGCTTTAAATTTAGCCAATGCTTTTGTTCTTCCCTCCCATTCGGAAAATTTTGGAGCGGTTATACCAGAAGCTCTGAGTTGTAAGCTTCCCGTTCTCACTACAAATAAGGTAAATATTTGGAGGGAAATTCTTAAATTTAATGCAGGTTATATTTCATCAGATTCAATTGATGACTTTGGAAAACTTTTCTTATTATGGGAGCGTTTGTCATCAGATCAAATTGAGGTTATAAAAATGAATAGTAGTAAATGTTTTAGATTATGTTTTGATGTTAAACATGCAGTGAAAAGGTTGATAAAAGAGCTAAAATAAATGCACCTATAGGATTAATACTCTATAATTTATTATAACTTTCTATATATTTTTATTTCAAGGGTATTGATTTTATGATTGTTGTGAGGAGTCCTTTAAGAGTGTCTTTGGGGGGTGGGGGCACAGACTTGCCTTCTTATTATCGTGAGCATGAGGGATTTCTTCTCGCGGCTGCAATTGATAAATATGTGTATATTAACGTTATGAGGCCTTTCGAAAAAGGTATATATCTTAAATATTCGAACCTAGAGAGCGTTAATAACCCCGAGCAAATCAAACATCCAATTTTTAGGGAGGCTATTAAATTATTAGGCGATGATGATTTTCAGTTAGAGATCACAGCCTTGGCTGATATTCCATCAGGAACAGGTCTTGGTTCATCAGGAAGCTTCACTACGGCTTTAATTAAAGCCTTATATTCACATAGACGATGGCATTTAAATCAAGAAAAGCTCGCAGAATTGGCATGTTATATCGAAATAGAAAAATTAAAAGAGCCCATTGGTAAGCAAGATCAATATATTTCGGCCATTGGTGGTATAACTTGTTTTGCATTTCATAAAGATGATAGCGTCACCTCCGCACCTTTAAATATAGACATAAAAACCTTGAACAAGTTAGAAGATAATTTATTACTTTTCTTTACTGGTTTTTCAAGAAGCGCAAGTTCAATTTTAAAAGATCAAGATACTCGCTCCCAAAAATATGATAGCAATATGATTCAAAACTTGGATTATGTTAAAGAGCTAGGTTACAAGAGTAAAGAAGCGCTTGAGTTGGGTAACGTTAATTATTTTGGTGAATTAATGCATGAGCATTGGGAAAATAAAAAACAACGATCGCAGGGTATGTCAAATAAAGAGATAGATCATTGGTACGATCTAGCTCTGCAAAACGGCGCTATTGGAGGAAAATTGGTTGGTGCAGGAGGGGGCGGATTTTTAATGTTTATGGCAAAAGATCCTGATAAGCTTCGAAATAAAATGCTGGAACTAGGCCTTGAAGAGGTCAGATTTCGCTTCGACTTCGAAGGGACAAAAGTGGTTTTGTCATCTTGACTCTTCCTGTTTTAATTTTAGCAGGCGGGTTAGCGACAAGGTTAAAGCCGATTTCAGAACATACACCTAAGTCATTGATAGAAATTTCTGGCTTACCTTTTATTGCTCATCAAATTAATTACTTATATTTACAAGGTGTTAAAGAAGTTATCATATGTGTTGGATATTTAGGGGAAAAAATACAGTCTGTCATTGGATACGGAAGTAAATTTAATTTAAATATCAGCTATTCATTTGATGGCCCAAAACTATTAGGCACGGGAGGGGCCTTAAAAAAAGCAGCTAAAAATCTAAAAACCCCTTTTTTTGTTCTTTATGGAGATTCCTTTTTACCAGTTGATTATAAAAAAATAGAGAATTTTTATCTAACCTCTCAAAGTAAAGCGTTGATGACTATTTATAAAAATGATAACCAATGGGATAGGAGTAATGTATATTTTCATAATGGGGATATATTGGAATATAACAAAATAAATCCAACAAAAGAAATGCAATACATTGATTATGGATTAAGTATTTTATCTCCTAGCGTTTTTGAATTGTATGAAAATCGTGATGAGTTTGATTTATCTGACCTATATTACAAATTATCAAAAAATAATTTATTGGCGGGTTTTGAAGTTAAAACTAGATTTTATGAAATTGGGTCTCCAAAAGGGATTGAAGATGCTAAAATTTACTTCGATGGGTCTTTATAATTATTTTAGGATGTTTTTATGTCATATTCCTCGGTGCACCTAAATGAGTCAATTGAAATTATTAAAAAAATTGATACAGAGTCTATCGAGCGTGTTGTTGAAATTCTCTCGACTGTAAAAAAAGATCAAGGGCGTATTTTCTTTCTTGGTGTCGGCGGTAGCGCAGGAAATTGTTCGCACGCAGTGAATGATTTTAGAAAAATAGTTGAAATTGAATCTTATGCGCCAACTGATAATGTTTCGGAATTGACGGCTCGGGCGAATGACGAAGGTTGGCCTTCAATATTTGAACCATGGTTAAAATTAAGCAAACTTAATCCCAAAGATTTAATTTTTATTTTCTCGGTTGGTGGTGGAAATTTAGAGAAGAATATTAGTCCAAACTTAGTTAATGCTCTCAAATATGCAAAAACAGTTGGTTCAAAAATTACAGGAGTCGTTGGAAGGGATGGTGGTTTCACAGCTGAGGTAGCTGATGAAGTGATATTAATTCCAGTTGTTAATTCAGAGACAATTACGCCTCATACCGAAGCATTTCAAGCAGTTATTTGGCATTTACTTGTATCCCATCCTAAATTAAAGGTGAATCAGACAAAATGGGAATCATCAATAGCTAAGTAATTCTATGAATAGGGCAGTATTTATAGATAGAGATGGAGTTATTAATAAGCCAATTATGGTAAACGGAATCCCAACTCCACCCCGAAATATCAATGAATTAATTTTTCTTCCGATGGTAAATGAAGCGGCATTGATTTTAAAAAAAAAAGGTTTTTTACTTTTTGTTGTAACAAATCAACCTGATATTGCTCGAAAAAAAATTGATATAAATGATGTCGATGTAATAAATGCTAAAGTTAAAAGTGAATTATTTGTAGATGATATTTATACATGCGTGCATGATGACGATCAAAATTGCTTTTGTAGGAAGCCAAAGCCCGGAGCTTTATTATTTTTAGCTAAAAAGTATGATATTAATTTAAAAAGAAGTTTTATGATTGGTGATAGATGGAGAGATATTGGAGCTGGAATTGGAGCTGGTTGTAAAACTTTTTTTATTGATTATAAATATAATGAAAAACAGCCCTATTCCTATGATTATCTGGTGAGTTCACTTTATGATGCAGCATTAATTATATCAAACTTAAATTAGATGAAATCTCTTGCGGAGTTAAAAGTAAAAATATTTGCTGATGGCGCTGATAAAGCCACTATGTTGGATATGTATCAAAAAGAATTTATTCATGGTCTGACCACTAATCCAACTTTAATGCGTGCATCTGGAATAAAAAATTACAAATCCTTTTGTAATGAAATTCTCTCCATTATAAAAAATAAGCCCTTATCTTTTGAAGTTTTTTCAGATGATTTTCTAGAAATGGAGAGACAAGCAATGGAGATTGCAAGTTGGGGAAGTAATGTTTACGTAAAAATACCTATAACAAATACTAAAAAAGAGTCATGCAACTTTTTAATTGAAAGACTTTCTAAACGCTCGGTTAAAATAAATGTCACTGCTCTTATGACAATAAATCAAGTTTCTGAGGTAATAAACTATTTAGATGACGGTACGCCGTCTTATATATCAGTTTTTGCTGGTCGAATTGCTGATACGGGAAGAAATCCAATACCTATATTAACATCTTCTTTAGATATTATGAAGAGCAATCCATTATCAGAATTAATATGGGCAAGTCCAAGAGAGCTTTTAAATATATTTCAAGCAGATGAAATTGGATGTCATATTATAACTGTAACAAATGAAATTTTAAAAAAATTGAAGGTTGTAGGGTATAGTCTTGATGAGTACTCCTTAGATACTGTTAAAATGTTCTACAACGATGCAGTTGTTGCAGGATATAAACTATAAACTTTTACGCAAAAATTTTTATAACAATTAATTTATTAAAAAAATTAATTAAGGTTTTTTTTTCCCCAAAATTATTCTTAATTTTATTAAAGTTTAAAGTTTTGGCAGGTCTTGAACATAAAGATATATTTAAGCCGAACCTAAAAACAGTAATTGATATTGGCGCAAATAAAGGTCAATTTGCTCTTGCTTCGAGAAAATATGCACCTAATGCAAAAATTTTTTCATTTGAACCTCTCGAAAACCCCTCTAAAATTTTTAGTAAAATTTTCTTAAACGATAAAAACACTTATTTATATTCAGTAGCTATTGGCCCCAAACCGAGAAATCTTTTTATTAATTTATCTGCAAGAGAAGACTCGTCATCAATATTGAAAATTGGACACAATCAAACTAAACTCTTCAAAGGAACTGATTTTATAGGAAAAAAAAAAATTAGAGTAGCTCCACTTAATTTCTTTTTAAACAAAAGAAAAATACTGAGGCCCTCCTTGCTGAAAATCGATGTTCAAGGCTTTGAATTTGAGGTTTTAAAAGGTTCTTTATCGCTTTTAAAATACTTTGATTTTATTTATTGTGAATGCTCTTATATCGAACTTTATGAGAAGCAGAAGTTAGCTCCTGAAATTATAATATTGATGAAAAGTAATGGATTCTCATTAGTTAAGATTTATAATGCAATATGTGACAAGAATAATAAAATAATCCAAGCAGATTTATTTTTTATGAATTCAGTCCCTAATTAATATATGCAAGAGCCCAAACAAGCTTTTCCTTATAAGCCGCCATCAAAAGAAGTTTATGAGCGATTTCAGTATATTTTTGAAATAAATACTGATCTCCCAGAGAGAACCCTAAAAAATATTTTTGATAAAGTATTTGCCTTATTTTTTTTAATCATATCTTTACCCCTTTTATTATTTGTAAAAATATCTTATTTTATAGAGGGTTTATTAATTAAAGAGAATAAAGGACCCACCTTTTTTTTCTATTATGCTGTAAGCCAAGGCCGCACATTTCGTAAATATAAAATACGCCTTATTAAAGAAAAGTATATTGATTCAAAAGGGTCTAAAAAAGGGGACTGGCTTGCTTATTCTAAAGAATGGATTCCTGGCTGCAGAACATTTACTGGTAATTTTGTAAAAAAATTTTATATTGATGAGTTACCACAATTTTATTCTGTTTTAAAAGGTGATATGAGTATTGTTGGGCCAAGACCAATTTCAGTTATGCATTACGAGAGAGATTGCAAGCAAGGTAATGTTTCGAGGAAGCTTCTAAAGGGTGGCATGCTTGGATTAGGACATATAAATAAGGGAACTATAGAGATGGGAAACCCAATATTTGAATATGAGTACATAGACAAATATATTAATGACTCAGATTTTAATTTGTTGAAATTAGATCTTTATATTATTTTTAAGGGAGTGATTCTCATATTAAAGGGCGGAGGCCATTAAGTATTGATTAATTAATTAATGATGCTAATTTAATCTAATGTGCCCTAATTTAATCAGAGTTTTTTGCCTATATGCTCTTCGCCTCGTTCTTTCGCCAAGATCACCTGTTTTTGTCGCTCGGTTAAGGCTTGTAATTTCTCAGGGGTATGAGTATTAAAGCAATGCGGGCAAGAAATCCCAGGTGTATATTTTTCGCTCTTCATGTCGTCTTTAGATAGTGGATAACGACATGCGTAGCATTGGTCATAATCACCCACTGTAAGACCATGTTTAATGGCAACTCTTTGATCAAATACAAAACATTCGCCTTGCCATAAACTATTCTCTGGTTTCACTTCTTCTAGATATTTTAATATGCCGCCTTCTAGGTGATACACTTCATCAAAGCCTTCCGACATCATGAAAGAAGAGGCTTTTTCACAACGAATACCGCCTGTGCAAAACATCGCCACTTTCTTATGTTTCTTAGGATCAAAATGTGTTTTTACATATTCGGGAAATTCTCTAAAGGTATTGGTTTTGGGATTAATGGCATTTTTAAAAGACCCAATCGCACATTCATAATCATTTCTAGTGTCAATCAATACCACCTCAGGATCTGAAATAATTTGATTCCAATCTTGCGGCTTCACGTATTTGCCTACCATTTTAGTGGGTGACACACCAGGCACACCTAAAGTCACAATCTCTTTCTTAAGTTTCACTTTCATGCGGTAGAAGGGGTGTTTATCTGACCATGATTCTTTATGACTTAAGCTTTTGAAGTGACCCTCAAAGAGTGGATCTGTTTTTAAGTAATTGAGTAATTCAAGAATAGATTTTTCAAAGCCCGCGACGGTACCGTTGATCCCTTCATCAGCTAAAAGGAGCGTGCCTTTGATGCCTTTAGATACGCAGAAATTGAGTAGTGGTTCCCGAAGTTTTTTATAATGAGGAAGACTCACAAAATGATACATCGCAGTGGTGAGATAAGTGTGTTGCATTGCTAATTGTTATTTATTAATGCGCTCAAAAATGTTATTTTATCAGTCTTTTCAACGTTTTTTAAATCTTACCGGAGTGAACTTACATGGCCATTGAACAAACCTTATCGATTATTAAACCTGACGCTGTTAAAAAGAATGTGATCGGTCAAATCTATTCACGTTTTGAAGATGCTGGCTTAAAAATTATCAAAGCTAAAATGACGCAACTTACACAACAAGAGGCTGAAGGCTTTTATGCGGTCCACAAGGACCGTCCTTTCTTTAAAGATCTAGTGAGTTTTATGATTTCAGGTCCTGTCATGATCCAAGCTTTAGAAGGTGAGAACGCCGTTTTAAAACACCGTGATTTGATGGGTGCCACAAACCCTAAAGAAGCAGCACCCGGAACCATTCGTGCTGATTTTGCGGAGAGTATCGATGCGAATGCGGTACACGGATCTGATTCGTTGGACAACGCAAAAATCGAAATCAAATACTTCTTCGGTTAATTTTTATTCATGACTAACTTGCTCGATTTGGACTACGAGCACCTCGTTTCTTTTATCGAAACGTTCGGTGAAAAACCCTATCGAGCGAAGCAACTCATGCATTGGATTTATCAAGAAAATATCACAAATTTCAATGATATGACTGATATTTCTAAAGTATTTCGTGATGTCTTAATAGAGAAAACGACCATCCAATTACCCAGTGTCATGAGTGACGCGATGTCGGACGATGGCACACGTAAATGGTTATTCGATGTAGGCGGCAATAACGGCATTGAGACCGTTTTTATTCCAGAAGACGATCGGGGGACTTTATGTATTTCGTCACAAGTCGGGTGCGCGCTTGAATGTACCTTTTGTTCCACCGGTCGCCAAGGCTTTAATCGTAATTTAACGACTGCTGAAATTATTGGGCAGTTGTGGTTAGCTCAATTTTACATTCGCCAACAAGAGGGTTATAACGTACTCCCCAATTCAGAACGTATCATCAGTAATGTGGTGATGATGGGCATGGGGGAACCACTCGCCAATTATGACAATGTGGTGAGTGCGATGAAGTTGATGTTAGACGATAGGGCTTATGGCTTAAGCCGACGTCGGGTCACTTTATCCACCAGTGGTTTAGTCAACGCCATGGATCGCCTAAAGGAAGATTGTCCCGTGACATTAGCGGTATCGCTTCATGCATCGAATGATAAATTAAGAGACGAGATAGTGCCTATCAATAAAAAATTCCCCATTAGAGAGTTGATGGCAGGATGCCAACGTTATTTAGAAAAAGCACCCAGGGATTTTGTGACGTTCGAATATGTGATGTTAGATGGTATTAATGATTCGGTAGAAGATGCAAAAGCTTTACTTCAGATTGTTAAAGATGTGCCATGTAAATTTAATTTAATCCCTTTTAATCCGTTTCCTAATAGCGGATATAAGTGTTCATCAAGTGACCAAATCAGACGTTTTAAAGAAGCCCTCATGAACCAAGACTATATTGTGACCGTCCGAAAAACCCGTGGGGATGATATCGATGCGGCTTGTGGGCAGCTTGCAGGGCAGGTCAAAGATAAGACCACAAGATCTCTAAAAAGAATGAATTTAACTCAATAAAATATTGATTTAATTAATTAAAATAAAAATAAAAAATGAATCAAATGCTAATTAAAAAACCAACCTATCAAGTGATGGTGGGATCCGTGCCCGTCGGTGGGGGTTCGCCCATTGTGGTGCAATCGATGACCAATACCGATACCGCGGATGTTGAAAAAACCACTGATCAGGTTTTTGAATTATGGAAAGCCGGTTCTGAAATTGTCAGGGTCACGGTCAATAACGAAGCATCTGCCGATGCCATTCCAAAGATTGTTGAAGCGCTACAGAAAAGAAATTGTTTTGTGCCTATCGTAGGTGACTTTCATTTTAATGGTCATAAGTTATTACAGGCTTACCCTGAGTGCGCAAAACTCCTCGCCAAATATCGTATCAATCCTGGCAATGTAGGTAAGGGTAGCCGTCGTGATGAACAGTTTGAGGCGATGATCGCTATTGCTAAAACCTATGATAAACCGGTACGCATTGGCGTCAACTGGGGAAGTTTAGATCAAGTTAAATTAGCTTCCATGATGGATGATAATGCAAAATTAAAAAATCCATTGTCATCCGATGCATTGATGCGCGAAGCTTTAATCCAATCAGCATTGGAAAGTGCAGAACAAGCGGTCTCTTGGGGATTAGCCAAAAATAAAATTGTGATCTCGTGTAAAGTGAGTGTGGTTCAAGATTTAATCCTTATTTATCAAGAGCTTGCGAAAAGAACTTCATACCCACTCCACCTTGGTTTGACCGAGGCTGGCATGGGCTCCAAAGGGATTGTGGCCTCCACCGCTGCTTTAGCTATTCTTTTACAACAAGGGATTGGCGACACCATTCGCGTATCTTTAACACCCACACCTGATGAATCGCGCACCAATGAAGTGGTGGTCGCACAAGAAATTTTACAAACCATGGGCATTCGATCTTTCACACCATTAGTCACCGCATGTCCTGGCTGTGGTCGCACGACCTCGACTTATTTTCAAGAATTAGCATTAGAAATTCAGACCTTTTTACGTGAATCCATGCCGCAATGGAAGGATGAGTATCCCGGTGTTGAGAACATGTCGGTCGCTGTGATGGGTTGTGTTGTCAATGGCCCTGGAGAATCGAAGCTTGCTAATATCGGAATTAGCCTTCCTGGTACGGGTGAGATTCCAGTCGCCCCTGTATTTGTGAATGGTGAAAAGACTGTGACCTTAAAGGGTGACAGCGTTGCGAGAGAATTTAAAGCGATTGTGATGAACTATGTGGAATCGCACTATTCAAAGTTAAAATAGTAAATATGAGCAGAAAACTACAAAGCATTAAAGGTTTTTATGATGTCTTACCTGATAAGACACCGCTTTGGCATTTTGTTGAAGATAAGATACGTGAAGTATTAAATCTATATGCTTACGAGAAAATAAACCTACCTCTAGTCGAACCCACTTCATTATTTGTGGATAGCGTTGGCACACATACCGATATTGTTGAAAAAGAAATGTATTCATGGATAGACCCTTTAAACGAGGATCAATTGACCCTCCGCCCTGAAGGGACTGCGGGATGTGTGAGAGCGGTCATTGAACATAACCTTACCTATAATGGCCCCATTCGTTTGTGGTACCAAGGTCCTATGTTTAGACACGAGAATGTGCAAAAGGGTAGGCAGCGACAATTCAATCAAGTGGGAGTTGAAGCCTTTGGATTTAGTGACGCTAATATCGATGCCGAACAAATTTTATTATTGGCAAGACTCTGGAAAGCGCTCGATATCAAAGATGTCGAACTTCATGTCAATTCCATCGGCGACCCTGAAGATCGGTTGACTTACAGAGCTCAACTCATTCGTTATTTTGAAGGTCACCAAGACGTTTTAGATGAAGATGCCAAACGACGACTCCATCAAAATCCATTGCGGATTTTGGATAGTAAAAATCCTGCCATGCAAACCATGATTGAAGCAGCACCTAGATTATCTGACTATTTAAATACTGAAGCTAAGGCTCACTTTGATGCAGTGTGTGGCTATTTAGAAGAAGCAGGCATTCCTTTTAAATTAAACCATCGCTTAGTGAGAGGGCTTGATTATTACAATCGCACTGTGTACGAATGGGTGACGAACCGCTTAGGCAGCCAAGGCACCATTGCGGGCGGTGGCAGATACGATTATTTAATCGAGCGATTAGGTGGGGATAAAACACCTGCTTCAGGTTTTGGTATTGGCATGGAACGCATCATCTTACTTTTAGAAGAGATGGGCGTTGTTCTCCAAAACGAACCCAATATTTATGTGGTGAATTTAGGGGATCTTGCCGAAAAGTATGCCTTAAACTTATCTGAAACATTAAGATCTCACGGATTAAAAGTAGTATTAAATTCAGGTGGTAGTAGCTTTAAATCTCAAATGAAACGCGCTGATAAAAGCGGTGCTGCTTTTGCAGTGATCTTAGGGGACGACGAAATGAAAGAGGGTGTGGCACAAGTTAAATCCTTAAGGGTTGAAAATCAACAATCGAAGATTCCATTCGATGAATTAGCTCCATTCTTGTTAAAACAAGCATCATGAAAAAAATTTTAGAGGTCAAACATTTAAAAGTGTCTCCCATTAATGAGCCACGAAAAATTTTAGTAGATGATGTTTCATTTGATTTATATCCGGGTCGCACCACTTGTATTGTGGGCGAATCAGGCAGCGGTAAAAGCTTAACCGCACTCTCCATCATGAAACTTTTATCAGCACAACTCAAACAAGCGGGCGATATTTATTTTGAAGGTCAAAATATCTCCGAGCTATCGAATGTTGCAATGCGACATTATCGTGGCAAGTCGATGGCGATGATTTTTCAGGAGCCCATGACTTCATTAAATCCTGTGATCTCGATTGGCGACCAAATTAAAGAAGCCTTGAGCGTCCATCTTGATTTAGATAAAAAAAGTTTAGATAAAAAAGTGGTGTCTCTCTTAAAGGAAGTCGGCATTCCTGAAGATCGCGTTTCAAGTTATTCCGATGAGCTTTCAGGTGGCCAGAGACAGCGTATCATGATCGCAATGAGTATCGCGTGTGAACCTTCTATTTTGATCGCAGATGAGCCCACGACTGCATTAGATGTGACAGTGCAAGCACAAATTTTAAAGCTTCTGTCCTCTTTAAAAGAAAAAAGACAGATGGCGATGCTTTTTATTACGCATGATTTTGGTGTGGTGGAAGAAATTGCAGATGATGTGATCGTCATGTATCAGGGTCACATCGTTGAAAAGGGAAGTGTGAAAGATGTATTAAAGAAACCCAAGCATGCTTATACGAAAGCGTTGCTGCAATGTGTTCCAGATGCGAAGGGTATTAAGAAATTAAAACCTATTCAGCATCGCGCATTTTTTTAAGAAATTTTTTTAAATGACCTCAAAAAATATGAAAAATGAAATGTTGCTAGAGGCAAAAGGTCTTTATAAAACCTATATGCAAACGTCTGGTTTTTTTGTGAGACGTCAAAGAACGATCAAAGCACTCAATAACGTCAGTTTATCGATTAAGAAAGGCGAGACCTTAGCGATTGTGGGTGAATCAGGGAGTGGTAAGTCAACGTTAGCGCGTTGTCTGTTACAATTGCTGTCGCTTGATGAAGGGGAACTTTTCTTTAAAGGTAAAAATCTTAAAACTTTAAATGTTAAGGATAAAAAAGATCTTAAACGTCATATACAAATGGTGTTTCAAGATCCTTATGCATCACTCAATCCTCGCATGAAGATTGGTGAAATCTTAGAAGAGGGTTTATTGATTCACGGCTTAGGTGAAAAAGCTTCGCGTGTTAAAAAGATACGCGACATGATAAAAAAAGTAGGGCTTGAAGTGGCTGATTTAACGAAATACCCGCATCAGTTTTCAGGCGGACAAAGACAAAGAATTGTAATTGCAAGAGCTTTAATTGTAGAACCTGAACTTGTGATTTGTGACGAACCCGTGTCAGCACTTGATGTGTCGATTCAAGCACAAATTTTATTATTACTCAAAGAGTTACAAAAAGAATTAGGTTTAAGTTATTTATTTATTAGCCATGACTTAAGAGTGGTGCGTCATATGGCAGATCACATTGTAGTCATGCATCAAGGTAAAATTGTGGAACAAGGCTCAGTTAAAACTATCTATGAAAAACCAAAAGCCAATTACACACGTGAACTTTTGAACGCAATACCAGGAAAACATTTTAATTTTAAAGTGAGTTAATTTTTTAAAGGAAATAAAAAGCTATGGCACTCGATTTAGAAGAACAAGAACAAGTAGACGAACTTAAAGCGCTTTGGAAAAAATACGGTACATATATCACGAAAGCTGCCATTGCATTTTTTGTGTTGTATGGCCTCTTTCAAGGCTGGGGTTATTATCAAAATAAACAATCATTGAGCGCATCTGAACTTTATCAAAGCATCGTGGTGTTGGACGAAAAGAATACTAAAGACATTATGCAAAAAGCAGAAAACCTAATCGATAACTATGGTGGTACACCATACGCAGGACGCGCGGCTATCTTATTCGCTAAAGCGAGCTACGCTGAAGGCCTAAAAGACAAAGCAAAAGAAAAATTAGCGTGGGCATCAAGTCATGCAAAAGAATCTGCGACAGAATCGATCGCACTCATTCAATTAGGTCAAATATTACTAGAAGAAAAAAAATATGAAGAGGCTTTAAAGAAGGCAAACGATGTCAATAACGAAGGCTATCTTGGTCTATCGAATGATTTAAAGGGTGACGTGTTAAGTGCGATGGGTAAAAAAGAAGAGGCTAAAAAAGCCTACCTTGAAGCACTCAAACGATTTAGACCTAAAGACCCTTATGCAAGATTCACACAAGAAAAATTAGAAACACTTGGAGTGTAATCATTTGAAATTTTTTAAATTTCTTTTTCTTGTTTTTCTATCTTTGACCTTAGGGGCTTGTGGACCTGTTAAGGATCTTAAAGATCAAATTTCGGAGAGTCTTGTAGGACAAGATCCGATCGATCCACCTACTGAATTAAAGGAGTTCAAAGCTAAACTCAATCCAAAAATTCTATGGTCGGTAAAATTAGAAGGTGTTGAGAGTTATGAATTTTCTCCAGGTTTGATTGAGGATAGCGTATATGCGGCATCCTCTGACGGATCTCTCATAAAAGTCGATTTTAAAACGGGCAAGACCATTTGGAAAATTAATACAGGTGAAAAATTATCAGGTGGTGTAGGAGTGGGTATCAATGAAATTATAGTCGGCACCCCTACCGGTTTACTCATCGCATATGATTTAAATGCTAAGTTACTTTGGAAGTCGAGACTATCGAGTCAAATTTTAAGCGCACCTACGATTCATGAAGGTAATGCAATAGTCAGAACATCAGACAATCTCATTCATGCAATTAATGTGAAGGATGGATTAAAGAAGTGGACTTTTTCAAGAGTAGGGCCGCCACTGACTTTACGCTCAAGTGTCGGTGTTGTTGCAAGTGATGGTGTGATTTATGCAGGCTTTCCTGGCGGGAAACTCGCGGCCATTCGAGAAGATAACGGTACACTGATTTGGGAAATTACGGTGGCTCAGCCTAAAGGGGTCACTGAGATTGAACGCGCATCGGATGTGACAAGTTCACCCGTCATTGATGGGTTAATAATTTATACAGTCGCCTATCAAGGAAAAATTTCAGCAGTCGATCGGGTGAATGCCAGAACGCTATGGAGTCGCGATATTTCAAGTTACACAGGTTTAAGTGTCGAGGGCGCTAGAATTTATGTAGCACACACCGGCGGTGCGCTTTATTCGCTCGCGATTGAATCCGGTAAAACCTACTGGCGTCAAGGGGATCTCTTAAATCGTAAACTCACAGCCCCCTTAGGTATGAGCGATTATGTGGTTGTTGGCGACTTAGCAGGTTATATTCATATCCTAGATAAAGAAACGGGTCAATTTCTAGGTCGTATTCAACTCGATGATGAGCCTGTGATGCGCAGGCTCGTTGAATTTGAAACCGGTAAATTTTTAGCTCAGACACGTAACGGCGGACTCTACGCCATCGCTATTCAATAATCATGTTACCCACCATCACCCTTGTTGGCCGACCTAACGTCGGTAAATCGACTTTATTTAATCGCTTAACGAAGTCTCGTGATGCTTTAGTTGCTGACCTTCCAGGCTTAACCCGGGATCGTCATTATGGTCGAGGTTTAGGTGGCGATATACCTTATATCGTGATTGATACAGGTGGCTTTGAGCCTTTAATCGAAAGAGGCATTCAGAAAGAAATGGCAAAACAAACACTTCTTGCCATTGATGAAGCCGATATTATTTTTTTTATTACTGATGGCAGACAAGGTGTCACACCGCACGATCGCGTCATTGCAGATTTACTTCGGAAGATGAATCGTAATATTTATTTACTCGTCAATAAAACAGAAGGCATGCAAAGAGGGGTGGCGACTGCTGAATTTTTTGAATTAGGTTTAGGCGATCCTTTAGGTATTTCATCAGCACACGGTGAGGGTGTGCGCGATATGATTCAAATGGCTTTAGAGCCCTTTAAAAAAGAAGAAATCGATGCTGATGAGGTAAGCCAAAAAATCCCAAAGATTGCCATCGTGGGTCGCCCTAATGTGGGTAAGTCAACACTCGTCAACGCATTTTTAGGAGAGGATCGCGTCATTGCATTTGATGAGCCTGGCACCACACGTGATTCCATTCAAATTGATATTGAGCGTAATGATAAACATTACACGCTTATTGATACCGCTGGTATTCGTAAAAAAGGTAAAGTCTTTGAGGCAGTTGAAAAATTTTCTGTGATTAAAACTTTGCAAGCGATCGAAGAAGCCAATGTTGCCATTCTTGTGGTCGATGCAGAAGAAGGGATTACGGAACAAGATGCGCATGTGGGAGCTTATATTTTGGATGCAGGACGAGCGCTCGTCGTGGCTATCAACAAGTGGGATCGTTTAAAAGAAGAACAAAGGGACATTGTGAAACAAGACATTCAACGTAAATTACAATTTTTAAAATTTGCTGAATTTCAATACGTCTCGGCTTTAAAGAAAAAAGGTCTCACTGAAATTTTAAAATCCGTGGATGAAGCCTACCGTGGTGCGTTTATGAAAATGTCCACACCTAAGTTGACACGTGTTCTCATTGATACTTTACAACAGCATCAGCCGCCCATCTCCAAAGGTATTCGTCCTAAATTACGCTATGCGCACCAAGGTGGGTCTAATCCGCCTGTGATTGTGATTCATGGTAACCATGTGAATGCGATTAAGGATAGTTACATGCGTTTTTTAGAAGGAGCTTTTAGACAGGCCTTTCAGATTATTGGCACACCTCTAAGAGTGCAGTTTAAGCAAGGAGAAAATCCTTACCTTGATGAAGAAAAAAGAAAACCTAAAGAGGGTGTGGTCTCGATGCGTCGACGTAAAAATGCGTTACGAAAAAAATTGACCGAAAAGAATAAATTAGACGGAAAGAGAATCTAGTCTCTATCCCAGAATTTCCACCAATCTTGTTTCTTGGTATCTTTGCCTTTGGTAAACATCGAGCTATTTGGATAGTTTTGTTTTAGGATTCTCAAGCTATCTTCTTTAAGATCACTCATGCCTAAGTTGTCATAAGCGCTAATCGAAATGACAAGCGCTTCCTCAACGAAACTAGAATCAGGATAAGTTTCAATCACAAACTTAGCGCGGTTTAAAGCTGCAACATAAGCTTTCACTTTCATGTAATGACGGGCCACATGAAGTTCATGATCTGCTAATTTATTCTTTAAATAAATCATACGCTCCGTGGCATCTTTGCCGTAACGTGTATTGGGATAAAGCGTGAGTAAATCTTTGAATGCGAGAAAAGATTGTCTAAGTATTTTAGGGTCGCGATCACTGATGTCCTGAAGAGTCACCTTATCGACCAATCCTCGTTGTTTAAAGTAAGCTACCCCTTTTAGGTAGTAGGCATAATCAAGATTGGGATGATTAGGATGGACTTTAATAAAACGCTCAACGGTCGACACACATTGAGCCGCGTCCTCTTGTTTATAGTAAGCGTAAGCCATATCAAGTTTCGCTTGTGCACCATACTTACTATTAGGGTAACGTGATTCTAATTTTTTTAAATATTCGACCGCCTTTTTGTAGTCATTGCTAGTCATCCTTTCCGAGGCTTTTTCATAAATACGTTCAGCTGATAAACCTTTTGTATCATCGAGTTCCGTCGGGGGTCCAAAAATGGCACAAGACTCCAGAAAAAGCATCATAATAACGACTGTCAGAATACGCATACGAACCTTTAACCTTAAAAATATACGAAGAATTATAGCATTATGAGTCATGATGAAAGATTATTGGTCATCCCTGAAAGTCATGCTGGCTTAAGGGTGGATGTCGCTTTGCAACAACTCTTGCCCGAATTTTCACGCTCAAAATTACAAGAGTGGATCAAAGATCAGTTTGTATTTGTCAATCAATTACCTGTGTCTTCGAAACATAAGGTTTATGCAGGCGATGAAATCAAAATCATCATCCAACAAAATCCAGAACATCATGCATTTTTACCTGAGGCGATTCCGCTTGATATTATTTTTGAAGATGAGACATTGCTAGTGATTAATAAATCGGCAGGCATGGTAGTGCACCCTGCGGTAGGCAACTGGTCAGGTACACTTCTGAATGCACTCCTTCATCATGTGCCAGATATAGCACATATCCCTCGTTGCGGTATTGTGCATCGCTTAGATAAAGAGACGAGTGGGCTTTTGGTCGTTGCTAAAACCTTAAGTGCACAAACACAATTAGTTCAGCAACTTCAAGCAAGAACGGTGAAAAGAGAATACCGCGCAATCGTGTGGGGACAGCTATGGAAAAATGGGGTAGTCAATCAACCGATCGGAAGGCATCCGTCCATTCGAACACGAATGGCGATTCATTTATCAGGTAAACCTGCGATTACCCATTATGAAATTTTAGAACGATTTGGTGTGCATACCTATTTAAGATGCAATCTTGAAACAGGCCGCACACATCAAATTCGAGTCCATATGCAGTATTTAAAGGCCCCCATTGTGGGGGACCCTGTCTATGGCTTAAAAAGTATTATGCCGATTAAATCCATGAGTGATGAATTGCGTCAACATATCTTAGGTTTTCATCGTCAATCCCTACATGCGATTCGATTAGGACTCATTCACCCATTAAGTGGTGAAGCGATGGAGTGGTCCATTGATTTACCAGAGGACATGAAAAATTTACTCGAGATGATTAGGCAAGAACAGTCAGATGTTGCGGATCCATTGGAAGATTTTGGCTTTGAAGATTATCTTGATGAATCCAGTGATGATTTAGATGACGATATCTTGGAAGACGATGAGTAATTTTTTTATTCCTAAATGGCCAGTGCCTTCAAATATTAAATCAATGCAAACGATCAGATCTGGCGGTAAAAGTGAAGGCTCACACCACAGTTTTAATTTAGCCACACACGTGAATGACGATATCAATGCTGTGAACTTTAATCGAGCATTATTAAATCAACATTTACCCAATGTCCCTTTTTGGCTTAACCAAACCCATAGTAGTGATGTCGTCGAGTTACCAGCATCAATATTAAATGCCGATGCTAGCTTCACAAAAGATAAACATATTGTATGTGTAGTGCAGACAGCAGATTGCTTACCTTTGTTGCTTACAAATATAAAAGGGACGATCGTTGCTGCGATCCATGCAGGCTGGCGAGGTCTTTTAAATGGTGTGATCGAAAATACGCTTCATAAAATGAATCTCCCAGCGAATGAGTTGCTGGTTTGGTTAGGTCCTGCTATCAGTCAAAACCATTTTGAAGTCGGAAGTGACGTGAAAAATAGTTTTTGTGAAAAACATCACGAGGCTGAAAAAGCATTTCAATCAATATCAAATCAAAAATGGTTAGCCGATATTTATATGCTTGCGAAAATTCGTCTTCATGCCTATGGTGTGACTCAAATATACGGTGCGAGCATGACAGATGACTATTGCACTTACGCTAATCATGAAGATTATTTTTCATATCGACGTGATGGTGAAACAGGTCGCATGGCTTCTCTCATTTGGATTGAATCATAAAGACATCTAATTATTTCAAGTTTCGATATAATGCTTAAATCTTAGATTTCAAGTCAATTTCATGCATACACTTCTTTGGATTTTATCTTCCTGCTTTTTTGGTGGCTTATTAAGTGTGATCACAGCAGCGCTTGTGACAATTCATACGAGAATACACCTTGTCTCACATTTAGTCAGTTATGCGGTAGGTGCGATGTTAGGGGCTGTCTTTTTAGAAATATTGCCACACGCTTTTAAACTTACAAACAATATTGAAACGACAACCTTTGTTGTTTTATTCGGCATCCTGTTATTCTTTGTGCTTGAAAAATTACTGTTATGGCGTCACTGTCATGGCGATCATTGCGAAGTGCATGATCTAAATCATGAAGACCATGCTTCTAAAAACCACCAGCATACGCACGATGAAGGCCGGAGTGGCAGCATGATTATGGTGGGAGATTTATTTCATAATTTCGTGGATGGCATTTTAATCGGCTCAGCGTTTATGGTGAATACGAGTGTTGGTATTGTCACAGCTTTGGCGATCATTGCGCACGAGATTCCCCAGGAAGTAGGTAATTTTTTAATTCTCCTCCATTCAGGATATAAGAAAAAAGAGGCTTTTATCTTTAACTTGTTCGCGAGTTTTTCTACCGTATTAGGCGGACTCCTACCGTATTTTGTTTTGGAATCCATGATGGATTGGGTGCCATTTATTTTGGCGCTCGCAGCTTCCAGTATGATTTATGTATCCATTGCAGATTTGATTCCAGGACTTCATAAGAAAACAGAATTACGTTCTACGATCTTTCAAGTGTCACTTATTGCATTAGGTGTCGCATCGGTTGCTATGACTCAATGGATTGTTGAGGGTTAATGGCGTCGTCCATCCCAAAAGTAGGTTTTGTATCTTTAGGCTGTCCTAAAGCGGGTTCTGATTCTGAGCGTATTTTGACTCAACTCCGTGCTGAAGGTTATGACATTTCAAAGTCTTACCAAGATGCTGATTTAGTCGTCGTTAATACCTGTGGTTTTATTGATTCAGCCGTTAAGGAATCGATGGATGCGATAGGGGAAGCAGTTAAAAAAAATGGCAAAGTGATTGTGACGGGTTGTTTAGGTGCCAAAAAAGAAATCATTGAAGAAGAATATCCAAACTTACTCGCGATTACAGGACCCCATGCATTAAACGAAGTCATGACAGCTGTCCATACGCACCTAAAAAAACCACATGATCCTTTTAGTGATTTGGTACCTCCACAAGGTGTCCGCTTAACGCCCAAGCATTATGCTTATTTAAAAATTTCAGAAGGATGCAATCATCGATGTTCATTTTGTATTATTCCTTCCATGCGAGGAAACCTCGTCAGTCGTTCGATAGATGATGTGATGACGGAGGCTGAAACTTTGGTTAATAGTGGTGTATCTGAAATTTTAGTGATTTCACAAGATACAAGCGCTTATGGTGTGGACATGAAATATCGAAGTGGCTTTTGGCATGGGCGCCCTATCAAAACCAAACTTTATGATTTGGCTGAAGCTATAGGGTCTTTAGGTGTTTGGATCAGAATGCATTATGTCTATCCATATCCTCATGTGGATGACATCATTCCTTTGATGTCCGAAGGGATGATTTTGCCTTACCTTGACGTACCTTTTCAGCATGCAAGCCCACGTATCTTAAAATTAATGAAACGACCCGCAAGTTCTGAAAATAATCTTTTGCGTATCAATAAATGGAGAGAAGTATGTCCCGATATCACGATACGAAGTACCTTTATTGTAGGTTTTCCAGGTGAGACGGAAGCTGAATTTGAAGAGCTTTTAGATTTTTTAGAACATGCTCAATTAGATCGAGTAGGTTGTTTCAAATATTCGCCTGTGGATGGTGCCACCGCTAATCTTTTAGTAGGTCAGGTTCCGGAAGAAATGAAAGAAGCGAGATTACAAAGATTTATGGAAACACAAGCACGTATTAGCCACAAAAAACTTGCAAATAAAGTCGGGCAAACACTTACTGTTTTAGTGGATGATCATCAAGGTAGTTTTGCGATTGCGAGATCCATGGCAGATGCACCCGATATTGATGGCAAAGTTTATTTACGAGATGGCAAGCTTTTAAAGCCAGGTGATTTTGTCGATGTTAAAATTGAATCTTATGATCAACATGATTTGTTTGCAGGCCCCAATCTTTAAGAAGAAATATCTATGACTGTTGTGACACGTTTTGCCCCCAGCCCCACAGGCTATCTTCATATTGGAGGTGCGAGAACTGCATTATTTTCTTGGGCATATGCTAAAAAAAATCATGGTCAATTTATTTTACGTATTGAAGATACCGATCTAGAAAGATCTACACCTGAAGCAGTGCAAGCTATTTTAGATGGCATGACTTGGCTTCATCTTGATTATGATGATGGCCCAATCTATCAAACACAGCGGATGGCAATTTATAAAAAATATATTGATCAGTTAGTCAAAGATGGTAAAGCTTATCTTTGTTATTCATCTAAAGAAGAGTTAGAAATACTTCGTGAAACGCAAATGAAAGCAGGTTTAAAACCAAAATATGATGGTAAATGGCGTCCTGAACCGGGAAAAAATTTACCTACGATTCCTGATGATATAAAACCTGTAGTGCGATTTAAGAATCCGACATCAGGCAATGTCTCTTGGCATGATTTAGTTAAAGGTGAGATCACGATTGCAAATGAAGAACTTGATGATCTGATTATTGCAAGATCAGATGGCACACCCACATATAACTTTTGTGTGGTGATTGATGACTGGGAAATGAAAGTGACCCATGTGATTCGAGGTGATGATCATATCAATAATACACCACGTCAGATTAATCTTTTAAAAGCTTTGAATGCAAATGTGCCAGCTTATGCTCATTTGTCGATGATTCTAGGAGATGATGGCCAAAAGTTATCGAAAAGACATGGGGCTGTGAGTGTGATGCAATATTTTGATCAAGGATACTTGCCTGAAGCAATCCTTAATTATTTAGCACGTCTTGGATGGAGTCACGGTGACGATGAAATTTTTAGCATGACTGACTTTTGTCAATGGTTTGATTTCGACCATATCACTTCTTCATCGGCACAATTCAATACCGAAAAATTAGATTGGTTGAATAGCCATTACATTAAAACATTACCACTCGATCGCATGTGTCAATTAATTGAACCTTATTTGAAAGCGCTTATTAAGACACCTATTGATATTGATCTTTTAAAGAAATCGATTGAGATTCACCGTGAACGAGCAAATCATCTCACCACGCTTGCTAAAGATATCGCTTACGTATTTGAATATCCAAAACCGAATGCAGAAGATTTTGCAAAACATATCAATGACGAAGCATTAAGCCTTATAAAAATTTTTCAAGCGGCTTTAATTGAGATTGATTGGACAAAAGAAGCCATTCATAATGCTATGAATGAAGTGGTGACATCACATGCGATTAAATTTCCAAAGCTTGCGATGCCACTTCGCGTCCTTTTGACAGGCATTGCGCAATCTCCGAGTATTGATGCAGTGATGGCCATATTAGGGCGCGATGAAACTTTGAAGCGTTTAAATCTTTACGTATAACTTTATTTGGAATTGACCATGGATAAAAAGAGCACACACTTACAAGATGATTTTTTAAATCAACTCAGAATTGAGCATGTGTCCGTCTCTATTTACTTAATGAATGGTATAAAATTACAAGGCAATATTGAATCATTTGATCAGTACGCTATTCTTCTCAAGAACACAGTAAGCCAATTAGTCTACAAACATGCTATTTCAACGATTGTACCTATGCGCAATGTCAATATCGAGCCTCCAGCAGATGACGATTAATGTTTGAACGCCCGAATGAAGGTAAGTCCGCTTGTATCATCAGTATTAATTTTGGTGATGTCGATTTCGAAGAGAGTGTCGAAGAAATAAAAGAGTTAGTTTTAAGTGCCGACATGAAAATTGTCAGCACGGTCAACATTAAAAGATCAGCGCCTGACCCTAAATATTTTTTAGGTTCAGGAAAGGCTGAAGAAGTGAAATTCATCATCCAAGAATCAAAAGCAGATACGGTGATTTTTAATCACAATTTAAGTCCCTCACAAGAACGTAATTTAGAAAAATACCTTAGTACGCGTATTTTAGATCGCACTGCACTTATCTTATTCATTTTCGCAAAGCGTGCAAAAAGTCATGAGGGTAAACTCCAAGTGGAGTTGGCACAACTTGATCACCTATCTACTCGCTTAATTAAAGGCTGGAGCCATTTAGAAAGACAAAAGGGTGGTATTGGTGTGAGAGGCGGCCCTGGTGAAAAGCAATTAGAACTTGATCGCCGAATGTTGAGGCTTCGAATAAAGCAGTTAAAAGAAAAGCTCGATAAATTAAAACGACAACGCACCATGCAACGAAAAAAAAGAAGTCGTTCGAATGTGCTTAATATTTCAATCGTAGGTTATACAAACGCAGGTAAATCGACACTCTTTAATCAACTCACGCGTGCCGATACCTTAGCAATGAATCAGCTTTTTGCAACACTTGATACGACTTCAAGAAAGCTCTTTATTGGAGAAGGGGTGGAATGTGTCGTATCCGATACCGTCGGTTTTATAAAGTCACTTCCGACGACATTAATTGAAGCTTTTAAATCAACGCTAGAAGAATCGAGAGAAGCTGACTTATTGCTTCACGTCGTCAATATGGCTAACCCCAATCATAATGAGCAAATCATTGCAGTTCATAAGATCTTAGAGGAGATTAAAGCTGCCTCTATACCTCAAATTCTTGTTTTAAATCAGATTGATAGGCTTGATATAAAGGCAAATCATGAACGGGATGAATATGGTAGAATTTCATATATCCAGTTATCTGCGAAGACAGGTGAGGGGATTGAACTTTTAAAAGAAGCCATCCTCGAAATCTATGAAGCAAGCCAAATAACAAATACCGATAAATTTGAAGATACCCCAGTAAACAATACTTAGTAGACATAATATGGCAAAAAATCCTGAACAAAATAATAACCAAGATCAAGGACCTCCTGATTTAGATGAGCTTCTGAATGATTTGGGTAAAAAAATAGGCCGACTTTTTGGCAGAAAAGAAAGTGCACAAAAAAATTCCAAGCCGAATAATGGAGGCTCACAATCCGAAGTGCCTCAAGATCAATTACCGGTGACAACGATTGTGCTTATTATTGCCTTAATTTGGGCTGCAACCGGATTCTATATTGTGGATCAGGGTTCTCGCGGTGTAGTACTTAGATTTGGAAAGAATACAGAAGTGACTATGCCAGGGCCGAGATGGCATATTCCTTTTCCTGTTGAATCAGTGGAAGTTGTTAATCTAGAACAAGTGCGAACGCTTGAGGTGGGTTATCGCTCGTCCGGCAATAGTGTCGCAAGATCTAAAGAGCTGAGAGAATCATTGATGCTCACCGATGATGAGAATATTATTGATCTTCAATTCGCCGTGCAATATAACTTAAAGTCAGCTGAAAATTTTCTATTCAATAACCGTTCTGCAGATGCTTCAGTAAGGGGAGCTGCTGAAAGTGCAATTCGAGAAATTGTGGGTAAAAGCAAAATGGATTTTGCTCTTTATGAAGGTCGTGAAGAAATTGCTGTAAAAGCTAAAAAATTAATGCAAGAAATATTGGATCGCTATGACACGGGCATTAATGTAACGAGTGTCACCATGCAAAATGCGCAACCGCCAGAACAGGTGCAAGCTTCATTTGATGATGCAGTGAAGGCAAAGCAAGACCTAGAGCGTCAAAAAAATGAAGGTCAAGCCTATGCTAACGATATTATTCCAAAAGCGAAGGGTGCAGCATCAAGATTAACGTCTGAAGCACAGGGTTATCGCGTGAAAGTAGAAAGTGAAGCCAAAGGTAATGCGAGTCGTTTTGAACAAATATTGACGCAATACAATCGCGCACCTGAAGTGATGCGAGACCGAATCTATATCGAAGCGCAGGAACAAATCTTATCAAATATTTCTAAAGTGATTGTGGATCAAAAAAATTCAAATAGTCTTTTGTACCTACCCTTAGATAAATTGATTCAGCAAACGTCACCCAGTTCTAAAGAAAACATATCTTCCACAATCAATGTCTCACCTCAAGTGGATATGAATCAAACATCCCTTCAAAACCTAGAAAGATCGAGAGACGCATTTAAATCGAGAGAGCGTGAAGCAAGGTAATCATTATGAAAAAAATAACGTACGTAGCAGTTGGCTTTTTAATCGCAATCATGATGCTTGCGGCATCGACTTTTTCAGTAGATCAAAGGGAACATGCCATTGTTTTTAGGTTAGGCGAAATTGTGTCGATTAAGAAAGAACCGGGACTTTATTTCAAAACACCTCTTATTGAAAATGTACGTTTTTTTGATAATCGTATTTTGACGCTCAATGTTCAGGAAGCTGATCGTTTTATTACGAGTGAGAAGAAAAATGTCTTGGTGGATTCATTTATCAAATGGAAAATCATTGACCCTGCGAAATATTATGTCTCAGTCAAGGGAGATGAAGTTCAGGCAGAGAGAAGAATTTCACAAACAGTGAATGATGGCTTGCGCGCTGAGTTTGGTAAAAGAACAATTCACGATGTAGTTTCAGGAGAACGAACTGAGATTATGCAGATTTTAACTGAACGCGCTGATCGTGATTTACGCTCTCTTGGCATTCAAATTTTAGATGTACGTTTAAGACGTGTTGATCTTCCAAAAGAAGTGAGTGAGTCAGTCTATCAACGTATGGATGCAGAACGTAAGTCAGTTGCTAATGAATTACGCTCTCAAGGCTTTGCAGCTTCAGAAAAAATTCGCGCGGATGCTGAAAAACAGCGCGATATTATTATCGCCGAAGCTTATAAAGAAGCTCAAAAATTAAAAGGTGATGGTGACGCAAAAGCTGCGGAAATATATGCCAATGCATATGGTAAGAATCCTGAGTTTTATGCTTTTTACCGAAGCGTCGAAGCCTATAAAAATAGCTTTAAAGATAAAAGTGATGTGATGGTGCTTGACCCAACGTCTGACTTTTTAAAATACTTGCGAAGCTCTAAGAAGAAAAAAGAGTAAAAGATGAAAAATTGGCTTTTTTCATCTTTAGGTTTGATGTTAGTCATAGAAGGTCTTATGCCTTTCTTTTTTCCTCAAGGCTGGCGTGATACTTTTAAAAAACTCATTACAATGAAAAGTGGTCAGATCCGTTTTATGGGTCTGGTGTCTTTTTTATTAGGATTAATTTTCATATTCTTAGGCCGTTAATCGATGAATCAATGGACACTCCCAGATTATGTTGAAGACATGCTTCCTGATGAAGCTGTCTATCTCGAGTCCTTAAGACGCTCTATTCTTGATCTCTATCAAGCGCATGGTTATTTCTATGTGATTCCACCTATGCTGGAATACATTGAATCTTTAAACAGTAACGGTCAGGATATGGATCTTGATATATTTAAGGTTGTGGATCAATTATCAGGCAGACTCATGGGGGTTCGTGCTGATATCACCCCTCAAGTAGCTCGCATCGATGCACATCTTATTCAAAATGATGAAGTGACAAGACTGTCCTATGCAGGTTCAGTATTAAGAACAAAGCCTGCAAGCTTTCTTCAATCAAGAGAGCCTTTCCAGATTGGAGCTGAGCTCTATGGATTTAAAGGCATTGAAGCTGATCTTGAAATTCAAACACTTTTAATTAAAACGCTTAATACGATTGGAATCAAACATGCCGTATTTGATTTTAATCATCTTGATATTTTTACTACTCTAATTGCTTCATCGGATATGGAGCGCGATCAACTCGATCGTTTATATCAGGCCATGCAGAAAAAAGACAAATCGGAAGTAGTTGACTTGACGAAATCAATGGATAAAAAAAATCGAGATGCAGTAATCGCATTAGTCAATCTTTATGGGGATGCGAATATCTTAAAAGAAGCCGAGAAAGTTTTGCCACAAGATAATGCGATTAACCATGCACTGCAATTTCTAAAACAAATTGATAATGCCCTAAAGAATAATGCAATTAAAATTTCATATGACTTGAGTGATATTCGTGGTTATCAATATCATAATGGTTTGGTATTTTCAGTCTATGCAGACAATTGCTATTCACCAATTGCACTCGGCGGTCGCTACGACAATATTGGTGCCTCTTTTGGTCGTAATCGTCCTGCAACAGGGTTCACCATGGATTTAAAAAATATAGTCACTTTATTCCCTAGTGGAAAAAAAGCGAAAGCTATTTTAGCGCCTCAAAATAATGATCCTGAGTTACAAAAAGCGATTGAGTCTTTACGTCAAAAAGGTGAAATTGTTGCGATCGATTTATTTGGAAATATGAAAGCAGTCGAAAATAATTGTGATCGCATATTGATTCAAGACGCGTCTCAAGCGTGGAAAGTGAAAACGGTTTAATTAAACATGGCAAAAAATTTAGTAGTCATTGGCACGCAATGGGGTGATGAAGGTAAAGGTAAAATTGTTGATTGGTTAACTGATCATGCTGAAGGGGTGGTTCGTTTTCAAGGTGGACATAATGCTGGACATACTTTGGTCATTGGCCAAGGCTCAAACCAAAAAGAATATAAATTAAATTTAGTACCTTCAGGTATCATCCGCAGTAATGTCGATTGTTTCATTGGTAATGGTGTTGTCCTCGATATTGAACATTTACTTCATGAAATTAAAACACTCGAACAAGATGGTATTGAGGTCAGTAATCGTCTATTTGTAAGTCCGGGCTGCCCGTTGATTTTAAAACATCATGTTGCACTCGACCAAGCTCGGGAAGCGATGCGTGAATCGAAGATCGGTACAACGGGTAAGGGTATTGGCCCAGCCTACGAAGATAAAGTCGCGCGTCGTTCACTGCGCGTCTATGACATACTTAATCCAGACTCATTTAAAAAGAAACTCATCGAGGTCATGGATTACCATAATTTTGTCTTGCAGCATTATTTGAAAAAAGATCCGATTGATGTCAATGAACAATTCAATCTTTCAATGACGCATGCGGAAAAAATTAAACCGTATCTTGCCGATGTATCACAAAAACTTTATGAGGCGAACGCCATGAATAAAAATCTATTGTTTGAAGGTGCGCAAGGCTCGCTTTTAGATATAGATCATGGCACTTATCCTTATGTAACTTCATCAAATTGCGTATCCGGCCAGGCAGCAGCAGGCGCTGGTGTGGGTCCTCATATGTTGCATTATATTTTGGGCATTACAAAAGCATATACAACGCGCGTAGGTGGAGGCCCTTTTCCAAGTGAACTGGATATTGAAACTGAAAATACACCTGGATATCAAATGTCAACTAAGGGTAAAGAAATTGGCACAGTCACGAAACGTAAAAGACGTTGTGGCTGGTTTGATGCTGCGGCATTAAAACGCTCTGCCATGATTAATAGTCTGACAGGTTTATGCATTACAAAGTTAGATGTATTAGATGGTATTAAAAAAATTGGGATATGCGTAGGCTACGAATTAGATGGTAAAAAAACTGATCTACTACCTTTAGGTGCCGATCAAGTTGAGCGTTGTAAGCCAATTCTGATTGAAGTTGATGGCTGGAGTGAAAATACATTCGGTATTAAATCATGGGATGCCTTACCTAAAAATGCGCAGCATTATCTCAAAACATTAGAAAAATTATGTGAAGTGCCAATTCATGTTGTATCCACAGGCCCTGAGCGTGATGAAACGATTGTTCTTAAACATCCTTTCGATTAACACCTGATGGCAGATCCTCAAGTTCAGCATGTCAGCACGATTATTTCTGCTAAATGGATCTGTCCCGTTAGGCCGCATAATATAACACTAGAAGATCATTCGATCGTTATTGATCAGGATCGAATCATTGATATTATTGAGACAAAAAAAGTTGCTTCACTTTATCAAACTCAAGCGCACTTTCAGTTTCACCATCATATCGTGACTCCCGGTCTTATTAATGCGCATACACATGCTGCAATGAATTTATTTAGAGGTTTTGCAGATGATCAACCACTTCATACATGGCTGAACGAATCTATTTGGCCGCTTGAAAAAAAATGGATCACTCCTGATTTTGTATATGACGGCACATTAATTGCATGCGCTGAAATGTTAAAGAGTGGTGTAACGACATTCAATGAAATGTATTTTTATCCTGAGGCAGCATCGCGCGCAATTAAACAAAGCGGTATGAGAGCGAACATTGGGCTTTTTGTGATGGATTTTCCATCGAATTACGCGAATGATGGGGAGGATTACTTGATGAAAGGGCTTGAGGCTCGAGATGGCTGGCGAGATGAAGCATTAATTACTTCAAGTATAGCACCGCATGCACCATATTCAGTTTCAGATAAAACACTTTCTCAAGTATTAACCTATGCCAATCAACTTAATCTCACTATGCATATGCATGTGCATGAAACAGAAGATGAGATTCAAGAAAGTTTAAAACAATACCAATTAAGACCCATTGAAAGACTAAATCGTCTTGGCATTCTGAGCCCACAATTTATGGCGGTTCATTCTGTTTATTTGAACGAAGAAGACTTAAATACACTCTCAAAAGAATCTGCATCAGTCATTCATTGCCCAGTTTCAAATTTAAAATTAGGCAGTGGTATGGCTGATATTAGCACATTACAAAAACATGGTATTAATATATGTTTAGGCACCGATAGCAGTGCGAGTAACAATAAACAAGATTTATTGCATGATATGCAATTAGCGTCTTTACTTGCAAAAGGGCTCACAAAAAATCCTGCGACACTTAATGCTAAAATATCTTTAGAGATGATGACTATTAATGCTGCAAAAGCATTAGGCTTAGATGATCACATCGGATCTATCGAAAAAGGTAAATATGCCGATTTGACTGTATTTAATATGGACCAGATATCTACATTGCCCATGTATGATCCGATGAGCCATTTAATTTATGTAGCATCACGGGAAGAGGTCAGTCATGTTTGGGTAAATGGTATATTGCAATATGAGGAGGGGCACTTCACATCCATGGATGTTAAAGCATGTAAGGATATAGCGCTACGATGGCAACTCAAGCTAAAACAAAACATATAAACGTTTCACAAGAAGAAATCGATAAATTTAATGAGCTCGCTCATAAATGGTGGGATGAGGGAAGTGAATTTAAACCACTTCATCAGATCAACCCACTTCGTCTTAATTTTATTCACGAAAAAGTGAATTTAAAAAACAAAAAAGTACTGGATGTCGGCTGTGGTGGAGGCATTTTGTCTGAGTCCATGGCAAAACTTGGTGCAGATGTGACGGGTATTGATATGGGTGAAAAAGTGATTAACATTGCAAAGCTTCACGCACTTCAATCTAAACTCGATATTGATTATCAATGTACTTCATTGGAAGACTTAGCTTCACAAGATGGCCCGTTATTTGATGTCATCACATGTATGGAGATGTTAGAGCATGTGCCAGAACCATCAAGCATTGTGTCTTTATGTGCAAAAATTTTAAAACCGGGCGGCACACTTTTTATGTCAACGATTAACCGTAATGTTAAGGCCTATTTATTTGCTGTGATTGGTGCTGAATATATTCTGAAGTTATTGCCACGTGGTACACATGATTATGGAAAATTTATTAAACCTTCTGAGTTGATTGCATGGTGTAGACAAGAAAATTTAAATATAAAAACACTAACGGGTATGACTTATAACCCCATCACAGATATCTACAAATTAGGTGATGATGTATCAGTCAATTACCTGATTGAAGTCGCCAAAGACTCATCATGAAAGTAATTCTTTTCGATCTAGATGGCACTTTGATTGATAGCGCTCCCCAATTAGTAGGGGCCCTGAATCAATTAAGACAGCAATATGATTTAGCCCCCATCCCCTTTTTAAAAGGCCGACCCTTTGCCTCTCATGGCGCTGCAGGACTTCTTAAGGCTGGTTTTGATATGGATAAAGACGATCCTTTATTTAATGCACGTATTGAAGAGTTTTTAAGTATTTACAAAGAAATATTCAATCAAAATATCCAATGTATGGAAGGCATTGAAGATTTAATTCAAAATTTAATTGATAGAAAAATCACTTGGGGCATTGTCACAAATAAAGCAAGAAAATTTGCAGAACCCATTGTATCTTCACATCATCTCTTAAAGTATGCGCATTGTTTGATATCGGGCGATGATGTCAATAGAGCAAAACCTTCCCCTGAAGGTCTTATGAAGGCTGCATCGATGCTTTCTATTCAACCATCTGAAGTGATTTATTTAGGAGATGATAGACGAGATGTCATAGCAGCCAATGATGCTGGCATGATAAGTATGATTGCACGTTATGGTTATTTAGAAGCGGGTGATGATGGTAAAAATTGGAATGCTCACCATATCATTGATAAGCCCATAGATCTTTTAAATTATCTTTAGTCCTTAATCGTTTTTCTTTCAATCATAGCTTGAGCGAGTGTGCCGCTATCGACATATTCAATCTCTCCACCCATGGGTAAACCTCTTGCAATACGACTTAATTTAATACCACGAGATTTAAGAAGTTCAGTAACGTAGTGAGCTGTAGCATCACCACTCACTGTAAAATTATTAGCTAAAATGACTTCTTTGACGATGCCTGCATCCAGTCGTTTCAAAAGCCTATCCAAATGTATATCTTTAGGTCCAATACCATCCAAAGGTGAAAGTTTACCCATTAATATAAAATACATACCGTTATAAGAATGTGTTTGTTCTAGCATCATAAGATCACTTGGCATTTCAATGACACAAAGAAGAGTAGGGTCTCGCTCTTTGGACGAGCAAAGTGAGCAGATTACTTCCTCAGAAAAATTATTGCAATGTGAGCAATGCCCTACAAGTTCGATAGCATTGGCAATTGAACTTGCAAGTTGAGATGCACCTTTTCTGTCATGCTGTAAGAGATGGTAAGCCATACGTAAAGCTGATTTAGGACCGATACCAGGTAAGCACCTTAAGGCGTCGACGAGCTGTTCAAGGGCTTCTGTATTTTTCATCTAATCGAATTAGAAGGGTAATTTCATGCCAGGTGGGAGCATATTGCCCATTTTGGCATTCGTCGTTTGTTCAATTTTTTGTAATGCATCTTTAAAAGCCACAATTAAAAGATCTTCTAGCATCTCGTGATCACTCATTACAGAGGGATCGATAGATATTTTTTTAATTTGATACTTGCAAGAGAGAGCGATTTTAACAAGTCCGTTACTCGCTAAACCCTCGACGTCAATCTGCCCAAGTTCATCTTGTGCTTTTTGCATATTAGCCTGCATCATTTGAGCTTGCTTCATTAAATTGCCCATGCCACCTTTCATCATATGATTACTCCTTATAAAAATTGATTAGGTTTAATGCTCGATGGAATAATTTCAGCATTAAATTCTGTAAGTAATGATTGTACGAACTGATCTTGTAAAATAGCTTCTTCCGTGTCTTTCATGAGTGTTGAGCGTTCTTCTTGTTTTTGTTTAAGTGGTGAATTATTGGCACCTTTTTGTAAGATTACAAGTTTGATGCGCTGATTAAAATGCTCAGATAAACTTAACTCTAATTTCTTTTGGTAAGTTTCATTAAGGAGATGTTTATGCTCATCTGCAATAGATAAAATTATCTCATTATCTTTAAAGCTTACAAGCTCTGATTGTTGTGCCAGGGCCTTCACTAAGCCCAACTTCAATTGATCTACAAGCTCACGCCAGTTTCCATTGAAGGACAATGTCTCTTTTATTTTTTTATCTTTAATTTCATCTATAACATCAATTTTTTTTTTAATCTCAAACGCATCAGAAGAGGTTTCATCTGGCTTTGAAATCACCTCTGGCTTGGCTACATGAGTTGGAATTTCTGTTTTTGCAGGTGCTATCGGTTTAGAAGCAATGACATCCTGAGGTGCAAAAGAAAGCATTCTTAAAAGTGTCATGGTAAATCCCGCAAACTCTTCAGGTGCTAAATAAAGATCTCGTCGACCTAATATAGCAATTTGATATAAAAGCTGTAATTGTTCTGCGCTTATTTTTTTTGTTAACGTGATCACTAGATCACGATCAAGATATGAAGCTTCTAAACTATCTGGGATAGCTTGAGCCACGCTGATAGTTTGAATGAGGTTCGCAAGATCAAGAAGTGCTACATCAAACGAAAGATTTCTTTCATTCATTTGTTTTGCAATCTCAATCGCTCTAAGGCCATCTTGCTCTATGACTGCATGCATTAAATTAAATAAGTATGACTGGTCAATAGCGCCTAGCATTATCTTGATCGTAGCTTCTTCGATAGTGCCGCCACAATAAGCAATTCCTTGATCGAGAATTGATAATGCATCACGCATACTTCCATTGGCTGCTTTTGCGATGAGATAAATCGCATTTATTTCATAATTAATGGACTCTTCTTTTAATATTTTTTCTAAATATTCTGAAATAGAAAAAGAAGGCATTTGTTTTAAATTAAATTGCAAGCATCTCGATAAAACAGTGACAGGGACTTTTTGTGGGTCAGTCGTTGCTAAAATAAATTTGACGTGTTCTGGTGGCTCTTCTAACGTTTTCAACATCGCATTAAATGCATTTTTTGAAAGCATATGCACTTCATCGATGATATAAATTTTAAATTGTCCTTGGGTAGGTGCATATTGTGCGTTATCTAAAAGATCTCGCATATTATCAACTTGAGTATTTGATGCAGCATCGACTTCAATTAAATCTACGTAGCGTCCTTGATCTATTTCAGCGCATGCCACACAAGTGCCGCAGGGTGATGAGCTAATACCTTTTTCGCAATTAAGAGATTTTGCAAGAATGCGCGCTAATGTTGTTTTGCCTACACCGCGAGTACCTGTAAAAAGATAAGCATGATGAAGTCTTTTTTGATCGAGTGCATTTTTGAGTGCCTGCACGACATGTGCTTGACCAACGAGCGTATCAAACGAACGAGGGCGATATTTGCGAGCAAGAACTTGATAACTCATGAATAATGTTTAACCAATCCAAGTTAATTAAGAGGCGAGCCAGACCCCCGGCACTTGTTTCTTTAGTTGTGGCTGCTTGCTTCCGCACCTGACCAGGTTGGCTAAATTACAATGCGGGGAGGCCCGCCAGTGATTATTTTAACTCAAGGGAACGTCTTTTACCCACACTGTTTCACGGGATGTTGACTTAAATAAGCCCATTCTTCATCACTATATAAGCGTGATCGAATAATAAAGCGCATACCTGTTCCATTTTCTAGTGAAAATTGTCCGCCATTGCCTGGAATGGCATCAAGGGTAAGATGTGTGTGTTCCCAGTAGGAGAATTGGCTGGCTCCCATATAAAAATGGACCCCATGTGTAATGCCGACTTCAACGTCTGAACCGCCCAGATAAAATTCGCCTTTGGGGTAACACATAGGCGCACTTCCATCACAACAACCGCCTGATTGATGAAATATGATTTCCCCATATTTTTCTTTTAAAGAATCAATCAGCGTGTTTGCAGCTTCTGTGGTATCTATGCGTGTAAAAGTTTTTTCCATATAAAATAAAGGCAAGACTTGAAGCCTTGCCTTTAGTTTTAGCTAAATTGAATCTTAAAAGAAACCAAGTTTATTTTCACTGTAGCTCACTAAAAGATTCTTTGTTTGTTGATAATGATCAAGCATCATCTTATGCGTTTCGCGACCGATACCTGATTGTTTATAACCACCAAATGCTGCATGAGCAGGATAAGCATGGTAGCAATTAGTCCATACACGTCCTGCTTGAATACCTTTGCCCATTCTAAATGCGCGATTGCCGTTACGAGACCATACGCCTGAGCCTAAGCCATAAAGCGTATCGTTAGCAATTTCAAGTGCTTCATCTTCATCTTTAAAGGTCGTTACAGAAACCACAGGTCCAAAAATTTCTTCTTGGAAAATACGCATTTTGTTATGACCCTTGAACACGGTAGGCTCAATATAATAGCCATCAGCCAAGTCACCGCTTAATTTTTTGCGATTGCCGCCGATGAGGAGCTCAGCACCTTCTTCTTGGCCAATCTTGATATAAGACATAATTTTTTCTACTTGCTCACTTGATGCTTGAGCCCCAATCATGGTTGACATATCAAGAGGGTTATCCTGTTTGATAGCCGCAACGCGTTTGAGTGCGCGCTCCATAAATTTATCGTAAATAGATTCTTGAATTAAAGCACGTGAAGGGCAGGTACAGACTTCACCTTGGTTGAGTGCAAATAATGTGAAACCTTCTAGCGCCTTATCAAAGAAGTTGTCATCTTTATCCATTACATCTTCAAAGAAAATGTTAGGTGATTTGCCACCAAGTTCCAATGTGACAGGGATAAGATTTTGAGAAGCGTATTGCATGATTAAGCGACCTGTTGATGTTTCGCCTGTAAAAGCAATTTTTGCAATACGAGGTGAACTTGCAAGCGGTTTACCAGCTTCCAAACCAAAACCATTCACAATATTTAATACACCAGGGGGAAGAAGGTGACCTACAAGCTCAACAACGACTAGCAATGACACAGGCGTTTGCTCTGCAGGTTTAATCACCACACAATTACCAGCTGCAATTGCAGGTGCTAACTTCCAAGCTGCCATAAGAATAGGGAAGTTCCATGGGATAATTTGTCCGACAACACCGAGAGGCTCATGGAAGTGATATGCCATCGTGTCGTGATCAATTTCACCGATACTGCCTTCTTGCGCTCTGACGCAGCTTGCAAAATATCTAAAGTGATCAATCGCTAAAGGAATATCTGCATAGGTAGTTTCACGAAGTGGCTTACCATTATCGATCGTTTCAGCGATCGCAATCGTTGAAAGATTTTTTTCCATAATGTCAGCAATTTGCATGAGGAGATTAGCGCGCTCAGTAGGGCTCTTTTTAGTCCATCCATCTTTAGCAGCATGCGCAGCATCTAATGCAAGATTTATATCTTTTTCATTTGATCTTGCAACTTCACAAAATGCTTTACCCGTAATAGGTGAAATGTTTTCAAAATATTTACCATCTACTGGAGGTACAAATTTTCCTCCGATGTAATTGTCGTATTTAGCCTTGAAAGGATGTTTCACCCCAAGATTATTTAATGTTTCTAAGCCCATAAACTACCCCTAAGTTAATAATTAATTAATAAAAAATATTATGTAAATCAATAAGTTATGAAATTATTAAAACGGATGTACTGCGATAGACGTACGGTAAATAAATTCAATAGATCAACCTTAATACGACTACGAACTTTAATCAAGAGAGAAAAGATCATTCTTAAAGCGAAGTGAGGCTTAAGTTATAATTTCGACTCTTTTCGGAAGGGTGGATGAGCGGTTTAAGTCGCACGCCTGGAAAGCGTGTTTAGGTGAATAACCTAACGCGGGTTCGAATCCCGCCCCTTCCGCCATATTCTATTGATTTATCTTTTAAAGATGAATGTATTGGCTTTATACTAGAGCTTCTCACCTAATTAATTTTTTAAGCCCGTTTACATACAATGATTGATGATTACAGAAAAGAAGCTGCTGATCGTTTAAAAGAGGATCTGCCGCCTCTTCCTCTAACGGCTAAACAAACCGCAGAACTCGTCACCTCACTAAAGTCACCCGATACAAAAGATATTCAGACGTTGATGGAATTATTTTGTCATCGTGTTCCATCAGGTGTTGATCAAGCTGCTTATATTAAGGCTGCTTACCTTACAGATATTGCAAAGGGTATAGAACAATCAAAAATCATTTCACCTAAGTATGCTATTGAATTATTAGGAACCATGGTTGGTGGCTATAACGTTCAATCACTTATTTCTCTTCTAGACTCAGATCTTGCTGATGATGCTGTTAAAGTTTTATCTCATATCATTTTAATTTTTGACGCGTTTCATGATGTAAGTGAAAAAGTAAAGTCAGGTAATAAAGCTGCAATGAAACTAATGGAGTCATGGGCGAATGGCGATTGGTTTTTAAAAAAATCCGTATTACCTAAAGAAATAAAAGCAATTGTTTTTAAAGTAGATGGCGAAACAAATACCGATGACCTTTCCCCAGCGCAAGAAGCTTGGTCGAGACCAGACATCCCATTACATGCAAAAGCGATGTTAGTGAATAAAATGCCAAACGGTATTAAAACAATTCAGGACTTAAAAACAAGACAATTGCCTATAGCTTATGTGGGTGATGTTGTAGGAACAGGTTCATCCAGGAAATCAGCAATTAACTCTCTTCAATGGCACATGGGAAGTGATATTCCTTTTATTCCAAACAAAAGAACAGGTGGAATTATATTGGGAAGCAAAATTGCACCCATATTTTTTAATACAGCAGAAGATTCAGGCGCACTTCCTATTGAATGTGATGTGAGCCAAATGAAAACTGGAGATGAAATTACTATTCAACCATTTGAAGGGAAAATTTTAAATAGTAACAATGAGCTCATCTCTTCATTTAATTTAACACCATTTACGCTTGCAGATGAATATCGTGCGGGTGGCAGAATACCTCTTATTATTGGTCGTGGACTAACTTCTAAGGCTAGAGAGTTTTTAAAATTAACCCCTAGTACTTTATTCTTAACTCCTGATTCAGCTCCAGATACTAAAAAAGGATTTACGCTTGCGCAGAAAATGGTGGGACGCGCTTGTGGACTCCCTGAGGGCGTCGGTGTTAGACCGGGAACATATTGCGAACCTAAAGTCACATCAGTTGGCTCTCAAGATACAACGGGAGCTATGACAAGAGATGAGCTAAAAGAATTAGCTTGTCTCGGATTTAATGCTGATTTAGTGATGCAAAGTTTTTGCCACACAGCAGCTTATCCGAAACCTGTAGATCTTAAATTACAACACGAGCTTCCTGAGTTTATGTCGAGTAGAGGAGGGGTTACTTTAAGACCTGGCGATGGAATTATTCACTCTTGGCTGAATCGCCTTTTACTTCCAGATACGGTAGGTACAGGCGGTGATTCTCACACTCGCTTTCCTATAGGTATTTCGTTTCCAGCAGGCTCAGGACTTGTAGCCTTTGCAGCAGCCATGGGAGCCATGCCAATTGATATGCCTGAATCAGTCTTGGTGAGATTCAAAGGAAAGATGCAACCAGGTATTACATTAAGAGATCTTGTAAATGCAATACCTTATGCAGCTATTAAAAATGGTGATCTTACGGTAGCAAAACAAAATAAAAAAAATATTTTTAATGGACGTATTTTAGAAATTGAAGGGTTGCCTGATCTAAAAATTGAACAAGCATTTGAATTTGCTGATGCATCAGCTGAAAGATCTGCAAATGGATGTACGGTGAAACTTAATAAAGAACCGATCATTGAATATATCAAATCTAATATTGCACTTATTAAAAATTTAGTTGATAACAATTATGAAGATAAAAGAACATTGTTGCGTCGCATGAAAGCGATGGAGGATTGGTTAAAAAATCCAGCATTATTAGAAGCTGATCATGATGCAGAGTACGCAAGTATTATTGAAATTAATCTTGATGAAATTAAAGAGCCGCTAATTGCATGTCCAAATGATCCAGATAATATTAAGCCCTTGTCTGAGATTGCAGGTAATAAAATTGATGAGGTGTTCATTGGAAGTTGTATGACTAATATTGGACATTATCGAGCAGCAGCTAGAGTGCTTGAAGATACAGATAAAATCCCAACACGATTATGGATCGTACCTCCTACTCGAATGGATGAAACAGAGCTCAAGAAAGAGGGTGTATATGAAGTTTTCAGCAAAGTAGGTGCTCGAACAGAGGTACCTGGATGCTCACTCTGCATGGGAAATCAGGCGAGAGTTAATGATGGAGCACATGTTTTTTCAACAAGTACGCGAAATTTTGATAATCGGATGGGAAAAGATGCACAAGTATATTTGGGTTCCGCAGAGCTCTCAGCAGTATGCGCTGCATTAGGAAAAATTCCAACACTTGATGAATATCTTGCTATTAGCAATCAAAAACTCTCGAAAGACTTAGATTCAATTTATCAATATTTAAATTTTGATCAGATGCCAGAATATAAGCCAAAAAAAGTGATCGAGATTACTGAAATTTAATTCATGAATATATCTATAAAAAAAGAAGATTTTATCGAAAGCATCAGTGATGCTTTGCAATTTATTTCTTACTATCATTCAGAAGATTTTATTCTATCTATGCGTGAAGCATATGAAAAAGAAACATCTATTCCTGCTAAAGATGCCATGCTTCAGATTCTTACGAGCTCAAAAATGAGCGCCTTAGGTCATAGACCTATATGCCAAGACACAGGCATTGTCATTGCATTTGTTGAAGTTGGGATGAATGTAGAGTGGGAATCAGATCTTTCAATCGAAGATATGGTGAATGAAGGTGTTAAACGCGCTTATTCAAATCAAGACAATCCGCTTCGCCCATCTATGGTGTCAGATCCAGCTGGCAAGAGACAGAACACAAAAGACAATACACCTGCAATCACACACGTGAAGTTAATCAAAGGTAACAAAGTAAGCATTTCTATTAGTGCAAAAGGCGGAGGCTCAGAAAATAAAGCTCAATTCATAACGCTTAACCCATCGGATAGTATTGTAGATTGGGTATTAAAAGTCATTCCTGAAATGGGAGCGGGCTGGTGTCCACCTGGCGTGATTGGAATTGGTATTGGCGGGTCTTCTGAAAAAGCAATGTTAATGGCGAAAGAGTCACTGATGTTGCCGATCGATATTCACTCGCTCGTTAAGCGCGGCGCAAAGAATAAAGTGGAGGAGTTGCGTATAGAACTTTATAATAAAATAAATCAGCTAGGTATAGGCGCACAAGGGTTTGGAGGTTTAACCACTGTACTTGACGTTAAAATTATTGATTACCCTTGCCACGCTTCCTCCTTGCCTGTTGCATTAATACCTAATTGTGCAGCAACAAGACATACGCACTTCACCTTGGATGGCTCAGGCCCAGCACATTTTAAAGTACCCGATTTAAGTTTATGGCCTAAAGATACTTGGGCTGCTCAAAAAGAAGCTAAAAGAATTAATCTTGACTCAATCGATAAAAAATCAATCGAAAAGTGGAAAGAAGGCGACTTACTTTTATTATCTGGAAAATTACTCACTGCAAGAGATGGTGCTCATAAAAAAATTGCTGATCTCTTTAAGCAGGGAGAAGCCTTACCTGTTGGGGTGAACTTAAAAAATAAATTTATTTATTATGTGGGGCCTGTTGATGCTGTTCGTAATGAAGTAATAGGTCCAGCAGGCCCTACAACTGCCTCACGTATGGATCAATTTATGGAAATGATGTTAGCCGAATTGGGTATTATGGGCACGATTGGAAAAGCAGAACGCGGTGAAAGTGCGGTGCAGACAATCAAAAAATATCAATCCGTTTACTTAAGCGCAGTAGGGGGTGCAGCTTATTTGGTTTCAAAAGCCATTACTTCATCTAAGGTCGTTGCATTTCCTGAATTAGGTATGGAAGCTATATATGAATTTGAAGTAAAAGATATGCCAGTTATGGTATCTATCGACACTCATGGCAAGTCTATTTATTCAGAAGCGCCATCTCGATGGAAAAATAAATCGATTCCCCTCAAGGCTTCCTTGTAAAAACTTTAGTTAAGCATTAAACAAAAAGTTCCCTCAATAGGCCCATTCTTTTGCTTTAAATATAAATTAACTGCTTCATTAGAACTAAGTTGATTTTGAAGTTTTGTTAAGATTTTTTTATAAAGTTGATCAATTAATTTTTCGTGCAATATGGTGAGATATCCTGGGACCTCATCTTCAGACTTTATCGTTGTAATTATTTTTCCGTTATATCCATACACTTTTGTTGTAATACCTCCATAGAGTATTTTCATCAGTGGATTATAAAAAAGATGTGGCTCTAGAGATAGAATCAGCTTCCCATAATGATCTTTTTCGCAAGAAGCGCTTGAAGTGAAAACTGATTTACTTGAATTTTTAAGGATAGATGCCTGAGGAATCCAATAGCCTATAGAGTACGATTTGAGATAAGTAGGATGCTTATCAAAACTGCTACTTATATATATAAGATAATCATTTTCAGGATTTGCATGAGCACAAATGATATTAAAAGCGAAAATGAGAAAGATAAAAAATTTAATTTTTTTCATATGATTGAATTATTTAAAATGCTAATTGTCATAATGACATTAATTCAGGATAATTAGTTCATGAAAAGCCTTTTAAAATCTTTATTACTTTTTTGGATGATTCCTGTTATGTCCTATGCTGCCTGCCTTCCTCTATATGACCATCAATTTAATACACTTCAAGGTGAGAAAATTAACTTATGTGATTATCAATCAAAGCCCATATTAGTCGTGAATACAGCAAGCAAATGCGGATTTACGCCGCAGTTTAATGCGCTAGAAGCGCTATATAAAAAATATCGCGATAAAGGCTTATTGATTATTGGCTTTCCTTCGAATGATTTTAATCAAGAGTTAAGTAGTGACAAAGAAGTCAGAGATTTTTGTAAGTTAACTTATGCCGTTGAATTTCCTATGACAATTAAATCTAGCGTGACAGGTAAGAACGCAAATCCTTTTTATCAAGAGCTCATCAAAACTTCAGGTCAGATGCCTCAGTGGAATTTTTTTAAATATTTAATATTGCCTCAAGGTAAAAAAGTATATGCTTTTACAAGTGATGTCACACCTGACTCACCGGAAATCTTGGATAAAATTAAAGCGGAATTAAAGTAATACGTTTTAAGTGTTAGGTTGACGAATTTTTTGTAAGATAATTGCTGAAAGCTCTTCCACTGAGCGAGTAGTTGAATCGGCCCATGGAATGCCGGCTCTTTTCATAAGGTTTTCACAATCTGTAATTTCTTTTCTGCAGTTTTCAAGTGATGCATAAGTACTATTCGGTCTTCTTTCGCTTCGAAGGCTACTTAAACGATCTGCTTGTATGGTTAATCCGAAAATCTTATCGATATACCCTTCGAGAATAGGCGGCAATGCTTTTCTTTCAAAATCCTCAGGCGTTAAAGGATAGTTTGCAGCTTTGATACCAAACTGCATCGCAAGATAAATGCTTGTTGGTGTTTTACCTGATCGAGATACACCAACCAAAATCACATTAGCTTGATTGAGACCGTTATGCGTCATGCCATCATCATGACCTAATGCAAAATTAATCGCTTCCATTCGATCTGAATAATTAGTACCAGACATGCTATGGGCAACGCCTGGACGCGTGAGAGGCTCTTCTTTTAATTCGATACCTAATGGATCAATGAATGAATCAAAAAGATCGATGTAATAGGCATCAACTTCTTTAAGTTCTGCACGAAGTTTTGGGTTACCAATGGACATAATGACAATCGGTCTTTCACCATTCTCCATTTTTGCATTGACGATACGTTTTTGAGCGTCATCCACTTTAGCATCGGAATCGGTAAATGGAATTCTGATTTGTGTGAATTGTGTATCCGGAAAGTGAGCTAAAAGCTGGCCTAATGCGCCAGCAGTGATACCTGTTCCGTCAGAGATAAAGAACGCTGTTCTTTTTTGTTGTGCCATTATTTTTGGCTAATACGTTTCCATGTGCTGATGACAGTATCAGGATTAAGTGACATTGATGAAATGCCTTCTTTCACTAACCATTCAGCAAAGTCAGGATGATCTGAGGGGCCTTGTCCACAAATGCCAATATATTTTTTTGTTTTCTTAGCTGCTGTAATTGCCATTTGGATAAGTGCTTTCACAGCATCATTTCTTTCATCAAAACCACCAGCCAAAATGCCTGAGTCACGATCAGTGCCCAATGTAAGTTGTGTTAAATCATTTGATCCAATGGAGAACCCATCGAAGTATTCAAGGAATGCTTCGGCTAAGATTGCGTTTGATGGTACTTCACACATCATAATTAAACGAAGTCCATGGTCGCCTCGTTTAAGACCGTTAGTCGCCATAATGGATGTTACTTCTTTTGCTTCTTCTAAAGTTCTTACAAATGGAATCATAATTTCTACATTTGTTAAACCGAAAGCTTCTCTTACTTTTTTCATGGCTTGGCATTCCATGATAAAACATTCTTTAAAATCTTCTGACATATAGCGCGCTGCACCTCTAAATCCTATCATTGGATTTTCTTCATCAGGCTCGTAAATATCTCCGCCCACTAATTTTTTATATTCATTAGATTTAAAATCAGATGTTCTTACAATCACTGGTTTTGGGTAAAATGCCGCCGCAATTGTTGCAACGCCTTCAGCTACTTTATCAATATAGAATTGTTTCGGATTGAGATAGCCGCGTGCACGATGTGTAATTTGTTTTTGAATATCTTGAGGCATCGCTGAATAATTTAATATGGCTTTTGGGTGAATGCCGATCATATTATTGATAACAAATTCTAAACGCGCTAAGCCCACGCCATCATTCGGTGTTTGAGCGAACGTAAATGCCATATCAGGATTACCTACGTTCATCATGATTTTAACTGGCGGTGTTGGAAGAATCGTTTCTTTTTCCGTATTAATTTCGTAGTCAAGTGCGCCTTGGAATACAAGGCCAGTTTCGCCCTCTGAACAACAGACGGTCACCATATCTCCATCTTGTAAAAGTTCAGTTGCATTCACGCTACCTACAATCGCTGGAATACCTAGTTCACGAGCAATGATGGCAGCATGGCATGTTCGACCACCTCGATTTGTAACAAGCGCGGATGCTCTTTTCATCACTGGTTCCCAGTTAGGGTCAGTCATATCCGCAACTAAGACATCACCAGGTTGAACCGCATGCATTTCGGATGGATCTTTTACTATGCGAACTGGACCGACACCTATTTTTTGTGTCACTGCACGTCCTGCTACAATCGCTTTACCACTTCCTTTTAATTTAAAAATTTCAACTGCATTTTTTGATTGAGATTTAACAGTCTCAGGCCTTGCTTGAAGAATGTAAATTTTTCCGTCTAAACCATTTTTACCCCATTCAATATCCATAGGACATCCATAGTGTGATTCAATAGTCACAGCATATTGAGCAAGTTCTAAAATGTCTTCATCGTTGAGGCTAAACGAATCGCTTTCTTTGGGATCTACATCAGTGGTGTGCGTACTTTTTCCAGCCTGTGTAGCATCACTAAAGACCATTTTAATTTTTTTGGATCCAATCGATCTTCTAACGATCGCAGGCTTTCCTTCTTTTAAAAGGGGCTTAAAAACGTAGAATTCATCTGGGTTCACAGCGCCTTGAACCACCGTCTCACCTAGGCCATAAGAGGCAGTGATAAATACCACATCTTTAAATCCTGATTCAGTATCGATCGTAAACATCACGCCGGAACAGCCAATATCACTCCTTACCATTTGTTGAACGCCTGCTGAAATAGCAACATCAGCATGAACAAAACCTTTATGCACGCGATAAGAAATAGCGCGATCGTTATAAAGCGATGCAAATACTTCTTTGATTGCATGCTTAATATTTTCAACGCCATGAATATTTAAGAAGCTTTCTTGCTGACCTGCAAAAGACGCATCAGGTAAGTCTTCTGCAGTAGCAGAAGATCTAACCGCAAAAGTAGTGCCTTCAGCAGAGTTCTTTGTGAGTCGCGTGTAATTTTCCTCAATAGCTTTTTCTAAAGAAGAAGGGAAGGGGGTATCAATAATCCATTGTCTAATTTTTTTACCGCTGACAGCGAGGGCATCCGTATCATCTGTATTTAAAGTTTTAAGTTCATCAGCAATCTTATCGTCGAGTTTGTTGTGGGCTAAAAATTCTCTAAATGCCAATGCTGTGGTTGCAAAGCCTGTAGGTACTCTGACACCTTTTGCATTAAGCTGTGAAATCATTTCTCCTAAGGATGCATTCTTTCCTCCCACAGAACCGACGTCTGTATTTCGAAGATTTTCTAATGGAATGACATGTGATGACATAAAGGCCCTTAGGTTAATAACTTGAAGAACTTAAGAAGTTAATTTTTAGTAATGCTATTTTTAAGTTTAATTGGTTTTCATGACAAAGATGGCTAAAAAAATCTTTAAATGTGAGATGCCATAAAAAGACGTCATTTTGCCAAATTAACCTCTTATTGTCATCTGAATCCTTAGCCTAATGATTTAGTGAAACAGGTTGAGAGTGATGGGATTTTCTCCTGAGACACTAAAAAGTAATGAGATTAAATAAAATGATCTTAATTGTAGTTAAAATGTAGTTAAAATCTGTTAAATATAGATAATTTTTAATTTTACTCATTATTTTATTAAGAGCTCGTTGAAATACGCCCAAAAATTAATATTTGCCTATAAAACATCAGTTGAATCTGCTAGATTGCCAGTCAATTCATATATAATTTCAGATCCGATTTCAAAGACATCATTTTTTGGAGATTTAAAGCAATGGCAACATTATTAGAGCAATTAAAAGACATGACAACAATCGTTGCAGATACAGGTGACGTGGAAGCAATTAAATCAGTAAAACCTTATGACGCAACAACAAATCCATCTTTACTCTTAAAGGCAAGTACACTTCCTCAATGTGAGCCTATGATTAAAGAAGCTATTGCTTATGCAAAATCAAAAAGCAGCAACAAAGCTCAGCAGATTGAAGATGCAGCTGATAAATTAGCTGTGCTTGTGGGTCTTGAGATTCTTAAACATATTCCTGGTCGCATTTCAACTGAGGTGGACGCTCGCTTATCTTTTAATATTGATGCGATGGTTAAAAAGGGACGTAAACTAATTGGTCTTTATGAAGAAGCTGGCGTTAAGAAAGATCGTGTTCTTATTAAATTAGCTTCAACATGGGAAGGTATTAAAGCAGGTGAGATTTTAGAAAAAGAAGGTATTAACTGTAACTTAACCCTTCTTTTTGGTTTTGGCCAAGCGCGCGCTTGTGCTGAAGCAGGCGTATTCCTTATTTCACCATTCGTAGGTCGTATTCTCGACTGGTATAAAGCTAAAACAGGAAATACTTATTCATCAGAAGAAGATCCGGGTGTGATATCTGTTCGTAAGATTTATGCTTACTATAAAGAGCATGGATACAAAACAGTTGTGATGGGTGCTTCGTTCAGAAATATTGGAGAAATTACAGCCCTAGCAGGTTGTGATCGCCTCACAATCGCTCCAAACCTTCTTCAAGAGCTTGAAGCAACGCAAGGTGACTTACCTCGCGTTCTTAAAGATGGCGGAGCTACAAAAGCTGCACCAGCTAAAATGACTGAAGATGAATTCCGTTTCTCACTGAATGAAGATGCGATGGCAACTGAAAAACTTTCAGAAGGTATTCGTGGTTTCGTAGTAGATCAAAACAAACTCGAAACAGCACTCAACGAGAAGCTGTAAATCATTTCTTGTCATAAAAATGACAAGAAATGGCTATAAAATCAGTAGGGTTAATCATTGACACAAGACGATTAGCCCTATATGATCGATTTCCTGCTTCATGAAGTTCAAACTTCCTTTTAGCAACGAACTATTTTAGAAAACTTGTAATAAATACGGAGAAAAAAACCATGGCTTTAACACAAATGGCATTAGATTCATTAGATTTTGACGCAACAGTTGCATTAGCAACTAAGGTTGCTCCACACGTGGACATTCTTGAAATTGGTACACCATGCATTAAGCATAACGGTATCAAGCTTCTTGAAACACTTCGCGCTAAATTCCCAAAGAACCAAATCCTTGTTGACTTAAAGACTATGGACGCTGGTGAATACGAAGCTGAGCCTTTCTACAAGGCGGGTGCTGACATTTGTACAGTTCTCGGTGCTTCTGGTATTGCTACAATCAAAGGTGTGATTGCTGCTGCTAAGAAATACGGCAAAGAAGTTCAAGTTGACATGATCAACGTTCCAAACAAAGAAGCTTTAGCTAAAGAGGCTGTTGCTGCAGGTGCTCACATCATCGGTGTTCACACTGGTCTTGATGCACAAGCTGCTGGCCATACACCATTTGCTGACTTAGCTGCAATCGCTGCACTTAAAACAGGTGCTAAGATTTCAGTAGCTGGCGGTGTTAAAGCTGCTACTACTCAGCAAGTTAAAGATGCTGGCGCTGCAATTATTGTTGCTGGTGCTGCAATCTACGGCGCTGCTGATCCAGCTGCTGCTGCTGCAGAAATTACAAAAATTGCTCATGGATAATTGTTAAGAAATAATTATTAATGAACTGAATTAAATCCCGACTTAGTAATGAGTCGGGATTTTTTTTATAGTTTTTTATTTTTAAATAAAAGGGTTCAATATGCATCAAAAATTATTATTAGATAAAATTTCAAGCGTTTTATCAGTGACCGAACAAAGCAATGCAGCCAAACTTCTTAAACTTGTAGATGAGGCAGGCCGTATTTTCATTGGTGGTGCTGGACGATCAGGACTTGTTTCACGTTTTTTTGCTATGCGACTAGTGCATAGCGGCTATCAAGTCAATATGGTAGGTGAAATCGTGACCCCAGCTATTAAAGCTGGAGATTTATTTGTAGTGATTTCAGGTTCAGGTGGTACAAAAACACTTCTACCACTTCTTGAAACGGCTAAATCAAAAGGCGCAAAAATTGTTGTAATTTCTATGAAAAATAAATCACCTATGTCTGATATGGCTGACTTAACTATTCAGATTGGTAATGATGATTCTTTCGGTCTTACTAAAGGCATGCCTATGGGTACTACATTTGAATTATCTACTTTAATCTACTTAGAAGCAGTGATTTCTGAATTGATTCATGCTAAAGGATTAACAGAAGAGGGTATGCGTGCTATTCACGCAAATCTTGAGTAAGGCTATTAGATGACAAAGTTAGAGCTCGAAAATGCTGTTGCGATGATGAATGCGGATGAATATAAACAATTTTGTATTCAACATCCTAAAGAATGTAAATGTGAGTATCAGGTAAATCAATGCGCTTAAGAACATTACGCTTTATTTGCTGGCATACTAATTTTTACAATAGTTTTAACTTTGTGGCTCCTTTTTGGACATCGAAAAAATAAATAGTCATTCATAGTTTTAGTTAATAGTTAAGGGCGCTTTAGGCGCCCTTAACTATTTAATCAGCATATAATTTAAAATTATATGCTTAGGTATCAACAGCCGTTGAATAACATACACCTTATTCCTTTGCCCTACGTCTCAGATAGCTCAATTTATTTTGAGACTATTGCTAATGACCCATGGTCTTTTTATTTAGATAGTGGAATCCAAGATGGCTTAGATGAAAATATTTCTGAGAAATCTAGATACGACATTATAGTAAGCCAGCCATTTATTAAAATAATTGCAGATGAGTGTAACGTTAGTATTGAGGAAAATAATCTCAAAAAAATTACAAAAGATAACCCTTTTGATATTTTAGAAAGAGTTCTTTCAAGTTTTGATATTCAAGAAACGTCCTTGCCATTTACAGGTGGAGCTTTAGGATATTTTTCGTATGAATTAGGTCAGTCAACTATTCAAAATAACAAAGATCATGTTGGCATGCCTTTGATGATGATTGGCATTTATGACTGGGCTTTGATTGTGGACCATCAGGATAAAAAAGCATGCATTGCATCCCACCACATAAATAAAGATACAAAAGACTATTTAACTACACTCAGTAAAAAACTAAAAAACGTAAAATTAAATAATCAATCATTTAAAATTAATTCATCAATTAAATCACTATTAAATTTTGAGACTTACGACCTCATTGTTAATAAGATTTTATCTTTCATTAAAGAAGGGGATGTCTATCAAATAAATATCTCCAATAAATACATTGTCTCTTGTGAAGGTGACAGTTGGACTGGATATAAGAAATTAAGAGAGATTAATCGAGCTCCTTTCATGGCTTATTTTCATTTTGACGATTTTGATATTTTATGTGGATCACCAGAAAGATTTATTCAGTCTCATAAGAATCGTGTAGAAACTAGGCCAATTAAAGGAACTGAGCCAAGAGATAGCAATCCTCAGAAAGATAAGGAAAATGCTGAAAAATTGCTTGCTAGTGAAAAAGATCGTGCAGAAAATTTAATGATTGTTGATTTACTTCGCAATGATTTAAGTAAAAATTGCATTCCAGGAAGCATTAATGTGAAAGCCCTTTGTGAGCTTAAGTCTTATAGCAATGTTCATCATCTAGAGAGCATTGTTGAAGGAACATTAAAGCCTCATTCGACACTGACAAAATTACTTAAAGATTGCTTTCCTGGCGGATCAATTACTGGCACACCTAAAACAAGATCCATGGAGATTATTAGCGATTTAGAGCCGCATAGGCGCGATATTTACTGCGGCTCAATTGGTTACATTGGTTTCAATCATAATATGGATACTAATATTGCAATTAGAACCATAATCAGAAAAGATAATAAACTTCATTTTTATTCTGGCGGAGGTATTGTTGCTCAGTCAAACTCCAAAAATGAATTTGATGAAATTGCATTTAAAGCATCCAATATTAGAAAGTGGATTAACTTTTTTAAAAAAGACTAATTAATCTCTTTTTACAAACTCTCCAAAATGTAACATGATGCTTGGTAAGATTAATAAGTTTAATATAGTTGATGTCACAAGCCCTCCAACAATGATGGTAGCCATAGGACCTTCAATCTCTTTTCCTGGCTCACCACTGCCTAATGCAAGTGGAAGCAAACCTAAAGCAGTGACAATAGCTGTCATTAAAATTGAAGGTAATCTTTCAGAAGCGCCTTTAATACATGTCTCTAAATTCCAAGTGCAACCTTCAACTTCGATGAGATGTTGGTAATGCGATATCAGCATAATAGAATTCCTTAATGTAATGCCAAACAACGTCACGAATCCAACAAGCGACCCAATAGAAATCCATCCTGCATTAAAAGCTACAGCGAACACTCCGCCAATAAGAGCAAATGGAAGATTAAATAGTGTGAGCAATAAATTTCTTAAGTTACCAAAAGCAACATAAAGCAGTAATAAAATACCTGCACCCGCAATAATTGAATGAACAATAAGCTCTTCTTGAGATTTTGCATTTGCCTCAGCTTCTCCAGTAACTTCATAATAATTGCCTTGGTTTAATTTAAGAGCGCTAAGTTTGTTTCTTAAATCACTATTAAAATCATTAATATCTCTTTCATCAATATCAGCAGTAATTGTTTGAATCCGTTTACCACCTTGATGTAGAATTTTAGATCTTCCGTTTTCTTGAGCTATATATGCAATTTCTCCTAGCTGAACAATCCTTCCATCAGCTGCCATAATAGGTAATTTTTGAATATCTGTAATATCATCACGGAAGTTTTTATTCAAAATCACAGAAATATTTACCTTAGCATTCCCTTCATAAACTTGAGCAACAGGAAGGCCCTCAAATGCAGCTCGAATGACATTCAACAAATCAGTTTTTTGGATACCCCATTGGCTTAATTTTTCTGATAAAAAATGAATAGTAATTTGAGGTGTTCCTGCTGGAGAAACAATATTGATATTTTTAACTCCTTTAACCGAAGCTAGTGAGGAAGATATTTTTTGCGTATCTTGATCTATAGCATCGAGATTAGTGCCAAAAATATTAATTACTACCGAAGAGTAATATCCTGATATTGTTTCTTCAATACGCTCAGTTAGGAAAGTATTAATTGCAAAGTTAAGCCCTACATAATTATTATTTTGAGTTAAATTTTCGATTTGATCTAATATTTTATCTTGGGTTGGGCCGTCTGAATGATTTAGTTCTATTTCAAATTCACTGTAATGCGTTCCAAATGTATCGGCACCCATAGGCGATCTTCCTACCCATTGCGCAACAGATTTTACTCCAGGAATATCGCGAATTTTCTTACTAATTTCATTTCCAATGCGTAATGATTCTTTTTCTGAAGTTCCGGGTAGTGATGTCATATGCATGATGAAATGACCCTCATGAAGAGGGGGGATGAATTGTGTTTTAAACAATGGGATAAGTGAGAATCCAATTAAGATAAAAGTGAATGTGAATAATGTAATGGCAGTTGATCTTTTTTCAATTAAAAATAAGAGCCTAATATATTTATTTTTCATGAAACTCATTATTGGAGATTCTGATGATTTGAAATTTAATTTACCAAGAAGAAGATAAGATAAGGCAGGAGTCACTGTTAGAGCGACTATCAATGAAGCTAAAATTGAAAAAATATAAGCTATGCCGAGTGGACCAAATAGTTTTCCAGCTACACCATTTAAAGATAGTAGTGGAAGAAAAACTGTAACAACAATCATTGTTGCATATACGACAGAACTCCTCACTTCCATAGATGCGTCATAAACAACTTTCGCAATAGGTAGAGGATTTTCTAATTTAACATTTTCTTTTAGTCGCCTAAAAATATTTTCAGAGTCAATAATGGCATCATCAACGACCTCTCCTAAAGCAATAGCAAGGCCACTTAAAACCATAATATTTAATCCAAGATTAAAATAACTTAAAACTATAATGGCCGTTAGCAACGAAAGAGGTATAGCTGTTGCTGATATAAATGCTGTTCTGAAATTAAATAGGAATAAAAATAAAACTATAATGACAAGAAAGGAACCTATTAATATATCGAAACGAACGCCTTTTATCGATGCATTAATAAAATTTGCGGGCCTAAATAATTCCGGGTTAATTTTAATATCTTGTTCGAGAAGTGATGGTCTTATGTCTTTGACAGCAGATTCAATAAGCTGAGTGAGCTTGTATGTATCAGAGCCGAGCTGACCTTGAACTGATAGATATATACCTTCATCTCCATCAATAGAGGCAGCACTGATTGTTGGAAGAGATCCTTCTTTAATTTCAGCTAAGTCTTTTAGATAAATAATCTGGTTTTTATTGTTTATTACGGCTGTTTTTCCAATATCTTCAAGTGATTTTGATTGGCCTTCTGTATTTACAATAATTCTTTGATTATTATTTTCAATAAAGCCTGCGCCCCTAACACCAGATGATTTGCTTGCAGCAGAAATTATTTGTTCAATTGAAATATTTGATTGAATTAATTTTTCGGGTTGAATTTCAATTTGGTATTGTTTTACTTTTCCACCAAAAACATTTACATCTGCAACACCTGGAATTGATAAAAGATGCGGAATAATAAGCCGATCTACTAACGTTCTCAGTTCAGTTAAAGATTTTTTTTTGGATGTAATTCCAATACCTAATACAGATGATGCCGCTGATGTTAATGGTGTAATTTTAGGAATAATGCCTGGCGGCATAACACTTACAATTGAAGCCAGTCTTTCCGAAACGACTTGCCGATTTCTAAAGATATCTGTGTGTTCATTGAAGATGATTGTGATTACAGATAGGCCTGGTATAGATTGGGATCTGATTGTTTCAATTCCTATCGTCCCCCCTAAATTTTTTTCAATTGGAAGAGTTACAAGTGACTCAACCAAATCAGATGAAAGCCCGGGAGATTCTGTCTGAATAATGACTTGATTTGGCGAGAACTCAGGAAAGACATTTAAAGGGCTTCTTGAAATCTGGTATAACCCAAATATGATTGCAATAACTGCAAGTCCAATGATGACCCCAGTATATCTTATTGAAAACTTGACAATCGATGACATCATAATGATTTAATCATCATTTTCATTTTTTATTTGATATTTAAATTCTTCCGAAAGCAAAAGCTGAGCACCATTAATTACTATCAAGTCATTTTCTTTGATGTGTTCTTCTTTTACAATCCAACCGTTTGAGCTCTCATTATTAGTTTCAATCATTTTTCGGAGAAATTTATTTTCACCAGTTTTTATATAAACCCATGCTTGCCCAGCATTCCAGACAACTGATTCCTTTGGTATTGCTAAATATCTTCCTGATTCGGGAGATGAATTATCCTGAACTAAACTTGCAATTACTTTGGAATCAATTCTTAATTTATTGCTATAAACAATATAAAAATAAGTTTTTCCTTTTATTGATTTATCTAATGTGGGTGATTCCGCAAGATAATTTGCTAAAAACTTTTCGTTAAGATTATCAATGAGAGCTAAGCTAATACTTTTGGGAGGTTCATTATCCGTATTTTCAGATAATGTGACCTTTACAATTCTTGCCTTATCTTGAAGCAGAAATTCAAATAATTCCTTTTTTAGCCCCTGATCAATCATGGATAATATAGTTTCACCCCATTGGGTTCTGATGTTTTGCTTAATCCCGCTTACAAGTTCTTGTGTAGCATAAAGTTTTATACGTGTATTTTCGAAATTAACCTTCACCTCTTGTAATGCCTTATCTGATACGTTTTTATTATCATCATTAAGTAATTTAAATCTCTCGTAATTCTTTTTATCTCTATCAAATTCATTTGTTAAGAGACTTATCTGATTTTTAATTTCATTAAATCTATTTTTTTGTTCAATCAATAGATCAATATTAAGAACCGTTGCATAATTTGTAAGATTTTTCTTAAACACGGAAATTTGAACTGGAGCTGTTTTGATTCCACTATTCGACTGTATTTCAGAACTGAGAGTTATAAAATTAATTCCATTAACTGACTTTAATAAAGGTTGGGAGATGCTAGAAGCGTCTTTATCTTCTTTGGCATTATTAAATTCATCTCGGCCAAAGTATGTTAGTAACCATAAAAGAATTAAGATTAGCAATACTTGAACTATAAGAAGTGCATTTAATTTATTTTTCATTATTTTTTTAAGGTGCTAAGGGGTTCTTGTAAAAGAGACTCAAAATCAAACCCTATTTTTAATAAGGCAATTTTGTTTGTATAAAATCTTCGTTTGTATTGTATTGTTATTAATTTCTGTTGTGTTAATTCTAATCGGTCTATTTCGCCTTGCCGAAATTTACTTTCGATTGAGCTTTCCAATTCAGTTGCAGCAGAAAGATCCCCACTATCTTTGGTTACCAAATCTTTTGCAATTGTATAATTATCTCTTAATTTTGCTATTTCATTAACAATAGAAGTCTGAATTTTTTCTACTTGTAAACTCTCAATATCCCTAAGATTTTTCGCTTCTTCAACCAAATATTTATTTTTCTCTATCGTTGGAATTATGGAGGTGATACCAAGAAGCCATTTGCTGGATCCGTAATCAAAAATGTAAGCAGGTGAAAATCTAATATCAGGGTATTGATTTGCAATATTTAATTTTAATTGTGATTCTGATACTGCATATTTTGCTAAAGCAATTCTTAAATCAATTCGATTAAATAAACCAAGATTAATAATATCTTGTTGCTTCGTCTCATCATCAAGTATCTTATTAAAACCTTCTATTTGTTCGTCAAAATTAATTGTCGCCAATCTCATTGTGTTAAATTTTTCAGGTGAAAGTCCAATAATGGCTGCTAATTTGGACTTAGTTTCATTGAGTTGATATTGCTCCTCATTTAATTTTTGTATATTTTTATTAAGTTCAATTTGGTTAAAATTACTATCTAAGGAAGACGATAGGCCTTGAGCCTTTCTTTTTCTAACCATATTTAGAATTTCATTTTGTAATTTAATTTCATTCCTTAAAATTTGAAGATTGAAAAGCTGTTGCTGATAGCGAATAAAATTTAAAGTAAGATCTGTTTTAATATCCCATGCAAGCTTTCTAAGCTCCAACCTCTTAACCAAGGACTGATTTTTTGCTTTTTCTTCTCGGATCTTAGCTTTGTCTGCTGTTTCAAATAATGTCGTTAAGTTTAAACCGATGGCATTTCTAGAATTTTCTGCTGCGCCTGTAGTTTGTCTACCAGATTCAAAGCCTAGGGAAGATGGGGCTTTGATTGGGGCGACCACTTCTTGTATTTTTGCTATATCCCATTCTTTTTTAGCGATTTCGATTTTGGGGTTAAAAAAGAGCGCGCATAGCATAAGCTCTTTTAATCCCCATTCTTTGATGGGTAGCTGGTCATCTTTTAAGCCTTGATTATTCAAAAAAGCCTTAAATGAAGGGGATTCTGGATCTTTTGCGTTAATCTTATCTATAATTTTTTCATTTATAAGAGGCTTAGTTTCGTAGGTTTTAAAGCTGCAATTTGTGAGAAAAAGTACTATGAAAATAGCCAAAAGCAATGAGCTGAAAAAATGTAATTTAGGTGCTTTGATTTTCAATTTATGTCTTAAAGTCGGGTTTAAACAATTTCAAAGAAGTTACGACATCTTAAATCAAAATATCCCTGTATTTCATTGATTCATTGAATTATTCCTTTTCGATAAAGACTAACTTGTTATAAAATAGAGCTAAATTTTTGTTATATATAACTTTTTTAATCATCGCGAGAGTGGCGGAATTGGTAGACGCACTGGATTTAGGTTCCAGCGCCGCAAGGCGTGAGAGTTCGAGTCTCTCCTTTCGCACCATCGATCCAAATTTTAGGGAATTTTAAGTATGGCTACAGCAGTGGAAACATTAAGTAACTTGGAAAGACGTATCACGGTTAAAGTGCCTGTTGAACCTCTTCAAAAAGAGATGTCTAGTCGCTTTCAGCGTTTAACTCGAACAGCAAAAGTCCCTGGTTTTAGACCTGGCAAAGCGCCTTTAAAAATGATTGAACAGCAATATGGGCCTCAAATAAAAGAAGAAGTATTTGCTGAAGCGATTGAAACCTCTTTTGGTCAAGCTATTCAGGAGAATAAATTACGTGTTGCTGGCATGCCAAATATTCAGCATAAACCACTTAATCAAGTTCACGATGATTTTGAATATACTGCGACATTTGAAGTTTTCCCTGAAGTTACTTTGGCTGATTTTAAAGCCGCTTCCATTGAAAAGCCAGTAGCTCAAATTACTGATAAAGATGTTAATAAAACAATTGATGTTTTACTTAAACAAAGAGCACAATTTATTGAAACGAAAGAGGCTGCTGCTAAGGGTGATCGCCTTACTTTAACGCTTACCTCTTTCATTAACGATAAACAGGTTGAAACCACGGGCGATAAACCTATTCAAATCATCCTTGGCGATGATTCTCGCTTTGCTATTTTTGACAATCATCTTGTTGGCGGTAAAGAAGGTGAGTCTAAAACATTCGAAGTTAACTACCCAGAAACACATAACCCTAAAGAATTAGCAGGAAAAAAAGTTCAATACAACGTGAATTTTATTTTAATTGCCAAACCTAAACTTCCAGAAGTGAATGCTCAATTTGCCCAATCCCTTGGTGTAGCAGACGGTAATGTGGATAAAATGAGAGAAGAAATTAAACAAAGCCTAGAGCAAGAACTAAACAAGAGAGTAAATATAAAATTAAAAGAACAGGTTTTTACTCAGTTGATAGATAGCTGTAAAGCAGATTTGCCGAAGGCATTGATTAATGTTGAAATTAACCGCATGGCTCAGTCAACCTATGCAAATTTAAAGCAACGTGGAGCCGACTTAAAACAATTTAAATTAGAACCTTCAATGTTTGAAGAGCAAGCCAAAAAAACATGCAAGCTTAGATTAATACTAGCTGAGATTGTTGATAAAAATAATTTGAGAGCAACACCTGATCAAATTAAGACTATGGTGAATGAATTTGCACTTAATTTCGACGATACGGATGAGGCGGTTAAGTGGTTTTACGCGGAGCCATCCAGACTTGAAGAGCCAACAGCGCTTGCGACCGAAACTAATGTGGTTGATTGGTTTATGAAGCAATGTAAAGTACAAGATAAAAAAACAACATTTGATGAACTTATGACTGGATCAGCTAAAACTTAATTATGGCTTACACATCACCGAATAATTTAGGCTATGTGCCAATGGTTATTGAGCAAAGCGGTCGAGGCGAGCGTGCTTATGATATATATTCTCGACTTTTAAGAGAGCGCGTGATCTTCTTGGTTGGACCCGTAGATGATATGACAGCAAATGTTATTGTTGCTCAATTACTTTTTCTAGAGGCTGACAATCCTGATAAAGATATTTCTCTATATATTAATTCTCCTGGCGGCTCAGTAACTGCGGGAATGGCTATCTATGACACAATGCAATTTATCAAACCTGATGTGAGCACATTATGTATTGGGCAAGCGGCCAGCATGGGCGCATTATTGCTTGCAGCTGGAGAAAAAGGAAAACGTTTTTGTTTGCCTAATTCTCGAGTAATGATTCATCAGCCTTTAGGTGGATTTCAAGGACAAGCATCTGATATAGAAATTCATGCAAAAGAAATTTTATTTTTGAAAGAAAAGCTAAATCAAGTTTTAGCAAATCACACTGGCCAAACACTTAAAAAAATTGCATCCGATACTGATAGAGATAACTTCTTGAGTGCTGAGCAATCTGTTGATTATGGTATGGTCGATCAAGTTATTTCAAAGAGATCACAAGTAGTTTAACGCTACCTATGGCAACTAAAAGCGATAACGAAAAATTACTTTACTGCTCATTTTGTGGCAAAAGTCAGCATGAAGTAAAAAAGCTAATTGCAGGCCCTTCGGTATTTATATGTGACGAGTGCGTTGATTTATGTAATGACATTATTAAAGAAGAAGTCAAGGTCGCTACAAAAGAAGTTAAAGATCATGATCAACTCCCTTCACCAAAAGAAATTTGCGACCAACTCGATGAGCATGTTATTGGTCAAACAAGCGCTAAGAAAAGTTTAGCTGTTGCTGTTTATAATCATTATAAAAGGCTTAGGGATAGTAATTCCGAGCTAGACATTGAACATAAAGATGTTGAAATTTCAAAAAGCAACATTCTGCTTATTGGACCTACAGGCTCTGGAAAAACTCTTCTAGCACAAACACTTGCAAAATTACTTGATGTCCCTTTTGTGATGGCCGATGCTACAACACTTACTGAAGCAGGTTATGTTGGCGAGGATGTTGAAAACATTATGCAAAAATTACTGCAAAAATGTGATTATGATATTGAGAAAGCCCAAAGAGGCATTGTATACATTGATGAAGTTGATAAGATTTCAAGAAAATCTGAAAACCCTTCAATTACAAGAGATGTCTCAGGTGAAGGCGTTCAGCAAGCACTTTTAAAACTTATTGAAGGCACTGTGGCTTCAGTTCCTCCCCAGGGCGGACGCAAACATCCAAATCAAGAATTTGTTCAGCTCGATACAACAAATATTTTATTTATTTGTGGCGGTGCTTTCGATGGCCTCGAGAAAATTATTAAACAAAGATCTGAAAAAGGTGGAATTGGTTTTGGTGCTCAAGTAAATAGCAAGGCAGATGCTAAAGTAATTGGCGATGTTATTAAAGATGTTGAGCCAGAAGATTTGATTAAATTTGGTTTAATACCAGAGTTTATAGGAAGGCTCCCTGTAGTTGCGACTCTAGAGTCTTTGAGTGAGGATGCCCTGGTTCAAATACTTACTGAGCCAAAAAATGCGCTTACTAAACAGTATATTAAACTTTTTGCTATGGAAGATGTATCTCTCGAATTTAGACCTTCAGCTCTAAGACTGATTGCAAAAAAAGCTCTTGAGAGAAAGACGGGCGCTCGAGGTCTTCGTTCAATTATGGAACATGTCTTACTAGACACAATGTACGAATTACCCTCTATTAAAAATCTTGAAAAAGTTGTCATTGATGATGGTGTGATTGAACAATCAAATAAACCTATACTTTTACTCTCAGAAAAGAAACAAGTTTCAGGAAAAAAATAAGCTTCGCTATTGGTCAGCAAGGCCTTGAAATATTATAAACTGACCCAATATTAAAATTAATTAACGCTTATGAAAGCATCCAATGGCTCAAGAAATTAAAACTACAAATTCACAACAAGATTTCATGCCCTTGCTCCCACTGAGGGATGTCGTTGTTTATCCTCATCTTGTGATCCCTCTTTTTGTCGGCCGAGTAAAATCTGTAAAAGCACTTGAAATTGCATCTGATAAAGATAAGAAAATAATTTTAGTGGCGCAAAAGTCTGCAAGTAAAGATGAGCCTGATGCAAAAGATCTTTATGAATATGGAACGGTAGCGTCTATTCTTCAGATGCTGAAATTACCTGATGGTACCGTGAAAGTTTTGGTTGAAGGTTTAAATCGTGTAAAAATTAAGGAAGTGATTGATCAGGAAGCTTGTTTTGTGGCACTTTTTGACGAAATAAACATTCCTGAACCCAAAGATAAAGAATCATTAGCATTAATGAGAACTGTATTTTCACAGTTTGATCAATACGTTAAATTAAACAAAAAAATTCCTCCTGAAATTTTAACGTCTCTTGCTGTCATTACTGATCCTGGCAGATTAGCAGATATGATTGCAGCGCATCTAACTTTAAAGCTAGAAGAGAAGCAAACGATTTTAGAAACATTAAAAATTAAAAATCGTTTGGATCATCTTTTAAAGATTATGGAATCTGAAATTGATATTCTTCAGGTAGAAAAAAGAATTCGTGGTCGTGTTAAGCGACAGATGGAAAAAAGTCAAAGAGAGTATTACCTCAACGAACAAGTTAAAGCTATCCAAAAAGAACTGGGTGAACAGGATGAGGGCGCCGATTTAGATGAACTTGAAAAACGAATTCAAGAAGCAGGCATGTCAAAAGAGGCCCTTGATAAAGCTACATCTGAGTTTAAAAAATTAAAAATGATGTCGCCTATGTCTGCAGAAGCTTCGGTAGTAAGAAATTACATTGATACATTAATTGGTTTGCCATGGCAGAAAAAAACTAAAATCAGTCGTGAATTAGCCCTTGCGGAGAAGATTTTAGATGAAGACCATTATGGCCTTGAAAAAGTTAAGGAACGTATTATTGAGTATTTGGCCGTTCAACAAAGAGTTGATAAATTAAAGGCACCTATTTTATGTTTGGTGGGGCCTCCAGGCGTAGGCAAAACTTCTTTAGGTCAAAGTATTGCAAAAGCTGTTAATCGCAAATTTATTCGTATGGCTCTCGGCGGGGTGCGAGATGAGTCTGAAATTCGTGGACATCGAAGAACTTATATTGGCTCCATGCCAGGTAAAGTTTTACAAAGTATGAGCAAAGTAGGAGTTACCAACCCATTATTTTTACTAGATGAAGTTGATAAAATGGGTCAAGACTACCGAGGTGATCCAGCTTCAGCACTTTTAGAGGTTTTAGACCCCGAACAAAATCATACTTTTACAGATCATTATGTTGAAGTTGAATACGATTTATCTGATGTGATGTTTGTTGCGACTGCCAACTCAATGAATATCCCCGAACCACTTTTGGATCGTATGGAGATTATTCGCTTATCAGGTTATACAGAGGCTGAAAAGCTTAGTATAGCGATGCAATATTTACTTCCCAAACAGCTCAAGATGCATGGCCTAAAAAAATCTGAGATAAGCATTACCGCTAAAGTGGTCAGGGAAATTATTCAATATTATTCTAGAGAAGCTGGCGTTAGAAAACTTGAGCAAGAAATCGCTAAAATTTGTAGAAAAGCTGTGAAGGAATTGCTTAGCAAAAAGTCACTTAAAAAAGTCATTGTGAATAGCAAAAATCTTGAATCTTATCTCGGGGTAAAAGTATTTGATATTGGCCTGGCCTCCAAAAAGAATCAAATAGGACAAGTTACAGGCCTGGCTTGGACTCAAGTCGGAGGTGAATTATTGACGATTGAAGCTGTCGTTTTGCCGGGCAAAGGAAAAACAATCATTACAGGTAAATTGGGCGACGTCATGCAGGAGTCTATTCATGCCGCGATGAGCGTTGTAAGAAGCCGAGCTAAGAAATTAGGTATCCCTGAGAATTTCTATGAAAAAAACGATATTCATATTCACTTACCCGAAGGTGCCACACCTAAAGACGGCCCAAGCGCTGGTATAGGTATTACCTCCGCAATTGTTTCTGCTTTAACTAATATTTCAGTCAGAGCTGATGTTGCTATGACAGGAGAAATAACGTTAAGGGGTGAAGTTTTGCCGATTGGCGGGCTAAAGGAGAAGCTTCTTGCAGCTCATAGAGGCGGTATTAAAACCGTCCTGATTCCGGAGCAAAATGTAAAAGATTTGACTGAAATTTCTGATGAAGTTAAAAATGCCTTGGAAATTCATCCTGTTCGTTGGATTGATGAAGTTTTAGAGCTTACTTTGACTAAAATGCCCAAGAGTGCAGCTGCTAACGACCAAAAGTCTGTGCCTGTACCCCATAAAAAACTCCCTAATATTATAAAAAGCATCACACATTAGCGTAAACCTAGCGTTGGTAAGGACTATGTTGTAAAATAGCGGCCTTACTAACGAGTGTGCATGGGTGCTTAGCTCAGTTGGTAGAGCGTCGCCCTTACAAGGCGAATGTCGGCGGTTCGACCCCGTCAGCACCCACCAATTTTAGTAACAAGTTTAGGAGTGGTAGTTCAGTTGGTTAGAATACCGGCCTGTCACGCCGGGGGTCGCGGGTTCGAGTCCCGTCCACTCCGCCAACATTATTAAGGCGAATCCAAAGATTCGCCTTTTTATTCACTCAGTAAGAACTTTTTGGTAGATTTTTTTATCAAATAGCTTAAATGATATTAGGATAAATTCAATGTTAGAAAAATTTAGAAGTTACGCTCAAACTAAAGCTGCAAAAATTATTTTAGCGCTCATTCTTGTTCCTTTTGCATTATTTGGAATTGACTCTTATCTAAATCAAGCTGGCAATAATCTAAGTATTGCAAAAGTTAATGGCTATAAAATTGCTCTGCCAGAATACAATCGCGCAATTGAAAATGTGCGTAATCGTATAATGAGTGAGGGTAAAAAAGTTGATCCCGCAATGTTCGATTCATTTGAATTTAAAGAGTCGGTAATCGACGGCCTTATCACAAAACAACTACTTAATAATGATATTAAAAAATCTCGATTTAGAATTACTGACCAACAATTAAGCCAATACATAATTGGTATGCCTGAATTTCAGAAAGATGGAAAATTTTCACAAGAGATTTACGATAAAGTATTGCAAAACAATCAGCTTACACCTAAAAAATTTGAAGAGAGCATCAGAAATGATTTGCTTATTCAGCAAGTGCGTGATGGCCTTCAAAAACTTACATTCATTCCACCAAATAATTTAGCAGAGACTTTAAAAGCAACATCTCAACAAAGAGAAATAAGCATCGCTGAATTTAAAACTAAAGAATATATGACAAAGGCAAATATTGCTGAAAAAGATATGCAAGCTTTTTACGATCAAAATAAATCTAAATTTTTAGCGCCAGAACAAGTAAAAGCTGAGTTTGTCGTATTTTCATTAGCAAACATTCTTCCAACTATTAATGTGACAGAAGACGAAATAAAATCTTTTTATAAAGCAAATGCTGATAAATATCAAAACCAACAGCAAAGAGAAGCGAGCCATATTTTGATTGCTGCATCTAAAAATGCTCCACCAGTAGAAAAAGCAAAAGCAAAAGCAAAAGCTGAAGATGTTTTGAATCAGATTAGAAAAAATCCTAAACAATTTGAAGAGTTAGCAACAAAATACTCTCAAGATCCAGAATCTGCTAAAAAAGGTGGTGACTTGGGATCTTTTGGTCGCGGAATGATGGTTAAACCTTTTGATGATGCAGTTTTCTCAATGAAAGTTAATGAGATTAGCAATATTGTTGAATCCGATTTTGGTTATCACATTATAAAACTTACTAAAATTATTGGTGAAGGTGGCGGATTTGATGCAATGAGACCACAAATCAAAGCTGAATTAATCTACCAAAAAGGACAAGAAAAATTTGCAGCTCTTGCCGAAGAATTTAGCAATAAAGTTTATGAGCAATCATCTAGCCTCGATGCGGTATCAAAAAGATTTAACTTGCCCATTCAAAAAACTGATTGGATTAGTCGTAATGATTCAGATAAATTTTTCAAAAATGAAGCATTGATGAGTGCTTTATATTCAAAAGAATCTATTAAGGATCATCGAAATACTGAAGCAATTGAGGTAACGCCAAATAACTTAATTGCTGCTCGTGTTGCAGATTACAAAGCACAATCTACAAAACCATTTGCTGATGTTAGAAAAAATATTGAAGATTATTTAAAATTTGAATCTGCAAAGAAAATGGTTGCTAGCGAAGGGGAGTCAGCCTTAAAGTCTCTAACTGACGCTTCACGTAAGATCGAATGGCAGCCAGCAATATTAGTTGATAGAAAGAATACTAAAGGCTTAAGTGATGCAGTCGTTAATCATGCATATAAAATGCCTACTGATAAGCTGCCGAGTTATAGCGGTTTTATAGATGGTAATAATGGGTATGTTATTGTTAAAGTCAATAAGGTGTCATTTCCAAACGACAGCAATGAAGAAAATAAACAAGCATTTGCATCAGATTACTCAGAAGCATTATCTGCTGAATATTTAAGTGCTTATTTGAAAGGTCTAAAAGCGAAGGCGAGTGTATCGGTCAATCAAAAATTCTTTGAAACCTCACAAAAGAACTAGTCGATTGAGCCTGCAGCAGTAATATTCATACCGCCATCCACGTAGGTAATTTCACCTGTAATGCCTGAGGCAAGATCGCTACATAAAAAAGCTGCTGCATTTCCAACTTCTTCAATCGTAACGTTACGCCTCAAGGCGGCATGTTTTTCATTAAAGCCAATCATGCGATCAAAGTCGGCGATACCTGATGCTGCAAGTGTTTTAATTGGTCCTGCAGATACTGCATTTACTCTAATGCCCTTTGGTCCTAGACTTTGAGCCATATACCTCACGTTTGCTTCTAAACTGGCTTTAGCAAGCCCCATAACATTATAATTAGGCATCGTTCTTTCAGCGCCTAAGTAACTTAATGTAAGTAAACTCGCATGCTCACTAAGCATTGGCAATGCTGCTTTTGCTAATGCTGTAAAGCTATAAGAACTTATATCATGAGCTATTCTAAAATTCTCACGAGTTGTTGCTTCAACGAAATCACCTTTTAATGCTTCTTTTGTAACAAAGGCCAATGAATGCACAATAATATCTAATTTATCCCAATGTTTTTTTAAAAGAGGAAATAAGTTATCAATTTGCTCGTCACTTGAAACATCGCAGGGTAATACAATGTTTGAATTAAAATCTTGAGCAAGTTTTTTAACGCGCTCATCGTGTTTTTCCATTTGATAGGTGAAAGCTAATTCAGCTCCTTCTCTTTTCATGGCTGAAGCAATACCATATGCAATAGAACGGTCGCTTAATAAACCAAGAATTAAAACGCGTTTACCTGTCAAAAAACCCATGTTGTATCCCTTTATTTTTTTTGATTCTTATTTTTCGGATCAAGTAAATCTCTTAATCCTTCACCGAGTAAATTATAACCTAGGACTGTAATCAAAATAGCGAGCCCTGGAAATAATGATAGCCACCATGCAAACTGAATGTATTCCTTGCCATCTGTTAGAATATTTCCCCAAGATGATTGCGGCGCTTGAACTCCAAGCCCAAGAAAACTTAATCCGGATTCAGTTAAAACTGCACTTGCGATGCCTAAAACAGAACTTACGATGATAGGTGTTAAGCTGTTTGGAAGAAGGTGTTTGGAGATAAGTCTGAAATCTGAAGCGCCTATCGCTTCCGCTGCTAATATATACTCTCGATTTCTAAGACTTAAAAATTCTGCGCGAACAAGACGCGTCACACCCATCCAGGAAGTTAATCCAATAACAATCATAATATTCCAAATAGATGGTGTTAAAAAAGCAATCACTGCAAGAATAAGAAAAAAAGTAGGGATGGATAACATGACATCTACAAAGCGCATGATAATTGAATCAATATAACCACGATAAAATCCAGCAATAGCACCTAAAAATGTACCAATTAAAGTAGCAATACCTACTGCAACAAAACCTACTAGAAGTGAAATTCTCGATCCATAGAGCATGCGCGAAAAAACATCTCTTCCTAACCCATCAGTTCCCATCAGGTGTGAGAGAGAAGGGGGTAAAAGAATAGAATGAATATCAATGAAATTAGGGTCGTAAGGTGATAACCATGGAGCGAAGATCGCTATAAAAAGCACAGTAACAATAATAATAAGTCCGCTTAAAGCTAATGGATTTTGTATGATTTTTTTCAATTTGAAATGCCTCGTCTAATTCTTGGGTCTGCCCAGGCATAACCAATATCTGCGATTAAATTCCCAAATAACGTTAAAACCGATCCAATCGTAAGAATTCCCATCACCACAGGAAAATCTCTCATTAATACAGCGTCAAAAAATAATTTACCCATGCCAGAAATTGCAAAAATTGATTCTCCAATTACAGAGCCCCCAATCAAGCCTGGAATAGATAAGCCTATAATAGTAATAAGCGGTAGTAGTGTATTTCTTAGAGCATGTTTATAAACAACCTTATTTTCCGGTAAGCCTTTGGCTCGAGCTGTAGTAATAAAATCTTGCTGAAAGACATCTAACATTCCATTTCTCACGTATAGAGAGATGCTTGCGAGCCCGCCTAAACATGAAATAGAAACAGGCAATATAAGATGCTTAAATAAATCTACATATTGTGCAAAATGACTCATCTTTTCAAAACCTGCACTATGAAGACCTGAAATAGGAAGCCAAGAATGAGTGACACCAGTCCAATACATGAGTAAAAGTGCTAGCCAAAAACCTGGAACCGCAAAGCCTATAAATACAATTATAGTAATGAGCCGGTCTGGCCATCGATTTTGATTCACTGCTGAAGCCACACCTAGAAAAATAGATAGCGCAAAGATGATAAGCAGCCCTATTAAATTAATCATAAGCGTTATAGGTAATGCATCTTGAATCATACCTTTACTGATATTTCCTTTAGCATCTTTAGTTTCCCATAAGACGGGACGCTGATGTGAGGCGAAAGAGTTGCCAAAATCTAGTTTAACAATACGTTTTAACCATAAACTATATTGCGTCATTAAGGGCTTATCTAGATTGTAAAGTGCTCTTAATTTTTGTCGAGACTCTTCGGATGCTTTTGGATTAAATGCAGATTCTGATGCAGTAATATCACCAGGAGCTAGATGCATAATAAAGAATGAAATAAGACTGATGCCAATTAACATTGGAATCATCCATAGCAAACGTTTAATAAGATAGTTAAGCATTTTATGGAGTTATTTCATTTCTTCTAAGTACAGACGGAATAAACCACTCATAAGAATTATACGAAATTCCAGCTGGTGGAGCAGGCGACTCAATGCCTTTAATACGTTTATTCATGGCAGTTAAACCATATCCCGCGTAAAGATAAATTACGGGACTTTCCTTAAGTAAAATTTTTGAAAATGCATGATAAATTTTTTCTCGCTTATCAGGGTTTAATTCGGTGCGACCTTCTTCAAGAAGTTGATCAACATCTTTATTGTTATATCCAATAAAATTAAATTGACCAGGTTTTTGTTGTGAAGAATGCCAAATATTATATTGATCAGGATCGAGTGATAGGCTCCAGCCAAGAATCACCGCATCAAAATCACCTGTTTTAATAAATTGATTTACAAAGCTTGCCCATTCAATGACTCTTATTTTTACATCAATACCGATATCCTTAAGCCTTCTTTGAATAAGTACCGCGGTCATCTCTCTTTGTTTGTTTTGATTTGTGAGAATTTCAAATGTAAATGGCTTTCCATCTTTCTCTAGTATGCCGTCATGATTTGAATCATTAAAGCCAGCCTCATGAAGTAATTTAAGGGCTTGATTTTTATCATAAGAATAGGGGTGAAGATTTTTATCGCTCCATCTAGTCCCTGGTTTGTAGGGTGAAGCAACAGGCTCGCCTAAACCTAAAAGCACACCGTCAATTATTTCTTGCTTATCAAGCGCATAATTTATCGCTTGCCTCACCTTTATGTCATTAAATGGACTATGTTTTAGATTAAAGCCCAAGTAGGTATAGCTATTTCCAAGTTCTTTATAAAGCGCTAGCTTATTTTTTAGATCAGGTCTGGAGGGTATGACTCGAGCAAATTGAATAGGATTAATATTCATAAGATCAATATTGTCAGCAATCAATTCTAAAAATTGAGAAGATGTATCAGGAATAAATCTTGACGTCAGTTGATTTATATTAGGTTCACCCATCACTGAAGAAGGACTGGCTTCCAAAGTTAATTTTTCTCCATTTATCCATTGAGTTAATTTGTAGTAACTGGATCCAGTTGGCTTTCTAGAGAAAAATGTCTGATTGATATCCTCATCTTTGAGGATATGCTTTGGTAGAATTTGAAGAGATGCCCAGCTATCTAAGGCAGGTGCGTATGCTTTTGTATAATGAATTCGAAATGTATAAGGATCGGGAGCTTCAGCTTTATCAACTAATTTATAGTCTGACCCGTAAGGAGTTCTCGTTTTTTCGTCTGTAACAAGCTTCCAGGTAAAAAGAACGTCCTCGCTTGTTAGGGAGTGACCATCAGCCCATTTAAGATTTCTTTTCAAATAAAAAGTAATTGTTTTTTGGTCGTCAGAAATTGTCCATTTATCTGCTAATTCAGGCGCTAGCTCTAAATTTTTATCATATTTAATAAGTTTATTAAAAATATTGCCTGAGATTGCCGATGAGGCCGAATCACCTGCAATCATTGAAATAAGATTGCTTGGCTCTCCAGACATTGCATCAATTAGCATTCCACCTTTTTCAATATTAAAAGAGCCTTCGTAGTTGTAGACAGTTTCTTTCTTACTGCTGCACGAAGTTAAGTTAAACAAAAATAATAATAAGAATATATATTTTGAAAACATAAATTTGTCAGTTAATTTTTTCTTTTGAGCTGCAAGGTAGATCCAATTTGAATATCTGATGCAGTAATTTGATTGATATCTTTCAATTCATCAACAGATATTCCATATTTTTTTGCAATTTTAGTAAGTGTATCCCCAGGCTTAACTTTGTATTTATTTGGGCTAACTGAAATCTCAGTTTTGCTATCTTTTTGAATTTTTGATTCATCAATATCTTGATGCGCATTTGTCTCTGTACCCTCTTTCTTTGCTACTAGGATGATTGAAGAGGGCTTGATTAATTTGTGTGGATTTAGGTCATTTGCCTTAATGAGATCACTTTCTTCCATGTCAAATTTATTTGCGATTGTTTTAATTTTCTCATTACGTTTTGGTTGATAAATGTTCCACGAGACCAAAGGCTTTTCATTTTGACTAAGATTTTTCACAAAGGTATCAGCTGCATTTATAGGTAATATAAATTTTTGTGTTTTTTCATTTGTCCTAATAAGTGGTCTTCTATGCTCAGAATTTAAAAGCAAAAATTCATCATAAGAAATTTCAGCAAGATTTGCGGCAAGATCGGCATCTATAACAGCAGGCGCTTCAACATAGGTAAAATAAGGCTTATTAGGTATCGGATCTATATAAAGACCGTATTGGCTTGGGTTGGAAACAATATTTTTTATGGCTTGCAGTTTCGGAACATAATCTTTAGTTTCGGCGGGTAGTTTTAGATTTGCATAGTCTGTTGGCAGACCTTTCGCTTTATTTTTAGCTATCGCTCGACTTACAGTTCCTTCTCCAGCATTGTAGGCAGCTAATGCAAGATCCCAGGTGCCAAATAATGCATGAAGCTTTTGAAGGTAATCAAGGGCTGCATTTGTTGCATCTACCACATTACGTCTTTTATCCTGCCACCAGTCTTGCTTTAAGCCATATAGTCTTCCTGTAGAGGGGATAAATTGCCAAATACCTACGGCCTTACTCCTAGAGTTTGCAATTGGGTTATATGCACTTTCTATCATAGGAAGAAGCGCTATTTCTGATGGCATGCCTCTTTTTTCAACCTCTCCCACAACGTAGAAAAGATATTTTTGGCTTCGATCCATCATTCTTTCTATATACTCTGGTCGCGCCGAATACCATTTTTCATATTTTTTGGATCTTGAATTATTCTCATCTTTAATATCAAATCTAGAATAAATTCGCTGCCATAAATTAATTTCAGCCTTAGTGGATTGGAAATTTTGAGACTTGTTAGTTGAGTTGGTTGGGTTGAAATTCAAAGTATTTAATTTGTTGATTTCTTGATCAATTACATCATTTTCTAAGATATTAATTTCTTCTTCTAGAATATTTTTTTCAGCCAAAGCACTCGACATGAATGATATCGAGATACAAATACAAGCTAATAGGTGTTTAGTGAGTAACATCTTTCAATACTGATCTTTAAGATCTCTAAGCTTTTTGAATGTCGCTAAAGAATCACAATTTAGGAATGGATTTGTTCTTAACTCTTCGTCGAGCGATGATGGAACAGTAATTTTTAGTTTTGAAGTAAATTCACTTCTTAATTTTAGATTCATATCATGAGGTTTTAGTGACAGAGCGAATGCAATATTTTTTTTAGTATATTCATGTGCACAATAGACTTTTGTCTCTTTCGGTAAAGCACTTATTTTTTTTAATGAGTTATACATTTGCTCATGGGTTCCATCGAATATTCTGCCGCATCCACACGCAAAAAGGGTATCACCACAGAAAAGATTTTTCATATCGTAATATGCGATATGACCTCGGGTATGGCCAGGAATTTCAATTATTTTATAGTTTATTTGAAGCTCAGGAATATTAATTTCATCCCCATTTTTAAGGCTTATATTGACAAAATCATATTTGTCTTTTTGTGGGGTATAAATTCTAATATCCGGATATTTCTTATGAAGCTCCGAAACGCCGCCAATGTGATCCTCATGATGGTGTGTGATTAAAATAGCAACTAGGATGAGACTTTTTCTTTTTAATGCTTCGATGACTGGGTTTGCATCACCAGGATCAACAACAATGCAATTTTGATCGTTATGAATTAACCAAATATAATTATCTTGAAAGGCTTCAATGGGCTCGATTTTAATAAATTGTTTTTCTTTGTAGCCTGTCATTTGTATTCATAGTAAAGTATTTCCATCATTATAAGATATTTTTTATGCCTAAAATTTCACCACAGGAATGGTTTAATAGCCCTTTAGGTCGATATTTAATTGCTTTAGAATATAAATATATAAACCCCGTTGTTGTCGATACGTTTGGATTTTATGCGATTCAAATGGGCAATTTCGATATTGATTTTTTGGATCATTCGCGAATTCAGAACAAATTCTCGGTAAATTCGAATCAAGCTGATTTAATGACGTCTAACGAAGCCTTACCTTTTGATGAGTCTTCGGTAGATTTGCTTATTGTTCCACATATATTAGAGCAAATGTTGGAACCCTATGAATTATTGAAAGAGATCCATCGGGTGTTGATGCCTGAAGGGCGCCTCATAATTACAGGTTTTAATCCAACGAGTTTGTGGGGAATAAAAAGACTCTTAAGTTTTGATATTGATTACCCTTGGAATACTAAATTTATATCACTAAGTAAAATTAGAGAGTGGCTGCCTATTGTTGGCCTAGAAATGGTTGAAGGGAAAATGGGGTGTTATATTCCTCCAATTCAGCAATCATCATGGCTGAAAAAAATACAAATTATGGAACAATTAGGCGATCGATGGTGGCCAATGTTGGGGGGATTTTATTTTCTAGTTATACAAAAGAGGGTGCATGGTATGACGCCTATTCAGCCCTTGTGGCAAAAGAGATTAATTAAGACTCCAATTTATTCAGCACAAAAATCTAAAACCTATAAAGTTAAACCATGAAACCTGATATCACAATATATACAGACGGTGCTTGCAAAGGTAATCCAGGAGATGGTGGCTGGGGTGCATTATTAATTTCTGGAACAAATGAAAAATCTATTTATGGTGGCGAAAAGAATACTACAAATAATCGTATGGAATTGTTAGCAGTTATTAAAGCGCTCGAAATTGTTAAACAGACGTCTGAAATTAAAATATATACAGATTCCACTTACGTTCAAAAAGGTATTACGGAATGGATTCATGCTTGGAAGCTTAATCAATGGAAAAATAGTAGTAAAAAAATTATCAAGAATATAGACTTATGGCAAAGGCTTGATGAGCTAGCATCTGCACATTCAATCGAATGGCTATGGGTTAAAGGCCATGCTGGTCATGATGGCAATGAAAAGGCAGATCAACTTGCAAATCAGGGCGTTGATAGTTTATTTAAGGGGTCATGATGAGACATATATTTTTAGATACTGAAACAACAGGCTTGTATGCGAATCAAGGACATCGAATTATTGAAATTGCTGCAATTGAAATTATAAATCGTCGACCCACAAATAATTCTTTTCATTTTTATATAAATCCAGATAGGGAAATAGATCCTGCAGCTCAAGAAGTACATGGGATCACTTTAGATTTTTTACAAGACAAACCTAGATTTGCAGAAATTGCTTCTGATTTTATAAAATTTGTTAAAGACGCAACGCTTATTATTCATAACGCACCATTTGATATTAGTTTTATTAATATGGAGCTTGGTCTAATCGAAAAGGCACCGGTTGAAGAGGCGGTTGAAAATGTTATTGATACCTTAAAAATGGCTAAAGACATGCGGCCAGGACAACGAAATAGCTTGGATGCTTTATGTCGTTTTTATAACATCGACAATTCGCAAAGAAGTCTGCATGGAGCTTTATTAGATGCGCAACTTTTGGCTGAAGTTTATTTGGCTATGACTCGCGGACAAGAGGATCTCATGATTGATTTTCAATACAATGGATCTGATATTTTTGGAGAAAAAAATGCCAAGCGCCCAACAAACCTTTTTATTTTAAAAGCTGATGATGAAGAACTTAAAAGTCATGAAGCTTATTTGAATAAAATGAAAGGTGAAAAAAAGCTGGTTTGGTAATTAAAACTTCAATGCATCAGCCCAGCTGTTTGGCGTTTCAAAGATTCGAATTTGTTTAATTTTAAGCTGATGATTAAAACGATTATTAAATTCAGCGCTTAAAATTAAGTAAGCTTCTGATGCCATATTTTCTGCAGTTGGAACAACTGGAAAAATTACAGTTTTATGATTGGGTAGTGTGTTTAAAAAATTAACAATTTCTTTATCATCTTTATAAACAATAAATGCATGATCCCAACGATCTACTATTAAATCTTTAATAATCTGTTTTACATCAGAAAAATCAATAACCATACCAAAATCTGAACTTTTATTATCGTCATGAATAGGGCCTGTTACGGTAACTTCGATTGCATAACGGTGGCCATGTAAATTTTTGCAGTTACTTTTATGGTTAGGTATGCGATGCCCTGCATCAAATTCTAAGCGGGTTGTAATGTCCATTTATTAAACTTTAATGTCGTCTAAGTAAATGTCATTTTACCATTGCTTCATATTAAAAGATCTATAGCCTCGCAATGCGTTGTAAAGCTGGGGGGTGAGAATCATAAAATGCTGAATATAAAGGGTCGGGGGTTAAAGTAGATGCATTATCTCGATAAAGTTTAACGAGCGAGTCTTTGAGATATTTTGCACTCGAATGTATTTTTGCATAACGATCTGCTTCAAATTCATTTTGTCTTGAATAGAAGGCCATGATAGGTCTTATAAAAAAGATGAAAGTGGGACCAACTAACATAAAAAGAAGCAGGGCACTTCCATCCGAAGGGCTTGAAATACCAAGGCCATGGTAAAACCATATTTGATCTTTTAGATAACCTAAGATAGCGAGGCCAACAAAACTCACTAAGAACATCATAAGAATTCTTTTTTTAACATGGTTGTGATGAAAATGACCAAGCTCATGAGCTAAAACAGCTTCAATTTCATTATGATTAAGACGTTCTAAAAGGGTATCAAAAAATACGATACGTTTATTTTTACCGAACCCTGTGAAATATGCATTGCCATGATTGCTTCTTGCCGATCCATCCATGACAAATAATCCTTGAGATTTAAAACCACATTTTTTTAATAATGCGATGATTTTAGTTTTTAATGATTTATCTTTTAAAGGTGAGAATTTATTAAAAAAAGGAGCAATCCAAGTAGGATAGATAGCAAGTATTAAAAGATTAAATAAACTCCATACTGCCCAAAGATAAAACCACCAATAATCTCCAGCATTTTTTAGCATCCACAATGCAATAAATAAAATAGGAAGGCCAAGACATAAGCCTAAAATCATCTGTTTATAAAGATCCGTAAAAAATAATTTTTTTGTCATTCGATTGAAGCCAAATTTTTCATCAATTCTGAATGTTTTGTAATAATTAAAAGGAAGATCGATAAGGCTGGTAATCAACATCACACTCAAAATGATTGCGACATCTTTCAAAAGGGGCGAGGTAACTTCATTGTAAAGTTGTGAGATTACGGTGATAAATCCTCCAACAGTCAGAAGCAATAGGGTAAAAGCTTGAACGATTGTATCTTTAATGCCCAATTCACTTTTTTCAATTGCATAATGTGCTGCTTTTTGATGATCTTTAAGACTAATATTTTTCTTAAAGGCATCAGGTACTTTATTTTTATTAAGTGATATAAAATTAATATGTCTTTTTACAAGCCATAAATGAATGCCCGTAGTTAAGGCAAGAATTGCAATAAAAGTGTTGCGAAGTATTTCGTCCATAATCACTCTGAATTAAGTTAATATTCTAGTATTTTGTATGAAAACAATCTTATTTTGTAGATTGTTTCAATTAATTAGTACTTTTTTAATGGAAATCATGATGAGCTCTTCGGACGATAATTTAATATGGCTTGATATGGAGATGAGTGGGCTTAATACTGAGACTGATAAGGTGCTCGAAGTTGCAACCTTAGTGACCGACCCACACTTAAATATCATTGCAGAAGGTCCTGTTATTGTTATTCATCAAGCGGATGAAATATTGAATGGCATGGATGCTTGGAATCAATCTACACATTCCAAATCGGGCCTGATAGAGAGAGTTAAGCAATCAACGTTTGATGAAGTTTATGCGTCAGAGATTACCATTGAGTTTTTAAAAAAGCATATTGCACCGAATAAATCACCGATGTGTGGAAATTCAATCTGCCAAGATCGACGTTTCATGGCAAAGCACATGCCAAATCTAGAAAGCTATTTTCATTATAGGAATCTAGATGTAAGCGTTTTTAAAGAGCTTTCTCGTCGATGGAGACCTTCGCTATACCAAGGGTTTAAAAAATCAAGTAAACACGAGGCTTTATCAGATATATATGAGTCTATTGATGAATTAAAATATTATCGCGAACATTTTTTAAAATTATCTTGAAAAATTTTTTATATATAGGATTAGCTGCAGCTCTTGGTGCTTGGAGCCGATGGGGTATAGGTATTTTATTAAATGCTATCTATCCATTATTTCCATTAGGAACACTGACAGCAAATTTAATAGGTGGTTATTTAACAGGTATTTCGATGGGCGCGTTCGAGTTGTTTAGCGAACTTAACCCTGACTTAAAATTGATTATTAATATTGGTTTTTTAGGCGGCCTTACAACATTCTCCGCTTTCACTGCCGAAGTTTTTCAATTACTGCAAAAGAATGAGCTCGTTGCCTCGCTCACTCTTGTTGCGCTTCATGTCACTGGATCTCTATTAATGGCTTACCTTGGCTGGCTTTCTATAAGCTTTATTAAGCAATAAACTATTTAGCAGCTTTTTTCTTCGTAGCCTTAGTTTCTATCATTACGATAGGCTCATCTTTAACTTTATCTTTTTCTTTCTTTTGCCAAGCTGCCGTTTTCTTTGGTGCTGCTTTTTTAGGTTTTTCTTCTATTTCTTTTTTAGCTTTAGGTTTTGATTTTGTTTTTGTCTCAACAAGCTCAAGACCAATCGCCTTTAGATCAACTGGTTTTTCTTCCACTCGCTTTTTGGGTTTAGTAGGTTTTTTTGAAATTTCATCTGATTTAGACTCTATTTTCTTGGCCTGCGCATCATTAAGCTCTTGGGAAGGTTTATTTAAAACGGGAGCATCTTGCGCCGCTAAAGCTTTTTTCTCAAAATCATTTGGCCCTTGATTAGCTCTGGCATCTCGATCTTTATTGAAGCGACCACGTTTATTGTTTCGGCCTCTTCTGTTGCTCTCTTGATTTGGTCGCGTATCTGAAGGTGATACTTTTTCAGTGGAAGTTGTTGTAATGTCAGATTGAGAAGGCTGACCTTCTCCTTGGGTTTGTTTTCTATTATGTTGTTTAAATTTCTGATGACGATTATTTCGTCCTCGATTATTGTGATGTGGTCGTGGACGATTGTTTTCATTTGTTTCAGAAGTTTCCAGTTTTTCTTCATTATTGTTTTCTGTATTCTCATCATCTCCAGCAATGAGATTTTTAAAGAAGCCAAATAATGTTTTATTCGATTTTCCAGATCCTGAAGGAGCAGGGCTATCGGGAACAATACCTTTTACTAAAGGTTCTTGTCTCGGCTCACTAGAAGCCTGTCTATAGCTTAAAACTTGATTGCCTTCATTCAATGACTCCATCATTTGATAGCTAGGCTTAGATTGGCTTGCAATATCCTCTTGTTTTGTACTTGAGATTGAATAGTTTGGAGACTCAAGATGCTTATTAGGAATTAATATGATTTCAACTTTTAAGCGCTGTTCAAGATTAAAAATATCGGAGCGTTTTTCATTAAGGAGGAATGTTGCAACTTCAATAGGCAATTGAGCAGAAATAGTTGCATTATGTTCTTTCATAGACTCTTCTTGAATCATACGAAGAATATGTAATGCGGTTGATTGAATATCTCTAATTGAACCAGTGCCATTACATTTCGTGCATATACTATTGCTAGATTCGCCAATACTTGGTCGTAGTCGCTGACGAGAAAGCTCAAGCAATCCAAAGCGAGAAATTTTGCCTGTCTGGACTCGAGCACGATCATGATGAAGTGCTTCTCTAAAGCGATTTTCAACCTCGCGTTGATTTTTTTGACTTTCCATATCAATGAAGTCAATCACCACTAAGCCACCCAAATCTCGAAGTCTTAATTGCTTAGCAACTTCTTCAGCAGCTTCAACATTGGTATTAAATGCAGTTTGTTCAATATCACTTCCTTTTGTGGCTCTTGATGAATTTACGTCAATAGAAACAAGAGCTTCAGTATGGTCAATCACAATGGCGCCGCCTGAAGGCAATCTTACTTCCCTGGAGAAAGCTGATTCAATTTGATGTTCAATTTGAAAGCGAGAAAATAAAGAAACTTCATCTTCGTATAGCTTTACGCGATCCACATAATTTGGCATGACATGATTCATAAATTGGGTCGCTTGATCATAGATCTCTTGCGTATCAATAAGAATTTCACCTATGTCGGGATGGAAGTAGTCTCTGATGGCTCGAATTACGAGATTACCTTCTTGGTAAATTAGAAATGCACCTGATTGACCTTGCGAGGCCTCTTCAATAGCAGCCCATAATTGTTTAAGGTAATTTAAATCCCATTGAAGTTCTTCAAGCGACGAACCTACGCCAGCTGTTCTGCCAATAACGCTCATACCTTCTGGAATATCTAAATTTGAAATGTGATCTCGGAACTCATTGCGTTCTTCGCCTTCAACACGTCTTGAAACACCGCCACCATCAGGATTATTAGGCATTAATACGATATACCGACCTGCAAGAGAAAGGTAGCTTGATAGCGCTGCACCTTTATTGCCTCGCTCTTCTTTTGTAACCTGAATGATGATTTCCTGGCCTTCTTCAATAACATCTTGAATGCGGGGGCGGTTTTGAGTTGATTCCTTGAAGTATTGAGGTGAAATTTCTTTAAAAGGAAGAAAACCATGACGCTCTGTGCCATAGTTTACGAAAGCTGCCTCAAGAGAAGGCTCTATTCTAGTGACGATACCTTTGTATATATTACTTTTCTTTAGTGCGCGACTTCCACGTTCAATATCAAGATCAATTAATTTTTGACCATCTACAATCGCAACTCGTAATTCTTCTGATTGGGTTGCATTAAAAAGCATACGTTTCATTATCTAAAACTCCTACAAGAAGGTTTTAAGATAAAGAATGTATTTCAGTTATTCAGGCGCACATCTAACCTCAGAAAAGGTTAGCATTTCTTGAAATAAAACTTTTTATTAAAAAGTTTTCAAATTATTTACTTAGTCACAGATCTTATTTGTAAGATTGTTGAGCAAAATATTTATGAATCTTTTTTGTGAACATGTGCAATAAAACTAAAATATTCTTTAAATTTTCAAACCTTGTTTCAAGGCCGCTACTTAAAATAAGGCGAGCGGAAAAAGCCATAGTAATTTGTTGTCACGGTATAATTCAGTTTAAATTATCTCTTCAATTCAATTGATTAAGAGAGTCTGAACACATCTAGTATAGGGTATAAATCCAATTAAACAAAATATGGCTCAAAATACTAACGCTAAAAATCTTTTTTCTCATGAAAAAGCTACATTTGTTCTTGTGGATGAAGCAAGTGAAACACAAAAAATTGATAACTTCCTTTTAAAAATTTTAAAAAATGTACCTAAAAGTCACATTTATAAAATTCTTAGAAGCGGTGAAGTAAGGGTAAATAAAAAGCGAATCGATACTTCATATCGCCTTAAAATAGATGATCAAGTAAGGATTCCTCCGATTGCAATAGAAGTGGAGAGGGCGCCTCGTGTTATCGAGCCCAAACAGCAACAAACAGCCTGGTTAGAAACAAATATTATTTATGAAGATGACGCGTTACTGGCGATTAATAAGCCAAGTGGTTATGCTGTCCATGGTGGTAGCGGGCTTAATTTCGGCGTTATAGAACTGATTCGTCATGCAAGACCTAAGGCAAAATTTTTAGAGCTTGTTCATCGTATTGATCGAGAAACTTCCGGCATTTTATTGATTGCAAAAAAACGTTCGGCGTTGGTAAATATGCACGATATGATGCGCCATAACCGTATCGAAAAAAAATATATCATGATGGTTGAAGGCGAATGGACCCAGCCTAAAAAAACTGTTGAATTAATGCTCAAAAAAACATTCACGCAAGGTGGCGAGAGGCGTGTCAATGTGACCGATGGTGAAGATGATAGCCAGAATCAAATGAGTAAAACTATCTTTTATTTAAAAAAATCTTTAGGAACATACTCACTCCTGGAAGCTAAACTTATTACTGGAAGAACGCATCAGCTTCGGGTTCAGCTTGCCTATCTAGGATTTCCTATTTTAGGCGATGATAAATATGGAGATTTTGCGTTGAATAAAGCGCTCCAAAAAAAAGGTTTAAAACGAATGTTTCTTCACGCATTCTCCATGAAAATGAAACATCCCTTAACGGAAGAGTTATTAGAGTTAAAAGCCCCTTTACCGCGCGAACTTGATGTCTTTTTAAGACAACATACCTCATGAAATCGCCCCGTTTTGATTTGGTTATTTTAGACTGGGATGGAACTGTAGCTGATTCAACGGGCATTATTGTAGATGCTGTTATATCAGCTGCTGAAAGCGCTGGTGTGATAGTACCTCCTAGAGAGCTAATCTTAAAGTCGATAGGATTGGGCTTAAATCAATTATTGCTTACGCTATTTCCTCATTTGTCGTCTTCATTATTAGAAAAAGTCGCTGAGGGTTATCGTTCGCATTATCATGCAAATGAGGGCAATTCATATCTTTTTGATGGCGTAAAAGAGGGTATTGAGCGGCTTTATCAGCATAAATGTAAGCTTGCAGTTGCTACAGGTAAAAGTAGAAAAGGTCTAAAGTTTGCATTACAAAATACTGATTTAAATAGATATTTTTCATCTACAAAAACAGTAGATGAATGCTTTTCTAAACCCCATCCTCATATGGTTGAGGCTATTTTAGAAGAAACCCAGATACCAGCTGATCGCGCTGTGATTGTGGGTGATACTCATTATGATCTTGAAATGGGAAAGAATGCACACATTCAAACTATTGCAGTTACTTATGGAGCACAACCAAAAGATGTGTTGATAAGTTTTGAGCCTTTGGCCTGTTTTGATTCATTTAAAGAGGTTGTAGATTTCTTATTACCATGAGTACAAACACAAAAATTGAAATTGATAAAAAGGCTTTTCAAGGTGATGGCTCAACGACCAAATTTGAATATCAAACAGAAGATGCCATTCAATCTGGTTTTGTAGTTTTTTTTGAAGGTAAGTATCATGCTTATCTTAATCAATGCAAGCACATGCCAATTGAGCTTGATTATAAGCCTAATGAATTTATGGATGATCAAAAGCAATGGATTGTATGCTCGACACATGGGGCCATTTATCATCCCGTTTCTGGTGAATGCATTTCTGGGCCTTGTCGTGGTGAAATATTAGAAAAATTAAATGTAACAGAATCAAACGATGTATTATGGGTTGAAATTTATTAAAGCATTTACGGAGCAAAGCAAATGGCAGTTAGAAAAAAGACAGAAAAGAAACCAATAGAACATTGGGAAAGAGAAGCGTTAGAAAAAATCGCACTTTCAGCTTTAGGTGAACAAAGAATTGCAAGGCGCTGGAGTATTTTTTTTAAATCGATTACATTTTTTTATCTCTTTGTGCTTTTATTTTTGGCATTTGGTGCGATGCACACAAAAGGTGGCTCAGGCAATCATACCGCGTTGATTGAAATTAATGGTGTCATTGGCGAGAAAGATGAAGTTAATGCAAAAGATTTTTTTGAAAGTATACAGAGGGCTTATGATAGCCGCGGTACAAGGGGCATTGTTCTAAAAATTAACAGTCCTGGAGGAAGTCCAGTTCAATCCGGGATGATTAATGACGAAATTAAGCGGCAAAAAAAATTACATCCACATATTCCCGTTTATGCAGTAGTAGAAGATATTTGCGCTTCAGGAGGCTATTACATTGCTGTAGCTGCCGACCAAATTTTTGTTGATAAAGCTAGTATCGTTGGCTCAATTGGCGTCTTAATGGATGGTTTTGGCTTTACTGATACATTGAAAAAAGTTGGTATTGAAAGACGGCTTATGACAGCAGGGTCTAACAAAGCCATGCTTGATCCTTTTTCACCAATCAATCCAAAACAACAAGCTTTTGTTCAAAACATGTTAAACGAAGTCCATCAACAATTTATTGCGGTTGTTAAAGAAGGGCGTGGAAATCGCCTTAAGGAATCACCAGATACATTTAGCGGACTTTTTTGGAATGGTGAATCTGCTGTTAAACTTGGATTAGCCGATGGTTTTGGAAATTATGATTTTGTTGCTCGTGAAATAATTAAGTCTGAAGAGGTGGTTGATTTTACGACCTACGAGGGTTTTGCTGATCGTTTTGCTCGTAAATTTGGAGCAAGTTTAGGGTCTTCTATGAATGAATCTTTAAGGACTGCCATACTTAATCAAAAATTAATTATTAAATAAAATCAATAACCTATTGATATTTTTTAATGTAATTAATTAATCCATTTGTAGAGCTATCAAAGTTATCTGTAGGTATTTTTTCAGATAATTTAGGTAAAACTTGTTTTGCAATCTGTTTGCCATATTCCACGCCCCATTGATCAAATGAATTGATATTCCAGATGATTCCCTGAGTAAAAATTTTATGTTCATACATTGCAATAATTTGACCTAAAGTATTTGGGCTTAATTTTTGGAAAAGTATGGAAGAGGTTGGTCGATTACCTTCAAATGTCTTTTGTGGAATAAAGCTTTCAATATCTTCACCTTCATAACCCTGTTTTTCAATTTCGGCGCGAGCTTCATCATATGTTTTTCCTAGCATTAACGATTGTGTTTGCGCGATAAAGTTTGAAAGTAAAATTTTATGATGCTCATTACCATCTTTACCTATTGCGTATTGAGATTCAATTGGCATGATAAAGTCGGCAGGGACAATCTCAGTGCCTTGATGAAGCAGTTGATAGAAAGCGTGCTGACCATTAGTACCCACTTCGCCCCAAATAACTGGGCCTGTATGAAAATCAATGTGCTCGCCATCTCGATTGATAAATTTACCGTTACTTTCCATATCGGCTTGTTGAAGATAAGGCGCTAATTTAGATAAGCCTTGATCATAAGCTAATATTGCATGGGTTGGAAAATTAAAGAAATTAATGTACCAGATACCTAATAAACCCATCATCATCGGAATATTTTGTTCGATGGGCGCTGTCTTGAAATGTTCATCCATTTCAAAACCACCTTTGAGTAACTCTTCGAATCCATCCATACCAATATAAAGCGCAATAGAAAGCCCAATTGCTGACCAAAGGGAGTAGCGTCCGCCTACCCAGTCCCAAAACTCAAACATATTTTCTGTGTCGATGCCGAATTGCGACACCGCATGATGATTTGTGGATAATGCAACAAAATGTTTTTTAATATGTTGACTGTCTTTTGCCACTTTTAGGAACCAATTCCTTGCTGAGAAAGCATTAGTCATTGTTTCTTGTGTCGTAAATGTTTTGGAAGCGACAATAAAAAGGGTTGTTTCAGGATTGCATTTCTCTAAAGCTTGTGAAAGATCTGCCCCATCCACGTTAGAAACGAAATAGGGTGTGATGGTCTTTGAGCCATAAGCTCTTAATGCTTGACAAACCATAGCAGGACCAAGATCAGATCCACCTATGCCTATGTTAATCACGCTTGTGATTGCTTTACCGGTGAAACCTTTCCATTGACCTGATCTTACCTCTTCACTAAAACTTCGCATTTTTTTAAGTACACTTTTAATCTTAGGCATAACGTCCTCACCATCTGACATGATGGGCGAGTGATTTTGGTTGCGAAGAGCCGTGTGAAGGACTGCACGATGTTCAGTGGTATTTATTTTTTCACCTGCAAACATACGGCTTCGCCAACCCTCAACATCAGCTTCTTTTGCAAGTTTAACTAAGAGATTTATGGTTTCTTTAGTAATACGATGTTTTGAATAATCTAGAAGTAAATCATTAAATTGAATATGAAATTGATTAAAACGATTAGGATTTGATTTAAACATCTCACGAAGTGAGATGGATTCGATATCTTTTTTATGTTGATTTAAAGATTGCCAGATGAGCGATTGATTAATTTGTGACATGTATAACGTTTAATTAAGGGATCGAATAGTGAATAATTTAATTTAGCCTCGCATTATAGCAAAGACATACTTAATTTATATGAAAATTATGTTGTGCAAGAGCCCATGATATATGCTCCTTAACGAGTGGAGAGGCTTCTGGATACCTACTTTTAAGTGCATTCACAATAATTTCAGATGTTTTAGCATTACCCAGTCCTATGGCAATATTTCTCAACCATTGATCGTAGCCAATACGCAGCATTGCGCTACCTTGCATGTATTTTAGGAATTCTGCTTCAGTCCATAAAAAACATTCTATGAGTTCGATATCATCTAAACCATGCCTGACTTTAAAATCATCCTCTTTTGAGATTTGACCAAACTTATTCCAGGGGCAATATAATTGACAGTCATCACAACCATACACACGATTGCCAATTTGTTTGCGATATTCTATGGGTATTGAGGACTTGTGTTCAATGGTGAGATAAGAAATGCATTTTCTTGCATCGAGTTTATAGGGCCCTATAATAGCCTTGGTTGGACATACATCCATACAGTTTGTGCAAGTACCACAATGATTTTCGACTTTTTTATCAATAGGCAAAGGTAAGTTAATATAAATTTCACCTAGAAAGAACCAGGAGCCATGTCCTTTATTAATAAGTAGCGTATGTTTTCCTCTCCAACCAAGCCCAGATTTCTCTGCAAGCTCAACCTCCATCACTGGGGCACTATCTGTAAATAACCTAAATTGAAAAGCGTGATCTAAAGCTTTATGTGCTTCTTTTTGAATTTTTTCTGAAAGCTTTTTTAGCTTTGCACGCATGACTTTATGATAATCACGACCTAAAGCGTAACGTGAAATGAATGCTTTTTGACTATCCTGCAAAATAGTTTCTGAATTTTGCGAATGAGGAAAATAGTTAAGTCTAGCTGTGATAATTCGAATAGTATGGGGCACTAGCTCTTCTGGCTTATATCGCCGTGAACCATGTTTTACCATATAATGCATTTCACCATGGAACCCTTGTTTAATCCATTCTAGATAATGATCTTTAGTATGATTGAGATCTATATCAGTAATGCCAATTTGATCAAAACCAAATTCTCGGCCCCAGCCTTTAATTTGCAATGCTAATTGATCCCAAATTTCTGTCATATTTTAATTATTTTTTATATAAATTGTATCTATGATGTTTGCTTCTAATTATGACTTAAAAGATGAAAGTGAAACACTTCGTTTGGCGGAAAGTATGGCAAGTCATTTATTTCCTGGAATGAATTTATATTTAAAAGGTGAATTGGGTTCTGGCAAAACGACATTTGTTAGAGGTGTTCTTCGAGGACTTGGTTATCAAGATAAAGTTAAAAGTCCGACCTATACGCTCGTGGAGCCTTATAGTTTAGAAAAATTTACAATTTACCACTTTGATCTCTACCGCTTCAAAGATGAAACTGAATGGGATGATGCTGGATTTAGAGAGTACTTTAATAATACTTCTATTTGCTTGGTTGAATGGCCAGAAAAAGCAGGGCATATTCTTCCCAAACCTGACATTTCAATTGAGCTTAGTCACACCCCCTATGGCCGACATCTTCATTTGATTAGTTATACATCAATAGGAACTGAATGTTTAAAAGCCATCATCTAAAAGTTTTTTTTGTACTAATGTGGGCAATTTTCCCTAATCATATTTTTGCAAAAAATTTGATTGAATCTGCGCGAGTATGGCCTGCAAGAGAGTACACGCGAGTAACCCTAGAATCTCTCAAGCCTATTAGTAATGATCAAATGATTTTAAAAAACCCAGATCGCTTAGTGATTGATCTTCACGACATTGAACTGAATGATGATTTAAAAAATTTAAGTACAAAAATATTATCGAGCGATCCTAACATTAAACAAATTCGTGTTGCTAAATTTAATAATCAAGTGTCTCGAGTCGTAATTGAGCTAAGGGCTGAATCTAAAATTAATATTTTTTCTCTAAAGCCTGCGGGGAGTTATAAGCATCGTTTAGTGATCGATGTTTATCCAAGAGTTGACGAATTAATGGCGCTTGTCCAAGACAAAGAAAAAAAAGATATAACGGCCACTAAGAAAGAGATTACTTTGTCGCCCCCATCAGAAACTAAAAAAGAAAAAGCAATTCAAGAAGCTCCATCATCGCAATCTAATAAAATTCCTACTAAAAAAGTCGTAATTGCTATAGATGCTGGGCATGGTGGAGAGGACTCTGGTGCAAGAGGCGCCTCTGGCAGTTTAGAAAAAAATATTACTTTATCGATTGCGAGAAAGCTTAAAAAAGAGATTGATAATGACGAGCAATTAAGAGCAGTATTAACGCGAGATGATGATTACTTTGTTCCCCTTCATGGGCGGGTTATAAAAGCAAGAAAATTAAAGGCAGATATTTTTGTGTCTATCCACGCGGATGCTTTTACTAATCCAGATGCCAAAGGCTCTTCAGTATTTGCATTATCAGAAAGTGGTGCCACGTCTGCCTCGGCAAGATATTTAGCTAACAAGGAAAATGAGTCGGATTTAATCGGCGGTGTAAGTTTGGATGATAAAGATCCGATGTTAGCAAAAACATTGCTTGATTTATCTCAATCAGCAACTATTAATGACAGCGTAAAACTTGGTAATTTCGTTTTGGATCAGCTACGCGATATTAATGACTTACATAAGTCTAGTGTCGAACAAGCAGGATTTGCGGTTCTTAAATCACCTGACATTCCATCCATCCTTGTTGAAACAGCTTTTATTAGTAATCCTAAAGAGGAGCAGATCTTAAATAGTGACGAACATCAGGAAATTTTAGCTAAAAATATTTTAATTGGCATAAAAAAATATTTATCTTCCAACCCTAATATTGCCAAGAATTTCTAGAAGTATGGCAATAGATAAGCCACTTATTTTCTTTTTAATAGGGCCAACAGCGTCAGGCAAAACAAAACTTGCTGTTGAACTCGTTAATACTTTCCCATTTGAAATCATTAGTGTTGATTCCGCTCAAATATATCAAGATATGAACATTGGTGTAGCTAAGCCATCTCAAAATGTCTTAAATGTGGCACCTCACCATCTCATCAATATCATTAAGCCAGATGAAACCTATTCGGTAGCACTATTTTTGCAAGATAGTTTAAAAATTATGGATGAAATTTATACTCGAGGCCATATTCCTTTATTAGTAGGGGGCACCATGATGTACTTCAACGCTCTTGAAAAAGGGATTAGTCAAATGCCAACAACTGATTATCAAATAAGAAAAGACATAGAAAGAGAAGCTATGCAATTTGGATGGCCAAAACTTCATGAAAAACTTATGTCTGTTGATAAGGAATTAGCAATGAAATTAAGTCCTCATGATGCCCAGCGCATAAGTCGTGGTTTAGAAGTTTTTTATTCTTCTGGAAAGCCTTTATCTTATTTTCATAAACCTAAGAATAAAAATCAATTTCCATTTACTATTTGTAAATTAGGATTAATGCCCAGCAATAGAAAAATTCTTCATGAGCGCATTGAATTGAGAGTTAATCAGATGATTGATGCTGGCTTATTTAAAGAAGTGGAATTTTTGCTTAAAAAATACCCAAAGCTTAAAAGCCACATGCCATCCATGAGATCAGTAGGCTATCGTCAAGTGCTTGAGTATTTTAATGGTGATTCTCAGGAAAAAGAGTGTATCGATAAAATTGTCTTCGCAACGCGACAACTTGCAAAAAGGCAAATGACTTGGATGAGAAGTATGGAAAATCTTAATGTGTTCGATTGTGGAAATCATCGTTTAAATGAAGAGGTCGAGGCTTTCATAAAAGCTGCATTAGCATGAGAATAAAACATTACCTTCCTATATTTTCATTGCTTTTTGGAGCTTTTGTCTGGGGAATTATTTGGTATCCATATCGCTTGATGGCACAGGCTGGTGTTTCAGGTATTTATTCAAGCCTATTTGTATTTATATTAACACTTGCTATTGCGTTACCTTATTTTTTAGTCACCCGAAAGAAAATTCCTATATGGTCGAAAGATTTTTGGTTACTTTCTATTGTTGCTGGTTATACCAATATTAGTTATGTATTAGCTGTGATTGATGGCGAAGTTGTTCGCGTAATGCTCTTATTTTACCTATCGCCAATTTGGACTATTTTTTTGTCTCACTTTATGCTCAATGAAGATACACAAAAAAGATATTATATTGCAGCATTTATTTCACTTCTCGGCGCATTAATCATGTTCTGGCAACCTAATCATTTTATTGATTTGGGTTTAAAGAATGATTGGTTGGCAATCAGCTCAGGAATAGGTTTTGCGATGACTAATGTCATGACAAGAAAACATCAGCATATGACAATCAGTCAGAAAGCTTTAGCAATTTGGATAGGTGTTATCATTATAGCCATAATATGTATTATCTTTGATAAAGACACTATGCCTTCATTGGATTTTTTTAGGCCAGTGGATGCTTTTATTGCTATTGCGATTGCATTATGTTTATTTTTTTCAACCTTACTTGTTCAATTTGGAGTTACACAAATTAAAGCGGTTGAAGCGTCTAGTTTTTTTCTTTTTGAGATCGTCGTTGCTGCAATTTCATCTTACTTACTTGTAGGTGAAAATATTGAAATTAAAGAATGGCTTGGTGGTACCATGATTATGGTGGGTGTTATTCTTGCTGCAAAAAATTAAATTAAATTTCGATAGACACTCTCTAATGTTTTTACGAATAATTGCGGCTGAAATAAGGGTGAATTTTTTTTAGCTTCATTTAATCTATGAATAATATCTTTTCTATATGGCAAGTCTTCAGTGAGACGACTTGCGCAATGAATATAGCTTTCAATATTATCATTAATGAGTTCATCCAATTTCAAACTATGAAGTAAGCTTCCAGCAACTCTTGAAGCAAATGTTCTTCCCTTAAGTGTCACTATAGGTAAATTCATGGATAAAGCATCGCTTGCTGATGTATGAGCGTTATAGGGCAAGGTATCCAAATAAACATCAGCTAAAGCATGACGAGCTATATGTTCATTGTTAGGTACTCTTGTTGCAAAAATGATTCTTTCTGGATTAATGCCATACTTATCTGCATAATCTTTCAAATTATTGGCCGCCCATTCATTTGAATAAGTTAACCAAAGTATACTTTTTAGATATTTTTCAAGAAGTGTAAGCCAGGCTTTGAATATAAATTCCGTAATTTTAAAAGATTGGTTAAAGGCGCAATACACAAAAGCATCTTCAGGAATGCCGTAATCTTTTCTATTTTTTTGATTTAAGTGAGCGCGATTTTCTATATTGGGCTGATAAGCACATGGAAGTCTTAGAATAGTTTCTGCATAATATTTTTCTTCATCTTTGGGAATAATAAATTCATCGGCTAGGATGTAATCATAAAGTGGTTTTTCCTGAGTAAAGCCCATTGTGCCTGGATATCCCAACCAATTTATAGTAATTGAGTTTTTAAGCTGTGGTGCAATAAAAGCACGACTATTATTGGTATAGCCAGTTAAATCAATAAAAATATCAATTTCGTCATTATTAATGAGGTTTACAGCTTTTTCGTCATTGAGGCTTGAAATGTCTCGATAACAATCAAATAAACTAATAAGTATTTTTCGCTCATCAGTATTTTCATGTGGACTTGCGTCATACGCATAAATCTCAAAAATATCGCGATTGTGATATTTGATAACATCTCGTATTAAAAAATATAGCGGATGAAGTTTGAAGTCAGAAGATAAATATCCAATACGAATTCTATTTTTTTGTATCCATTTTTCCTTTTTAAAAGGCTGGGCTTTAAAATGATTTTGTGTCCATTGATTTGCGCATATTAGCTGATCTTGAGGATTCGATAGAGGATTTGCAACAAAAGCAAAAGGTGAAATAAGAGCTTCTGAATGTGTGTTGACAATAGAACGTATTTTTTGGAAATATTTATCAATATCATACCAATCACACATATGCTGTTTTTGATGTGTCAAGTGGGCTAATGCATGATAAAGGTCAGGTTTGATTTTTAAAGCATTTTGGTAGGATATGAGAGCCTTATCTAAATAGCCTAATTTGCGTTCTGAATTGCCATTATTATTCCAAAGATCAGCATCATTGGGATTAAGTCGAATAGCTTTTTGATAATTCTCATAGGCTTTAGAAATCTTATTAAGCTTATCTTGAACATTGGCTAAATTATAATAATAAACCCAGTTGTTTTTTTCATATTCTAGAACCTCTTCAAAACAAGCTTCAGATAATTCAAATTTTGATTTTAAGAAGTACTCATTGCCAAACGAAGTAAGAGAAAAGCAAAGTGCTTTTTTAATGTCCTCATTATCTTTAAATTGATATAGGCATCTTCTAAAATAGCCTGCAGCTTCCTCAAACTGCTTATTGGAGGTACAAAGATTGCCTAATTCTAATTGGATGACGTAATTTCTAGGCTCTAATTGCAATGCTTTTTTAAGAGAAAGAATAGCTTGAGAGATATTTCCTTCTCTTTCAAATTTTTCTGCTTCTTTAATCAATATATTCGTCATGACGTAAATTTACACTTTAAAAATCTGGCTTGCCACTTTTTTTAAACTCATTTTTTTCAATCTATATCTCTCTGGATTTGTATAATTTAATGTTTTCTTATCTTCTCGAGATAAGTTATCGTTAATAAGATTTGTAAGGACGTAACTGCAGTAGGGTGCAAATGTAAAGCCTCTAGAACCAAATCCGCTTGCAATATATAAATTTTTAAGCCAAGGGAAATGATCAGCTCTCGCTAACTCTCTAACACGTATTTTTTTTAATAATTGATTATCAAATATTCGGCCTACAAATGGTTTTCTATCTTTTGAAGATGCTCGCCAGGACACTCTTCCAGAAATTGATTGTTGTGAAAGACAGTGATTATAAAAATCATGATGAATCCTCATTATTGAGGCGATATTCTTTTTTGTATCCCTTGTTCTGACATTTTTATCAAAGTCATTCATGGCATAAGTTGCACCAAAAAAATGCTTATCTTTATTCATTGGTATTAAATAACCCTCATCACAAACCACGATACGGGGCATTTGCAAAGATTTGGAATTAATCCAATTAACTTGTCCTCTGAACAAGTCTAGATGTAAGTGTTGGGTAAGATCAAATTGATTCAAAGACCCAGCATTACAAATAGCCACATGTGATGAATTAAAAATTCTTTGATCTTCAGTTTTAAGTATCCATTGATCAACCGATTGTTCAATTGACTTAATCTTTTGATAAGTGATTGTTTTGATATTAGAGTGTTTTATGAGATGGCTACATAAGGCTAAAGGATTTACCCATCCGCCTTGGTTAAATAAAATTCCACTTGAGCCCGACTCTATCGAGTATTGTTTTAAAATTGTTTCATTAATTAAGCTTAAAAATTTTTCCTTTACTGTAATTTTTGTTGATAAATAACTTTCTAATTTTTGGGCGTATGTTGCCTCCAATATTTCAATTGCTCCATCAAATCGATAATCAGTTTCATACAAACCTAATTGTCTTAACCATGCTGTCGTAAAAGTAAAACTTTTCAACATAAAATCATTGTATGCTTCATCATTTAACATAAACTTTGGATAAATAGCTGCTACAGGATTTCCAGATCCCCCCTGGGCTATATCATCTTCGCCTTCTAGTATTGTTACATCCCACCCAGAATTAGCTAAAAAATATGCCAAAGAACAACCAGCGATACCCGCTCCAATGATTAAAATATTTTTTTGCATGAATAAATTTATCTATTTATATTTGGTATAAAAAATAACGGCTTGAGATAAGATATCAGTTGTAAGCATCATGTATAAAGTACTTTATTAATTCAGCAGACTCGCGCAATCATTTTGAAGGGTAAACATTGAAAACAATTAAAGAGGCAGTTTTAAGTCTTTTTTTTCTCATTATTGCAGGCTGCGCTTCTATAAATTCTGCATCACTAGATTCAATATCTTTAGATAAGATATCGTTACCTAAGCTTCCTTCATTTAAATTTGGCTTAGATGAGCAGTGGCCCTCATACGGTAAAAATCTCACTAATCAGCGTTTTTCGACTTTAACTCAAATTAATCAAGATAATGTAAAAAATCTTGAGCTCGCATGGAAATATAAATCAGGTGTTGCTGCTACATTTCAATCCTCTCCCTTGGTAATCAATAATGTCATGTTTGTAAGTCTTCCTCATAACCATGTTGTTGCTTTAGATGCAAAAACAGGTAATGAATTATGGCGTTATAACCATAAAAAAAGAGATAACTGGAGGATGTGCTGTGGTCCAGCTAATAGAGGATTGGCTTATTCGAGCAATAAAATTTTTATAGGAACTGTTGATGCAAGACTGATTGCTTTGGACGCAAAAACAGGTAAAAAAATCTGGGATATCGATGTTGCTGATAATGATAATAAATTTGAAAGTAGTAGCTCATTGAGCCAGTCCGATAGCAAAAGTCAAAAGGATGTCTATGGACAAACGGGTGTAGGTATTGCTATGGCGCCTGTAACTTATAAGGATATGGTTATCGTTGGCATTACAGGTGTTGGATATGGCTTGCATGTGGATACACCAAGACTTGATGCCCCGCTAGGTGCTGTGATTGGTGTAGATGGTCGATTTGGCCGCCCAGGATTTTTAGCAGCTTATAACATTCAAACAGGCAAGCGCTTATGGCAGTTCGATACAATTCCCTCAGATGGTTGGGAGGGAAAATTTAAAGAATCAATCGAGGACAATATATCTTTAAATCGAAATATTATTCAGGAAAAAGAAAACTTTAAAACTAATAAAGAAGCTTGGAAATTTGGGGGTGGCTCTGCATGGAGCACGCCAGCGATCGATGAAGACACAAATACTCTATATTTTGGTACTGGCAATCCTTCGCCACAAATGAATGATACATCAAGACCTGGAGATAACTTATACACAGTCTCTCTTGTGGCGCTTGACGTAAATTCAGGAAAGTTAAAATGGTATTACCAGCAAGTACCTCATGATGTCTGGGGATATGATGTAGCAAGTCCGCCAGTATTATTTGATTATAAAAAAGAGGGTAAAACAATCCCAGCGGTTGGCCAGGCTAGTAAAACCGGTTGGTATTACATCCATAATCGCACTACGGGCGAACTTTTAACAAAGACAGAACCATTTGTGCCACAAAAAAATCTTTTTGCAAAAGCAACAACGGAGGGTACGGTTATATATCCAGGAATATTAGGAGGAGCTAATTGGGGGCCAACTTCACTTGATGAAAGAAACCAAATTGCATTTGTGTCAGCCATTCATGCGCCTATCAAATATACCTTAGTTGATGAGGCTGCGCATGAAGACTTACCTGCAATTAAATATACATCTTCTGAACCCACTCAAGATGAACGCTGGGGTTTACTTTCTGCTATCGATTTAAATACTAAGAAAATTAAATGGCAAGTTAGAACACCGCAGCCATTAACGGGTGGGCTATTAGCCACCGAAGGTAATCTTGTATTTATGGGTGAGGGTAACGGAAATTTTAATGCATATGATTCAAGAACAGGAAAGCTCCTTTGGACAAATAAAGCTGATGCTGGTGTGAATGCCCCACCAATCAGCTATGAAATTGATGGCACTCAATATATTGCAGTTGCTGCGGGTGGTAATTCTATTTTTGGCTTCAAAGAGGGTGACAACGTTTTAGTTTATAAACTTAAATAAATTAAATTTTAAAAAATGGAAGAAGCCGTTCGTATTTCTAAAATTTTATCTGAACTTGGCCTTTGTTCGAGAAGAGAAGCTGATACTTATATTGAACAAGGTCTCGTGACGCTTGATGGTAATGTTGTGACTGAATTAGGCACACGCGCTTATCGTTCCCAAAAAGTTGAATTAAAAAAACAAGCAGCCATTCAACAGTCATCTAAAGTCACCGTTATTTTAAATAAGCCTGTCGGTTATATTTCGCATCTTGATGATGATAAAGCTTTTAGACCCGCTGCAAGTCTCATTATTCAGGATAACTTTCAAGTTTCGAAACAACATTCATCTCGTAATCCAAGATTTAATACGGATGGATTAGCTCCCGCCGGAAGACTTGATATTGATTCTTCTGGTTTATTGGTTCTCACTCAAGATGGAAGAATTGCTAAAACAATTATTGGCGAACAAAGTGTGATTGAAAAGGAATATTTAGTTCGAGTTGAAGGAAAACTGGTAAACAAAGGCTTGGATTTATTAAGGCATGGTCTTTCACTAGATGGTTATATGCTAAAGCCAGCTATCGTTCAATGGCAAAATGATGATCAACTCCGTTTTGTTTTAATAGAAGGCCGAAATAGACAAATCAGAAGAATGTGCGAGCTTGTGGGCCTTCATGTCATTGGATTAAAAAGAGTGAGGATTGGTAATGTTTTATTGGGCGACTTACCAACTGGAATGTGGCGATTTTTAGATCAGAAAGAAAAATTTTAAATGGCTATTGCATTAGAGTATTTTAACTTCATTGTTCGAAGATCAACGATTGAAGAAAAATATCCTGGTGGATGGGATCAATGCTTAATTGATCATGCCTCTTCTCTTGGGACTCGCGTTTGGTATGATGAGCATCTCTTTAGAGATGGCGCCATGAATCCTATTGATATGGAAAATTTGGTCAATGCATGGAGAGATATAGGTTTTCAAGCGGTTCTAATCAATGGCGAAAAGAAATGGTTAGATTGCTGCGTAATTGATGAAAGTTTTGAGACTTTATCTTTGTCATGCGATTGGATCGAAATAGATGTCGCAAGGGAATTTGCCTATCTTAAAGATGAAGACCCAGCAGAAATTGTGGGCCATCATGGGTTTTAAAGATTAACTTTTTTTGTATCTTTCAATACCTTCAAGGATTTCTTTGTGTGCATCATGAGGACCTTTCCAGCCTTTGACTTTAACCCATTTACCTTTCTCTAAGTCTTTATAATGTTCGAAAAAATGCTGAATTTGATTGAGACGCAGAGGATTCATATCTTCAGGTTTTTGCCAATGTGCATAGATTGAAAGAATTCTGTCTTCAGGCACTGCCAATACTTTGGCATCCTGACCCTGTTCATCTTCCATGTCCAATATCCCAACAGCTCGACAACTCACAACTACGCCTGGAATTAAAGGTAAGGGTGTCACCACAAGAACATCCACTGGATCTCCATCACCTGCGATTGTTTTGGGGATATAACCATAATTGGTGGGGTAATGCATAGCAGTGCCCATGAATCGATCCACAAAAATTGCACCTGACTCTTTATCAACCTCATATTTAATTGGATCAGCATTCATTGGAATTTCAATAATGACGTTGAAATATGTAGGGACATTTTTACCAGGAAGAACGTTATCTAAGCTCATAGGGTTTGTTCAAAATAAAAAATGTGATTTTAGCATATTTGAAGCTATCCCTAAGTGACTGAGCTAGCTTGATAATTGGCGTCCCCAAGGGGAGTCGAACCCCTGTTCCCTCCGTGAAAGGGAGGTGTCCTAGGCCTCTAGACGATGGGGACCTAAGAAAAGAAGGTGCTATTCTACTATAGAACAGCGTTTGATATAAGGTATTTGGTGGAGATAAGCGGGATCGAACCGCTGACCTCTTGCATGCCATGCAAGCGCTCTCCCAGCTGAGCTATACCCCCAAGTATTTAATCAAAAGCGCACATCTTAAATTTTAGAAGTAAGCGCGTCAATCCTTTTAAGATCGGGTGTTTGATTGTTTTGAAAATTGACTTAAATCAACAATAGGCTCAGGTTTCCAGCCCTTTTTCTTGTGTTCAACCACAACGTTAGTAAATACACCGCCGCGAACAAAAAATTCAGCGCGAAGACGCATAAAACGAGGTTCAGTTGCTTTTACAAGGTCATCTAAAATCCAATTAGTAACTGCTTCATGAAAACAACCCTCATCTCTAAAAGACCAAATATAAAGTTTTAGACTTTTGAGCTCTACACATTTTTTATGAGGGATGTAATCGAGATATAAAGTAGCAAAGTCTGGCTGCCCAGTCTTAGGGCATAAACAAGTGAATTCTGGAATTTGCATGTGGATATGGAAGTCCCGAGAAGGGCATGGATTAGTGAAAGTTTCAAGCTTTTTAGTAGGTTTTGCGCTTGGTTTTTTTCCCAAAGAAAGTGCGTTCATATATTAAAATAAGTGAAGTAAAAAAAGTTATTATACTGTTATTAGATGCGACCTTCTTCACTTCGATAAAAGAAAATTGTGCGACTTATACAACTTAAATTAGCTGGTTTTAAATCTTTCGTAGATCCCACCACCATCCAACTTCAAGGCCAAAGAGTAGGTATTGTAGGCCCCAATGGGTGCGGAAAATCAAATATTATGGAGTCCGTAAAATGGGTACTTGGTGAATCTTCAGCTAAAGAAATGCGAAGTGAAAATATGGATTCGGTGATTTTTAATGGATCAGAAAATCGCAAACCAATTTCAAGAGCAAGTGTCGAACTTATTTTCGATAATTCTTTGGGTAAAGCGCCTACAGAATGGTCACAGTATGCAGAAATTTCAGTAAAGCGTGTGATCGAAAGAGAAAAAGGTTCTACTTATTATATTAATAATTTAGCTGTTAGACGAAAAGACATTGCAGATCTTTTCTTAGGAACGGGATTAGGTGGAAGAGGATATGCCATTATCGGTCAGAATACAATTTCACAAATTATTGAAGCCAAGCCTGAGGAATTAAGGAATTATCTTGAAGAAGCTGCAGGAGTAAGTAAATATAAAGAGCGCCGTCGTGAAACAGAATTTAGACTTAGAGATACGCGAGAAAACTTAAGTCGAATTCAAGATGTTTTGAATGAAATTATCCAACAAATTACTAAGCTTGAATCTCAAGCCGTTATTGCAACAAAATATAATGACTTAACACAGAAGCAAAAATTTCATCAAGCACAAGTGTGGGTATTAAAAAAACGTGATGCTAGCATTGTTTGGAAAAAACATCAGTCACAAGTAGAGAAGCTTGTAAACGAATTAGAACAACAGACTGCGGCTTTAAGAAAAATTGAAGCTGAAGTAGAGGGCTTAAGACAATCTCATATCAATGCTTCCGATGAAATTAATAAGAATCAAGCAAGTTTTTATGAAATTAATGCAGAAGTTTCTAACATTGAAAATAATATTAGAAATCAAAATGAGCTTTTAGAGCGCAGCAAAAAAGAATTAATTGAGATTGAAACTAATCTCGCTAAAAATGCAGATGACCAGCTTAAATTTACAAATGATATTGAAGAGGCTGCGATTGAAAAAACAAAATTAACTGAGCTTTACAAAACTAAAGAAGAAAATTTTAATTCACTTAAATCATCGATTCAATCAGTAGAGGGAAGATACTTAGCTTCAGTAGAACAATTTAATCAAGCTGTAATTCAATTTCAATCAACGCAAGAAAAAATTAATCTTGAAAAAGCGATGATAGATTTCATTCTCAAAACTGAAGATGAAACAAATATACGTCTCGCATTTTTAAATAATGAAATTAGTAATATTGATTTGACAGGACAGTCACTACTTAATGAAAAAGAAAATGATTTAGTTGACAGGCAATCTCATGTAAAAAAAATTGAAGGCAAGATAGAAGAAAATAAATCGCTTGCAACTGATCTTGAAGAAGAAATTGATACTTTAAGACAACAACAAATTGAAATACAAAAAGAATTAAGTCAGATAGAAGGTGAAATAAAAACACTGGCACAAATTCAAGATGATGCACAAGGAAATGAAAGTCTCAAAAGCTGGACTTCTCAGCATAATATCAATACATCTAATCGCTTGTGGGAAAAACTTAAGATTAAAACAGAATGGATAACAGCAATTGAATCTGCTCTGGGTGGAAGGTTAAATGCGGTTCTAGCTCAATATGAGAGTATTTCTCATAGACCTCCAGCATCTATGGTTCTTGCTAATTTAAATGGATCTCATAGTTATAAGCCAAAAAATAATAAGTTAAATTCTGTACTGGATGTAATTGAAATCAGCGACCCACTTCTGATGAATCTTTTATCAGAATGGTTATCAGATTATTACCTTATTCCAAAAGGCGAAAGTTATAAAAATTTCATCGGTAATTTGGAGCAAGGGGAATTTTTAGTTAATCAACAAGGCGATATTTTTACTAAGAATAGCGTTTCTTTTTATGGCAAAGATGCATCACTTAACGGTATTCTTCTCCGCCAAGAGAGGCTCAAAGCATTACAAGAGCAGTTTCCATCTATAGAAAAAAGCTATAAGAATATATTGAAAAAGCTTAATGAAGCTGAACTCCAGTTGAATGATTATGAAGAACAAGCCGATTCTTTTAATGACAAATTGAAAGAAGCTTTAAACGAGCTCCATCAAACAGAGATTGAAGTCGAAAGAATTCAACAAAGTATTACCTACTCAAATGAGAAGCATAGCAATATTACTAACGAGCAAAATGAACTTAAAGAAAAGTTAACTCAAATCGAAATTGATAAAACAGCAAAATCTAGTCTGATTCATAATTTAGAGATTGATGCACATCGACTTTTAGAACAAAAAACTTCATCTGAAGAAATTAAAAAAAGACATGAATTTGAATATGAGAGTGTTAAGAAACAAGTAAATGAAGCTGAAATTCAACTTCAAGAAAGTCATTTTAATTTAAAAATTATTAACAATAAAATCAATGAGTTAAACAGTAAAATTAATATACTTTATGAAGATAATAAAGCCCTTAATAACAAAAAAGATTTAGCTAAAGCCTCAATTGACACTGAAATTATCGAGGCCTTGCAATTATCTTTACGCGAAAAAATCACTGTGAAGGATGAAAGAGAGAAAATCCTTATTGCATCGAGAGATAATCTTGCACAAAAGGAAACTGATTTACGTGAATGTGAACAGAAGCGATTACAAACCGAACAGGCAGTTCATCCAATCCGAGACAAGCTAGAACAGTCGCGTTTAAATGAGCAAGAATCAAAATTATTATTTGAGCAATTTCAAAACGAAATTAATGAATCTCAATTGGATGAAATGGTTCTTTCAGAATCAATTACTGAGAAAACAACAGTTAAAGATATGCAAGAATTATGCAATAAGCTTCAAGAGGATATAAATTTGCTTGGGCCAGTTAACTTAGCAGCAATTCATGAGCTCACTTCAGAAAAAGAGAGAAAAGGCTACCTTGATAGTCAAGTAGAGGATTTAACTTCTGCAAGCAATACCTTGGAAGATGCCATAAGACGCATAGACAAAGAGACCCGAGATCGGTTAATTGCAACATTTAATGAGGTAAATAAGAATTTTACAGATTTTTTTAAAGTTCTATTTAATGGTGGACAGGCACAATTAGAACTTCTAGGTAAAGAAATTTTAGATACAGGTATTCAAGTTACAGCGCAACCACCAGGTAAAAAGAATACGACCATTAGTCAATTATCAGGCGGAGAGAAAGCATTGACTGCTACGGCTCTTGTGTTTGCTTTATTTAAATTGAATCCTGCGCCATTCTGTCTCATGGACGAGGTTGATGCACCGCTAGATGATAGTAATACCCTTCGTTTTACCAATATGGTCACTGAAATGTCTAAAAACACTCAATTTCTTTATGTATCTCATAATAAACTTGCCATGGAAATGGCCCAACAACTTATTGGCGTGACAATGCAAGAATCTGGCGTATCAAGAATCGTTGAGGTGTCATTAGAGGAAGTAGAGAAAATGGAGCTAGCAAATTAAGATAACGGGTCTTATTACAAGCATGTCTGATATTCAATTTGCTTTAACGATTCTTGCTGTAATAATTATTCTTATCATGATCATATTTAACTGGATACGTCTTATCCAGTATCGAAAACAAAACCAGACTGAAAATTCTTTCTTATACAAAGACAAAAATAATCTAAGTCAAGAAGAAAAAAATCCTTATGATCAAGACTTAAGTATCTCCGAAAAATACTTACTTTCAAATTTGCCTAAGGATATTCACCGAGATATCGATGCTATTGTTTTTATTAAACTTAACAAAGCAACTCACGCAATTTCAAAATTAAATCTCAGAGACTTCATTGAATTGCCTCATACACATATCTTTATTCGTAAAAATGAGGATATTTGGACTTCAACAGAGGGTTTAAGTGGATCAGTTTCGTTTGATCAAATACTTTTAGCAATTCAGCTGGTAAATCGTCAAGGCCCAATATCATTAGCACATATACAAACATTTCGAATGTTGGTAGAAAAAACTAAAAATGACTTGGATGGTAGTTTGATTTGGCTTTCTCACTCCAACATCGAGGATGATGCAAAAGAGCTTAATCAATTCTGCGCGCTTGTAGACCATATGATGACATTAACTCTTATCCCGAAAAATAACGGTATTTTTGATATTGAAAAGCTCGTTGATATATTAAAAATAGATGGCTTTAAAGAAAATAAAGATGGTTATCATGTATACAAAGGTCGCGATAAATATCCTTTATTTCGTGTAGCTTCATTAAACCATCAGCCCTTGAGCCTAAATCGTGATCCTTATCTTCAAGGTATTTCATTTCAAATGGATCTACCGGTAACGTTAAATTGTAAAGAGTCTTTTGACGTAATGTTGGAGTCAATTACTAATTTTCAAAAAGATCTTGATTGCATGCTTGTTGATTCCAATAAAAAGGAACTCAATGTTAATCATATTGAGCGCATTAGATATCAAGTCGAAAAAATTGAAAATCAAATGATTGCTAAAAATATACCTCCTGGAAGTTCTTTTGCAAGAAGATTATTTTCTTAAATGAAAGCTGATAAAGAAAATATTAAGAAGAAAATTCAGGAATTAATCGAAAAGATAAATTTATTCGATTATCAATATTATGTTTTAGATAACCCCTCTGTTTCTGATTTCGAGTACGATAAAATTTTTAGATTACTTGTTGATCTAGAAAATGAGTATCCTGAATTAATTCAACCAGATTCACCCACTCAACGAGTTGGAGGAGAGGCGCTAGAGGCATTCGAAACTGTTATCCATCGCCAAGCAATGTTGTCTTTGAATAATGCTTTTGAAGAGGATGAGCTTATTGCTTTTGATAAACGTATTAAAGATGCTATTGGCGTTGATGAGATTGAATATGCAGTTGAGCCAAAATTTGATGGTCTCGCAATTACATTAACTTATGATAATGGCATTTTTATTCAAGGTGCAACACGCGGTGATGGTTATACAGGTGAAAATGTCACGCATAATTTAAAAACTATTCGCTCAATACCAACTAAGCTAAATCATCCAAACCCACCCAAACTTTTAGAAGTAAGAGGTGAGATTTTAATGCTCAAAAAAGATTTTGAATTACTTAATCAAACACAAGAATCTTTAGGCGAAAAAAAATTTGCAAATCCTAGAAATGCAGCAGCAGGAAGTTTAAGACAGCTTGACCCGAGAATAACTGCAAAAAGATCACTTACTTTCTTTTCATATGGCCTTGGCGTATGTGAACCTAATTTAAACTTAAAGACTCATATAGAAACAATTCAGCTTTTAAAACAATTTAATTTACCGATTTCTGATTTATCAGCAAGCGTTAAGGGCGTACAAGGCTTAAAGAGCTTTTATGAGAAAGTGTTAAAACTCAGAGATTCCTTAGCTTATGACATTGATGGTGTGGTTTATAAAGTCAATTCTTTCAATTACCAAAATGAATTAGGTTTTGTATCACGAGCTCCTCGATGGGCAATTGCTCATAAATTTCCAGCAGAAGAAGCTTTAACTGAAATTTTAGATATTAATGTTCAAGTAGGCCGAACAGGGGCTATAACACCTGTTGCTCGTTTGAAGCCAGTTTTTGTGGGTGGGGTTACTGTTACGAATGCAACTCTTCATAACGAAGACGAAATGATTCGCAAAGATGTTCATATTGGCGACATTGTAAGTGTTCGAAGAGCAGGGGATGTAATTCCTGAGATCGTAAGGGTACTTATTGACAAACGACCAAAGGCAATAAAAAAATTTAAAATGCCCACCATATGCCCTGAGTGTGGTTCTCTTCTCACTCGAATAGATGATGAAGCTGTTATTCGATGCTCAGGCGGTCTCATTTGTCCTGCGCAACAAAAACAATCTATAATTCATTTTGCATCCCGAAAGGCCATGGATATAGAGGGTTTAGGAGATAAATCTATAGAACAATTAGTGACTGTAGGTTTAATACATGAACTACCGGATATCTATAAGCTAGAGCTTGAACAATTAATTAATCTTGATCGTATGGCAGAAAAATCAGCGCAAAACTTATTAGATGCAATTGAAAAAAGTAAAAATACTACTTTACCCCGATTTATCTATGCACTTGGTATTCGTAACGTAGGCGAGTCAACCGCGAAAGATCTTGCTAGTTTCTATGGAGACCTAGATGAGATTATGAAACAAACAGAAGATAACTTACAACTCGTTCCTGATATTGGCCCTACAGTTGCAAAATCTATTAGTGATTTTTTTAAGCAAAATAAAAATAGAGAACTAATCCAATCTTTAAGAAAACTTGGCATTAATTGGCCTAAACATGATATAAAAAAATCTATTTCAGGAATTTTTGCAGGCAAGACATTTGTTCTTACAGGAACATTGCCATCGATGTCGCGCGAAGAGGCTAAATCAATTATTGAAATGAATGGTGGAAAGGTTGCGGGTAGTGTTTCTAAAAAAACTGATTATGTTGTTGCTGGTTCAGATGCCGGAAGTAAATTAACTACCGCACAGGAACTTGGTATCAAAGTTATTTCTCAAGATGAACTTTTGGAGCTTATGGATTAAAAAGGTATGAAATTGAAAATAAAATTTTCATTAATAATTCTTAGTATTTTTTTCTCAAACAATATCATTTCAAAGGAAATAAATAAGTCCTGCGATGAACTATTAAGAGACAACAAGTATGAAGAAGCATTAAAAACAAAAAAAGCCGAATATAAAACTGCCATTTGTCACGGACAAGCACATTTAAAGCTTCATCATTACGACGACGCTTTAAATAATTTTAAGTTAGCTAATAAATTAGCAAAAAATGATATTGATCATGCTATGGCTGATTTATTTGAAGGGATATCTTTAAAGGAAGCCAGCAAGTTAGATGAAGCTCTCTTGTATTTTAAAAATTCTATTTCGCGTGCTGATGTAAATAAAACATTCAAGCGTCTTAGCTTAGTTGAAATAGGAGAAATTTTATTGCTTCTCACCAAACATGAGGAAGCAGCAAATGCATTTCTTGAAGCCTATGGGCTTGCTGCAAACGATGATGAACGAGCTTTTGATTTGGATCGAGTTGCTTTTGCTTATGCTTCAATGAGAAATTTCACTAAAGCAATCGAATACGAATTAAAGGCCAATTTAGCATTTGAGCGAACAGGCTTACTTGGTGAATATGCAGACTCTGGTATTAATCTCGCTTTGTATTACATTGAAGTTAATGATCTTATTCCTGCTGAAAGAACGCTTTTAAAATTTGAAAAACTTGCTAGAGAGAATGGGGGGATGTATTACCTCGCTAAAGTTTTATATGCGGAAAGTAAATATTACAAAAAGAAATCTAATGACGAGCTTAGCAAATCAAAATTGGATGAAGCGAATAAGATTGCTAATGATATTGGGGCGGAGGACTTAAAGGCACTTTTCCAAGCCATATGATTTTAGGTGTGTAGATTATTTTACATAATATACATTATACGAAGTTATTAACACTTATACCTATCTTTGAAAGTCTTTAAACTGCCTAGGCAATGTATCTTCCTGGACAACAAACTCCATCCCCGCCAAAGAGCTTACAAAAATTCCAGATTTATACTGCATTCGAATTTTGACCGTATTTAATGAAATTTCTAATTGATCCTTTGCCCTATAATTCAAAATGTATCCAATTACTTTTTTACCATTGTCGGTACAAGTCACTTCAACGGCATCCTGATTGTCCATAAAGGCTTTCTATAAGTTATTTTGTATGTTGATAAGTTCTTGTATGGGGTCGTTATAAGCTTCGAAAGATTGTTGTGCCCTTTCATACCAATAACGGCTATTGGACTCATCACCTTCAATCTTATGAAGTACTGCATGAATCCAATAAGCTTGACTAGAATGTAAGTCTTGAACGATTTTGTGAGAGGCATCCCAAGCATCGTTAATAGCGAAAGCAATCGCTCTGTTAAGAAGCTCCTTGTGTGATGAGCCGCTCATAGAGCTTAGCGGCTATTAAAGAAGCCTATGTTACGGACTTTACCATCCATAATTGTTAATTCAGTCTGTTTCCAGGTATTTTTTTCATCCGACTTAACAAGATTGTTGTAATACCACATTTCGATATTGACACGCTTATTAGGGTTTGACTTGTCTACCGTGGGTCTTCCAATTACAGAGCTTGCATTAGTTGGCTTAACAGACATTTCTTTCCTAGCTGGTTCGCCTAGAACTTGAAGCACTTTTTCTTTAGATTTCGCGCCAAACGCATCTAAAAACTCATTTTCTGTATATAGTTTTTTTCCTTCAGCTAATACTTGAAAAGAAAGTCCTAATACTATGAATATAAATAATATTTTTCTAAATAATGTAGACATATTAACCTTTAATTGATGATAATTTTAAGCCCGTCATATCCAACATCGATATGGTCAGGTAATTCTTTTTTTAATGCCTCATATTCTAAATCATGTGTCATATGAATCAAATATGTTTTCTTTGCTTTTATTCGATTAGCGAAAATTAAACTTTGCTCGAGATTGATATGCGTGTGATGCTCTTTAACACGTAAACAATCCAAGAGTAGGATGTCTAAATCATCTAAAAGGTTCAGTGAGTTATCAGGAATATCGGATACATCAGTGAGGTAAGCTAAATTTCCAATGCGATAGCCATAGATTTCTGATTTTCCATGGGCAACAGGAATTGGCGTTACAACTTCGCCAAAAAGCTGAAATGGATCATTGACCGGCATTGCTTTTAAAACAGGCATTTCCCAAAACCCTTTAGGCTCGTTCAATGCATAGCCAAATTTCAATGCAATATGTTCAAGCGACTCTTTTTTTCCGTAAATAGGTATTTGCATTTTATGTAACTGACAAAAAGCTCTTAAATCATCTATACCATGAAGATGATCTGCGTGAGTATGTGTATAAAGCACAGCATCAACTCTTGGAATTGATTCTCTTAGAGATTGAAAACGTAAATCAGGGCTGGTATCAATAAGGATATGCTCGCCTGATTTTAATTTAATAAGGGATGAGCAACGTGTACGCTTATTTTTCGGATTGACAGATAAGCAAGTTTCGCAATCACATCCAACAACAGGGGTGCCCGCGCTTGATCCACTGCCAAGAATGGTTAATTCGAAGGGTGGCATTTTGAAAAAAGCTTAAAGAAATTTTGTGTGGTTACTTCACCAACCTCTTCCATTGAAATATTTTTTAGTTTTGCAATTTCCTCTGCCACATGAATCACATTGGATGGATCATTTATTTTACCCCGATAAGGAACAGGCGCCAAATATGGGGAGTCAGTCTCAATAAGAATCCGATCAAGTGGAATAGCCTTCACAACTTCTTTAAGATCTGTTGCATTTTTAAATGTTACAATTCCTGAAAATGAAATATAGAAATTAAGTTTAATAGCCTCGAGAGCTACATCAAGAGATTCTGTAAAGCAGTGCATTACACCACCTACATGATTAGCGCCCTCCTCTCGCATAATTTTTAAAGTATCCTCTGCTGCATTTCGTGTGTGAATAATAAGAGGTAAATTTGATTGAATAGCAGCTTTAATATGTATTCTAAAACGATCCCTTTGCCATGAAAGATCGCCTTGCACTCTAAAATAATCTAGTCCGGTTTCGCCAATAGCTACAACCTTCTTCTCTTTAGCAAGGCGACATAACTCCTCCACAGAAGGCTCTTCAATATCTTCGTAATCCGGATGAACGCCAACAGATGCAAAAATATGTGGATATGTATTAGCAATCTTAAAAATGTCGGGTACTTTATCCAAAGTAACGCTCACACATAAGGCATGGGTAACTCTATTAGATGACATCTTGGAAAGAATAGAATCTATATTTTGATATAACTCTGGAAAATTAATATGGCAATGAGAATCTACAAAGCTTGTCATGAGGGCTCAAAAATTTGTTTGTATTTAATAAAAATATTTTGTAGTTGAAGTTCCTGATTAACTGGGTGTGATGCAATTTCTTTTAAATCATTTAATTCGTTTGTAAATAAAAGTAAGGCATTAAGATTAATTTGTTTTGCTTGGGATTGAATGCGTTTCTCTTCATTTATAAAATAATAACTCTGTTGCGTATGAAAGCTTAGCAATAAATCAAAAGCCCATTTTTGAATCATATTTAATGTCCAATCAAGTCCTTGAGTCAGAATTGCAAAATTAACTTTAGTGATATCGATATTATGACCTTGAGATAATAATTGAGTAACAACCTCGCGCTCCGATTTATTTTCTAATTCTTTGATAGCATTAAATGGTGAGCCGCCAGCAAATGAGAGCAAACTTTCCTCAAGGCCTATATTTTGATCAATCAAAAACAATTTTGCCTCATCTAATGATGGACCTCGAAGGTCTAATAATTGACAACGACTTCGGATAGTAGCAATTAGTTTTTGTATTTGGCTCGATAAAAGAATGAATAGAGTATTTTCTGGTGGCTCCTCTAAAATTTTAAGCAGCGCATTAGATGCTGCCTGATTAAGGGAGTCTGCTGGCTCAATCAAAATAACACGTTTACCGCTTACTTGATGAGCTGAAAGTTCTAGATATTCTGAGAGCTCTCGAATTTGATTAATTACAATACTCTTTTTACGAATAGTTTTTCTTTTTGATGACTCATCATCCTCACTTTCAATAGGGGCGATATGTTTGAAGTCAGGATGTGACTCAGGAAACCACTCGCAACTTGAACATACCTCGCAAGGAAAATGATTAGCAAGAGGGTTTTGACATAAATATGATTTTGTAAATTTAATTGCAAAATCATATTTTCCAATGCCTTCTTTGCCTTTTAGAATTAAAGCGTGAGGAAGCTTTTCATTTTCATGAATAGCAATCCAAGCATCTTTAAACCAAGGGTAAATAGAGTTCATCATAAAATAGTCTTAATTGCCTTAATGACATCTTGAGCTACAGATTCAATAGCTTGATTTGCATTAATAATCTTATAACGAGTAGGATTTTGTCTCGCGAGGTCCAGGTATACATTTCTAAGGCGATTAAAAAAAGATTCATCTTCTTTTTCAAACTTATCGGGAGATCTATTTTTCTTTAAACGTTCAATACTTATTTCAACAGGTAAATCAAATAGCAAGGTAAGATCAGCCTTGAGTTCTGGATGCACCCACGATTCAAGCGCTTCAATTTTAGAATAAGATACTTGTTTGCCACCATATTGATAAGCGTAGGTAGCATCAGTAAAACGATCAGATACTACAAATACACCCTTATCAAGTGCTGGCTTGATAATTTCTGCGATATGTTGCTTTCTAGCTGCAAACATAAGCAGTGTTTCTGTTTCAGGATCCATCTCATCATGAAGAAGCAATTCTCTTAATTTTTCTCCAAGTTTTGTTCCTCCAGGCTCTCTTGTCCTTATAACCTCAATTTTTTTTAATTCGAGAAAAGATATAACCTCGTCAATATGCGTACTTTTCCCCGCACCATCCACGCCTTCAAATGTAATAAATTTACCTTTGTTTATCATTTAATCTGATACTTTCTGACAGCGTTATTATGTTCATTTAAATTGGTAGAAAAGTAATGTGTGCCATCACCTTTACCCACAAAATAAAGAGCATCTGTTTTTGTGGGGTGCAGAGCAGCTCGAATAGAAATTAACCCTGGCATTGTTATAGGACCTGGAGGTAACCCCTCTCTTGTATAAGTATTGTAAGGTGTGTCCGTAACCAAATCCTTTTTTGTAATATCTCCAGTAAACTTTTTACCGAGCCCATATATTACTGTAGGATCGCTCTGTAATTTCATATTAATACTTAAACGATGTATAAATACTCCAGAGATAAGATTCGCTTCTATTGACTTGCCTGTTTCCTTTTCAATAATAGAAGCCATTGTGAGAGCTTCATAGCTATTTTTATAAGGGACTTCTTCTGATCGATGAGCCCATTCATAATTTAATTTTTTTTGCATCGCCTTATAAGCTCTTTTTAGAATTTCGATGTCGGTAGTATTTCTACTGAAATAATAAGTGTCAGGAAAGAATTGTCCTTCAGCTGACTCATATGGAATTCCAACTGCTATAGCAATAGCTTTTGTATCGTATGGCCTCATTGTTTTTTTGATGCTATCATTCGCTTTTATTTTTTCTAACATCGAATGAAGGTCTTGTCCTTCTATAAAAGTAATAGAGCCTTCAGTGGCGCGCCCATCGACAAAAGATTTCAATAATTGGTAAGGCGTAATATTTGGATTAAGATTATAGTTCCCAGGCCTTAGTTTTCTAGACTGTCCCAAAGCTTTGGTAAGGATAATGAATCTCCAAGGTTCATTAAGAATTTTTTCATCAACGAGCTGAAAAGCAATCGTTTTTAGACTGCTACCAGGTTCGATTTCTATAGACAAATCTGATTTATTGATGCGAAGTGGCGTTATTAGAAAATGAACGATCCAAACTATGATGGGAATAAAAAGAATTATTAACCGAATAAGCCATTTTTTCATGTATTAAAATTCTCGAGTGACTGGTTAAATAGTGAAGCTAATTCTTGATGCTGCCAAAGCTTATTTTTAATTTCTTTAACTTGTAAAACACCAAATAAACTGTTTGTTATAAAGACCTCATCACTCTCTAAAAGTTTATTTAACTTAAATGTCGTCTCTTTAATTTTAAAACCTAATTTCATAGAGATTTTAATAATCAATCCCCTTGTAACTCCCTTAATGCCTACTTGGCTTATCTTTGGCGTGTAAATAGTTTTTCCAATGCGCATAAAGATATTGCTGGAGATACATTCGATCACATATCCATTCTGATCAAGAAGAATACCATCAGCATAATAGTCACCCTTCCACTCTTGTCTTGCCATAACATTTTCTAATCGATTCAGATGTTTAACGCCCGAAAGAATAGAAGGATTAAGCCTTTGCTTGCATACGTATAGATTTACACCAAGTTTAAAATATTCTTTGGGATAAATTGGCATTTTAGTTTTAATTAAAAAACGATTATGCATAATATCCTCACTAAATTTATAGCCTCGCTCACTATTACCTCTAGAAATAATAAATTTTCCCACTAACTTTTTCTTAGATTTAAATAAAGCATCAATATCAGTTAGCAAATCTTTTTCTTTTGGAGGGGTAATTTTTAATGCAAGACAGTCTTCTACTATTTTTTTGTAGTGATGTTTCCAATGAAGCACTTTTTTATTCTCTACAACAAAGGTTCTAAAAATTCCGTCGCCATATTGAAATGCGCGATCAAAAGGACTGATCTTCTGGAATATGCCATTAATGAGGAATTGTTTTGACAAGTTATACAGCCAATTATGAAGTAATTAATGAGTTCATTTTAGATTAAACCCATTTGCAAGAACCTATATTTTTTTAAATACAAGACTTCCGTTGGTGCCGCCAAAACCGAAGTTATTTTTGAGTGCAACATCAATCTTCATAGATCTTGCTTCATTGGCACAATAATCAAGGTCGCATTCGGGGTCTTGGTTAAAAATATTAATTGTTGGTGGGGAAATTTGATTATAAATAGCCAATACCGTAAAAACAGATTCGATGCCGCCTGCCCCACCTAATAAATGTCCTGTCATTGATTTTGTAGAATTCACAACGAGTTTTTTAGCGAAGTCTCCGAATGTAGCTTTAATGGCATTAGTTTCATTAAGGTCACCAAGAGGTGTTGATGTACCATGCGCATTAATATACTGCACATTATCTGGATTAACATTTGCATTTTTTAATGCATTGACAATAGAACGTCTCGGCCCATCCATGTTTGGAGCGGTAATATGATAAGCATCTGCACTCATGCCATAACCTGAAAGTTCTGCATAAATTTTGGCGCCTCTTTGTTTTGCATGTTCGTATTCCTCAAGCACCATAACGCCAGCGCCTTCACCAATAACAAAACCATCGCGGTCTTTATCCCAAGGACGGCTTGCCGTTTTTGGATCGTCATTACGTGACGAAAGTGCTTTTGCTGCAGAAAATCCAGCCACTGATAATTCAGTAATAGCGGCTTCTGACCCTCCCGCCAACATTACGTCAGCATCGCCATATTCTATCATTCGCGCCGCATCTCCAATTGAATGGGTGCCTGTTGTACATGCAGTGACAATTGAAACATTAGGACCTTTCAAATTAAGCATAATAGAAAGATTGCCAGATATCATATTGATAATTGTGCCTGGAATAAAAAATGGCGACACTTTACGAACGCCACCTTCATCAAACACATCGCTTATAGATTCAATTAAATTAATTCCGCCAATGCCTGAACCAACAGATACACCGATGCGCTCGCTATTATTATCATTAACTTCAATACCAGAGTCTTTAAACGCTTCAATACCTGCTGCAATACCAAATTGAATAAAAGTATCCATACGGCGTGCATCTTTAGGCGGAATGTATGCATGTGGGTCGAAATTTTTGACTTCACCTGCGATTTGAGAGGGAAAGGTTGAGCAGTCAAATTTGGTAATTTTACCTATACCAGATTGGCCGTTAATGATATTTGCCCAAGATTCTTTTACCCCTATACCTACTGGAGTAATCAAACCTAAACCGGTGACTACAACTCTTCTCTTCGACATGGATTAAACCCAACCCTTTCAATATTTAGAAAAGGTTAGGCAACATTTGAATTATTTTAAATTTTTGTTGATGTAATCAACAGCTTGCTGAACTGTAGTAATCTTTTCAGCTTCTTCGTCAGGAATTTCACAATCAAACTCTTCTTCTAACGCCATTACGAGCTCAACTGTATCAAGTGAATCAGCGCCTAGATCATCTACAAATGATGATGTATTTTTTACATCAGCTTCTTTGGTGCCGAGTTGTTCTGCAACAATTTTTTTTACACGTTGTTCGATGTCAGACATCTAAAATACCCCTTTTATTTAAGAAATGGCATTGAAGCCATGCTTTATTTTAACAAATCTTGTTAATAATTTTGTAATAAAGTTAAAAAAATAACTTAAATCATTAACATTCCACCATTGACATGAAGAGTTTCACCTGTGATATAAGACGCTTCTTTTGAAGCTAAAAAGCATACGGCAGCACCAATATCCTCAGGACTTCCTAAGCGACCTAATGGAACATGATCTAGAAGCTGTTTTTTATGTTCTTCTGACAATCCTTTGGTCATATCAGTATCAATAAATCCGGGCGCTACACAATTCACTGTAATACCTCGACTACCAATTTCTTTTGCTAATGACTTTGTGAAACCTGTAACGCCGGCTTTAGCGGCGGCATAATTTGTTTGGCCTGCATTGCCCATATGACCTACTACAGAAGTGATATTAATAATCCTACCGTAGCGACTTTTCATCATGCTTCGAATGAGTGCCTGACTCATTCGAAAAATAGATTTTAAATTAGTTGAGATGACATCATCCCACTCTTCTTCTTTCATGCGCATGAACAACATATCTCTTGTAATGCCAGCATTATTAACAAGTATTGAAATGTCGCCATGTTCTTTGGTAATAGCATCTATTGTTTGAAGAATAGCTTCATTATCATTAACATTTAATTTAAGACCTTTGCCTGCAATATTTTGTTCTTTGAGAAAAGTTGAAATTTTTTGTGCGCCATCTTCTGTCGTTGCAGTTCCAATCACAAAAGCTTTTTGTTTGCCTAAGCTTAAAGCAATTGATTGTCCGATACCACGACTAGCACCTGTGACAAGAGCAACTTGATTTTCGAGATTAATAAACATAATTTTTCCTAAATAGTTTTATTGTATAAATGTTTTAAATTCATCTAGAGCACTTTCATTCACAAGGGCAATGCATTTTAATTCAGCTGAGATACGCTTGGTAAGTCCTGTGAGCACTTTACCTGGGCCGCATTCAGCAATATGACCAATTTTATTTAATGCGATCTTTTCGATTGTTTCAACCCATCTTACCGGATGACAGAGTTGTTTTGAGAGGGCGTCCTTAATTTCGTTTGGATCATCATGCCCCATTACATCTACATTGTGAATAACGGTAATAGTGGGTTTTTTAATTGTAATATTATTTAAATATTCCCTTAATTCGCTAGATGCTTTTTGCATAAGAGAGCAGTGCGAAGGAACACTAACAGGAAGAAGAATAGCTCTCTTAGCACCTTTTGCTTTTGCAACTTCAATAGCTCGTTCAACTGCTAATACATTACCTGCAATGACCACCTGCCCTGGTGAATTAAAATTTACTGCCTCAACCACATCATTTTCTTGAGCTTCTTTACATGCATTTACGACTTCTTCGTCACTCATCCCAAGAATTGCAGCCATAGCACCTACCCCGTCAGGAACGGATTTTTGCATCACTTCTGCTCTATATTTAACAAGCATTAAAGCGTCTTTGAATTCAATTGCTTCAGATGCGACGAGCGCTGAATATTCACCTAGGCTATGTCCCGCAAAATAAACAGGAAGTTTGTCTGTTCTAGACTGCCAGAGACGCCACGTTGCAACGCCTGCTGCAAGAAGTATAGGTTGGGTATGAATTGTTTGATTAATTTCTTCATTAGGCTCAGTAGCCATTTTCCAAAAATCAATATTTAGAACTTCGGAGGCCTCATTGAAAACAGAGCGAATCAAAGGATGATCATTAAAATCTGCCATCATACCAACTGATTGAGAGCCTTGACCAGGAAAAATAAAGGAGAATTTATTCATAATTTACCTTATATATATTTATTAAATATATGATTTTTAATATTTAATTAAAGCTGATCCCCAGGTGAATCCACCACCGAAAGCTTCCATCAAAAGTGTTTCGCCTCTTTTGATTTTATGTTCTCGAATGGCGGTATCAAGTGCCAAAGGAATTGATGCAGCAGAAGTGTTGCCATGCCTATCGATGGTAACAATGACGCGATCCATGCTCATATTTAATTTTTTTGCGGTGGCCTCTAAAATTCGAATATTGGCTTGATGAGGCACAAGCCAGTCAATATCTGATTTATCTAATTGATTCATTTCTAGGGTCTCATCAACAATAGAGTCTAATGTATTCACAGCGATTTTAAATACTTGATTCCCCTGCATTTCAATTGTAGCTTTTCCTCTTTGATGAGATACCCCGCTTGGAACATGAAGTAGTTTTTCATATGCACCATCTGCATGAATATGGGTAGACAAAATTCCTGGTTGATCTGATGATTCAAGAATAATAGCGCCACCTCCATCACCCCAAAGAATAGCGTTACTTCGGTCAGAATAATCTGTAATGCGGGACATAGTGTCAGCACCAATGACTAGCACACATTTTGCAGCGCCTGTTTTAATAAAATTATCTGCAACAGAAAGTGCATAAACAAAACCGCTACATACTGCTTGAATATCAAATGCTGGGCACAAAGATAAGCCAAGCTTTGTTTGAACAATACAGGCTGTACTCGGGAATGTTTTATCAGGCGTAGTGGTTGCTACGATGATAAGATCAATTTTATTTGCGTCAATACTTGCAGCACTAATTGCGAGCTTAGAAGCTTCTACTGCCAAATCACTTGTATATTGATGTGCAGATACAATGTGTCTTTCTTTAATGCCAGTTCTTGTCGTAATCCACTCATCAGTCGTCTCAAACATTTTCTCAAGATCGTGATTGCTTAGTATTTTTTCAGGGAGATAACTTCCTGTCCCTGTAATTTTTGAATAAATCATATATGTTCTGATGAAGAAATATCTAAAGGTATTTCTAATTCAAGTTGTTTTTGTATTTTTTCTAATACATTATTTTTTGACTCTTCAATAGCTGTCTGAATTGCAAAAAAGAATGAATAACTATCTGCGCCACCATGGCTTTTAACCACAATACCCTTGAGGCCCAGAAAGCTAGCTCCGTTGTATCTTCTGGGGTCAAGTCTTTTTTTAAATCGATTAAGTACAAGCAAAGAAACAAATGCCATAACCTTTGTAATCCAATTACGTTTAAATTCTTGCGTTAAAAATCGACCCATTAATTGAGCAATTCCTTCAGCTGTTTTGAGCGCCACATTACCTACAAATCCATCACATACAACGACATCCGTTGTACCTTTAAAAATATCATTACCTTCAACATTACCATAGAAATTAAGATGGCTTCGACGAAGTAACTCACCTGCTTCTTTAACAATTTCATTGCCTTTAATGTTTTCTGAGCCAATATTCAAGAGCCCTACAGAAGGTTTAGGATTACCGGTCACTGAGCTCACAAGCATGGCGCCCATGACTGCGAATTGTAATAAATGCTCCGCTGTACAGTCTGTATTAGCTCCAAGGTCTAACATATAAGTTGTACCTTTTTGACTAGGTAAACTTGATGCAATAGCAGGCCTATCGATACCTGGTAACATTTTTAACACATAGCGTGCTGTTGCCATAAGTGCACCAGTGTTACCAGCGCTTACACAGGCTTGAGCCTTCTCTTCCTTGATTAAATTAATGGCGACACGCATGGAAGAGTCTTTTTTATTTTTCAAAGCGCTTTGAGGGGATTCATCCATTTCCACGACTTCACTTGCATGTTGCACAGACAAGCGTGTGTTGGCGTACTTATTTTTTTGAAGCTCTTTTTCAATGAGCTCTTTATCGCCAACTAAAATAATATGAAGTTGGTCATATCTTGTTAACGCATTAATGGAAGCCGGAACGGTGATTTTGGGACCATGATCCCCGCCCATTGCGTCGACTGCTAGGGTGATTGTCATTGATTCTCTTAATGCTTTAAGAGTAATGAAAGAAATAAATCAGAATAATTAAAAAGGATTATTCTGATTTATTCTGAATAACTTTTTTGCCTCGATAATAGCCTGTTGGGCTTACGTGATGACGCAAATGAACTTCGCCAGTAGTTGGTTCTACAGCAAGTGGTGGATTAGATAAAAAATCGTGAGAACGATGCATTCCACGTTTTGATGGTGATTTTTTATTTTGCTGAACAGCCATAGCAACTCCTAAATTTAATTTTTATATAATTTTTGTTTTAAATCAGCAAACGGATGAATACGATCTAACACTTCATCAGTTTTTTTATAGTGGCACTTAACATTTTCATGTTTTGGTGCTACGGGCAAAGAAAGTATGATTTCATCTTCAATAAGACTTAAAACATCCATCTTTGCACTACCTTCAATTAAATCGTAATCCGCATGGTCATCAACCTGAAAATCAGTGAGTTGCGTTTCTTCTTTAATTAAAAATCCTGATTTTAAAAAAATCGTATGCTCTAATTTTTCTGAACATCTTTGGCAAATTAAATCCAATTTACCTTCAATGAATAGCTCTAAACAAGACTCTCTATGTTTGTTTTCGAAGCCCCTTAAAACAAAAGCAACTGAATCTTCGAGATTTAAGCATAAATCTTGTAATCGCTTAAAATCAGAGAGGCGAATTATATCACGAATTTCTCTCGATTTTCTTGAAAAATCAATATTGTCTATATGCTGTTCCATCAATAGATTTCGGGTTAAAAGACATCATTATTATATAAGAAATGACATGCTATAATTTTCTTAAATTAACCCTAATTTGGCGATTTTTTCGCTGAAAACTTAAGGCTTTTCTTTGTTCAAAAAAATACTTATAGCAAACCGTGGCGAGATAGCGGTAAGGATTATTCGTGCCTGTTCTGAGCTTGGCATTACTTCAGTAGCCATATACTCAGATGCAGATCGACATGCGCTTCATGTCAAAAAGGCCGACGAAGCTTATAATGTTGGCGCAGACCCTCTTGCTGGCTATTTAAATGCTCATAATATTGTTAATATCGCCGTCACTTCAGGATGTGACGCAATCCATCCAGGATACGGTTTTTTGTCTGAAAATCCTGAATTAGCTGAGATATGCGCTAGACGTGATATTAAATTCATTGGCCCTGACGCTGAAATCATTCGTCAAATGGGAGATAAGATTCAAGCTCGAACGGCTATGATTGCGGCCTCAATCCCGGTTATTCCCGGCAGCGAAGGTAATATCGAGGGTCTTGATGAAGCTAAAAAACTTGCTTCATCTATAGGTTATCCTATTATGCTTAAAGCTACCAATGGCGGTGGCGGTCGCGGTATTCGACGATGCAATAATGAAAAAGAGCTTATTGCCAATTATGACCGTGTCATTTCAGAAGCAACCAAAGCTTTTGGTAAACCTGAAGTTTTTATCGAAAAATGTATCGTATCGCCTAAACATATTGAGGTTCAAATTCTGGCAGATAGCTATGGCAATGTAGTGCATCTCTTTGAGCGTGATTGTTCCATTCAAAGACGAAATCAAAAACTCATAGAGATAGCCCCCTCACCCCAATTAACTAAAGCGCAAAGAAATTATGTAGGTGAGCTTGCTGTGAAAGCAGCTAAGGCTGTTAATTATGAAAATGCTGGCACTGTCGAATTTCTCCTAGATGATGAGAATAATTTTTATTTTATGGAAATGAATACGCGTCTTCAGGTTGAACATACAATTACTGAATCTATTACGGGTATTGATATCGTTCAAGAACAAATCAGAATTGCTTTTGGACTATCTTTACAATACAAACAAGACGAAATTCAATTTAGAGGTTTTGCAATCGAATATCGGATTAACGCTGAAGATCCCAAGTATGACTTCATGCCTTCTTTTGGAAAAATTACACGTTATTATGCGCCGGGTGGTCCTGGTGTTCGCATTGATGCATCAATATACACAGGGTATGTTATTCCTCCCTATTATGACTCGATGTGTGCAAAGCTCACTGTATGGGCGCTAAATTGGGAGAGCGTTATTCAACGAGGCAAAAGAGCGCTCAATGATATTGTTGTATTTGGAGTTAAAACAACAATCCCTTATTATTTAGAAATTATGAATAATAAACAATTTAAAGAAGCAAGCTTCAATACGAGTTTTGTGGATGATCACCCGGAGCTTATAAACTATCAAAGTCAATTTCCACCTGAATTAATGGCCGCAGCCATATCAGCAGCGATTGCAGCACACGAAGGTATTTAGAGAGCTATGAAAAAAATACATTTTACCGAATTAGTATTAAGAGATGGGCATCAATGTCAAATTGCAACAAGACTTCGCACCGAAGATATGCTGCCAATATGTCCTCAATTAGATGCGCTTGGCTTTTGGTCAATCGAGGCATGGGGCGGAGCTACATTTGATGCATGTGTCAGATTTCTAAAAGAGGACCCTTGGGAACGTTTAAAGCTTTTGAGAAAAGCGCTCCCAAACTCTCGTATACAAATGCTTCTTCGAGGACAGAATCTACTAGGATATCGTCATTATTCAGATGATGTTGTTGATGCTTTTGTAAAGCAATCCGCAAATAATGGCGTCGATGTATTTAGAATTTTTGATGCAATGAACGATGTAAGGAATCTTACAACATCAATTAAATCAGTAAAAAAATATAAAAAACATGCAGAAGGTACTTTGAGCTACACCACAAGTCCTGTTCATGATATCCCTTATTTTGTGAATCTTGCAAAAGAAATGGAAAGTTATGGGTGCGACACTATTGCTATTAAAGATATGGCAGGCCTCTTAACGCCCTCAGCAACAAAAGATCTTGTGACGTCTTTAAAAAAATCAGTCTCATTGCCGATTCATATTCATTCACATGCAACTTCAGGACTTGCAAGTATTAATCTTATAACTGCAGTGCAAAATGGTGCAGACATTATTGATACATGCAATTCTAGTTTTGCTGAAGGCGCGAGTCATCCATCAACAGAATCAATAATTGCCGCCCTAGATGACATAGGTTATAAAACAGAGATTGATATTAAAAAAGTTGAGGAAATTAGTGAGTATTTAAAAGTTGTAAGAAAAAAATATTGGCAATTTGAATCTGATTACACAGGAGTAGATACGCGTGTTTTAAGCAATCAAGTGCCTGGAGGTATGATTTCTAACTTATCTAATCAGCTCAAAGAACAAGGCGCATTAGATCGTATGAATGAAGTGCTTCTTGAAATACCAAAAGTTCGTGAAGACTTAGGTTACCCCCCGCTTGTTACTCCAACCTCACAAATTGTAGGAACTCAAGCAGTATTAAATGTATTAACGGGTGCTCGATATAAATCAATCACAAATGAAACAAAGAGTTATTTAATGGGTGAATACGGAAAAGCCCCGGGCAAAGTTAATCAAAAAATACAGGAAATGGCGATTGGTGAAAAGAAACCACTGACATGCAGACCTGCTGACCTTTTAGAGCCTGAACTTGCAAAACTTAAAATTGAAGCAGAGCAAATTACAAAATCTGATGATGATGTTTTAACCTACGCTATGTTTCCCGATGTTGCAAAAATATTTTTACAGGAAAGAAATGCAGGAAGCATTAAACCTGAGCCACTTCTTCCGAAAGATAGTGTATTTTCATCTGCTGAAAAATTTGCTCCAAGTGAATTCAACGTCACACTTCATGGTGAAACATTCAATATTAAATTAACGGGATCAGGCTATACGGGTGAAGCAAGAAGGCCGTTTTATGTTTCAGTAGATGGGATTTCTGAGGAAGTGTTAGTAGAAACTTTAAATGAAGTCGAAGTGACTAATGGAAAAAAATCCTCAAAAAAACAAACTCAAGAAAATTCTAAAACAGTAAGGCCTAGACCTAATCATGAAGGATGTATCACAACAGCTATGCCAGGAACAATTATTGATGTAAAAGTTAAAATTGGTGACAGAGTTGAAGCTGGGGATAGTGTAATTGTTATTGAAGCTATGAAAATGGAAAATGAAATTCAATCCCCTACTTCAGGCATTGTAGTTGCAATCCATGTTGCAAAAGGTGAGTCTGTATCACCAGACGAAACGTTGCTAGAAATTCAACCTGAATCCTAAAGAAAACGATGCATGATTACGCTTGTTTTAGCATCGTCATCTCCATATCGAAGAGAATTATTATCGCGCTTTAAATTGCCATTTGATGTTTTTAGTCCTGACATTGATGAATCTTCGCATATAGGAGAAAATGCAAAAGAAATCTCCGTAAGACTTGCAAGAGAAAAAGCATTTAAGGTTGCACCACACTATTCAAATTCTCTTATCATCGGTTCAGATCAAACGGCGGAATGTCAGAATCAAATTATCGAAAAACCTCATACACATGAGTTTGCTTTAAAACAACTTCAATTATTAAGTGGAAAAGTCGTAACATTTTATACATCTCTTTGTTTATTAAATACTCAAACAAAAAAATTGCAAGAATGTGTCGTTGATTTTGAAGTGAAGTACAAAGAGTTAAACCTTGAAGCAATTAACTCTTATTTATTGAAAGAACAACCTTATAATTGTGTAGGAAGTGTTAAATCTGAAGGTCTTGGTATTGCTCTTCTTGATTATATAAAAGGCGAAGATCCAACTGCGCTCATAGGACTTCCCCTTATAAAATTATCTAATATGCTTCAAAATGAAGGTGTTACATTTTAATGATAGATAAAGAAAAAGGATGTTTATATCTTATTCCAGTTCCAATCGACCAAAACTCTAAAGAGCCTATCCTTTTAGAAAAGCACCAAAAAATTGTTGAGTATTTAGATTATTTTGTTGTTGAAAATGAAAAAACAGCTCGATTTCATCTTGGCGCACTGAATCTTCATAAACCTATTCATCAATTACATTTTGAAGTACTAGATAAATATTCAACCCAAGAAGAAATTAAAGATTTTTTAGCCCCTCTATTAAAAGGTTTTAATATTGGATTATTGTCCGAATCAGGCAGTCCTGCAGTTGCTGATCCTGGAGCAAAAATGGTTGCTTTAGCTCATCAAAACAATATCAAAGTCATACCAATGACCGGTCCATCATCAATTCTATTGGCGCTTATGGCTTCAGGCCTGAATGGACAGCAATTTAAGTTTCACGGCTACCTACCTTCTGAGAAAATCGAAAGAATAAAGAAAATAATTTTAATTGAAAATGAATCCAAGAAAAATAACGAAACGCAGATTTTTATTGAAACGCCGTACAGGAATCAGCATGTTTTTAATGATTTGATAGAAACCCTTAAAGAGCAAACTCAACTTTGTGTAGGATCGGATATAACATCAGAAAATGAATCTATTCTTACAAAAAATATCAGAGATTGGAAAAAATGTATTGCAATCGATTTAAAAAATAAGCCTTGCGTATTTCTTTTACAAAGCTAACATTTCTTTGATGGGCGAGAAACTTTTTCTGTGATACTCACAAAGCCCATGGCTTTTAATCATTTCTATGTGTAATTTAGTTGGATAACCTTTATGCTTTTTAAATTGATAAGCAGGATAAACTTTATCAATTTCAATCATTTTCAAATCACGTTCAGTTTTGGCAATAATTGAAGCCGCGGAAATCTCTGCAACCTTATCATCGCCTTTAACAATGGCCTCAGAAGAAAACGCAACTTGAGGGCAAAATAATCCATCTACCATAATTTTAATTGAGGTATATCCTTTTAATGCCTTAATAGCTCTTTGCATAGCTAAAAGTGTGGCCTGATGAATATTTAATTCGTCTATCTCATCTGCATTACATATGCCAACTGTCCAAGCCAAGGCATTCTTTTTTATTTGTTCAGCTAGAAAGTATCTTTTAGACTCAGATAGCTTTTTAGAATCACGCAAACCTTCAGTATTAAACTCTGGCCCCAATATAACTGCTGCAGCATAAACTGGGCCTGCTAAAGGTCCCCTTCCAGCCTCATCTACTCCACAAATTAAGTTTTCATACATTTACTTTATGAATTTTAAAACAACTCTATTTAGGCGATCAGATGTATTTTGTTTTAGTTGATGATGTATTTTTGTGAATTGAATTAATAAATTTTTTCTGTAGGCTACATCTTTTAGAATCTCAATAGTTTTATCAGTTATATTTTCTGGTGTGGCATCATCTTGCAAAAGTTCTGGCACAAGAAACTTATTCAAAAGAATATTTGGAAGACTTATATAGGGTAGGTATCGCATACGCTTAAGAATTTGCCAGCTAATTGATGACATTTTATAAATCACTATCATAGGTTTTTTATAAAGTGCTGTTTCAAGAGTTGCTGTGCCTGATGCCACAATAACTAGATCAGCTGCATTGATTGCATCTGATGCATGACCAATAAGAAGCTGGATATCTAGTTCTGCATGTATATTTTTAAACAAAGTTTTTGAGAAAATTTCATATGTTTCTCTTGTTGGTAAGGGTACCAAAAATTTAATATCACGAACTCTTTTCGATATTTCAAGAGCTGAATCGATAAGAAGTTGCGCATGCCACCTCACTTCCCCTTGCCTGCTCCCTGGTAAAAGAGCAATGACTTTACTAGCTTTAATAATTTTAAGTTTATTCTGAGCCTTCTTTTTGTTAGGGTGCAGTGGAATCATCTCAGCAAGAGGGTGGCCTACAAAACTGGCTTGGATATTTGCTTTTGAATAAATATTTTTTTCAAATGGAAATATGGTTAGCATATGATCTATAGATTTTTTAATTTTTCTAAGTCTATTTCCTCTCCAGGCCCAGATTGAAGGACTGACATAATGGATCACAGGTATACCTTTTTTCTTTAACTGTCTTTCAATCCAAAAATTAAAATCAGGTGCATCAATACCAATGAACAAATCAGGTTTTGCATCTAGAATTTGATTTAGAAGATTTTTTCTTAACTTTAAAAGGCGAAATAATTTTCTAAGAGCCTCAAAATAACCTCTTACAGAAAGTTCTTCCATTGAAAAAAATGAAACTGCACCTTCTTTTATCATTTTTGGTCCAGCTATACCAATAAATGTAAGATCAGGACGAATTGACTTTAAAGACTTGATTAAGTGACTTCCTAGTAAGTCTCCGGAAGATTCTCCGGCAACTATAGCAATCGTTTTCATTATTAACGAATAATACCGCGGGTAGATTTTGCAATAAAATCTGTATAAAGATTAAGCTCCTCGGTATCTTTACTTAAAATTTTAATTTTTTCTTCAGCTTCATTTAGAGAAAGGCCTTGTCTATATAAAACTTTGTAAGCTTCTTTAATTTTGGCGACAATTTTTGGGTCAAATCCCCTTCTTTTCAAACCTTCTACATTAATGCCATTTGGCTTTGCATCATAACCTGCAGCGATAACATAAGGAGGTATATCTTTAAAAACCACAGTGTTTACAGCTGTAATAATATGGCTGCCAATCTTACAAAATTGATGAACAAGAGTAAATCCACCTAATATCGCATAGTCATCGATCGATACATGACCTGCAAGAGATGTGTTGTTTGCTAATATAGTGTGATTTTTAATTTCGCAATCATGAGCAATATGAACATAAGCCATAATCCAATTATCATTACCTATTTTTGTTAGACTTTGATCTTGAGCAGTGCCTCGATTAAAAGTGCAGAATTCTCTAATTGTATTATTGTCACCAATCTCTAAAAATGTTTTTTCTTGATTATATTTTTTGTCTTGAGGAGATTCACCAATTGAGCTGTAGTGATATATATGATTATTTTTACCGATGGTAGTATTTCCAGTAATTGTCACATGATTGCCAATAACAGATCCCGCTCCAATACTTACATCGCCATCAATAATAGAGTAAGGTCCAACTTTAACGCTGGAATCTAAATTAGCTTTAGAGTTAATAATTGCGGTAGGATGAATCAAAATAATATTACAACTTTATAAGTTTATTTTTTTTTGATAGGCTTTAGGATGCACATCATACTTGCCTCAGCAACGACTTCATCATTAACTTTAGCAACAGCAATATACTTCCATATACCTTTTAGGACACGATCAATTTTTACATGAATAATTAGTTGATCACCAGGGGAAACTGGTTTTTTAAAACGTGCATTATCTATTCCAGCAAAATAATATACTGAATCGTCGGATGGTTTTGTATCCATTGTTTTAAAAGACAAAATAGCTGCAGCTTGGGCCATTGCTTCTACAATTAAAACACCTGGCATTACAGGATAATAAGGGAAATGTCCTGGGAAAAAAGGCTCATTAATTGAAACATTCTTGATGGCAAAAATTTCCTTCCCAAGTTCCATTGAAATAACCCTATCAATAAGCACAAATGGATATCTATGGGGTAAGTGATTTAAAATTTCATGGATATCCATTGCAGTATTTTCAGCCATCTTTGCCATTCCTATTATTTTAATCTTCTAATTTTTGCTGCAGTTTTAAGCCATGCTTCATGAGCTTGGAAAGGCATCAGTGCAGTATATGTGCCTGAGTTTTTTATTGATCTTGTAATCATTGAGCCGGGCGATATAGTGACATTGTCTGTAATTGACAAGTGCCCTAAGATCATAGCAGCCCCTCCGATAGCACAATTTTTTCCAATTTTAGCACTGCCTGCAATACCCACACAGCCTGCGATTATTGTATTTTCACCAATAATGCAGTTGTGTCCAATCTGCACTAAATTATCAATTTTAACGCCACTAGAGATAATAGTATCATCTAATGCGCCACGATCTATGGTTGAATTTGAGCCGATATCAACGTTATCACCTAAAACGACTTTTCCTATTTGAGGAATAGCGAGCCACTTATCATTGTCTTTTGCATAGCCAAAACCATCTGACCCTATGACACAACCTGCATAAATAGTACAATTTTTACCGATGATTGTATTCGTCTTTATTACAACATTTGGATGAATAGTTGAATTATCACCGATAATATTATCGCTTTCGATTATGGCTCCTGCATGAACAGAAACGCCATCAGCGATAGAAACATTTTCTTCGATAACTACATTTGGGCCAATGAAGATATCTTGACCTAATTTGCATGTGGGGTGAATAATTGCAGACTTATGAATCTCTTTTTTAAGAACCTTACTGGGATTTAATAGTCGAGATACTTTCGCAAAGTATAAATATGGGTTATTTGAAACTATTGCTGAGCCCTTGCGAAATACAAGACCTTCACTATTAGTTATTACAATACCTGCTTTAGTAGTTTTTAATAGATCTATGTATTTAGGGTTATTAAAAAAGGAAATTGAATTTTCACTGGAAGATTCCAGAGAGGCAACGGAGTCAATAAGTATATTTGAATCACCTATTAACTCGCCACCTAATTGTTTTACTAGATCACCAGATGTGATTGCTTGGCCCATACGAACAAATTAGGCCAATGATTATTTTTTGCCTAATGATTTTAAAATCTTGTCTGTAATATCAATTTTTTCGCTAGCATAAGCAACGCCATTGTATAGAACAAGGTCAAAGCTTTCCGCTTTAGCTACTGAAGTTACAGCTTTATTAATCTGCTCTTGAAGGCCGCCAAGCTCTTCATTTCTTCTTATATTGATATCTTCTCTTAATTCACGCTCTTTACGTTGAATATCAATGCGAAGTTGAGAGAGGGATTTTTCTTTAGAATCACGTTCAGACTCTTTCATCGTTAAAGCGTCTTTTGCAAAAGCAGCTTCTCTATCTTTTAAAGATTTGACATCTGCTTTTAATTTATCAGTGCGTGAACTAAATTCTTTTTCTAATTTTTTATTGCTTTCAATCGTTTGTGGCGCTTCTTGTAAGATCTTGTCTACTTGAACAAAACCCACTTTAAGATCAGCATATGCGCTTAAACTCGCAAGAAACAAAGTTGCAAAAGCTAAAGATTTAAATTTCAATTACTTTCTCCTATAATTTTTTAAGTTAAAACGTTTAGAACTGCTGCCCCATTTGGAATTGAAAAACTTCTGTTCTATCGGTAGGTTTATCATTGAATGGTTGCGCCACGACAACTTTCAAAGGACCAAATGGTGAAATCCACATTACACCCACACCGGCAGAATATCGCAATGAGGATAATCTTACAGATTCAGACTCTTCATATACATTACCAGCATCGATGAAAGCACTCAAGCGAAATTGATTATTATTTTTCAAAAACGGTACAGGCATAAATAGTTCTATATTTCCAACTAATTGTTTGGTGCCACCTAAGAACATATTTCTTGTTTGAGTGGTAGTACCACATGAAGTATCACCGGCAAGGCAAACGGGGCCAATAGAGGATAGGCGATAACCTCGAACTGAATTAACGCCACCTACATAAAAGTTTTTAAAGAAAGGAAATTCCTTTCCTCCATAGCTGTTTGCATAACCTACTTGCCCATTCAACATTAATGTAAAATCGTTTGTAATTTCTTTGTAAATACTTTCTTGGAAAGTTAATTTATACATTTGAATGTCAAGGCCTGGGGTTGAAACTTCTGCATTTGCTCTTCTTAATCCGCCTTTTTTTGGAAATAAAATATCATCACGACTATCTTCTGTCCAACCTACTGATGCAATAAGTGAATTCATCGAGCAGCCTGTCGCGTTCGAATTTCCTTTTACTGAGTTGCAATAATTAATATATCTTATAGGCGATAGATCTCGAGTGAGGTTATCAACTTCAGTATTGTCGTAGGTCAAGCCATAAGAGAATGCATTTTTTTCAGTAAAAGGCACGCTAAATCTAAAACCTGCACCGATTGATGACGTATCGTAGGTTGCAAAAGTAAACTTAGAAGCATTAACATCCCGACGATAAAGATCGTAACTTAAAGCAACGCCTTCAGGCGTAAAAAAAGGCTGAGTCATACTCAAGGCATAGGTACGATTGATACGACCTGTGTTCACTTGGGCTGCAACTCTGTCTCCTGTACCAAGAAAGTTAGCTTGGGTGACATTAAAACTTCCTATCACACCTTCTTGGCTACTAAGTCCCGCACCAAACATAATGCTACCTGTATTTCTTTCTGTCACTTTGACTTTCAGATCGACTTGATCTGTTGAGCCAGGCACAGCGGGAGTTTCAATATTAGTATCACTAAAAAATTGTGTTCTTTTGAGCCGTTCCTTCGAACGCTCAATCTTATCTGCTGCATACCAACCCGATTCAACTTGTCTAAATTCACGACGAATCACTTCATCACGCGTTCTTGTATTACCTTCAATATCAATACGTCTTACGTAAACTTTTCTTCCAGGATCCACAAAAAATGTAAATGCAGCTGTATGCTCTTCTTTATTAATTTCTGGAATTGCGTTAACGTTTGAGAATGCAAAGCCATCATTTCCTAAACGACTGTTCATCGCTTTTGTTGATTCAGTAATTTTTTGTCGATTAAAAATTTCATCTTTTTTAATTTTGACTAGGCTTTGTAATTCACTTTCAGGAACTTGCTGAAAATCTCCTGCAAGCTTCACCTCAGAAACTTTGTACTTAGGCCCCTCTGAAATATTGATGGTAATAAATACATCCTCTTTATCTGGCGTAATCGATACCTGTGTAGAGTCGATACTGAATTCTAGATATCCACGATTCATGTAAAATGATTTAAGTGTTTCAAGATCAGCAGTTAACTTCTGTTTTGAATATTGATCATCTTTAAACCACCAAGATAACCAGTTTGTGGTTTGAAGTTGAAACTGCGATATGAGATCTAATTTTTGGTAGACTTGATTTCCAACAATATTGATTTCCTTAATTCTAGAAATAATACCTTCTTCAATATCAAATCTTATGGCCACCCTATTTCTCTCGAGAGGCGATGTTGTTGTTTTAACTGATGCTGTGTATTTACCTAGAGATAAATATTGTTTTTTTATTTCTTGCTCCATAAATTCGAGCTTTGTTTTGTCGTAAATTTGACCTTCGACTAGCCCGACACTTTTTAAACTTTCTTTCAATTTATCGGTTTGAAACATTTTATTTCCCGCAAATTGGATATCTGCAATTGAGGGTCGCTCTTGAACAGTGATGAGCAAAATGTCTTGATCCACTTCTATACGAACATCTTTAAAGAAGCCTGTACGATAAAGGGATTTGATAGCTTCGGATGACTTATCCTCAGTCATTGTATCGCCTACTTGCACGGGCAGGTAATTAAATACTGTGCCTGGCTCAGTTCTTTGTAAGCCTTCAATTTTAATATCTTTGATAACAAAAGGCTCCATAGCAAAGGCAGCTATGGAAAGAACGAGAAGTGAAACGAATAAAGCTAGTTTAGATCTTAAAGTCATTAGCTTCCTAATAGGTATCGACAGGCGTCATTATACAACGCAATTGCAGTTAGTAAACCCAAAATTAATACTCCAACCCTTTGACTTATCATCATTTTTTTATTTGATAAAGGCTTACCCATAACGAATTCAAGGACATAATAAGCCAAATGACCTCCATCTAATAATGGGATGGGCAATAGATTCAATATTCCGATATTCAAACTAATAAGCCCAATAAACTGAATGTAAGGAAGAATGCCTTCTAAAAAAGAAGAAGAGGCCATGTGAGCAATTGCCAAAGGTCCGCCTAAGTCTTTTAAGTCAGCTTTTTGTGTAAATAAATTCTTGAACGTAGTTAAAGTTAAATTTAAAAAAGTATAGGTCTGACTTAAGGATTTACTTAGAGATTCTAAAAATGTGCTTTTTACTTCAATTAAATTGGGTTTAATATAAGCTTCATCATAATTCAGTGAAATACCAATTCTTTTTTTCTCTATTTTACTTTCAAAAATATGTTTATCTATATGAATTAATTGAATAATATTTTTTCTTTTTATAGATAAATCATAAGACTTTAACCAATTATTTTGAATGCTATTAACTAGGTCTTGAATACTTTTTACTTCTATTTGATCAATCATAAGAATTTGATCATTGGGTTTGAGACCTATTTTTTCAGCAATACTTCCTGACTCTATCGACTGAATTAAAATAGGAATACCATATGGGAATAGATGAATATCATTAGTCCAAAATACATTATGAATACTAAATAGCTCACCTCCTCTTTTAAAGCTTAAAATTTTGAATGGGTCTTTGTGGGCACTTAAATAAATCTGCAAGTCATTCAAGGATTTGATCTCCTTGCCATCAATCAAAACGATTTCATCTCCAGCTCTTAAGCCCTGTTTGAAAGCTTCACTAAAATGAGAAACTTCGTTGATTAGTGGCTTGATTTGAGGCGATCCATGCATATAAATAGAAAAAAATATGAGGATACCCAAAAAAATATTGATTAAAGGTCCGGCTAGAACAATAAGAAAGCGCTTGAATAATGGCTGTCTATTAAATGCCCTATGAAGATCAGTTTTTTTTATCTTTTCTTCTGAATCACCATGGCTTTCATCTAAAAGCTTTACATAACCTCCAAGAGGAATTGAAGATATAACAAATGCGGTATGATCTTTACCAAAAAAGGAAGTAAAAATAGGTTTGCCGAATCCAATTGAGAATTTTAGCACCTTAACATTGCACCACCGAGCCATTTGAAAATGGCCAAATTCATGAATACCAACGACAATACTGATTGTAAGGATAAAAACTAGAAAGGTTATCATGCGCTTAGCTTATGGCTGTCAATCCAAGAAAGGGCAAGATAACGCGTCTTCTTATCTACATCCAAAACTGTATCAATAGAAACTAATGGCTCTGATTCTATTGTGTCCATGCAAAATTCAATTAACTCTGCAATTTGATTAAATCCGATCGATTCATTTAAGAAAGCATCTACAGCAACTTCATTTGCAGCATTGAGAACTGTGGGGGCATTATGACCCATATTCAAAGCCTTATAAGCCAAACCAAGGCAAGGAAATTTATTTAAATCAGGCGCTTCAAAGTCGAGTTTTTTAGTTTTTATAAGATCTAGGCCTAACACTCCTGATTCAATTCTTTCTGGATGACTTAAAGCGTAAGCAATGGGGGTCCTCATATCTGGGTTGCCTAATTGAGCTAGCGTACTTCCATCAATATACTCAACAAGAGAATGAATAATACTTTGAGGATGGATTATTACTTCTATATCTGAAGCTGGAATATCGAATAACCAAAAAGCTTCAATAATTTCCAACCCCTTGTTCATCATGGTTGCTGAATCGATTGTAATCTTTTTGCCCATTACCCAATTAGGATGTCGCAAAGCTTCTTTGGGTGTCACAAGAAGTAGCTCTTCTTTAGAAAAAGTCCTAAATGGTCCGCCAGATGCAGTCAGTAAAATTTTTCTAATACCATTAGACTTGTAATTCATTTTTTTGTTTTGTGGCAAAACTTGCAAAATTGCATTGTGTTCACTATCGATGGGTATCAACGTCGCGCTTGAATGATTTACAGCTTTGACGAATAACTCCCCTGCCATCACGAGCGTTTCTTTATTAGCCAATAAAATCTTTTTACCGCTATTGGCAGCTGCCATAGTAGGCTTAAGACCCGCCGCCCCTACAATTGCTGAAATTACAGTATTTGTATCTTTATGAGAAGCAATCCAATCTAGGGACCCATCTCCCTCTAAAACAATGGTTTTTGAATTTAATGCAAGCAGATTTTTCTTCAACTTTTGATTCGCTTCTTGATTTAAAGCAATAGCAAAGTGAGGCTCAAATTCCACACACTGTTGTGTAAGCAGATCAATATTCTCATTTGCTGTCAGCGCAAAAACTTTATATTTTTCTTTATGAAGTTTTATGACTTGAAGAGCATTACAACCAATACTTCCGGTTGAGCCTAAGATAGCAATATTTTCCAATTAAATTATTATTCCGAAAAAAGCAGGTGACATAAGAATTAGGGTCGCAAGAGGAAGGCTTGAGCAGAGACTGTCAATTCGATCAAGAACGCCTCCATGCCCAGGAATTAAATCACCGCTATCTTTAACTTTTGCCATTCGTTTTATGTATGACTCAAATAAGTCACCCTCAACACTTAAAAGTAAAATTAAATTAAAAAACAAAATAGATATATAAGAATTAACAAAACCAAAGAAGGTTATCGCAATAGAAAATGATGAAACGACAAATAACGCCCCTAAAAAACCTTCCCATGTTTTACCCGGGCTAATAGATGGTGCTAGTTTTCTTTTTCCAAAACGTTTACCAAAGAAATAAGCGCCAGAGTCTGCAAGCCAAATAGTTGTTAAAACAATAAGGACGGTCCAAGGGCTTAATTGAATTAAATAATTCAAAGAAATAATAAGTGGCATGACTAATATCCAGCCAATAAAAGCACTAAAAAAGAAATTTTTTAAAGTGATTTTAAAAATTAAAAATAAAGGTGCCGCACATAACCAAAAAATTGAAGCTATCCAAAGTATGAGTCTTGACCCTTCAGAATTAAGATGGCTATCAATTAAATAAATTAGAGCTAATGAGACTAATAAAAAAATCTTTTTTTCATAAGATTTAAAATATAAAAGCTTTGTCCATTCATAAAGAGCCAATATCGAAGTGATATAAATCACAAAGGAAAAATATCTTCCTGAAAATAGAAACATAGAAGCTAGGAAAACTGCAAGCATCGCTAACGCAGAAAAAATTCGAGATATCAACATTTAGATCTGCTCACTTGTTTTGCCATATCTTCGTTCTCTTTTTTGAAATTCAATTAGTGCGGAGGTAAAAGCCTTTTCATTAAAATCAGGCCATAGTGTTTCAGTAAAATAAAGTTCGGTATATGAAAATTGCCAGATTAAGAAATTACTAATGCGTTGTTCACCGCCGGTTCTTATCAAAAGATCAGGATCTGGCGCAAAATTCAACGAAAGATTTTGAATGAGATTTTTTTGGGTAAATGGTTTTTTAAAGTGATTTTTTTTTCGGTATTCATTTACTGCATTCACAATATCCCACCTTCCACCATAATTAATTGCAATACTTAATGTAAGACCTGTATTTTTTTCAGTGAGATTCTCTAGATCTTTTATCTTATCAATCAGCTTCTTTGGGAAAGGTTTACGATCACCGATGAGTTTAAAACGAATATTATTTTTAATTAAAGATGAAGATTCTTTTTTAATGGAATCTTGAAATAAAGACATTAAAAAATCAACTTCCTGAGTGGGTCTCAACCAATTTTCTGTACTAAAAGCAAATAGTGTAAGAAATGGAATATTTAATTTTTGACATTGGGTAATCACCGTTTTAACAGATTCTAAGCCTCTTCTATGCCCGGAAATACGGGGCATTAAACGTTTTTTTGCCCACCTCCCATTGCCATCCATAATGATAGCAATATGTTGAGGTTTTTCTATTAATTGGCCTTGCGCTTGAAATGAACGAAAAAAATTAAACACTAAATAGCGAGTAATTCAGATTCTTTTAACTGAAGAAGCTTATCAATTTCAGCAATAAATTTATCTGTAATTTTTTGAACATCATCTTGCGACCTTCTCTCATCATCCTCACTGATTTCTTTTTCTTTGAGGGATTTTTTTAGCGAGTCATTTGCATCGCGTCTAATATTTCGAATTGCCACTTTTGCTGATTCAGCTTCTGTACGCACAACTTTGATAAGATCTTTTCTTCGCTCTTCAGTAAGTGTTGGCATTGGAACACGAATAAGATCTCCAGATGTCGCAGGATTCAATCCAAGATCGCTATCGCGAATTGCTTTCTCAACTTTAGCAACCATACTTTTTTCATAAGGCTGCACATTAATTGTTTTTGCATCCCCTAAATTAACGCCAGCAACCTGATTTATTGGAACCATCGATCCATAATAATCAATAAGGATGTGATCAAGAAGCCCTGTATGTGCTCTACCTGTTCTAATTTTTGCAAGATCAGACTTGAAAGAGTCTAGAGATTTTTGCATTTTTTCATTTACATTTATTTTGATTGCTTCAGTCATTACAGTCCTCTTTAATCAATGAACATTAGGCATTACCAGCGTGCCTTCATTTTGCCCTAATAAGATATTTTTAAGTGCTCCGGATTTGAATATATTAAATACTGCAATAGGTAGTTGTTGATCTCGACACAAAGTAAGCGCTGTAGCATCCATTACCTTCAAATCTTTTTGAATGGCTTCATCAAAACTTACAACCTCATAACGCTTTGCTTTTGGATTTTTTTTTGGGTCTTCTGAATAAATTCCATCTACTTTAGTGGCTTTAATCATAATATCTGCATTCATTTCAACACCGCGCAAGGCTGCTGCAGTATCGGTTGTAAAGAAAGGATTGCCCGTACCTGCAGCAAAAATAACTACCTTGCCTTCTTCTAAATAACGAATTGCCTTACCTCTAATGTAAGGCTCAACCACCTGCTCTATATTGAGGGCTGATTGAACGCGAGCTACAATACCAGCATGCTTCATTGCGTCCTGAAGGGCCAAAGCATTCATGACAGTTGCCATCATACCCATATAGTCAGCAGTTGCCCTATCCATACCCGCAGCACCTAGAGCAACTCCTCTAAATATATTGCCACCACCAATCACAATACCTATTTGAACTTTTAAATCGAGCGCCTCTTTGATTTCATGAACAACATTTGAAATGGTATGTTGGTTAATACCAAAGGGATCTTCACCCATAAGGGCTTCACCTGAAATTTTTAACAAAACTCTTTTGTACGCGGATCGTGTCATAATTTTTGTTAAAGTTTAACGTATTTTTAAATTAGAAGACATAAAAAAAGGATTGTATAAATCATACAATCCTTTATCAGTTCTTCTTGCTGAATTAAACCTTTGCTGCTGCTGCGACCTCTGCGGCATAATCCACAACTGCTTTTTCTATGCCTTCGCCTACAGAATAAATGCTAAATGCGTTAATTGTCGCATTATTAGCTTTTAACAACTGCTCAATAGTTACTTTATCGTCTTTCACGAAAGGTTGATTTAATAATGTAACTTCTTTGAGGAATTTTTGAACTGTGCCTTCTGCAATTTTTTCAAGCATAGCTTCAGGCTTGCCTGCTTCTTTTGCTTTTTCAATCGCAACTCGTTTTTCTACCTCAATCAATTGAGCATCAATACCTGATGGATTAAGCGCTTTAGGTTTATTTGCGGCAATATGCATCGCCAAATCTTTTCCTAAAGCATCGTCACCCCCTTGGAGATCTAAAAGAACACCAATTCTTCCGCTATGAACATAACTGACTATTTGACCAGTTGTTTGATATCGAATAAATCGACGCGGCGTAATATTTTCTCCAATTTTTCCAACGAGCTGCGCTCTCACTTCTTCAGCATTACCTGACGACATTGTTAAATTCGCCAAAGCCTCAATATTAGTTGGATTTTTTTCATTAATAGCACGTACAAGATCATGCGCATATTTTAAAAAGTCTTCATTTTTGGCACAAAAATCTGTTTCCGAGTTCACCTCAAGAAGCGTTCCTGTTTTACCGTCTTTAGCTACAAAAGCTATAACAATACCCTCTGCTGCTAACCTTCCAGCGGCCTTGCTTGCTTTATTGCCAAATCGTACTCTTAGAATTTCTTCTGCGCGCGAGCTGTCTCCATCAGCTTCTGTCAATGCTTTTTTACAATCCATCATTGGTGCGTCTGTGCGATCGCGAAGGTCTTTGACCATGCTTGCGGTTATTTCTGCCACTTTGATACTCCTTAAATTCTGTATGATTAAATTTATTATTAAAAAAGGGGCACGAAGCCCCTTTTAAACGTTTACATAAAAATTATTCAGTAACTGCCTCAGTTACTTCTACAAACTCTTCTTCTTGCGACACTGATTTAGCAAGCTCATTTAATGCTTGGCTTTTTCCTTCCAGCACTGCATCGGCCATGCCTCTAGCATAAAGCCTAATAGCTCTACTTGAGTCATCATTGCCCGGAATAACATATGAAATATCATCAGGCGAGTTATTTGTATCGACTACACCAATAATAGGTATACCAAGTTTATTTGCTTCTACTACAGCACCACTTTCATGTCCCACATCAATAATGAATATTGCATCAGGAAGTGCTGTCATATCTTTAATACCACCGATTGAGCGTTGCAATTTCTCATAGTCGCGCTTATAACCTAAAGCTTCTTTTTTATTAAATTTTTGTAAGCTTCCGTCTTGAAGCATAGCTTCATAATCATTAAGACGCTTAATAGATTGTCTAACAGTTTTAAAATTTGTAAGCATGCCACCTAACCATCTGTGGTTTACATAAGATACACCCGCACGAGATGCTTCTTCTTTAAGAATTTCTCGAGCTTGCCTTTTAGTGCCTACAAAAAGAATACGCCCTTTATTTGCAGCAAGAGTTCGAATGTACTTCAAAGCTTCTTGAAACATTGGCAATGTCTTTTCTAGGTTAACAATATGAATTTTATTCCTGTCGCCAAAAATGTATGGTGCCATTCTTGGGTTCCAGTAACGGGTTTGATGACCGAAATGGACACCCGCTTCTAACATTTGACGCATAGTAACTGACATATTTGACTCCGTTGTTATGGGTTAAAAAAAACATTACCTAATTACATCTATTTTCATAGACACCCTAACGTTAGGCAATGCAAAATTATTTCCTCAAGATCCTTGAAGAAGCGCGCTATAATAGCACAAAAAATAAGCTCAAACGCAATATAAACGCAGCAATCATGACAATACACATCAAAAATCCCCAAGAAATAGAAAAAATGCGTGTTGCTGGTAAATTAGCATCAGAAGTCCTTGATTTTATTACACCTTTTGTAAAGTCTGGTATCACCACTGACGAAATCGACAAACTTTGTCATGATTATATGGTTAATGTACAAAATACTATCCCCGCTCCGCTCAATTATGCTCCGGACGGACACACACCATATCCCAAGTCAATTTGCACTTCTATTAACCATCAAATCTGTCATGGCGTCCCAGGGCCAAAAGCGCTTAAAGAAGGTGATATTGTAAATATTGATGTTACCGTTATTAAAGATGGTTTCCATGGCGATACAAGTAGGATGTTTCATGTGGGCGAAACCTCTATCCAAGCAAAACGTTTATGTAAACTGACTTATGAAGCCATGTGGCTAGGGATTCAAATAGTAAAGCCCGGAGCAAAATTAGGCGATATCGGATTTGTCATTCAAAATTTTGCTGAAAAAAATGGGTTTAGTGTAGTACGAGAATTTTGTGGTCATGGTATTGGCAAGCGATTTCATGAAGAACCTCAAGTGCTTCATTATGGAAAACCAGGTACAGGACTTACTTTGGAAGCGGGTATGATTTTTACAATTGAGCCTATGATCAATGCAGGCAAAAGAGATATTAAACAAATGCCTGATGGTTGGACTATAGTGACCAAAGATCGCAGCCTTTCAGCACAATGGGAACATACAATCTTAGTAACTCATAATGGTTATGAAGTGCTTACAGTTTCTGAAAAAACACCTCCACCGCCTACATTTGTTAATTAAATCTTGATTCAAAAAGAAATACTCAATTTAAAAAAAGAAATTGCTTTAAATGAGTTAAGTCTCATTAAAGCATTCTTAAAAAAAAGAGACGGTCAATCTTATCTTGATAATCACTCGCTGCTAATTGATAAAGCATTAAAAAAACTATGGGACGGGCTTGAATTCAAAAATAGCGCCTCTCTTATCGCCTGCGGGGGATATGGTCGCAAAGAATTATTTCCATATTCTGACATCGACTTATTAATACTAATTCCAAAGAATCTTAATAAATCCTTAAGTCAAAAAATTGAACAGTTTATTACCTTGGCATGGGATCTTGGTTTAAGAATTGGTCATAGTGTCAGAAACATTAACGAGACTAAAAGGGAAATTAAAAAAGATATTACAGTACAAACAAATCTTTTAGAGAGTAGATGTCTTATTGGAGACAAAAATCTTTATAGCGAGTTTAAAAAGATCGTTAATGCCACTCTCATTCCCATCCACTTTTATAAAGGCAAAATTAAAGAGCAGGATCTCAGACATCAAAAATATAATCAATCTGCATACCAATTAGAGCCAAATATAAAAGAAAGTCCTGGTGGGCTAAGAGATCTACAAATGATTCAATGGATTGGTAAAAGTCATATCCCAAGATTTAATTTACAAAAATTAAATCAAAGAAAATATCTTGATAAACAAAATTTTCAGATGCTTATAAATACTGATCTCTTTATTAAAAACTTAAGGATTCTTCTTCATATCACTGCAAAACAGAATGAAGATAGATTGCTTTTCGACTATCAAAATCAATTAGGCTTACTACTTAACTATAAAAATAGCCCTCATAAAAAAAGAAGTGAATTATTTATGAAGGACGTTTATAAAGCGATCAATTTCACAACGTACATTAATGAAGTGTTACTTAAAAAGCTTAATCCCAAAAAAATTAGCAAGCCAAGAAAAATTCAAAATAGCCAATTTCTGATTGTTATGGATGAGTATTTAGAAATTGGTTCAAATTTCAAAAATAAATCTATTACACCTCATATATTCGACGTCTTTATAGCTTTTCAAAATCATACATCGCTAAAATCTTTGGGGCCAAAGTTGATGATGCTACTTCAAAATTCCTCAAAAGAAATAAATGAAGCATTTCGAAAAAATAAAATACAACAAGAAAAATTCTTATCTATTCTCAAATCGGACGACAAGGTAAATCGAACATTGAGGATTATGAATAAATGCAATCTAATCGGTGCATATATTCCTGCATTTGGGAAAATAGTTAGCCAGATGCAGCATGATTTATTCCATATCTATACAGTTGATGAACATATTCTCAACGTTATTCGTAACTTAAGAAGATTCGCTAAGGACGAATTGAAACATGAGTTTCCTGACTGTTACAATTTATTCAAAAATTACAAAAAAAAATATGTCTTGTATCTTGCTGCACTATTTCACGATATTGCAAAAGGTCGTGGTGGCGATCATTCCGAATTAGGAGCGAAAGATGTTGATAAATTTTCAAAGCTCAATCATTTGCCTCCTGAAGATCATGCAATCATCAAATGGCTTGTGAAATCTCATCTTATTATGTCTCATACAGCGCAAAAATTAGACCTATCAGATCCTAGAGTAATTGAAGATTTTGCAAAAAAAGTAACAAACAAAGAAAATTTGATTTCACTTTATCTTCTCACGGTTGCAGATATAAGAGCAACAAGCCCTTATGTATGGAATCAATGGAAGGCTATTCTTCTCAAAAATTTATTTAACTACACTTTAAATTATTTAGAGCAAGATAAGTTGTCTCATAAAGATTCAATTACAAAACGAAAAGAAAAAGCAGCATTAATTCTTGATCATTACAATATTAAAAATCATCACTACAAAGCGCTTTGGGAAAATTTTGGAAAAAACTATTTCTACAGATACACAGAAGAAGAAATAGCTTGGCAGACAAGGTTATTATTTTCACATATAGCACCCACAAAACCAATTATTAGAGTTAGACATCGCTCAAATGGCGAAGGCATAGAAGTTCTTATTTATCAAAAAAATTCTGCACATATTTTTAACAAAACTTGCCATTTTTTTGATGAAATTGGATATAACATTGCTGCAGCAAAAATATTCACAACTCAACATAATTATGCATTGAACCTTTTTGATTTGCTTGATGCCAATCCTAAGTCTGTAAGTTACGAAGGACTCTTTAAATTTATTGAAAAAGAATTAACTAGTCGATTTGAAAGTCACAAAGAAAATAAGCCTACAAAACTTTCTGAACGAAGCCGACAAGCGACACATCACACTTTTGATACGAAAATCTCTATCCTACAAATTGAACAATCTTCTGTATATCAATTAGAGGTGATCACGGATGATAGGCATGGTCTTTTAAGTCTCATATCAGACCAGCTATCAAAAGAAGAAATATCTATTAATCACGCAAAAATAAATACACTTGGATCCCGTGCTGAAGATACATTTTTAATTACCTATAAAAATCATTTAAAAATGAGCAAAAAAAAGATTAATGATTTAGTTGAAAAATTGAATACAGCAATTGCTTGAGACCTCAATCACGTATAATTCAAATTTCACATACGATATCGACATAATGAAAATAGCAATTATTAGAAGAAAATTCACGCCTTTTGGCGGTGCAGAAAATTTTATTCTAAGATCATCGTTAGGTTTAAGCTCGCTCGGTATAAAATTTTCGATCATTTCTGAGCAATGGAAACGTAATGCTAGTTCTTCTAAAGATATCGTATGGTTAGAAGCAAAATCTAATGGATTTTTCAGATTTTCTAGATTTTTGAGCTTTCAAAACTCTGTAAAAAAAATTCTTGCTGAGAATCATTTTGATCTTGTTCAATCGCATGAGAGACTAACCGGAGTCGACATATATAGACTAGGTGATGGTATTCATGCAGCCTGGGTTAATAGAATTATAAAAACTGCCCCTTGGTATAAAAAGATTTGGCTTAAAATTGATCCATACCACAAAAAAATAATTCGTATCGAAAGAGAAATGTCCAAGGACAATAATCTTTTTTATGTCGCAAATAGCGAGCTCGTTAAAAATGAATTATATGAATATTACAAAGTGCCAAAATCTCGGATAAGAGTGATTGAAAATGGTATCAATATAAAATCATTTCATCCTGTCTCAGCTTCAAAAAAAGAAGCATGTAAGAAAAAATTATCGCTTGATCCAAATTCACCCGTTATTCTTTTTGTAGGTTCGGGATTTCAAAGAAAAGGTGCTTTTGAACTTGTTGAAGCCATCAAATTAATTCCAAAATTTCAAGCTATCATTGTTGGTCAAGATAAGAAAATACAAAAACTAAAGGATCTTGCAGGCGAACACAACATTATTATCACTGGACCTCAGGATAATATTCAAAAATATTTAGATGCATCTGATATATTTTGTCTACCTTCTCTTTATGACAGTCTTCCTAATGCAGCTCTTGAGGCTTTGTGTTGCGGACTGCCTATTGTGTTAACAAAAGATGTTGGTCTAGCTCCTCACATCAAAAAGAATAGTGCTGGCATCATTTGTAAGAGAAATAAACATAACATTGCCGATTCTTTAATAGTCGCGTGGAAAAAAAGAAAATTACTTTCGAAAAATGCGCTGAAAGTAGCTAGAGCTTTTGATATAAAAATTAAAAATAAAGAATGGCTTCATTTATACAAAGAATTAGCAAATAAAAAGAAAATTAAAATTTTACATACCGAGTCTTCATTGGGCTGGGGTGGTCAAGAGATTCGCGTACTCACAGAAGCAAAAATATTTTCTAAATATGGACATGAAGTCATTGTCGCAGCAGATAAAAATAGCTTAATCGCTAAACGCGCTCACCTTTATGGAGTGAGTTGCAAAGGTATTAAACTTCAAAAAAAGAGATTCGCTGATTTGTTGTCGTTAAGAAAACTTATCAAAGAAGTAAAGCCAGATGTTATTTCTTGCCATTCAAGCACCGATCATTGGCTTTCGGCTTTAGCTAGATTAACTTTAAATATAAAACCGGCAATTGTAAGAACGAGACATATAAGTACTCATGTACACAGGAATACATCTTCGAAATGGCTTTATAATAATGGCTGTGAATCGATTATGACAACGAGTGAATCTATAAAAGATGATTTAACTCAAGATAAGTTTGTTCGCACTCCTATTACCTCAGCACCTACTGGAATTGATACAGATATTTTTGTTCCTGGCAATAAAAGACAACAAAGAAAATTACTAAGCCTCCCGCAGAAACATTTTATCTTTGGTATTGCGGCTACATTGAGATCATGGAAAGGACATAGCGATTTAATTCAAGCCTTTAATCTATTAAATAATCCAATGTGTACTTTAATCGTTATAGGTGACGGTCCACAAATGGAAAATTGCAAAAAATTAGCTAAAAATTCTTCCTATCCGAAGAATATTAAATTTGTTGGCGACATTCAGAATATCGTACCCTATTTACAAGCAATAGATTGTTTTGTTCTACCGAGTTTCGCAAATGAAGGTGTTCCTCAAGCATTATTGCAGGCCATGTCTGTCGGTCTTCCAATTATTAGCTGTCCAGTCGGAGGTATTCCAGAAACTTTAAAGATCTACAAAAAAGCTATATTAACTGAACCCAAGAACCCAGAACTTCTTTCAAAAGCAATGTTTAAAATTATAAAAACTTCCAATACTAATCAGATAGAAAATATACACAGACCTTTTACTTTAGACACTATGTATAAAACATCTCTAGAAGTTTATGATAAAGCCATTAAAAATAGACTGAAAATGGATTAGATTGAAGTAAATGGCGGAAGAGGTGA
>VFQT010000054.1_pt1 | contig 194694 bp, 165 predicted proteins | sample 3512381 | NCBI WGS metagenome assembly VFQT01 (sample SAMN10412376, study PRJNA504923) | tailings metagenome | isolation source: Relicate 2 Philex TSF3 active mining site | place: Philippines: Tuba, Benguet | collected 2017-08-29
CTTCAGCATGGCAGTGGTTGGGCCCAAAACCCATATGGCGGTGCTGTACGGTTACCGTCGTTCGGTCACACGCCGCCATTGTCGAGAGACACCGACTCCACGAACGATATGGTCGTGGAGTACGGTTACGAGGTACCGCCCCAAGAACGCCGGCCGGCACCGCAGATGTCCCAGACAGCTTGAGCATGGCAGTGGTTAGGCCCGAAACCATATGCGGTCTGGGCATCGACCCACACTAGACCCTGACGGCCCAACAAATTCGGACCCTGTTCAAATCGGCGAGCGATTCGCAGCCGGGCTAGCTTCCAACTCCTTATGATAATCTGTCCATCTAATAATTGCCTCCGAGAAATTCCCCACATGACCACCCATCACTGCTTGCTCTTCGCAATACAAACGGCTCAACTCGTTCAGCCGAAACGTTATCAGTTCTCGCACGCCCGGATCGCCGGGGTTTCCTCGTACCCAAGCGCCTTGAACAGCCTCCCTTCTCTGAATCGAGTGACACACAGCGGCCTCCGGATCCTCCTCGTACGCTATCCGATACCACGACTCCATAAAACGAACCTGCTGCTGGCTTATAAATTCCCCAAAATACTCGAACTGCGTCTTAAACTGCCCGCCGCTTTTGCCAGTACCTTGTGAACTGAATGGAACAGATACCTGTACACGAATATCGACACCCCAAGGACGAAAATCAACCCTCTGAAGATTGTATGTCATGTCGGTCCATGTGAACTTCGCGCGACACTCTCTTAAGCTCTCCTCGCCGTAATCTAACTCGATCAGCATCTTGTCTTTCTCACGCCATCCGAATCTTTCAATGCACTCACCCGGAGACACTCCGTCCAGATTCGCCTCAACAGACAGGCCATATCTCTTCACGGGCCCGAACTGCTCCTCAGACGGCACAGACGACGCCTCTATCATTCGACTCAGTAAAACAGCGGGCGAACGGTCAAAGCCTAATGATGAACGGCCCCATTCCTGCACTGTATCACAAAGTATCAACAGGGCTGCCACTGGATCCAAGCCAGCGTCTACCTTGGGCACGCGAGTATTATGGAAGGCAATTGCACGAACTGCCGGCTCGTACTTGCGGGACGTTGCTGCACCAATCGAATTCAGCACATTCTTCAGACTTGCGGCAGCGATCACACCGTGATCCCCACGCTTTATCGAAACATCACTACGCAACTCCTGAGCGACCTTCCTCAAATCATCCGCCATATTCTCGACGGTCTTGCGGGCAGCCCCAACAAATGCCTTAACCTCGTCGCGATTCGTGAAAAAATCAAGCAACTTCAATGTGCCGTCAAAGATATCAATTCCATAGGCCGTATCGTGAATCAACGATGCACACCACCACTGAGCCAAAAAATCGTGCTCGTTTTCAGGAAGCGGAGGCCAAAGCCGAGACGGCATCTCCTGCGCGGCATCTAGACTCTCGGCATCGATCAATTTCTTTCTGGAAGCTTTGCTTTCTGCGATTATCTTAGCAGCAAATGTTCGCTCAGACCCCCACTCTGGATAACTCGTAAGAATTAATAGCCCGAGAAAACACACCTCAAGCGTATGGAAAAAATGGTCACGGTATCGACTTTTCAGCGTGTGCAATGCAGATTCGCCTCGCAATGTCTGCTGAAGGTGCCTAACCAAATCCACACGATCGGGTATTCCTAATACTATATGGCCGAACCCGGCGACGACATGCACAAGGTTCTGAATCGCACTCGGTTCCCAACGACCGTCTCCTATTAGGAGCGACGCCAGACTGGCTAACGACGCAGCGAATTCAAGAACCGAAGCCTCACAATTCACTGACTGCCACTTCGACCCCAATTTCTTGATCGAAGCCTTTAAAGCAAAAGCACAAAAGTACCGAACTAAGGCACGCTCACCGGCGTATCCCACGGCACCCTCAGAAAAATTCAGCGGTACGCCCCCACTAACCTCACGCTCGCGCCAACAAAGGACCCCGATCGCCTCCCTAAGGCCCTCGATCGCGGCAGCCAAGACCACCCCGCGATCGCCCGATCTATTGCGATGCTCGGGCTTCCAAAAATGTGTTCGCCACTTCTCCAATTTCGCCAAAACGCTAATCTGATGATCCATCGAACGCGATTGAGGACACTCATAGGGTACAGCCATTGCACCACTTTTGAAGCACCGGCAGTCTGCGGGCTTCATACATGCCTCAGCGAGACGATCTATTGTCTCGACCCATCGAAAAGGTTCACGGTCCACTGGATCGAAGTCATTGAGGATGCAAAAGAAATGATCTGCGCGAACCGGCCGGACGACAAATTTCCTAAACTCCTGAAGCACTTTGGTGGAATCATCGCGGAGTGAACTCAACGCCTCCGAATGCTGAGAGAACAGTTCGTTCTTCCACCGCACAAACGCTGAAGCCAAACCGCCAAGCTGCTGAACCTCATCGTCGCTAGGAGACTCCTTGATTTGCGGAAATATTAAACGAGGTGCAAGTATAAACAACCAAAATGTCTCGCGGCGACTATTTCTCCACGCATCTGCTGGCCATATACGACGGAGAACAACATTGCAACTTAACTCCTCAATCCAACGATATCGAGCAAGATTATTAATTGTGTGCTTTTCATCCGTACCGCGTTGAACGCTGCTTTTTATTCTCTCTTTGATTTCTCCAAATCTCGATTCGTCCGACGACGACCTCCGAAGTATTAAATCACCGTCCAGGATAGAGATCAAACCAGCTTCAACTGCACCGCACGCATGCGCAAGGTGGGCAAGAAACGCTGTCAAGCACCCATACTCTGAAGAGTACAGCCTTCGGCGTATTTCGTTCGCCACTTGTTCGAGGGCATCGGCCGTCATTGATCAGGCTCCACTTTCGGCTAACGTTGTTCCATTCCCACAACAATCGCTCAACCAACTGCTGAGATCCAGTAGCGAGACCGGCTTTTCAAACCAACGATCAAGTCTGCCTTTGCCAAGGATCTCTTCAACCGACTCACCGAGGGTTTGGCTGCCATCCTGCTCGTCTGCTGGTCGTGCGCTGAAAATAGCTATCCGAACGCTAGCGACATCCAAAATTCTACGTTTTGCTTCAGCAGACTCCAAAAACTCCAGACCTCCCTTATCCCTGATCTGCCTCGTGATCAATTTATCTATCGCATCCAACTCCTCTAGGACGCTTGCCCGATTCAATTCACGCGATATTTCAGAGGCTGGGAGTAACTGTCTCCCAAGTGCCGCTCGATTTTCAAGGAGTCTGTCATTCTCGGCAACGAATCGCAGTTCTGCTGGTACCATTAAGTCGATTAGCGCAGCGTTGAACACTCCCCTATGTCGTTTGATAGAATCTATCGCACAGTCGCGAGAACGAGCAACAACCACCTCCCACGAATCTCTTTCAGCAAGCCGCCGGATGCGATTCGTCATATCCTGATTGTCTTCCAGAAGGAAAAGGCATTTATGTTTATGCATTTTTAACTACACTAAAGGCAGGAATAGAATTGCTGTGACGCGCCAAATGCCGCCCTTGCGTTCGGACGGCTGAGAAATCACCTTACTGTTTATTTCCAGTGAGCCCCCAAACGTCTCAATGTACTCTTTTGCTTGAACAAGTCCAATACCATCTCCCGGTCGAGCGTATCGTGCTGATGAATTGTCATAGAGTCGGTTCCCCATCACAAAAAGTCTTTCTCTTTCCTCATCAGGAAATCCGACACCGATGTTTTCAATCTCCAAAACCGTAAATCGGCGGAATTTTCCGCTGCCCGCGCGATTTGTCATCACGGATCGAATTCTTATTTCAATTTGCTTTCCCTCATAGGAGTACTTTATTGCATTGTCGAGCAAATTCGACAAGGCAACACGCAGTTTTAATGGCACTGCATTTACAAGGGGTGGCTCGTGAGGGCGACAGGTTAACTGTATTTTGTTGCTTCTTTTTTTTGAGAGTGTCGCAAAGTCTTCGATTAATTCCTCCACAGCTTGTTCAAGATTTATGGTCTCCCGCGACTGCGTTTTCGAGGCAGATCCTAAGCGTAGAGCATCAGCCAAGCCTTGGATAAGCTGCGATTCAGCACCTTTTAGGAGGGCGGAGACTTGTGAGTTGGGGTCGATGAGCATCAGGGCCTCTTCGATATCAAGTCGTACCATCTGCAGCGGAGTTTTAAGGTGATGGCCAATGTACGACGCCGCTCTTTCGAAATCCTTCTGCTGCTTTGCAAGTCTCATGAACATCAACACAATAAGAGTCGGATGCGCCATCGCACGAACGCTCGCGACAATGAATTTCGAATGCCGGTCGGACAACTTTGTTCCAATCACAGCAATTAACGAGGCCGATTCAGTTTGCTCTAATGAGCTGTCACTGCGTACCAGAGTAAATGTAGTCCTACCCAACCCAAGTTTTTGAGCAATCTCCGGGTGTGTTTCCAGCGGGTTAGCAATCAGTTCCGGTTCTTCGATCTTGGTGAGTATTAGTGACGCTACCGAAAGTGTTGTTTTTTCGAATTTAGCTCCGCGAGGAGAATTTGCTATACATTCGTACCGGGATCCTCGGCGGAGAAAAAGCCATATTGGGGACTGTGTCAAGAGTTCTTCTAGTTCGCATAGTAGTTTTGATATGCCTCCACCTACGCTTGTTAGGTCGTCTGCCTGCGTCTTGCTGAATTCCTCTGCAATACGGAGCAATGAATCCTGTTCGGCGTCGTCTTGCCGTTGGCGGAAAAACACATCCACGGTCTTTTGGACTCCAGCTGCGAACGTTTTAAAACTGGCCTCAAACGCTTCTATTGCCTCATTTGACTGCTTGTTTTCATTTATCAACTGATACAAATCATTGAAGTGTTCGGGCGATTTTTTTTCGAGACGCGTTCGGATTTTTCCGAGACTTTCAGGAACTTCAGGCACCTTTTGCCCGCCAAAAAGTACGCCACGAACCAGTCCATTCATCATGATCGGCACCGTCATATCGTACAGGCCCATGTGGCACGTGTACCGAATCTCTGCCGCAGTCGACGCGAAAACCGCTCTGGCGCGCGCCATGTCGCAATCTTCGCAGGCGCGATCATTTTCTGGGACTTCGCGGAATTTGGCACAAAATGGATTAAAATTCTGCGATCTTGTGCGCCACTCTGCAGACTTAACATCGAGTGGCTCAAGTCGTTTTAGCATACGGTGGCCGTGCGTGTCTGTACCGTCATCATAAATGAGTACCATTCCTGCCCGCTGCCCAAAAAAGAAACCCTGCATTAGACTTTGCAGAATTTCGGGTGGTACAATCTCCAGCAGCGATTTTGGCTGCAATGTTGCACGCAATTCTTCGAGCATAAGCGACTTCCCCAGATGAGAGTGGCACCCTTCTCCTTAGTTGAACTTGTCAGAATGCGCCAATGGTGTCAAGTGTTCAGCCCGTTGGATCTCAAGTTTCTGCAGAGAAAGAGGCTCGCGACTGCTGAGTATGCGACCGTGCAGACACGTATTCAGGTGTTGTTTGCTGATCTTGGCAGGTGCGACTGACGCGGTGCAGACCTCAGTGGAATCTGTGTCTCTTTGCAGGTTCAATGATGATCAAAACACTCGCACAGTTGCGCCGGAGCAATTGGATTCTGCAGGATAAGCTCATCGTTCCACCATGTGGCCGGCCCTGCGCCGAGCGCACTTGATCATGTGGGGGCCATCCACGGATTGTCAACAGGGGGTTTGTTGCCGATCAATACAGCGAGGTTGTTCTGGGATTTTTGTGGCTACATTTTTTTTGGCGTTTAGGCTGAGTTTTCTGCAATAGAAGAGGTTCTTCTGGGATTTTTGTGGCTAAAGTTTTCATGGTTTTAGGCTGAGTTTTCCGCAGTAGAAGAGAATTCGAATACGAGAGTGTTCAAAGATCCGAAAGCCTCGCGCTGCGGACTTGATTGCCTGGATTCGGCTGTTGAATCCTTTTGACGTGCCGTTGCTGATGGGTGACGAGAACCATGTGAGGATTCGGTCGAGGCGAGTCTTCGACACACGTGCCACCTTCTTGATTGGGGTAAGTCGTCTGCCGCTCGCCCACGCGTACGTGGAGTCGAAGAATGCCCTGCCACCCACCGCATCAGTCTCCTGCCAATAAAAGCTGTCATTGCGCGGGTGAAAACCGGCCAGGGTTTGACGAGTGGGTAGCGTTTTTTACTGCGTTTTAGAGTGGTTTTGTTCGACCGCACCCGGTGTGCGGGTTTGGTCGGTTTTGGAAGTGGCTGGAAACAGCACATCCCCTGCCACCAATTTCAGCACCGGAGCGATCTCCAGCGACTGAGGCCTGTTTCCTTCTCTGCAAATCCTGCGAAAGCTTGCTTCCTTCAAGCAACCTGCATCCACTGAATTTCCTGCTGCGTTTCCTTCCCCGCAGTTTCCTTTGGGGGGGCCGCCGGATTCAGAGTAGACGGAGTCGCGGCTGAGCTGCAGTCGCCACTGCCCCGGACGGCGACTTCGACCTGACTCTCCTGCGAACTCGCTGCGCCACCAGTCTGCTGTGCAGCCCAGTCCATGACGATCGTCGAATTGATCAGCACTCCGCACGCAAAACGAAGTGCGGCGAACCCGTGGCAACCGCGTCAACACACTAACGCCGCCGCTCCGGTGACCGCGATCCTGCTGATTCCGGCAGCAATGAGTGTGCTGTTGCCAACTCGCCCCGATTCCTTTCGCACCGACCAGGCCGAAAATCTTCGCTATGTCGCCGACCGACGCCGATTGACCAGAGCTCAGCGTCGGCTGGCGAACCTGAAGGCAACAGCACGCAAAATGAGACGGCGTTCTGGGGATCGGCACGAATCTGAAGGAAATCGACTCCACGGATGATCTGGTCGTCGAGTACGGTTACCCTGACCACCACAGCCCCCGTCACCTTCACTCGTTTCAGAAAAGGTCGCTTAGCGTACGCTCCACAGGCGACCTCCATGACACGCTTCCGAAACCAGTTTTTAAACAGCGTAACGCACCATTCCACAAGCTCGGCAGCCAGTTGCATCTTCGGCCCGCACCGTTTTGTCGGCGAGTCATCTGAAACACCGGCAGCGCGAAGCCAGCAGGACATCGTTCTGCGGCCAAATCCCAGCAGCATTCCCGGAATGATCGTGAAAAATCATTTCCGGCTTCTTCAGTCCAGAACGCTGGTGAGACTTTCACACCACTCTGCTATCATTGCAGGCAGCGTCCATGCAGCCATCGGGGTGCTGCTTCGGTGCGAGAACTGTTCGTGGTAGGAGAATTCTTACCGAGGACCCCTGTGGCTGCGCAGACCAATTTCCTGCGACGGCTGTGCAGCTCATTCTGTTACAGAGATGTCCGAAAGTGCCTCTATGACACGTCCCCCGAAATTTCAAATCGATCTGACAGAACAGTTTCCAACGCTGCAGCACGCGCCCATCGTGGAAGCCGTGATCCAGTTCAATGCTCCACCGACAACCGTCATTGAGCCACCCATAGTTCGAAAGATTCTGGAGGAACAGCTTGCCGGATACGCCATCAGTGATCAGCTACAGTTTGAAACGGGGCTCACCGGATCGCCTGGTACCATGGAAGTCCGCCAAAAAACGCAGTGGGACGGATTCCAGCTGACCTCAGCAGATGGCAAACACATCTGTCAGTGGAAACGTAACTGTCTGGTGTTCAGTCGCCTTCAGCCTTACATTTCGTGGCCTCAGTTTATGGACATGGCCTTGCCGTTCTGGGAGCTCTACCGAAAAACAGCAGATCCACAACTCATTGAGGGAATCGGTGTTCGGTTCATCTCCCAGATTCCCCTCGGGGATGGTGAACGTCCATCAGTCTACGTTCAACAAGTTCCATTGCCCCTCAAGGGTCTGGGCTTGCGTTCAGAGTCATTCTTCCATCAGGATACTATTCCGGTTGAAGGGTATCCTTTCGAAGTCCGGCTGATAAGGGCTATGCAGCCTGCAGCGGAAGCCAGTGGTTGTCGACGTCAACTGATCGTCGACATTGATGTATCAACAACGGTCGCAGTGACATTGGCAGAGCTGGAAGTGACGCTGCAACAAATGCGGTACATTAAGAACAAGGTGTTTTTCGGCTATATGAAAGACGCCGAACAGCAATTCAGGTAAGCAGGGTGAGTTCATGTCGATCGTGACTTCAGGTCTAAGCGAAGCGGCGAAGCTTTTGGAACAGACTCAGCGCGGCATTGACTCGCGCTGCAGGTATGCAGTCACGCTCTCACGGCAGCAGGCACTGGACGCTGTCTGGGAGGTGTGGCAGGCGACGGAAGAAGGCTGGAGCACTGCTGAAGGTGAAATGGCCCTCTCGCAGGAAGTGCGTGACACCGCGATTCGGTTTGTAGAAGCTCTTCCGCTTGCCTTTCCGCAGCCATCTATCTCCGCAGAACCTGACGGACATATCAACCTCGAATGGTATCGGAATCCCCGGCGAGTCATCTCCGTCAGCGTGGCTCCGTCTGATCGACTTCACTGGGCTGCATTGATTGGCAGCGAGTCGCCACGAGGCTCTGCCAGATTCATCGACCGCATTCCGGAATCCATTCTGCGTTACATCGCGAGAGTCTTTCAGAGATGATGCATCCGGATCAAATCCCCGACGTCGCTGACAACGAATTGCTGGCTCGATTCATCGTGAACAGCAATGAGAAACGTCCAGATGGAAAAGTCTCCCACAAGTTGTTTATGCCCTATAAATGGGTGGAGCTTTCTGTCAATCGTCACAGAGAATCGACATTAGACGAAATCTGGCAGATTGGATCTGAAGTTGCGGTGTCCCGCAACAAATCGCTGTACGGCCTCGCCAACATTCGAGCAGGTCAGTGTCGAAGACTGACGCTGGACGCCGTGCCTGCTCCGATTCTTCCGGGAAATCCCAATCACGCCAACATCACGGGATATCCAGCCGCGAAGGAAGATCAGATGGCGATTGCCCATGAGCTGGCTGCGTCGATCGAAGGCAATTGGATCGCACCTCCAACCTAAACAAAGCTCAACGAATCTCGGTGGAATCGTCTATTCTGTTCCATCCGGGTTTATCGTGGTACAAGGCTGAGACCGCCGCAGCGGGTATGCAACTCTTTTGAGTCACCGCCGCCCTCAAGATAGATCGTAACTTTCACCAGCGCGTCCCTCCGATCTGGCCCCGTGTCCAGAGTTGGCCGAGACGATATTCCTTCAGCCATTCGGCCAGTTCTTCCTCGTTGAGACGGGTTGCCTGAGTGCAGCGATCGTGCTTCTCGAAGACCACAACGCATTGAGGACTCTCAGTCATCGCATCGACAAGAATGTCCGAATGTGTCGTTACTACAAGCTGCGTGCGATGAGATGCGGAAACCAGCAGGTCGGCAAGCCGTGGTATCATGTCCGGATGCAGTCCAAGTTCTGGCTCTTCAATACAAATCAGTGGCGGCGGATCAGGATCGCAGAGAATCGCCAACAAACAAAGAAAACGCAGCGTTCCATCAGAAAGCCGGCTGGCGGGGATCACGAAGTCCCCTTCGGTCAGGAAGACTTCAACGGTTCCACCCTTGATCCGAACATCGAAATCGTCCAATCCCTCGTACAGATTTCGAAGCTGCGAGATAATCGTGTTCTTCACCTTTGGCACTGACCGCAGGTGATTCAGGAAAAGCCCGAGGTTTGAGAAGTTCTCTTCCAGGATGTCACAGCGAAGGTCTGCCGCCTGGGGTGCCCGAAACACAGAGGTTCGACCGAAAGACCATTCGCGAAAGAGTCGGGATTTTTCGTAAGAACCCGCGAGGCGGGCCATTTCCGGATATTGATCCGGGTCGCGTCGTTGAGAAAGGATCGATTCGTCCAGAACGATGTCCTGTCGCTGGAGCTGTCGCTTTTGTTCTGAGTCACGAATCGAAAGAACGGGCCGACCATTCTGGAATCGATAGTAGAAATACACATCCGATTGTCCGGGATAGGGATCTGCGTTTTCAATCCGCTCGTCGATCAACTCAAAATGTTGCCCCTGTGCACAAAACGCGATGTGGTGTCGCAATGGTGGCCTGCCCTCCGCGTTGATGACCGCGTCAATGCTCGCGACTGCCTTAGGCTCACCTTTCCAAATCCATTCGGTCACTCCACCACCACCTGCGCCTCGCATGGGGGCCGCCAGCCTGGTGGCCGCAGAACGGAGCAAACCCAGGGCTTCGATGAAGTTCGATTTTCCAGAACCATTGGGGCCGACAAGAATGTTGAGGCGTTCCATTTTGAGCGGCGCAGTCTTTGGTCCAAACGACAGCAGGCTGCCGAATTTTATTTCCTGAATCAACATTGTTCTGCACTCCTGATCGGTTTGTCGTCGGCGGTCACCCTGCTCGGTTCGCCTGATCGCTGTGCCGTATTGCAGCAGGTTGCAAGAGTTCACTTATCGGTGACGTGTCGTTCTAAAGCAGCATCCGTGTCATCCTTTGCGGTTCCCGTCAGTGTAACGGCAGCCAGCCTCTGGGCTGACTCATCGAGCATGATGGTTGGGGGCGCCTGTGCCCACCTGGTTCGTACCGGAAGCCGACCGGGCCTGCCGTCTCAGTTTCATTGCGGATGAATCGCTCTTTGTCGACCGCAGGCACAGACTCTAACATGACAACGGCAAGTTTGCCGTCCAAAATGCACCATTTTGCACCATCACGAGCATATTCACCTGTTCAGATGCCCGAACCCCTGGGTCACTGATTACGTGTTTCTTCCGCAGCACCATCCCGGGCAGCTGATGCACGAGAAACCGGAATAGTTTGAGCTTGTTGGCAGCAGCCGGAAGGGCTCGCAAAGGGCATGAAATCACGGCGAGGCGGGTCGGCAGCACCAGCAGTTTAAAAGGTGGCTGTCGAAATAGTGGAGGGGGGGGCTCGGCAGGAGCCTCGCCCTCCCGAGCGTAAACGTCGGTTTGGCGGGAGCGTCGAACGCCCGAGTGGTAAGAGCAGGGGTGGTTCCGTGGCGGCCACGAACGCTGACCAGTGCAGCCCGGAATGGGGAATACAAACTACTCCGCCGCACCCGACAACAGCACCGCTCGGTACTGCTGACGGCGGTGGTACTTCCACGAACGCTTCCGCTTCCGCCAGCTGGCATTGCTGGTTTCAATCCCGTGCGGAAAACAAAACGAACAGCCGCGTTCCTGACCGTTGACAATTCTGGAAATCCGCACGTTGCCGAATTTCACCGGCAGCTCCTCACCCAGACTCCGCCGCAGCCTGTGCTCGTGTCGTCGCATCGCAGTGACTCCCGCCTGAACCCGTTTACCCAGTCAACTCCTGCAGCAGGACAATGCCATCCGCGACAAGGTTCAGCCGGCCAAACAAAAAAGCCTCCGGGAACCGGAGGCTTTTTGCGGGAAAGTCAGGGCAGTTATCACCCTGTCAGCCAAATTCCGGACGTCGCCGGTCCAGCTGTTCCTTCAGACGGGCCACAATGCTGGAGTGCATCTGGCTGACGCGGGATTCGGACAGCCCCAGAGTGCTGCCGATTTCCTTCATCGTGAGCTCTTCATAGTAATACAGAATGATGATCAGCCGCTCGTTCCGATTCAGACCCTTCGTCACCAGCTTCATCAGGTCTGTTTTCTGGATCCCGTCCGTGGGGTCTTCGCAGCGAACATCCTCAACGACGTCGACTTCGCGAACGTCCTTGTAGCTGTCCGTTTCGTACCACTTCTTTTCCAGACTGACCAGATTGATGGCACTGGCTTCCGACCGCAGGCGCTCAAATTCCTGAATCGAGAGACTCATCTGCTCAGCAATTTCCGCTTCCGTCGGTGGTCGACCGACGCGAGCTTCCACGGCTTTGCGGGCTGCTTCGACCTTGCTGGCCTTGCTGCGAACAAGTCGCGGCACCCAGTCCATCGTACGCAGCTCATCCAGCATCGCACCGCGAATTCGCGGTACGCAGTAAGTTTCAAATTTGACGCCGCGGTCCATGTCAAAGGCCTCGATGGCATCCATCAGGCCAAAAACACCGGCAGACATCAGATCGTTCAGGTCAACGCCTTCGGGCAGCTTGGCCCACACCCGCTCAGCGTTGTATCTGACCAGCGGCAGATACCGCTCCATCAGGCGGTTCCGCAGTTCCTGATTCGTCTGGTCTTTTTTGTATTCAACCCAGACCTCAGAAACATCTTCACTGACCTTTGTAGCCATTCAATCCTCCATGACGAACAGCAAGTGCGACTGCAGCAATATGACTTCGTATCAGCCATTATCGGCACAGTCTGCCCACAACATCATCACAATCCAGACAATGCCGAGAGTCATCCGAGTTTACGCAGACTGCCAGTTTTCCGGCAGTCGGCAGTGTCCCGGCAGAATCCCGGTACAGTCCGGCGGACTTCCGCCGCAGGCTGCACACCGCAGACTTGTTCGGTTCTTCCTTTGTTGTTTCTTTCCTGCACCGCCGCGAAGCCTGCCGGAGCAGAATTCGGAGGTGGCCACAGTGCCCTTCAGCAACCCCGGGTTCTTCCCTGAACCTGCATGGCTGCTGCGAAGGCGGGCGGTTGATACAGAAGCCGTGATTTGAAAGTCCAGACGTATGAAACCTGGATTTTTCAGGATTTGGGCCAAAAGCCGGGGCTTCGGCATTTTCAACCGAACCCGCCGCGATCTGTCGGCAGAAAAAAACAGTCCGGCCCGTGCAGCACCGCAATTGCCGCCTCCAAGGTGCAGATTCTGCAGAAACTTCACGCCCCCCGACACCGGGGTCCGAGGCTGGAAAACAGACAACGGCACTCCGGCGGTGTGAGAAGATCCACCGGAGTGCCGCAGCCCAGCCCGAATTTTCGCCCGGCGACCGCTCGTCGCCTCAGGGCTCAGCGAGTTTCATAAAGCATGCCGTCCGGCCGCAAATGCAGCCCCGGACCGGTTTCCTGGGGAGGTACCCCCTGCACTTCCATCCGCACCAGCTCACCCGAAAGCACAATGCCGTGCACACTCAAAAACGACTTCACCGGCGCCGGTCCGGTTTCCACCGCCACCGAATACCATTCCAGACGGGAAACCGATGAAAACAGTGACATCAGAGCCAGTACGTCAAAACAGAAGCTGGCGTGATCAATCTGCCCGTCCCGCGGACCACCAATGATTTCGGTCGTCCCGAGATACAGACACACGGTCCAGCCACGATCGTCCAGACGGCAGTCGAACCCGACACGCCCGACGTTTGTCAGCGGTTCAAACAGCGCCGCAGCCTGTTCGACAAACCGCTTCAACCAGTCCGGTCGATAGTCACGAGACTCCTTCCTTAAACGATACTGCTCCATCTGTTCAAGCAGTTCTTCAATGGACATCGAAAAACCCTGACCGCTCACCGTACCCGCCTGCCGTCAGCACACCAGACCGCTCACAGCCTGGCGTCATCAGGAAACCGGATTCAAGGACCGCATCCATGACAGGAACACGCAGCACAGCCACAGCCTGAAACTGCTCCATACTGCGAACAGCCGAAGTATCGAATTCACTTCACGGAAATCTCACGACTTTTCACCCCCGGCGGCGTGGAACGACTGAACAGAAGCCGAACCTGCCCAAGAGCGCCAACAGCAACTGTTGAGCCTGACATGCCGAATGATCCGACTCTGCGTCCTGCATCACACAGGCCCGCCTGACCCGGAAATTTCCGCAACCTGAACTGCAGAAAAACCCGCTGCCGGCAGAATTGTTCGCAAGTTACCTGCGGAGCAGCCTGGCAGCCTCCGGCGCAAAATACGTCAGGATCCCGGATGCCCCCGCACGGCGGAAACACAGCAGACTTTCCAGCATTGCCGCCTCGCGGTTCAGCCAGCCCGCCGCCGCTGCTGATGCCAGCATCGCATACTCGCCACTGACCTGGTACGCAAATACCGGCACACCAAACTGTTCACTGACACGCCGCACAATGTCCAGATATGGCAAACCCGGCTTCACCATCACCATGTCCGCACCTTCGCTGATGTCCAGCGCCACTTCCCGGATCGCTTCGTCCGAATTGGCCGGATCCATCTGGTACGTCTTTTTGTCACCCGTACCCAGACACCCCGCCGAACCCACGGCATCCCGAAACGGGCCATAAAACGCCGACGCATACTTGGCCGAGTACGCCATGATCTGCACCTGCGAATACCCAGCCGCGTCCAGGGCCTCACGAATCACCCGCACTCGACCGTCCATCATGTCCGAAGGAGCGATAATGTCGCAGCCGGCCTGCGCCTGATTCACAGCCTGCCGACACAGTGCCTGCAGCGTCGGATCGTTCACCACATACCCGTCACGTACCAGACCGTCCTGTCCATGCGACGTGTACGGATCCAGCGCCACATCGGCAATCAGCCCGATCTTCAGCCCCGCTGCCTTCACCGCGCGCATCGCCCGACAGATCAGATTCTCAGGATTGAAGGCCTCCTCGCCATCCGGAGTGCGCAGTTCCTGCGGAGTCGCCGGGAAGATGGCAATCGCCGGAATTCCCAGCCGCTCTGCCTCGGCAGCCTGCTCGACAAAAACGTCCACCGAATAACGCTCGACACCCGGCATCGACGCCACCGGAATCCGCTGGCCAGTGCCCTCCACCACAAATACCGGCCAGATCAGATTGTCCACCGACAGCGAATGCTGTCGAACCATCCGTCGAGACCATTCGGTGCTGCGGTTGCGACGCATCCTGATCCAGGGAAAACCACCGCCACCACCCGCCTGGACATCACCCACTACAGTATTCGACATCTGCCCGCCCCCAGCAAACAACCCACCGATGATCACCGTCATTTCGACTGCTGCGCTGCCGCCAGCGGGCGCAGCTGCAGGTTGCGATACCACGCCTCACCCGGCGGCCCGCCATGAATCTGCACCGCAATCAATCCTGTCTGCTCCAGCGACTGATCCTGCTCTGTATAGTCCACCGTCTGCAGATCATTGATCCACAACTGAATGCGACGACCTTCACAACGAATCCGGTACCGATTCCAGTCCTCAGGCTTCAGGACCTTTGCCAGCTGCTCGCGATCCGGAGCCGCCAGGATTTTGTTGCGGCGGGATTCGTCATACAACGCGCCCCAGTAGCTTTGCCCCAGATCCGCCTGGTAGCCGATCATTTCGTGGTGGTCGGGAATACGCCGACTGCGGAGCTGTATCCCGGCATTCGTCCCCTGGCCCTGCAGACGAAATTCCAGCGTCAGTTCAAAATCCGAGTATTCCTGCTTCGTTGCGAGGAAGAAGTTGTGCGGAATCTTCTGCTGCAGATTGCCACCCACAATCGCCCCGTCCTGCACCCGGAACCACTTTGGGTCACCTTCCCAGCCGTTCAGATCCCTGCCGTTGAACAGCGGCCTGGCAGCCGTCGGATCCGGTTGCTGAGCCATTGCGGGGACCGCTGCCAGCAGCAGCACAGCCGACCGTACGAACGAAAGCAGGAATTGACGCATACCATCTGCCCCTGTCAAAAAATCGGCTGATGCCGGCCGACATTGGTCAATGCCCCGGCAGCGGCCGTTTACGGCAGTCGCCGGAATGACTGCCCCCCGGCGGAATTCTCTGAATTGATCGGAACGGAAACAAGCAAGCGTCGTGAACTGCCGGATTCGTTCCGGGAAATTCTCCGCAGCACCCGGAAAATCCAGCACCAGAACATGTTGACCGACGATTGGTTCGAGTACTCTGTATGACAGTCGTGGCCCGCGATTTTCCCCGCAGACTGCTCCCGGAACCTCCGTCATGCATTCCAACCTGCTCCGGATCATGTCGACAGCAGCCTGTCTGCTGTTCGCCGCAGTCGCCCGGGCAGACGACAAGCCTGCAGCCGCTGCAGGTCAGTTTCTGGTCTGGCAGGGCGGTGAACAGCTGCCTGGAACTCTGCTGTCTGCTGCGGATCAGCAGCTGCAGTGGAGTTCGCCGCTGTTTCAGCAGCCGCTGCAGATTCGCACCAGTGTTCTGTCCGCCGTACGTTTTCCCACCACGGCTCATGCCCCGCAAAGCACGGACGATCAGTTTCGTGTTCTGCTGCGGGGTGGCGATGTTCTGCTGGGCCGCATCACCGCACTGTCAGATCAGCTGCTGGAGCTGCAGGCGGAGCATTGCGGGCCGCTGCAGATTCCGCTGGCAGAGATTTCCGTGCTGCAGCGTCTGCAACTGGGCTCGGGCATCCTTTACAACGGTCCTGCGGGGCTCGAGGACTGGAAAACCGTCAATCAGCTGACCGAGCAGGAAGAGCAGCAGCAGCAGCAGATGCTGCAGCAAATGCAGAGGCAGGGCCAGCGTCAGGGTGCTCAGCAGGCAGCCGCCACCGAACTGAAATCAGCGCGTTCACTGTTCGTCTGGAATGCTCAGCCGGATGGCTCACTGGCCACCAGCCGCCAGGATGCCACACTGTTTCTGCCGCTGCAGCTGCCCGAAAAATTTCAGGTGGAAGTGGTGCTGACTTTTCAGCAGCGTCCGGCATTTCTGCTGTCGTTTGGTCGCAATGCCGACACGTCTCCGCGGATCGAAACATGGCTCGACACCCTGACGGCTTCGGTCAGCAGCGCGTACCAGCAGCTGCAGCTGATCTCCGATCAGGACCGGACACTGCATCTGCACTGCTTCGTTGATCGCACGCGTGGCAGCCTGACGGTGGCATCCGGCGAGGGAAAGCCACTGGGCAGCGTCCGGCACACACCCGCTGCTCAGGCCGGCAAAGCGGCAGCGGGCAACAACCTGCAGGCCCTGGGGAATCTGCTGGGCAACATCGTCGCCAATGCCGCCGGTGCCTCACCAGCAGCCAGCGCCGCCCCGGCAGCCTCCACGGACGGACTTCTGCTCCGCAGTCAGGGTGGCACCACGCAACTGCGACGGCTGCGAGTCAGTGCGTGGAACGGCAACATCCCGGAAATTCGTGCGGGCAACGGTCTGCGTCTGGAAACCGTCGGCGGCGAAGTCCTGTTCGGTTCGCTGCAGGCCGCCACCGAACCCGCAGTACTCGGGATCCAGTCTGAAGGCTCCGTTCGTACCCTGCCACTCGGCCAGCTGTCTGCTGTGATCTTCCCCCCCGCGGAAACTCGCCCCGATCCGCAGCAGGGTGCCCGTATTACATGGCAGGATGGCACGTCACTTTCCGGCCAGCTGCTCAGCATCAGTGAGAATACGGCCCGCCTGCAGGCTCCCTGGTCCGCCACGGCCGTGCCGGCATCTCTGGAATCGGCCCGCGCTGTCATGTTCCTGGGATCGACAGCCCCGGCACCGGCTCCGGACCGGCTGCAGCACCCCGGAGGAACATTGCAGGGCCAGCTGCTGACGGTCGACGGGCCGCAGCCAATTCAGTGGCAGCCACCCGGCAGCAGCAACAGTTCACCGCTGCAAAACGGGGGCCAGGCACGTTTCCTCAGGCAGCAGCAGGTTCGGCATTTTTCGGCCCGCGAAGATTTCTTCTCGGAATCACCGGACGTCCTGTACCTGCAGAACGATGACGTGCTGCCCTGTCGCATCCAGTCGTGGACTGCAGAGACCGTGACCTTTTCATCACCGTTCACGGCTAATACAACAGTTCCCGCCGCAGCCGTCGTGGCCGTCGAGATCTCACCCCCCGGACGGATTCACCAGCGCAACTTCGACAGCCAGCAGTGGACCGGCAGAACAGAATTCGCCGACGAACGCAAAACTGCCGTCTTTCGGGGCAATGTCTCACTGATCAATGCCGGTATTCTTACCGGGGACACAGTTCGCTGCCGCGTCACGTGGCCGGAAAACTGCTACGGCAGTCTGACGGTGTCGCTGTTCGGTGATTCCGGCAGGCAAAGCCAGGCCACCACACACGTGACAATGACGTTTCAGGATTCCATGGTGCAGTTCACCGAGACAGCGCCGTCCGTCAGGCAGAACAACTTCTGGCGCGGTTTCAATCCGCAGCAGTCCCGAAACATCGTGCAGTCCCCCAACCGCAGCATCGTGCTGCAGCTGACGGTGCGGAGTGGTCGGGTCATTGCTGCAGCCGACGGCAGGGAAATTCGCAGTTTCCGCCTGAACCCCGCAGGCGCAGCCACTCGCAGCCTCGGATTTCATGCCAACATCACCTCCGCCGGTCAGGTTGTGCAGAACGGCAAGGTGATTGAAGGGTCCGGAGTACGGGTGTCTGAGTTCGAAGTGGACACCATCGCCGGTGGCTCAATTCGGCAGTTCATCGAACAGGAGACTCGTGCTGCGACTCTGACCATTCCTCGCTTCCGTCGCCAGACTCCGCCCACACACGCCCTGATTGCACCCAACGGCGACGTGCTTCGCGGTGCTCTGGTCAGTCTCGATTCCAAACAGGTGGTTTTCGAGTCCCGGCTTGAAGAACTGCGTCTGGACCGCAGCCGCATCGCCGCCATCATTCGCCTGCAGACACCCGCAGCCGGCAACACCAAAGACGCCAGCCAGGCCCCGGCAGACGACGACAGCGGCTTCGTGCTGGAAGACACCGCTGCCGACAAATCGCTGCGACTGCTGCTGGCCGACGGCTATCGCCTGACAGCGGCCGTTGACCGGGCTGATGGCGGGCAGCTCAGCGTCAGCTCGAAATTGCTGGGCAACTGTAAGATTCCCGCAGACGCCCTCCGCGAAGCATGGGTCGGAGCTCCTTTCACGGAGAACTCCGAACCCGCCTTCGACAGCTGGATCGCTTCCTCTGCCCCCGAACCCGACTGGGATATCCCGGAAGCTGACGGCGGCAGCTCGGCCGCCAGTGCTCTGGTCGGCACCACCCCGGCGGACTTTGATCTGCAGATGCTGGACGGCCAGCGATTCCGGCTCAGTGAACACAAAGGCAAAGTTGTGGTACTGGATTTCTGGGCCACCTGGTGCGGACCGTGTGTCGCAGCACTGCCTGAATACATCAGTGCCGTCAGTGGCTTCGATGCGGACAAAGTGCTGTTTGTTGCCGTCAATCAGCAGGAATCGTCCGAACAGATCCGTGCATTTCTGTCGGAAAAAAAACTGTCGCCCGCCGTTGCACTGGATCGCACAGCCAGTGTCGCGGAGCAATTCAAAGTCACAGGCATTCCGCACACTGTGATCATCAGTCCGGCAGGTACTGTCGAGACTGTGCACACGGGATTCCGTCAGGGAGCCGGCACAGAGATGAAAAACACCATCCAGCAGATTCTTGATGGCACCTGGAAACGACCGGCAGCAGCAGATGCTCCCCCCGCTCAGCCGGATCAGCCCGCTCAGCCGCCTGCCGAAAAACCCGTGCTGCTGGAATAGCACCGCGGGTCAACAACGTCCAGTTCACGCCGGCTGTTCGTTCGATTCCGCGGACTGCTGTCGCTGGTACGCGGCATCGATCAGCCGCTGCAACAATTCCGGCTGCACTGCACCGCGAAAACGTACCTGTCCATCCAGCTCCACCACCGGCACGGAGTCACCGAACCGCTGCTGCAATTCCGGGTCGTCATCGATATCAATCAGTTCCGGTTCCGGCAGCACACTGCGAAAGCGATCCAGCACTTCCAGTGCATGATCACACAGCGGGCATTCGCGACGCGTGTAGAATCTGAGCGTTTCAAACAGCGGTGGCGGAATGGCCCCGGGCGGCGATTTCAGCAGCAGTGCGGCTGCAATGAACAAGGCCGCGCACAGCGCCAGATGAATCCCGCGACTGGAATACCAGATGGCCGGCATACCCGGCAGGCCGTCTGCCGTACGATCGCAGAAAATCAGCACTGCCAGCACGGACCCCGCCGTCATCAGCAGCGTCCCCAGCAGTGCTCGTGCCCGATCGCCCTGGTCTTCCTGCTGTTCTGACACCGGTACCGCTCCTCAACCGACTGCGGAAACATCTGCCTGCAGACAATCTCACTCAGTTTCCTCGTGACCTGTCTTCAGAGCAGCCAGAACGGCGCGCTCCGGACGTTCACGATAGAACGGATCCAGCGGATAGCAACCGGAAACCATGCCATTTCTGGGACCTGTCGTGCAGTCACTGAACGTTCTGCAGACCTTTTTGCGCTGCAGCACCTGACCGCTCAGACTGTCCGCCGGCAGTTCCGGATACGACAACACCATTCTCCCGAGGCCGATCGAATCGGCCATTCCGCGACTGACCACAGCCTGGCCCACTGCCGGCAACCACTCCTGCAGATACGAATATCCGGACCCCACGACGATCAGGTCCGGAAACTGCTGCTTCAGTTCGGCGGTGGCCCTGATCTGTCGCGCTACACCGCACAAAGGATCCTCCGGCGGCTGATAGCCATCACTGGGAGGAAACAGGGCGGGCCGCTGGATGTGCGGGTTGTAATAAGGACTGCCGCAGGTCGAACACAGCAGGTCAATGTCCAGTTCGCGCAGCAGGTGCCCGAACCGCACGGGTTCCTGCAGATCAATGCCCTGCCCGCTGCCGTCACCGCCGAAGGCCTGCGAATAAGGCTGCACAGCGGCCGGCATCCCAATCCCGTCCGCCCCGGGCTGAAACGGCACGAAGTCAAAAATGCTGAGCCGTACACCAATACCCAGCCCGGGCACCTCCGCTCGGATGCCTGCCACAATCTCTCGCAGAAATCGGGTTCGATTTTCGAAACTGCCGCCATACCGACCCGGACGGTCATATCCCGATAACAGCTCGTGTCCCAGATAACCGTGACAGTGCTTGATGTCCACCCAGGCAAAACCGGCCTGCCACGCCAGTCGGCTGGCCCGCACAAAATCCTCGGTCAGCTGCTGCAGTTCGTCATCGGACAGCAGACACTGGTCCGAGTCCGCCCCAAAGCGGCGATCCAGCAGGGGATGGCGGTAGGCCGTTCGCGGCTGCATGCGGGCCTTTTCGAAAGGCCGGGCAAACCGTCCGGAATGCGTCAGCTGCAGTCCGACAAGCAGATCGTCGGCAGTACCGAATCGCTGCAGATGCGTCTGCACCAGCAGTTCCCGGAGTGCTGCAAGATCAGACAGGGTCTGCTGGTTCAGGACCAGCTGGCAGGGGTTGGCACGCCCGTCCATCCGCACCGCCACGGCCTCACAGCCCCACATCAGCTTGGCGCCGCTGAGACCGAAGTTCCGCCAGCGACGCTCGGTCAGCTCCGTCGGTCGACCATCCGTCGTGCCGTCCCAGCCTTCCATCGGCAGAATGCACCAGCGATTGCCGATGAGTCCGCACTTTGACTGCAGCGAGCTGGCCAGCGGGGCCTGAGCACCGATCTGCAGCGTTTCATCAAACGGCAGATCCAGTCCCAGTTCCTGCAGACGACCCCGAAACTGCTCTGCCGTTTTGAACGTCGAGACCCTGGGATATGACATGCCCCGCCCTGCTCCAGTCTGAAATCACTGCTGTTTTTCAGCAGCCGCCTTCACGTCCTTCTCAAATCGTCCGTGCTCGGCCGCCATCATCAGCACCAGATAGTCCAGACGCGCTGCATTGGCAATCTTCGAAAAGTTGATGCCCTCCAGAGTGTCCGAGGTTTTGTGGTAGTGAGGATTGAAGCCGCCGAACAGGAACGCGACAGGGATTCCCTTCTCAGCAAAGGATGCCTGATCACTGCGGAAGGCAACTGTCTTCTCTTCATCGTACTCAAACGCAAATCCCACGTGCTTATTTGCATCAAGAATCATCTGATGCAGCGCTGTTGATTCCAGCTGGCTGCCGACCAGGTGAATCGAGGTTCGGTTGTCCGATGCGGGCTCATCCGGCTTCTCTTCGTCACGACCGATCATGTCAATATTCAGCATGCAGACCATATCCGACAGCGGACGCAGCGGATTGGCGGAGTAGTGTTTTGATCCCAGCAGGCCACGTTCTTCAGCACAGAACGCCATCAGCAGCACACTTCGCCGGGGCTTTACGGAACCCTTATGAATGGCGCGGGCGACCTGCAGGATGGCCGTCGATCCGGACCCGTTGTCATCGGCCCCCGGATAGATCTCACCACGCTGCAGTCCCAGATGATCCAGATGTGCGCCCACACAGATATGCTCAGAACGCAGCTGCTCGTCCGTACCCGGATACCAGCCAACCACATTGGGCACATCAATCGCTTCACGATCCACCGCCAATCGCACGTCGGCGACCTGAGTACAGTGGATGACGACGCTTTCCTTTGTATTCTCGGCAGTAAAGACGTCCTTTCCGGCACCGCATTTTTCCGCCAGCACACCAGCCGCAGACCGCAGCACCAGCGCTGTGGGAAATGCCGCCGGAGCCTGCTCAGTGCGATTCACAGCCTCGTTTCGCACACGCCCCTCGTCCGCCACCACCAGCAGACAGGCCGGCTTGCCACGCACAATCCACTCATCCTCAGCACCCAGCCGCCCGGGCCCCTGAATCACCACCAGCCGACCGGCCAGCGATCCCTCAATCGCCTCAGGACGTTTTTCACCCAGCCGCACCAGCGTCACCGGAAGCTGCGACTGCAGACGACCACTCCAGTTGCTGATCCCCAGCTGCAGACCGGCAATGCACTCCGCATCACCCACTTTGACGCCGCTCTCAGCGGGCACCGTCGCCATGCGGAAAAAGGGCACATTCTGAAACCATGTGCCGTTGTCACCCGCCGGCTGAAAACCATTGCTTTCCAGCTGCTCGGCAAACCAGCGAGCAGCCTTCAGGTAACCTTCCTGACCGGTACCCCGCCCTGCCATCTCACCTTCGACCAAAGTCGCCAGGATCTGCCGCGATTCGGCCTCTGTAATACTGTTGAAGCCGGCCGCATACTGCTGCGGAACAGCGGTTGAACCAGCATACGGTCCGTCTTCCGCTGCCGTGGCACACACAAATCCACTGACGGCACAGACAACGGCCAGCAGTTGAACACACAACTTACGATACAACACGATGACCATCCCCCTCGGACCAGAAATACCGCAGGCAGCACCAGCCCGGCATCCTGTCGTATCTGCCCCCGCCGATCAAGCGCCCACGACGGCTCCAGCGGCAGAATTCGGAAGCCCGGCGACACAGACGGCAGATCCTGCCGATTCCGGAACCCGCCGTCTGCGGCAGTCCGCAGCAACCACGGGAATCCTCTGAAAATCCTGCGGTTGCAGCACTCCCGGATCGGCATACTGCTGCCCGCCATCAGACCGCGCGACAGAACTTCTCAAGGACTGCCAGGATGATCTCCTTCAGAAACCTCCTTCTACTCGGCACCGCACTCGTACTCTGCAGCTGCACCGCAACACAGGCAGAAGTCGAAGCCATCAAGGGCAAAAAGTACCCGCTGACCGCCAAACACGGTCCATGGATGATCATGGTCGCCTCACTGCGCAATGTCGATGAGGACTGGCGAAAAGGTGATGGACTGTCGGCTGAAGAAGCTGCCGATCAGCTGGTCTATGAGCTTCGCCGCACCGGCATTCCGGCCTATACCTGGTCCATGGACGAAAAAGTCGAACAGATCTCGTCGCCACAACCCAACAGCTCGCGACGCTACGTCGCTCAGCACGGCAGCATCTCTGTCCTGGCCGGCAACTTCCCGTCCAACAATGATGCCGATGCCAAACGGGCGCTTGAATACATCAAGAAGAAGTTCAATCCTTCATTCCTTGGTGACCCCAAAAACGGCGGGATCCTGCCCAAAACCAAAGATCGCTCCGGCCCTCTCAGCCGCGCTTTCCTGACCGCCAATCCACTGTGGCAGGGCGAAATCCGGGATGCCGAAAAAGATTCCTTCGTGGTCGATCTCAACGCCGACCAGAAGTTTTCACTGCTGCAGAACAAAGGCCGCTTTTCGCTGGTCATTGCCACATTCCATGGTGGCAGCGTGATGCAGGTCAGCGGCTCGGATTCTGCCCGAGCACTCAGTTTCTTTGACCGCAATTTCGGCAAAAGCCTGGATGAATGTGCAGTCCGGGCGATGGAGCTGACAGAAGCCCTCAGAGCCGCACGCAAACATGGCTACGAGGAAGATTTCGAAGCCTGGGTGTTCCACGAAAAATACAAATCCCTCGTCTCCATCGGCTCCTTTACCAGCCGCGACGACCCACGCATCCGACCACTGATGGCTCGCTTCGCCGGGAAAACACGCCGCGACCCCCGCTCCGGAAAGGAAGTCCTGATCGGTGAATCCTTCACCATCCCCAAACTGACCAAACCCGGACAACTGCCCAAAGACTCATGGGTCTTCGACGGCACTCCCACGATCATGGAAGTTCCGAGGATCCGCTGAGCTGTGTCCGGCATGTCGCTCAGAACAGTTCCCGGATCACCGCACCATGATCCACGGCCGTAATCGGACGACCGGAATGATCCGGGAACTGCGTCTCCGGGTTGATCCCCAGCACATGGAACACCGTGTGGTGAATATCTCCCGGGCGCAGAGGATGTTCCTTCGGAGCTTCTCCCAGTCGATCCGTTGAACCAATCAGTCGCCCCCCCTGCACTCCACCACCGGCCAGGAAACAGAACATTGAACTGCCCCAGTGGTCGCGGCCCGGAGTTCCCTTGCTGAGTGGCGGACCACCGTTGCCGCCGTCGTTCATTCGCGGTGTCCGGCTGAATTCACCACACAGCAGCACCAGCGTCGAATCCAGCAGACCGCGCTCTGAGAGATCCGTAATCAGACCGTACACCAGCTGGTCAATCTTCGGCAGATAGTTTTCCATGCCGGATTTCAGATCCCAGTGATGATCCCAGCCACCGAAATGGCAGGTGACAAACGTCGTACCGGCTTCCACGAGACGACGAGCCAGCAGAGTACTTTGGCCCCACGAATTCCGCCCGTACCGTTCACGCAGCTCCGGACGCTCCTGCGACAAATCAAAGGCTTCCCGAGTTCTCTGGCCGGTCACCATTTCAAATGCTGTGCGATCAAATCGGTCCAGTGACTCAAAGGCGCCTGAAACATCCGCCTCGCGCCGCAGCCGATCGAAGCTGGTCAGCAGCAGCCGACGATCACCCAGTCGCTCCGTCGTCAGACCGCCGGCCAGCCCAATATTGCGTACCTGGAAATCCGCAGCGTTCGGATCTCCTTCCGTTTCAAACGGATTGTGATGCACTCCCAGAAAATGACCGCCGAAGTATCCCGGTCGCAGGCCGATGCTCATTCCGTACGGCACCGCCACATTCGCCGGCATGCCGGCCGCACGCGGCCCTGTCAGCTTTGTCGCAAGGGCTCCGAAAAAGGGGAATTTCCCCTGAGTATTCGCGCCGCTGACGCCCGCACCTCGGCCCGTCAGCATCCAGTGTCCGCCGGTAAAGTGATCGCCGCTGCCGTGGTGCAGTGAACGCACCACGGAGAACCGGTCGGCAATCTTCGCCTGCAGCGGAAACAGCTCAGTCACCTCCATGCCCGGAACGTTGGTTGGAATCGGCTTCCAGATCCCACGATATTCCGCGGGTGCTTCCGGCTTCATGTCGTAGGTGTCCATGTGCCCCGGACCACCATCCAGCCAGAGCAGGATGACGGAGGTCTGGCGTGCCTGCGCTGGCTGAGCAGCCCGGGCTGCCAGCAGTCCTGGTAAACCGGCTGAAAACAATCCGGTGGCCCCCAACTGCACAAAACTGCGTCTGGAATATCCGTCGCAGTACTGCGACGCCGATGCTGACGAAATCCTGAGCATGGGACACCCGAACCAGTGTAAGAGGAGGGAGGATCGTGAGGCGGGAGAATCTGCACAGCCTATTCTGACAATTCATCGGCAAACAGGAATACAGAAAACGCTGCGAATACCTGACCTTTTGGCAAAAATTACGCCGGAGCCGGTCGCTCTGCAGTCCCCCGAAAACTCGCCCCGCTCACACCGAATTTCCGCCTGCTGCGCTTCGGATTCCCCTGTCGTTTCCGTAAAATGCGCACATCGCAGGCAGGCTTGCTGCAGACCAACCCGTCACTGCAGCAACTTCAGTCCGTTGATTCACTTACGGTTTCAGAGGTACAGGAATGCCAGGTTCCCGGTGGCTCACAGGACAGCTTTGCACGCAGCTGCTGTGCAGCCTGCTGCTGTTCTGGCCTGCCGTTGTGCTGGCCGATCAGGCTGACGATGATTTCAATCTCGGAGTTGGCCTGTATCGCACACAACGCTACGAAACGGCAGCGGGAGCATTCGATCAGTTTCTGAAAAAGTACCCGGAGCATCCCCGAGCCAACTTCGCCCGCCTGTACCTCGGACTGTCACTCAATTCCATCGAACGCTACAGCGAGGCCCGGCCACGGTTTGCCGAGTTCCTCAAAACGGAGACGGCCGGGCCCAATGTCGCGGAAGCCCGCTATCGTCTGGGGGAATGCAGCTTCTACCTCAGGGACTACGAAGCCGCCACAAAACAGCTCGCCGAATTCCTCGACAAACACCCCGATCACAAGCTCAGCGACTGGGCTGTGCTGCTGCTGGGGGATGCCCGCATCGCCACGGGACAGCATCGCAGTGCTGCAGACATTCTGCGGCGTATTGCCCCCGAAAAAACCGGCTCGCCCGTGTTCGCCGATGCCCTGTTCAGCCTTGGCAAGGCACTTGAGGGCACCGGCGATCTGAATGCCGCCATCCAGTCCTTTCGCGCGGCCGCAGAGCTTCCCAATCAGCAGATTGCTCAGCGGGCGCTCACAAAAGTTGCATCCATCGAATACGGTCGCGGCAACTTTCAGCAGGCACTCGAAGCGTGGCAGAAACTGCAGTCCTCCGGCAATACAGCACTCCTGCCGGCCGCCCGACTCGGGGCCGGGATGGCACTGTATCGACTCAGCCAGTTTCCCCAGGCCATCGAACAGCTGCAGGCGGTTCCGGAAACGGCACCAGCCGCCGCACAGGCCCGCCTGTTCACGGGCATGTCCCAACTGCAGCTGAAACAGCCTGACCAGGCCCGCACCAGCCTGGATCTCGCACTGCAACTCGCCGCTGATACCCCACTGGCTGTGGAGGTCACCTTTCAGAAGGCTCGACTTGAGCAGGAGCTGGCGATGCCCGCGGCCGCAGCCGAACTGTACACCCGGATCGCTCAGCGCTGGCCACAGGACTCCCGAGCACCGCTCTGCCTCGCCAATGCTCTCGACCTGCACCTGGGTACCGGAAATCAGCTGGCTGCAGCCAGCGACTGGAAACTGCTGACAGAGCAGTACGCCGACTATGCCGGACAGCCCCGACAGCAGGTCCTGCACGGTCGCCTGCTGCTGGCGGAAAAACAAACCGAACAGGCTGCCGGCGTGCTGAGTGCCGTGCTGCAGAGCGCTGATCCCGAACAGGCTCCGGTAGCCCGCTACTACCTCATTCGGGCGAAAGCGGAAACGGGCCGGCATGCGGAGGTGCTGCCACTGGCGGCAGCACTCAGGGATCAGACGCCGCCCGATCAGCTGCCGCGGTATGCGGACGCCCTGCTGCTGGCTGCTGCCAGTGCCCTGCAGCTGCAGGACTACAACGCCACAATCGCCTTTGTCGACCCGTGGCTGTCACTGGACCGCGAGCCAAAGCAGCAGATTGAGGCCCGGCTGATCAAAGGCCACGCACTCCGGGGACTCAAAAAAATCCCTGAAACAGCCGCCGAAGCCAGTGCTCTCGCAGAACTCGGCAAAACACAACCGGCTGCCTGGAATGCCATCCTCGCTCTGGCCGACGCAGCCTTCGCGGATCGCAGCTTCGATGCTGCCGAGCCACTGTTTGCCCAGGTGGGTCTGCAGCAGTTCAACCCTGCGGTGGTTGAGGCTGGACAGGCGGGTGCCGCGTGGTGTCAGTTCGAAACCGGTCGTTTCGATGCTGCCGCTCAGGCCTTCCTCAAACTTGCGGACTCCTTCCCGAACGCCCCCGACTTCATGCTGTATGTGCTGATGCAGGCCACTGCTGCCGCCGAGCAGCAGCCCGAGCAGGCTGTCACAGCCTGGCAGACGGCGTGGGCCAGACTGCTGCCGAAGATTGATAAGCCGGCAGCCGGGGCCGAGAAACGGCCGCCATTCAGGCACGCCTTTGAAGTCGGCAGCCGACTGGCTCGCAGCCTGCAGAAAACTGAACGCCTCGAAGATGCTGCCGCAGCATGGGCGGCACTGCTGCAGGCGTTTCCTGAGGCCGAGGACACTGACCGCATCCTTGATGAATGGGCGTGGATGTGGGCATCCGTCGGCAACTACGAACAGGCGGACCTGATTTATCGTCGACTGCTGACGCAGTTTCCGAACAGCAGTTACGCCGGTCAGGCACGGCTGTCACTGGCGGAAAGCCAGTTGCAGGCCCGCAACCTCGACGCCGCTCTGGCCGAAATGGAAGCCATTGCCGCCGAATCAGCCTACAGCGCGGCGGATCGTGAGCGAGCTTCGTTTCATATCGTTGAAATTCATTCGCTGGCGGAACGCTGGCAGGCGATGAAGACCGCTGCGGAACAATTCCTCGCGGCGTGGCCTGACACAGAACTGGCCCCTCAGATTCGCCTGTTTCTTGCCGAAGCTCAGCTGCAGACCGGAGATACCGCGTCCGCCAGACAGGGACTGCAGAACCTGCGAACAACCCTGCAGGCTGACACTGCAGTGAAAGCGGCATGGCATGATCGAGTCTGGGTGGTGCTGGCCGAGACTCTGCTGGCTCAGGCAGAATACGACGGCATCGATGCACTCGAACAGGAACTGAAAACTCGCAGTGCGGATTCCCCTTTTCTGTTCCAGCTGCTGGATGTTCAGGGACGTCGCTGGAAGCAGCAGGCTCCGCCCGACTTCGAAAAAGCTCGTGAGTACCTGCGTGCCGCTGTCCTCGACCCGCAGGGCAAAGGAACTCTGACGGCAGCCCGCTGCCAGACGCTCATCGGCGAAACTCACCTGCTCCAGAACCAACTCGACGATGCCGTGCGGGAATACTTCAAAGTCTACCTCAATCACCCGCACGATTCTCTGCGCGCCCCGGCACTGCTGCAGGCCGCCCTCTGCGAATTAAAACTTGGAAAAAATGATGCGGCCATCCGCGATTTTCGCGAAGTGGTGGCCAGCTTCCCGCAAAGCCCTGAAGCTGTTCGAGCCAGTGACGAACTGAAGAAGCTGAAGGCCGCGGTCCCCTGACCAGCAAACAACGGATGGCCCCATGAGGAAAATGAATTCCAACCACGCCCGCACTCGCATCTGGCTGCTTGCAGCCCTGATGGTGGGCGTCCTGCTGACCTGCCAGGCCCTGGCACAGCAGGCACCGGACTCACCAGCAAACACGGTGGCTGGCACACCAACGGCGGTCGAATCTGCAGAAAACCCTGATAAACCCGGTGGTATTCCAACCGATCCCGCCGGGATCGCCGAAGCCATGGGACGGCCTTTCACCATCGCCTTCATCATTGCTTCCGTCATCGGAGTCTGGTCGGTCATTGAACGGCTGGTGATGCTGCGGCATCGTCGAGTGATCCCGCGGGCATTTGTCGAACGCTTCTTCATGCATCTCCGCGCCGGTCGCATGGATCGCACGGAAGCACTGACCATCTGCCAGCAGAATGACAGCCCGGTCGCTGACGTCTTCATGCATGGGATCCGCAAATGGGGGCGCCCCAGCGTCGAAGTCGAACAGGCAGTGCTGGACGGCGGCGAACGCCAGGTGAGTCACCTGAAGAAAGGTCTGCGAGTGCTGAATGGGGTGTCCACACTCAGCCCGCTTATCGGACTGCTGGGAACCGTCGTCGGCATGATCCACTCCTTCAACGATATCGCCACTGCCGGAGCCATGGGTCAGACGGAAACACTCGCCAACGGCATCGCACTGGCACTGCTCACAACCGCCGTCGGACTGCTGATTGCCATCCCGGCCATGGCCGCTTACCTGTTTCTGGCGGGGCGAGTCGATTCGCTGGTGATGGAGATGGATCGACTTGGACAGGACCTCGTCCACATGATCTCTGCTGAAGCACTGCGGGAACGAGCCGTGGTGACGGAACCAACCCCGGCTGTCGCGGTGCCGCAGAAGACAAAGGCTGAGAAATGAATCGGACAGGAACGGACTCCGCACCACACACAACACCGCCGGCGGTGACGGTTGTTGTCCCCGTGCTGAACGAAGCGCCCAGCCTCCGTCAGCTGGTCAGCGAACTGCAGTCCGGGGTTTCCCCACACGCTGCAGCCACGCAAATCATCTTCGTCGATGATGGCTCGATCGATGACTCGTGGCAGACAATCTGCCAGTTGGCTGAACAGCACGCGGAAGTCAGCGGCATTCGACTGCGGCGGAATTTTGGCAAGGCCGCTGCCCTCACCGCCGGCATGCAGCAGGCAACCGGCAGCCTGATTCTGATGCTCGACGCCGATCTGCAGGATGACCCCTCAGAATTCCGCGGAATGCTGCAGAAAATCCAGTCCGGGTTCGACGTGATCAACGGCTGGAAGCAGCGACGACTGGACCCCTGGCACAAAGTTTATCCCAGCCGCGTCTTCAACTGGCTCGTCGGCCGCATGACCGGGCTGAAACTGCACGACCACAACTGCGGACTGAAACTGTTTCGCCGCGAAGTGGCTGAAGAAGTCCACATCTACGGAGAACTGCACCGGTTCATTCCCGTGCTGGCTCATGCCAGGGGATTCAAAGTTACGGAAGTGGCGGTTCACCACCGACCTCGACAGTTCGGCGTTTCCAAGTACGGTGTCCGCAGGTTCCTTCGCGGACTGCTGGATCTGCTGACAGTGACATTTCTTACCAGTTTTCGCCGTCGCCCGCTGCACGCCATCGGCGGAGCCGGGCTGCTGCTGCTGGCCATCGGCACTCTGGGACTGACCTATCTGGCCGCCGTTTGGCTGTTGATTCGCAGCGGAGCCCTGCCGGTCGGGTCCATCGGCAACCGCCCCCTGCTGGCATACTCCGTGGCTTCCGTTCTGCTGGGTGGACAGATTCTGTCTTTGGGACTGCTGGCCGAACTGATCGTTGCCTTCACAGGACGATCTGAAGAGACTTACAGCGTGCGGGAACGCACCAGCCACTGATTCTCACCTCCACACCGGAACTGCCACAATGTCCGTCGATCCAGCCAGCATGTTCCTGCAGCGTGCCTCCGGCCCCACACAGGAACACGCCTATCGCCAGGGACCACGCATCGTCCGCCTTGAAACTGTCGTGCCCCACGATGCCATGCCCGGTCTGCTGGCGCTGCGAATTCACACAGATGCCGGAACTGTCGACGGCGTTCCCGTCATTGGACATGGCGAAACCTATTACATCCCGACTGCGGCAGCGGCTGTAATCCACGACTTTTTTGCTCCGCGCCTGCTGGGCAGCTCGGCCACAGCCATCGAAAGCCACTGGAGATTTCTGTACGAACGCATGACAGCATTCGGTGGCTGGGGTGCCGAACTGCGAGCACTTTCCGCGGTCGATCTGGCACTTTGGGATATTGCCGGGCAGCTCCTGAAAGCTCCGGTCTGGAAACTGCTGGGCGGGCCCGTCCGAGATTCCATCCCCGTCTACAACAGCAGCGGCGGGCCATCCTACGGACGCACCAACAGAAAAGTTCCGGCTGCGTCCGGCTGGCCGGGACACGGTGACCCCGGACAACCCGGACCACTGGAAGACAACTGGGCCAGCATGCACCAGCCCGGCGAACTGGCAGAAGAGCTGCTGGAACTGGGCTATCACGGCATGAAACTGTGGTCCTTCGATGCCGTCTACCGACGCTCAGGGGGACAGTACGTGTCAGCCGCCGACCTTCGCGAAGGTGTCGCACCGTTCGAGAAAATCCGAGAAAAAGTCGGGGATCGCATCGAAGTGATGCTGGATGGACACGGGTTTTTCACGCTGGCGGCCGGAGTCCGCATCGCGCATGCCATGACAGCGCTCAAACCACTCTGGCTGGAAGATATTCTCCGACCAGACTCTCTGCAGGTCATGTCCGACTTCCGCTCGCGCATCTCAGTACCCGTTGCCGTCAGCGAAATGCTGGTCTCTGCCGACAGTTACCGTCAGATTCTCAACAGCGGAGCTGCTGACTACGCCATGATCGACCCGACGTGGGTCGGCGGCATCACGGCAGCAACCCGACTTGTGGATCAGGCCCAGATCTGCAACGTGCCGGCTCTGATGCACGACTGCACCGGCCCCATGACACTGCTGGCCGGGATCCAGACTGCCGCTGCCCGGACAGGTGTCGCATTTCAGGAAACCGTCCGCGCCCACCTCGCCACACTCTACCCGCTGCTGATTGACGAACAGATCCAGGTGAGAAAAGGTGGATTACCGCTGCCCACACGTCCGGGACTGGGAGCCCGCTGGTTGCCCGAACTGTTCGATCCCGCGCATCCCGGCTACCGCTGCTCAGACCTGAATCACCTCTGAAACAGTCGATTTTTCATCTGCCACGCCCATCCGCAATGCGTGGATCGCACCGCCAGGCCGTTTTCAGTCGCCCTGCAGCCCAGGAAAAGCCGTCATCACGGTCTTCAGACGCCCCAACGCCCGAATGTAACGGTCGCTGGCAGCCTGCTCGGAAATTCCAAGGACCCGGGCTGCCTCCCGATTTGTCAGCTGCTCAAAATGCCGCAGCGCCAGAACTTCCCGGTCCAGTTCCCGCATCCCGGAAAGTGCTTCATTCAGTTTCCGCGAGGTCTCTTCCCGAACAGCTGCCTCACTGGGAGTCGTCAGGTGATCCATCAAATGAAACGACAGCGAAGATGATGTCGAATCAGCCGCCCAGCCCTGATCAATCGAAAACTCAGCCCCCGCACTGCGTTTCTGCGCACCAAGGTGACGCCTGTGCACGTCGACCAGCGTTTGAGCAGTAATCAGACGAAACCAGACAAAAATCGATCTGGAAGCGTCCACGAGGAAATTGTTCAATCGCTGAACCGCTGCCAGCCACGCCTCCTGCAGCACATCATCCGCATCCACTCGACCATGCAGTCTGGGATCCATGCGGAATGTCACCATCCTCCACAACCGATCCCGATGCATGGAAAAAAGCTGGGCCAGAGCATCCCGGTCACCCTGCATCACCCGCGCGATCAATTCGTCATCTTCAGGCGAATTCTGCATGCCACCGCTCCAAAACACCGGACACGTCCCTCCTGAAGTCTATCACACTGTCGTTCCTGAACGAAAGAAACTTCGACATCCGACCCGCCAGGCCACTGATTCCACCACTAGTTCAGCAGACTGGTGAGGGATCACGCCCCGCGGACCTCCCAATTCTTCTGCGAGCCCGCAACATCTTTCACCTCAAAGCGCCCGCACAATGTCCCGCGACTTTCTGAATCTTCATGAGGTGGCTGCGTGGCTGGGCAAAGATCGTCGCACCGTTGAGAAAATGGTGCAGCGCGGAGTCCTGCCGGGGCGTCGCATCGGCGGTGAGTGGCGATTCCATCCCGCCGAAGTAACGCATTGGGTCGAGCAGGATCTGCGAACACTCGACGCCGCCGAACTGGCCACACTTGAAAACTCCCAGAAATCCACTGAACTGGACCAGCAGTCCCCTCTGAAAACCCTGCTGCATTCCGACACCTGCGAAATTCAGCTCGATGCCAGCACCAAACCCGCCGCGCTGCAGGCGCTGGTCGAAGTGGCCGGCCGTACCTGGCAAATCTGGGACCCTGCCGCTGTACTGAATGCGGTCCGCGAACGCGAACAGGTGATGTCCACCGGGTTTGAGAATGGGGTGGCAATTCCGCATCCGCGGAATCCTCTGCCCGAGGTGCTTGGCCAGTCACTGATTGCCTTTGGCCGCACTTCCAGCGGGATCCCATTTGGAGCTCCGAAAAGAACTCTTTCGGATCTGTTCTTCCTGGTCCTGGCGCGGGATGCACGCACTCACCTGCAGATTCTTGCCAGACTGGGCCGTCTGCTGCAGTCTGCGGAAATCCTGGACGGTCTGCGAAGTGCGCCGTCAGGGTCGGACATCTGCCAGCTGCTGCTGGATGCTGATGCCAGGATCAACTGACGCGGGCGTGTGCGGCCCTGGTTGAGTTGCGGGTTGAGTTGTGCGTGAACGAACGCGACGGACGGTTGGCAGATTTGCAGCAAACCGAGCGCGCAACGAAAAGCAGGCAGTCAGCTTTCGCTGACTGCCTGCAGTATAAACAGATTGAGTTTGGAGAAGAGATTCTGGAACGAATCGTGGTTTGGTGATCACGCCTAAGCGTGATGGAAATCCTTAGAAAGGAGGTGATCCAGCCGCAGGTTCCCCTACGGCTACCTTGTTACGACTTAGTCCCAATCACGAAGTTTGCCCTAGGCACCTGCCTCCTTTCGGTTAGCACAGCGACTTCAGGCACCCCCCGCTTTCGTGGCTTGACGGGCGGTGTGTACAAGGCTCAGGAACATATTCACCGCAGCATAGCTGATCTGCGATTACTAGCGATTCCAGCTTCATGCAGGCGAGTTGCAGCCTGCAATCCGAACTGAGCGACGCTTTTTGAGATTAGCTCCCCCTCGCGGGTTTGCTGCCCTTTGTACGCCGCATTGTATGACGTGTGCAGCCCTAGACATAAAGGCCATGATGACTTGACGTCGTCCCCACCTTCCTCCGGTTTGACACCGGCGGTCTCCTTAGAGTCCCCAACTGAATGCTGGCAACTAAGGACAAGGGTTGCGCTCGTTAAGCGACTTAACGCGACGTCTCACGACACGAGCTGACGACAGCCATGCAGCACCTGTGCATGTTCCACCCGAAGGCGTGGCCCTGCTTTCACAGGGTTAATCCATGCATGTCAAGTCCAGGATAAGGTTCTTCGCGTTGCCTCGAATTAAGCCACATCATCCACCGCTTGTGTGAGCCCCCGTCAATTCCTTTGAGTTTCAGCCTTGCGACCATACTCCCCAGGCGGAGCACTTAACGCTTTCGCTACGGCAGGAAGAGGCGAACCTCCTCCCGCCCAGTGCTCATCGTTTACAGCCAGGACTACCGGGGTATCTAATCCCGTTCGCTACCCTGGCTTTCGTGCCTCAGCGTCAGTTATCCCCCAGTGTGCCGCTTTCGCCTCCGGTGTTCCTGCCAATATCAACACATTTCACCGCTCCACTGGCAGTTCCGCACACCCCTGGGATACTCAAGCGATCCAGTTTCAAACGCAATGCCTCAGTTGAGCTCAGGCATTTCACATCTGACTTGAACCACCGCCTACGCACCCTTTAAGCCCAGTGATTCCGAATAACGTTCGCACAGTATGTATTACCGCGGCTGCTGGCACATACTTAGCCCGTGCTTCCTCTGAGGCTCTGTCAACTCCGGAGGAGAACCTCCGGAGATTTCATCCCCTCTGACAGCGGTTTACAACCCAAGGGCCTTCATCCCGCACGCGGCGTCGCTCCGTCAGACTTTCGTCCATTGCGGAAGATTCTCGACTGCAGCCACCCGTAGGTGTCCGGACAGTATCTCAGTTCCGGTCGTGGGGGCCATGCTCTCACACCCCCTAGACATCATCGCCTTGGTAGGCCATTACCCCACCAACTAGCTAATATCATGTAAGCCGCTCCTCCGGCGGAATCACACCTTTGCTCCGCAGAGATCATCGGGTATTACCTACAGTTTCCCGTAGCTATCCCCGTCCAGAGGGTACGTTCCTACACATTACTACGCCGTTCGCCGCTCCCACCATTGCTGATGAGCGCTCGACTTGCATGCCTAATCCACGCCGCCAACGTTCATTCTGAGCCAGGATCAAACCCTTCAAAAATATGCTTCACCACGGTTTCCCATGGCACTTAGCAAGAAGAGCGACCTAGTTTGCCGACCCGGTCAAAGGTCAGCTAAAAAAAACCAACAAATTCGTCGGCCAAAATCTCTCAGGCTCACAAACTCAATCATGTTGTCAAAGATCACGACACCAAACCAGAAAACCACCAGATCTTGTATCACCCTTGCGGGCTAACCACTTTCTTTTGTGGTTTCGTTCGTTGCTGGTTGGTGTCAGCGAGCGGGGAAGTCTACAGGCATTTCAGAAAGAGTCAAGGGCTGTGGTTCAATTTTCCAAAAAAGTTTTTTGAACCCCGCCCCGGCCTCAGCCTCCTCGCTCTTCCATCGATCCCTGTCGGTCCAGACAGCAATCGATCGACAGCCACAGTGATCGGGCATACCGAAAGAAAACAACAGGAAATATGACAGAAAATATCGCCAGTCCCGGAATCAGTGCCCAACGACCAACGCCCCACACAAACCGACACAGGATCCACGTCCAGGTTGTGAGAAGTACCGTCAATCCATAGTTGATGTAGGTTGACCCCAAAAAATACCCCGGCCCACGCTCGTAATGAAAGCCACACCGGCCACAGCTCCGACGCATCCAGATCAACCCCTCAAACATCGCCTCCCCGGAACACATCGGACAACGCAGAGTCAATCCGCGACGAATCGCCTCCGCCACCGTCTCCGGTCCCTTCCGCTCCAAACGCTCGACCCCATCACCACCAGCAACACCACCACCCTCTGAAACTTCCATCAACCACCCCCCGCCACAACAAACCCCGAAATCAACGGATCACACTCCCGCCGACTCGCAAAACACTCTACCCCCAACAAACGATCCGCCAAACACCCCGCCAACACCTCCACACCACGACGCTCGCTCGCATAATGACCCACCAGCACCAGATTCAGCCCAAGAGCCCTCGCCTCCAGGGCAGCATGAAAACGCGCCTCGCCCGTCACCAAAGTATCGCAGCCCCGCTCCGCTGCGTCCCGCAAATACTCCGCCGCCGCACCGCACGCCACCGCCACCCGCCTCACAGCCCGCCCCCCGGACACCAGCTGCACACCAGTCGCCCCCAGCAACTGCCCCGCCCGCACCCCAAAATCCCCCACGCTCACAGATTCCGACAGCTCCCCATAACGCCCGCCACCTCCCTCGCCTCCAGCCGCAGGCTTCCGCAACACCCCAATCCCCTGCAGTCCCAGTAACTCAGCCAACTGCTGGTTTATTCCCAGCACCGCGCTGTCCCAGGCCGTGTGAGCACTGCAGACGGCAATCCCCGCCCTCAGCAAAGACAGCACTACACGACCCTCAGCATCCGCCGAAGTCAGCCGCTTCACCGGACGAAAGAACAGCGGGTGATGAGTCACCACCAGCCCCACACCTGCCGACACCGCCTCCTCGGCTACGTCCTCCGTCAGAGTCAGACAGGTCATCAGACGCCCAACATCCGCACCCTCGTCGCCCAGCAGCAAACCCACATTATCCCATGACTCCGCCAGGTCTGGCGGAGCAATCGCTCGCAAAACCCCGCAAATCTCAGCCACCGTCGCCATACAAACACCCCCGGACGCCCAAAATGAAATCGAAACCCACCCAATCATACCGGAAAAAACGGCAAAACCCGAAGAAGCCGGCGAGCGTTCCGGAGGTTTTTCAGAGACACCGGAGATCATCATTGCCACCCTGGGTAATAAAAATTAAACCGCACAAATACCACTGTCGGTCCAGTCGTCACCGCTGTCCTCAATTCCACTCAATGCCATGAAACCTCAACTCGCCGCCGATCGACTGTCTCTCTACGAAAACATCCTCGCCGGACTGCTCGAAAGAAACGATTTCTCCATCGCCGAACTCGACGAAACCCCGGGACACCCGCGGATCACGCGACGCATCGTCGATCAGCTGCTGCAACAGGGGCTGATCCGACAACTGGCCGATCACTCCGCCACACCGCGCTTTCAGTGGCAAAAAGACCCCCGACAACTTGATGTCAATCACTGGGTCTCCGGTCTCGTCTCACATTGCCAGATCCCCGACGCTCCGCCCCAGGATCGACCACGCGAACGACTCACCTCCCTCGGCCCCACGCGACTGAAGCTCAGCGAACTCCTCGCCATCCTCATCCGCTCCGGACGCCCCGGCGAATCCGCACTGCAGGCCGGTGAAAAAATCGCCGGACAGGTTCACAATCGCCTCGAACAACTTCCGGAACTGGGCCTGCCCGAGCTTAAAAGGATCAGCTCCGCAGTCAGCGAACCCGCATGGTGCCAGATCATGGCCGGTATCGAACTGGGCCGGCGAGTTCAGGCGGCCGCCACATTCAACCTGCAGGATCGGCCGCGACTCACCGGCCCCGAAGATGCCATCAGATACTGCCTTACACACTTCAATCGGCTGTCCTGGGAAGCCCGCCAGGAAGAAGTCCATATGGTGACCCTGGACTCCAAAAGCCATCCCATTGCGTCACACCTGGTCACCATCGGAACACTTCGAAATAACCTGGTGCACCCCCGCGAAGTCTTCAGACACGCAATTCGCGATGCCGCCAACGCTTTCATCGTGGTGCACAACCACCCCTCCGGTGACCCAACTCCCAGCGATATGGACCTGCACGTCACGTCACGCCTGGAAGATTCCGGCGAAATCATCGGCATCACGCTGATTGATCACATCGTTGTCGCAGCCGGAAAAGCCATCAGCATTCAGCAGTTCCGCGAAAGCCGCTGAACGAGTTCAGGGCTTCGCCGGAGCTGCTCCGGAAGGTGCAGCCGGCAATTCTGTGCCGCCGAATTTGTCAAAATACTGGCGAATGCTGTCCACATACCCCGGCGGGATTTCCTCCGCCTCAATCGCTGCATCCACACCAGCCTTCAACTGCTGCACAGTGTTCTCGTACTTCCGCAAATCCTCCGGATCAAAGTCCTTCTCAGTTGCTGATTCTCTCGTTTTGATGGACATCAGCACTTTGCCGGCCTGAATCTGAGTCCGCGACTTTTCGTCCTTGTAGCCCTCCGGATCACTGTCATCCTCAGACATCATGGCACCAGGCTCATTGCGTTCGGCCTCGCCGTTCTGCCCCATGCCACCCATCTTTTTGCGGAACTTTTCAGCGTAATCGGCCAGCGACTGACAGCCTTCGCACTCTTCCCCATCCATCTGACCCTGCTGGTTCAGCTTTTCCGCCTGCTGCAGCGTCTTCAAAGCCTCCTCAAGCTGCTTCATGTCTCCGGCAGCCCGCGCCAGCTCCTGCAGTTCCTTTTTCGACAGCTTCAACGATTCTTCCAGTGCCTGACGAGCCTGCTCAGAGAGTTCACCTTCCCCCGAACGCGGCTCACCATTTTCCCCTTCGCTCCGCTCGCCACTCTCACTCTGCTCCCCGGATTTCTCGCCATTCTGCTGTTCACCGGATTTGCTTTGCTGCATCGCTTCCAGCGCCTTCAACGCCTGGTCCAGCGACTTCTCAAGCTCCTTCGAACCGGCCTTCTGAGAAGAAAACTTCTTCAGATCCTGCAACTGCTTCTTCAGCTCGGAAGCCAGCTTCTTCCGCTCCTCTGCGGAATCTGCATTCAGCATGGATTTCAGGGTTTCCTGAGCATTCTGGAGTTCTTTCTGCAGCGAATCCGTCCGGCCATCCTGCAGTTCCTTAAGCCAGTCATTCATCTTCTGCCCACGCTGACTGCCCGTCATGCTTTCGGAATTCTGGCTGAGCATTTCACGGACCTGTTCGGAACTGGCCTGCTTCCACAGCTGATTCAGATTCTGCCGCTGGCTGTCCAGCACCTGAGAATTGGGCTGCTTCTCGGCGGGCTTCATCTTCCGCAGCGCAGCCATCAGTTCCTTCGTCTGTGCGTCAATCTTCTGCTGACGCTCTTCAGCAGCCTTCACCTCACGACTGACCTGATCGTCCCGAGTCCTGACGGACTTCAGCAACTGCTCAACCTGCTTCTTCTGCTGCTGTACCTTCGTCGCCGCCTCCACGCGGCCAAACGGATCCAGCGTCGGCACCAGCACCAGCAGCAACGCCAGCAGCGAGACTGCGACCGCCTGAATCCCCAGCGGCCGCTTCGCCCGAAACGGGACCACCTGACGCGGCACAATCCGCGGAGCCACCCCGACCGCCGACTGCTCGACCAGCGGCTGATACTGACCCGCAGAACTCTGCAACGTCACCAGCGTCAGAAACAGGTCGTCCGTTCGAGCAAACTGGTCGACAGCACGAGCCGCAGCAGTGCGGTCAAGTCGCCGAAAAAACAGCCCCGCACCCAAAGCCGCCGCCGCAGGAATTGCCAGCAACCACCACCCCGACTGCTGCTCTGGCGGCAATAAACCCGCCAGACGCACCACCAGCACCGCCACCGCCGCCAGAGTCATTGCCACCAGTGAGCAAACGTGCAGCGCACGAGCAGCCCGGGCCAGCAATAAACGACGCCCGACATGGTGCAACAACTGAAATGCCGGAGATGGCTGTGACATGCGATATACCCCTGCAATGGCCTGCCATGAAATTCGACATAAAGACCGGCAGCCCGGGAATTTTAGTCTGTTTTTCTGAAAAACTGCTCTCAAAATGCGGTCAGAACGGGACGGATTTCCGGAAATGCTGCCGAAACCGCGTTCGCAGCCAATTGCTCGAATTCCCACTCAAAACAGCAGCGCCGTTTTGCCCGTTACCCGAAATCTGACATACTTTGCTCACTTCAGCACCTGCGATTTCCTGTTTCCCCTGGCCCGGACTCACCGCCCCATGGCCGATTTTCGCCGAAAACGTCGCCACCTCGGCCTGCCCATCTGGAGCAGCGTACTGCTGATGACGGTTAACATCGCCCTGATGGCCGTGCTCATCGTCCAGCTGGCCCGCCAAAGTTCCTGGGGCAGCCTCGTCCTCGGCTCCGCAGCACTCGCCATCAGCCTCTTCGGCATCTCCTTCTATTCCTTCCTGACCATCAAGGAGATCCAGCTCAATCGTCGTCAGTCCAACTTTGTCGACAGCGTCACTCATGAGCTGAAAACTCCGATCGCCGCACTCCGCCTCTACCTCGACACCCTGCTGCTGCACGAACCGGAAGCGCACGATCGCCGCGAATTCTACGAGACCATGAACAACGAGCTGACCCGACTTGATCGGCTCATCAACCAGCTGCTGGAAGTCGGTCGCCTGGACGCCATTGGCCAAAGCACCGAGGCCGAAAACATCGCACTCGAGGACCTGCTGCGGCAGTGCGCACGAGCCGCCTGTCTGCATCAGAAACAGGAAGTATCTGACGTTTTCGAATTCGATGTCCCTCCCATCGCACTCGCTTCCCGACGCCTGCTGCTGGAAATGATCTTCGGAAATCTGCTCGACAACGCCGTCAAGTACGGTGGCAATCCGCCGCGAGTCCGGGTGCAGGCTGCGGCCCATGGTTTGTCACGAGTCGTCGTGCGGATCCACGACAACGGCCAGGGCGTCGCCCCCGAAAATCGCCGCCGCATCTTTCACATGTTCTTCCGCGGCAATGACGAGCTCCAGCGCACCAAAACCGGCACCGGTCTGGGACTGTACATCGTCCGCACGCTCGTCAGCCTGCTGAAAGGTCGCATCGAAGTCAGTGAAGGGGCAAACGGCATCGGCAGCACCTTCGAAGTCATCCTGCCCGGTCGGCAGATCGCTCCGCCACCCGCCTCCAGTCGCAGCACCGGTGATCGCGTCTCTGAACTGGCACTTTCGGCGCAGGAAAAACCGCGATGAGAATCCTTGTGGTGGAAGATGAAGAGGCCATCGCCCGCGGACTGCGGTTCAACTTCGAACGCGAAGGTTATCAGGTCGATCTGGCCGCCAGCGGACCTGCTGCCCTGGAACTCTACGAGTCCGCTCAGCCTCCTGTTGACCTCGTCGTACTCGATCTGATGCTGCCGGAAATGAGCGGTTACGAAATCTGCCGCGCACTCCGCCGACTCGATCTCGACATCCCCGTGCTCGCACTCACCGCACGCACACTGTCGGAAGACAAAATCCAGGCGTTTGACTGCGGTGTCGATCAGTACATGACCAAACCGTTTTCACTGCCCGAACTGCTCAGTCGCGTCCGCAATCTGCTGGATAAACGACGCCGACACATTGACCGCCGCACCGTTCGCCCCACCGAAGATGTCGTACGATTCAGCGATGTGGCGGTGGATTTCGGCCGCTTCGAACTGCGACACCGCGAGGAAGTGCACCCACTCACCACCCGCGAACAGGAACTGCTCAGGTACTTCCTGGAAAATGACGGAGTAGTGCTGTCGCGAGCCCGACTGCAGTCCGAAGTCTGGAAAGACTCCGCCGACATCTCCAGTCGCTCCATTGACAACTTCGTGATGCGGCTGCGCCGCATGATCGAAGATGATCCCTCCAGCCCCAGACACCTGCTGTCCGTCCGCGGAACCGGCTACCGCTTTGTCCGTGAACCGGCCGGCGAAACCAGCACGCCGGAGAGTGGCTGATACCGGACTCCTGACGACGGATTCAAATCACAGCTGCACTTATGCCGCGGTGCGACCGGATTCATCGCCGGGCAGGCCCGAACTGTGCTGCACAACCCGCCCGGCCACCTGCCACAGCACTTCCCGCAGCTCCTCACAACTGCTGCCCAGATGCCGTTCCAGCAGCAGCAGCTCGCGCTGCACCACATCCTCGGAATTCCGACGCTCTCGCGGTGCCCGGAAAATCTTCTCATGCACCCGCACAGCATTCTGCTCGGTCTCGTAAAATAACTCCTCGTACAGCTTCTCACCCGGACGCAGCCCCGTGAACACAATGTCGATGTCCTCAGGATAACGCTGCCCGGAAAGCCGAATCATGTCCTTCGCCAGATCCACAATGCGCACCGGTTCACCCATATCCAGAATCAACACGTCACCGCCGTTACCAATCGCTCCGGACTGCAGCACCAGCTGCACAGCCTCCGGAATCGTCATGAAATAACGCTGCATTTCCGGGTCCGTCACCGTCACCGGACCACCCAGCTCGATCTGCCGCCGAAATGTGGGGACCACACTGCCGGCAGAATTCAGGACGTTGCCGAATCGGACAGTGATAAATCGAGTCCTTGAGCGGCTGGCGACCGCAAACAGATACTCCTCGGCAATCAGCTTCGTCGCCCCCATCACATTCGTGGGTCGCACCGCCTTATCCGTCGAAATCATCACGAACCGCTGCACCTGAAATCGATCGGCCAGATCCACCAGCACTTTCGTTCCGAGGATATTGTTGCGAACCGCCGCCTGCGGGTTGGATTCCATCAGCGGTACGTGCTTGTACGCCGCCGCATGAAATACCACGGCCGGACGATTCACCATGAAGACTCGCTGCAGCGCCGCCTCATCCGTAATATCCTCGATCAGGAATTCCATGGGTGGCAGCGCCGTCGACACCGATCGTCGCAGCTCCTGAAATTCCTGCTCCAGCTGAAATATTCCGAACTCGGACTGATCCAGCATGACGATTTTGGACGGCGCAAAATTGAGCAGCTGCCGGCAGACTTCTGATCCGATACTTCCGGCCGCGCCCGTCACCAGCACAACTCGGCCTGCCAGCGATTCTCGAATCTCCTGCAGATCCAGCTGATTCGGCTCCCGCCGCAGCAGATCATCAATCGTAATTTCGCGCAGACGCAGCTGAAACCGCCCCGCCGGAATCTCTTCCACCGATGGCACAACGTGCGCTTCCACCCCCGCCTGACGGCACACCTCGCTCACTTCCCGAATCGTCCGCCCGGACAGCCGGGAACCCAGCAGCACCATCTCAGCTCGCGTCTGAACAATGATCGCCTGCAGATCACCCGACCCGTCAAATGTCTCAACACCACCCAGCAGCCCCAGTGGCATGTGCTTCGACGGCACCACAATTCCCACTACCCGCAGTGCGGATGCCCCCGACTGGATCGATGACAGCAGACCCGCTGCATCTGACCCGCGAGCATAAATCAGAGCCCGCCGGGAATGGGGATTCCGACGCATGTTCTTCAGCGTCCGCAGCATCTGCGCCAGAATGCGAGTTGCCGACAGCAAAGCCGCCGACAGAATCGTGTCCAGTACAATCACTCCGCGCGGCACCTGCGGCATCGTTTCATGCGCAAGCTGCGATGCTGCCAGCAGCACTCCACAAATCAGACAAACGCCACCCGACCACGCCAGATCCCGCATCGTCGAATATCGCAAATGCCGACGCCAGTCACGGGAAAACAACACGACTGCCACCTTCAGCAGCACCAGCGCACCCAGCCCGCCACGAAATGTATCCACCGCAAACTGCTGCTGCTCAAGCTCAAACAGCGATCGTCCCGCCGCACCAGCCGGTATCGGCACAGGGTTCCCAGCCGCAAAATACAGAAACTGCAGCGGATCAATGTCAAACCGCAGTGCCAGCGCACAGCAGAATGACACCGCAAATATCGCGGCATAACAGCAGACGGCTATTGCCAGTCGCGTCATGAGAAGACCCTGGGACGGTGAGAAAGGCTGCTGCAGGATGCGGCCGAAAAGAACAGGTAAGAAACACAGACAGGCAGCGGAAAATCACTCAGATTTCCCGCCGGGATTGAAGGACAGCAGAACCCTGCGGGACCTGCCGTTCAGCAGATTCTGCCGCACCTTCAATTTTGTGTCCATACCAGCTTTCAACACCCTCTCAACACGTCTTCAGCACCCTCCCAGACCCCCTCAACAGCCAGCTTCACTTCGCCTTCGTATCGAAAATCTTCAGCCCGTCAGCCTCCGCCTTCGTCTTCGTACTCAGCAACAGCCGCTTGCGATCCTCATCCACCACCAGCACCAGCGGGTCACGCTCCTTCTCATAGTTCTGCAGTATCCGATCAATCGCCTGCAGCGCCGTGACCGACCCCAGATCCATGGTCTGAGGCATATTCTGAGTAAATCCGGCGCCCTTCAGTGCATCGCCGTCAATCACCACATCTGTTTTGATCGACTCACCAAGATACCCAAATGCCTCCTGCAAAGGCGTGCGGCGAAAATCCACCAGTACCTTCATCTGCAGCCGATCCGCCACCTTCTCGGGCACCTGCGAGTCATCTGTTTTGGTCTGCTTCGTCTCGTCACGGAACTCCGTCACCAGTGACTGGTTCCATGTCAGCAGAGTCCCGGCTGCCAGATTCCCGGCCGCCTGCCCCGGCAGAACTGTCACCAGCCGCGCAAACCCCGCACCCGCATGCACCGTCGTACCAACATTCAGCGCCTGCAGCATCGCCGGAAAACGCCCGATCACCTGGCGACTGCCCTCCGTCGACGGCTGCATCTGACGCACCATACCCAGCACCAGAGTCGGCAGCTTGTCCAGTTGCACCTGCATCTGTCGCTGCAGCCGCACAGGAGTACTGTCGCGACTGTTGCTGAGCAGTGTCTCCATGAAAAAGTCCGGCTCCAGATGCAGACTCCACAGCACACCCTCTACCTGATCGCCAAACCAGAACAGCACTTTGTCCGCCGCCGGCTGCAACTGCGGAATAAACGCATCCTCACGGTGCGAATCCAGCAGCGTCAGATCAAACAGCACAGACACATGTCGCTGACGATCCGATTTCAGCAGCAGCGGTTCCATGTCGGGCAACGGCAGCGCCTGCCCCTCCTTGAAATCCGCCAGCTCCTCGGACATTGTCAACGGAGCCGCCACAAAGGTTTGCTGATCCACCAGCAGAAATGCAAAGTCTTCTGCTTCATAAACCTCAGCCTTTGAATTCGCATCCGGACGCAGACGCCCCGCAAATCGCTTCAGCAGATCCGAAGCCGTCTGACGCTCCTTCAATCGCACCACCATCGCCAGATCAGGCAACGCCATCCGCGCTCCAAAATTCAGCGCAATCGTCAGCTCTTCAATTTCCGCCGGCTCAAAACGCGAAACCCGCTGGATCTGCTCGGTCAGCCAAATCCCCAGATTTCCCAGCAACGCCTGAAATTCACCCATCCGCTCGTTTTTCTGCCACAACTGAGCTGGACGCAGATGGACAATCACATGCGGAGTAAACGGAATATGGTCCAGCGGAATCGCCGCACCCTTCGTAGGACTCAGCTCCTCGGCTGCCGCGTTCGAGACTTCGCGAGCCTTCTGTTCCTGCTCCCAGGCCTGATTCTGACGCACCACCGGCTTCTCTGCCGGCACCGTACCACGATTTGCCAGCATCGCATACACCGTGATTCCCGCCGCCAGCAAACCAGCCGCTGCCAGCGAAATCCACTGCATCATCCCGCCACCGCTCCGCCGACGACGACCGCGAACACCCGCCAGCGCCGCTGAACCCTGAGCCGCCCCTGCACCACCAGCGACGGCTGACACAGGTTCCGTAACGCCAAAACTTCCAAAATCCGGCAACTCACCCACCGCCACAGAACCGGCGGCCGCGATGGGAGGAATCATCGGAGCCGACAACGGCACCGCAGACTCTGCAGTGCCCCTGGTAACCACCTCGCTGTCAGGAACCCACCGCGCCGCCCGACCCGGACGCGGTGCCAGTGGCAGCACCGGCAACTCATCCCGCTCCGCCACGGTTGACGACTGCAACGCCGCCGGTCGCGGTGCTTCCGCATCAGACACTTCCGGCACAGGATTCGCCGCTGGCAGCTGAATCACAAATTTATGACTGCACTTCGGGCAACGCGCCGATTTGCCCACCAGACGAGCATCCGGCAGCTTCAGCAGGGATTTGCACGCAGGACACGGAACAGCTATCGCCGGCATTTCGGTGACCCCCAATCAGATGAATTCCCACGGCCCCCAGTCTACCGCGGACGCCCACGGAAAAAAACAGTTCGTCCCGAAAGTCGTGCCACAAACGCCAACCCCAAACTCTGGCCGATCACCCGGGATCTGCATTAGAATGCACCGCTCAGCAACCTTCCCACCGCACCACAACGCCGTCTGCCCCGGAACTCCACTCCCATGACACGCCCCGTGGTCGTTATCCCCGCCGACTTTCCCCCGCTCGTGTCCCGCTCACCACTGCTGCCAGCACTGGACCAGCTCGCCGAAGTCCGCCTGTATCTCGACCGACCAGAGTCACCAGACGCCCGGATTCAGCGACTGCAGGAAGCTGATATCCTGCTCAATTCCCGCGGCAGCCTCAGCTTCCCGGAACACATCCTGCAGGCGCTGCCACGCCTGAAAATGATTGCAGTCTGCGGTATCGGTTACGACTCCATTCATCTGCCCACGGCCACCAGACAGGGAATCGTTGTCTGCAATATTCCCGGTCGCACCGCCCCCATCGTCGCCGAACACGCTCTCGCCCTGCTGCTCGCCGCCGCCCGTCGCACGGCATGGATGACCGCCGAACTGCGACACGGACGCTGGCCCGGTGACCTCAGCCTGTCACTCACCGGACGACAACTCGGAGTCATCGGGACCGGAAATATCGGCTGTGAAATGCTGCGACTGGGACGAGCCCTCGGGATGCAGACCGTGGCCTGGTCCCTGCATCCGGATCCCGCCAAAGCAGAACGTCTCAGCTTCAAATACCTCAGCCTCGAAGAACTGCTCCGAACTTCCGATGCCGTCAGCCTGCACACTCGACTCTCCGATCAGACTCGACACCTCCTCAATGCCGACCGACTGGCACTGATGAAACCCACCGCTGTGCTGGTCAACACTGCCCGGGGAGCCGTCGTTGACACACTGGCACTTGCAGACGCACTGCAGAATCGCCGACTGTTCGCCGCGGGACTGGACGTCTACGAACAGGAACCCCTGCCCGCCACACACCCGCTGCTGGCCTGCGATCAGGTGGTGCTCACTCCACACTCAGCAGATATGACGCAGGCCGGAATCGATCTGCTGACCCAGGGCTGCATCGACAACATCGCCGCCTTCCTGAACGGTCAGCCGCAGAATGTCGTCAACCCGGACGTCTTCTCGTTTCCGCAGGCACCCCCGCACACTGTATAAACAGTCTCGTGCTGACATCGGCCTCCGCAGAACGCTGGAATCCCGCCCATGCGATATCAGATCCTTGCACTGTTCTTCCTGATGGCCGGCATTGCCTACGTCCAGCGTGCCGCCATCAGCGTGCCCGCTGAACAGGTGGCAAAGGACCTCGCCATCAGCAACTTCGGAAATTCCATGGGGTTTGTGCAGTCCGCATGGTACCTCGGATACGCCCTGCTGCAGATCCCGGCCGGACGACTGGCTGACCGCTGGGGCAGCCGCAGTGCGATACTTCTGTATTGCATCCTCTGGTCACTGGCAACAACTCTCACAGGATTCTCCAGCGGACTTTGGACACTGACCAGCGCCTGGTTTCTGATGGGAGCCCTGCAGGCAGGCGCCTTCCCCTGTGCCGCTCAGGCCATCGGACAAATCTTTCCGCTCAGTGAACGCGCCCGTGCCTCAGGAATCCTCGCCGCCGGCATGGCTGTCGGCGGGGCCGCGGCACCCGCCATCGTCGGCCGACTGCTCATTGCACTGCAACCCACCGCCGCCAGCAACAATCTGTTCACATGGCAACTGCTGCTGTTTCTGCTGGCCATACCCGGGATCCTGTGGAGCCTGCTCTTCGCATTCAGCGTCCCGAAACGGCACCTGCCAGCACGACACACAACAGCCGACACCATCCCCCTCACCACCATGTTCCGCAAAATGCTGACCAGCGGCCCCCTCGCACTGCTCTGTGCACAGCAGTTCCTCCGCGCCGCAGGCATGGTCTTCTTCCTCAGCTGGTTTCCAACCTTCCTGCAAAAGACCCGCGGACTCGACCTCAAAGCCTCAGCCGACTTCGCCTCCATCGCCGGTATCGGTGGCGTCGTCGGCAGCCTGTCCGGAGGCTGGGCATCGGACCTGCTGCTGAAGATCACCGGAAACCCCCGGCTGTCACGTCAGGGAGTCGCCGTTGTCGGCATGACGCTCTGCAGCCTGCTGATGCTCGCCTCCGTCGCTGTCTCCAGTACCTGGCTCAGCATCGGACTGATCTCAGCCGGAGTTTTCTGTGCGACATTCGGCGGTGTCAGCGGCTACACCGTCGCCATTGAATTCGGCGGACGACAGACCGCCACCGTGTTCAGCATGATGAATATGGTCGGCAATTTCGGAGCCATGCTGTTTCCCTGGTCGGCCGGATGGCTGGCCGATCGATTCAGCAACTGGAACCTGATGATCCTGTTTTTCTGCGGTATCATGGCCATCGATGCTGTCTGCTGGGCCCTGCTCAATCCTCGCGCCCCGCTGTTTCCTGATCCCCCTCCGGATTCCCCCACATGACCTCCATTCAGCTTCCCCAGTTTCGCTGCCGAGCCGCAGCCGGTCGCTGCGATATCACTCCCCCGGTCGGTATCTACCACCGCATGTGGGGCGCCGCACTGCACGATCAGGCCACCGGAGTCCATCGGCCACTCACAGCCAGCCTGCTGTGGCTGGAACCCGTCGATGGCCCGGACTCCGCTGCCCGCGTCATTCTCTCGCTCGATCACTGCATCCTTGAAACCAGCCTCCAGCAGGATCTTGCCGCCGATGTGGCCGCCGCCACCGGACTCGACCCCGCCTGCGTCCTCGTCACTCTCACTCACACACATGGCAGTGGCTGGATGGCACTCAGCCGCAGCGAATTCCCCGGCGGTCACCTGATCGCACCCTACCTCGAGGACGTGCGACAAAAAGTGCGCCGGCTGGCCGTCGAAACCGCCGCCAGCAGACAACCTGCCGCCGCCGTCATCGGCACCGGTACCTGCAGCCTCGCCAGACACCGCAACTTTTTCGATCCACTCCGGGGACATGCTGTCTGCGGACTCAACCCGCAGGGATTCTCTGACTCCACCGTGCTCGTTGCCCGCATCACCGCAGACAACGGACCACCAATCGCCACTCTCGTCAATTACGCCTGCCACCCCACCACACTCGCATGGGATAACACACTCATCAGCCCCGACTACGTCGGCGCTCTCCGCGAAACTGTTGAACAGCACGCACCCGGCATTTGCCTGTTTCTGCAGGGAGCTTCGGGGGACCTCGGCCCCCGCGAAGGCTTCACAGGTGATACCTCAGTAGCCGATCGCAACGGTCGCGAACTGGCCTTCGCCGTACTCTCCACAATCCAGTCACTCCCCTGCCCCGGCACACGCTACGCATGGCAGGAACCCGTACTCTCCGGGACGTGGATCGGACGCTGGGCTCACGAACCCGTCCCACCCGACAGCAGCCAGGCCTTCAAATTCTGGAAATGGCACCAGCTCACCGTCAGCCTGCCCTGGCGACACGACCTGCCACGCCTCGATGAAACGCGCCGCAATCGGGATTACTGGCTGGCACAGGAGACCGATGCACGCTCACGCAACGACGCCGACGCGATTCGTAACTGTCGCGCCAATGTCGAACAAATGACTCGCCAGATCACACGCCTTGAAGCACTTGCTCCCGGACCCGTCTGTCCCCTCAAAGTCACTATCGGAATTACCGGAGACTGCCTCTGGTTCTTTGTCCCCGGTGAACTGTATCAGGACCTGCAGATCCAGCTGCGGCAGCGATTCGCCCCGCGACCCGTCTTCGTCACCACTCTCACCGGGGACTGGCAGCCCGGCTATATCCCGCCCGCCAGCAGCTACGGTTACGGCATCTACCAGGAGGTCATCGCAGCCACAGCAGCCGGCTGCCACGAACTGCTGCTTGAAGAACTGACACGCCAGACCCGCACACTGCTGGCCGAACACGGCCGGCAGCACTGAATCCGCAAAAACTCACACAGGCCGGCGGAACTTACTTCGAGTCCCCACCGAGCAGATGCTGCTGCACAAACTGAATCGTGGCGTAAAACTGAAAGTCCGCGTTGTTCTTCTTGCGGAAACCATGGCCCTCGTCTTTCGCCATCAGATACCACACAGGAGTCCCATTCTGGCGGACTCGCGCCACAATCTGCTCCGCCTCTGACAGCGGTACACGCGGATCATTCGCCCCCTGCACCACAAACAACGGCTTCCGAATCCGACCGGCATTGTTCAAAGGAGCCATCTCTTCGAAAAATGATGCCAGTCGCGGATCCCGCTCGTCCCCATACTCCACCCGCCGCAAATCCCGCCGATACGACTCCGTGTTCTTCAGAAACGTCCCGAAATGCGAAATCCCCACGACGTCCAGAGCACAGCGAATCCGATCGTTGTAGTGAAAGGCACAGGCCAGAGTCATATAGCCGCCGTAACTGCCGCCGGTGACCATCACCCGCTGCGGATCCAGATCCGGCTGAGTCGCAATCCAGCCCAGCAGCGCACCAATGTCCCGCACCGAATCCTCACGCCGCAATCCATTGTCCAGCGCCACAAATGTCTTGCCGTAACCCGTGGATCCCCGCACATTCGGGTAAATCATCGCCACGCCCAGCTCGTTCATGTAATAGTTGTTCCGCGCCTGAAAAATCGGCCGCGACTGACCCTCAGGTCCCCCGTGAATATTGATGATCACCGGACGCCGACCGCCAAATCCCGCCCCCGCCCGATACAGAAAACCACTGATCTCCAAACCATCAAAACTCTTCCACCGCACCAGCTCTGGCTCCACCAGCACGTCCGGATTCAAACCACCCAGCTCACTCTCCGTCCAGCGTTCCACCCGCCCATCCGACAACAGGACATACACGTCCGAGGTCGACTTTGCTGAACTGACCGAAAAGGCCGCAGCCGAACCATCCCGATGCCACTCCAGCCCGCCAATCACTCCCGCCGGCACTCCCGCAACCTCTCGAATCTCACCCGACTCCGTCAGCAGCAGACGCAGCTTCGATACACCCGCCTCGTTCGTCTCAAACAACAACTGACGACCGTCCGGCGACAAATCAAAGGCCTCCACGTCCCACGGGATTTCCGTCGTCAGCCACTGAATCTCCCGAGTCCCCGGATGCATCCGACCCAGCCGCCGAAACTCACTGCCCTGATCACCCGTCAAATACAACGCCGTTCCATCCGGAGCATACTCCGCCCCACCCCACGCCACCTGCTCCGCCACATCCGTCAGCGGCTGCTTCATTCCCGTCGCCACGTCCAACAGCCAAAGCACCGACTGATTCACCGACAAATACTGCCTGGCAACCAGCTGCCGATCGTCAGGCGACCAGTCCAGAGCCGACCAGCCACCACCCTCGAGCTCGGCAATCGCCCGCGCCTGCTCCGGATGCAGCGGATCCATCAGCCACAAATCGCGGTCCGTGCCATTGCGGCGAGTCGTGGCCCAGGCGAAATGAGTACCCGCACGATTCCAGAGCGGACCACTGTTCTGACTGCGACCACCGTCCGTCAGCAGCACCGTCTCACCAGTGACCAGATCCCGCCGATACAACTGAGAAAACTCGTTGCCACCAGCGTCCCGGCTGAACACAAAAAAACGGCCCTCGCGAGGCTCCCAGGATGCACCCCCAACCGGCTCCGCATAAAACGTCAACTGCCGCCTCGCACCACCCGGCTGCCGCACTTCATGGATCTGCGGAGTATTTCCGAAACGAGTCGAAATCAGCAGCTCCCGACGCTGCGGATGCCACGCCGCAAACGACGCAGAGCGCGATTCCGTATACCGCTGCACCTTTTCGGCCAATGCCGCAGGAATTTCCGGTATCCCCTCCGCCACCAGGTTCTCGTTCGGACGGATCAGAGCAGTCTGAGCCATCACGGGGGGAATCACCAGCAGCATCGCCAACAGCACCACCAGCTGACCAGTCCTGAACATGCCCCCGCACCCCCCTCGCTAATTCACCCCAACCGCAATCGACGTCTCAATCAGCGCCATCAGCCGCCGCGCAACCTCATCCTTCGTTCCGCGAATCTCCGCAATCGTCTCAGACTCCGGCGACAACACCTCCACCGAGTTCGTCAGTGAACCAATCGCCGTTGTATCATTCAGCACAATACAACTGCAGTTCTTCATCCGCAGCTTCCGCATCGCGTTATTCCGCGGATCCTGCGACTCGAGAGCAAAACCGACCACCCAGCGATGCCCCCGCTGAGCCCCCAGCTCGGCCAGTACGTCCGAAGTCTCCGTCAGCTCCAGAACAATCGGCTGACCCGTCTTGGTGATCTTCCCCGACACTCGCTGCTTCGGTCGATAATCACAAACCGCAGCAGTCGCGATCACACCATCACATTCCGGAAACAGCCGCACACACGATTCACGCAGCTGATCCGTCGTCTCAATACGATGCACACGACAGCCGGCGGGCGGAGCCAGCTCGACCGGGCCTGTAACCAGCTCAACCTCATGCCCCGCACGCAGAGCCGCTTCCGCCAAAGCATACCCCATCCGACCACTGCTGGCGTTCGACAGAAAACGCACGTCGTCGATGTACTCGCGAGTCGGACCGGCGGTAATCAGGATTCTCATCAACCACACCCCGCCGAACCGGACAGAATCCGCTCCATCGCCTGCACAATATCGGCCGGTTCGGACATTCGCCCCATGCCCGTACGACCGCAACTCAGCCAGCCCTCACAGGGACCCACCAGATGCACGCCGTCCCGCTGAAGCTGCTGCACATTTCGCTGCACCGCCGGCTTCTGCCACATGTCGCAGTTCATCGCCGGAGCCACCAGCACAGGACAGGTACAGACCAGCAGGGTCGTACTGAGCAGGTCGTCGGACAGACCCAAAGCCAGACGAGCCAGCGTGCGAGCCGTTGCCGGGGCCACCACCGCCAGCTGAGCTCGATACGCCAGACCAATGTGCTCGCCCTGGAAATGCTCCTGCGCACGAAACTGCTGACTGTGAACAGGACGACCCGTCAAAGCTTCAAAAGTGGCCGGCCCGATGAACTCATGAGCCGACTCGGTCAGTATCACACTGACCCGCGCTCCACGCTTCACCAGACGACTGCAGAGATCGGCAGACTTCCACGCCGCAACCCCGCCGCTGACACCCAGCAGAATCTCGCGATCCACCAGCACGTCCGACATGGCTCGGTTTTCCTCCGCCAATTCCGCCAGCAGACAAACTTACAGGATGTCCGCCCCTGGACCACCGTCATCCGGCATCATCTGATCCATCTTGTCCACAAAGGAAGACGTGTCATCAACCGCCTTCACATTGCCCGATGTGTCCAGATAAATCTTGTCCTGCATAATCTCAGCAACCACGATTTCCATCAGGTTGCGAGTCTGCAGGTCAACCAGCGGTCGAGCCCCGCGATTCAAAGCCACCATGCGCTTCTGAATCAGCGACGACAGACGGAATCGACCACCCACCTTGCGAACAATGTCATCTTCACGAAATTCGTCAAGCATTGCGAGCCTTCTCCTCCGCTTTCAGTATCTCACAGATCTCGGTGACCGCATTTTCCAGCCGGTCATTTACCACAGTATATCGATAGCGTTCAGCCTGCTGCAGCTCCTGTGCCGCCGTTGCCAGCCTGCGCTGTATGACCTCTTCAGATTCCGTTCCACGACTCCGCAGACGACGCTCAAACTCGGCCGCCGAAGGAGCCCTTAAAAAGATCGTAACAGCATCCGGATACTGCTGCACCACACGCAATGCCCCCTGAACGTCAATTTCCAGGAATGCCCAGCCCCCCTGAGCCCAGGCTCGGTCCAGTTCAGACCACAGCGTGCCATACAGAAATCCCGAACTGAATACCTCCGCATGCTCTATAAACGCATCACCCTGCAACCGCTGCAGAAACTGATCCCGAGTCAAAAACCAGTAGTCGTCCCCGTCCACTTCACCCGGACGGGGCGGGCGAGTCGTGGCGGAAACGGATTTCACCAGACGCACCGGAGCAGACTCGACCAGACGACGCACAACCGTCGTCTTGCCGCTGCCACTGGGCCCTGACAGGACCACAATCCGCTTCCCCGTCTGCTGTTCCATCACCAACACAACCCAGTTTCCGAAACCTGCCACCACACAAACACACACCACTCATCACTCAACGTTCTGCAACACCTCACGCATCCGCTCAATCGCCGCCTTCATCTCCACAACAGCCAGAGAAATCGGGACATGACTCGACTTCGATCCCAGCGTGTTGATCTCCCGAAACATCTCCTGACCAATAAACTCCAGCTTCCGCCCCTGTGACGTGCCACTGCGACACAACTTCAAAAACTGCTCAATGTGGCTGCGCAGCCGAGTAATCTCTTCGTTGACGTCACTGCGGTCCGCAAACAACGCCACCTCGCGAATCACATCCGACTCGTTCACATTCACCGCACTGTCATGCAGCAGCTTCCGCACTCGCTCCAGAATCCGATCCCGAAAATCCGTGACAACTGCAGGAGCCAGCACAACAACCCGATCCACCTCCGCCGCTATCACCTCACACTGACGCTCCAGATCACGCTGCATCGATTCGCCCTCAGTCCGGCGAAACTCCTCCAAATGATCCAAAGCACCACACAAAACCCGCTCAATCGCAGGCCACAAACCACTCAACTCCTCGTCAGAAAATTCAGCCTCACGCACGACCCCAGGCAATGCCAGCAGCTGAGTCAGCGAAACAGCCGATGAACCGTCCCGCTCCAGGACCTGCAACTGATCCCGATATGCCCGCAGCACATCCGCGTCAATCCGATACTCACCCTGCCCCGAAAGAAAACGCAGCCGCAATGACACGTTGAGTGTCCCGCGAGCAATCCGGGAACGAACCAGCTTCTCAATCTCTGACTCAAAACGAGACACCGTTTCCGGCATCCGCACCGACAGCTTCAGATAGCGGTTGTTGACAGACTTGATCTCAGCACTGAGATGCACGCTGTCCGTCTGCAGCGACGCATATCCAAACCCCGTCATACTCAGCAGCACAGCGATCGCTCCCAATGAAAAACCAGATCACATGGGGGCAGCAGGAGCCTCGACGGGAGGAGCAGCCGGGGCAGCAGGAGCAGCCGGGTCAGCAGGAGCTGGCTCGGTTTTCGGCGCATCCACCGGAGCAGGCTCGGCAGGAGCAGGCTCAGCCGGGGCAGGTTCCGCTTTCGCAGGCTCTGCCGGGGCAGGCTCTGACTTCGCCGGTTCCGCAGGAGCAGGCTCGGGGTTTGCAGGTTCCGCTGGAGCTGGCTCAGTCTTCGCAGGTTCCACCGGAGCAGACTCAGTCTTCGCAGGTTCGGACTTTGCCTTGTCAGCATCAGCCTTCGCCTTTTCTGCGTCCGCCTTCGCCTTGGCAGCCTCCTCTTCGGCCTTCGTCACGTTCTCGCCCTCCGAGAACCTGCTGGACGTTGTGGCTTCCTGCTTCGCCTGAGACCGCATGAGCATGCCCAGAAAGCCGGCCATCACAATCCACGCCACCGCCAGACCAATCGTGATCTTCGTGAACACGTCGCCCGCGCGAGTTCCAAAGGCGCTCTGGCCACCCATGCCCCCAAAGGCACCCGCCAGACCACCGCCACGCCCACGCTGAATCAGCACAAGCAAAATCATGAACAAACTGACCGCCGTCAGCAGGATTGTCAGCAGGTAAATCAGGAATGTCATCTGAAAAATAACTCCCCAGCACACCAGCGGAAAATAACTTCACGGTAAACACGAAAAGACGGATCGTTGTCCGTCTCTCCGAATACGAGCACCCCGTTATACACTGGTGTGTTCGATTTGAATTCAGCCAGACAGCTTGCGGGCTGCCTCAATAATCGGCACAAAAGTCGAAGACTTCAGGCTGGCACCACCCACCAATGCTCCGTCCACGTTGGGCTGCCCCAACAGAGACAAAGCATTATCAGGCTTCACACTGCCACCGTAAAGGATTCGAGTTTTTTCGGAAAAGTCGGGATTATAGCGTCGAGACAGCCATTTGCGAAGATGTTCGTGGGCAGATTCGGCCTGTTCCGGCGAGGCCGTGACACCTGTGCCGATCGCCCATACCGGTTCGTAAGCAATCACAATCCCCAAAGCCTCAGAATCGGAAATACCCGCAAAGGCACCCTCCATCTGACGGTCCAAAACCGCCTCTGTCTGACCACCCTGCCGCTCAGACAACTGCTCCCCAACACACAATACCACCGTCAAACCACCCGCAATCGCCGCCCGCACCTTGCGATTGATCACCACATCCGTCTCACCCAGAATCGCTCGACGCTCACTGTGACCAATCAGCACATACTGACACCCCACGTCACGCAGCATCTCCACCGCCACCTCGCCCGTAAATGCCCCAGGTGACTCAAAATACACGTCCTGACCACCCAGACGCACCGCACTGCCACGCAATGACTCACCCACAGGCAACAAATAGGGATAGGGTGGGCAAACGAGCACCTCAACGCCGGCCTCCTCTGACGAAGCCACCGCAGACAACTCAGCCGCCAATGACACCGCGGACTGACGCACCGTGTTCATCTTCCAGTTGCCAGCCACCAAAAATCGACGCATCACCCAATCCCCAATCCAGACCAAAAATCAACCAGACAACCAATCGCCGCAACTGAGAACTGAACGCTCAGTTCCCCGCCTCACCACGCGGATACGAGCCCAGAATCTCCAGACGATCCGGAGGAATCGATTCCAGATCCTTCAGCGTTTTCTTCACGCGAGTCTCGGAAACGTGGCCCTCAAAATCGAGGAAAAACAGGTATCCCACCTCCGGCTGACGCAACGGAAATGACTCAATCCACGTCAGATTCACTTTGTTCTTCCGGAATGGCTCCAGCGCCTCACTCAATGAACCCGGACGATGCGGAATCTGCAGCAGCACCGCCGTACGGTCACTGCCCGTCGGCTCCGCAACAGCATCACCAATCACGGCAAAGCGAGTCACATTGTTCTGATTGTCCTCAATGCACTCCGCAATGATCGGCACATCATACTGAATCGCCGCCTGCCGACTGGCCACCGCCGCCACGTTCGGCTTGTCACGCGCCAACTGAGCAGCAGTCGATGTGCTGGTCACCTCAATCAGCCGCGCCTGAGGCATATTCCGCGATAACCAGTCCCGACACTGAGACAATGCCTGAGGCTTGCTGTAAATCTCTGAAACCTCACTCCGATCACACCGCGCCAGCAGGTTGTGATGCACATGCACCAGCACCTCGCCACAGATTCGCAGGGGCAGGCGAGTAAACATGTCCAGAGTATCCACGATCCGACCGTCCGTACTGTTCTCAATCGGAACAATCCCGAAGTCCACGTGCCCCCGGTTCACTTCCTCAAACACCGTCGCAATCGTACTCACCGGCACCAAATCCGCCGACTCGCCGAAACGAGTAATCGCGGCCTGATGAGTAAAACTGAACTGCGGACCCAGATAAGCCACCCGCAAATGCTTGATCCGCTGCCGTCCGGCACTCAGCATCGGACGAAAAATCGTCTTCAGCTCCGCCGATGTCAGCGGACCCTGATTCACTCGCTCTATCATGCTCCAGACCAACTGCTGGTCCAGATCATTGAACATCGTTCGCGAGGGCTGCTGAACCCCCTTCATCTTCTCCAAAAACAATGACACCCGACGGTTCAGAATGCCCACCAGCTGCTCGTCCAGACGACTCATCTCGATCTCGGGAGGCAACTGAGCATCACCGGGATTCGGACGACCCGGAAGCCGCGGCGGCGCAGGCGCTGGACGAGACACCGCAGGTCGAGCCTTCGCGGCCGCCACTGGAGCCTTCTTGACCACTTTCTTCACCGGTACCTTCGCTGCTGCTTTCCTGGCCATTCCACTAACCAGCCTTCCCGAGTCGCGGCAAAACTCATCCAAGCCCGCCGCCTGATTTCTGCTCCTCGCAATCACCCAACAAACCCGCAAATTCTCGCAGACTTGTGAACCCAAGCTTTTAGTCGTGCACGTTTTAGGTGTCAAGCGGGGGCCACCACTCGTCCGGATTCCTGACAAAGTCGGTCACTTTTCCCCAACTCAGACACCCTCAATAACCCGCAAAGTGCCAAAGAGGCAGCCCGCACTGCCGGCAGACACCGCACAGACCATTGCCAAAATGGCATTCCAGCCAGCTTCCAAATACCCAGCCTGCCAACTCCGCACCCACCAGCACCCCAGCCGAACACCCGCTCCACAACACTACGACAGCCACCCCAACACCCCGCTGACACCCTGAATTTCAACGCCTTTCACCACACCCAGCCCGGCAGCAACACACCCTGCCGGCCCGCAGATTTACAACGTAACATCGAGTCAAAAATCAAATTTTCAGGGAGTGGTACAAGACGTGCACGACCAACAACCAGCGTGCGTTTCTGACATCTTTCCGGGAATACACACCGCAAACGCCCGCAGACCACTCAAAACAACGGGGCACGCTCGCGTGACCCAACATCTCTCCTTTCTGCTGACAAGGATCTCGATCATGGCTGTCTCCGGAGAAAAAATCATCGGCATCGACCTCGGCACGACCAACTCCGTCGTTTCCGTCATGGAAGGCGGCGAAGCTCGAGTGATCGCCAACCAGGAAGGCAGCCGCACCACCCCCAGCATCATCGCCTTCACCACCAAAGGCGAAACACTCGTCGGTGAACCTGCCAAACGCCAGTCGGTCACCAATCCCCAAAACACCCTGTACTCCATCAAGCGGTTCATGGGCCGACGGCACCGCGAAGTGGAATCCGAAGAAAAACTGGTGCCCTACAAGGTCGTCGGTGCCGCCGCCGACTACGTCAAAGTCAACGTCCACGGCAAGGAATACACTCCGCCGGAAATCTCCGCACTCGTGCTGCGAAAACTGAAGGAAGCCGCCGAAAATCACCTCGGTCACAAGGTCAACAAGGCGGTCATCACGGTCCCGGCCTACTTCAATGACGCTCAGCGACAGGCCACCAAGGATGCCGGTCAGATCGCCGGACTGGAAGTCGCTCGTATCATCAACGAGCCCACCGCGGCAGCACTCGCCTACGGACTGGAAAAGAAGAAGGAAGAAAAGATCTGCGTCTTCGACCTCGGTGGCGGCACGTTCGACGTGTCCATCCTCGAAGTCGAAAATGAACTCATCGAAGTGCTCAGCACCAACGGCGATACTCACCTCGGCGGCGACGACTTTGATGAAGCCGTCATCGACTACATCGCCGGAGAATTCAAACGCGAACACAGTATCGACCTCCGCAAGGACCCCATGGCCCTGCAGCGACTTCGCGAAGCCTCCGAAAAAGCCAAAAAGGAACTGTCCACACAGCAGACCACCGATATCAACCTGCCGTTCATCACCGCAGATGCATCCGGTGCAAAACACCTGCAGCTCAGCATTTCGCGAGCAAAGTTCGAGGAACTGATCGACCCGCTCGTCGAACGCTGCCGTCAGCCCGTACTCAACGCACTCAAGGACGCACGCCTGAAGCCCTCCGACATCCACGAAGTGGTGCTCGTCGGTGGTTCAACTCGCGTCCCCCGTGTGCAGCGGCTGGTCCGCGATATGTTCGGCAAGGACCCGCATCAGGGAGTCAACCCGGATGAGGTCGTCTCACTGGGCGCCGCCATTCAGGGCGGCATCATCGCCGGTGACGTTAAGGACGTGGTCCTGCTCGACGTGACACCACTGTCGCTCGGGATCGAAACCGAAGGCGGCATCATGACCACCCTCGTCGAACGCAATACCACCATCCCGACCACCAAGACCGAAACCTTCTCAACCGCCGCCGATAATCAGCCGGCAGTGACGATTCGAGTCTTCCAGGGTGAACGTCGCATGGCCGGCGACAACCGCCTGCTCGACGAATTCACTCTCGATGGCATCACTCCGGCTCCCCGCGGAGTCCCGCAGATCGAAGTGAAATTCGATATCGACGTCAACGGAATCCTCAGCGTGTCGGCCCGCGACAAAGCCACCAGCAAGCAGCAGACCGTCCAGATCAAGCAGTCCAGCGGACTGTCGCAGGACGAAATCGAACGCATGCGAAAGGATGCTGAAGCACATGCCGATGACGACAAACGCAAGCAGGAACTGGCCTCAGCAAAGAACGAAGCTTCTTCGCTGATCTACCAGACCGAGAAGACTCTGAAGGAACATGGCAGCAAACTGGATGGCGGCTCAAAGTCGGCCATCGAAGCCAGCATTGCCAAAGTTCGCTCCGCTTCCGAAGGCACCGATGCCGCTGCCATCCGCTCGGCAGTGTCTGAACTCACTCAGGCCGCTCATGCACTCGCACAGCACATGTACGCTGACAAAGGCGGAGCTCAGGGCGGACCCGATGCTGCCGGTGGCCAGAGCGGTCCTGCCGGCGGTGACGATGTCATCGATGCCGAATTTGAAAAGAAATAGGCCGCACTCTGATCCTGCGGATAAACCGGGGCTCCCTGAGATCAGGGAGCCCCTTTTTTTGGACCTGCGAGCCGCAGGGAACAAACTCAGTTCTGCAACGCCTGACTGGAAAATACCCGAGGTTCTCCACCCACATACACCAGCACCCATTCCGAATCCGGGGCCTGCAATTCCGCCGACAACTCCTCGTCCGTCATCAGCTTCAGACTGATGTGACGGTAATCCGTCTTCAGTGATCCCGCATTCAGCGGCAGCGAACTGTCGGAAGACGCCCCCTGCCCCGTGACCAGCGCTGGCGCACGCAGCTCGTGCGCATCCTCAGCCAGCAGATAAAAACTGAGCAGCACCACAATCGCGGCAGCAGTTGAGAAAGCCGCCACAGATCGCAGCCGTTTCCTGCTGTGATGAAACTGCTGAAACGACCGCATCAGCGATTCCCGCATGACATCGCGATCACTGTCTTCAGACATCGTCGCACTCCTCAGACTGCCTCTTCAACTGCTGCAGCACACGGCGAATGCGGCCATCAATCGCGCCGGACTTCAGCCCCAGCCGACTTCCGATCGACTCCAGCGTCCACCCCAGCCGGTATCGCCAGTCCAGCAACTGCCGCTGGTCCGCCGACAGCGATTGCAGCTGCTCCGTCAGCCAGTGAATTCTGGCCGACAGCTGCACCAAAGGCTCGGCAGACTCCGCCACACCATGCCCCTCTGAAAACTTCCGCAACGTTCCGCTGCGACGACGCTCAGCCTTGAGAAAGTCCAGCGCAACACACTTTGTAATCACCCGCACAAAACCTCGCAACTGCCGCTCGTCACGCATCGGACGCATACTCCGGATCAGCTTCAGAAACACCTCCTGCACGATATCCTTTGCGGCATCCGAGTCACCTCCCGTGTAACGCTGTGCCCCTTTCAGCACCTGTTCATAACAGGCCTCATAGACCTGTGCAAAAGCGTCGCTGTCGCCGGCAGCCATCCGTCGCGAAATCTCTGACCAGTCGTCCATGCCTGTGGTCATTTCTTCGGTGCAGGTGCTGTTTGCGGACCACTGAATGGGTCCCCCGTAACGACTTTGGGCTGCGGCGGAACCTGCACGCCTGGCACATACCTCCGTGCCTCTTTCGGAAAAAAGAGGCTCCCGCCACCGTCAGCATCGGATCCGCTGCCACCCATCATCGATCTGCCCGGCACTGTGACATCCCCAGGGATCATCATCTGACCTGGCAGCTGGCCCGCAGGCAATCCGGCTGAACCCGACATTGCCGCAACCATTTGAGCAACAAAGGCCACTTCGCTGCCGGTTCCCCGCAGAAACACCAGTCCTGTCTTCTGATGAAAACGAATCTCCGGTTTTGATTCCCCGCCCAGAAACGCAAAGCCTGCTTCCATGGCCTCCATCAGATCCTGCTCTTCGACTTCCGCCGTCAGTAAATGCCTGACAGACAGCACCTTCACCACCTTCTGCTCGATGTCCTGAGCCCCCACAAGTACCACGATACTCTCATCGCCCGGCTCGAAGGAAATCGAGTTATCATCGAGCCTGATGCGGCCGCCACTCACATGCTCAATCAGTCGCAGCACAGCCTTCAGCCGCAGCTGACGAAATTCCAGCGCCGGAAGCGGAATGTTCGCCGCTGCAGGTTCGATCACAAACTGCACACCAGCATTTTCGAGACTGATGTCCGCAAGAGTTTTGCCAACCGTGGAAATCGTACCATCACCCCTGGCCTTAAGACTGAATCGCCTGTTCAGCAGATCATTCGCTGAAGCACCCGAATTCCCGGTCGCCTGCGTTCCGCCCTGGCGTGCAGAAGGCACGAAAGCAGGGGTTTCTGGCAGAGCTGGATTCTCGGTCGCCCGCGAAGGCTCCTGAGCCCCGGCAGCCACCATGGCACAGGCGAACACACCAATCACGAACAGCACTCGAACACCGCACATCCCTCACCCTCCTCGCTAAATCACGCCAACAGCAGAAACGCCGCAGTCAAAACGACGCAGCGGTCACGATTTCGCGCGAGAAATGGCAGAATTCGAAAACACGGAAATTTTCGGAGCGATACCCGGGTTCACCACCTCAGCCGGTGGTCAGTCGCTCAAAAAAATCCCCCTCATTCACCGTCGGACGCTCCGGACGCCCCTTGTACATCCACGTCAGCTCACGGTGATTCAGCCCCAGCAGATGCAGGATCGATGCGTGCAGATCATGCACATGCAGACGATCCTCCACCGCACGCAGCCCCAGCTCATCCGTTCGGCCAATTGTCTGACCGCCCCGCACTCCACCCCCAGCCATCCACATCGTGAAACCCGTCGGATTGTGGTCCCGACCATTGCCCTTTTCGGACATTGGAGTCCGCCCGAATTCACCGCCCCAGACCACCAGAGTCTCCTCCAGCAGACCCCGCTGCTTCAGATCCCGCAGCAGACCAGCCACCGGCCGGTCACTCGCCCGACACAGCCCCGTATGATTGGCCTCAATCCCCGAATGTGCATCCCACTTGCTGCCCGCTCCGTGATACAACTGCACAAACCGCACACCCCGCTCCACCAGCCGCCGCGCCAGCAGACACATCCGACCAAACACCTGAGTCTCCTTGTCGTCCATTCCGTAGAGTCGCTGCGTCGCAGCAGACTCAGTCTCAATCGCCACCGCCTCCGGAGCATGAGCCTGCATGCGAAACGCCAGCTCATAGGACGCCAGTCGAGCCTCCAGTTCAGACTGCTGCGGATTCTCTGCCGCAAATCGCCCATTCAACTCGTTCAGATACTGCAGCTTGCTCAGTTGCCGACCCGCAGATGTGCCCTCAGGAGCCACCAGATTGGGAAATGGCTCCGTCCCCTCCTGCAGACGAACTCCCTGATACATCGCCGGCATAAAGCCCGCACTCCAGTTCCGCGGACCGTTCACCACACTCGACTTATTGTCCTGCATCACCACAAATGACGGCAGATTCCGATTTGCCGAACCCAGGCCCCACGAAACCCAGCTGCCCAGCGACGGACGACCACCAATCAGCGAACACGTATTCATCTGACACACACCGGACGAATGATTGATCCCATCCGCCCAGCAGCCGCGCAGAATTGCCAGATCGTCCACACAACCCGCTGTTTCCGGCAGCCAGTCCGAAACCCACGCACCGCACTCACCATGCTGACGCCAGCGACGACGACTGGCCAGCAGCGGAGAACGCGATTCGCCCATCGGAGTAATCACATCACCAAAACTGGCCGGCAACTGCTGACCGGCCAGCTCATTCAGCAACGGCTTCGGATCAAACAGATCCATGTGGCTTGGACCACCCTCCATGAACAGAAAAATCACGCTCTTCGCTCGCGCCGCATGATGCGCCAACGCACCTTCGTCAGCCAGCACTGCCGCTGCCGCCAACCCGGCAAACCCCGCCCCGCCACTCAACAAAAACTGCCGCCGAGCCAGCTGCTGATTCAGGTCCAACAACGACATAACCCCGCTCCCCCGAAATCAACAACCACCCACTGACAACTGAAAACTGAAAACCAAATCCCCCCCTCGCCCCCGCAGGGGGAGAGGGGTCGGGGGTGAGGGGGTACAAATACCTCACTCACACCACAAAAACTCCTGCCCGCCCGTAAAACAGACAACTGACAACTAAATCCCCCCTCGCCCCCGCAGGGGGAGAGGGGCCGGGGGTGAGGGGGCCAAATACCTCACTCACACCACAAACCTACCGCCCAACCAATAAACTGACAACAGACAACCTATTCCCTGATCTGCTTCCCGGCCACAATCTGTTCAAGATGCCCCTGCAGTCGAGCACGTTCCTTTTCCGGAGCTTTCTCTGCAGCCGTAGCGGCCCACTTCGACGCCTCTGCAAACTGCCCGCTCTCTGCCAGGGCGGCCGCCAGAGTATCCAGGGTGTTCCATTGCTGGTACTGAGTCATCTCGCAGGCCGCTTTCGCCAGTTGCAATGCCCGTTCCGGCTGCCGATAACGCTGGTCAGGACACGTCGACAGCAGCCAGGCCAGATCATTTGTCGCCTCGTACGTCAGCGGACTGATCCGCACCGCCTGCTCAAGATCCGCCAGAGCATTCTCGTACTGCCCGCTGCGACGATACGCAAACGCCCTGTTCCCCAAAGCATCCACATACTTCGGATTCAGCTTCAATGCGGCAGTAAAATCGGCCACAGCCTCGTTTGTCTTCTGCAGCCGCTGATGCACGATCCCACGGTTGTTCAGAGCCTCAGCAAAGTCCGGCACCAGTTTCAGTGCCGACTGCAGATCCGCCAGCGCCAGTGAAAACTGAGCCGTCTCGATGTAGGCCAGTGCCCGATTGTTCAGATACAGCACGTTCGTCGGCTCAATCGCCAGTGCCTGAGTAAAATCGGCGATCGCCGCCGGATGACCGCCCAGCAGATAATGAGCCTTCCCGCGATTGTTCAGAGCCCCCGAGTTTTTGGGGGCCTTCCGCAGACTTTCATTGAAGTCGATAATCGCCTTCCGATACTGCTTGTGTGCCAGCAGTGCCACACCCCGCAGATGATAATTCTCGGCGGTGGGGGACTCTGTGACACGCGCTGTCAGCTCCTCAATCGCGCCGTCATACAGCACTGTCTCCTGCTCCCACAACCAACCACCCTTCTCCTGTATCCACAACCATTCGCCATTCACCAGCGACACAGTAAACACTTCACCCAGCCACGCCGAAGACACCGTCGCATCGGGCGTTCTGAGCGGTGCACCGTGACGAATCACCAGCACCCGCTTGCCCACCCGCGGATCCGCTGCCGCAGGAGCCCCCTGAAAGGCCTCGGCCGCCGCTGGACACGCCAGCAGCAAACACAGCAAAACCCGCCAGAGTCTTCGATTCACGCTGTTATTCATCGCCCGGGAATCCCATCCGAAAACTGTTGCAAATACCACCGTGCTCAGGTCCGCTTACCATCCATTCTGCGACAGAACAGCCTCGCGAATCAAGCAAAGTTCCACAGATCAGCAAAGCAGCACAACTAACGCTGATAAATCGGCAAATAGCCATATTCGATTGCCAGAGCCAGCACGGCCAGCGAGGTGGCATACACACGCCCCGCCTGACGCTCAGTACCGTCTTCAGGAGTCCAGAAGCCTTCCGGATTCTGCAGATCCAGAATCGTCTGATACAGCACCTGCCGCGATTGTCGCCACTCCGCTCCACCCACCTTGTACATTCCGATCGTGCAGTAGTACGCGCCGTAATAAAAATAATGCTCGCTGCGCACCAGCGGTCGCGACAGAATCAGCCCGGCCGCCGCCAATGTCTCCCGCGTCCGATGCTCACCACAAATCTCCAAAGCCGCAATCCCGGTGCCTGCGCGAGTAATCGAGCTGCCGTGGCCCACCATATAGCCAAATCCACCGTCATGCTTCACATGCAGTCGCTTCAGATAGGCCACCGCACGGTCAATGTTTTCCGCCGGAACATCACAACCGATATCCCGAGCCGCTCGCAGTGCCAGCAGCTGCCAGGCACTCACACTGAGATCCGAATCACTGCTCGTCGGCTGATAACGCCAGCCGCCGTCGTGCTCAGGAGGCTTGCGGTGATTCTGAGCATCCACGATCAGCCGAACAGCCTTCTGCAGACTCTGCCGGCACTGATCCGCCTGAGCTCCCTCAGACATGCCGCAGATCTCCGCCAGCATCAGAGTCGCGATGCCATGACTGTACATCGGCCCATGACCGCTCTCGCGCCCCACCAGCAAACCGTTCTCCTGCTGCTGAGACAACAGCCACGCCAGTCCTCGCGAAAGCAATCGTCCGTACGGTCCCTCGCCCGGAACATGCCCGCCCGCCATCAACGCCATCATCGCCAGCGATGTCGTCGCCGTTGACTCGCCATAGTCCTTCGTGGTCCATGCACCGGATGCCTGCTGCTCTGAAGCCAGCCACTTCAGCCCCAGTCGGACCGCGGCGTCGATACGCGCTTCCAGAGCAGACTGATCCGATTCGTCAGCCCGCGACACCACACCACAAAACGCCGCCAGACCGGCCCCCAGCAGGGCCCGGCGAGTCCCCCGTGATGTTTTGATTTCAGACGCCATGCTCCGCTTTCCCGCCCGAACCACCACACGCTCTCTTGCCGTCCCACAGGAAAAAACAGCCACCGCAGCTTACCCGGCTCACTTTCCAGCATCCATCCCGCAATTCACACTCCAGTCCGATTATTGCGATTCTCGGTCATGCCGGACGCCCCGATCCGACAAATGCCCGGATCCCGCCGCAGGTCCTGCTGGAGTTTGCCCGGATTCCTGCTAATTTCCAGGGGTTCAGGTACCGACCGCATCCGTTTCACCCGACAACGTCGACACATGACCATCTTCCAGAAAATCATCAATCGCGAAATCCCGGCCCGCATCGTTCACGAAGACCAGCACTGCCTGGCCTTCCATGACGTCAGCCCCCAGGCACCCGTGCATGTCCTGCTGATTCCCAAAAAGCCGGTCGCCTCACTCGCAGAACTCACCGCCGCTGACACCGAACTCTGCGGACACCTCCTGCAGATGGTCCCCGTCATCGCACAACAGCTGGGTCTGGCAGAAGGCTATCGCACGGTAATCAACACCGGCGGTCACGGCGGACAGACCGTCTTTCACCTGCACATACATATCCTCGGAGGTCGACCGCTGCACTGGCCACCCGGTTAGTGCCACAGTCTGCCATCGTTTTCCCACCTCGCTGTTTTCCCCGGAGCCTTTTCCATGCGATCTGTTCTCTGCCTGTGCCTGCCGCTGCTGCTGTGCGGTTTTGCCGCTGCCGATGATGGCTCAGACACACCCGGTGTCGCCATGGCCACCGCCGCCGCTCGACTCGCCGAACTGCTGCCCGCAGAACAGCGCGACAAACTGCACTACGGATTCGCCGATCCCGAACGACTCAACTGGCACTTCATCCCCAAAGATCGCAACGGCATCGTGCTCTGGGATCTGTTCGGTGAACCGCGCAAAGCCGCCGAAGAACTGGTGAAGTCGGGACTGTCCGCTGCCGGATATGCCAAAACACTGCAGGTCCGCAGCCTTGAAGAAGTGCTGTACCTTTTTGAAGGTGGTGAAGAAGCCTACCGCCGCGATCGTCGACACACGCATAAGTACCATCTCACCATCTTCGGAACTCCCGCTGCCACCGGTACCTGGGGCTGGCGTTTTGAAGGCCACCACATGTCCCTGAATTTCGTGATTCGTGACGGTGTCGTCGTCAGCAGCACTCCGGAAATGATGGGTGCCAACCCCGCACTCATCGATGCCGGCCCGGGACGCTCACTTCGCGTTCTCGCCGCCCGCGAAGACCTCGCACGCGCTATCCTCAAAGCCTGCTCAGACGAACAGAAAAAGCAGATGTGGATCTCCGACAAAGCTCCCGATGACATTCGCGGGGCCGCTGCACCGCAGGCCGTCGTCGATCAGCCCGTCGGACTCCGCTACGCCGATATGTCACCCGATCAGCAGAAAATGTTTCGCGAACTGCTGGGGGAATACCTGTCCGTCATGCCCGCTCAGGTTGTTCGCGACCGCATGAAAGCCATTGAAAAAGCCGGCATGGCCGACATCCGCATGGGCTGGTGGGGCGATGCTGAGGTGAATAAACGACACCATTACGTCATTCAGGGTGCCACGTTCATCATCGAATACAACAACACCCAGAACGATGCCAACCACGTGCATTCCATCTTCCGCAGCCTGGAAGGCGATTTTGCCATCCCGACTGCCGCTCAGAATACCCCCAGGTAACTGCCCTTGCAGCCTGCCGGCATCCGCCGGCAGGCACTCTCGTCCCTCGACGGATAAAGTCTGTTATGGAAGTTCCTCAGTTCATCGAAAGTTATCGCCTTTCCAACGGCCTGCTGGTCATCTTTGAACCGATGCCCGATGTGCAGTCCGCAGCCCTCTCGCTGCTGCTGCCGGCCGGTGGCACTCGCGATGCGGCAGGTCGCTGCGGCACCGCCGCAATCCTCAGCGAAATGTTCCCCCGCGGCGCCGACGGATTGTCCTCCCGCGGCCTCTGCGCTGCCCTCGATAACCTCGGACTCCAGCGCAGCTTCCAGACCGGCAGCGCACATATCACGTTCTCGGCAGCTACTACCGCCGATCGACTGACTGATGCACTGCCACTCATCGCTCGCATGATCCTGCAGCCACACCTGCACGACGACGATTTCGAACCCGCTCGGGACCTCGTCGCACAGGGACTGCTGGCACTCGAAGATGAACCCCGCCAGCAGCTTGGACGAATCCTGCGTCAGTACAGCTACGCTGCACCCTGGGGCAATCCCTCCGAAGGCGAACTCCAGGACCTCGAACAAATCACCCCGGATGACATTCGCCGTCATCACCAGCAGTTCGTCGTCCCGGAATCCGCCATTCTGGGCATCGCCGGAAACCTGGACTCCGCACAACTCCAGCAGACACTCGAATCCGTCTTCGGCAAATGGCAGGGAACAGCACCAGCGGATGTCACCGTCGGCACTCGCCCCGCTTCGCCCTTTCATCAGCATCACGAATCCGCTCAAACTCACCTCGGACTTGCCTGGGACACCGTCTGCTACTCAGATCCCCGCTATTATGAAGCCTGGGCTGCCGTCAGCCTGCTCAGTGGCGGCATGAGCTCCCGATTGTTCACCGAAGTTCGCGAAAAACGCGGACTCTGCTACGCCATTTCCGCCTCACTCAGCACGCTGAAGGATGATGCTCGAGTCATGGCGTATGCCGGCACCACCACCGAACGCGCCCAGGAAACACTGGACGTCACAGTCCAGGAAATCCTGCGTCTGTCAGAAGGCATCACCGCAGACGAACTGCAGCGCTGCCGCGCCCGCGCAAAAAGCTCTCTCATCATGCAGCAGGAATCCACGTCCTCCCGCGCCGGCTCGCTGGCACGCGATATGTACCTGCTGGGACGCTTCGTCTCACTCCAGGAAATCCACGACCGCATCGATGCCCTGACCGTCGACGGCGTCCGTCAATTCGTCATCGACCACGCTCCGAAATCCATGGTCCTCGTCTCCATCGGACCACAGGCACCGGACCCGTCCTGCCTGCCACAGCAGCACTGACGATGCCCAACCACCCGCCAGGCACCCGATCCATCTGCCCCTCACGGATACAATCATGAAATTCCAGCATTGCCAGCTGCCCTCCGGTCTGACTCTCATCGCCGAAACCAACCCGGCCGTTCACAGCGTCGCCGCAGGCTTCTTCGTTCGCGCAGGCTCCCGCGATGAAACCGAGGAAATCTCAGGCGTCAGCCACTTCCTTGAACACATGGCCTTCAAGGGCGATGACCGATTCTCCGCTGACGATATCAATCGCGTCTTCGATGAAATCGGAGCCAAATACAATGCGTCCACCAGTGAAGAAGTCACCATGTACTACGCAGCAGTGCTGCCCGAGTACCTTGAAAGGGCCCTGGAACTGCTGTCCGCACTGCTGCAGCCCGCGCTGCGGCAGGAAGATTTCGACATGGAAAAAAATGTCATCCTTGAAGAAATCAGCATGTATGAGGACCAGCCGTCCTTCACCTGCTACGACCACATCATGGCCACCCACTTCAATGGCCACCCGCTGGGACAAAGTATCCTCGGCAGCCAGGCCAGCATCACCGCACTCACCTCCGAACAGATGCGCCGCTACCATGCCAGCCGCTACCATACCGGTAACATCGTCCTCGCCGTGGCCGGTAACTGCGACTTCGAACAGCTGCTGCAGCTTGTCGAAAAACACTGCTCACGCATCCCCGCCGGAATCACCCACCGCACCATTCCGGACTTCAATCCGCAGCAGACCGTCAGCCTGCTGACTCGTGAATCCAGCGTCCAGCAGCACCTGATGCAGATGGGACCCGCTCCCCGCGGCTCTGACCCCCTCAGGTTCGCCGCTGAACTGCTGTCAGTGATCGTCGGTGATGACAGCGGCAGCCGACTGTTCTGGGAACTCGTGGACCCCGGGCACGTCGAAACCTGCGACCTCGGTTTCAGTGAGTACGACGGAGACGGAGCGTGGATGAGCTACCTCAGTTGCGCACCGAATGATGCCGCCGCCAACCTCGAACGCTGCGCTCAGGTGTTCGCCGAAGTCAACGCCGGTGGCGTCACCTCAGAAGAACTGGAACAGGCTCGCAATAAAGTCGCCTCACGCATCGTCCTGCGAGGCGAGAGGCCCATGGGACGCCTGTCCTCACTCGGCTCCAACTGGCTCTATCGACAGGAATACCGATCCATCGCCGATGACATGAAAATCATCCGCAGTGTCACACAGGAACAGATTCACCAGCTGCTGCAGAAATACCCGCTCAGAATGACCACCACGGCCGGCGTCGGGCCCCTGAGTACCCTCTGAGGATCTGCTCTCGTGACGCACCAGCGCCAACACGTCTCCAGCCACCTCAGAACCCGCCGCGATCACGCTACGGAACTGACACAGGATTACGTCGAAGCCATCGCAGAACTGGAACAGCAGACCGGGGAATGTCGAGTCCGGGATCTGGCACGTCGCTTTGAAGTCAGTCACGTCACCGTCAATCGCACCGTCGCACGCCTGAAACGTGACGGCTTCGCTGACGCAGAACCCTACGGTCCCGTAAGACTCACCGACAAAGGCCGCGCACTGGCAGAATTCTCGCGCAGCAGACACGACATCGTCTTTCGCTTCCTGCTGGCACTGGGAGCCAGTCCGGATACAGCGGCAGCAGACAGCGAAGGCATCGAACACCACGTCAGCGACGAAACACTGCAACTGATGGCCGCCTTCTGCTGCCGTCTCAACGCGACGAATCAGACGACACCGGCTGAACATCCACCGGTCGCCCGTTGATCACACAGCGAAAACCCGTGTGAAAGGCCCCCGAATCCTCCTCGCCCTTCATCCGCGCTGTCGTCCGGTATCCAATACAGTACTGATCACTGCACATAAACGAACCACCACGCTGCACACGCTTCACAATGCCGGGCTCCTGCGGATCAAAGCTGGATTCCGGACCACGAGGATTCCGGAGCGGACGACCCGCACCCTGCACCACACACGCCTCGTAATAGTCCGGCTGATAATAGTCCGCACACCACTCCCACACATTTCCCGAAATGTCCCTCAGCCCAAATGCATTCGCAGGAAAACTGCCCACAGGAGCCGTTCGGCGAAATCCGTCCTCCCCCGTGTCCTCAATCGGAAACTGACCCTGCCAGATATTGTGCAGCCAGCGACCTTCAGGATTTCGATCCTGACCCCACGGATACATCTCACCAGCCCGACCACCCCGCGCTGCATACTCCCATTGCGCCTCCGTCGGCAGCTCCTTGCCAGCCCAGCGGCAATACGCCACAGCATCCGGCCAGCTCACATGCACCACCGGATGGTCCATACGATCGTCAATCGAAGATTCCGGGCCCTCCGGATGACGCCAGCTGGCGCCCGGAACATACTGCCACCAGCTGTACGCGCCCTTCGCAGGATCAATGTCGCCGCGACTGCTCAACTGCATACTGCAAATTGAGCCAGGCTTGTTCAGCTCAGGCAGAATGTCCGCATCAGACACCCCGGTACCAGGCTGAACACTGCGCAACTTCGGCGGCTGTTCAGCCAGAGTCACATAGCCGGTGGCCTGCACAAATGCCGCAAACTGACGGTTGGTAACCTCCGTCTCATCCATCCAGAAACCGTCCAGCTGCACGGAGTGCGGAGGAAACTCGTCTGGAAACGAATCTGCCGCACCCATCGTGTAAATGCCGCCCGGGATCCACAACATCCCCTGCAGTCGAGCATCATCCTTTTCCGGATACTGCAGTGGCACCGGTGCCACGTCGGATGCTGTGTTCGCCACCGCACCCGAAGTCGCGTCCGCCGCAACTTTCGCCACCGCAGTCGGTCGCACACTGAAGTAACTGGCCAGCACCAAAGCCGCCACAGAACCCAGCAGCACACAAACCGAAATCACGAGCTGTTTCATGGGCCCTTCGCCTGACATAACCCCGGCGGAATCACCAGCACCCAGACCATTCTCACCGGTAACCACCGCAAATGTCAAACTCCAGAGACCAGCCCGTCACCTACTCAGGACGCCCCAGCACCGCCAGACTGGCCGCCGCCGCCGCCGCCACATTCAATGACGGCACCGGCCCCTGAGCCGGCAAACCCACCAGCTGGTCACATTTCTCGCGAGTCAACCGGCGCAATCCATTGCCCTCGTTGCCCAGCACCAGCATCCAGTGACGGTCCCGACGAATATCATAAATTGAAGACTCCGCCCGCTCACACGTCCCCAGCACCCAGATCGAACTCTGCTGAGCACGCTCCAGCGCCTGAGCCAGATTCGCCACAACCGCAAACGGCACATACTCCGCACCCCCGGCCGCCACGTCACACACCGTCGCATTCACCGCCGCACTGCGATCCTTTGTCAGCACAATTCCGCTCACACCAAAAAAACCGGCCAGCCGAAATAACGCTCCCAAATTCTGAGGATCCTGGATCTGATCCAGTGCCAGCCATAAACCCCGCGCACTCTCCGTCGAAAAAATTGCCTCCAGCGGCAATGGACTTGGCGGCTCAACCATCGCCGCTCCCGCACCCACTCGCTCCGTGTCCCGCCGCGGACCACGACGGTCCTCAGCACCACCAACACGCACCGATATGCCGGCCCCGCGAGCCGCCTCAAGCACCCGATCCCACGACTCCCCTGGCTGCTCCGACTGCACTCGCAATGACTTCACCGCCTTCGGACGACGCTGCAGGACTGCCAGAATACTATGAGGATTTCTGAGTTCCAGCATCAGTCAGTCGCCCCCACCACCATGCAGAAAACACAAACCACAACCACAACCACAGCGCGTAAAAAAACGCGACGACATCTTCACCGTTCGAAAGATGCCGCCGCGATTTGCTTCGCTGCCACTGCGACCGACAGTCGCAGATACCAGGCACCGCTCAGTTGGCCGCCACCGCAACCTCAATATTGATCCGACGACCACCCTGGTCAAACGTCACAGTGCCATCGCACAGGGCAAACAACGTGTAATCACTGCCCATGCCCACGTTGCGACCCGGATGCCACTTCGTGCCACACTGACGAGCCAGAATGTTGCCGGCAATCACAGCCTCGCCACCGAACTTCTTGATCCCACGACGCTTCGCCTGAGAATCACGACCGTTGCGGCTGGAACCCTGACCCTTCTTATGAGCCATGACTGAACCCCTTAGTGCTGTTTAGTGCTGTTGTTTCGCTGTGTATTTTGAACAGCTCGAAAGCTGCAACTGTCCTGCCACGGGAAAGGGCGGCAAGTTTGACGGTTTATCGGGAATTTTCAAGACTTTTCGCAGGCAGAGCCCACGAATTCCCGGGAACTGGCCAGGCTGCAATCACCACAAGAGGTGATCAAATGATCACTTGGACGCTGCTGGGGCCGAAGTACTGATGTTTCGCAGAATCAGGTCCAGACTGGGAATCTGAGTCTTAAACTGACGCGGACGGTACTGCCACAACGGATAACGCACGTCCGCCTTCCCGTCCCCGTCCGTGTCTCCCTGGTCCACCAGGCGAAACTCCATCTCCTCCTGCAAAAACTCGTCACCCGGACGCTCAAACTTCTGCACAATCACCTTCTCTTCGAAGATGTTCTGCCCCTGAGCATCCTTCGTGATTCGGTAGGCATTGCTGAATCCCGACATCGACACCGTGAAATAGTCCGCCTTGTCATCCACATTTCGCCAGACTGCCACACCGTAGAACGCCTTTGACAAGGCATCCGCATCGTCAGCAGCCACCGGCGGACCCACCTCCTGCAATGCCTCAACACTGTTCAATAACTTCAAATCACGACCCCGACGCCCCATTTCACGAGCAAACACGGCATTCTGAATCGCCACACTGACCTCATCCTGCCAACTGGCGGTCACCGTCCCGTCCATCTCCTGCGCCTGCAGCAGAAAACGCGGCATCTGCAGCGGATTGGTGGTTTCAGGATCCAGCACATTCACCGGATCACTGTTCGGATCCGCCAGTTTCAATTCCAAAGCTGCCTTCTCTGCACCGGCCAGATCCGTGTAATCCCGCCGGATCACACGGTAGACCATGTACCGCACGATTTCCTGACGAGTTTCCCCGGAAGCGGCGTCAGGCCAGTTCAGCCGCATCAGCCGCAAAGGCTTGAACTGCACCTCGGCAATCCACAGCGCCGGATATCCAGGCCCCAGAATCGGGTCGCCTGCCCCACGGACCTTCCGCACACCCAGCATCTCGTCAACGGTCATTGCTATCGAGCTGGTCCGCACAAAACCTTCGTTCAGCGGAGCCCTGACGACCTGGGCCTGCAGCACAGAACCACCCGCTGACACCGCCACAACACCAGCCAGCACCGCTGACAACATTCGCCACCGGAATGCAACTTTCATTGAAATCTGCGACATTCTGGGCGCCTTCAACAAACAACGAACCAGATCCAGCACGCCAACAACACCCTACCGACGAGCACTCCGCACCGCCACCCCATTCTTCCAAATCCCCCGATTTCCGCCACTTTAACGGTCGAAAATCGTGGTTTTTGCGCAGAATTCGAGCGCAGCACCACCCGTGCTCAACCCCGTTATCGGAAAGTCCACGTCCCTTTTTTGGACCTGAAACAGCGAAATCCCCGAAAAGTATCGCTTTTCCGGACGCCCCCCGGGCTGACCGCTACATATCGATCCGGCTGGCACGCTCCTGGATCTGCTCCAGACTGAAAAATGCCCCCTCCCCCGAACCCGGACACTTCTCGCACACGCTCTGCCACGCCTGCGGACTGGCCAAATGGGAATTCCAGAACGGCCAGGTACGACACTGCACCGGTCGCGCCTTGTACACCGTACATTTCCGCCCGCGCGGATCGAAAAATGTACAGTCCCCGTTGCCAAACTCTGTCAGCGACATCCGACCGCGAATCAGTCGCGTATGAAACAGGCGGATTTCACCAATCGGCTTCCCCAGATAATCCGCAATCTCACGCAACTCCTCGTCCGTCACCCAGACCACTCCCGGAGCCCCCGTGCAGCAGTCGCCACACTGAGTACACGTGAACTGCAAGCCTTCACGATACCAGGGTTCACCTGCCCCGGACTGCTCCGGAACCCCCGAACCGGATTCTGAACCTGCCGCTGCTGCCGTCATGCGCCCCGCCCAAAAACAGTTCCCAGTTCAAGCCACACTCACGTCCCGTCGGACGCCGCACATTATGCCACCCGCCGCAGGCAAACTCACGACTTTCCCGACCACTTCCGGTGTTTTTGCCGAGTTATCCCGCAACCTCAACCCCACGCTTCTCCTCAGCATAGCTCGGACGCACATACAATGGCTCCAGCTGCTCTGCATTCGCCACCTCACCCCGCAGCAGCTGATCCGCACCCAACACCGCCACCGTGGCAGCCCGAGGAAATACCGGTAACACCGTCCGGCCCGCAAAATTCCCCTCCAGAACAACCCGATGCTGCTCCACCACCGGACCAGCCACAACCTCCGCGTTTGGCAGCGCACCCGGACTCAGGACACGCACCCCGTCAACCATCCGCATCAACCCGGTCGCATCACGCCGACACAACACCGCAAACACCTCACCACGCTGCGCATCACTGATCCCCAGCACCTCACCATACTGACCGGCACACTGCTGAGCCATGGCCTGCAGAGTATTCACGGATAACAGCGGTATTCCACGCAGCCACGCCAGCGTCTTCGCAAATACCAGCCCCACACGCAAACCCGTGAAGCTGCCCGGCCCAATGCTCACCGCCACGGCACTCAGATCACCCACCGTCAGCCCCTGTCCGGACAGCAGCAAACCCACCTCACTCACCAGCGTCTGCGCATGACGACGCCCCTCAGATTCCAGCACCCGCTCAGACAACAACTGACCGTCCGCAGACAATGCCAGCGATCCCGTCATCCCCGATGTCTCTACCGCCAGTAACATCAAACCCACCCTCCCCGCTCCACACGATACTCCAGATCCACACACGGCTGGCCCCGAAAACGGGCGGCCCGCGTCGCCAGATGCACAAACCCCAGCCGCTCCAGCAGCCGCACACTTGCCACGTTCCGCTCATCCGTCACCGCCTGCACCCAACGTGCCTCGGTCTGCCCAAAAAACAGCTCAATCACGGCCCGCACCGCCGCCGTCGCCAGACCCCGCCCCTGAGACGCCGTACGCAGCGTATACCCCACCTCCCCGTAACTGCCACCCTCCGACCAGTACATACCAATATCCCCGATCAACCAGTCCGTACCCGCCTCGGCGATTCCCAGTTGAATCCAGTCTCCCTGCCGAAAACCACGCACAAGACTCATCCCATACAAAAAATCAAATGCCCCCTGCTCAGACATCGGCTCCCAGCCCTGATACCGGCCCAGCTCCGCCTCACTGCGATACGCCTGAAACGCCCGCCGATCCGAACACCGCAGACGACGCACCCTGCCTCCCGGAAATTCCCGCCGCAGAAAATCCTGCTCCATAACACACCCGCCACACACACACTGCAGGGCACTGGCCGAAAATCAGGTCCCTGTCTATACTGAACCACACCACATCATGGCCTGGCAACTCAGCCCGCCAGCCCTCCCTATCGTAACATGTCACAGGACATCGCTCACGTGCATTCACTTCGCAGACACAGCAACGCCCTGTTCCAGTGTTCCCTGTTCTTCTGCCTGCTGTTCATCGGCTGCGCCGCCGAAACTCCCGGCACATGGAAACAGCCCCGAGTCGAAGCTGAAATGACTCGCAAGCTGGAACTGCAAAAGATTACCCTCACACCAGCCACCTCAGGCTTCGAAGGCTCCGGCACCGCACAGGACGGCGAAACCTACAAGCTGAAGATTACCCAGGACCCGACCAAAGGCCGACTGGACTGGACCGCCGACGGTGATCGCGGCTCCAGCGAAGAAGGTTCCTGGACCATTGAATAAACCGAGCCCCGACGAATGCTCAGCCCGGCTTCGCATTCAGTTTCGTGATCCGCACATGGCGGTCATAGTGCGCCGTCGCCACCGTGACCCCGTCAGCCTGCAGATCCATGTCCCGCGCCAGACTGGCCAGCTGAAACCGATGATAGTCCTTGTCCGCCTCAGGCTTCCAGAACAACAGCCAGCCTCCGCTGCCACCACCGCACACGCCCATCAGTGAACCGTCCGACAGCCAGACCAGCCGCCACAGGACTCCCTGAGTAATCCCTTCGGCCAGTTGCTGCTTCTCTGCCGCACCACTCTCCAGACTGAACAGAATCACCAGCGGCTCATGCACCGCACCCAGCGGGTTCGATGCCTTGTACAACCCCCCGGCCGCCAGACGCCTGCCGTCCGGACTGACCGCCAGTGCACGAACGCCGCCAAAATCCACCTGCTGGCCACCGTTGTAGGAATACAGCGGAGTCGCATCCAGCTTGCGCTGCTCGGCCCCCGTCTGCACATCCCACTGCCGCACACCGCCACCCAAATCACCCGAAAACAACGACTTGCCATCCGGATGAAATGTCACCGAATAGACCTGCTTCTCATGACCCGATAACTCACGCAGCAGAGTCCCGTCCGCCAGATTCCACAACCGCACCATGTTGTCATTACCGCCGCTGGCCAGCACCGTTCCGTCCGGACTGGCCGCCAGCGCTCGCACCCACGACGTTCCATGCCCCGGCACCGTCCGCACCAGCTGCGGTACATCAGCCGTTGCCGTCCACCAGCACAGTCGACCGTCACAGCCACCGCTGATAACCACCGCACCATCCGACGAAAATGCAAACGCATTGACCCACGTCTGATGACCACCCTCGAGCAGCGTCCGGGCACCGTCTGACAGCCGAAATCGCTCGACCACACGGTCCTCTGACCCGCAGAACACATACTGACCCGTCGGATCAAAACGACAGGATACGAGGGGCCGGTCATGTGCCCACTGAGCAGCAGCCCAGGCAAGTTTCGGATCCGGTACTTCCGCAGGGGATGAGACAGTCAGGAGCATGCGTGGTCTTCCTGAAACTGAAGGACTGAGGCAGGCAGGAAATGAACGGCAGAAGACAGGCGGGAACCCGGTCGGGGAAAACTCAAACACCCGCAAAGATATGCCGCAATTTCACCATTGTCACGCCGAATACAGGCCCGGCACGACGAATCACTGAAGTCCCAGAAGTGAGGCCATGCTGGTTGGCGAAGGCGGCCCAAATCGCGGCTCCAGTGATACACCCACCCCCACGTTGTCCTTGCTGAAATCCAGACCAAATCCAAAATGCAGAATCCAGTCCAGTCCCACTCGCGAAAATGTCAGCGTTGTCCCGCGCGCTTCACTTTCGGCAATGTCATACGCCATCGATGCCGTTGATATCCACTTCGGACTCATCTGATAACTGTAACTGCCAATCGCCGTCTGACTCTTCAGATACTCGCCCGCCTCCACCTCTCGCAGACCCAGATACACACTGCCACGCAGACTGCGCTGACTCAGGATCCCAATGCTTCGCACCGCACCCGCGTTATCAAAAATATCCCACGAGGCATCCGTCAGCAAACTGGTACGATCACTGACATTCCAGCGGTAGTGACTGTAAAACAATCCAAAGTCACTGCCGAAGTTGTCACGATCCGATCGCGGAAAGAACGTCGCCCCGTACTCCCACACCATCCAGTCACGGATTCGCGGAGCATTCTCGGGGCCGGACTTGGTCTGCAGACGATCCCGAAAACCAATCCGCAGTGCCTGCAGATTATCCGCAATTTCATGAAACGGAGCACTGCTCCACAAACCCGCGCCCTGACGCAGCGCGTAATTCCGCGGATTAAACTGCTCCGGAATCACACCCGGAAAAATCTGCTGCGAATATCGCGCCCGAAAACGCTCCTGAGCATTCTCGTCGATCTCATTGTACTGCGGAATCTCACTCAGCCCCGTGCTGACACTCGTCCACGCATACTCCAGCATCGTGTCGTGCTTATGCGCCAACCCGTTCACGCCCAGCAGTGCATTACGCACAAACGGAAACACCCGACTGGCACTCATCCGCGCCCTCAGTCCGGCATTGACCAGCGTCCGATCCACGGACTCGCCCGCAAACCCCGACCCCCAGTACGCCGCCTCACCCCCCACAAACGGCTCCAGTGCCACAGGACCCGCTGAAAACGGTGCCGCCAGCTCGTGGCGAGTCATCGCCACCACACCAGCCGCATCCGTCATCCAGGACAACCCCGCCGGATTAAATGGATCCGCCACACTTGTCGGAGCCTGCAGGGACTGCAGATCCGCATAACCCAGACTCGAATGCGAACTCCAGTACGCCAGACCATCAAACAGCGGCTGCGAAAATGAATACAGGTCGCCGCGAGGCAACCATTGAGTATTCGCTTCGAAACCACTCAGATCCGCGCGACCCCACAGCCGCCCCGACCACGCGTCATAGTCCTGACGCACACCCAGCACCGTCTCCACGTCCTTTTCCGTGTCAAACCGCGACTCGTGAAACTGCTCCAGATAATTCCGGTCCGACAGATAACCAATCTCACCAAACAGCAGCGCACCACCCGGCAGCGTCTGACGATGACGCCACGTCACCTCACCACGATTACTGTCATCCGGCTCAAGCTTGCGACGATCCAGGCCCAGATTGTCCAGACCACCGTCATACTGATAATAAATTCGACCGCCACCCTGATACGGACCGTTCGGATCCTCACCCGCGTAACGCCCCTCAACGCCCGCCCCCACGCCACGATCCGTCTTGATGTCACCCAGCAGGTCCAGACGCAGGCCCGGCTGCTTCGGCAGTCCCAGCAGTCGATTCAGATCCCACACCGTATCAAGCTGGGCACCAAAGACACGGTCATTGGCCACCGTAATGCCCCGCAGAGGAATCCCCGGATCCTCCGCCGGACCACTCACCTTCGGCAGATACAGCAGTGGAATGTCACCCACCACAAAACGATTGTTCAGACTGGTCACCCACGGTGAACCACCCACCTGCGGACGACTCGTCAGCGGATCAACTCCCACCACAGCACTCGGACCCGGTTCGACAAAAATGTCGCTGGCCTGCAGCCTGTAACCAGGCTTGCCGTAAGGACTGGTCGTTGCCCACGCGTTCTGAATGTGAAAACGATCTCGTCCAAGCTGCCGCATCCGCTCGCCACGCACCCGAAAATCACTGCCCGTCGTCGGTACAAACGCCCGCAGCTCCGCATTCAGCAGCAGCGCCCGATTCCCCGCCGCGTCAAAAAATCCATGAGTCGCCCGAATCACGTTCTGGTTCTGACGAATAACGATGTTGCCCTCCAGATAGACCTGGAAACGCGCATCTGCAGGCTGCACCACTGTCGTTCCGGCTTCCAGCGCATCACTCTCGCCGGCCTGAGTCCAGATCACCACGCGATCCGCCGACAGGTCAATCAGGCCCGGTGCCATATTCAGACCCTCAACCTGAGAATCCAGGCCGTCGACCAGCACATTCACCCCACCCGTAATCACCGTCACACGCTCCGCCGGCACCGTGTCCGGATTCGTCGACGATTCCACTCGCAGCGGATCATTCGATCGCGGGCGAATCTGCACACGCCGCGAACCCGATTCCACCGCCGGCTGAACCGCCGGGACCGGGGCTGAAAACACATCCGATGGCGACTGCATCGATGCCAGACGCGGCTCGTCCAGACTGCCCGGAAACAGCCGCGCCAAAGCCCGCCGCAGCAATGGCTGATCCGCAGTCTCAGCCGCTGTCGACTCACGCACATCAAACACCGGCACCCCCGTCGATTCAAGGCGAAACGACAGCGCACCGGTGGATCGCTGGCCGTTCCGATCCGTAATCGTCAGATCCTCAGCATAAATCGCTGTGTCAAAACCCTCGTTCGTTTCCGTCACAAATACCGCCATCCGCGCACCGGCGAATGTCTGACCCGCCTGCGAAACCTCAGCCTGACCCGCAATCAGATGCACATCCGTGGCCGACCAGCGCAGCGTCTCCTGATACAAACCAGAAATCCGCAGCGGCGCGCCAGAGTCCTCCGTCAGATTCTCCGCCGGAGAAACTCGCGGTGCTGATTCACCAGACACCGATTCCGCTGACACGCTCTCAAACGAAACATTCCCATCCTGACCGCGCGCAGCACCCGACAGCACGACCACAACGGTCGTCGCCAGAAACAGCATCAGTACGGTCGAGCCATGACGCATGCCGAAGGCACTGCCTCGAGGAGAAAAGGAGGGGGCAAGCAGACAGGTAAGCAGGGAGGACAGGACAGGAAAGCACAGAATCGAGGCCGGAATTACCGGCGCAATCCCGCAACATCTCCGCACTATACGGGCAGCCCCAAAAACGGGTCAATATCGGACCGCATCGCAGAAACGGACGCAAACCATTCCCTGCAAACAACTTACAAACGCTGCCAGTTTCTGCCGGACCGTTTTCCCCGGAGAATTCCCCGGCCGGCGGCCAACCCCGCCGTCAACACCCAGGCCCAAATCCACAATTCCTGACACCGAACACAAACGGCCATGCTCACCGCAAAACACCCCGCGAAGGACACAACATGTCGCGTTGCTGAGCAGCCACAGGCACCGATCATCGGGTCTCTGCTCACAGCGCTTCCACGGAGCACTCCCGACGTCCCACGCAGTCCCCTGATACCAGGTGCAGTTGCCGGATCCGCGTCTTTGCCCCCAAAAATGAAAGCCGTCCTGCTGCCACTTCGACAGGCATGTTCCCACTCCGCCTCCGTCGGCTATGGCATGGAAAATCTGAGCCTGCACCCGACGCGATCACGAAATCCCGCAAGTTGATCCAATGCTTGTCAAACCCTGCATCAAGCCACGTTCCACAGCAAGTGCCTTCACACCAACTCCGCAGACATCACTCAGTCCGGCCAGATCGCCATCCCGATCATCGTAAACCCAGGATAAAACAATGCCAGCGACAGCAGCAGAACCGGAATCATGGCCTCGCCTCGCGGACCGGGCACCAAACTGCCCGCTGCCACCAGCATGATCCCCGCTGCAACACACGTACAGCCCCGGCCAAAATACTGGCAACGCTTCATCCCATCACCCTTTGCCGCACAGCCCCCAGACCACTCGGAACATCAGTACCGACCGAACAGACCACAGCACCGTGCGAATCCAGTTGCTCTGCACCAGCCGCCCATGCAAATCCGCGTCGAAGGCCACACACAGCCGATTGTGCACAGGCACCTGAATAAAAAATGTGGAGGCCCAGATACCCAGCACCGCGACGGCGGCCAGCCACAACGTTCCCTGGTACCCCGGCACCGGCTTCCACGCCAGCCACAGAGCAGTCAACAGCTCCACCGTCATCAGCGGCAGCACCACCGCCGTAATCCGATTGCAGTGCTGCTGCTCGTACCGCACAAACTGCTCCGCACCCACCTCAGCCATCAGCGGATACTGCACAATCTGGATCAGCCAGATTAACCCCGTCATCGCCGCTGTACTGAAAGCACACGTCAGCAGAATTCCCTGATTCATTGTGTTGGATCCCCACACCATCGGATTCTTGTCGTTTTATCAGTGTCCGAACCGGATTTCCGGAACCCAGGCTTTCGCAGAGGCGTCTCTGAGCTCACTCAACACCCGGTATTCAGCACCGCTGACTACCGCCTGTTAAAGACCTTTCTCCCGTCAAATCAAGCAATTGCCTGAATTTTTGGATGGTTGTCGCCACTCCGAACGTCAGCCACTCCGCGTCTCGCCCGAATTTGACTTCTCCGTTACAATACACGGTTCTCGCTCCGCCCGATTGTGACTCAAGGACTGCAGGCCATGCGTGGAATTCTGACTGTGCTCGCGGCGTTTTTGCTCAGCAGCTCAACCCTGATCACCGTTGCTCAGGAACCGGCCGACAAACGAACTCAGGCGGACGCCGAAATGCAGAAGAACAATTTCAATGACGCTCTGCAGCTGTATCGCGATCTGCTCGCCCTGCCCGCCGGCAGCAGCCACGACCTGCAGCAGGCTCTGCTCTGCCTGCAGCACCTTGGAAAAATTCATGAACTGGATTCGCTGATTGAAAATGCCGTCTCCGTTCAGCCCACCCGGTTCGACCTGCTGACAGCGGCCGCACAAGGCTACCAGTCCGCTCAAAAATTCGGATTCTTAATCGCCGGCAAATTCGAACGTGGCGGCCATCGCGGCGGCGGCGAATACGCCTCCGTCACCGCCCGCGATCGCATCCGCTCGCTCCAGCTGCTGCTGCAGGCTCTGCAGTCCGCCGAATCCGACCCCACCGTCGCAGCCTCCTTTAAAGCCGAAGCCTGGAATCAAATTGCCGCTCAGATCAGCACAGACCAGTCCACCGAACCGTGGAAGCTGCAGCTGCTGTCGGACCTCACAAAACTGCCGGAACCGGAGCCCGGCGAAACACCGTGGATGTTTCGCGGTCGCGGTCCCGGCACGCCCCCGGCCGCACCGGTCGACGAACAGGGCCAGCCCGTGTTCCACAAACTGCCCGCGTCATGGGACACCGCAGCCTCCGACGGCGAACGCTGGCGCTGGGCCCTGCACCAGGTCTCGACGCTCGATCCCTCACGACGCAGCGCCACAGAACTGCTGTTCGCGGAGTTTCTGCAACGACAGTTCGGCGCTGGCACCACGTGGAATCAGCCATGGGCCGAACCTGTTCAGCCCGCACAGAACAACGGCACAGCAGACCCGCAGAAATCGTCCCTGCTCTCCCTGCAGGACAGCGAAACTCAGGCACGACTGGCCACCGGTATCAAACGCTTCGCACTGCCCGACGAATTCAATTTCCTGAAAATCGCCCGCTCCATCGTTGAACGCAATGATGCCACTGCTCGCAATGCCCTCGAACTGCTGATCCGGGAACGCATGGATCGCACACAGTATCCCCAGGCCGCCGCTCTGCTGCGTGAACTGCTGGAACTGACACCCGCCAAAGAAGCCGACGGTGTCCGCCAGCGAATCAGCCAGATCGAAGGCAACTGGCTGCAGTTCCTGTCCGCTGAAACACAGCCCGCCATCGGAAAAGCCAGCTTCGATATCCGCTTCCGAAACGGTCGCAAAGTCACATTTTCAGCAGTCCCCGTCAATGTCGATCTGCTGCTGGATGACCTGCGAAAATATCTCGCTTCAAATCCCGAACAGCCAAATTTCCGCCGCGCTCAGCTTCCCGATATCGGCTGGCGACTGATCGAAGCAGACGGCAAAAAATACCTGAACGGCAAACCCATCGAATGGACCGTCGACCTGAATCCGGCTGACGGCCACTTCGATGACACCAAAACCATCGAAGCACCGCTGCCGAAAGCCGGAGCATGGTGGGTGCAGGCCCAGCTGCAGGATGGCAACACCTCACGCATGATCCTCTGGCTCGCTGACCTCGCAATTGCCGAAAAACAAACCGAATCAGGCACGCTCATCTACGTCGCGGACGCAGTCACTGGCAGCCCCGTACCCCGGACCGATCTGCAGTTCTTCGGCTGGCAGTTCAGCTACGAAAATCAAAGACCCCGCATCAACACCAGCCGCTTCGCTGATCGCACCGATGCCAATGGCCTCTGCACACCGCCAGTCACCCCCGAACAGACTCAGAACCAATGGCTGATCAGTGCCAAAGCCCCCGATGGCCGCACGGCCTTCACCGGCTTCGGCAATCTCTGGGTCGCTCAGAAAATCGAACCCCTGGCATGGAGTCCGCTGAAGATCTATGCCATCACCGACAGACCCATCTATCGACCCGGTCACACTGTCAACTACAGCCTCTGGCTCCGTCGACCACTATTCGACGGCGACAACAATGAGTGGGCCGAAAAACCTGTCTGGATTCAGATCCGGAATCCTCAGGGCGAAGCCGTCTCGGAGCAGCAGCTGCAAACGGATGCCCGCGGTGCCGTCTCAGGACAGTATGCTCTGCCCGCTGACGCGCAACTGGGAACATGGACCGTCATGGCAGCCCGACAGGTGCAGGTCGTCCGACTGATTGAAGAAAATGGCCAGACCCGGACTGTCAACGAAACAGACCGCGAAGCACTCGGAGGCGGCAGCTTTGCCGTCGAGGAATATCGCAAACCTGAATACGAAGTCACCGTCAAGGCCCCCGAAAAACCCGTGGCCCTCGGAGAAAAATTCACGGCCACTGTCAGTGCCACCTACTACTTCGGTGCCCCGGTCTCAGCAGCCAAACTCCACTACAGAGTCGAACGCAAAAAAAATCAGGAACGCTGGTTCCCGGCCGCGCGCTGGGACTGGCTCTATTCTCCCGGCTACTGGTGGTTCACCGGCGATTATCAATGGTACCCAGGATTCAGTCGCTGGGGCTGCCTGCCTCCCATCAGACCCTGGTGGAACTGGAATCCGGATCCCCCGGAAATCGTCAGCGAAGGCGATGCACTGCTGGGCCCGGATGGCAACTACAGCCTCGAAATCGACTCCGCCAGTGCACTCGCCAGTCACCCCGGCGATGACCACATCTACGAAATCACAGCAGAAGTCGTGGACCAGTCACGCCGCACCATCACCGGAAGCGGCAGCGTCCTCGCAGCACGCAATCCGTTTCAGGTCTTCGCCTGGATGGATCGCGGACACTATCAGACCGGTGCCCAGGCCGAGCTGCAGTTTCAGGCCAGAACACCGGACGGCCAGCCCGTCAGCGGAACGGCACAGATTCGCCTGCTGACCACTTCGTGGGACCAGAACCAGCAGCTTGTTGAACAGGAAGTTCAGAGCTGGCAGTCCGCTGCCGGCCCCGACGGCACCGGCAAACTGCGTTTAAATCTGCCGCAATCCGGGCAGTATCGTGCCAGCGTGACAGTCACCGATGCGGCTGGCCGCCAGCAGGAAGGGGCCGTCGTGTTCTTCGTTCGCGGCCCCGCTGAAGATGGCAGAAATTTCCGTTTCAGTGACCTGGAACTGATTCCTGATCGTCAGGAATACGCTGTTGGAGACGTCGTGCGGCTGCAGATCAGCACAGCCCGGGCCGACAGCACTGTGCTGCTGTTTGTACGGGCACAGGATGGAAACTGCCCTGCCCCGCAGGTGCTGCAGCTGCAGGGCAAGTCGACCGTCGTGGAACTGCCCGTCACCGCCGCAGACCAGCCCAACTTTTTCGTCGAAGCCCTGACCGTTTCCAATGGCAAGGTCTTCAGCGAAGTTCGTGAAATCGTTGTGCCCCCCGAAAAACGCATTGCAGTTGTGAACGTCCAGCCGACAGCAGAAAAATATCGCCCTGGCGAACAGGCCAGACTCAATCTGAAACTCACAGACCTGAATGGTCAGCCATTCCGCGGCAACACTGTGATTTCCGTCTATGATGCCAGCCTTGAAGCCCTCGCAGCCTCCGGCATCCCCGAAATTCGCAGCTTCTTCTGGGACGTCCGACGCTCGCACTACCTGCGTTCCAGCAGCTCGCTGCAGCGCTCAGAATCACCCGTGCCTCTGCCCAATGAACCGCAGATGCAGTTCCTCCGCGCGGAATCGCTGCCATGGAACACACCTGTCGAATTCGCCGCCAGCCGGCGAGGCGGCATGGGCATGGGCGGATTCGGTGGTGGCGGTCGACCCGAACTCATGATGATGGCCGAAGGTGCTCCGGCTGCCCCCATGGCTGTCGCAGACGCTGCACCCGGTATGCCCGCCATGCGGGGTATGGCATACCCGACAGGCGGGATGATGGGTGGGGCCATGGCCAAAGGGCAGGCACAAGGAGCTGAAGCTGCCCCCGCACTGCGGTCCGAATTCGCTGATACCGCGTTCTGGACCACCGCAGTCAGCCTCGACGATGATGGCACCGCCGAAATCACCTTCAAAGTTCCCGACAACCTGACCACCTGGAAAATCAAGGTCTGGACCCTCGGGGACGGAACTCGCGTCGGCTCAGGCGAAAGTCAGATCATCGCCGCCAAAGAACTGATGATTCGGCCGCAGGTGCCCCGCTTCCTCACCGAACGCGATCAGATCGTCCTGTCCGCGGTCATCAACAACACACTGCCGACAAAAAAATCCGTCCGCGTCATTTTTGAACACGCAGACGGGCTGCTGAAACTCAATGGCCCCGCCGAACAGACCGTGATCGTGCCCGCCTCCGGCAGCACGCGAGTCGACTGGCTGGCTGATGCCGTGGCACCCGGTAAAGCCACCATTCGCATGTCAGCCCTCGCCGACACTGATTCCGACGCCACAGAAATCCAGGTGCCGGTCAATGTCTATGGACTGCTGAAAACCGACAGCTTCACCGGAGTCGTGCGACCGCAGGACAACAGCGGTTCCATCACGGTTACTGTGCCCGAACAGCGCAATGCAGACCAGTCCCGACTGGAAGTCCGCTTCAGTCCCAGCCTCGCTGCGTCCATGGTGGAATCGCTGCCATACCTCATTGAGTACCCCTATGGCTGCACGGAACAGACTCTGAATCGCTTCCTGCCAGCCGTGCTGGTACAGCGCACACTGCAAAGAATGAATGTCAGTCTGGAAGTTGCCCGACAGCAGCAAATCATGCTGAATTCCGGACGCACCTGGCGCGGCAAATATCCCCGACACTGGGGTCAGCCGCCACAGCGACAAACACGGGACCTGCGACCTCTGCCCGCCGGCTTCGGCATGGGCAGCAGTACGCTGGCCGCATGGATTCAGCAGCACATCGATGAGGACCAGAAGTCTGCACGAGGCCTGCCAGGCACCTTCAACCCCGTGTTCAGCGAACAGCAGCTGAATGCCATCATTCGCACCGGGGTCAACAAGCTGACGGAAATGCAGCTTGGTGACGGTGGCTGGGGCTGGTTCTCAGGCTACGGAGAATATTCTTCGCCGCACACCACAGCCCAGGTCGTCCACGGACTCACCATTGCCACTCAGAACGATGTGCCCATCCTCCCCGATGTCATCCAGCGCGGACTGCAGTGGCTGCAGACATGGCAGGCAGCACAACTGGAACTGCTGCGGGAAGGCGATCGGCATCGAGCCAATCCGGATTACGACGGCAAACTGCCGTTCCGTATGCACGCCGATAATCTCGATGCCTTCATCGCCAATGTGCTCAGTGAACACAACACCGGAGATCCCGCCATCGGTGAATACCTGATGCGTGATCGAGGACAAATGACCGCTTACGGCCTCGCACTGACCGGACTGTACATGCATCGCTCGCAGCAGCAGCAAAATCGCGATCTGGTCATTCAGAACCTGGAACAGTTCCTCGTTCGCGATCCGGCCAACCAGACCGCCTGGCTGCAACTGCCGGAAGAACTTGGCTGGTACTGGTACGGCAGTGAAAATGAAGCCATGGCGATTTATCTGCAGCTGAAACTGGCTGCTGCACCCCAGGATGCCATCCTCCCCGAAATGGTCAAGTATCTGCTGAACAATCGACAGGGTGGCTCACGCTGGAAAAGCACTCGCGATACCGCCATGGTCGTCGAAGCCATGGCGCAGTACATTCAGGCAACAGGTGAAGATTCACCCGATATGACTGTGGAAGTCCTGATTGACGGACAGGTCCGCAAAACTGAAAAAATTACCGGCGAAAACCTGTTTGGTTTTGACGGACAACTCGTACTCTCCGGTGAGGAGCTGACAACCGGACAGCACACCATTGAGATTCGCCGACAGGGTCGCGGACCAGTCTGGTTCAGTGCGTGGCTGACCACATTTACAAAGGAACAGCAGATCACTGCAGCCGGACTGGAAGTGCGGGTTCAAAGAAACTTCTTCCGCCTGGAGCGAGACGACCAGCAGACGGATGTGCAGGGTGGCCGCGGACAGGCAGTCAAACAGCAGACACTGAAGTACCGTCGCGTTCCGATCGAAGATCTGGAAGGCCTGCCCTCGGGGACTCTGGTCGAAGTCGAACTGGTCCTCGACAGCCGCAACGATTACGAGTACCTGCTGCTGGAAGATCGGAAACCCAGTGGCTTTGAACCTGTCGATCAGCGCAGCGGCTATGTCTACGACAGCCTGCGGGCGTACCGGGAATTCAGGGATGACCGCGTCTGCCTGTTTCTCAGTTCACTGGCCCGCGGACAGCACAGCATCAGCTATCGACTGCGTGCTGAAACACCAGGAACAGTCACCGCCCTGCCGGCCTCCATCGAAGGCATGTACGCTCCGGAGCTGATCGGCAACAGCACCAGCCTGCGACTGCTCACCACGGAGGCTCCCTGAACCACCTGTCCGCTTGAGCCGAACGACCGAATCAGAGAAGATCCGGACTGCGAGTGACTGTCTGCGGACGGCCTGTACCGGAACTCTCTGAATCGGGCGGATACTGACAAACATGACCCAGTGGCAGGTGACTCTGGAATTCTCCGGACCGCTGCAGCGGACTATGCAGATCAGTGAACTGACTGTGCAGGGTTCCGGCCCCTGTAACATCAGCAGCGTGCTCACGGCACTCCTGCAAAGCCAGCCGGCCGCCGCCGCGGCACTCGGAGCCACCCCGGAATCGGTGTCAAAGACACTGCCCCCGGGCTTGCTGGTGCTGCGAAATCGCGTCCTGCTGCCGCTGCGGCCGGAGACCAGCCTGCATCCCGGCGAACGACTGACACTGATGCCCATGATCAGCGGAGGCTGACGCTGATGACGGCTCAACCAGCACAAACTGCCCCTCTGACTGCGGAAGAAACAGAAATTTACGGCTGGCAGCTGGATGTCACCGGGTTTGGCAGCAGCGGACAGCAGCAACTCAAACAATCCACCGTGCTGATCAGCCGAGTCGGCGGACTGGGATCAGCCGTCGCCTACGAACTGGCCGCGGCAGGTGTCGGAAGACTGATCCTCGCTCATGCCGGGGACATCCAGCCGTCTGATCTGAATCGCCAGCTGCTGATGACTCACGATGGGATCGGCACACCGCGAATTGAATCGGCTCGCAAACGACTGCTGGAACTGAATCCGCGCATCGAGATTACTGCGGTGCCCGAAAACCTGTGTCCGGAAAACGCAGATCGACTGGTTGGCATGGCCGACTGTGTTGTCGACGCCGCGCCGCTGTTTCAGGAACGACTGGCGATGAATGATGCCGCCGAGCGACGAGGTATCCCGGTGGTCGAAGCCGCCATGTACGAACTGGAAGCCTCACTGACTGTCATTCATCCGCCGCAAACGCTGCGGTTCCGTGATCTGGTTCCCGATGTCCCCCGCGGCTGGACCCGCCGATTTCCGGTGTTCGGAGCTGTCAGCGGCAGCGTCGGGTGTCTGGCGGCCATGGAAACGATTAAACTGCTGTCCGGCCTCGGACAACCGCTGAAAAATCGCCTGCTGCGAATCAACCTCCGCAATATGCAGTTCGAAACCATCCTGCTGGCTGCCCCTGAATAAAGAATTCACGAAAGTCAAAGAAAATCCGCGCCACTCGCACACCGATTTTTCAGGTTGTTTGCCATGGAAAAGACTCCCTTCGTGACTGCCCTGCTCTGCCTGCTGCTGCCACTGCTGTCCGCCCCGGCAGATGCCTCCGACTGGCCTATGTGGCGATTCGATGCCGGCAGATCTGCTGCCGGTACGGAAACATTGCCTCAGCAGTTGCAGCATGCCTGGACACTGCAGGCACCCGCACGGGTGCAGGCATGGGACGATCCGCTCAATCTCGACCTGATGCCCTATGACCGGCTGCTTGAACCCATCGTCCTGGGAAATCGTCTGATCGTGGCATTTAGTGACACTGACCGCGTCTGCGCCTTTGAAACATCCTCAGGCCGCGAACTGTGGTCTTTCGTGACCGATGCGCCTGTTCGTCTGCCACCGGCAGGTACAGCTGACAGCGTCTGCTTTGTCAGTGACGACGGCTTTCTCTATTGCCTCGCAGCCTCTACCGGACAGTTGCGATGGAAGTTTCTGGCCGCCCCCGGCACCCGCAAAATAGTCGGAAACCAGCGACTGATTTCTACCTGGCCGGCTCGGGGAGGCGTTGTCATTCGCGATGGCGTCGTGTACTTCGCCAGCAGTATCTGGCCCATGATGGGCGTCTATATCGCCGCCGTGGAAGTTTCAACCGGACGACTGCTGTGGATCAATGACTCCACCGGATCCACCTGGATCAAGCAGCCCCACAGCGCTCCGTCGTTTGCCGGAGTAGCACCGCAGGGAGCACTTGTCGTCGCAGGTGATTCGCTGATTGTTCCGGGAGGTCGCTCTGTACCAGCCGTATTCAACCGCAGCACCGGGGCGCTCAGCTACTTTGAGCTGAATGCCGGCGGCAAAGGTGTGGGCGGCTCATTCGTGATCGCGGACGACAAATCCTTCTTCGTTCACACTCGGCAACGCGGCGTCCGTGAATTTGAACTGAGCACCGGCACAAAACAGTTTCTCCAGTGCAATGAACCCGTACTTTACAACGGTCTGCTGCTCACGGCTGCCGACTCCGGCGGCAAACCAGTGGTCAAGGTTCATGCCGCTGATCGCCGCGTCCTGTGGGAAGCACCGCTGGATGGCTCCGGCGATTTAATCCTGTCCGGTGGCACTCTCTACGCCGCTGGTGCCTCCGGAATCCAGTGCCTCACACTGCCCGCCGAACCGCAGAATGTTGCCGCCGACAATCCACCCCTGACTCGCACACTGATCCCGCCCGCCGCCATCCGCGGCAATATCCAGCGCCTGCTGGCTGCCGATCAGCGACTGTTTGCCGTGACTGCTGAGGGACACCTGCACGCCTTTGCTGAAACTGCTGAGACAGCGCCGGTGCTGCACGACCTGATCACACCGCTGCCTGTCGAGCCGGCACCGGCAAACGCCACAGAAACTGCCGCTGCGCTGCAGCAAAGCCTGCCAGCCGAAGGCTATGCCCTCTGGTTCGGCGCGGCTGACACGCCGCTCCTCTGCGCCTTCGCCACACACTCACCCTTCGTACAGCTCGCCTGCATTGATGACAACCCCGCACGGATTACCGAACTGCGAAAACGCTGGACAGACCTCCGACTGTACGGAAAAGTCACTGCTCACCTGTCGGCACCACAGCACTTCCTCACCGCGCCGTACCTCGCTCATGCCATCATCGTGGGCGCTGAACTCAGCAGCAGCATCAGCACCGACCCCGAAACTCTGAACAAAATCTATCAGTCGGTCAGACCCTACGGCGGAATACTGCAGTTGCTGTGCCGGCCCGCTGAAGCAGCAGCAATCGCTGCTGCCGCCACAGCGGCAAAACCTGAACAAGCCACTGTCGAGATCAATGCGTTTGGAGTTCGCCTGATTCGCACCGGAGCACTGCCGGATTCCGCAGACTGGACTCATCTGCACGGTGACATTGCCAATTCCCGCAAATCCGGCGATGCGCGAGTCAAATTGCCGCTGGGAGTCCTTTGGTTCGGCGGCAGCAGCAATCTGGATGTACTGCCCAGACATGGCCATGGACCAGGACAGCAGGTGGTTGATGGCAGACTGTTCATTCAGGGCATCAACACCCTCAGTGCTCGCGATGTGTATACCGGTCGAGTGCTCTGGCGAAAGGAATTCGAAGACCTCGGCACCTTCGATGTCTACTACGACGCCACTTACAAAGAGACACCTCTGGATCCCGCCTACAACCAGGTACACATCCCCGGTGCCAATGCGCGAGGCACCAATTATGTGGCAACAGCCGAACACGTTTATATTCTGGAAGGGGCAGTCTGCCGAGTCCTCGATCCGGCCAGCGGACAACTGATTCGCACCATCGAACTGCCACAGGAAAATCCGGACGAACCGCAGGAATGGAGCTATCTGGGAGTCTTTCAGAATGTGCTGATCGGAGGCATGGGGTTCGCTAAATATCGACAGCGACTGGATCTCTCGTTTGCCGGAGAAGACGGAAAACTGGGAGGCAGTAAGGCCGGGTTTGGCTCAAAAAGTCTTGATCGGGCAGGCAGTATGATGCTGGTCGGCTTTGACCGGCTCTCCGGCAAACTGCTCTGGAAAATTCCGGCAAAACACAGCTTCTGGAACAACGGTGTCATTGCCGGTGGTGGTCGTATTTATTGTCTGGATCGCTATCCGAAACAGGTGGAAGAAAAACTGCAGCGGCGCGGAATTGCAGCCCCGGAAACCTATCGAATCCTTGCGATTGATCCGCAAACCGGTCGAGAACTCTGGCAGAAGAACGATAATGTCTTCGGTACCTGGCTGGGGTATTCCGAGCAGCATGACATGCTGCTGCAGGCCGGGGCAGCCGCCAGTGATCGACTGTCCGGTGAACCGGATCGCGGCATGATGGTCTGCCACGCTGAAAACGGCCAGGTTGTCTGGCATCAGCCGGATCTGCAGTACTCAGGCCCCTGCATCCTGCACAACGACATGATTATCGCCAATGCCAACTCGTATAAGGATTCGGCCGGAGCCTGGTTCCTGAAGACCGGGAAACCATGGCTCATCATGAATCCGCTGACAGGCGAAGAATCACCGTTCACACTGAATCGCGCCTATGGCTGCAACACCATCCTGGCCAGCGAAAATTTCCTCACCTTCCGGTCCGGAGCAGCCGGGTTTTATGATCTGACAAACAACAGCGGTACTGGAAACTTCGGCGGCTTCCGCTCAGGCTGCTCCGGAAACCTCGTAGTCGCCAATGGCGTGCTGAATGCACCGGACTACACCCGCACCTGCAGCTGCTCATACCAGAACCAGACCTCACTGGCTCTGGTACACATGCCGGAAGTGGAAACCTGGACTGTCAGCACTCTGGTCCGCTCTGATGGACCGGCTCAGCCGGTTGCCGACCTCGGAATCAACTTCGGGGCACCCGGGCATCGTCGGGATGCAGCTGGCACACTGTGGATTGAATGGCCCGCGGTCGTCACTGAAACTTCGCCCGCACACATCACCGTCAATCCCGAAGCCACTGCCTGGCGCAGACACTCCTCCGCATACGCCGACAGCAGCCGGCCGTGGATCGTCGCCTCCGGACTGCAAAATGTGACCTCGCTGGAAATCGAAACTACGCTCGGCGGAAAGCAGGCCGCAAAAGCCCCAGCAAAAGCCGGAAAATCCGACGACTGCCTGACAGCTCCGCCGGTCTCCGACAACTGCAACTGGAAACTGCAGCTGCACTTCGCAGATCCCAACGCTCGAGTCACTGACACGGCTGCACAGACGCGCCGCTTCGATGTGCTGCTCAATGGCAGCGTCGTCCTCGAAAATGTCACGGTGCAGCCCGGAAGCAGCGTCGTGCAGGAAATCACAGCCACAACCGCCGACAAACAGACACTGCGACTGGAATTCCGTGCATTGGAAGGCCAACCCGTCATCTCGGGTATCCAATTGCAACGCACCAGCCCGTAGCCCCCCGACGAAAGTCCCTCCAGCCGCCCGGGATCGCGAACTCCGGCTACTCGCCCCGACTGCCCATACCCATCAGCCGCGCCAGTGTTTCCGCAAACTGCGTGATCGCCTCATCCGAAGGCAGCGTAATTCGCAGCGAACGCCGGCCCTGCTCGTCGGTTTCCGCCGAATCCGTCAGGTGCTGACGAATCTGCGACACCGCCTCGGGGGCCGGAGCTGTCGCCGCACCAGGCAGCATCTGAGACAGCAGGCCGAATGCCGCCGTCAGCATCTGACCTCCGGCTTCTGCCAGCTTCTCACGCCGCTCTGCCAACTGGACAGCTTCCGCTGCCTTCGCCCGCTTCTGACTCTCATCCTGATGACCCTCAGGCACCGCACCCAGCAAAACTTCCAGCCGCGACTTCAGCTCATCCATCCCGCTCTGCAGCCGTACTTCACTGATCTCCGATTCATAATCCAGAGCCGCCGTCGCCAGCTCCTTCTTCTGACCAATCACACTCAACAGATTCTCTTCCAGTGTCTCCTGAGTCACCAGGATATAGACATTGACGGGACGCTTCTGACCCATCCGGTGCGCTCGCGCAATGCGCTGCTCCAATACCGCCGGATTCCACGGCAAATCCACATTGATCACCGTATCGGCAGACTGCAGATTCAAACCCGTACTGCCGGCATTCGTCGACAGAAAGACCCGACACTTTGGATTGTTCTGAAACTCATTGACAATGTCCTGCCGCCGCGCCTGCGGAATCTTCCCCTCCAGCCGCACAAACTCAACCCGACGCTTCTTCAGCAACGGCTCAATCAGATCCAGCATCCGCGTCCACTCGGAAAACACCACCGCCTTGTGATCTCCGTCCACAAACAGCGATTCAAACAATTCATCCAGAGCCGGCAGCTTGCTGGAAAAACCAGGACTGACCTTGTCAACCAAAACCGTGCTGTCCGCACACATGCGACACATCAGCAGAGCCTGCCGCAGTCGCAGCAGATCCATCTCGGAAACGTACGGCTTGCGAGTGATGGACGCCACAATTCGCAGATGCGCCCCATGCAGTGACGCCTGCTCTTCTGTGGGTGGCACATGGATGATTTCGGTGTTCCGCGGTGGCAGATCCCGAATCACCAGTTCCCTCGTGCGACGCAACAAAATCGGTCGCAGCTTTTCACGCAGCTCATCCAGATGCCGATAACCCAGCACAAAGCCCTTTTCATCAGTCACCCGGTAACGATTGAAAAACCGAAACCCTGGCCCCAGATGCCTGCCGTCAATGAACTGCACGACGGAATACAATTCGTCCAGCCGGTTCTCCAGCGGCGTGCCCGACAGGACCAGTGCAAATCGTGACTTCAGACTCTTCACCACGCGAGTCGTCTGGGCTTCCCAGTTTTTAATCCGCTGACCCTCATCCAGAATGATCAGATCCCACCGGGCAGACTCGATCACTGTGATATCCTTCAGCACCTGCTCATAATTGCAGATCGTGAAGAACTCAGGGTTCTGATACTGACCGACACGATCGGCAGCGGAACCGGAAACAATCGCGGAGGATCGCCCGGAGAATCGCTGAATCTCGTTCTGCCACTGAGACTTCAAAGATGTGGGGCACACCACCAGCACACGCTCAACACCTGACTCCCGCGCCAGCAGCTCCGCTACCCCCACCCCCTGTATCGTCTTCCCCAAACCCATGTCGTCAGCCAGTATCGCCCGACCGGCACCCACCGCAAACGCGATGCCGTCCATCTGGTGCGGCAGCAGCTCCACCTTCAGCAACTGCGTCCGCAGCGGATGACTGCGAGGATTCCGGCGAATCTCCGCCACCAGTTCCTGAATCCTCTGCACGTGCAGCTGCTGCTGTATGAACTCCTCAGCATCCGGATACACCACCACCGGTTCACCCAGCGCCTCCAGACGACCCAGGCAACGCACCAGCTCATGCACATCCGTTATGTCGTCATCTCGCAGCGAACCAATCACCCGCAGCACTGATTCACCTGGCCGATCCGGAACTCCCAGCCGCAGCGTCAGCTCCGCTCCATACTTCAAATAAACAATAATCTCCTTCAGCTTCGGCTTTCTCTTCAGCACCGCAGCATCAAAACGACGCCTGACCGTCAGCAGCGCCTTCATAATGTGCTTGCAGGTACCCAGAGTATTGTCACGGTAGTCCGGACAGGTGCAGTACGAATCGCCCCGTTCAAAACCTCGCAGTGCCACGCGATAAGACTTGCCGCTCACCCTGCTGGTCACAATGTAGTCAGACCACGGTGTCTTCACAGACCGATCCGCTGCGACCACATCCATCCTTTCATCCTTCGCCCGCTGCTGCCGCTCACTCAGCGCCACCTCAATCAACTGCTGCTCACTCAGTGGCTCAATAGGCGCACGTTTCGCCGGAGCCTTCGCCAGACCAAGCAGCGTCTTGTTTTCCATGATCACCGAAAGTGCCGCTCCCATGTGCTCACACGGAGCCTGACACTCAGTACAACTGACCTGCAGCCGACTTTTCCTGTCCTGCTGCAGCGCGATCTCAACCGTAACGCTGCTGCCACCCTCCCCAGGCAGAATCAGACGAAACAGATCGCCCGACAGCACAACCTGCTCCGCAAAGTTCTCAATCGCCACTTTGCCTCCGGAAAACAGCAGCTTCCGGCCCTGCTCAGTGCCACCCAGCAGATCACAAGCCTGCAGAAACGACAGCCGCGAAAGCTTGTCCGCCAGCGTCAAACGACTCGATTTCACCACCTGCACCATGACCGCACACCACCTTTGCCTGAAAAAATAAGCAGCTGAGGCAGTCTGGCGAAACAGACAGGCAGCCGCAAGCACGGTGACCACCCCCCAACCGCAGATGGCGAAACACCGGAAAACAGGGCCACAACCCACAGAGCACCTGCACCACACTTGTCGCCAATACTGTTGAATTCCCCCGCTTTCGCCCCAGGACTCGGCAGCCTCCGTACCGGCTGTGGTGAAAGAAAAGGCTCCTCATGAGCTGCCGTCTCGCCATCCCCCCCCCCGACGTCACCCGAATCTCGTTGCAACCGGATCAGCTCCAGTGCACAATTCACCAGTCACCCCGCAATCCCCGCGCCCCTCCAGTACTGCGCAAAGACTCGGTTTCTGCATCCTGCCGCCCGCTGGCAGCACACTCCACAGTAAAAACCACCATGATCTGCCGGATGCTGCTCCTCGCCCTCATCACCCTGTCCACAGCCACCTCGGCTGACGACCTGCATTTCGAACGACGCATCCGACCGCTGCTGATCGAACGCTGCTGCAAATGCCACAGCGCAGAACAGCAAAAAGGCGGTTTGCAGCTGGATTCCCGTGCCGCGCTGCTGCAGGGCGGTGAGACCGGACCAGCAATCGATCCTGCCAATCCGGACAACAGCCTGCTGCTGCAGGCCGTCCGCCAGGAAAATGGCCTGGAAATGCCCCCGGATGGCAAACTCACAAACGAACAAATCCAGGCCCTCACTCAATGGATTCGTCAGGGTGCCCCATGGCCCGGTACAGCCAGCACCGAAACAGCCACAACCGCAGCCGCAGACATCATCCCGGCACCACTGCCCCCCAACAGCAGCCACCTGGCAGGCTCCCTGCAACTGTGGCTCAAGGCGGACTCACTGCAGCTCGCCGACAATGACACCGTACCCATATGGCCGGATCACAGCGGGCACGGTCGTGATCTGTCGGCAACCAAAGGCGTGCGTGAAGGAGGCACAGGTCAGCCCGGCAGCTTCGTCCAACACAGCAACCTCCGCGGACGACCTGCTGTCCGCTTTTCTGCAACCACGGGACTCGCAGCCTCTCCCGGAAATCCCGTCGATATCCGCGGCGATGCCCCCCTCACAATCACCATCGTCATGAACCTGCAGCAGTTCGCCGGACAGCCATCCCACTCGTCCGTCTTCTGCATTGGGGACCCCGCCCACGCCGCAGACCCCGGTCGCCCGCTGGCAGCGCTGATCGAGATCGATCAGACGCAACAGTCGGCTCTCGATTTCGCCGGCGGCTGGGGACACGATGCCACACTTGGACCCGGCTCATTCCAGACATTGTTCAACAAGCCGGTCATTCTGACCGTCGTCAGGACGCCAGGGCCCATTCAGAGCACAACACGCTTCCACATCAATGGCCGACATGTTCCCGCTCATCGCACAGCAACCGGTGTTCCGGACAATCGCAGCAGCATTCCCGATCTCCGGCATCGCTCCGATATCGGCATGTTCCTCGGCAAGGCGCTCAGCTGGTGTGGCGGCATTCAGGGAGATATCGGCGAAGTTGTCGTCTGGAATTCCGCCCTCAGCGATGCGGATCGGCTGGCCGTTGAATCATACCTCGGCGAAAAATATGGACTGTGGATCGACGAAGACTGCAGCGTCGCAAAACCCGCCGCCTACACCGAATCAGAAAAACGCCACTGGGCATGGCAACCACTCCGCAATATCACCCCTCCAGCGGTTCAAAATCCATCCTGGGCTCGCAATCCCATTGACCAGTTTCTGCTGGCAGCACTGGAATCGGACGGATTGCAGCCACCAGCGGAAATCGATAAGCGCACATTTCTGCGACGGGTCACCTTTGATCTGACCGGCCTGCCGCCGACACCCGCGGAACTGGATGCGTTTTTGGCTGACCATTCGCCACAGGCCTGCGATACTGTGGTTGACCGCCTGCTGCAGTCCCGGCACTATGGCGAACGCTGGGGTCGACACTGGCTCGATCTGGTACGCTATGCGGAATCCACCGCCAATGATGCCAACGCCGTCATGGGACAGGCATGGCGATATCGCAATTATGTGATTAATGCCTTCAATGACGATCTTCCGTGGGATCAGTTCCTGATTGAACAACTGGCAGGTGACCTGCTGCCACCAACAGACTCTGTCGCCGTCAACACCCGACGAATCATCGCCACGGGCTACCTGATGATCGGCCCCAAAGCCCTCGCTGAAACCGACAAGGAACAGTCACGACTGGATATTGTTGATGACCAGATTGACGTTACCGGTCGCGCCATGCTCGGCCTGACACTCGCCTGCGCTCGCTGCCACGATCATAAATTCGATCCCATTCGAGCCACCGACTACTACGCTCTGGCCGGAATCCTGCGCAGCACCGAGCCCTTCCAAAATGAGGTCCGCAACGCCACGATGTGGTGGGAGTTTCCAGTGCCCCAGGGTCCGGGAACACCACCCGTGATGGTCATGGCACCCCGGGAAACCCAACCGCGAAATCTGCGAGTCCACCTGCGCGGAAATCGATTCACTCTGGGGAAAATCGTCCCCCGCGGCACCCCCGGAATCATCGCTGCTGCAATGCCCACCACCGACAACTCAAACATGCCCGTCATCGATCCGCATCAAAACAGCAGCGGTCGACTGGAACTGGCTCGCTGGATCGCCAGCCCCCGCAATCCACTGACTGCCCGAGTCCTGACCAACCGTGTCTGGCAATTGCATTTCGGAACAGGCATCGTCGCTACTCCCGACAACTTCGGGACTCGCGGAGATCCACCCGCCAACCCGGATCTGCTGGACTGGCTGACAGGGCAATTCATTCAGAGTGGCTGGAGCGTCCGACAACTGCACCGAATGATCGTTCTTTCCCGCACATATCGCCTGCCAAATCTTCAGTCTGAGACCGCTGACAATCTCCGCAGCACCCGGAAATCATCCGTCTTCCGGATCCGTCGCCGCCGGCTTTCGGCAGAAGAGCTCAGGGACGCTCTGCTGCTGACCAGCGGCCAGCTGGATGCTGAACCCGGCGGCTCCGAAAGCGGTGATTTCCTGATTTCAAAGTCCGAAGACATCAACGCGCTCATTCGCCCCAATCGCGTCGCCGCAGATGACGAATTCTACACCAGCTTCCGCAAACGCTCAGTGTACCTGCCCATCGTCCGCAATATGCTGCCGGATGTGCTGGCACTCTTTGATGCCGCAGACCCCAACGGAGTAACAGCTGTCCGCAACGAAACCACCGTCGCTTCTCAGGGTCTGTTTCTGCTGAATCACCCGTTCGTCCTGCAGCAGGCACAGGCCTTCGCCAAACGCGTGACCGCAGAAACCCGGCTCAGCGATCAGCAGCGGATCGAACTGGCTCATCAGTTGGCACTCGGACGTTCTGCAGGTGCGGACGAACTCTCAGACACGCTCAACTTCCTGATCGGTTTTCAAAACTCCCCTGAACTCCATGACACACCCCTCGCCGAACGACACCTCGCCGCATGGCAGGCCCTCTGCCAGACACTCCTGTGCAGCAGCGAGTTTTTGTATGTTGAATGACAAATCCGGAGCATTCCCTTGAACACAGGACTGAATCGCCGCCAGGTACTGCAGCAGTCTGCCCTCGGATTCGGCAGCCTCGCACTCGCCGGCCTGCTGTCCGACAGCGCCCGCGCTGACAGCACCGGCGGAACACCACTGGCACCCCGCGCACCACACTTCCCCGCCACTGCCGCACGAGTCGTTTTTCTGTTTATGCACGGTGGTATTTCACACATCGATTCCTTCGACCCCAAACCACAGCTGACGGCGATGAATGGACAGCCACTGCCATTCGCCAAACCAAAATTCGAATTCGCTCCCACCGGAAATCTGCTGGCTTCACCATGGAAGTTTCGGAACTACGGACAAAGTGGCATCGAGGTAAGCGATCTGTTCCCGTGCATCGGCAACTGCGTCGATGACATCGCCGTGATTCGCTCCATGAATGGCAGTGACCTCGTTTCACACGGTCCCGCACTGCTGAATATCAATACCGGCAGTGGCGTCTTTGCACGACCCAGCCTCGGTGCCTGGACGCTGTACGGGCTGGGCAGCGAGAATCAGAATCTGCCCGGCTTCATCAGCCTCAGCCCCTCACTCTACCACGGCGGTGCTCAGAACTACGGAGCTTCGTTTCTGCCAGCCACATTTCAGGGTACCCGAATTGGCGACGGCAGCACACACTTCCGCGATGCACGGCTCTCCAGCCTCACTCCCGGACAAACGCCAGCGCTGCAGCGGCTGCAACTGGATCTGCTCAAACGTCGCAATCAGCGACACCTCGCTGAACAGGGACCTGACTCCGCACTGGAAGCACGCATCGATTCCTTTGAAATGGCGTTTCGCATGCAGGCCGAAGCTCCGGACATCATGGATATCAGTCGCGAATCAGACGCAATGCAGAAGGCCTACGGTGTCGGTGCCGAACCAACCGATGAATTCGCCAGGCAGTGCCTGCTCGCACGCCGCTGCCTCGAAGCCGGAGTGCGGTTCGTACAGGTCAATTTCAGCTATCCGCGAAACTACTGGGATGCTCACGGCGATCTGCGAAATAATCACACCTCCAATGCCGCCCGCGTTGACCAGCCCATCGCTGCACTGCTGCAGGACCTGAAGACACGCGGTCTGCTGGCTGAAACTCTCGTTGTCTTCGCCACGGAATTTGGACGCACACCCGCCGCTCAGGGTCACGACGGACGCGATCATCACCCCCACGCCTTCAGCTGCTGGCTGGCCGGCGGCGGAATTCGCGGTGGCCTGACATACGGTCAGACCGATGAATTCGGCTACTATGTCACCGAAAACAAAGTCACCATGCCGGACTTCCACGCCACCATCCTGCACACTCTGGGCCTGGATCACGAAAAACTGACCTTCCGCCACGCCGGTCGAGATTACCGTCTGACGGACGTGCACGGACACGTCATCCGAAACATTCTGAACCAGCCAGCCCCGGCAACCTGATCGAAAGCCCTCAGATGAAACAACTCCTGAGTTTCGCACTGCTGCTGACACTTTTCTGCCCGACATCAGCAGATGACCCACCAGGCTCTCCGCCCCTCATCGGCTACACACAGCACCGCACAAATCTGCCAGGCGGTCGACATGCCAATGTCTGTACCAGTCGGGCCATGCTTGTTCGGGCCGACGGAACACAACTGCAAACCATCGGCAGCGAACTCGCAGATATCCCCGGAGCCTGGACGCAGTTCGCCGGCTGGTCCCCGGATGGTCGCACAGCCGTGATCCTGCGAGGCTGGGAAAGTGCCGAAAACGCGCAGTGGGAGGAAGAGCACAAAACATTTCGCTTCACACCCGAAGGCTGGCTCGTGGATTCCTTCCTCGTCGACATGGCCAGCCGCAAAGCACAAAATGTGACCGCAGTGGACCGCGTCAGCTTCTATAACTCAGGCCTCTTCTTCTGGCCCGCTGATCCCTCAAAATTGGGCTTCACGGCACTGATTGACGGAAATTCTCAGCCCTTCCGCATGGATCGCGATGGCCGTAACAAAACCGATCTGTCAAAGGACTCCAACGGCTTCTCCTACGGCTTCAGCAGTTCTCCGGACGGATCACGAATCTCCTGGCACGAAAACTATCAGATCAGCCTAGCCGATGCTGACGGATCAAATCGGATTCACGTACAGACCGGCCATCCGTTTAATTTCGCCCCGTCCTGGTCACCCAATGGCAAATGGCTGCTGTTCGTTTCCGGCGAACACTACAACTGCCATCCACACATCGTAAAGGCCGATGGAACGGGTCTGAAAAAACTGGTCGATCGCGGCGGCTATCGTGGCGTCACCCAGTTTCTGGATGTCCCGGACTACCACGATGGCAGCAGCGACGTACCCGTCTGGGCAGCAGATGGCCAGTCCGTCTTCTGCACCGCCACCATCAGCGGCAGTGTGGAATTGCTTCGCGTTACACTCGCAGGCCGGATCAGTCAGCTGACCCACTCAGCGGAAGGTACCTCACACTATCACCCCAAACCATCGCCCGATGGTCAGTGGCTGGTCTATGGCTCAAATCGCAATGGAATTCGCAATCTGTACGTCATGCAACTGGCCGATGGCAAAGAACATCCGCTGACAAACGTACCGGCTGGCCATGCCGCCATGCACGCCTGGTGGCAGCCAGCCGACGCCGCACAACCACAGCAATCGCAATGATACCCTGAACAGGTCCGGTCTTCGAAAATTCCCTGTCAGCTGTGGTCAAAACCAATGCCTGATACGACCACACAGAGTCTTCAAGGGACCTGCACCCGCCAGCACGTCACACATCCAGCCCCAGCATCCGCATCAGTTCAATCGCGTTGCTGCGTTCCACCACGCCATCCCGCAGCCGATAGTCAAACAGCATCGTCCCCTCAACCACCGTATCCTCAAAGTGCTTGTTGACCGCCAGCCCCGGCATGCTGTCGGCGATACGAGTGAGTGCCAGGTCATGCGTGGTCACAATTCCCACAGCTCGACGATCCACCAGCGAACGAATGACTGCCTCCGCGCCCCGGCGACGGTCATGCGAATTCGTACCGTGCAGTATCTCATCCAGCAGAAACAGCACCGTCCGCGATCCGGTCGTCAGATCCACCACGGACTTCAGTCGCTGCACCACACTAAAAAACAGCGAACGACCCTCCTGCAGTGAATCGCTCACACGCATCGCTGTCGCCAGTTGGAAAGGATGCGTCTGAAAACGAGTCGCGCGAACGACGGAACCGCAGAAGGACAGCACAATGCTGGTCCCGATGCTCCGCAGAAATGTGCTCTTGCCCGACATATTCGAACCACTGATCAGCATCAGGGGTGCCTCAGGAGTCAACTGCACGCTGTTCCGTACACATACCGATTCCGGCAGCAGCGGATGACCCAGATCCTCCGCATTCAGCTCCGCTCGCTCCTCCAGGATCTCCGGCACACAGTCGCGAGGATGATCAAAGCAGTAACCCGCCACCGAAATCGTGGCCTCCAGACACGCCACTGTCTCCAGCCAGTCCGCCACCTCCACACCATAACGACGACGCCAGCATTCAATGCGGTGCGTCAACAGCACAAACAACCCGCAGAACCACGCAATCGGCGCGAAAAACTGATTGCGAGTCGCATTGTTAAGCCATGCCGTCAAACGACCGAGCCGCCGAATGGCTGCCGACGCCGTGCCGTCCTCCGTATGAAACCGGTTCATCAGATCACGCACCGCCGGCTCCTCCACCGGATGAGCCTCAAACGCCGCAATCACCAGACTGAACTGCCGCAGCGCCGTGTCCACGTCATCCATGATACCAGTCGTTCGCTGAATCTGTCGGCGAGTCATAATAATGGCGGGCAACTGCAGCAGTGCCAGTACCGGAAGCCACCGAAACAGCATGGGATCCCGCACCATCAGCCCCAGCACCACGACCGATGCCAATCCAATCAGCAGGGCCCACAAAATAATCCCCAGAGAAATCGGCTCAGCCGGCTCCCGCACCCAGCTCTTCAGCAATCGCTCGGCAGATTCCCACCCGCGAGCCTCAGGAATGCAGGCCAGCGACTCACGCAGCCGCAACGCCTGCTTCAGACCCTGAGCCCTCGCCTGACGCACACGTATCTCAGACGCCTCCGGAACCGTCGTCATCCAGCCAGCCAGCACCTTCTGACCAGGCCGTGTACGACACTCATTCAAAAGCTGAAACAACGATCCCCGACCAAACACATCAAGATCACGAATCCACGGATGAGACTCATCGTCGTATGCACTGCCAAATTCGCTCTCACCACTGAAATCCCGCTTCAGCCGCCGCAAACGACTTTCATGGAATCCTCGCACCTGACGCAGACGAGATAACTGCGCCAGACAACTGCGGTCAAATGGCAGCACGATCAGAAACACCGTCAGCGGCAGCAGCATCCAGTACCACGACACCACGTCCGAACGACCAATACAAAGCACTCCCAGTCCAATCGAAACCACACCCAGAATACTGCGCACCCGCAAAAATTTACGGTCACGACCCTCCAGCAGCAGTATCGCTGCTGAGACCTCCTGCAAACGACCCTGATAAGCCGCCTCAGGTTCCACCACCACGTGGTCTGCTGGGTATCCACTCGCCACTGAGTCTGATCTGACCGACATTGACTGCATTCGCTGAAAGAAACTGTGAATCAGACCAGCAACGCTTCCAGAACCCGTGCTTCGTCCGTTGGACCAATCAGCCGGTTCTGCAAACCCTGATAAAAATAACTGAAACGCTGCGGATCCAAACCCAGAACATGCAGAATCGTCGCCTGCAGATCCCGAATCGTCGTCGGATGCTCCACCGGATAATAACCAAATTCATCCGTGCTGCCCCACGCCAGTCCGCCTCGGATGCCTCCACCCGCCAGCCACATCGTAAACGCATAAGGATGATGGTCGCGACCCACAAACCCCTTCTGCAACTCCGATCGCACATTATTCTGCATCATCGGAGTCCGACCGAATTCACCACCCCACACAATCAGCGTCTCATCCAGCAGCCCCCGCTGCTCCAGATCCCTGATCAAGGCCGCAATCGCCCGCTCAGACGCCTGACACTTGATCGGCAGCGTCTCATCAATGCTCTCACCCTTCGATGAACCATGATGGTCCCAGCCCCAGTCGTACAACTGCACAAATCGCACACCACTCTCCACCAGCCGTCGCGCCAGCAGACAGTTGTTCGCAAACGTCGGATCATCACCCCGATACAGCACCCGCGGATCATCCGCACTCTCAGCCGGTGATGTGTACCCCGGCTGAGCACCATACATCTCAAGAATATGCTTCGGCTCACCCGACAGATCCATCACCCGCGGTACCGCCGTCTGCATCCGATACGCCAGCTCATACTGCGAAATTCGAGTCTGAGTTTCGGGATCGCCACTGCGAGCAAACTCGGCGGAATTCATTTCCGCCAGCGTATCCAGCATCCGCCTGCGAGTCCTGCGGTCAATCCCCGCCGGGTCACCAAGATACAGCACCGGATCACCGCTGGCTCGACAGTTCACACCCTGATACACCGATGGCAGAAACCCCGAACCCCACAGAGATTTGCCGGCATCCGGAGTCTTCCCGCCGGATAACAGCACCACAAACCCCGGCAAATTCTCGTTCAAACTGCCCAAACCCCAGGTCACCCACGACCCCAGAGATGGATTCCCCAGCCGCGCTGTTCCCGTGTGCAGAAATAACTGCGACGGAGCATGATTGAACTGCTCCGTCTGCATCGTCCGAATCACACAGGTCCGATCCACTACACCCGCAAAATTCGGCAGCAACTCGCTGATCCACTGACCACTCTCACCATACTGACGAAATCGAAACTGACCCGCCAGAATCTTCGGTACACCACGAATAAACGCAAAACGCTTGCCCTTCAGAAACGACTCCGGACAATCCTGCAAATGCAGCCGCTGCAGCTCCGGCTTGTGCTCAAATAACTCCAGCTGCGACGGGGAACCCGCCATGTGCAGGTAAATCACGTGCTTCGCACGAGGAGCAAGCAGCGGCGGTCGAGGAGCCAGGGCAGCTGACTCAGACGCACCAGCAACTGCCGGCACCACCCCGTCTCGCGCCAACAAGGACTGCACCGCCATCGCACCTATCCCCAGACCCGCCGTCTGCAGCAGATGCCTCCGCGTCCCATTCAGGTGCCACTCAATCGCCGGATTCATCACCAAAACTCCCCCGCTGACTCACAGACCGTTCCATCACCGACGACTCAGAAACTCGTCCAGATTCAGAATTGTGCTGGCCACCACAACCAGTCCCGCAAACTCAGCCTGAGATATCGACTGCGGCCGCTGAGCCCGCGCTCCCGCAAGCAGCGCCACCGCCTGCTCCGGATGCTCCTCAAACATCACTCGCACATCCGCCAGCAGTCGCTCCAGGGCAGCCACCTCGTCCTGTGTCACCGGACGAATCAACGCACGCCGCAAACCACGCTCCACACGCTGATCCAATTCCCCGCTCATCCACTCCGCCAGCCCGCCAGCACACTCCAGACTGGTCGGATCATTCAGTGTCACCAGTGCCTGCAACGGAGTATTCGTGCGGATACGACGAATCTGACACACCTCACCACTGCCACCATCAAACGTCGTACCCATCGGATGCGGAGTCGTCCGTTTAAGATACGTGTAAAGCCCCCGACGATACCGGTCCTCACCCTCCGCATTGACCCACTTCTGGCCGTTGTAAGTCGAACGCCACAGCCCGTCCGGCTGAGGCGGCATCACCGGCGGACCTCCCCGCTTCAGCGACAGACGGCCGGAAACCGCCAGCATCTGATCACGCAGCACCTCCGCCCCAGGACGAAAACGACCGCCCCGAGAAAGCAGCACATTGCCCGGATCTTCACGCCGCAACTGCTCCGTCACATGCGAATCCTGCCCATACACCCGACTCAGTACAATCACCTTCAGCAATCGCTTCAGCGACCAGCCATTCTGCCGATACTCCAGCGCCAGAAAATCCAGCAGCTCCGCATTCGATGGCAGTGAACCCAGCGCTCCGAAATCTTCTTCCGTCTCCACCAGTCCCTGACCAAACAACCGCGACCAGATACGATTCGACCAGACTCGAGCAGTCAGTGGATTGCCCGGTGACATCAGCCAGCGAGCCGCATCAAGCCGCGTCGCAGGCCCCCGCAGCTCATATCCAAAACGCAACTCCGACGGCAGCGACGGCTGCACCGGTTCACCCGGATCCAGAAAATTGCCCCGCCGATGAATCCTCGTCTCTCGCTGACGTTCCACCGGCAACGCCGACAGCACCGGTACCTTCGACACCCCCGCTGCCACTGCCGCCAGTTCCTGGTCCACCGCAGCCAACTCGGACTGCAGCCCGCGAGTCTTCTCAGAGGCCTGCAGCGGCTGCAGACCAGCAGCTTCTCCACCATGCACACTCCAGCGAAACTGCCGAAACGTCAGCGAATTCCCATAGTGCTGCCGCATCACCAGCCGCAGCTCCGCAGCCGCAGACAAATGCACCGGCTGCTCCAGCTCAAAAATCGCCGCATGCGGCTCACGCTGCCGCGGACTGATCGCCCAGCCCGTCTTCAAATCACCATCCAGCGCGGCCGCCACAGGCCAGTTGTTCTGCTCAAAATCTGCCCGCGGACGCACCAGCCGCAATCGCTGAACCCGACCGCCAGTCACCAGCTCTGCTTCCAGCTCCGACAACACAAAATTCGGATCCGTCCCGTTTCGCCCAACCCCCGCGACACTCGCCCCGATCCCAGGCAACGCCTGCAGTCTCAGGGCTGTCATGACTCCCGCCGGCGTTTCCAGAGTCAGAGTATACACGTCCTCAGCCGGTCGTTCTCCGCTGACCAGAATTGATCCGTCCGCCTCAGCCTTCAACAGAGCACCACCCTGCGACTCGCCAGCAGCCAGTGACAACACCCGCCAGCCCTCGTCACCCCCCAACATATCAGCCGCCCGCGATTCCTCAAGACGCACTCGCAGGTCCGCCTGACGCGCCTGCAGCTCACTCCGCTTCTGCCGCTGCTGATCACCGAGCAACTCCAGAGTGGGTGCGTCGTCATAACGATCCGCATCCTCAGTCTGATTAAAAATCGCATACAGACCATAATAGTCCGTGATCGAAATCGGATCGTACTTGTGCGAATGACACTTGGCACATCCAGCCGTCAGACCCATCCACACCTGCAGCGTCGTATCCACCCGATCCTTCACCGCAAGCGAACGAAACTCTTCGTCATCCGTTCCACCCTCGTCATTGCTCATCGTGTTGCGATGAAATGCGGTCGCCAGTCGCTGCTGGTCTTCAGCACCCGACAGCAAATCACCCGCCAGCAATTGCTCCGTCAGAACATCCAGCGAAACGTCTGCATTCAATGACCTCACCAGCCAGTCGCGCCAGGGCCACATCGTTCGCCCCAGATCCTTCTCGTATCCCTTCGTATCCGCATAACGTGCCAGATCCATCCACATCCGCGCCCAGTGCTCACCAAAATCCTCACGCGCCAGCAACGTATCCACCAGATGCTCCAGCGCCCGCGGATCTGCACTGGCCGCAAATGCCTCTGCCTCCGCAACCGTCGGTGGCAGTCCGATCAGATCCAGAGACAATCGACGAATCAGCGTGTAACGATCGGCCGCCGGACGCAGCCCCAAACCACGAGCGGCCAGCCGAACTTCCGCCAGCCGGTCAATCCCCGCACTGCCCGCAGGAACCTCACCAGACACCACTGGTGATTCAAATGACCAGTGACGGCCCCACTGAGCACCCTCAGTAATCCACCGCTGCAGAATTGACTTCTGCAACTCCGTCAGAGTGCGATGAGAATCCGGCGGAGGCATCAGGACCTCAGGGTCACTACTGGTAATCCGCTGCACCAAAGTGCTTTCAGTCACCTTGCCCGCAACAATCGGTGTGCCGCCACTGTGACTGCCCTTCGCCTCAGACTCCAGATCCAGACGCAGCCCCGCCTTTCGCTGAGACTCATCCGGACCATGACAGGAAAAACAATTGGCAGACAGGATGGGCAGCACGTCGCGACCAAAACGCAATGGCTCTTCGGCGACAGACAGCCGGAGCTGTAACCCGAAAATCACTGCCAGAAATACCACACGCATCAACAGATCTCCCTGCCGACCAGGCACTCGCACACACGAAACTCAGCCACCCACAACTTCCGTCAGCACCCGCCCGGCCACATCCGTCAGACGAAAATCACGACCCGCATAACGATACGTCAGACGCTCATGATCCAGCCCCAGCAGATGCAGCATCGTCGCGTGCAGATCATGCACATGCACCCGATCCTGCACCGCCCGAAAACCAAAATCGTCCGTCTCACCATACGTCATGCCACCACGCACGCCACCACCCGCCAGCCAGGTCGTGAAACCATAATGATTGTGATCACGACCGGAACCGTTTTCGGATGTCGGAGTCCTGCCGAATTCGCCACCCCACAAAATCAGAGTCTCATCCAGCAGCCCCCGCTGTCGCAGATCCTGCAGCAGCGCAGCAATCGGACGATCAATCGAATGCGCCAGATTCTCGGCCTGACGGTTGTGGTCACTGTGAGTATCCCAGGGCTGGCCATCACCATAATACACCTGAATGAATCGCACACCCCGCTCACTCAATCGACGAGCCAGCAGACATCCCGCAGCAAAATGTCCGTCACCGTAAAGTTCCCGAGTCGCTTTTGTTTCCTGCTGCAGATCAAAGGCATCCGTCGCCGTAAACTGCATCCGAAAAGCCGTCTCCATCGCCTGCAGTCGACCCTCAAGCTGACCGTCCGGACCCGTGCGCTGCAACTGGTGACGATTCAGCCTGCTGATCAAATCCACCTGAGCCGCCTGCAGGTCACGACCCGCAGACTCGTTTCGCAAAAACGGAATCAGCTTTTCCGGAGTCGGTACGGAATGGTTGATGTAGGTCCCCTGATGAGACCCCGGCAGAAATGCACTGGTCCACAGAATCGAAAAACGCACCGGCTTGCCCGGACACAACACCACGTAGGATGGCAGATTGCGATTCTCAGACCCCAGGCCCCACGAAAGCCACGAACCCATGCTGGGGCGAGTCGGCAGAATGGTGCCGTTGTTCATCAGCAATAAAGCCGGACCATGATTCGGATTGTCAGTCCACGTCGAACGCAGTACACAAATCTCATCCATCAGCTGCCCCGTCAGAGGCAACAGACTGCTGACCGGGACACCACTGCTGCCGCCCGGTCGAAACCGAAACGGTGAAGGCAGCAGGCCCGCCGTCCTGCGCTCGGTCCTGAGATCCGCTTCCGGGGGACGCTGGCCGGCATACTTCTGCAGCAGCGGCTTCGGATCAAAGAAATCCCCCTGATACGGACCGCCATTCATAAACAAATGAATCACCCGCCGAGCACGCGGTGCAAAATGCTGCAGCCCGGATTCACCCGCGTCCGACAACGCCGTCGCCAGACCAATACTGCCAGCACCAGCACCCAGAGCATGAATCAGACCACGACGAGTCAGAACAGCTCCGGAATCCAGCTGCAGATCACCGAATCCACCGGGCTCTGACATGTGCTGATTCACCAGTGATACCCCCGCAGCCCAATACCGGATCAGCCAGCAAAACACCCTGTCCACCAGACAGCAGCCCCGCCGGAATACTGCCGATTATCGCCGAGCTGGCTTCGAAACGCACAGAAAAACAGTCCGAACCCGAAAATCATGGCGATTTTCTCTGCCCGGAATCCCGACTGAGGCCAAACCGCTGGATTCTCCGACAAACCCCTGCTAAATCAATCCACCAGTCGTTCTATACTCACCCCACACATCAGCATTCCCGGAGCCTTCAAATGCCCCAGACAACGGCCTCACGACGACGGTTCGTCACCACCGCACTCGCCGCCTCTGCCGCCCTCGCTGCACCCGCCACCTCACACGCCTCTCGCCGCTTCGGCAACGAAACCATCATCGGTGAAGGCGAATATCAATACCGCGCTGTTCACAACTTCGCCCAGCTCCCCGATAAATACTCCTGGCAAACCACACATAACGTCGCTCTCGACAGTGCCGGCAACCTTTATGTCATTCACGAAGGACGACGGGATCTCAAGGATCACCCGTCCATCTTCGTCTTCGACCCCGCAGGAAAATTCATCCGCGCATTCGGAGCACAATTCCAGGGCGGCGGACACGGCATCGAAATCCGCAAAGAAGGCTCACAGGAATTCCTCTACGTCGCAGCCTACCAGCAGGTCAAAGCCTTCGCCAAAATGACCCTCAACGGCGAAATCGTCTGGTACAAAAAAGCTCCCATGGAATCCGGCCTCTACGCCGAAGGCGAAAATACCTCCACCGAACCGTCCTGGAATCGCAAAGGCTTCCTGCCCACAAACTTCGCCTTCCTCGACGATGGTGGCTTCCTGCTCGCTGACGGCTACGGAACCTTCGCCATCCATCGCTTCGACAGCAGTGGCAACTGGAAAAGCTCGTTCGGAGGAGCCGGTGAAGGCAAAGGAACCTTCAATACTGCCCACGGGCTGTGGGTCGATAATCGGCCGGGAAAAGATCCGTCCATCGTCGTCACAGACCGCGCTCACAACACACTGCAGATCTTCTCAATGGACGGAGTCTATCGCGAAACTCTCACCGGATTCGGACTGCCGGCAAACGTCGAAACTCAGGGAAACCTGATGCTCGTACCCGAACTGAAAGCCTGCGTCACGCTGCTGAATGAGAAGAACGAAGTCGTCGCCCGCCTGGGACGCGCCGTCGAACGACTCGATGAAGTCAAAGACCTGCGAGGAAAGCCGGATCAATGGAAGGATGGGCAGTTCGTCCACCCACACGATGCCTGCTTCGCTCCAAACGGAGATCTCTTCGTCGCCGAATGGGTCGCTACTGGCCGCATCACAAAACTGGTCAAAGTCTGACAGCAGCCAAACGCCCCGAAAATCAGAAAACGCCGCGGAAATCCCGATTTCCGCGGCGTTTTGTTTTGACACAGTCATCAGCCGACAGCTTCAGTTCAGCGTCTGCTGGCCAGGCTTCCAGTTGCACGGACACAACTTGTCAGTCTGCAAAGCATCCAGTACTCGCAACACCTCATCCACGTTGCGGCCAACACCCAGATCATGGACCGCCAGCCACCGCAACACACCCTGCGGATCAATCAGATACACGCCGCGGTAAGCAATCCCCTTGCCACAGTCCAGAACCTCATAGGCCGATGACAACTGATGATTCGTATCACCAATCATCAGATGCTTCAACTGGCCCAGTTCCTTGTGCGAATCACACCAGCCCTTGTGGCTGAATACACTGTCCGTGCTGGCCGTCAGCACCACCGCGTTGCGGTCCGCAAACTCACCCAACGCCTTGTCAAAGGCGATGATTTCCGTCGGACACACAAACGTAAAGTCCAGCGGATAGAAATACAGACACACCCACTTGCCCTTCAGGTCAGACAGCTTCATGTCCTTGAACTGAGCGTCCGTACCGTCCTTCGTGCGATCATAGGCCTGCAAAGCCAGTTCTGAACCCGGAGCTGCCTGCCCAATACGAATCCCCATGTTCTAACCCCGCCTGAATTTAAGAAGCAAAATCTCGCTGCGCTGCCCCGCTGAAAACCACATTTTTCGCCCCGGACAGCCCGCATTCTGAAGTATAGGAGCGGGAATCGGCAATTCAACACTCACCAGCTCATGCCCGAAAATGCGACCCACCTGCACAGCCTTTTTTGATATATACATATGAACACACTTAGTCCACAGACTCCGCTCGCGCTGCCGCTCAAACATTCCGACTGCATGCAAAAAATCACCGTTCCGACGACTTACCGCAGATTGCATCGGGAAATTTCCGCTCCCCTGCAAGATTGCAGCCCCGTTTTTCCGACGGAATCCGGTCAGGACTCAGAATTCCGCCAAACGCAGGATGCACCCGCCTGCGTATACACGGGCAGGGGACGGTACGTCCCGGTTTTCTGACCGCAGTCGGTTTCGCCAAACAACGCCTGGAAGACAGACGTGCTCGAACAGCTTCTCAACCTCGCTGAAATTCGCAGTCAGTTGCTTGCACCGCGGATTGACTGGACCTGGACATGGCTGACTGTGTTCGGCCTGATGATCGGGCTGATCGCCATTTCCTATGGCACGCGTCCCGGTGTCATCGCCCGAGCCACCACCAAGGAAGCAATTCGCCAGCCGCTGTTTCTGCTGCTGCTGGTCCTGTCCGCCCTCGTGCTGATCGTGAACAGTATCGTGCCGTTTTTCACCTTCGAAGACGAAGGCAAGATGCTGACCGAATGCGGACTCGCCACACTGCTGATCGCCGGTGCCCTGCTGGCAGTCTGGACTGCCGGTACCAGCATCACCAGTGAAATCGAAGGCAAAACCGCCATGACACTGCTCAGCAAGCCCATCGATCGACGGCAGTTTCTGTTCGGAAAATACATCGGTATTCTGCAGGCCGTCATCTGGATGTTTCTGATCCTGACACTGCTGTTCGCAGTTCTCACCTTCTTCAAAGTCGGCTACGACCAGAAGGAGCAATCCCTTGACCAGACTCCGCTCTGGCAATGGATCCGCATCTCAGACATCGAACTGCCGGTGCCTCACCCGGATCGCATGTCTGTCGTCGGCTCCATCCTGCCGGGTATCGCCCTGACCTTCATGCAGGTCGCGGTGCTCGGAGCAATCAGTGTCACAGTCGCCACCCGATTGCCCATGGTGATGAACCTGGTGATCTGTTTTGCCGTCTTCGTCGTCGGCAATCTGACCGAAATCATCGTGAATTCCAGCGTCGAAGGTCAGGCCAACGAATCCGTGATTTTCACCGCCCGACTGATTTCCATGGTTGTTCCTTCACTTTCCGCCTTCAACATCTCCTCTGCCGTCGCCACCGGCCGTGTTGTTCCTCAGGACTATCTGGGACTCAGCCTCGTCTACGCCAGTGCCTACATCGGGGCTATGCTGCTGCTGGGTTTTCTGCTGTTTGAAGATCGCGACCTGGCCTGACCTGGCGGACGACAGTACAAATTCCGGGCATTCAGAAATTTTCTGCCGACAGCGGATTCATCCAGCGTTTAAGGCTGGTGGGATCCCTGCAGATTCAGCGTCTGTATCAGTGCTGATGGAAATTGCCTTGCCCCGGATTCTGAACTCCGCCCAACTGCGGATTCCCGCAGGAGCTTACCCATGTCGTCTTCACCCGATTTTCAGCGACTGGTGTCTCTCCGCACCCTGCCGCTGATTCGTGTCGCCACCGCCGTGCTGCTGGCCCTGCTGGCAGCCATACTGCTCACGGCCGCTGTCATCACCTGCACCGCAGCCGCCGTGGTACTGCTGACGCCCCAGTCCCCTGCAGCACTCGAAATCCGCAGCTTCATCCCGCGACTTCAGTCGCCCCGCAGCATCACGCTCGCCGCCGCTTCCGCCGCCACCGCATGCTGGTTGCTGCACAGCCTCCTGACAGGCTTTGCAAAAAGCGTTTGTGAATCCATCGCCGCTGATATCATCTCCAGAATCCGGCAGCATATCCATCGCAAAGCCCTGCGGCTCGAACCGGCTGATCTGACCGGCACACACGCCGACGACGCACCCCGCGTTTTCCATACCTCCGCCGAAGGTCTCGAACGACACATCACCGCATGGCTCACAGGCCTCTGCACCGCTGCACCTCTGCTGCTGCTGACCACCGCAGCAGCAGTCATCGTGGCCCGCCAGGTGGCCATTCAGACCGCTGTCCCCGTAATCCTCACCGCCATCCTGCTCCGCCGCGAACGCAATCGCCACCTCGCCGCCGAACAACTGCTTGATGACCAGGTCCACCGCAGTCGCCGGCAAATGGTGCAGACTCTTGGAAAAGCCCGCATCGTCAGCGGCTTCGGAATGGAAGATCTCGAACATGCCCAGTTCGAACTTCAACTTCGCGAATATCGCGAAAAACGACAGACTCTGCGACTCCAGCAGCGGCGCAGCAGACTGGCTGCCTGGCTGCTCCTGACCGCTGCCTTCGGTATCCCCACACTGATCCTCGCCCTGCAGCTGTCCGCCGGCTTCTCCGTGCTCGCCTGCCTCGCACTTGCACCACTGCTGCTCATCCTGTTTCAGGCCACATCAGAACTTGCCGCTCTTCCCGAACACTCGTCCGCCGGCGGGGAACTCGCCGACGAAATCACCCGCTACCTTGACCGTGTCCCCGGAGTCAGCCAGGTTGCCGGCGCCGGGTTTCTCAACCCGCTGGCTCGCACACTCACCTTCGATCAGATCTGCTGGGAATCCGAAGATGGTCGACGCATCCTTGATGGACTCGATCTCCGCATTACCCTCGGAGAACGTGTCGCGCTGCTGTCACTGCAGAAGCTTCCTGCCCGCGCACTCGCCAGCATGATCCCCAGACTCATCGACCCAGCCGCAGGTCGCGTCCTGATCGATGGACGAGATATCCGCGAAGGCACTCTCGAGTCACTGCGCGAAGAAGCCATCTTCGTCGGTGGTGACGACCCCGTATTCGATGCCACCGTGCTGGAAAATATCACCTGCGGACGTCCTGACATCACCAGACAGCAGGCTGTCGAAGCAGCCAAACTGGTCCACGCCGATCACTTCATCCGCAGCCTCCCGCGCAGCTACGAAACTGCCCTCGGAGAACACGGTCTGCAGCTCGATGTCGGACAGCGATTCCGACTCAGCCTCGCTCGCGCCGCAGCACGCCAGCCCGCACTGCTCGTCATTGAAGAACCGGATGCTCCCCTCGATGCCGACACCAAAGCCATGCTCGACGATGCATGGCAAAGACTCAGTGATGATCGCACAATCCTGTTTCTGCCCTCCCGCCTGTCCACCGTGAAACGCTGCACTCGCATCGTGGTGATTCATAACGGACAGGTCGCCGCAGATGGCACACACGAACAACTGGTGCGGTCCTCGGAAATCTACAGACACTGGGAATACCAGCGGTTTCATCCATTCCGCGAAGATCGCGAGCTCAACTGATCCGAACTTTCCCCCGCGCCCGGGCGGAACCGCCCCAGGATTCGCTCCCAGCCGCAGTAATCGGCCAGCCCCGAAAAAACCAGCGAACATCCCATCAGCAATGTCAGCAACTGACCCGCTTCCCGAAATCTCGGCACCACCGCCAGCAAACCGGCAAACAGCGTCAGCAGCCCATTGGCAATCAATGCCTGTCGTTGGATACTGATCATACCACACCCCGCGCTGCCTGCATGTTCAGCAACAACTCCTCAGCACAGGCAGCAGCAAACTCAGGCGAATTGATCTCAGTGTCCACATCCCGCACCCGCACGCCGGGCCGCAGCCCATTGCACAGTGCGGCAAACAAAATGGCATCCGCTTCAGCATCATGAAACGGCCCGCCGGCTGCGCTGATCACACTGATGCCACGCAGCGGCAGCAGCACCGTGACCGGCCCGGCAGAACAATTGATTCGCTCCGCCAGCATCTGCCCCAGCTTCTCACACTCCGCAGCTGTCGTTCGCATCAGCGTGACCTGCGGGTTATGCACATAGAACCGCCGCCCGACGTACTTCTGCGGAATTGTCTCCGGAGGCCCGAAGTTCACCATATCCAGACACCCCGGCGTTACAATGGCCGGAACGCCGCAGCGGGGAGCCGCAAAGCCCCGATCCGAACCGGCCGACAGAACCCCGCCCGCCAGCTCGTCCGCCAGCTCCGTCGTCGTCACATCCAGCACACCCGATACCAGACCACTCCCAATCAGTGACTCCATCGTCCGACCACCCGTACCGTTCGCATGAAACACCAGTACCTCGTAGCCTGCCCGCTCCAGCAGCGGCACCGCCACATTGATGCAGCCCGTTGTGTTGCCGAACATGCTGGCCACAATCACAGGCCGATCACCGGCGACAGCCGGCTTCACGGAAACCATGCCACAGATCGCCCCCGCCGCACGCGACAGCACCACACGCGAAATTCGATTCAGTCCGGATACGTCAACCACAGACGGCATGATCGTGATATCCTGAGTGCCCACATAATGCCCGATGTTGCCACCAGCCATCGTACTCACCAGCAGCCGCGGAAATCCAATCGGCAGGGCACGCATACCCGCAGACGCGATGGCAGTGCCACTGCTGCCACCCAGTGAAATCACCCCAGCCAGACCATGCTCAGTACACAGCCTCGGCAGAAATATGGCCGCCGCTGTCGCCATCGCGGAAACTGCAGTTCCCCGATCCCGCTGCGACAATACCAACGAAGGATCCAGACCTGCTGCAGACAAAGCAGCCTCACGAGTAATGTCTGGAACCACCGCAGGTGCCGACAGCGTTCCAGCGTCGATCAGCACCGGAACATGACCCAGCTGACGGATTTGCTCCGCCACAAACTCATGCTCAGCACCCTTGCTGTCCAGCGTTCCAAGAACCGCTATCTTCGCCATCGCCCCATCTCCCCGGTCACCATCACTGCCGCAGCGAACGACTGTTCCGCAAAAAGTAAAATCGACCGTCCTCTGCACCACCCAAAAAGTCGGGCACCCCGTCGCCATCAAAGTCCACCGTCGTCGGACTCACATCATGACCTTCAATGTTGCGTTTTGCCAAAGTCCCCGCCGGAACCATTACCCACACACCCGAACGCTCCTCCACACACCGCAGCAGATCCGCGTTGGCCGAATTCAGCAAAAAATCCGTCAGACCATCGCCATCCCAGTCCGTTGCACACAACTTGCGCCTGCCACTCTTCCCCGCAACACCGCTCGTCAGCCGAATCGGTTGACCCTGCCGATCCACAAATGCCCGCCGCGGCTCCCTCAAAATCAGCCGATCGGCCTCGCGAGCACGCTCAAAAAAAGCCAGATAACCCTCATGGTCCAGCATCACCAGATCCATCAGGCCATCCCGATTCAAATCCACAACAACCGGAGTCGTCCGCCACTGCGTCAACAGCCCCCTGCCCTCCGGCCGCAGCCAGCCCCACGCCAGCCGAGGTTGCTCTCCCGGCCACTCCACCTCCACAGGTCGTGACGCCTCAAAACGCGGCTCCGCTCGAGTCCCCTCGTTCTTCAGCCAGCTGACACGGCCCAGTATCGAGTTGCACACAATGTCGGGAAGCCCGTCTGCATCCCAGTCGGCCACACTCAATGTCGTATAACCCCACTTCGCCTCAGCCGGACCCTGAATGCTGCCGTTCAACCCAGCCTGCACACGAAACGGCTGATCACCCACTCGCAAACGCTCGCCCGCAGACCATCGCGGCTCCGCCACACCCGCACCACTCAGATTACGAAATACCTCGATATAACCGGCTGTGTTCCCCGAAACCAGGTCCATGTCACCATCACCGTCCCAGTCCACTCCCACCGGAGTCGCCAGCGCCCCACTCTTCAACGTCTCAGCCTGCTGCCGAAAATACGCCGGCTCACGAAACACAGGCACACCCCGCTGACCCGCAGTCGTCACATTCTCCAGCAGCCCCACACGACCATCCTCATCACCCACCACCAGATCCACATCACCGTCCAGATCCCAGTCAATCGCCACCGGAACAATCATCTGCAGGTCCATCACCAGCGGCTGACCGGATTCCGCACGCAAACGCACACCCGCCGCATACTCAGGCTCCTCACGGCTGCCCACATTCTCAAACCACGTCAGCCCGTCCAGAAACTCACCACAAATCAGATCCAGATCGCCATCCCCGTCAAAGTCCTCAAAATTCGGTGATGGACAACCAAACACATCCAGATCCCGACCACCGGCCCGCACCCGAAACGGCTGCTCATAAACAGCAGCCGTTTCAGAGCCACGATTCAGAAACACATATACCCAGCCATGCAGCGGGCCATTCATCCACTGCCCCAAAGCGTCCCACGCATCGTCCCAGCCGTAAAAACTCCAGTCCTCAATCCCCACAATCAAATCCGTTCGACCATCCCCGTTGTAGTCGCAGTACCGCCACTGATTGTGACGCACCTTCGGCCCCTTCTGCTGCAGACCCTCCGGTTTGTGAAATCCCGCATCCACCGGCAACTTCTCACGCCGCTCCAGCCCACGCTCAAAAATGCTGCCATACTCATACCCGGGAGACAAAATTCGCACTCGCCCCCGCACATAACTGGGCATCACATAATGCACGGTCCGCCCCAGAAAACGCGCCGGCCGAAACACCGGGAACCGCTGCTCCGAAGTGCGACCTGTCGCATTCTCAAAAAACCACAGGCCATTCGATGGCTTGTCCGGACAACTGACCACCAGATCCAGATCTCCGTCAGCATCCGCATCCATCGGAATGGGCCAGGCCCACAATCCCACCCCCAAATCCACTTCCAGTCCAGGATTGTGATACCGCAGCTGTCGCAATTCGTCCTGCGCTTCAGCAACAGTCAGCAAACACAAAAAAGCCAAAAACACTGCCGAAACGCGATAAAGTCGCTTTTTATCCACGAATACACCCTGCATAATCTGCTCCGGAATCACATTTTCGACACCGCACCGCCACCGGCCCGCAAGCCGTCCCGCAAGCCGGCCCGCACCGCATAAAAATGTGATTCAAGCCAGCCTCACAACGTTCTCTCGGATGATTCCCCGCATCCTCCACGCTCCGTATGCGTCAGAAAACCGCAAAAAAGCCCGGAAATGGGGATTTTCTGAGATTCGGTGGATTGACAGGCCGAAATCAGGGCGGTTTACTTCCGAGCAAAAATACCGAGGGATTCGTGCGAATCCAATCGTTCACCCTCATCCTCAATGTTCCTGAACTATGACCAGAAAATCGGAGATGCTCTGAGATGGCCAAAAAAGCAGTGAAGCCGAAATCGATTTCCAAGTCCGAAATCCTGAACTCGCTGGCTGAAAAGACTGGCAACAGCCGCAAGGAAGTCGGGGCCGTACTCGAAGCTCTCGAAGCCGTGATTACGGAAAATGTCTCCAAAGGCCCCGGGATCTTCACACTCCCAGGACTCGTTAAGATCTACGTCCACACAAAGCCCGCAACCAAGGAACGTACTGGCACCAACCCACGGACCGGTGAGCCCATCACCTACCCGCCCAAGCCCGCACGCAAGATGGTCAAAGTCAAGGCTCTCAAGAAACTGAAGGACCTGATCTGAGCCACTGAACACGAAAACAGGTATGGCGATCAAAAACCCTGCCTGTTTCTGCGTTGCCTTCGAAAAGACCGGCAGCTTTTGCCGGTTATCTCCTTGACTGTCGGATTATCCCCCCCTAGCATTTTGGCATACCGAAGCAAAAATCGGGCCAAACTCGGCCTGATCGCTGCTTGGCTGGCGAACCTGAGCAGAATGTTCGGGTCTCTGAAGTAAAATTCAGAAACCAGCCTCCGGAAACCAGTCCGCAATTGGGGGAGGATTGTCATGCTGGTGCTGTCAAGGAAGGAAGACCAGTGCATCCGAATCAACGACAATATCGTAATTCGGATTGTGCAGATCCGTGGTGACCGAGTGCGAATCGGTGTTGATGCGCCCCGGGACGTGTCGGTACATCGCGAAGAAGTCCTGCAAACGCTGTTGCAGGAAAAACTCAAGTTTGGGCAGTCCGGTTCCGAAGAATCCAGCGACACTGTTCAAGCAATGAATTGATTTCGTTGTTTGGAATGTTTAAATATCGGTCTGCCCGGCCCCATCGTCTAGTTAGGTCCAGGACATCGGATTTTCATTCCGGTAACAGGGGTTCAAATCCCCTTGGGGTCATGACCTCGATCGTCCAGATCGAGGTTTTTTTACGCGCTCGCCACCGCATGGCTCCTGCAAAGACCACGCTCTGACGGTGAAACTCAAGTCCGTTCGCTTGCCTCCGGTTCACTGTTCCCCCTAAATTGCATCGCCTGTCTCTCCGGCAGCCCGCCCTGACCGCGCGGCTGGCCTTTGAAGTTCTGATCGGAGCCGAAGTTGGTCTCCCAGTCCATCAGGAATCAATACCTTGCCGACCCGGATGTTCAGTTAATGCTGAAGGTCTCGGAGGGCGACAATGCTGCCTTCGAAGACCTCGTGCTCAGATACCAGGATCGCCTCGTCGGGTTTTTCTTCCACATCCTGCATGATCGGCCAGCCTCCGAAGACCTTGCTCAGGAAGTGTTTCTCCGAATCTTCCGGTCCCGTGAACGCTACGAACCCTCAGCCAGATTCTCCACCTGGCTGTTTCGCATCGCTCACAACGTTGCCAGCAATCACCGCCGCGGAAATTCGAAGCGACGGGAGTTTTCACTGGCTGCAGGCTCCGGCAGCCACGAACAACTGACCACCGACACCAGCCTGGCCGAAAAATCCGCCCTCATGCCCTCAAGACAACTCGACTCCCTCGAAATGCGCGAAGTTGTCCGCTCAGCCATCGACGAACTCAGCGATCGACAGAAAACCGCAGTGATCCTGCACAAGTTCGAGGACATGAGTTATGAGGAGATCGGCGAAATCATGGGGCTGGGAACTGTCGCCGTAAAGTCCCTGCTCTCACGTGCCCGCATTCGCCTGAAGGAAGCACTGGAGAAATTTGCCTGAAAGAGCGAACTGATGAGCCCTGCCGAATCTGAATCAAAAACTGATGATGCCGACCACGTCGAGCCGGATCCACGCCTCACTCGGCTCGTCGCTTACCTCGACGGTGAACTGCCGGCGGAAGAATCTGAACTCATGGAACAGGAACTCGCAGCTGAACCCACCCTGCGCAAAGCTGCCGACAGCCTCGATCGCACATGGCAGATGCTCGCAGCTCTCGAAGAAGCTGCTGCCAGCGGTGAATTCACTCGCAAAACCATCGCCTCCATCCGAACGGTCTCCACACCAGACACACCACAATCACAGCTCGGACAGTCGCGATCCCGCATACGCAGCCTGCTGGCAAACACTCTCCTCACCCTGCTCTGGACTGCTGCCGGATTCGCAGGCGGTGCAGCCGGTCTCGCCCTCGCAGGAAATGCTCCAACCCCCTCCTCGCAGGATGAACAACTCCTCCAGAATCTCGACCTGCTGCTCGACTACCAAAACATGCGGCAAATACCCGACGCCAGGTTCCTGCAACAACTCGCTCAGGATGAAAAAACCGGCACGGAAACTCAGCCATGACAAATTCATACACTCGACACTTCCTGCTCGGCGGCGGCGGCCTGATTCTCGGCCTCGCTGCTGCCATTGCAGTCGTCGGCACACGCAGCACTGCACAAACTCAACTGGCCGAAAAGGCAGACCTGTTCAGCCAGCTCTCTGAACAGGATCAGCACCTGCTGCGTCTCAGCTTCCGGGATTACCTCGCACAGCCCACTGAACGCCAGCAGCAGCTGCAGGACATTCACACACTGTCCCGCTCATCACCCGCCGCAAAAACCGCACTCGCACGCTTCGGAAACTGGTGGAAGGATCTTTCCCGAGCCGACTGGGATGCCTGGGCCGCCCTCGACGAAAATGCACGATTGAAGTTTGTTGAAGACCGCTGGAGCTCCGCGGAAAACTCACGCGCCAGCGCCGAAATTGAAATTCGCTTCCCCGCCACCTACGAACGATTCTTTCCGCGCCTGCACATGACGCACGCAGAACTTGAAGCCATCGTCTTCCAGCTGGTCCCGGAAACAGAACGCCCGGCACCCATTCAACAGGTCCTGAACGAACTGCCCAACGATCGACTCCGGTCTCTCAGCCTGATCCTCTGGATGTTCCGGCAACTCGCAGAACAGGGTGAACAACCGCAGCGAAATGAAGTCGTCGCCCAAAAAATGAAATTCATGAAGCAACTGCTCGTCAACAACGTTCATGACGATGACTGGAATCAGAAGTTCCAGACCGCACTAAAAAATGTCGAAGGACGCGGTATCGAAGTCTACTGGCTGACACCCGTCGTCTATGCCATACTCGGACAGTCCGCCACACACCTCGGCAGGGAACTGCTCACCGATTTCCCGGTCTCGGATGATGCTGTCCTCGCAGAATTCGACAGAATCCCCACTGCCCAGCAGCAGGAACTGATGCAGCTGCCACCAGCACAGGCCCGCGCCCGACTCCAGTTCCTCGCACAGATCCAGGCTGCCAAAGGCCCGCAGCAATTGCTGCTGCAGCAGTTCGCTGAATACTCACGCAACAGTGAACAACTGATGCGTACAGCCACCTTCGGCTTCGGTACCACTCGTCGCAGTCAGCGGTGAGAATGCTCAGCACCCGGAAACTGACCAACCTGCACCTCAGACATGTACTGCCTCACTGCCGTCTGAGCACGCTCACGCAAATCCCCAAACTGCTTCAGAAATCGGGGACGAAAACCCGTGTTCAGACCCAGCATGTCCGCCCCCACCAGCACCTGCCCGGTACACCGCGGACCAGCACCGATCCCGATCGTCGGAATACTCAGACTCTCCGTGATCCGACCAGCCAGATCCTCAGGTATTAACTCCAGCACTATCGCAAAGGCCCCGGCGTCTTCAGCCGCACGAGCATCATCAAGCAGCTGCTGCTCGTCACGCTGTATCTTCCCCATACCACCCAGCTGACGAACAGCCTGCGGCCGCATTCCGATGTGCGCCATCACCGGAATATCCGCGCGGCCAATCGATCGAATCGTCTCCGCCTGAATCGCTCCCCCTTCCAGCTTCACCGCATCAGCACCCGTACGCTTGATGATTCGGCCGGCATTCCGTATCGCTTCCGATACGCTCGACTGATAACTCATAAACGGCATGTCCACCACCACCAGAGCCCGCTGCACAGCCCGCATCACAGCCCGACCATGATAGATCATCTCGCCAACAGTGACCGGCAACGTCGTGCTGTGGCCCTGCACAATCATCGCCAGACTGTCGCCCACCAGAATGCTGTCGACACCAGCCTCGTCAAAGATCCCGGCCCACAGATAGTCATAGGCCGTCAGCATTGTCAGCCGACGGCCCTCAGACGCCGCCTGACGAAACATCGGTACCGTGACCTTCTTCACCGACTTTGACATGGCTCCCCCATCAACGCCGCCACTCAGGCGACATCCTTCACAATCGGATTCGTCAGTGTCCCGATGCCAGAAATGCTGATGCTGACCTCGTCGTCGTGCTCCAGCGTAAAACTGTCATCCGGCACAACCCCGGTGCCGGTCATCAGAAACGCTCCCCGCGGAAGATCATTCTCACGAAATAGCCAGCCAATCAGTTCCTCCGGCGTCCGCTTCATCTGACTCAGCTTCGTCGCGCCGGAAAATACCGGGGCACCGCCACGACGAATCTGCAGACTGATCTCAATATTGTCAGGCTCCAGCGGCTGCTCCGCCAGCAAAACGCACGGACCCAGACCTGCACACTGCCGATAAAACTTTGCCTGCGGCAGATACAATGGATTCTCGCCCTCAATGTCCCGCGCAGACATGTCATTGCCTATCGTGTAGCCAACAATGCGACCGCCCGGACCTGCCACCAGAGTAAACTCCGGCTCAGGAACACTCCACCTGCTGTCCGATCGAACTCGCAGCGGCTGACCCGGACCGGACACACGGTGCGGAGTCGCCTTGAAGAAAAGCTCCGGACGGTCCGCCGTATACACCTTGTCATAATGCGACGCCGCCGACTCAGACTCCTCCATTCTTGCAATCTGACTCCGCTTGTACGTTACACCCGCAGCCCAAACCTCCTGATCGTCAATCGGCGCCAGAACTGTGATCGCCGACAGCGGGACGGCCACAGCATTCGGTCGCAGCAGAAAACGAGCCAGACCAAATGGGTCCGACGAGTTCAGAATGTCCATCAGGGAATGACACTGGTCAATCTGAGTCAGATCCAGCAGAAGTACCTCAGATTCCAGCATCGACGCCACTCGCAGAGAACCATCGCTGAGTCGGATTTTGCAGAGTTTCACAGAACGTTTCCCGCTGAATGCCACACAATGACCTGACAGACCCGAATTCACCGACAGGCGAGTGTATCGGCGAAATGCACACCCCGCCAGTTGCCCCGCTCCCGACCTCCCACACTTCACCACGAATGCATTTTTTCGGATTTGGAAAATCCATCCGCCAGCCGGAAAAAAGACACAACCTGAATCCGGAATTGCTGTCGTGCTGGAGAACACAGGAAACGGTCTGTAGAGTAAATCCACAGACTTTCACCACTCAGTCACCCATGACGCCCCAACAGACTTCAGAAAACACAGCAAAACGATGAAACCGGTGACAGGCCCCGACTTCGATTCCCACGAACTCATCCCCGCCATCGCTCAGGATGCCGAAACGGGTGATGTCCTGATGATGGCATGGATGAATCGCGAATCATGGCAGGAAACCCTGACCACAGGGAAAGTCTGCTACTACAGCCGCAGTCGCAAAAAACTCTGGCGAAAAGGCGAAGAAAGCGGAAATGTGCAGGAACTGCTGTCCGCATGGTTCGACTGCGACGGGGATACCCTGCTGCTGAAAGTCCGCCAGATCGGCGGAGCCGCCTGCCACGAAGGCTATCGCTCGTGCTTCTTCCGACGCGTCCTTCCGGACTCCGGCAGCTTCACCATCGAAGGCCAGCAGATCTTTGACCCCAAAACCGTCTACCAGCGCTGAAACTCCCGAAATAATCACCCTTCCCGGAAGTACTCCCATGACCGGTCGCGTCCTTCGCCTTGGTATCCCGGCTGGCAGCCTGCAGGAATCCACTGCAGCCCTCTTCAGCAAAGCCGGCTATAACATCAAATTCGCCTCCCGATCCTACTTCCCGTCCATCGACGATCCGGAAATTGAGTGCATGCTCATCCGCGCTCAGGAAATGGCTCGCTACGTCGAAAATGGCATTCTCGATGCCGGCATCACCGGCTTCGACTGGATACTCGAAACCGGCGCCGATGTTCACGAAGTCTGCGAACTGGTGTTCTCCAAAGTCAGTCGCCGCCCCGTTCGCTGGGTCCTCTGCGTCCCCGAAGACTCACCCGTACGCTCCGTCAAAGACCTCCAGGACAAAACCATCGCCACCGAAGTCGTCGGACTCACCACCCGATTCCTCGCCAGCCATGGCGTCACCGCACGCGTGGAATTCTCCTGGGGGGCCACCGAAGTCAAACCACCCAGACTCGCAGACGCCATCGTCGAAGTCACCGAAACCGGCAGCTCACTCCGAGCCAACAATCTCCGCATCGTCGAAGAACTGCTGCAAAGCACAACCCGCTTCATCGCCAACAAAGCCTCATGGAACGATCTGTGGATCCAGGAAAAAATCCAGAACATTGCCCTGATGCTGCAGTCCTGCCTCGAAGCTGAAGGGAAGGTCGGACTCATGATGAACACCCTCGAACACAACCTTTCAGCCGTACTCGCAATCCTCCCGGCACTGCAAAAACCCACCGTTTCTCACCTTTCCGACCCTGCCTGGGTCGCCCTCAACACCATCGTCGACGAAAACATCGTCCGCACCATCATCCCACGACTCAAAGCCGCTGGAGCCCGCGGAATCGTCGAATATCCCATCAGTAAAATCATCGACTGACCCACCCCGCAGAACACCCCAGGTCAAAACAGGCAACCTGCATAAAGACTGACGGATATGTCAGTTATATTCAGGCTGACAGATAAGTCTGCGTTTCAAATGCCATTCGCAGGCTTCCTTTTCGCCCCGACCGCTACAGAGCGACGATACCGGAAACAGCCCTGTTTGAGCCTTCTTCACATTGTGTGGGCTCGGGAGTTTTTGCCGACAATTGCGTCACTCGCAGTGACTCCGACGCGGGATGTTGGCAGGTAAACCGGATCCAGAACGCCACGGTCTCAGGGAGGGACTTTGGTGTTCCGCGGGTCATGGATGAACGCGAGGGATTGGAAATGGTCAAGCGATCATGGAAGTCACTCCTGTCCAGCGCAGCTCTGCTCAGTGCCTTCTCGGCCGCAGGGATTGCAGCTGCAGGTGATGGCTGCTCGGAAGGATGCACAACTGCAGGTTGCCCGGACTGCAAATCGTGCGAACAGATCTTCAACGATGCCGGACAGAAATTGACTGATCAGCTGGCGAAGATGAGTGCCTGCGGAGATGGCTGCGGAAACAACGCCAGCTGCAGCGCCCCTCAGTCAGTCTGTGACAACGGTGCAGCAGATCCGTGCGGTGACCCGCTCGGTGACAGCTGTGCCGAAGGTTGCGACAGTGGCCTGTTTGGTGAATCCGGAAGCGGCATTGAGTTCGGTGGCTGGACACAGTTCGGCTACCAGAACAATCCTGACGGGTCCTTCACCGGGAACGGGGTCCTGCTCAATCAGAAGGAGTGGGACGTACTCGGACTGAACCAGCAGGGCCTCTACGTCGGTCGCGCTGCTGACGGCTCCAAAGGCCTCGACTTCGGCTTCCGAGCTGAAGCCATTTATGGTACCGATGGAAACGAAGCTCAGTCGTTCGGAAACAACTTCGGTCGTTACGACTACGATGATTCGTGGAACCACGGCATCTACGAATGGGCCCTCCCGCAACTCTACGCTGAAGTCGCCTCAGGTGACCTCTCCGTCAAACTTGGTCACTTCTACACGCCAATCGGCTACGAAGTGATCCCCTCCGGTGGCAACTTCTTCTTCAGCCGCCAGATCACGTTCTACAACAGCGAACCCTTCACCCACACCGGTGCACTGGCTACCTACGCAGCAGGCGACAACCTGTCTGTTCTCGGTGGCTGGACACTCGGGATGGACACCGGCTTCGATCAGTTGAACGGTGGCAGCGCCTTCATTGGCGGTTTCATCTACACTCTGTCCGAAGCCACGTCGCTCACATACATGATGACGACAGGCAATCAGGGCTGGCGTGGTGATGGCTCCATCAACAGCGTCATCCTGTCACACAACTGGACTGATGCCGTACAGTCTGTGCACCAGATCGACGTGCTGAACTCCGATCTCGACGCCGATTTTGCGGTGAACGGCATTGCCCGAGATTCAGTCGGTCAGATCAACTACCTGTTCTACACCATCAACGACCAGTTGAAGGCCGGTGTTCGTCAGGAATGGTACAAAGCCGATTCCATCTCCTACAACACCGTCACCTACGGCGTAAATATCAAGCCGGTTGACATGCTCGTCATCCGACCGGAAGTGCGTCATATGTTCTCACCGGGTGCCCCGGCAGGAGCCTACGACGAACTGTTCAACTCCACTGTATTCGGGATCGATGCAATCCTGACCTACTGACAGCAGATTCGGCCGTCAGAAAAACTCTCAGGACCGTGGCAGGCAACTGCCACGGTCTTCATCATTCAAACCTCACCCCTCGACGCGAAACACCCGCTTCTGCTCGTGAGTCTCCGCAAGCTGACCAGCAGCCCGCACTGTATCCATGTTAAACAGCGTACGACCGGATGGACGCCAGCCAGTCGCCGTGTACACATACACCGCACACGCATCACGCAGCAGACCCACAGCCGCCACGTCCTCCATGTCACCACCCTCAATCGCCTGAAACGACAGATTCACACCCCGCAGTAACCACCAGCCACCTGTTTCACGTTCACGCAGCAAAACCGCTTCCTGCAGCCAGTCACACCGGTCCCACCGCAGTCCACGAGGCTTTCCGGTTGCCGAACACAACTCAAAATACGCACGCTCCAGCTCGGCTCGACGCCCGCTGAACTCGCGAATAAGACGAGTTTCAACGCTGCCAAACAGCCCTCGGAACAGTCTAAGTATCCGCAGAACCATGAATTCCTGCCTTTCCACACCCCAGGACCCGGGTTTCTGGCCGTTACCGACTGCCAGTACTTGCCCGACACACCCAACACCCCGTAACCTCTCCAGCTGACCCCCCCCATCTCCACATCACAACGGCACCACAACACGCCACCTCGAATCACCGACTGCCGCCTTCGTCAGATACTCCGCATGAATCAAACACCCCGCTCAACCACCGCCCAGGTCGCCACCACAATCACCCGCCTCCTGTTGCCCGCATGGATCGGCGGAGCTACCCTCTTTGTAATCACCAGCGTTGCCGAACAGCGATTCCCCCGATTCGACTCCACTATCCGGGACCAGCTGGCCGCTGTCCGCTTCCCCTGGTACTACCTTTACTGCTGGCTGACACTCGGAACAGCCACCGTCACCGCCTGCCTCGCTGCGACCCTGAAACCGGCACACGATCGCCGTAAAGCTCTCATGGTTGCAATACTGACTTCCACGTCACTGCTCATCGCCATCGCGGACTACACACTCACTTACCAACCACTGCTCAAATTGATCACCCCTCCCGGACAGGTACGCACAGAAAACTTCACAACCCTCCACAACCGCTCCCGCATCGTCAACGAAATCCACCTGACTATCGCCATCGCAGCCACAATCGCAGCCTGTCTGCCGCAACCATCTCGTCGCCCCACACATCCGCCGCAGCACAAGTGACTTCCCCTGCCACCCTGACTATAATCAATCGCTTCACGCTGTTCAAAAACAGCCAGTTTCCCCTCCGACCATGCTCCCACTCAGGTCACCATGCAGATCGCGGAAATCTTTGAATCCATCCAGGGTGAAGGCCCATGGGCCGGTACACCCTCACTCTTCATCCGCACCTCAGGCTGCAACCTCAGATGCTCTTTCTGCGATACACCCTACACCTCGTGGAAACCCGAAGGCAACGCATGGACCGTCGATGACCTCGTCCACAAAGTCGCAGCCTCAAATTCGCCGGACGTTGTACTGACCGGTGGCGAGCCTCTCCTCGTTCCCGAACTGCCCGAACTGGCACAACGCTGCCAGTCCCTCGGAAAACGCGTCACTGTCGAAACCGCCGGTACCGTACACTCATCAACACGCTGTGACCTCTTCGCAATCAGCCCCAAACTGGCTAACTCCACACCCGATGATCCACGCTGGAATGAAAGACACCAGACGACACGGTTTCAACCCGCTGTTGTCCAGACACTCATCCAGCAGTCACCCTCCATACTCAAGTTTGTCATCGATCAGCCCGACGATATCCACGAAATCCTCACGTGGGTTCGCCTGCTGCCAATGCTGCCCCCCTCCGCCGTCTGGCTGATGCCCCAGGCACGAACTCGCGAACAACTCCGCGACAAATCACAATGGGTTCGACAACTCGCACTCGCACACAGCTTCAATTTCTCCCCCAGACTCCACCTCGAAATGTTCGGTGATGTGCGCGGAACCTAAGCAATACACCAAAAAAACTGCCACCAGATTCCTGGTGGCAGCTCCGAAATGCCAGTCCAGCACCCATTAAACTAACGCGATTGATTCGGCAAACGCATCCCCAGCCTCAGATCAATTTTCAACAGCCGATCACGCACCTCATCCAGGGTCGTCTCACCAAAGTTACGCACCTGCAACAATTCGTCCTCACTCCGCACAACAAGATCACGAACTGTGTTGATGCCAACCGACTCCAGACAGTTGGTTGCGCGAACAGACAAATTCAACTCCGCAAGACTCTTCGACAACTTCTCCTCCAGTTCCATGTCAACCACCGGAGCCGCTCGGGAAAAGTCCACCGAATCCTCAGGACCAGGCTCACGAAACGTAATGAAGCAACTTAGATGCTTCCTCAAAATCTTCGCGGCCTCCACCATGGCCATCTCAGGATCCACCGTCCCATTCGTCCAGATCTCAATCGTCAGCTTCTCGTAATTTGTACGCTGGCCAACCCGAGTCTCCTCGACACAGTGACGAACGCGAGTCACCGGTGAAAACGTGGCATCCAGCGGAATAATCCCAACCTCAGGCTCGTGCTGAAACTGCTCACTCGCCGGCACAAAAGCACGACCGTTCTCAACCGTCATCTCAACCTGAAACGGGACGTCGTCGGTCAATGTCGCCAGCACGAGGTCTCTGCTGATCACGACCACCTGATCATCACAAATCACATCCGCCCCGGTCACCACACCCCGAGTCTGCTTCTCGATACGCAGCGTCCGGCTGGAGGCAGAATAATTCTTCACCACCAGGGACTTCATGTTCAGACAAATGTCCGTCACGTCCTCCACAACCCCCGGAATCGTAGTAAATTCATGCTGAATGCCCTGAATCCGCGCCCGCGTGACCGCCGAACCCTCCAGACTCGACAGCAGAATACGACGCAGACTGTTCCCAACAGTCGCACCAAACCCTCGCTCAAATGGCTCAGCCACAAAACGCCCGTAGGTCGCAGTCCGCGTTTCACGGTCCACAGCAACTCGACTGGGCAGTTCCAGCCCACGCCAACGAATCTTCATCTCAATCCTCCAGTTACCGCCTGCTTCGTATGAAACAAACGTCGAATCGCACGCACCAAAGGCTCAGCACATCACACTCCGCCCAGAGCAGAATACTAAGAATGCTCACGGAAAATGGAACTGAACAACACACGAAGTCAACAGGGGTTGCCATTCCCGACACACACCACCGGGCAAAACCACCACAAAACAAAAAAAAGCCTGGTTCGCGCGAACCAGGCTGAACTCATTTCGAATACTCCGAGCTACTCAGCCAGCGACTTCAGCCGTCTCAACAGACGGAGCCGCTCGCTTCGCTCGCTTCGACGGACGATCACGATCGCCAACAAACTCAATAATCGCCTGCTCGCCCGCATCACCAAGCCGCACCTTCGCCAGACGGACAATGCGAGTATACCCGCCCTCACGCTCTGCAAAACGCTCGGACAGTTCCCCAAACAGTATGTCCACGGCCTTCTCGTCTCGCAGGGCCGAAAATGCCCGGCGCCGCAAAGCCAGCGCCGGAGCCGTCACACGCACCCAATTGCGACCAGCCTCAGACTCCTGCCACTGCTTCCACGCGTCGCTCCGACGCTCCGCCGTCGTCCGAAACTCAGCAGCAGACTCGGTAATCCGACGAGCCTTCCGGCCCATCGTCACAAGCTTCTCAATGAACGGCCGCAGCTCCTTCGCCTTGGCAACAGTCGTCACAATCCGACCCGCCACCTTCGCCGGTCCCTCAGACTCCTCGTCACGACGAACCGTCAGGATCAGGCTGACAGCCATGTTCCGAAACATCGCCTTACGATGCGATGCATTACGACCAAGCTTACGACCCGCACATCGATGTCTCATGACCGAGACCCACTCATTCTGAATTTCACTGTGACCGGAGGCACTGCAGGACGACCCCGCAACCCCCACCAACAACACCAGACGGCTAAGCCATCACCACAACTTGTTTCACCGAGCCTGATTCGGGAGACGCATCCCCAGCTTCAGATCAATCTTCACCAGACGATCACGCACCTCATCAAGGGTCGTCTCGCCAAAATTACGCACCTGCAACAGCTCGTCCTCACTGCGTACAACGAGATCCCTCACTGTGTTGATTCCTACCGACTCAAGGCAGTTCGTTGCACGAACAGACAAATTCAACTCAGCAAGGCTCTTCGACAGCTTCTCCTCCAGCTCCATGTCGATCGGAGAATACCCCGTCGCATCACTCATACCACGCAAACCGCCCTCCGGACCGGCCTCAGCACCCGGCTCACGAAATGTGATGAAGCAGTTCAAATGCTTCCTCAGGATCTTCGCAGCCTCCACCAGAGCCATCTCGGGAGCAATAGTCCCGTTCGTCCAGATCTCCAACGTCAGCTTGTCATAATTCGTCCGCTGACCAACTCGAGTCTCCTCGATCAGGTGCCGCACCCGAGTCACCGGAGAAAACGCGGCGTCAAGAGGTATGATCCCAACCTCCGGTTCGTGCTGAAACTGCTCGCTTGCCGGCACATAACCACGACCGTTCTCAACCGTCATCTCGACCTGAAATGGCACATCATCAGTCATCGTCGCGATAATCAAATCCCGGTTGATCACCAGCACCTGATCGTCACAAATCACGTCCTCACCACGCACCACACCCCGAGTATACTTTTCAATACGCAGCGTCTTGCTCGAGGCCGAATGGTTCTTCACCACCAGCGACTTCAGATTCAGGCAAATGTCCGTCACATCCTCGACGACACCCGGAATCGTTGTGAACTCATGCTGCACACCCTGGATGCGAGCACGCGTAACCGCCGAACCCTCAAGGCTGGACAACAGGATCCTGCGAAGGCTGTTCCCGACAGTCGAGCCAAAACCTCGCTCAAACGGCTCGGCTACAAACCGACCGTAAGTAGGAGTCCTCGTCTCTCGCTCCACAGCCACTCGACTGGGCAGCTCCAGCCCACGCCATCGAATCCTCATCGCATTCCCCCAACACGACCCATTGCTTCTCACACCTCTCGCGGATCAGACACGTCGCCGCTTGGGCGGACGACAGCCATTGTGAGGAAGCGGCGTCACATCTTCAATCGACTTGATAGCCAAACCAGATGCCTGCAGACCGGTGATCGCGCTCTCACGACCTGCCCCGGGACCCTGCACCTGCACCTCCACTTCACGGACGCCAACCTTGGAGGCCTTCTCCGCAACCGTTTCCGCAGCTCGCTGGGCGGCAAACGGAGTACTCTTGCGAGACCCCTTGAAGCCCACGGTACCGGCCGTCGCCCAGCAGATCACGTCGCCGGCGGCGTCCGTCATCGTCACAATCGTATTGTTAAACGTCGCCTTGATGTGCGCAACGCCCTTGTTCACATTACGACGGATCTTCTTTTTCTTGACCTTCGCCACAGCCGCTCTCGCACCAAAAACCAGATCAAAAAACAATCACAAAACACCACTGACGGAACCTGTCACTTCAGGTCCTTCACACCCTTCTTGCCCGCCACGGTCTTCTTGCGACCCTTGCGAGTTCGAGCGTTCGTCTTCGTGCGCTGGCCACGAACAGGCAAACCCTTCCGGTGCCGGATCCCACGATAACACTGAATCTCGCGGAGACGACCAATCTCCTGCTGCACCTTGCGACGCAGAGGACCCTCGACAGTGTAGTTCTTGTCGAGATGGTTCGTGATGCGAGCAACCTCGTCCTCGGTCAGCTCACTGGCACGAGCATGAGGATCCACCCCCAGCTCGTAACAGATCTGAACCGCAAGGTACGGCCCGATACCATACAGATAGCTCAACGAAATGTACGTTGGCTTATTGTTCGGAATGTCAACACCAAGCACACGGGGCATCGCTCAAACTCCAAAATCCACTGTTTCCCAATGTCCCGTCAGCCCTGCCGCTGCTTGTGACGAGGATTCGACGAACAGATCACAAAGATCTTGCCGCGACGCCTGACCAGTTTGCAGAAGTCGCAGATACGCTTTACGCTTGAACGGACTTTCATAACTCACCAATACCAATCGGCAAATCTCTCTTGATTCGATCCACCCACCGCAGACAACAGGACTACTTGTCCGAGTCCAGTAGTCCAGGATAGTTTCGCATCACCAGATGCGAATCAATCTTCTGAACCAGATCCAAAGCCACTGAAACAATGATCAGCATTCCGGTGCCACCAAAAAAGCTGGCCGTCACGATATCGTCGGTGATGGTATTCGCTATCACCGTCGGAATCACGGCAATAACCGAAAGAAACGCCGCACCGACATACGTAATTCTCAGCATAACGGACTCCAGGTGGGAGGCAGTCCTAGCACCGGGTCGGTAGCCGGGAATAAAACTTCCATTGTCCTTCAGGCTCTCGGCCATGTCCTTCGGGTTGAAGGTAATCGCCGTCCAGAAATAGCAAAAGAAGTAAATCAGCAGGATGTATCCGAGACTGTACACGAACCCCTGACCCGGAGCAAACAACGAGCCCAGCCACGACAACCACGAACCAGCACCCGAGTCCGCTCCAACTGCCCGGCCAAGCTGCCCGAACAGGAAGAACGGTATCATCAACAGACTCGAAGCGAAAATGATGGGCATAACACCGCTCTGATTCACCCGCAAAGGCAACCACTGCCTGTTCCCGCCACTCACCTTCCGACCCCGAACGTGCTTGGCACTCTGGATCGGGATTCGCCGCTGACCCTGAGTGATAAATACCACGACAGCGATCACCGTGACAAACACAATCATCATCACCAACAAACGCTCTATGCCGAACTCAGTACCGATGCCGACACCCCGAGTCATGATGCCGTTGACCCACTTCGTCACAATCGCCGGCACGCGAGCAAGAATGCCGGCCATGATCAGCAGACTGATCCCGTTCCCGATACCATAAGCGTCGATCTGCTCGCCGATCCACATCAAAAATACTGTACCGGCCGTCATGACCAAAGTCCCAAACAGAATCCAGTGCACCCCCTGATAGCTGGAGAGCAACAGACCCTGTCCCCCGGCATCCACGCCGCGCATCGACCACATCAGCGCAAAACTCTGCACCAGACACACCACCACTGTGGCATACCTGGTGTACTCATTGATTCTCCGCCTGCCCGACTCACCCTCCTTCTGAATCGCCTCCAGAGGTGGGTAAACAGTGGCCAGCAGCTGAAATACAATCGATGCCGTGATATACGGCATAATTCCAAGACCAAACAACGACCCGCTCTGCAGATCGGTCGCCGCGAACACGGACACCACCTGCAGCAAACCACCAATCCCGTTGCGGTCGCCCTCAGCAGCGTTCCGCATCGACTCCTGTACTTTTTCCTGGTTCACAAACGGCAGATAAACGTGAAAGCCCAGCCGATAAACAGCCAGCAGCACGACCGTCAACAAGATCTTGTTGCGAAGTTCCGGGATTCGAAACACCGTCAGCAGTTTTGAAAACATGCCGCTTCCAGCCTCCCACGAACCAAACAGACACCCGAAATCGGACGATCAGGCTTCCAACAATTCCACTGTCCCGCCAGCCTGCACAATCTTGGCCTCAGCCGTGGCAGAAAACCGATGAGCCTTCACAGTGAAGGCCTTTTGGATTCCCCCATCGCCCAGCACCTTCAGCAGATCAAAGCGAGTCGCCACAAGACCCTTCTCGACCAGCAGCTCCGGAGTAATCACCGTGCCGGCTTCGAAGTTGTCACAGAGCACTCCAACGTTCACCACCGCCACCTCAGGGGCAAACTGAGCGTTGCTGAAACCACGCTTCGCAAACCGGCGAAACAGCGGCATCTGCCCGCCCTGAAAGCCCGTGCGGACAGAGGAACCGGAACGAGCGAAAAAGCCCTTATGGCCACGACCTGAGGTCTTGCCATGACCGGAACCCACGCCACGGCCAATTCGCTTGCGCGGCTTTCGAGTCTGAATACCTGTATGCACATCGTTCAGAATCACAGTGTCACCCCTCGCAATCGCTCGATCTGCTCTCGAGTCCGCAGCTTCTTGAGCGCCTCAAACGTAGCCTTCACCAGATTCAACGGGTTCGTCGATCCATAGGCCTTGGTCAAAATGTCAGTAATTCCGGCAGCCTCAACCACCGACTTCACGCAGTCGCCGGCGATCACGCCCGTACCCGGCTTGGCCGGGAGCAGCAAAACGCGGGATGACCGAAATTCCCCAATAACCTGATGAGGAATCGTGCCGTTCACGATAGGAACGCTGGTCTGAGAACGGTTTGACTGCTTTGTGGCCTTCTCCACGGCCTGCGGCACCTCGATCGCCTTGCCATAGCCATAGCCGGCACGACCGTTGCCGTCACCGGTGACAACCAACGCAGCGAAACTGAACCGACGCCCGCCTTTGACCACGCAGGCACAGCGGCGAATCTGCACTACACGCTCGCCCGAGTCGGATTTTACTTCTGCTGTCGACACCGTTCACCCCACGCCCAGAAACCAGAAATGGAACAAATCTCGTAAAACCGCCCACGGTACACGCCACAGGCCTGCCAAAGCCAGCCAGCAGCCAGCTGCAGATCAGGATTCGCAGACCTCAGAAATCGAGGCCGGCGGCCCGAGCAGCATCAGCCAGTGCCTCGACGCGACCATGATACCGGAACGGACCACGGTCAAACACCACAGCCGTGATCCCCGCAGCCTTCGCACGCTCCGCAATCAACTGCCCCACCTTCGCGGCGCTGTCAACATCTCCCCCCACTCCGCCGGGACCGGAAATTTCGGCGTCCACACTGCTGGCCGCAACCAGAGTCCGCCCGCCGGCATCGTCGATCACCTGTGCATACATGTGGCGATTACTGCGAAAAACAGAAAGCCGCGGACGACCATTGGCACCACGCGCAACACCGTTGCGAACACGATGCGTTCGACGACCACGACGCTTTGCCAACTGAGTACGAATGCTCATCGCTTACACCAAGCCAAAAAACAATTACTTCGAACCGAATGCCTTACCCGCCTTGCGCCGCACCTGCTCGTCCTGATAGCGAATCCCCTTGCCCTTGTAGGGCTCCGGCGGACGCACGGATCGAACCTCTGCAGCAAACTGTCCACAAGCCTGCTTGTCGCAGCTGCGTACCACCACGTGCGTGGGGTCCGGAACTTCACACTTCGTGCCAGCCGGTACCTCGAGCACAATCTTGTTGGCGAAACCGACCTGGAGGGTCAGCCGCGTGCCCGAGAGACTGGCATTGTAACCAACCCCGGTAATCTCAAGCTTCTTCTCAAACGGCTTCACAACCCCGGAAACCATGTTGTTGAGCAGACTGCGAGTCAGACCGTGCAGTGCCCTGCTCAGACGCTTGTCGTCCGGCCGAGTCACCACGATCGCACCGCCCTCAATGGCAACTCCCATCGAAGGATGCACATCCAGGAACAGCTCCCCGGCGGGCCCCTTCACCGCGACGCGGTTCCCCGATATCTCAACCTTCACTGCGGAAGGCACAACCACCGGCTTCTTACCAATTCGAGACATTTTCTGAACCTCAGCACCAGAGCCTGATAACCGCAGATCCCAAAGACAACAGCCGTAGTCACCACACCTGGCAAAGCAGCTCGCCACCAATACCCTGACGCCGAGCCTCCCGGTTACTCAGGACTCCGCGGGACGTCGAGAGCACCGAAATACCAGTACCCTGGCGAATGTCCTTCATCTCATTCACAGCCATGTACACGCGACACCCTGGCTTGGAGATGCGCTCGATGTGCTGAATCACGTGCTCGCCGTTCGGCCCGTACTTCAGGTTCACCCGCAAAACGCGATGGTTCCCGCTCTCAACCACTTCGTGGTCCCAAACGAACCCCTCGCGCTGCAGCGCCTCCACAATCGCAGCCTTAAGCCGCGAAAAAGGCACGTCCACGAACGGTCGCTCCACATGGACGCCGTTTCGAATTCTGGTCAGCAAGTCCGCAATCGGATCTGTCATCATGTTCCTGCACCCCTCACCAACTGGCCTTCTTTACGCCCGGAATCAATCCTTCGAGCGAAAGATTGCGGAAACAGATCCGACACACCTTGAACTTACGATACACCGCCCGCGGACGACCGCACATCATGCAACGATGCTCGATTCGACTGCTGAACTTCGGAGCCCGCCGGGCTTTCTCAATTTTCGCCTTGCTTGCCATTTCACCGCCCTGATCTGTCCCAGTCCGGATTCACCCACACACGCAAGTAAACACTAATTCTCAACCCGAAAAGGCATGCCGAAGGCTCGCAGGAGCACCCGACCCTCATCGTCCGTCTGCGCCGTTGTCACTATGGTAATGTTCATACCCTGAACAGTCGTAGCGGTCTCGGGATCAATCTCCGGGAATACCAACTGCTCGCTCAGCCCGCAGTTGTAGTTTCCATGACCGTCAAAACCCTTCGGATTGACGCCACGAAAGTCCCTGACCCGCGGCAACGCCAGAGTAATCAAACGCTCAAGAAAGTCATACATACGGCGACCACGCAGCGTCACACGGCAACCGATCGGCTGGCCCTCTCGCAGGCGGAATCCCGAGACAGAGTTCTTCGCCCGAGTCACCTGGGCCTTCTGCCCTGACAATTGTGTCAGGTGCTCGGCGGCCGAGTCCAGACGCTTGCGATCCTCCACTGCCTTACCCACACCCATACTTACCACGATCTTCTCGAGCCGTGGCAGGGAATGGATGTTCGTCCTGCCGAGAGCTTCCCTCAGCAGCGGAACAATCCGATCATTGTAATCTTGAATCAAACGAGACATGCTGACATTCCAGTCTTTTTCCGACGCCCGGGATCACCTTACCTGAGCCACTCCCGCAACCCCTGCCAATCACACCAACATCTGCCAGCCTCAGACCACTTCACTGGCGAGCGACACAATCTTCATGAATTTGCGATCACGGAGTTCGCGGGCCACAGCGCCAAAGATGCGAGTCCCCTTCGGATTGCCGTCATTGTCAACGATCACAATCGCATTGCGGTCAAATCTGACGTAAGACCCGTCGGCACGGCGAGCGGACTTGCGGACACGAACCACAACTCCCTTCACCACCGAACCAGCCTTGATCGCACTGCCGGCAATCGCCTTCTGCACGCTCACCACAACGATGTCACCGAGGCCCGCGTACCGCCTGCGAGTTCCACCGAGCACCTTGATACAGCGGGCTGACTTGGCACCCGAGTTATCTGCCACGTCAAGCAATGTCTGCATCTGAATCATCGCAACTCACTCCAGACTCAAGCACCAACCCCAGACCATTCCGAAACTCGCCTCAGCAGTCGACAACTCACTCGGTGCTCTCAGCCACCGCCGGAGTACTGACGACACGCACCAGTGACCATCGCTTCAGACGTGACTTAGGCGGAGCCTCTTCGATCTCCACTGTGTCCCCCGTACGCGCCACACCGGCCTCGTCGTGAACATGACAGACCGTCCGGCCCCGGATGATCTTCCCGTACTTCGGGTGCTTCATCCTGCGGTCAATCTCAACACGGACAGTCTGCGACTGACCCGACTTCGCAACCACGCCGATCAACGTCTTCTTCATACCAGCACCAGAACCCGAGAAAAAAGGTGAATCGCCCGGAATTACTTCCGCTCGCTCTGAACGGTCAGAATCTGAGCAATCCGACGTCGCAGCTTACGAGAATTACTGGGGACATCGTTCCGCTCCGTGGCCGCCTGTATCCGCAGCTTAAACAGAGCCTGCTGAGCCCCTGCGAGCTCATGCCCGAGCTGCTCATCCGACATTTGACGAATCTCTGCTGCCTTCGACATCGAACCGACCCCTCAACCCTGTAAACTGCCAAGATCCATCAGATCTCCGGACGGCGACCGACCAGTCGGACCCGCACCGGAAGCTTGTGAGCGACGCGGCTGAAACAACTCTTCGCTGTTTCCTGAGTCACACCACCCAACTCAAACATCACCGTGCCGGGCTTCACTATCGCAACCCAGCGATCCGGCTCACCCTTGCCCTTACCCATTCGAGTCTCCAGGGGCCTTGCGGTCACCGGCTTCTGAGGGAAGATGCGAATGAAAACCCGACCCTCTCCGCGAACATACTGATTCGCAGCGATGCGGCACGCCTCAATCGTCTGACCGGTCACGTGACCAGCATCGAGGGACTGCAATGCCCACTCGCCGAAAACAACAGTGTTTCCGCGAGTCGCATTACCTCTTATACGTCCTCTTTGGCTTTTTCTGTGCTTGACCCGCTTTGGCATTAGCGCCATCTGCAGTCTCCTCGTTTGAATAGTCGCCCAGATCGATCCACACTTTCACACCAATCACACCCATCGTCGTCTTCGACTGGGCAAAACCATAGTCAATATGACGTCGCAAAGTGCTGAGCGGAATAGATCCCCGACTGGCCTTCTCGCAACGCGACATCTCGGCACCGCCAAGACGGCCAGACATCTGGATCTTCACGCCTTCAACACCCGAGCTCATCACTTCGTCGAGCGTTTTCTTGATCGCACGGCGGAAGCTGCCCCGCTTCTCCAGCTGCTGCGCGATCTTCAGGGCCACGAGTGTGGCATTCCGATTGGGATTTGTGATCTCCACAATCTTGACGTCCATCCGCCGCCCCGTCAGGTCCTCCAACTCCGCCTTCAGCTTGTCGACTTCCTGGCCCTTGCGGCCAATGATCACACCTGGGCGAGCTGTGTGCATGTGCACAACAACCTGATCCCGGGTGCGCTCAATCTCGACCCGAGCGATCTCAGCGGAAGCATACCTGGTTGCTACAAAATGTCGGATCTTGTAGTCCTCAAGCAGCAAGTCGCCGAATTCACGCTTCGAGGCGTACCAGCGGCTGCGCCATGTCTCCATGACGCCGATGCGAAACCCCGTTGGCCGTACCTTCTGACCCATCGCTAAACCTCAATTCAAATGACTTCAGCCAATTTCCGGAGCATCAATCGCGACGTGAATGTGAGCCGTTCGGCGACGAATCAAGTTCGCCATGCCACGAGCCCTGGCATGCACTCGCTTGAACATCGGGCCACCGTCGACTCGTGCCTCGCTGATCACGAGGCGATCAGGATTGCGAACGCCACGGTCCTCTGCGTTCGCAATCGCGCTTTTCAGCACTTTTTCCAGGAAACGAGCACCGCGATTGGGCTCGTAAGCCAGCATACGCAGACCAGCCTGAGCCGTCTTGCCACGAATCAGGTCAGCAAAAGGCCGAACCTTCGTCGCGGAAATACGAGCAAATTGGTGAACAGCACGAACTTCGCCCATGACTACTTCTTACCCTTCGAACCGTGACCACGAAATGTTCGAGTCCCCGCGAATTCGCCAAGTTTATGCCCCACCATGTCTTCTGTCACGTAGACGCTGATGTGAGCACGTCCATTATGCACCAGAAACGTGTGCCCCACGAATTCCGGCGAAATCGTACAACGCCGCGACCAGGTCTTTACCGGCTCCTTGCGGCCCGCTCGGTTGAGCTTCTCAACCTTCTCCAGCAGCCGCGGATCCACAAACGGACCCTTTTTCAGCGAGCGTCCCATCTAAGCACCCTTCTCCAAAAACCGCTTACAGCTTGACTTCGCCATACCGAACAGAAATACGCCGCCGAATGATTGCCTTACGGGATGCCTTCTTGCGGTCACGAGTCTTTCCGCCCTTGGAAAGCAGACCACGAGGAGAACAGGGGTGACGGCCCCCCGAATTACGACCTTCACCACCGCCCATCGGATGCGCCACAGGGTTCATGGCCGTCCCGCGAACGCGAGGCCGAATCCCTTTCCAGCGGTTGCGTCCGGCCTTGCCGATGACGACACTGCTGTGCTCCGAATTGCCCACGGTCCCGATCGTTGCGCGACAGCTGCTGGGAATTCGACGGACTTCCCCGCTGGGCAGCGTGACCTGAGCCCAGCGTCCCTCGCGGGCGTTCAACGTCGCACCCATGCCAGCACTGCGGCACAACTGGCCACCACGACCGGGCTGCATCTCGATGTTGTGAACCACAGTGCCCAGCGGCACTGCACTCAGCGGCATACAGTTGCCCACGTTTGGCTCAACCCCGGCACCACTCTCGATGACAGCGCCAGCTTTGAGACCTTCCGGAGCAAGAATGTATCGCTTCTCGCCGTCTGCATACTCCACAAGCGCGATGCGCGAACTGCGGTTCGGGTCGTACTCGATATGAGTCACCTTGCCCGCAACCCCGTCCTTGTCCCGCTTGAAATCAATAACCCGATACAACCGCTTGTGGCCGCCACCGCGATGCTTCGCCGTGATCTTACCCTGATTATTGCGGCCACCCTTTTTCTTGTACCGTACCACCAGTTCCTTCTCAGGCCGCTTCTTCCTGTCCGTGATCTCAGCGAAATCACTGACGGAGGCACCGCGTCGCCCCGGAGTCACTGGTTTGTAAAATCTTAAGCCCATAACACACTCACTTCCTGCCGCAATCAACCACGAATACTCTCGCGACCAATACTCAACGGGTTCTGCTAAAAGAACGCTATGCGATCATCCGCGTGCAGTTTAACGATTGCCTTCTTCCAGCTGCGAGTCTTCCCGGAGAAAAACTTGTGGCGGCGAGGCTTGCCGACGCGGTTCTGAATCCGCACGCTGTCAACCCGCACACCAAACAACTTCTCAACCGCCGCTCGCACGTCCGACTTGGTGGCCAACGGATTGACCTCAAACGAATACGCGTTCAGCTTTTCAGACAACTCCGTACCCTTCTCAGTCACCAGCGGTCGCCGGATGACCTGATGAGCTTCGATTGTCACTCCGCTCTGTGCTACTCTGCCCATAACCCACCAAACCTCTGAAGTTTGACCACTATCGGCCCAGAATACGGTCCATCTCCGCCACCGGAATCACCAGATGACGCTGACGCAGCAGCGCGAAGGCATTCAGGTCTGCAGCGGGAAGAACCATCACCCCTGCGATGTTCCTCGCTGATCGATGCACGTTGCGATCAACACCTTCTGTCGCCAGCAACACGGTTTGACCGTACAAGCCGACAGACTGCAGAAATCCAACGATCTGCTTCGTGCGGATCTCAGGGCACTCCCATTGTTTCACCACAACAGCCTGCGAATCCTCGAACTTGCTCAGCAAGGCCATCCGCATTGCTTTTCGAACGGCCTTCTTTGGCATCCGGTAGTAGAAGTCGCGAGGCAACTTGCCGAAGGCGTGACCGCCACCACGACGGACAGGAGTCCGAATGGAACCGGCACGAGCCCGACCGGTGCCCTTCTGCTTGAAGAGCTTCCGAGTGCTGCCTGCGACCATGCCGCGAGACTTTGTCTGGACTTCCCCGACACGACGGTTCGACCGGTACATCACGACAGCGTCGTGCAGCAACTGCTTGCAAATGCTGTCCGACACATCGGCTGGGTCGAATGTGTACGTGCCACACTCGCCACCACTCATGTCACGAATTGGAACGGAAATCATGATCCACCACGCTGAAAGCTTCAAACAACCACAACTGTATCAACCGTATCAACTGCATCCTCAGAGCCCGCTCTGACAGGACGCGACATCAATCAGCCCTTGCGAGACCTGCGGATCATGACGAAGGACCCATTCGGGCCCGGCACCGCTCCCCGCACCAGCACCACGTTTGTTTCATTGTCCAGCCTGACCACACGCAGGTTGCGAACCGTAACGCGTTCCGCACCGTAGTGGCCGGCCATCCGAGTCCCCGGGAAGACGCGGGACGGGTCGGCGCTGGCTCCGATCGAACCGGGTTTACGATGCACTCGCTTGGCACCATGGCTGGCCGGCTGACCACGGAAATTGTGTCTCCGCATGGCCCCGGAAAAACCGCGCCCGCGAGTCACACCGACGACGTCCACGAACTTCACCCCCTCGAGCGATGAAGGCTGAAGAACGTCACCGACCTTCAAACCATGACCCGCGTCCCGACAGCGGAATTCACGCACCCATCGCTTCGGCTCGCAGTTTGCCTTAGGAGCTGTCGCGGTGCCGGCCTTGCGTCGACGGCTGTCGATGGCCGCAACGTGGCCACGAGTCGCGCGGTTGGCTTTGCCGCGAGCTTTGTCAGCAAAGCCCAGCTGGACTGCGTCATACCCGTCTCGGTCAGTGCTGCGAACCTGCAGCACGACACACGGACCAGCTTCGATGACCGTCACAGGCTCAAGCACACCGTCGCCGGTGTAAACCTGAGTCATTCCGATTTTTCGCCCCAGCAACCCGACTGACATAGCCCACACTCGCAGGATCTAGGAGAAGATGCGAATCAGAGATTCGCTGACCTGTATATTTTGCGACAAAAACCAACCCGCAGCAAAGTGGTCAAGACCACCCGAATCTCCACAGAGCAGACACTTTGAGGAATCACCCCGTAGCCTCTGCCCTTGAGCAGTCAGGACCACCCACCGGCAGGCCGGGGAGCCCTGATGGAGCGTCAACCCGTAGCTGTCGCCTTAATTTTTATATCAACGCCGGCAGGAAGACTGAGCTTATTCAGGGCGTCAACCGTCTTGCCGGTTGGCTGAATAATGTCAATCAAACGCTTGTGCGTGCGAATCTCGAATTGTTCACGAGACTTCTTATCGATGTGCGGACTGCGAAGAACGGTGTATCGCTCAATTCGAGTCGGAAGGGGTACCGGACCATGCACGATCGCCCCAGTCCGTTTTGCGGTGTCGACAATTTCCGCAGCAGACTGATCCAGTACAGAATGGTCGTACGACTCCATTCTTATCCTGATACATTCTTCCCCTGAGCCAGCCACGGCACGCCACCTTACACAAATAATGTTTTAGTCTTTGAGATTTCTGCACACCCGGAGGATCCTGCAGAATCAACGTAAATCACTCGCACACACAAACTTCGGCCTGCCAGCCACCTGCATGGCAGGCTGCCGACAATATTCCCGCACCCCTTGACGTTCACGGTGCAGCTACGCATCAGTGAACCATCAGATTTCGAGGAGGATCCCGTTTGTTCTATGTGACCCCACGACAAGAACCCAACGGAGCGAGCGCAAACACGACGCACCTGTGAGCCGGTTTTGGGGAATCGCGGAGTCTACAAGGTTAATGGGCTGAAGTCAATCATGCTCAGAGGGAAATCGTTTTTTCGGTAGATGAGAGCAGAAACTTCAGCCTTACATGTTCTCCGTAACCGATGGCGGAGCAATTTCGTAGCGATGCGGCTGCATCGAGTACGAAGCTCGGCCCTGTGACAGACTGCGGACCTGATTCGAATAGCCAAACATCTCGATTAATGGCACTTCACACTGCAAAACACACAAATCTCCGCGTCGGTCGGAATTCACAATCATGGCCCGACGAGCATTCAGGTCGGACTGAATGTTCCCCAGGAAATCCTCCGGAGTCGTCACTTCCAGCATCATGACCGGTTCGAGCACCGCCATTTTCCCATCTGTGCGAACACGCCGGAACGCTTCAGCCGCCGCCGTTCGTATCGCCACCTCAGTACTCTCGCCCTCCCGAAAACTCACACCCTCAACCACCAGCTGCAATCCCATGATCGGATGCCCGTAGTTCCCCCCCGCCTCCGCCTCCTTCTGCACAGACTCCAGCAAAATTTGCAAAAACTGCTTCGGCATCGCTTCCGGCGGTAACTTGTGCTCAACCTGAATCCCCGCACCCTGGTCCGCCAGCTCTCGCGCCAACAGCGTCAGCCCAAACCCAATCACCCCGGACGGCAACTGGCGATGAAAATCCTCAACCACACGCACCTCACCCAATAACTTCTCCCGGTAACTCACCCGCGGCTTGTGAAACTTCACCCGCAGATTGAAGTCACGCTGCATCCGATTGCGGATGATCTCCAGATGCAACTCTCCCATACCACTGATGATCGTCTGTCCAGTTTCCGTGTTCGAGCGAACTCGGAACGTCGGGTCCTGCTTCTCCAGCCTCTTCAGAGTCTCCTCGAGCTTTTTACGATCCGAGCTGGAATCCGGTTCGATGGCCATCGAAATCACTGTCTCAGGAAACACAATCGACTCCAGCGCCGCCGGACTGGCCGCATCACACAGCGTGTCCCCGGTCGCTGAATCCCGCGGACCAATCACCCCGCAAATGTCACCCGCCTCAACTCGCTCCACCTTCTCCCGCGAATCCGACTGAATGTGCCAGAGCTGCGTCACCATCTCCTTGCGGCCCAAACGCGGGTTGAGCAGTTTTGAGTTGCCCGTAAGCACCCCCGAATACACCCTGGCAAAGTACAGGTCACCGTGCGACTCCGCCTGCACCTTGAAAATCAGCGCGCAAACCGGCTCATCGGACGCCGCGCGGCGAACAACACGCTGCCCCTCCTGACGACCAGACGGGACAACACCTTCCACCGGCGGACGATCCAGAGGACTGGGAAGATACCAGCTGACCGCGTCCAGCACCGGCTGCACACCAATGTAGTCCAGCGAAGCCCCACACAACACCGGCTGAATCTCTCGCGCCAGCGTCGCACGACGGATCGCAGCACGCATCAGCTCCTGCGGAACCTCACCACCCTCCATGCACGCCACCATCAGATCCTCGTCATACAACGATAAGGCGTCCAGCATCTCGCCCCGCCATAACTCCGCATCATCGCGCTGCTGCGCAGGAATCTCCTCCTCACGAAATTTCTCCCCGCGACTCTCGGCGTCCCAGTACAGAGCCTTCATGGTCAGAAGATCGATGACACCACGAAATCCGTCAGCATTGGTCGCCTGACCAGCACCAATCGGAATCTGCAATGGCACAGGACGAGCATTCAGGCGCTCACGGATCTGCTGCAACACCCGCTCAAAACCAGCACCGATCCGATCCATTTTGTTGATGAAACACACCCGCGGCACCCCATACCGATTGGCCTGCCGCCAGACCGTCTCACTCTGGGCCTCCACTCCCTCCACCGCACTGAAAATCACCACCGCCCCGTCCAGCACTCGCAAACTCCGCTCCACCTCAGCCGTGAAATCGACGTGCCCCGGAGTATCAATGATGTTGATGTTGATGCCCTTCCAGCGACAGGACACCGCGGCCGAGTAGATCGTGATGCCACGCTGCGCCTCCTCCGGATCGAAGTCCGTCTGAGTCGTTCCGTCGTCGACATTTCCCATCCGATGCGACGCGCCGGTGTAATACAAAATCCGCTCCGTCGTCGTGGTCTTGCCCGCGTCGATGTGAGCAATAATGCCGATGTTGCGAATACTGTCGATTGTTCGAGCCATACTGCTGCCCACCCGCAGAACACGCTGCCGTCAACCCAAAAAAAAACGCCAAACAGACTACCCCAAAGGGCCGTCTGTTCGGCGTACCTGGACCTGGACCGAAAATCACCAGGCAAAATGCGAAAACGCCTTGTTGGCGTCAGCCATGCGATGCACGTTCTCACGCTTGTTCATCGCCGCACCTTCGCGACGAAAAGCCGCCACAAACTCCTCAGCAAGCGATCGATCCACCGGCCGACCCTTGCGGCCACGCACCGCCTCAAGGATCCAACGGATCGACAAGGCCTGCTGCCGACGAGGATTCACGGGGGTGGGCACCTGATAGGTCGCACCACCAACTCGCTTCGATCGCACTTCGATCGACGGCTTCACGTTCTCTACTGCTGCAACGAAGACCGTCAAAGGATCCTCGTTAGGGAGCTGCTTTTTGACGATGTCCATGGCCCGATAGAAGGCACTGAGAGCAACACTCTTCTTGCCGTCATACATCAGACAGTTGATGAACTTCGAAACCAGAATGCTGTTGAACCGAGTGTCCGGCTTCAGCTGTTCCTGACTGGCTGTAAACTTCTTGACCATCGAAAAACACTCTCAAACGCTGAAGAATCAATCACCAGAATTGGCCGAGACGCCTCACTTCTTCTTGCCGGCAGCCGGAGCAGCACCAGCCTTCGGACGCTTCGCACCATAGCAGCTGCGGGCCTGCTTACGGCCGGAAACACCCAGTGTATCAAGCACACCACGGATGATCTTGTAACGCACACCCGGAAGGTCACGAACACGACCACCGCGGACCAGCACGATGGAGTGTTCCTGGAGGTTGTGACCCTCACCCGGAATGTACGCAGTAATTTCCTTGCTGTTCGACAGGCGAACACGAGCCACCTTACGAAGGGCCGAGTTCGGCTTCTTCGGAGTGACCGTTTTCACCTGCAGACAGACCCCGCGCTTCTGAGGACAGCCCTCAAGAACCGGTGATTTGGACTTGGAGGACTGCTGCTTCCGAGGCTTACGAATGAGCTGATTAATCGTAGGCATAAACCGCCAGACACACACAAAGTTCTAGAAACACCATCACTTGCCGACCGCGCCGGGCAAGGGGGAAACGTGGCATCGTAACGCCGTTCCCGGTCATCGTCAACCTATTGTCACGCCAATCATTGTATTCCTCGAGATTCGGCAGGAGCACCCCGCCAAATACCCGCGAAGTCCATGAATCGGGGTTCCTGGAACCGAAAATTCCGCACAACCCCGACCCAACATCCACTCCGTCAATTCAACGCGTCGTCCGACAAATCCGCCAGCGTCGGAGCAGCCGGACGGTCCGGATCCAATCTCCTCGCCTGCACGTCCGCCGCTCCCATGAGGTCCTTGCGAGCCGCAGCCATGCGAGCCCGCTGCTCCTCCTGCTCACGCAAAGCTGAGTCGTGAATGCGAACCTGAGCATCCTGGTGCAAATCAAACCCCGTGCCAGCCGGAATCAAATGCCCAAGAATCACGTTCTCCTTCAACCCCACCAGCTCGTCCACACGGCCACCCAGAGCAGCCTCGGTCAGAACCTTGGTGGTCTCCTGGAAACTGGCCGCCGAGATGAAGCTTTCACTCGAAACCGCCGCCTTCGTAATCCCCAGCAACTGCGGACTCGCCTTCGCCTTCTTCAAAGCCACATAGCGAATCGGCTTCGAAAGCTCCTGATTCACTTCCTCAATTTCCTTCACCGCCACCTTGTCGCCAATCACGTAGTCCGATCCACCCGGATCCGTAATCCGACCACGCTGCTCAAGCTCGTCGTTGATCTTCTTCAACTCGAACTTGTCCACCAGCAGACCCGGCAGCAAATCCGTGTCACCCACATTGTCCACTCGGACCTTCCGCAGCATCTGCGAGACCACAATCTCGATGTGCTTGTCGTCGATCTCCACACGCTGAGCCCGATACACGTTCTGAATCTCATGCAGCAGATACTGCTGAACTTCCTCAGGTCCACTCACTCGCAGAATGTCCTGCGGAACCAGCGGACCACGCACCAGAGCATCCCCGGCCTTCACCACGTCGCCGGAATGCACCTGCAGGTCCTTACCATGAGGAATCACGTGCTCAACTTCAGAACCGTCGGCCCCCTTCACAAGCACAATTCGCTTGCCACGCTTCTTCTCGGCAGGCAACTCAACCTCACCGTCAATCTCAGCCACAACAGCCGGATCCCGAGGCTTACGGGCTTCGAACAGTTCCGTCACACGCGGCAAACCACCGGTAATGTCCTGAGTCCCCGAGGACTCGCGAGGCGTCTTGGCGACAATCGCACCAGCCGACACATGCCCGCCATCCTCAACCTCAATACTGGCACCCTCAGGCAGGTAATAGAAGTCCAGGATGCGACCACTGCCGTCCTCCACCACCACCTGCGGATGCAACCCGGACTTGTGCTCAATCACAGTCCGACGCATCGTGCCCGAGCCCTCTTTTTCGACACGGATCGACTGCCCCTCGACACAGTCCTCAAGTCGCACACGACCGCCCATCTGAGCAATAATCGGAATGGCATGAGGATCCCAGTTGCACAGCACGTCGCCCGGCTTCACAACCTGATTCTCAGCAACCTGCAGAACCGCACCGTTCGGAACCCTCTGAGTCTCCACTTCGCGACCACGATCGTCCACAATCGCCAGCTCGCCGTTTCGACCTAGCGCCACCTGACGACCCTCAGCGTTGATCACACTGCGGATGCGAGTAAAGCGGACAATACCGCCTCGCTTCGCGATCAGCTCGCTCTCCTCAACCGCCGTCGTACCAACACCACCCATGTGGAACGTACGCATCGTCAGCTGAGTGCCCGGTTCGCCGATACTCTGAGCAGCAATAATGCCGACCGCCAGACCCATTTCCACAAGGTCACCAGTCGACAGGTCCATGCCATAACACAGCTGACAGAGCCCCAGCGAGGCCTCACAGGTCATCGGGCTGCGAACCTGAATCCGCTCCAGACCCATCTCCTCGATCCGGCGAGCCTTCTCGACGGTAATCATCTCACCCTCACGAACAATCGTCTCTTCAGTAATCAGATTCACGATGTTCGTACGACTGACACGACCACGAATCGCATCCGCCAGACTCACCTCGACCTTCTCGCCACGATAAACCACGCCGCGAGTAATGCCTTTGGTTGTACCGCAGTCCCTGGTGGTAATCACCATGTTCTGACAGATGTCGGCCAGCTTGCGAGTCAGGTAGCCGCTGTCCGCCGTCTTCAGAGCCGTGTCGGCCAAACCCTTGCGGGCCCCGTGAGTCGAACTGAAGTACTCAAGTACCGACAGTCCCTCGCGGAAATTGGACTTAATCGGAGTCTCAATGATTTCGCCACTCGGCTTCGCCATCAGACCACGCATACCGGCAAGCTGCTGAATCTGACCCACACCCCCTCGAGCACCGGAAAGGGCCATCAGGTAAATCGGATTCACATACTGACCGTTGTCTCGCACGTCCTCCTTCAGCCGCTCCATCATCGACTTGGTGATCGATTCACGAGCATGCGTCCAGGTTTCCAGAACCTTGTTGTAACGCTCTGTATTCGTGATCACACCACGCTCAAACAACTTCATCAGCCGCAGCACCGCCTTTTCCGACTCGGCAATCTCCTTGTCCTTGTTCGGAGCCGTACAGAGGTCGCTGACACCAAACGACAAACCGCTCTCGGTCGAAGTTCGGAAACCCAGACTCTTCATGCGGTCCAGCAACTCAATCGTCTCACGACGACCCAGCTCCAGATAGCAGTCGGAAATAACCCTCGCAAGGTCCTTACTGCCCAGCGTCTGATTGTAAAAAGCCATCTTCGCAGGCAGGACGTCGTTGAAAAACACACGACCCGGAGATGTTTCCACCAGACCGCCCGAACGATACTTTTCCGCCTCCTCACCCTTCACACGTTTGTTGCGCGGCAGACGCACGCGAATGGTCGCATGCCGCCCCACCTTGCCCTGCTGAAACGCCATGAAGACTTCAGCAATCGAAGAAAACACCATACCATGTCCAACATGGTCCGGCTTCTTCAAAGTCTGGTAGTAGCATCCCATCACGATGTCCTGGGACGCGGAAATAATCGGAGCACCGTTCGCCGGACTGAAGATGTTGTGCGTCGACATCATCAGCGTCGTTGCTTCAACCTGAGCTTCCATGGACAGCGGCAGATGCACAGCCATCTGGTCGCCGTCAAAGTCAGCGTTGAAGCCCTTGCAGACCAGCGGATGCAGACGAATCGCGTTGCCTTCCACAAGCACCGGTTCAAATGCCTGAATCCCGATGCGGTGCAGCGTCGGAGCACGATTCAGCAGCACCGGATGATTGCGAATCACCTCGTCGAGAATGTCCCACACATCCTCATCACGACGCTCCAGCATTCGCTTCGCACTCTTGATCGTGTCAGCATGACCAAGATCCTTCAGCCGACGAATCACGAACGGCTGAAACAACTCCAGGGCAATCTTCTTCGGCAGACCACACTGATGCAGCTTCAGTTCAGGACCCACCACGATCACGCTGCGAGCCGAATAGTCCACGCGCTTGCCAAGCAGGTTCTCTCGGAAACGCCCCTGCTTGCCCTTGATCATGTCCGTCAGCGACTTCAACGGCCGATTCGATGACCCCAGCACCGGGCGCTTGCAGCGGTTGTTGTCAAACAACGCATCCACTGACTGCTGCAACATCCGCTTCTCGTTGCGGACAATCACCTCAGGAGCATTCAGGTCAACCAGCTTCTTCAGACGGTTGTTGCGGTTAATGATGCGACGATACAGGTCGTTCAGGTCGCTGGTCGCAAAGTTGCCGGAATCCAGCAGCACCAATGGTCGCAAATCCGGAGGAATCACGGGGATCACATCCAGCACCATCCACTCCGGACGGTTCTGACTGTCCCGCAGTGCTTCAACAATCTTCAGCCGCTTAATCAGATCCTTGCTCTTCTGCTGGCTGCCCGTCTTCGCCAACTCGGCGCGCAGCTCCACAGAAAGATCCGCCAGACGCATCTGCGCCAGCAGCTTCTTCACCGCCTCGGCACCCATCCCCAGCTCAAAATTGCCCTCGCCATACTCGCGACGGGCCTGACGAGCCTCCTCCTCGGTCAGCATTTGGCAGAGCTTCAGCGGAGTCTCACCAGGATCGACCACAACGTAGTCCTGGAAGTAAATAACCTTCTCCAGCGACGTGGTCTTCATGTTCAACAGCGCGCCCAGACGGCTGGGCATCGACTTGAAGAACCAAATGTGCACAACCGGAGCAGCCAGCTCGATATGACCCATCCGCTTGCGACGGACTCGGCTGTGAGTCACCTTGACGCCGCAGCGATCACAGATCATCCCCTTGTACTTCATACCGCGGTACTTGCCGCAGGCGCACTCCCAGTCCTTCTCAGGACCAAAGATACGCTCGCAGAACAAGCCGTCCCGCTCCGGACGGTATGTTCGGTAATTGATCGTCTCCGGCTTCTTGACCTCGCCAAAAGACCAGCCGCGAATGTCGGCCGGACTGGCCAGACTGATCTTCACTGCCGCAAAGTCATTCACCCGATCAAACTGACTTTCGCTGACGCTCACGTCCGCTTCTCCCGTCTTGCCAGCACTACCGAATAATCCTGGACCGCCGATCCACCGTACAGCCTGCGAGCTCTCACGGCTTCACCCGGACACATCGCCACACGACACCCTTTCAGGTGCCAGCTTTCTCCAGCTGCAGATTCAGACACAACCCGCGAATCTCGTTGTTCAACACATCGAAACTCGCCGGAGTTCCGGCTTCCAGAGTATTCTCGCCCTTCACCATGCTCTCGTAAATCTTCGTACGACCTTCGACGTCGTCGCTCTTCACCGTCAGCAGCTCCTGCAAAATATAGGCGGCCCCGTAGGCTTCCAGCGCCCAGACCTCCATCTCCCCAAATCGCTGCCCACCAAACCGCGCCTTGCCGCCAAGCGGCTGCTGGGTGATGAGCGAGTAGGGGCCGGTCGCCCGAGCATGCACCTTGTCGTCCACCAGGTGATGCAGCTTCAGCATGTAGATGTAACCAACAGTCGTCTTCTGCTCCAGACGCTCACCTGTCCGACCGTCACGCAAATGAGTCTTCCCGTCCTCAGGCAGCCCGGCTTCACGCAGCGCAACCCGCACGTCCTCCTCACTCGCTCCGTCAAACACCGGACACACCGCACGGTAGCCCAGCTTGCCAGCAGCCCAGCCAAGGTGCGTCTCCAGAATCTGGCCCACATTCATACGGCTGGGAACGCCCAGCGGGTTCAGGATGATGTCAACCGGAGTCCCGTCTTCAAGGAACGGCATGTCCTCAATCGGCAGCACCTTCGAAATCACCCCTTTGTTCCCGTGACGACCAGCCATCTTGTCGCCCACAGAAATCTGCCGACGCGATGCCACATACACCTTCACCATCTGCAGCACTCCGCTCGGCAGCTCATCGCCCCGCTTCATGCTGTTGACACGATGGTCCTCACGATCGATCACGTCCTCCACATGCACCCAGTTCTCACGCAGTACCTTGCGAGCCGCTGTCTTCTTCTGCGGACTGCGGATGTCCATTTCCTCGAAATGGTTCTGGAACCGGCGAGCATACTCGGCGACAACGCGAGCATCGTCGTGACGCACCAGAGCACGCCCCTCCTCGTCCGTGACCTGCTGCTCCAAAGCAGCCTCGAAGTCCACCAGAAACGCCTTGAAGGACTCAGCAATCGCCGACTCAGCCTCCCTCTCAACCCGCTTCAGCTCGTCCTCAAACTTCTTCCGCTCCACCTCAGACAGACTCATCCTCCGCGAAAACCGCTCAGTGTGAATCACAATGCCACTCACACCGCTCGGCACCTCCAGGCTCTCGTTCTTCACGTCCTCGCCCGCACGACCGAAAATCGCGTGCAGCAGTTTTTCTTCCGGAGTCAGCTCGGACTTGGCCTTCGGAGACACCTTGCCCACCAGGATGTCACCGGGGTTCACCCGAGTCCCCACCTTGATGATGCCGGACTCGTCAAGATGACGCAAAGCCTTCTCGCTGACGTTCGGAATGTCACGAGTAAACTCCTCGCGACCAAGCTTCGTCTCGCGAATCTCAACGTCAAACTCGTCCAGGTGGATCGACGTGTACACGTCCTCCTTCACCAGACGCTCAGACAGGATGATCGCGTCCTCGAAGTTGTAACCCTCCCAGGACATGAACGCCACCATCACGTTACGGCCCAGAGCCAGCGAACCGTTCCTCGTCGCGGCACTGTCACACAACACCTGGCCAGCCCGAACCTTGTCCCCCACCCGCACAATCGGCTTCTGGTTCAGACACGTACGCTCATTCAGACGGATAAACTTGCGGAACGGGAAACGACGACCATCGACCTCCACCACGTTGGCGTCGACATAAGTCACCTTGCCGCTCTTCGGAGCCCGCAGAACCATTCCCGAATTCTGAGCAACAAAGGGCTCCATGCCCGTGCCCACAACAGGACGCTCCGCAATCAGCAGCGGAACCGCCTGACGCTGCATGTTCGAACCCATCAGCGCCCGGTTGGCGTCGTCGTGCTCAAGGAACGGAATCAGGCCGGCCGACACGCCCACCATCTGACAAGGAGCCACATCGATGTACTGCACCTCTGAGCGGTCAATCCAGACCACGTCGCTCTTGTTCCGCGCCAACACTCGGTCCTCAGCGATCTGACCCGCTTCCACCAGAGTATCCGCAGGACACACAAACGCAGACGCTTCCTCATCGGCACGCAGCCACACCACCTCGTCCGTCACCTGCGAATCACGCACCACACGGTACGGAGAAATCAGGAAACCATAGTCGTCCACACGCGAATAAATGCTGAGACTGGAAATCAGGCCGATGTTGGTTCCTTCAGGAGTCTCAACAGGGCAAATACGGCCGTAGTGCGAAATATGCACGTCACGCACCTCAAAGCCGGCTCGCTTCCGATTCAAACCGCCCGGACCCAACGCCGACAGACGCCGCTCATGCGTCAGCATGCTCAGCGGGTTCGTCTGGTCAACCACCTGCGACAGTTCACTGCGGCCATAGAAGTAATCGATGGCAGCAGACACGGACTTGGGGTTGATGAGCGTCCGCGGAGTCATACTGTCCGCCTCCTTAACGCTCATTCGCTCCTGCACAGTCCTGCGCAGCTTCAGAAAGCCCTTGCGAATTTCATCGGCTGCCAGCTCATCAATCGTCCGCAGACGTCGATTGCCGAGATTGTCGATGTCGTCAATCTGCGCCGTTTCGTCACCAACACGCAGACGCACGATGTACTTCATCGCGTTGATGTAGTCCAGCGGATCCAGAGTCATCTGGTCGTCCGAAATCTCCTGCTGGAACTTGCGATTGATACGGAACCGACCAACACGCCCAAGTCGGTAACGGTTTACGTCAAAGAACTTCTCGCGGAACAGATCAATCGCCTTGTCCAGATTCGGCGGATTACCCGGACGAAGCCGCTGGTAGATCTTCAGCAGCGCCTCCTCGTGGGTTGAGGTGCCGTCCTCAACCAGAGTCTTCAGGATCAGATGATCCTTGATGTCCTCAGCAAGAATCACCTCCACGCTCTTCAGCCCGGCCGCCAGCATCTCCTCCGCAATCGCGTCCGTGATCTCACTGCCGGCATCAACGACGATCTCACCCGCACGATCATGCTTCGGCGGGAACACGACGTCCTCGACCGAGTAGTGCCCCATAAGCTCCTTCGCTGTCGAACGAGCACTCAGCCTGACTGTCGTCACGTTGTAGAACAGACGGATGATCTGAGCATCCGTGGAATGCTCGCGGGACATCGCACGCAGCAGCGTCAGCGCGGAAAACTTACCGCTCTGGTCAATCCGCACACCAATCGCTTCCCGCTTGCTGACCAGCAGCTCAATCCAGCTGCCACGCTCGGGGATAATACGACAGGAATGCGTCTTGCGATCGCTGCTCGCAGACTCTTCCGCCATCACAAAGTCAACCCCGGGCGAACGATGCAGCTGGCTGACCACCACACGCTCAGCACCGTTGATGATGAACTCGCCGCCACCAACCATGATCGGGATATCGCCGAGATATACCTCCTCCTCGACCGTCTGCTCCTTCACAAGTCGCATCCAGACGCGGAACGGCATCCCGTAGGTCAGCCGCAACTGACGACATTCCTCAGGTGTATAACGAGGCTTGCCGAGTTCGTAGCGGGTGTATTCGAGACGGTACTGCTTGTCGAAGCTCTCGATCGGAAACACTTCACGCAGAATGGACTCGAGGCCCACATCAAGACGGTCGCGAGAAGGCCGATCCGCCTGCAAAAACCGAGCATACGAAGCGGTCTGAATCTGCGTCAGACCGGAAATCTCGTACTCAGCCTGGATTTTGCCAAAGCTTCGAACCGTGTCCTGGTCGATCGTACGAATGGAAGGTACCGGCATGCCCTATCCTGCCTTCAGTCAAAACACCTGAAACCAACCTGAACCAACACACATCGCCCACAGACCAGCCTGCAACCGGCCAGTCTACAGAATCCGCGGCCGAAAGCCAAACCACAGCCTCCAGCGCACCGCAACTGACACACCGCACGGCGAACTCACCATTTGCGAAACGATGAATGCGCGCGACGAAAGGCACCTGCCGAACAACAATCAGCAGCTGCCTGACTATGTTTTTCAACTCTAGAGTTCACAGACAAACGGTCGCCCGTCACAGCGCGCCGAGCCTTCTTTTTCAGGAGCAGACACCGGCGGTCACAAACCGCAATCAACCGGCGAATGCACGACACAGGGGTTTTACGCCGCCGAGGCCCGTACACGGACCCCGGCTTCGCAAACGAAAAGCTCTGCTACACGCAGTCTGCAAATCACTTAATGTCGACAGCAGCACCGGCGTCGACCAGTTCCTTCTTCAGCTTCTCTGCGTCTTCCTTGCTCACGCCCTCTTTCAGGGTCTTCGGAGCACCTTCGACGAGATCCTTGGCTTCCTTCAGGCCCAGCCCGGTCGCGGCGCGGACAACCTTAATCACCGCGATCTTCTTCGAATCTTCAAAGCCGGTCAGGATCACGTTGAACTCGGTCTGCTCAACCTTCGCTTCAGCAGCGGCGGCACCCGGAGCCGCAGCGACCATCACCGCTCCGCCACCGGCCGGCTCAATGCCGTGAACCTGCTTCAGGTAATCAACCACCTTGCGGGCTTCCAGCAGTGTCAGACCGACAATCCGGTCACCCAGTTCCTTCGTGGTTGCATCAAACTCAGTCGCTGCTTCGGCAGACATGACCAACACCTTTCTCTTGCAATAACACTCTTCGAGTAACACGCTTCGAGTAACAAGCTTCTCGTTAAGCAGACAGCATTCAGACAACACTCCACCCGAACGGGCAGAAGTGCTCCTATTCCCCTGGCTCTTTTTCTGACAGAGTCTTCAACTGGCCAGCCAGACGGCCACCAGGTCCCTGCAGACAACCCGCCAACTGACGCCCCGGAGCGAGCATCAGACCAGCAATCTCACCAATCGTCTCAAGACGACCAGCGCTCTTGCTGAGTGTTTCGATAGCAGCAGCATCGAGAGCCTGCCCGTCACAGGCGCCACCCTTGATCTGCAGATTCTTGATGTCCTTCGCCCACTTCGTGACCGCACGGCTGAGCTGGACAACGTCCTCACCACCCCACAGCAGGGTCGATGGACCAGCCAACACAGCGTCCAGACCCTGCACACCCTTGCTTTTCAAGGCGTTCAGAGCGACGGAATTTTTCACGGTCAGGGCAGAAATCTGCTCCTTCCGCATGGCCAGACGCCAGCGGTTCGCAGTAATCGCATCCAGCTTTGATGCGTCTACAACAACAAAATCCTTCGTGCTGCCAACCCGACCCTGGATGTCGGCAATCACCATGTCTTTAACGTGTCGACCCATTGCTGCCTGCCCAATCAAAATACTCGCTGGAAACAACTATCCCGCACCACAGCCAACGCCGTCAGACGGCCACGGCAATGGATGGCATCATCGTGGCGGATACCACCAGACCCCGAACGTACACGCCCTTCGATGTGTTGGGCTTCAGGCTGCGAATGTAGGCAAGCAGCGACTCAATGTTCTCGGTCAGCCTCTGAGCATCAAAGCTGAGTTTCCCCACCACACAGTGCACATTCGCACCGTTGTCAACACGGAATTCAACTTTACCAGCCTTGTACTCGCGAACCGTACTCGCGACGTCCTGCGTCACGGTGCCCGCACGAGGACTGGGCATCAGGCCACGAGGACCGAGCACGCGGCCCAGCGGACCAACGACACCCATCATGTCCGGAGTCGCGATGCAGACGTCGAAGTCCAGCCAGCCTTCCTTAATCCGATCCGCCAGTTCCTTGCCGCCCACAACGTCCGCTCCGGCAGCCGTCGCAACCGCGACGTTCTCGCCCTGAGCAAACACGATGACCCGCTGAGACTTGCCGATACCGTGCGGCAGTACCAGCGAACCACGGACGATCTGATCGGCCTGCCGGGGGTCAACCCCGAGCCGAACGGCGATCTCAACAGTCTGATCAAATCGAACCTTTTTGACGCCCTTGGGCAGGCTGTCATCGAGTCCCTTGAGAGCCTTCACGGCGTCTGCCAGAGACAGGGCACCGATGTCCCCAGCCTTCTTCGTCAGGATCTTCATTCGCTTCGACGCCATGCTTCCACCCGTTCCCGTTCTGCTGAAAACCAGCAAAATTCAAGCTGGACCAGTATACAACACACGTTCAGCACACCCGGCCATCAACCAATAATCTCGATGCCCATACTGCGAGCAGTCCCGGCAATCATTTTCATCGCCTGCTCAAGGGAAGACGCATTCAGATCTTCGTACTTCTGCTTCGCAATCTGCTCAACCTGAGCACCCGTCACAGTGCCGACTTTCGTCTTCAGCGGACTGCCCGAACCACGAGCAACCCCGGCGGCTTTTTTCAGGAGCACGGCAGCAGGCGGACTTTTCAGGATGAACTCGAACGAACGATCGTTGTAGACGGTGATGACGACGGGGATCGTCATCCCCATCATGTCACGAGTCTTCTCGTTGAACTGCGACACAAACTGTCCGATGTTCACACCGTGCGGACCAAGCGCGGTACCAACAGGAGGCGCCGGAGTGGCCTGACCACCAGTCACCTGAACCTTGATCTGAGCAGTAACCTGACGCTGTTTGCCCATTGCAACTCACCCTGTCCATTGCGACAGGTCGTGACCTGTCGGCATCTCCGGCGAAAAATCGCCTGTGCGGAAATAAAACTAGACGGATTCCAACTGCCAGTGGTCGATCTCCACCGGAGTCGACCGACCGAAGATCTCAATCAAAACCGAAACCTTGCCGCTCTGCTCGTCAATGCCCTCAACCCGACCCTCGAAGTTCTCGAAGGTGCCTTCACGGATCTTCAGAAGATCTCCGATCGCGAACCCAATTTTCACCTTTGGGACTGCTGTCGACTGCTGCTCAGCCCTGCCGAGCATACGGTCCACCTCGTGCTGCTCCATCGGCAGGGGCTTGCCGGCGGCACCAGCGAAATCCCCTACTCCACCCGTGTCACGCACAAGGTACCAGGTCTCGTCGTTCAGAATCATCTGAACCATGATGTAGCCCGGAAACAGTTTGCGATCCTGCTCACGCTGAGACCCGCTTCTGGTATCCACAACGCGCTCGGACGGAATGATGATCTCTCCGAAGAACTCTTCCAGTTTCTCACCGTGCACGCGCTTCAGAAGTGCGTCTCGAATCGTGCGCTCGCGATTCGTCTGCACTTTCAGCACGTACCAGCTCATGTCCGACCTGTTGACCGCAGGAGCCGCTGCAGGGGGGGCGGCCGCCTTTTTCGAGACAGCACGCTTCTTCCTGGCAGGCACCACGTTTTCGGAACCGTCAACAGTTTCGTCGCCCATCACCCGACCTCCTTCGCCTGGCAGAAACCGAATCGCGTATGGTGACCACACGCACAACGAATTGCAACCAGGTTCCTCCAGCTTTCGTAAGTTTGCGGTTGCTGACGATAGTCCCGACCGTCGCCAGCCTCGACAGAGCCTTCAGATCAGCTCACTGAAGCCAATCACCGAAAACGTCCAGGTCCAGACAAGGTCAATGAGAAACAAAAACGTCCCTAACCCCACCATCGTCGTCACAACAACCACGGTCGCCTGAATGACCTCCTGCTTCCCAGGCCACGTCACACGCAGCAGCTCGGACTCGACGGAAATCAGGAAATCCGCGAACACAGCGAGATTTACAATACGAAAAGCAGTCCACGAGGCACTCAGCCAGAGCACCAGCGGCAGAGCCACCTGCACGGCACGCCCCTGGGCCATCAACGGTCCTCGAGCCAGAGTGATACAGCCGAAAGCGGCCAGTATCGCGATGGCAAAAAACGTAAACTGACGAACCATTCGCCCCTGGTTCGCCTTGTACAAGCCAGCCCGAAACAGTTCAGGCAGGACCGACATCGCTCCGCTTCTGCTGCTCATTGTGAAAACCGTTTTCCCGAGCACTAAGGCGTAAATGGCGCAAGGTAAGGATCAGGTAACAAAACACGGGTGGAGGGAGTTGAACCCCCAACCGCCGGATTTGGAATCCGGTGCTCTGCCAATTGAGCTACACCCGTAGATCACAGCCGACTGCCCCCAAGTGCGGATGGCAGAGACCTGATCACTTCTTTCGAGACTCTTTGTGCAGAGTGTGGCGACGGAGCTTCGGGCAATACTTCATCAACTCAAGCCGCTCGGTACCCCGAGTCTCCTTGATGACGCGGTAATTGCGAACACCCGTTTCCGTGCACTCCAGCCAGACATACTCACGCATTCCAGCACCTCGTATCAAAATAAAACTGCCTGTCAGCCCTGCTGACAGGCAGCTATGTCAATCTTTACGGATTACTGCAGGATCTTCGTAACAACACCTGATCCCACAGTCTTGCCACCTTCACGAATCGCGAAGCGGCTGTTGTCTTCCAGAGCAATGGGCTTGCCCAGTTCGACTTCGACGCGGACGTTATCGCCCGGCATGCACATATCGGCGCCACCCAGCAACTTGGTCGTGCCGGTTACGTCGGTCGTGCGGAAGTAGAACTGCGGACGGTAGCCGGAGAAGAACGGAGTATGACGGCCGCCTTCTTCCTTGCTCAGCACGTACACTTCAGCCTCGAACTTGGTGTGCGGCTTGATGCTTCCCGGAGCAGCCAGAACCTGACCGCGCTGAATGTCTTCCTTCTTCAGACCTCGCAGCAGCAGACCAACGTTGTCGCCGGCGATACCCTGGTCAAGGCTCTTCTGGAACATTTCGACGCCGGTCACAGTCGTTTCGACGGTGTCCTTCAGACCAATGATCTGAATCTTTTCGCCGACCTTCACCGTACCGGATTCAATACGACCAGTGGCCACGGTACCGCGACCTTCGATCGAGAACACGTCTTCCACTGCCATCATGAAGGCTTTGTCGGCAGCACGCTTCGGCTCGGGAATGTAGCTGTCCAGAGCTTCCATGAGGTTGGTGACGCACTGGCTGTACTTTTCGTCAGCCGGGTTGTCGAGTGCACCGCGAGCATTGCCGCGGACGAGCGGCACGTCGTCGCCAGGGAAACCGTACTTGGACAGCAGCTCGCGGACTTCCATTTCGACCAGGTCGAGCAGTTCAGCGTCGTCGACAAGGTCGCACTTGTTCAGGAAGACCACCAGGGCCGGTACGGCTACCTGACGCGCCAGCAGGATGTGCTCGCGAGTCTGAGGCATGGGGCCGTCAGCAGCCGACACCACCAGGATGGCACCGTCCATCTGAGCAGCACCGGTAATCATGTTCTTGATGTAGTCGGCGTGCCCCGGACAGTCAATATGAGCATAGTGACGGTTCGGAGTCTCGTATTCGACGTGGCTGGCCGCAATCGTCACAGTCTTCGTGGCGTCGCGCACAGTTCCGCCCTTGGCAATGTCCGAGTACGACTTCACAGAAGCCAGACCCTTTGCCGACTGCACCGCAAGAATTGCCGCCGTGGTGGTTGTCTTGCCGTGGTCAATGTGACCAATCGTACCCACATTCACGTGCGGCTTCGTTCGCTTAAACTCACCCTTTGCCATTAACCCGACTCCACTACTATCTTGGCCAGTCCCAAAGCAGGCCGGCCACACAATCAGGTGCAGTGGCACCCCTACACAAGGCGCCCGAAACTTCCCGCCCGAACCTCTGTTCAACTTCGCTGATCAAAACCGTTGTTCAAATCCGTTTTCAACTCGTACCGGTTTTCCCGAACACAATCTCTTCGTGATCTGAAACAAAGCTGCTGATGGGACTTGAACCCATGACCCCGTCCTTACCAAGGACGTACTCTACCAACTGAGCTACAGCAGCAATCTGACAGGATCTACAGCAGCAATCTGATTCGACGAAGAGCGGGCGATGGGAATCGAACCCACACAGCCAGCTTGGAAGGCTGGAATTCTACCATTGAACTACGCCCGCAGCTCTCTGCCGCAACAACCAGTAACCGTATAACCAAAACAACCAGCAGAAACAACCAGCAGAAACAACCAGCAGATGACTCAGAACAAATCACGGTCGGCTACCCAACCGCATGGGGGAAACAGGATTCGAACCTGTGAAGGCATAAGCCACCAGATTTACAGTCTGGCCCTTTTGGCCGCTTAGGTATTCCCCCAAAACACACAAACTGCACAAAACGGCCGCAAAGACGCAACCGCCAGACAGCACAAAACACGCAAAGCTAGCGGTGGGAATCGAACCCACAACCGCCGGTTTACAAAACCGGAACTCTGCCAATTGAGCTACACTAGCGCAAACCAACGCCGCTTTGGCGGGTCGCGGAGTATACCGGGAGCCCGTCGTTTATCAAGAGAAAACTCGAGATCGTCTCAACTTCGAGCATGCGCGGGGGCGGAATCCGACGCGGCAAAGACAGCCCGAAATCACTGCCCCGCCCCACCGAAACACCCCGCCAAAACGCATCGCCCCGACAACCCGCCTCCACCCAATACACCACCTCCCGGCCAAAAGCTTCCGTTCATTCGGCCCGGACACAAACAGAGTTGAGCCTTTCCGTCAGATTCCCGGAATCTCAAACGCCCGACGCTCAGCAATTCGCCGCAATTTCTCCAGTGTCCGCACCTCAATCTGACGTACCCGCTCCTTCGTCACACCCAGTCGCCAGCCCACCTGCTCCAATGTTTCCGGCTCCAGTCCCTCACCCAATCCATACCGGAATGCGATCACCTTCTGCTCACGCCCATCCAGCTCACTCAGCAACTCCCGAATCACTCCCTTCTGCAAACTGTTGACCTGCTCGTCCGAAATAAACGACCGGCGGTTTTCCACGGATTGAGAAAACACCTCGTCGTTACCCGTGCGGAATCGGTCGAGCCGCTGAGCCTCTGCGGGGATCGTGCGAGTAAAGTTCTTCAGGATCGCCCAGGACGCGTACGTCGAAAACTTGTTGCCGCGGCGATAGTCAAACTTCTCCACAGCTCGCATCAACGACACATTCCCGTCACTCACCAGCTCGTAAAACCCCTCCGACTGCTTCACAAACTTCTTCGCGATGCTCACAACAAGCCGCAGATTCGATCGAATCAGATGGTTCTTCAGCTCGGTCAGCTCCCCCAGCAAAGACTCCAGACGCTCCAGGACCCGCCGCCGCGCACGCCCCGACTGCAGCTGCCCACGCAGCTCACAGAACTGAAACTTGCGAAAATTCATCCGCCGAAAGAAATACTGCTCCTGCTCGCGAGTCAGCAACGGTACCCGATACAACTCCGCCAGATATGCCGGTATCCCGTCCGGAATCCGAACTCGACCCTGCGGCGGTGACGCAGGAGCCTCTGCACCACAGATCAGAGCCTCCGCACCCGCAACATGAAACTCCTCGCTGTCAATGTACTGGCAGTCCACCTGCATCAGATGGTCCACTCGCGCCCGCACAATCAAATCCTGCACCGCCGCTCGGCCCATCCCGAGATTCACCATCAGTGACTCAACCGTCTCCCCGGATTCCACCCGCCGCAGCAACTCAGCACCCGACAGCTTCGCCTCCGACGACACTCCAGACTTAACGCCTGCACGCCAGTTCGCCGAAACACCGCCGGATACACCGGAATACACCGCCAGTTCGGACAGATCCGAGAACTCTTTGGATGCATTGACCATACCCGCTGCTCCCCTTCCCTGTCGATCACACAACAGATGACACCTGACCGCCAATTCAAGCCACTGGCACAGGAAACCTGATCACGCACACCAATCAGGTCCGCAATCGCCATGCCACCTTTCAGAAATTCATCCCAACGCTCTGCCCACACCGCACCCCAAACGAGATCACCCGGACAAAGATCAGCAAATTCCGCCACTTTCCAGACGATTCCTGCAGATTTCGCCGCTCAGTACCCTGCCATCGCAATCCAGTTCACCACTCAGTAGTGTGCAAAAGTTCCCAGGGCCGGCCGGGGCGCGGCCATTTCCGCACACCTGCACCCTCCCAAACAGCCATTCCGTTGCCACTCACTCCCACTCCCCCTTGCAACTCTTACAATTCCAGACCCGGAATTTGTAAAAAGGTTCATCCATAACACCACTCTGCTCAAATCGCTGCGCTTTCCCTTCACCGTGCGCCATCATCATGATGTCTATTCTGTCGCCCACCAACATCGCCCCCAAACCCCAGTACCGCCTACCCCCGACGCCTGCAGCACTGCCGGCCGGAAAATCCCCGCTTTTCCACAACATCCCGCCGGAGTCCATTTCCCTCAGACTTTTTTCAGCGTTATTCTGACACCCTCCACCAGCATGTCATGCACTCCACAGTTCCCGTCCGCTCACGCGATATTCTCCCGGATACGTCCATGAATCCCCGCTCGCTCACCCCCCGCCCCCTGTCTGCTGTCGCCCTCCTCCTGCTGCTGCCTGTCTGGCTGTTCAGCATGCAGTGCTGCGCGACAGCTCAGGAGCCTGCATCGGCTGCGGCATCACAGCCTTCTGAAACGGGCTCCGACGCATCGGAATCAGACACCTCCTCCCAGGCCACAGCCTCAGCAGCAGGCAGCACAGCCACACCCGCTGAACCGGCTCCGGAACCCACACCAAAAACAGGGCTGTTCGCCCGCATCAACGAAGAACTAAAACCTGTTGACGAATTCTTCGGTAAGGTCAACGGCTATGTTGGCGGATTCATCTTCTTCCCCATTCCCCTGGGCAGCAGCGGAGAAATCCCGTTTGCGGTACTGATCCTGGTCGCCGGAGCCCTGTTTTTCACGATCCGGATGGGTTTCATCAGCCTGCGAGCCTTCGGTCACTCCATCTCCATCATCGCCGGTAAGTACGACAATCAAAACGACACCGGCGACGTCAGCCACTTTCAGGCACTGACAACCGCACTGTCCGCCACAGTGGGGCTCGGCAATATCGCCGGCGTTACCACCGCTATCGCTCTCGGTGGCCCGGGCGCCGCCTTCTGGATGGTGCTGGCCGGCTTCCTCGGCATGTCATCCAAATTCGTCGAATGCACGCTGGGCCAGAAATACCGCGAAGTTCGCCCGGATGGACGCATTATGGGCGGGGCCATGTACTATCTGTCACGCGGCCTTGCAGAACTCGGGCTGGCACCTCTCGGTAAACTTTTCGCTGTCTGCTTCGCCGTCCTGTGTGTGGGTGGCTCCTTCGCCGGGGGCAACGCTTACCAGGTGAAAGGCAGCCTCGATGCCGTCGGCCAAACCGTGCCGTTTTTCAAGGAGTACCCGTGGATTTACGGACTGCTGATGCTGGTTCTGACGGCCATCGTCATCATCGGGGGCATCCGCCGCATCGCCTCCACGGCTGACAAAATCGTCCCGGTCATGTGCAGCGTTTACGTATTGGCAGCGCTGCTGATTCTGCTGAAGAACTATTCTGCCGTTCCCGGTGCACTGTCGCTGATCCTCACATCCGCCTTTTCACCCGAGGCCTACCGTGGCGGTTTCGTCGGAGTCCTCGTTTGGGGCTTCAAACGTGCTGCCTTTTCCAATGAAGCCGGTGTCGGCTCAGCAGCCATCGCCCATGCGGCCGCCAAATCTGAGTACCCCATTCGCGAAGGCCTCGTAGCACTGCTGGAACCCTTCGTGGACACCATCATCGTCTGCACCATGACCGCCCTCGTCATCGTCATCACAGGTGCCTACGACTACCAGAACCCTGCCTTCCCCGCCGAGTACAAAGCACAGTTCACAATTGATGACCAGAATGTTGCCACAGCAGTCTCAGGAGCCTCCCTGACGTCCCTCGCTATGGACAGCCAGATCCCTTACTTTCGCTACGTACTGGCCGCCGCTACTTTCCTGTTTGCCTACAGCACCATGATCTCCTGGTCCTACTATGGTGAGCGCTGCTGGGCATATCTGTTCGGCGAGGGATTCTCGATGGTGTACAAGGCCGTGTTCCTCGTCTTCACATTCCTGGGATCAGTGATCTCAGCCCAGAATGTGATGGACTTCGGTGACCTGATGATTTTCGGCATGATGCTTCCCAATATGGTCGGCCTGCTGCTGCTGTCAGGCAAAGTTCGCCGTGATCTCAACGCCTACTGGTCGAAACTGACCAGCGGCGAAATGGACCGCGAACACCAGGAAAAGGTTCGCGCCTCAGCAAAGTGACACCGCATGCCCTGGGAAATCGACATCGTCAGTCAGCAGTCTGCACACCCGGTCAACACAGACCTGCTGCACACTGCTGTCGCTGTCGTGCTGCAGCAGGAACAGCTGATCTCCGCAATTCTCAGCATCAGTATTGTTGATAACGCTGCGATTCATCGCATCAATCGCCAGTACCTGCAGCATGATTACCCCACGGATGTCATCAGCTTCCAGCTGGGTTTTGATGATGCCGAACTCCCTCCGCAGGACTCAGACGAACAGGACGAAGCTGATTCAGACGGTGCACTGACCGTCGCCGCACCAGAAACCCCGCTCGCAGCAGGTGCCGCGATCGAGGGCGAAATCATCGCCAGCGCTGAAATGGCTGTGCAAATGGCCCCGGCAGGCAACTGGTCGGCAGATGCTGAGCTGGCACTGTACGTTGTTCACGGATTGCTGCACCTGTGTGGCTATGATGACCTGACCCCTGACGACCGCAGCCTGATGAAATCCCGGGAAATCCTCGCCATGAATGCACTCGGATTTCACCCGGCCTACGCCGAGGATCAGCCGGACAGCTGAGTTTTGAGCAAAACTTCCGGATTTTATGATCCGGACTCGGCCACTGTGCGTTTGCATGGACTGAACCGGCAGCCGGCAGAGAAAGTCTCCAGCCACCGCAGCTGCCGTCTCCCGGCTGCCCTCGCAGTCACCTCCTGCTGTACCGGAGCTTCAGTATCCTGACGCCTCAGGATCCAGGTCATGTCCAACCCTCAACTGCCGACAACACAGAATCCGCCTCAGCCCGTTCCACGCCCTTTCAGGCCACGTCAGTTCCTGCTGGGCCTGCTGTTCTCCGGCACAGGTGTCTCTCTGGTTCTCTCAGTCGCCTTTCTGACCGACACCGTTCGCACCGTCACTGGCGCTCTTTCCATCCCCGCAATCTGCACATCGCTGCTGCTTTCAATTCTGTGCATCGGCACCGGCTTTGCCCTGATGGCCACGGCACTGTCAAACTTCGACGAATCAGAGTTCGACCGGCTGGCTGTCGCCGGCAACATCTCAGCGTTCGATCGCCTTCAGCCGAACGCTCCTTTCCCGCCGGACGCTGCCACCGAAATCCCGTCGTCTGGATGTCAGACTCCGGATCGCATATCCTGATGGCATCTGCAATTGCCCCATCGGATAATCACAATGCACCATTCCTGGCTTCTTCGCACACGCAACCTGACCCGCGGTCGCCTGCCCCTGCTGATGGGCATCCTGAATGTCACCCCCGACAGCTTCTCGGATGGCGGTCGTTTTCACGCACTCGACCTGGCTGTGGAACAGGGCCTGCAACTGCAGCACGACGGTGCTGATATCCTTGATATCGGCGGCGAATCAACTCGCCCCGGAGCCACCGCAGTTGACCTCGACGAAGAACTGCGGCGCACCATTCCCGTCATACAGCGTCTGGCTCGCGAAGTCCGCATCCCCATCAGTATCGACACCACCAAGTCGGAAGTGGCCCGCCAGGCTCTCGCTGCCGGGGCTGAAATTGTCAACGACATTTCCGGCCTGACCTTCGACCCGCAGATGCTGGAAGTCTGCCGCACCACGGATGCAGGAATCTGCGTGATGCACATCCAGGGCACCCCGCAAACCATGCAGCTGAACCCGTCCTACAACAACGTCGTTACCGATGTGACCGAGTTTCTGCAGCAGCAGGTGGATCGCTGCCTGATGGCCGGTATCCCCGCCGAACGTATGTGCATCGATCCGGGAATCGGATTCGGCAAGACCGCCGAACACAATCTGCAGCTGCTCCAGGCCGTACCACAACTGCAGCACAGTCTGCAGCGTCCCGTGCTGATCGGTCATTCCCGCAAACGGTTTCTCGCCCGACTGCTTGGTCGCGAAGTCGATGAACGCCTCGCCGGAACAATCGGAGTCTCCATCGCGCTGGCTGCTCGCGGTGTCGATGTGCTGCGAATCCACGACGTTCAGCCCATCCGGGATTCACTCGTGGCATGGCAGGCAGTCAGCGGGCAGGCAGTCAGCGGGGACACACCATGATGTCTGCCGGCAATCACACTCCGGAAATACCGCTGCTCCTCGATCCAGCCACCTTCACCACCAGCTCCCGCATCATTCTTGGCTCACGCTCACCACGACGCCGCGACCTGCTTTCTGCTGCCGCGGGAGCGGAACGGATCGTCTGCCTGCCACCCATTTCTTCCGCAGAAGCCGGCTTTCTGAATCTCAGACACGATGCCGACATCCAGGAACGATTGCTGCAAATCACACACGCCAAACATCAGGACGTCTCCGCTCAGATTTCCTCCCAACCCTCGCTCAACCTCCACTGCCCGCCGGTCGTCGTGGTCGCTGACACGACTGTCGTGGCCGGCCCGCAGGACGGCCACCGCGAAGTACTCGGACAGCCCGATCCCACACTCCAGGGCGCCGATGTACGCGACTGGTTTCTGCAGCTCCTCTCCGGAAAAACTCACCAGGTCCTCACCGCCGTTCTGGTCTCACGCGGAAATCAGCTGCTGTCACAGATTGTCACCACCGAAGTGGAATTCCTGCAGCTCACCGAACGCCAGGTCGACTGGTATCTGGCCACCGGTGAACCCCAGGGAAAAGCCGGCGGTTATGCCATTCAGGGGCTGGCTGCAGCCTTCGTCAAACGCGTCTCCGGCAGCCTGACCTGCGTTATCGGACTGCCCCTGCTCGAGACACTCCGGATGATTCACGACATCAGCCACCAACAGTGAACACCACATGCAGCCAATCGCGTTTCTGACCATGGACAGCCTCGCCGACTTCGTAGCCTACGATCAGCTTGTCGTCGAGCAGCTGCGGCAGGCCGGCATCACTGTGCACGACGTCTCATGGCGACACCCGCAACCGAACTGGGATCAGTATTCGCTCGTCGTGATTCGCTCACCCTGGGACTATCAGGCCGCTCCCAAGGCCTTCCTCGCAGTCCTCGAGCAGATCGAACAGTCCTCGGCACGACTGCTGAATTCCCTCGAGACCGTTCGCTGGAACATTCGCAAAACCTACCTGCGACAACTGGAACAGGCCGGCCATACCATCGTGCCGACAGTCTGGCTGGAATCACCCACAGCTGCCGAACTGAACTGCGTGATTGCTTACTGGAATACTCCGGAGATCGTCGTCAAACCGCTGATCGGAGCCAATGCTGACAATGCCTTTCGTCTCCCTGCCGATGCAGCCCCCCACCTGCTGCAGCAGGCAGCCAATGCCTTTCGCCACACGACCGCCCTCGCGCAGCCCTTTATCGACAGCGTCGTCAACACCGGCGAATACTCACTGATCTTCTTCAACGGACGCTACAGCCACGCCGTATTGAAGACCCCCAGGAGCGGGGACTTTCGAGTTCAGGAGGAGCATGGCGGAATCATCCGCACCATTCAGCCTGCAGCAGACATCATCGCCTGCGCGGAACGCTCTCTGCAGTCCTGCCCGCAGCCACTGCTGTACGCCCGCGCAGACATCGTCCTGCTGCCTGCAGGCCAGCCAGCCATTATGGAAATCGAACTGATCGAACCATCCCTGTACCTGTCGTTCGACCCGCAGTCACCCGCACGCTTCGCCGACTGCATCCTCAGGGCTCTCGATACACCTGACCATCCTTCATGACAAATACCACTTTTTTCATGGCACTGATGTTCTCCAGCGGATCTCCGTCAATCGCTACCACATCCGCCAGCTTGCCGGCCTCCAGTGTCCCCAGAGTCTCCTCGATCTTCAGCAGACGCGCCGCCTGCAGAGTCGCCGACTGAATCGCCTCCATCGGCGGCATCCCGCCTTCCACCATCAGCTCAAATTCATGAGCATTCTCGCCGTGCACTGACACGCCACTGTCTGTGCCAAAGGCAATCCTGACTCCTGCCTTGTACGCCTGCTGAAATGTACTGCGAATCGCCGGACCAATCGCAGCGGCCTTCGGACGCACCACCTCAGGGAAATACCCAGGCTCAGCAGCCTTCTTCGCCACCCACTCGCCCGCCATATTCGTCGGCACCCAGAATGTTCCACGCTCCTTCATCAGCCCCATGATCTCTTCCGTCATGTATGTCCCGTGCTCTATGGAATCCACGCCGGCCAGCACCGCCCGCTTCATGCCCTCAGCACCATGAGCATGGACGGCCACCGTCATCCCGTAATCCCGCGCAGTCTCGACAATCGCCTGCAGCTCCGCATTCGTGAACTGCGGGTTCTGGCCACTGGCCGCCAGGCTCAGTACCCCGCCCGTTGCCGTCAGCTTGATCAGATCCGCACCATCCTTGTAACGCTGTCGAACGGCCTTGCGAGCCTCATCCGGGCCGTTGATCACACCATCCAGCGGACCCGGATCCTCGCGAAATCGCCCCTTCTGACCATTGCTGGGATCCGCGTGGCCGCCAGTTGTCGCCAGCGATTTCCCGGCCGTGTAGATTCGCGGACCGATGATCCAGCCCTCGCGGATCGCGCGCCGCAGCGCTACCGAATTCACCCCGTTATCCCCCAGCTCACGCACCGTCGTAAATCCCGCCAGCAGAGTCAGGCGGGCATACACGGTGGAACGCAGCGCGTACTCGGAATCCTCCATGAAGAACTTTTCCGTGTACGAATCCTTCGAATGCTGCGACATCAGATGAGTGTGCATGTCCATCAGCCCGGGAACCACCGTGTACTTCCGCAGATCAATCACCCGATCGCCCGCCTGCGGCGTTGCAAACCCGGGGACAATCCGACTGATTTTTCCCTCGGCCACAACCAGTGTCACATTACTGACCGGCTGCACTGCTCGTCCATCAATCAGCTTCGCAGCATAAATCAGAGTCTCCGCCGCACAGGCACTCAGACCGCCCCACAGCAGCACCGCCACAGTCAGCACGCGAATCGCCAGCACAGCACTGTTCATCAGTCTTCCTCCGACCATCTCGCCCTGACATCCTGGGCAGCCACCGAGAGGCCCAGCCCAAACTGCGAAAAACAAGCCCGGCAGCTTTTGACCGCCGGGCTCTGCACATCACATGAGCCGCCGCATCACCATCGCAGGCTCACGCCTTCCTGGTGCCGATATTGATGTAGGCGTGGACGTGCGGAGCACCGCGGTAGTGCCACACGAAACTGGGCCCCTCCACACGCCAGATATCCCACGTTTTGTCGCCGCTCAGATCACCCTGGCTGTAAAATGCCATGTGCAGCTGGTCCATACCACCCGAGGACTTCACGATATCCATCACTTCCGACACATCTTCGGTGCGGTAAGGAGCCAGCAGAACTTTCAGAGTCTGCTCGACCTGCTGCTTCTGCTCAGCGCTCAGTTCACCAACCTGAATCCCGGCGAATTTGCCGGCGTCGCCCTGCAGCTGCACTGCAGTCTCAGCCGGAGCCTGTGCCACCAGAGCCTTCGCGGCCTGATCCGCCGTCAGTGATCGAAATACGGCATCCGTCTGCTGAGTCTGGTAGTAGTAAATATTCTTCGACGCCACGGGATCCACCTGGTCATGCCCGTAAATGATCGGACCGCCAAACGCTGCCCGGTCCACCGTGTTTCCGTCGGCCCGCAGCGTCAGGTGACGGCCCGTCAGCATGAATTCGAAGGGCTGAGCCTCGTCGCCCGGCACCCCGAAAAACGCCACGCTGAATTCGTGCAGACCACCGGCATCCTCGTCCATCTGGCGCGTCAGACGAGCATAGCCCTCTTCACTGCACAGTCCCCTGACGATCCGAGTCGTCAGTTCGCGCTGCATCGAAGTAAAGAAATTTTGCTGCCCCAGAGTCGGTTCCGTGACATGCCAGTTGGCACTGATCCGATGCCGTTTTTCATGATCAAAAGGCAGGCACAGCACCTTTTTCTGGTCGTCAGTCAGAGTCCTGTACAGCTCGGTGACGGCTGTCTCAGCCGCACTTGTGCGTGATGGACCCGAATACAAACCGGCCTGCAGACTGCGACCGGGCAGCACCAGGGCTGCCGCCGCGGCAAGGCCCTTCACAAACCCACGACGGTCAACGGCCGAACGAGCTGTGGAACAATCACACTGACTGGGCTTCATGGGCGGGTTTCCGAAGGAAAACAGAGAGAGCGGGATGAGACGGCAGGATGGCACACGCACTTCACTATACCGTCGGTCGGGAAAGGTGAAAATCGAAACCGGTCGCCGGCGGAAAATTCGACGGAATCCCGTGAAAACCGCCCGCGCTGCCGCAATCTGCCGATTTTGTCTGCCGCGTTGCTGCTATAATCCCGCCAGCAACCGTCGCCGCCCGGCCGGCCGGCCAGCCATCTCGAATTGCGATTCTGCCGTCCCTTTGTCCTGCCCTCTCCGTCCTCCGCACTCAGTACTCCGCCATGCTCACCGAACGCCCCGCCAATTCCTCCGCAGCAACTCACGCGACACTGTCCCCTGTCCGCGGCATGTCCCGACGGCAACTGCTCGGGGCACTCGCCGCAACAGCTTCACTCGCCGGTGGCACCTGCTGGCCCGGCCGGATCAGCACTCCGGCAATCGCCGCGCCACGGCCACCCGCCGCGACACAGGATCCCGCTGCCGATACCGGGTGGCGCTCCTTCCGCGGAAGTCCGGACCAGCGCGGACTGGCTCGCGGTACACTGGCCGCCAACCCCGCGCTCCGCTGGGAATTCAGGTCCCCCGACGGCTGGGTGGGGTGCGCAGCCATCGCCGACGGCAAAGTCTTCGCCCCGGCACTCGCAGGATTCCTCCACTGCCTCGATCTGCAAACCGGAAAAGAGCTCTGGAAATATCGCTCCATCGAAGATCCCGATCCCAAAAAGTTCGCTCCAGGCTTCAAAGCCGCACCCTTCATCTCCGGAAACACCGTCTACGCCGGCGACGAAGATGGCGTACTGCATGCCCTTGATCGCACCACCGGAAAAAAACTCTGGCACTTCACCACCGGCTCAGAAATCGCCGGCTGCGTCGCCCGCTACAAAGATCACCTGCTCCTCGCCTCACACGACAGCTGCCTCTACTGCCTTTCCGAAACCGGCACCGAAATCTGGAAAGTGCAGACCAACGACCGCATTAACTGCTCACCCGCTGTCGCAGACCACTACACCTTTGTCGCCGGCTGCGACGAACATCTCCGAGTCATCGATCTGGAAACAGGCAAGGAAATTCGAGACATGCCCCTCGAATCCTTCCTCATCGCTTCACCCGCCATCGTCGACAACCTGCTCTACGTCGGTACCCACACCGGACTGATCCTCTGCGTTGACTGGCGACAGGGACAGATCGTCTGGAAATACCCCGGACCTCGCGAAATGCCGTTCCACGCATCCGCCGTCGTCACTGATCAGCTCGTCATCGTCGGTGGCCATGACAAAACCGTGCACGCCGTTGCCCGGGATTCCGGCAAACCCGTCTGGACCTTCGCCACCCGCGCCAAAATCGAATGCTCCGGTGTCGCCATCGACAACCGCTACTTCACCGGATCAGGTGACGGCAATCTCTACGGACTCGACCTGCAGACCGGCAAAGAGATCTGGAAGTTCAATGCCGGCAAAGACATCACCGCCGGACTTGCTGTCGGTGAAGGAGCCCTGATCGCCTCAGAAGACCAGCAGAATGGCAGACTGCTGTGCTTCTCCTGACTTCGTCCCGCCACTCCGTAAACGTTGTACTGCAGCTATTCGGACACACCCATGAGCACTCCGGTACCAGCCTCAGAACCAGCCCCGGTCACACTGCCCCTCGTCATGCCCGCAACCCCCGCAGCCACCACGGAAGTTGGCAGCTACTTCATCTCCAATTACCCCCCGTTCTCACAGTGGAACAATGACTTTGTGCCGCAGGCCATGCAGGCTCTGGACGCCAGCCCCGCCCGGACCGCCTCCACACCACTGGGCCTCTACATCCACATTCCCTTCTGCCGAAAACGCTGCAAGTTCTGCTACTTCCGCGTCTATACCAACCAGAACGCCAAAGCCATTGAAGACTATGTCCGAGCGCTCATCAACGAACTGGAACTGATCAGTCAGAAATCAGCCATCGGTTCACGATCGCTGCGATTCGTATACTTCGGCGGAGGTACCCCCAGCTACCTCAGCTCAAAACAACTGCGGTCTCTCCGCGAACGCATGAGTGCCTGGATCAACTGGGATCAGGCCGAAGAAGTCACTTTCGAATGCGAACCCGGTACCCTCAGCGTCGAAAAACTGGAAACACTCCGCGACATCGGCATCACTCGCATCTCACTCGGAGTCGAAAGCTTTAACGATCAGATCCTCGAAGAAAACGGCCGTGCCCACCTGTCCCCGGAAATCTTCACCGCATACGACTGGATCCGCAGCATCGGCTTTCCCCAGGTCAACATCGATCTCATCGCCGGAATGGTCGGTGAAACCGACGAAAACTGGCACCGCAACATCGACAAAGCCCTGCAACTGGCACCCGACAACATCACCATCTATCAGATGGAGCTGCCGTTCAATACGGTGTATTCGAAGGAAATGCGGGAACACGGGGTTCAGTCACCCGTCGCCGACTGGCCCACCAAACGCCGCTGGGTCAGTGAAGCCATGGACCGCCTGCTGGATGCCGGTTACCACATCTCCAGCGGTAACGAACTCGTCCGCAACCCCCAAAGCGATCGCTTCGTCTACCGCGACAACGTCTGGCGCGGCTGCGACCTGCTGGCCACCGGAGTTTCCTCGTTCGGACACTTCCAGGGAGTCCACTACCAGAACCTCGATCGCATCGAAGATTACATGGAAACCGTCTCGGCCGGAAAACTGCCGATCAACCGAGCCCTGAAACCGACCCCCCATCAGCTTCTGATCCGCGAATTGGTGCTCCTCATGAAGGAAGGCGAAGTTGATCTCGCCCGCCTCAACCAAAAATACTCAGTCGATACGCTGACCGAATTCGCAGTGCCACTCGCAAACCAGCAGAATGCCGGCTATCTGCAGCTCGATGGTCACACACTCCGACTCACCCGCAAAGGACTGCTGCAGGTTGACAGCCTGCTGCCCGAATACTTCGAACCTCAGCATCGGGCCGTCCGCTACACCTGATCCGCCCTTCCGACAACCCGGAAAAATCGGCCACCTGAGGATTTTTTCCGCAAATCCGCAGGAACCGCACCCATTGAGGCCTGATAGCAGCAGACACCGGCGGGAAAATTCCGGAAAATCAGCCTCCGATTCGGGCAGCAACGGAAAAAAAAACAGGCCTCGCCGGGATTTCCCGCTAGAGTTCTGCTGGTGACTGCTCCCGGCGACTTCCGCACTGAGACCCTTCCACGGGTGGACGTCATCGCCAAAACCAGTCACAATGTCGCTCCCTTCAGAACATCCCGCCGCGACTTCCGTCCGGCGGATCGAAATACGTTACTCCGCAAGTTACTCAGGAATGCATCATGTACGAGCGTTTCACAGATCGCGCCCGCAAGGTCATGCAGCTGGCCAATCAGGAAGCCCAGCGATTCAATCATGAATACATCGGCACCGAACACATCCTGCTGGGACTCGTCAAGGAAGGCTCGGGCGTTGCCGCCAACGTCCTGAAAAACCTCGATGTCGATCTCCGCAAAATCCGCATCGAAGTCGAAAAAATTGTCCAGACCGGACCGGATATGGTCACCATGGGCAAACTCCCGCAGACTCCCCGCGCCAAGAAGGTGATCGAATATGCGATGGATGAAGCTCGCAACCTGAATCATAACTACGTCGGTACCGAGCATCTGCTGCTCGGGCTGCTGCGGGAACAGGAAGGCGTTGCCGCTCAGGTCCTCATGAACCTCGGACTCAAACTCGAAGATGTCCGCGACGAAGTTCTCAACCTGCTCGGACACGGCATGGAATCTGCCGAACCCGGGGCTGAAGAACGCGGCGGATCCGGGGCAGCTCAGCAGAAAGGTGCCAGCCGCAGCAAAACACCCGCACTCGACAGTTTCGGTCGCGATCTCACCGAACTGGCTCGCCAGAAAAAACTGGACCCCGTCATCGGTCGCGAACGCGAAATCGAACGCGTCGTCCAGATTCTCTGCAGACGACAGAAAAACAACCCCGTACTGCTCGGTGAAGCCGGTGTTGGTAAAACCGCCATCGTCGAAGGCTTCGCTCAGATGGTCGTCGACGGCGCCGTCCCCGATATTCTTGCCGATCGCCGCATCATCGTCCTCGACCTCGCCATGATGGTCGCCGGTACCAAGTACCGCGGTCAGTTCGAAGAACGCATCAAAGCGGTCATGAACGAAGTCCGTCGCGCCCGCAACACGATTCTGTTTATCGATGAACTGCACACACTCGTCGGGGCCGGCGGTGCAGAAGGTGCCATCGATGCCTCAAACGTCCTCAAACCAGCACTCAGCCGCGGCGAAATTCAGTGCATCGGCGCCACCACACTCGACGAATACCGCAAGTACATCGAAAAGGACGCAGCCCTCGAACGCCGCTTCCAGACCATCATGGTTGATCCGCCAACCCCGGCACAGGCTGTCGAAATCCTCAAAGGACTCCGCGACCGCTACGAAGAACATCATCGCGTGCAAATTACTGACGACGCTCTCGAAGCTGCCGTCGAACTGTCCACTCGATACATCACTGCCCGCTGCCTGCCGGACAAAGCCATCGATGTCATCGACGAATCCGGCGCCCGCGTACGACTGAAATCCATGGTCCGACCGCCGGACCTCAAGGAACTGGAAGAAGAGATCCAGCGGCTCAACAACGCCAAGGAAGAGGCTGTCGCAGAACAGAAATTCGAAAAAGCCGCCTCATTCCGCGACCAGGCCGATAAACTCCGACGCAAAAAAGATCAGCTCACAGAAGAATGGCGAGAAAAGTCACGCCAGACCGACGGCGTCGTCGATGCGGAAGTCATCGCCGAAGTTGTCGCTCGCATGACCGGAATCCCACTCACGCGACTCTCCAGCGAAGACGCCGTCAGGCTGCTGCAGATGGAGCAGGAACTGCACAAGCGAGTCATCAGTCAGGAACAGGCCATCACCCAGGTCTGCAAAGCCGTCCGACGAAGCCGCAGTGGACTCAAAGACCCCAAACGCCCCACCGGTGCCTTCCTCTTCTGCGGACCCACCGGCGTCGGCAAAACACTCCTCGCCAAAACTCTCGCCGAATTCATGTTCGGTGATGAAGATGCCCTCATCCAGATCGACATGTCCGAATACATGGAGAAGCACAACGTCAGTCGCCTGATCGGTGCTCCCCCCGGATACGTCGGATTCGATGAAGGTGGACAGCTCACCGAGAAGATCCGTCGCCGTCCGTACTCCGTCGTGCTCCTCGACGAAATCGAAAAAGCACACCCGGACGTCTACAACATGCTGCTGCAGATCATGGAAGAAGGACACCTCACCGACAGCTTTGGGCGGCGAGTCGACTTCAAGAATGTGATCGTCATCATGACCACCAACGCCGGTGCCGCCCGCATGGCTCACGGTGGCAGCATGGGCCTGCATACACTCCGGGAACGCGACGCCGAACGCACCTACGAAGAAATGAAGGTCAACCTGATGCACGAACTGCAGAAGCAGTTCAAACCCGAGTTTCTCGGACGACTCGACGAAGTCGTCGTCTTCCGCAAGCTGACTCGAGTCGAACTGATGCAGATCGTCGATATCGAACTTCGCAAAGTCTTCGAACGCCTCAAGGAACGCGGCAAAAAGATGGTCCTCTCCGACGAAGCCCGCGGTTTCATCATCGACAAGGGTGAAGCCGGAGACGGACTGGACTACGGGGCTCGACCACTGCGACGCAGCGTCGAGAAATACATCGAAGACCCGCTGTCGGAAGAACTGCTGCGAGGCACCTTCGATGGCAAAAACGTCATCCACGTCGGACTGAAGGAAGTTGGCGACCAGAAACAACTGGAATTCCACGGTGCCGTCGAAACTGAGACTCCGACGGAAGCTGCCGCAACGGCCTGAAGATCGCGGAAAGTCATCAAAAAATCAGGGCGACCCGTCCCGGTCGCCCTTTTTTTTGCGCTGCACTCAAACCAACAAACCGCTAACGATGTCGTTCCCAGTAAACCCTGTTGTGATCCTCAAGCCTCCGCGGGTCCGGAATCTGCACCGCGGATGCTCCCGACCTGGGAACCAGCCGCACCAGAATCGCTGACTCCACCTGACCCAGCTGCTTCCAGTCCCAGCTTTCAAAACCATAGTCGGGCGACGGGTCAAATACCTCAAGCCTGCCTCGATCTCCCGGACCCAGACACACCACCGAATGCCCGGACTGCATCTGAAAATCAGTCTCAAAGACACGGTTGGATGCACGACCATGAAATGTCAGTGACAACACACCGGACTCGCTGCCCCGCTGCAGCAAATCCTGTCCGGAAACATTCTCCACCACGACGTCCCAGTCCGTTCCCGCTGTCTTCAGCTTCAAACCGCGATACAGACCCAGCCAGTGAGTCCCCTCGCGAGTCAGACAGAGCTCCGCCATCTCACGCTCCGTTGCATCAATCTGATGCATTCGCAGCAGACTGGCCGCACAGGCCGCCGAACACGTCGAATCCGTCGTCTGGAATTCCATCACCCGCTCATACTCCACCCGAGCACACAGCGGAGGCCGCCCCAGCAGTGGACTGGCCAGCGAATACAGACACAGGACAAGCAAAGCCGCAGAAAGCAGCGATCGACGCACCCGAGGCACCCCGGTTGCCCGGAAACAGACCCCCGAGTAAAACGCTCCCACCAGCGGAAGCCAGTTGCCCAGAATGATCGCTCCGGAAAACGGCAGCAGCCGCACCAGCAGCGGACTGTCCCAGACCAGTACGATATACACAAACATCAGCACCGTCATCGAAATCAAAGCCACAGCCAGTGGCCGGCCACCACGCAAACCCTGCAGCACCACCCCCAAAACGGCAAACGCTGCACTGAGCGCTGTCATCAGCAGCAGGCTGGTCTGCAGGTCTGACATTCGCTGCCCCCCTCGCTGACTTAAATCCGATCCGTTCGGCACTCTGCTAAGATTCTGCGAATTTTTTCGACTCGCCTCAAGTGCAATCACTTCTTAAGACTGAGGAAATTAACCAAACGGCGCACCGCTGCGCTCTCCCAACCGGCAGAAAAATGCCGAATCAGCGAATTCTCCCGTGCACCGCATAAGTTCGTGCTGATCCTGCAGCCTGTTCAGCCTCGTTCACGGAACGCCACAACCTCAGCGTTCCCGCAGCGCCGTCACAATGTTCAAACGAACCGCCCGCAGCGCCGGCAGGATACCGCCCAGCAGACCCATCGATACCGCCAGCATCACACCCTGAGCCAGCACGCGAGGCCCAAAGCGGAACGAAAATGTGATCTCACTGAACTGATTGATTGTCCCCGTCGACAACCCATTGAATGGCAGCGTCGCCAGACAACCCAGCAGCCCGCCCAGCAGACACAACAAAATCGCCTCAAACAAAAACGATGAAAGAATCGCAGAGCGGGAAAACCCCAAAGCCCGCAGAGTGCCGATTTCACGAGCCCTGCTCGCGACCGCCGCAAACATCGTATTCGCCGCCGCAAACATCGCACCAAAAATCAAAAAACCCGCGATGATATACCCAATGTACTGAATCGCATTCGACTGATTCATCTGGTCCTCAAAATACTGCTTCTCCGAAATCGCCTTCATCTGAAATCGCTTGTCGTCCTGCAGCAGTCGCTGCAACTCATCCCGCTGACCAGCACTCTCCGCTCGCAAACACACCGAACTGACCGCCGCCGGTGACTTTCGCGCCAAACCCAGATCCCGCAGGTCCGTCCACACCTCAGACTCCGCCGCACTCCCCGCCGCCTCAAAATAACCCACCACCTCAAAAAACTGTCGGTTCACTTCCAGCTTCTCACCAATCGCCAGGTTCTCAAACCGCGCCGCCATGCTGCGACTGGTAATCGCCTCAAACTTACCCGGCTCCAGATCCCGACCCTCCACGATCCGAAAATCCGGACGCAGCTCCCGACCCACGTCCTCCAGACCACGCACTATCAGATTCACCGTGCCACCATTGTTCCGACGCGGCTTCGTCAGAATTGTCACAAACTCCACCGAACACATCGGACGACCCTCGCCGTCCTTCGCTATCCCCGACAACGTCGAAACCTCGCGAGCCACCTTCTGCTCAAGACCACTGCCAATCTCGTCCGCTGAACCCTTCCGCAGCACAATCAGGTCCAGCTCGTGACCCGTTACCTGCAGCGCATACCGCAAACCGTCAGTCAGACCGAAACACAATACCGACGCCCACACCACAAGACCCGTACTCAGCACGGTCATCAAAGTCGTCATCCAGCGAACACGCAGATTACGGACATTGTATTTCGCCGGAATCATCACTCACCCCATCAGCAGTCAACTGCCAACACCCTGCACACAACAACACCCGGACACACACTCTCAGGCAATCCGACGCAGTCCGTCCACAACGGACATCCGCGCCGCTCGCACCGCAGGCACAATCCCGCTCACAAATCCCAGAAACATCGCCGCCAGCAACCCGTAACTGACCCACGGACCCAGCATCTCTGAAACCGTAAACGGAAAAAACTGCGGCAACACCCGATTCATGCCCTGCAGAAACAAACACCCAATCGCTGTTCCCAAAACTCCACCGCTGATCGACGTCAGACAGGCCTCACCCAGCACCATGCCAAGAATCCGACCACGACTGAATCCAATCGCCTTCAGGACCGCGATCTCAGTCACCCGCTCACGCATCGCCATCGCCATCGAATTCGCCGTCACCAGCGACAGCGAAAATACTACCGCCAACCCAATATTCCGTATCAACACCTGCACGTTGCCCAGCATGTCCACAAACATCTGCGCAAAAGCGGCCTCCGTCTGCGAACGCGTCGGCGTCTCCGAACTGCCAAAACGATCGTCCACTCCCGCAATCACCGCCGGTATCTGCGGCGACTCGTCCACTCGCAAAAATATCGTGCCCGCATTGTCCAGCACCGCAAAATTCTGCTGCCGCAAACCCTCGTTCAAATACGCCCAGTGAAAATACACCGAATCCGTGTTCTTCGGTGAATCAAAAATTCCGCAGATCTGCAGGTCCAGATCAAAAGGATACAAATTGCCCTTCAATGGAATGCGATCACCCACCTTCCAGCCCCGACGCTCCGCAATCCGCCGGTCGATCACACACCCCTGACGGTTCTGCTTCCACGCCTCCAGCTGCTCAGCCGGCAGAGAATACTCAGGCCATACCTCAAATAACTGCTCAGGATCCGTAGCAAACTGAGCAAACGGCATCTGCTCGTCCTGATACGACCCACCATACCACGACAGCGGGACCGCCGCCGCCACATGATCCATCCCACGCACGTCATCCAGCGCCGAAATCGGCAGCCGGCCACTGAAACCCTGGATGTTCATCACCACCACACGACTGGCCTGCGATGCCGCATCACGATAGGTGTCCTGCGATGCCAAAAATCCGTACAGCACCGTCATCAGCGCCAGACTGAATCCCACCGACAGGACCGTCAGCAGACTTCGCACCGCATTCCGCCGCATGTTCCGCCAGATGTACTTCAGCGTATGCATCACACCGCCCCTCGCGCACCAGTCACCGCAGAGTCCGAAACCAATACACCCTTCTCCAGATGCAGCACCCGCTTCGCTCGAGCCGCTGCACCGGGATCATGAGTCACCATCACAATCGTCTTCTGAAACTCCGTATTCAAACGCTGCATCAGATCCAGAATCTCACCCGCGGACTTCGCATCCAAATCCCCCGTCGGCTCGTCAGCCACCAGCAGTGAAGGATCCGTGACAATCGCTCGAGCAATCGCGACACGCTGCTCCTGACCACCCGAAAGCTGCCGCGGATAATGATCCATCCGCTCCGCCAGTCCCACCACCTCCAGCGCCGCCTTCACATGCTCGTCACGCTCACGCCGACTCAGCGACGTCAGCGTCAAAGGCAACTCCACATTCTCATAAGCCGTCAGCACCGGAATCAAATTGTACATCTGAAAAATAAACCCAATATATCGCGCACGCCACCTCGACAGTTCACCCTCCGTCGCACGCGACAGATCCTGACCACACACGATCACCTCTCCCGATGTCGGTCGATCCAGACCCGCTATCAGGTTCAGCAGCGTCGTCTTGCCGGACCCCGATGGCCCCATCAATGCCAGATAACCACCCGCCTCCAGCTCCAGATTCATCCCGTTCAGCACAGGAATCACCAGCTGGTCCCGACGAAACTCCTTGCTCACATTCCGCACCACCACCAGCCGCTCACCACCCAATCCGCTCACTGCACTGCCCCCCCACACACACAACCAAACCACACCAAAACTCTCAACCCGCCTCACTCACACACGACACACCCAGCCAACTCACGTCACTGCAATACCTTCACCGCCAATCCGTCGCGATACTCCGCAGAACTGCCAGCCACCAGTCGCTCCCCACCTGCCAAACCATTCACAATCTCCGTCCGACCCTCCTTCTTCTCACCCACCTGCACCGCCACACGCTTCAAACGATCCTCCGCTCCCACCACCCATACCCACACCTCAGTACCCGCCGACTGCAGGGCGTCGTTTGGACAAAATATTCTTCGCTCTGAAACTTCACCGGATCCCTCACCACCACCACCTGCCGCCACCCCGTCCCCAACCACCGCATCCGCCGGCAGAAAATACACCGTACTGCTCATCTCCGGAAACAACCTCTCGTCCGCATCCTCCAGAGCCACTCGCACCTTGACCGTCGCTCTGGCACGGTCACCCATCGGGATCACCTTTCGGACACGACCACGATAACGACGACCCGGAACCGCATCCACCGCCACCTCCGCCGCCTGACCCTGCTGCACACGGCTGATAAAGTCCTCCTTCACGTCACAGTCCACCTCCAGATGCTCGAGGTCCGCAATCGTCACCACCGAACCACGGCCCGACGCCTCACCCATACCCCCGGGCATAATCGATTCACCGAGCTCCGCATCCTTGGAAATTACCGTGCCGGCAAAAGGAGCCCTCACGAACATGTTCTCACGCAGCTGCTCGGCCTCCTGCACTCGAGCCTCAGCCAGCTGCAGCGCTGCCTGCAAAGATTCCCGCCGCGCTACCGCCGCATCATACTCGAACTTTTCCGTGTCGAATTCCGCCTGAGTCATCGTGCGGCCTGCCAGCAGCTTCTCCGCACGCTGCAGATCCCGCTGAGTCCTGGCAATCAACACGTCCTGCTCCAGCAATTCACTGCGACAGCGCGCCGCAGAGGCCTTCGCCGCAGCCAACGAAGCATCCAGATCCGCATGCTCCAGAATTGCCAGCACATCATTCGCCGCAACACGCACACCCTCCTCCACCAGCACCGCCTCAATCCGGCCGGTCGCTCGAGCACCAATGCGAGCCTGCTGACGGGATTGCAGATATCCCGTGGCCACCACCGTGGCGTCCGCCGAACGCCCCTCCTCAACACTGGCCAGTACCACCCGCACTTCCAGCTTCGTACGCACCGACTCCATCAGCCGGTCGGCATCCGCCAGCATCCCCGGCGAACGCGTAAATATCCAGGCGGCTCCTCCCAGCAGCGCCAGCACCACAACTGTCACCAGCAGCCGAACGAATCGACCCAGCCAGCCACCACCACGAACTGGCTCGTCACGCCGGATCCGCAGCTTCGACAACGCATCCCCGCTACCACCCGATCCAGCCACAGTCATGTTCCCACCCGGTCAGAATCAGACCCGCACCACCACAGCACTGGCCTGGCCCATGCGAGTCACACTGGTTTTCAGAAACAAACCACTGGTTGCCTTTGCAGCGGCACCATGCACCACATTCAATGGCGCTGCCTCGTCCGCCAGCGAATAATTCAGAGTCGGAACGATGTAACCCTCACGCAGCGACAACAACGACGCCGCCAGCTCCACCAGCGATGCACCACTGCCCGAACTGCCTATGTAGCTCTTGACCGCTGTCACCGGCACACTGTCCGCCGCTGCACCCAGCAGCTTCCTCAGACCCAGCGCCTCATAGCGATCACGCTGCGGATTACCCGCAGCACACGCATTCACATGCCCCAGATCTGCAGCCGAAACCCCCGCTCGATCCAACGCCGCCCGGCCCGCCAGATACACCGCCTCAGCCTCGTCAGCCACACCGTCCCGACCAGCCACAGAACTGGCTCCGCACGACAGCACCGTGCCCAGAATTTGGGCCCCGCGAGCCTCAGCGTGAGCACGCGATTCCAGAATCAGACTGCATGCAGCCTCCGCCAGCGCCTCTCCACGACGCTCCCGATCAAACGGACGCAACCGCTGCTCCGCAGGTCCGTCCGCCAGCGGGTCCAGCCTGGCTGACTGGCAGGCCTTCACTGTGTGCAACCGAGTCCCCGTGACGCCAGCCACCATCACGTCCGCTCGGTTCCGACGAATCGCATTGCACGCCTCGCCCAGTACCAGTCCGCCGGAAGCCTCGTCATGCGTGATCGAATTGTTGGGACCATGAGCCTCCAGCGCGATCCCAATGTGACAGCCAGGCATGTTCGGCAAATACTTCAGCAACCACAATGGCTCCAGACCCGGCATGCCAATCTCACCCCACTGGTCGTAATCAAACGCCAGATTGCCGGTACGCTGAGTCCTGGAACGAAGTGCTCCCTCCAGAATTACCTCCGGAGGACTGCTCATCAGATTGGCACCAAAATCACAGCCAATCCGATTCGCCGGCACACTGCCCACCGCCAGACCCGCATCGTCCATCGCCTGCAGCGCCGAGGCCACCCCCATCTGAATCTCACGACACATCACCTTCAGACTCTTACGCAAAGTCTTCAGATGCTCCTTCTTCGCCGTCTCGTCGTTGAAATCACTGACCTCTCCGCCAATACACCCCGGCGCAGCCACCCACGACGCATGCTGGATCCGCTTCAGACCACAACGGCCCTCCGACAAACCAGCCCAGAATGCACTGCGACCGATGCCAATCGGAGAAAAGACACCGATACCCGTAATTACAACTTCTCGAGCAGTCTCAGCGGTCATGAAAATTCACTCGCTCAACACGGGTTCACGGCACCCACAATTCGTCACCAGTCACACCAGCTCCACAACGACAACCCTGTGCCTCAAATCGTGAATTCTAACGGTAAAATTCGGGGTTTACTGCGCTGTGGCGGGAAATTGGCAAAAGTGGACGAGCTTCCGCAGGCAGAATCCCGACCAACTTCACCCAAAGATCAATTTCCCACGCTCCACACACACCACACAGCCCACAACACACCCCCGAAAAAGAACACAAACCCCTTGCACAAATCGACTTATGAAAATCACACCCACCCCGCCGGAAAACTTCTCCCAAACCCCGCAAAACGCGCACCATTCCTGAAAAAACCGAGCCCGCACACTGCGGTTTTTCAGGAAATCTGAGCCGCGTCGCCAAAGAAAGCCCCCGATATTCCCGCCGTCCCGTTCACAAAAGATCGACCGTCCATCGCCTTCCGACCCTCCGGCTGCACCCGCAATAACTCCAGCCAGCCGTCACCACAACGCACCAGCGGACGACCCTCAACCACACGCACCACACCCGTTGATAACTCCGCGCCAGCTCCAAACTCCTCCTCACCACCCCAACGCTTCCCCAGCAGCAACAAACATCGCAGCGGCGGCTGACCCGACCGCTGCAGCACCGCACTGCACTTCGGCCACGGCTGCAATGCCCGCAACTGACAGTCAATCCGACGCACTCCCTGCCGAAAATCCAGCTGACCTGCCTCCCGCGGAATCTTCGGCGCCAGCACCACACCCGCCGGATCCTGACTCTCAAAACACGCCACACCTCGCTCCAGCTGATCCAATACCTCCAGCGTCAGTGGCACACACAACTCCGCCAGACGCAGCATCAGCTCACCAGATGTCTCCTCCTCACCAATCTCCGTCTTCACCCTCCCCACCATCGGACCGGAATCCAGCGCTGGCTCGATCTGAAAAATCGTCACCCCCGTCGTCCGCTCACCCTCCCAGATCGAATACTGCACCGGAGCTGCCCCGCGATACTTCGGCAACAAGGATCCATGCAGATTGAATGCACCCAGCCGAGGAATCGACAGCAGCTCCGGCTTCAAAATCTGACCATAAGACGCCACCAGAAACACATCCGCACCAAACCCCCGCAACTCCTCCAAAACCTCCGGACGATTCACACGCTCCGGCTGCAGCACCGGCAACCCACCAGACTCACCCAACGCCTTCACCACGTTCACATGCTGATGATGACCACGACCCACCTTGTCCGGCTGAGTCACCACCGCCACCACCTCATGCACCGACCCCAGCACCGCCCGAAATGCCGGTAAAGCAAACTCCCCCGTCCCCATCAGCACAATCCGCATCACTCTCTCCCACACCAGCCCACACACCAGCCTGCCCACCACGCAGCACTCTTCACTGGATTTTCAATCGCCCCCCTCTTTAACATCTCACACCTGCAGTGCCCACATCCACACACCGGGCATTTCGCAATTTCCCGGCTCCACGTCGCCAGCCCGAGTCCCCCTCCAATGCAACTGTCCCCACGCCAGCGTTCACTCCACCTGCTCACACTCCTGACCGCCATCACACTCCTCGCCACTCTGCATTCCACCAGCCCGCTCACAGCTGCCAGCAACACCCATACCGATGAAAAATCGGCCCCCGCAAAAAAATCGCCCGAACGCTGGGAACCCGATGTCCAAAAACTCGAACAGGCCCTCAACAAACGCTCGCCAGCCACTGCCGATGTCGTATTCATCGGCAGCTCCACAATCCGCCTCTGGAAACTCACACAGTCCTTCCCCAATCTCAACGCTGTCAACCACGGCTTCGGTGGCTCACAGCTGGCCGATTCCGTCCACTTCTTCGATCGCCTCGTCACTCCCGCCAAACCACACACCATCGTCCTCTACGCCGGTGACAATGACCTCAACGCCGGAAAATCCCCCGAAACTGTCTTCCGCGATTTCCAGCTGTTCCTCAACAAAGCACAACAACTGCCCGGCTGCCGCAAAGTCGTATTCCTCGGCATCAAACCCAGCATCAAACGCTGGGCCATTCGCGACAAAGCCATCAAAACCAATCAGCTCGTCAGCGAACTCTGCAAATCCCATCCGCTCGCCATCTTCGTCGATACCTGGCCCGCTGGACTCAATCCCAAAGGTGAACCCAGCAAAGACCTGCTCGCCGATGACGACCTGCACCTCAATGACAACGGCTACAAAATCTGGAACAGCCTCCTGCAAACCGCCCTCGACTCCAGCCCCTGAATACAGCAGGCCGGACACAGTCGCGCCCGGCCCGCTCAGTCATCACACCACACATCACACATCACACATCACAACTCACAGCTCAAAAGTCCCCAACCACCTCGCCGCCAGCCTTCGTCGCCAGCGCCTCTATAACCTGCGGATCTGTCTCCACCGCCAGCGCACGCACAGAACCGTCCGCCATCAGCACATGCACAATCCCCGGATGCGGTGAACCAATCCCGTCAGGACCATTCAAATACGGCTGCTGACTGAATCCACGCACCGTCGGCTTCCCGCCCGCAAACATCGACACATTCGGCTGAACAGAATCGGCAATCATCATCGTGTTCGATGTTCCGTCCGTGATCGAACGAAATGATGTCTTCCGATCGTAACCGAAAATACCGGCCTTCGGATCATTGTCCGGCAGCTCCGCAGCGTTCGCACCCACTCCCGCAATCGCCACATAATCGCCCGCTGACTCATGCTCACGCTGACCAGGCTGCGATGGATTGCGAAACACATCGAACTTCGTTCCGATCAGAGCCGCATTCCCCTGCCCTCCCCAGCCCTGCTCACGATCAGCACCCTGCCACGCTTCTGCCTGTTCCAGATACGGCAGCAGCTCGTACGCCCAGCTCAAACGCTCCTCCACTGGTCTGTCAGGCTGCTCCGGAGTACCGCGAGGAAAGTGGTTGAAGACATCATGGTAATTGTGGATCGCCAGACCAATCATTTTCAGATTGTTCTTCGACTGCGTCCGCCGAGCTGCCTCTCTTGCCTGCTGGACCGCCGGCAGCAGCAATGCCACCAGCACACCGCCCACCGCACCAGCCGACAGATTGCCCACCGGTGTCCCCGGAACACTCTGCCGAGTCTTCCAGGCATACCCGCCCTCAGTCGCATAACCCACCGACACATTCGGAAACATCGGCTCCAGCACCGTCTCCGCCGCCGGCATGTCCTCCAGACCAAACGGCAGCTCCATCCCCTCACCCAGATTCGGCAGCACCTGCGAATTCAACACCAGCAATGCCATCGGCAATGTCTCAAACATCTGCCGATAAGTGGGCACAGGATCCGATACCGAAATTGAACCAAACTCCCCCGGCAGCTCTGACATCGCAGCCTGCACCTGTTCGTCAGGGGTCCACCGAGCCTGCTCGCCAGCCTCACGCAGCACCAGACTCTCCAGCGCTACAGGATTCACTGCAATCGCCAGCCAGTTCTTCGTCAGCATCAGCGTCGGCGCTACCGGCAGCTCCTCCGACTTCAATGTCCAGTAACTGCGGTCGCCCTTCTGAGCCCTCTCCAGAGTCACACCGGGCGCTGCAAACAGCAAACCCTGCAGCAGACCCTCCAGACGATATAACCCCCCAGCCACCGCCTGCTTGTCCCGCACACTCACCGCCAGCACCGGTGAATATCCCACCGGCACAACCATCGGCTGCGGATCATTGTACTCACACCACACATCACCCAGGCCGCCCAGAAACTGCCGCAACATATACCCGCCCACAAATGACTGCAGCCAGTTAAACGCTCCATCCGTTCCAATCAGAGGATCATCGCCCATCACCTGCTGCAGCCGCACGCCCGTCGCCATCGCCGCATCCATCAGACTCGCCAGATCCAGCTTCGCAGCAGAAAATCCCGAAACCTTCTGCGGCAAAGGAGGCAACTCGTCCAGCTTCAGCACAGACGGCTGCAAATATCGCTGCAGCAGACCCGGATCCACATTGCCGTTAATACGAGTCTCAGACCAGGTCGCCTCGCCGCGAAATCCCGTCTGCATCGTCACACTCTGCAACCCCGAAACTCCCAGCTGCTGCAGCAGCTGATTCACAGTCAGCGAGATCCCGGAAGCAAACGGCGGCAGCTCCTGCGCACCAAACCGCTGCACCAGATCGCCCACATCAAACCAGCCAAAACTGGTCGTCTCATACCCCTCCGCCGAACGCAGACCCGCCCACATCGAACTCTTGTCCAATGACTCGATGTCGCCTGCCCGAGCCGCCAGCATCCACTGCCACGAACCCGTACCCAGACCCAGCGCCAGATGACCACCCTCCTCCCACCACGTCAGCTCCACCCCGCCCGGAAAACGCAGCACATACGCTTTCCGACCCGCCAGCAACTCACGCTCACGCAATACCCCCACAGTACTCTCCGGCAGCTCCTGCAGCAGTGATGCCACCAGTGCCCCGTATTTGCCCGCCTCGTGCAGCACCACGCCCAGCACCGGAAGACGACCACCCTCACCGCCCATCCCCACTGCCGCCGTCAGGCCCTTCCTGCGAATATGATCCAGCAGCTGACGCACCACAATCCCCGTCTGCTCACTCGATGCCGTCGCCACCATCTGCACCAGATCCAGCACTCGAGCCATCAGCTGGGTCTCTTCCAAAGCACGCCAGTCCGCCGTCTGCTTAATCTCCAGCATGTGCGCGTCAGCACCGTCATATCGAGCAGCCAGGAAACTGCCCGCACCCAGCAACTGCTCAGGACGTACTTCGTCCCGCACCATTGCTGTCACTCGAACCCCGCCGCCACCCTCGCCCGCACCTGTCCGCCAGGACAATCCAAAACACCCCAGCGCCAAAAACAATGCCACCACCGCATGTCGCATAACGCTCACCTCCAGACACAAACTTCAAAACACAACCTGCCCGCCCAATCGCCACCAAATCAACCGCCACCCAAAACCTTCACAAACCCGCCGTATTCACCGAACGCACGCGGTACTCATACGACTTCCCCGACTCCGCTGTGCTGTCCACATAACGCATCTCCGCCAGTGGCAGTGTCGGAGTATCACTGTACTGGAGATTCTGAAACAGCACACGCCCAAACGGATTCCGGCCCTGCTCAGGCAAACGCACCAGCTCCCTGCCATCACGCTCTATCACAAACCCCGCCAATCCACTCTCCAGATCCGCTTCACACTCCCACGTCAGCTCATTCCCACGCACCCGCAGATTCACCGGCTGCGGCGGCGGAGTCAGATCGGCCACCCGAGTATCCCGGACATACTGCTCCCACCGCCGCGCAGTCAGCTCACCCGGTAACCAGCCCAGCTCATTCACCTGCCCCGCAAAACCCTGCGCCGACACCGCCGTACCGCCCAGCACCGGTGCCAGCCACGCATCCTCCATACTCACACGTCGCAGCCCGCCATCCACAGCACCCGCCAACGGCAGCCGCCGCCGCAAACACTCGTCCAGCCACGGAATCGCCAGATAACGCTGATTGCCACAGTCATGACTCGACAACGGATCCACCGCCACCGCTATCAGCCCCCCGCGACCACGCACCGCCCGAAAAAATGTCTCGTTCGCAGGCCAGACTCCCGCAAACCGACCGTCTTTGACTGTGACACCCTCCTGAGTCCCCAGGTTGCACATCATCGGCACACCCAGCGCACCCTCCGGCAACTCGTGCGCCCGAACCCCGGCACGACCCGGATCTGCCTGCAGCAACGGTACCCCCGAACGCAGCCACGCCGCTGCCACTCGCTCCGGATACAACAGCACCATCCCTCCCGCCCAGTGACCACCACCACTGTGACCCCACAATGCCCACGGAACCTCCGACAACTCCGGGTGACCACTGGCCACACCCAGGTCCCGTAATCCCCGCAGAAACGCAGCCGCCGATCCATTCCGCGGATCACACCACTGCTGACAGTCCGCACCCTCCGGCTGCTCATAAGATGGTGACAGCAAAGCACAATCATGAGCCTTCGCCAGAGCCTGCCAGTGCAGGTCCCACGCACCAGTCAGACCCGAACGACACGAACCCTCACCACACCCATGCTGATGCACCACCACACCACGCAGCCGCTCCACTCCCGGTGGCACCCACATCGCATAATTCACCGGGAAAATCAGACCGCCCGGCTCCTTCGCTGCCTCGTAACGCACCCGATAATAAGGCGATGCTGCTGCCGGATAAACGTCATAGGGTTTCTGCTGAGCATTTGCAGGGAACCCCCCGCACAGCACACCCAGCAATACCACCACCCGGCACACACCCCAAACACTCGATCCACTGCGCATCACTGCTCCCCTCGCTGTTCTGTACCCGCTGCTGCCGGCTGCTTCGCCCGCTGCTTACCCTTTTTCACACCCGGTTCCTGCTTCGCCTTCGGCTGATTGCCACCGTTTGGACTCAGTGTCTTCCACCAGTCCGGACCCTCCGCATCCACCTCCGCCGTCAGCGCCGTTAAAGCCTGCTTCAGCCGCTCGAAAGTCTCCGGCTCACGATCCCGCAAATCCGTGGTCTCCCGCTCGTCCTCCCGCAGATTATACAGCTCAAACACCTCCAGTCGCTCGTCCGCCAGCAGCTTCCAGTCACCATCACGCAACGCAGACTTCATCTGCGGAGCCATCAGCAGCCGCCAGTACAATGGACGCTGACGCTCCACCGCCGTCGCTGTCCCCGTCAGCACCGGCAGCACATTCACACCATCCAGCACACGATCATTCGGTACCCTCACACCAGCTGCCGCCAGCAGCGTCGCAAAAAAATCACTGCCAATCACCGGCACTGCACTCACAGTCCCCGCCGTCACCCGACCCGGCCACCGCACCAGACCAGGCACACGGATCCCACCCTCATACAAATGCCGCTTCCGACCGCGCAAACCACCCGTCGAACCGCGACCCGGAGTCTTCACGCCGTCACCCTCCGGTCCGTTGTCCGATGTAAACACCACCAAAGTCTGATCCGTCAACTGCTCATCATCCAGTGCCTTCATCAAACGACCGAATGCCGCGTCCAGCTGAGTCACATTCGCATGATGCTCACGCTGCACCGGATCCTCCAGCTCGGGATACATCTGCTGATACTCAGGAGCCGCACTGATGGGGTAGTGCGGCTCATGAGTCCACACGGTCAGAAAAAATGGACGACTGCGGTCACGCTCACTCACCAGCCACCGCACTGCCTCATCCACAGTCAACAGCGCCGAATACCCCTCCATCGCCCCCGCCGGAACTCCGTTCCGCACAAAATTCACCGGATTGTGATGACTGGGAGCTGCATTGTTCTGAGTCGCCAGCCACCAGTCATACCCATGAGCATCCGGCTGCGGATGCTCCGGTCGATTGAACAAACCATTCAGATGCCACTTGCCAGTATGACACGTCGTATACCCGGACTCACGCAGCAGCCCCGGCAGCGTTCTTTCAGATGTCCGCAGGTGTACAGGAGCCCCCTCGGCGATCCACGTGTAAACACCGTTGCGATGCGGAGTCCTGCCGGTCAGCAGAGCCGATCGAGACGGACTGCAAACCGCACTGGCCGCATAACAGGATGTCAAACGCAAACCCTCACCCGCAAAACGGTCCAGATGCGGAGTCCTGATGAGGGGATGACCATAACAACCCAGATCACCCCAGCCCAGATCATCCGCCAAAAACAAAATCATATTCGGCCGCACCACCCCCGCCGCAGACTCCTCCTGCCCCCACAATTCACCACAACAAAACACACACCACCCACACAGCAACAGCAGAACTCGCATCACTCCCCTGCCCTCCCACTCATCCTCATCCCCCAACCAAACCCACCA